>Ga0209070_100013_pt1 | contig 407678 bp, 374 predicted proteins | sample SynthPrep_5_END__FD_187205 | JGI IMG/M metagenome (GOLD analysis project Ga0209070, IMG submission 187205) | Synthetic microbial communities from Ohio, USA - SynthPrep_5_END_DS10_MetaG (SPAdes) (version 2) | ecosystem: Engineered > Bioreactor > Aerobic > Activated sludge | place: USA: Ohio...
GCTCAGCGAAGCAGCCGTAGTCGGTCAGGTTGGTTACACGAGCGGTAACGCGAGTGCTTTCTGGGTAACGGGCTTTGATAGCAACCCATGGATCTTCGCCCAGTTGCTTCAGGCCCAGGGAAACACGATTGCGCTCGCGATCGTACTTCAGAACCTTGACATCGATCTCGTCGCCAACGTTGACGATTTCGGAAGGATGCTTGATGCGCTTCCAAGCCATGTCGGTAATGTGCAGCAGGCCATCGACGCCACCCAAATCGACGAATGCGCCGTAATCGGTGAGGTTTTTGACGATACCTTTGACTTGCTGACCTTCCTGCAGGGATTCCAGCAGAGCTTCACGCTCAGCGGAGTTCTCGGCCTCGAGGACGCTACGGCGGGAAACGACAACGTTGTTGCGCTTCTGGTCGAGTTTGATGACTTTAAACTCGAGCTCTTTGCCTTCCAGGTGCGTAGTGTCGCGCACTGGACGGACGTCAACCAGAGAACCTGGCAGGAACGCACGGATGCCGTTAACGTCGACAGTGAAGCCGCCTTTAACCTTACCGTTGATAACGCCCTTGACCACTTCTTCGGCTGCGAAGGCTGCTTCCAGAACGATCCAGCATTCAGCGCGCTTGGCTTTTTCACGGGACAGCTTGGTTTCGCCAAAGCCGTCTTCAACCGAATCCAGAGCAACGTGAACTTCATCACCAACATTGATGGACAGTTCGCCAGCATCGTTGTAGAACTGCTCAAGCGGGATCAGCGCTTCAGACTTCAGACCAGCGTGAACGGTTACCCAACGCGCTTGGTAGTCGATGTCGACGATAACACCGGTGATGATGGAGCCTGCCTGAAGGTTCAGGGTTTTTAGGCTTTCTTCAAAGAGTTCCGCAAAGCTTTCGCTCATTTTAATTCCTGTTGATAAGGGCGAAGAATACGCCCATCTGCCACATCCCAGACAATGTGGGTTACGTTCATATAAAAGAAGGACCGCAGGACTATGACTGGTCCCCTGCGCTCCTCCTTGGTCACCCGGCGATATCGCGAATGGCGATTTCGCTCAGGATGCGTTCCAGCACCTGCTCGATGGACAACTCCGTGGAATCCAGCTGTATAGCGTCAACCGCCGGTTTGAGCGGTGCGACTGCTCGCTGGGTGTCGCGCTCATCGCGCGCACGAATCTCATCTAGCAGACTCGACAGACTAACACCATCGACTTTTCCCTTCAACTGCAAGTAACGACGGCGCGCGCGCTCCTCGGCACTTGCGGTGAGGAATATCTTCAGGGGCGCATCGGGAAATACCACTGTCCCCATGTCGCGCCCATCGGCCACCAGCCCCGGCGGTTCCTGAAAAGCTCGCTGACGCTGCAACAGCGCGTCGCGCACGGCCGGCAGCGCCGCAACCTGGGAGGCCCAGGCGCCGACCTGCTCGTTGCGCAAGTCGTCGGTGACGTCATCACCTTCCAGAATGATGCGTTGCGGATGACCTTCGGTCGCTCCGACGAATTGCACATCCAGATGAGCCGCCAGCAGTTTCAGCGACTCCTCATTGGTCAGGTCGACACCATGATTGCGCGCGGCAAAAGCCAGCAAGCGGTACAGGGCACCGGAATCCAGCAGGCACCAGCCCAAGCGCTTGGCCAGAATCCCGGCAATGGTGCCCTTGCCGGAGCCACTTGGCCCATCAATGGTGATGACTGGCGCCTTGATGTTCACGACTGGGCCTCTTGCGCAACACGAATGCCGACTTGTGCACATAGCGCAAGGAAGTTCGGGAAGGACGTGGCAACGTTGGCGCAATCATGGATGCGGATTGGCGCATTGGCACGCAATGACGCCACGCTGAAAGCCATGGCGATACGGTGATCGCCATGCCCGTGCACTTCGCCGCCGCCAATCTGGCTGCCATCGATGATGATACCGTCCGGCGTCGGCTCGCACTTGACGCCCAGGGCCAGCAAACCATCGGCCATTACCTGGATGCGGTCGGACTCCTTGACCCGCAACTCTTCGGCGCCACGCAGCACGGTACGCCCTTCAGCGCAGGCTGCGGCAACGAACAGCACCGGGAATTCGTCGATCGCCAGCGGGACCAGCTCTTCCGGAATCTCGATCCCCTTGAGCTTCGCCGCGCGAACCCGCAGGTCCGCCACAGGCTCGCCGCCGACCTCACGCTGGTTTTCCAGGCTGATATCAGCCCCCATCAGGCGCAGGATATCGATTACCCCGGTACGAGTAGGGTTGATACCAACATGCTCGAGCACCAGCTCGGAACCTTCGGCGATGGACGCAGCCACCAGGAAGAAGGCCGCCGAGGAGATATCCGCAGGCACTTCGATATGGGTCGCCTGCAGCTTGCCGCCGGACTCGACCGAGGCCGTGGCGCCGTCGACCGCTACCCGGTAACCGAAGCCGCGCAGCATGCGCTCGGTGTGATCGCGGGTTGGCGCAGGCTCGGTCACAGTGGTCTTGCCTTCGGCGTACAGGCCAGCCAACAGCAGGCAGGACTTAACCTGGGCACTGGCCATTGGCATGGTGTAAGTCAGGCCCTTGAGCTTGTGGCCACCACGGATGGTCATCGGTGGACGCCCTTCCGCTGCGGTTTCAATGACCGCCCCCATCTCGCGCAGCGGATTGGCTACGCGATTCATCGGACGCTTGGACAGCGATGCATCGCCCGTCAGCACGCTATCGAAACTCTGCGCGGCCAACAGGCCGGACAGCAGGCGCATCGAGGTGCCGGAGTTGCCCAGGTAGATCGGCCCCGGAGCCGGCTGCAAGCCATGCAGGCCGACGCCATGAATGGTCACGCGACCATGATGCGGACCTTCGATCACCACGCCCATGTCACGGAAAGCCTGCAGCGTCGCCAGAGCGTCTTCGCCCTCGAGGAAGCCTTCGACTTCAGTAGTACCTTCAGCCAGGGAGCCGAGCATGATCGAACGGTGAGAAATCGATTTGTCGCCCGGTACACGAATCCGCCCAGTCAGGCGGCCACCAGGATTTGCCAGGAAAATCAGGTTATTGGAGTTCATAGCGTCCACATAGGCCCGACGGGCCAGGATTTTACTGAAATGCTCGCGAGCAACCCGGGCGCGAGTGAATACGCCCAACAACTGGTGCCCATCCCCTGCATCGACCGCGTCGCGCAAGGCGTCGAGGTCGTTGCGAAATGTATCGAGTGTGCGCAGGACAGCTTCGCGATTGGCGAGGAAGATGTCGTGCCACATGACCGGATCACTACCGGCGATTCTCGTGAAATCACGGAAACCGCCCGCAGCGTAGCGGAAGATGTCCAGATTTTCACTGCGCTTGGCCAACGAATCGACCAGACCGAACGCCAGCAAGTGCGGCAGATGACTGGTCGCCGCCAGCACTTCATCGTGGCGCTCGACCTGCATGTGCTCGACATCGGCCCCCAGCTCTCGCCAAAGCTTGTCGACCACCGCCAGCGCTGCCGGGTCGGTCTGCTCCAGCGGCGTCAGGATCACCTTGTGGCGACGGAACAACTGGCCATTGGCGGCTTCCACCCCGCTCTGTTCGGAACCGGCGATCGGATGTCCCGGAACGAAGCGCGGCGGCATGCCGCCAAAAGCCTCGGTCGCCGCTCGCACCACATTGCCCTTGGCGCTGCCGACATCGGTCAGGATCGCCTGCCCCAGATCCATACCAGCCAGAATCGCCAGCAACTTTTCCATGGCCAGAATCGGCACCGCCAGCTGGATCACATCAGCGCCCCGGCACGCCAGCGCCAGGTCTTCTTCACAGCGATCCACCACACCCAACTCAACGGCCAGCTTGCACGATTGCGGATCGAGATCGACACCGACCACTTCGCGGCATACGCCACTTTCACGCAGGCCCTTGGCAAAGGAACCGCCGATCAGTCCCAGACCGACCACCACCAGGCGACCGATCATAGGCACCGCAGGTTGCACTGGAATGACATCAACCACGAGCCAGAACCTTGGCCAAAGCCTCGAGGAAACGGGCGTTTTCAGCCGGCAGGCCAATGGTCACGCGCAGGTGATTCGGCATGCCGTAGTTGGCCACCGGACGCACGATCACCCCTTCACGCAACAAACCCTGGAACACCGGTGCGGCAATCCGCCCGACATCCACCGCAATGAAGTTACCCCTGGAAGCGATCCAGCTCAGGCCCAGCCCCCGGAAGCCGGCTTCCAACTGCTGCATTCCCGCCTCGTTCAAGCGACGGCTCTCGGCCAGGTAATCGGTATCCTCCAGCGCCGCACACGCCGCCGCCAGGGCCAGGCTGTTGACATTGAAGGGCTGGCGAACGCGATTGAGCACATCGGCAACGGTCGGAGTCGACAAACCATAACCCACGCGCAACGCAGCCAGGCCGTAGGCCTTGGAGAAGGTTCGCGAAACCAGCAGGTTCGGATAGGCCGCCAGGAAATCCAGGCCATCCGGCAGATCGCTGCCTTCGGCATATTCGATGTAAGCCTCGTCCAGCACCACCAGTACATGCGCTGGTACGTCCTGGAGGAAATCGTCCAGCACCTCGGCGCTGAACCAGGTGCCGGTCGGATTGTTCGGGTTGGCGATAAAGACCACCCGGGTATCGGCATCAATGGCCTGCAACATGGCCGGCAGGTCATGCCCCCAGTCTTTGGCCGGAACCACACGGGCTTCGGCCCCCACGGCCTGGGTAACGATCGGATAGACCGCAAAGGCGTGTTCGCTGAACACCGCATTCAGGCCAGGCGCCAGATAGGCACGGGCGACCAGCTCCAGAATGTCGTTGGAACCATTGCCCAGGGTGACCTGCGCCAGCTCGACGCCACAGCGCTCGGCCAGCAGGGTCTTGAGCGCAAAGCCATTGCCATCCGGGTAACGGGTCAGCTCGGCCAGTTCTTCACGAATCGCCGCCAACGCCTTGGGACTGGCGCCCAGCGGGTTTTCGTTACTCGCCAGCTTGACGATTTTCGCCGGATCGATATCCAGCTCGCGTGCCAGTTCGTCCACGGGCTTGCCCGGAACGTAAGGCGAAAGTTGTTGCACGCCCGGCTGTGCCAGAGCGAGGAAGTCGCCACTCATTGTTAAAGCCTCAGAGAACCGCTTTCGGGTAGGAACCCAGCACCTTGAGTGCCACTGCTTCCTGACTGATCTTTTCCAGCACACCCTTGATCAATGGATCGCGGTGGTGGCCGACGAAGTCGATGAAGAACACATAGGTCCACTTGCCGCTGCGCGAAGGCCGGGTTTCGATACGCGTCAGATCGATACCGTTGTCATGGAAAGGCACCAGCAGCTCATGCAGAGCGCCGGGCTTGTTGCTCATGGAAACGATGATCGAGGTCTTGTCGTCGCCAGTCGGCGGCACTTCCTGGTTGCCGATCATCAGGAAGCGCGTGGAGTTGTCCGGGCGATCCTCGATTTTCTCGGCCAGACGGGTCAAGCCATACAGGCTCGCCGCCATATCGCCGGCGATGGCTGCCGAGTTCCACTCGCCCTTGACCCGCTTGGCCGCTTCGGCGTTGCTAGAAACCGCCACCCGCTCGACATTCGGATAATGGGCATCCAGCCACTTGCGGCACTGCGCCAGGGACTGGGCATGGGAGTAGATGCGGCTGATGCTGTCAGTCTTGGTGTTTTCACCGACCAGCAGATGATGGTGGATACGCAGCTCGACCTCGCCGCAGATCACCATGTCGTGCTCCAGGAAACTGTCGAGGGTGTGGTTGACCGCACCCTCGGTGGAGTTTTCCACAGGCACCACGCCAAAGTTCACCGCTCCCGCCGCCACCTCACGGAACACTTCGTCGATCGCCGCCATTGGCTTGCTGATCACCGCGTGACCGAAGTGCTTCATGGCCGCGGCCTGGGTGAAGGTACCTTCCGGACCGAGGTAAGCCACTTTCAACGGCTGCTCGAGCGCCAGGCAGGACGACATGATTTCACGGAACAGCCGTGCCATCTCTTCGTTGCCCAACGGCCCCTGATTGCGCTCCATCACCCGCTTGAGCACCTGAGCTTCACGCTCAGGACGATAGAACACCGGCACTTCGCCTTCGGCCAGCGAGGCCATCTTTACTCGCGCGACTTCCTGGGCGCAGCGCGCGCGCTCACTGATCAGCTCCAGGACTTTCTCGTCCAGAGCGTCGATGCGCAGGCGAAGTGCCTTGAGTTCTTGCTCAGACATTAGCCGTGTTCCTTCTCGAACTCTGCCATGTAGGCCACCAGCGCGTTGACCGCATTGATGTCGACAGCGTTGTAAATGGAGGCGCGCATGCCGCCTACCGAACGGTGCCCCTTGAGGTTCAGCAGGCCGCGCGCGTCGGCGCCGGCCAGGAACGGCTTGTCCAGACGGTCATCGGCCAGGCGGAACGGCACGTTCATCCACGAGCGGTCCGACTTGTTGATCGGGTTGCTGTACAGGCCGCTGGCGTCGATGAAGTCGTACAGGGTGCGCTGTTTGACGTCATTGAGCTTGGCGATGGCTTCCACCCCACCCTGCTCCTTGAGCCACTCGAACACCAGGCCGGACAGGTACCAGGCCAGGGTCGGCGGAGTGTTGTACATCGAGCCGTTGTCCGCCGCGACCTTGTAGTCGAGCATGGTCGGGCACAGCGCGCGCGCGCGACCCAGCAGGTCCTCGCGAACGATATTGACCAGGATGCCGCTCGGGCCGATGTTTTTCTGCGCGCCGGCATAGATCATGCCGAAACGGGAGATATCCACAGGGCGCGAGAGGATGTCGGAAGACATGTCGGCCACCAGCGGAACGTCGCCGGTTTCCGGGATCCACTGGAATTCCAGGCCGCCGATGGTTTCGTTCGGCGCGTAGTGCACGTAGGCCGCGTCTTTCGACAGCTGCCATTCGCTCTGGCCAGGGATGGCGAAGTAATCGTAAGGCTTGGCGGTGGCAGCCACATTGACATGGCCGTAGCGCGAGGCTTCTTCAATGGCTTTCTGCGACCAGATACCGGTGTCGATATAGTCGGCCGTGCCATTTTCCGGCAACAGGTTCAGAGGGATCTGAGCAAATTGCTGGCTGGCGCCGCCTTGCAGAAACAGCACTTTATAGTTCGAGGGGATATTCAGCAGATCACGCAGATCCTGCTCGGCCTTGGTGGCGATGGAGACGAACTCATCGCTGCGATGGCTCATCTCCATGACCGACAGGCCCTTGCCATGCCAATCCAGCAATTCGGCCTGGGCACGCAACAGGACAGCTTCAGGTAGCGCAGCGGGACCTGCGCAGAAGTTATAGGCTCGTTTGCTCACATCCACTCTCGCTATGCATTCACGGTAGCGGACAGAGCAAACACTCTGCCCTGCTACGATTTATTTAGTCTTGCGACTCTTCTTCGCCCGCGGCGTCAGCCTGCTGGCCTTCGACGGCATCATCCGCGTCGGTCGCCGCATCCAGCACGGCGCCCTCGAGCACCTCGCCATCCTCGTCTTCCAATTCGTCGCCTTCGACTTCCGACGGCTCCTGAACCCGCTCCAGGCCTACCAGCGTTTCGTCGCTGGCCAGCTTGATCAAGGTCACACCCTGGGTGTTACGGCCCAGGCTGGACACTTCATCGACCCGGGTGCGCACCAGGGTGCCCTGGTCGGAAATCAGCATGATTTCCTCGCCGTCGAGCACCTGGACCGCTCCGACCAGGCGGCCGTTACGTTCGTTGCTGACCATGGCAATAACGCCTTGACCGCCACGCTTGTACTCAGGGAACTCGGTGATCGCCGTGCGCTTGCCATAACCACGCGCCGAAGCGGTGAGGATCTGGCTGCCTTCTTCCGGAATCAGCATGGAGATCAGCTTCTGCCCTTCCGGCAGACGCATGCCACGCACACCACGGGCGGTACGGCCCATGGCACGAACGTCGGACTCCTTGAAGCGAGTCACCTTGCCACCATCGGAGAACAGCATGACTTCGCGCTCGCCATCGGTGATCGCGGCGGAAATCAGCACGTCGCCCTCGTCCAGCTCCAGCGCGATCAGACCGACGCTGCGCTGACGGCTGAAGGATTCCAGCGGGGTCTTCTTCACGGTGCCGTTGGCGGTCGCCATGAAGATGTAGTGACCCTCGGTGTATTCCTCGACCGGCAGCATGGTGGTGATGTATTCACCGTCATCCAGCGGCAGCAGGTTAACCAGCGGACGACCACGGGCGGCACGGGAAGCCTCGGGGATTTCGTAGGTTTTCAGCCAGTAGACCTTGCCCTTGCTGGAGAACAGCAACAGCGTGGTGTGACTGTTGGCCACCAGCAGGTGAGCGATGTAGTCCTCATCCTTGACGCCGGTTGCCGACTTGCCTTTGCCGCCACGACGCTGGGCCTGGTACGCGGCCAGCGGCTGGGTCTTGGCATAGCCGCCGTGGGAAATGGTCACGACGCGCTCTTCTTCCGGGATCATGTCGCCCAGGGTCAGGTCGAGACGGGCATCGAGGATCTCGGTGCGACGCACATCGCCGTATTCGGCGCGAATCACTTCCAGCTCTTCGCGGATCACTTCCATCAGGCGCGTGGCGCTGTTGAGGATGCGGATCAGTTCGCCGATCTGGTTGAGGATCTCCTGGTACTCGGCCAGCAGTTTTTCATGCTCGAGGCCGGTCAGGCGGTGCAGACGCAATTCCAGAATGGCTTGCGCCTGCTCTGGCGACAGGAAGTACTTGCCGTCGCGCAGACCGTATTGCGGATCGAGGTTCTCCGGACGGCAGGAATCCGCGCCGGCACGCTCGACCATGGTCATCACCGCGCTGGATTCCCAAGGCGTGCTGATCAGCGCTTCCTTGGCTTCCGACGGGGTCGGTGAGGCCTTGATCAGGGCGATGACCGGGTCGATGTTCGACAGGGCAACGGCCTGGCCTTCGAGAATGTGACCACGCTCACGAGCCTTGCGCAGTTCGAACACGGTGCGGCGGGTCACCACTTCACGACGGTGACGCACGAAGGCTTCCAGCAGGTCCTTCAGATTGAGGATCCGCGGACGACCGTCGATCAGCGCAACGATGTTGATACCGAACACGCTCTGCAGCTGGGTCTGGGCGTAGAGATTGTTGAGGATCACCTCCGGCACTTCGCCACGACGCAGCTCGATCACTACGCGCATACCGTCCTTGTCGGACTCGTCGCGCAGCTCGGTGATGCCTTCGAGCTTCTTCTCCTTGACCAGCTCGGCGATCTTCTCGATCAGACGCGCCTTGTTCAGCTGGTAAGGCAGCTCGGTGATGACGATCTGCTGGCGGCCACCGACCTTGTCGATGTCCTCGATGATCGAGCGGGCACGCATGTAAATGCGCCCGCGACCGGTACGGTAGGCTTCGATGATGCCTTCGCGACCATTGATGATCGCCGCGGTCGGGAAGTCCGGGCCCGGGATGTGCTGCATCAGTTCATCGACGGTCAGCTCCGGGTTGTCGATCAGGGCCAGGCAACCGTCGATGACTTCGCCGAGGTTGTGCGGCGGAATGTTGGTCGCCATGCCCACGGCAATACCGCTGGAACCGTTGACCAGCAGGTTGGGGATCTTGGTCGGCATGACCGCGGGGATCAGTTCGGTGCCGTCGTAGTTCGGCACCCAGTCCACGGTTTCCTTGTGCAGGTCGGCCAGCAGCTCGTGCGCCAGCTTGGTCATGCGCACTTCGGTGTATCGCATGGCCGCCGCGTTGTCGCCGTCGACCGAACCGAAGTTACCCTGGCCGTCTACCAGCAGGTAGCGCAGGGAGAATGGCTGGGCCATACGAACGATGGTGTCGTACACCGCGGTATCACCGTGCGGGTGATACTTACCGATCACGTCACCGACAACACGGGCAGATTTCTTGTACGGCTTGTTCCAGTCGTTACCGAGCTCGCTCATCGCGTACAGCACACGCCGGTGCACGGGCTTCAAGCCATCGCGCGCATCAGGCAGTGCCCGCCCGACGATTACGCTCATCGCGTAGTCGAGATAGGACTGTTTCAGCTCGTCTTCGATATTGACCGGGAGGATTTCTTTGGCCAGTTCGCCCATGAGAAGCCTGATTCCTTTTTCTGGTGAAACTTCGTCACATCCATATGGGACGAACGAAGCTCGCCGCTGCAGGCCTAGTGCCATGCACCGACTTACGACAAATCAACAAGTTATGCCATGGATTTGCGCAGTGAAGGCGGTCACTTCGGACCACCTTGGAAACCGCCGGATGTTATCACAATCGCCGCCACGCACCTATCCCCCTGATGCGCATGGAGCATAGTTAGTTGACCGGTGACAGGCTGATAAGAGACGAGAGAAGCTCAGAGGCTGATTTCGTGCGTAAATGCGGATTTTTTCCCGGACTGACGACCACCCCACGGCAGCCGTCAGCGAAACCTTTTGCAAAACGATCTCAGTGCAAGCGCTTGCGGCACATCAATTGGGCCATTTTCGCAGTGTCGGGACGCTCGACTATGCCTTTCTCGGTAACGATGGCGTCGATCAGGTCCGCCGGGGTGACGTCGAATACCGGGTTGTAGGCCTGCACATCCGCCCCTACCCGCTTGCCACCGACCTCGAGCAACTCCTTGCCATCACGCTCCTCGATCGGAATGTCTTCGCCACTGGCCAGGGCCATGTCGATGGTCGAACTCGGCGCGACCACCATGAAACGCACGCCGTGGTGCATTGCATTGACCGCCAGCTGATAGGTGCCGATCTTGTTCGCCACATCGCCATTGGCGGTAATGCGGTCGGCGCCAACGATCACCCAAGTCACGCCCTTGGTTTTCATGATGTGCGCGGCAGCGGAGTCGGCATTCAAGGTCACCGGGATGCCCTCGTTGGCCAGCTCCCAGGCAGTCAGCCGCGAGCCTTGCAGCCAGGGACGGGTTTCATTGGCATACACCCGCTCGACCATACCTTCGATAAAGGCCCCGCGAATCACCCCCAGGGCCGTTCCGAAGCCGCCGGTCGCCAGGGCGCCGGTGTTGCAGTGGGTCAGGATGGCCTGGGCATTGCCCTGATGCCGGCGAATCAGGTCGACACCCAACTGGGCCATGGTCAGGTTGGCTTCGCGGTCGCTTTCATGAATGGCCAGGGCTTCCGCCTCCAGCACCGCCAGCGGGTCGGCGTGGCCCTTGAGGCGCTCCAGGCGTTCACGCATGCGGTTCAGCGCCCAGAACAGGTTGACCGCGGTCGGACGCGAATCGGCGAGCAGTGCGAAGTCTTCTTCCATCGCCGCCTGCCAGGCACCACCGGCGGCAAAACGCGCGCGCGCTGCCAGGACCACGCCATAGGCTGCGCTGATACCGATCGCCGGCGCGCCACGCACCACCATTTCGCGAATGGCCTGCGCAACGCCAGCCGCGCAGGTGTAGGCAATCCAGCTTTCCTCGAAGGGCAAAATACGCTGATCGAGCAGATACAGGGCGTCATCCCGCCAATCGATGGCCTTCACCTTCTCCGCTGCCAACAGTCGATCGCGCATCCCTCACCCCGCACTCATGAACAAAAGCCGCCGATTATAGCGATCCCCCGGCGAAGACGCTCGGGTATACTTCGCCATCCTCCACAAACGCCCTGGAACCGATCTTCGATGCCGAACCCTGTCGTTGCGCTCGACCTACTCCTGTTGCCGACCTGGCTGGTGCCTGTTGAACCGGCCGGCGTGGTGCTCAAGGAGCACGGCCTGGGTATCCGCGACGGCCGCATCGTGTTCATCGGCCCGCGCGCCGCGGCCTTGAAGCTGCAGGCTGCCGAGGTCCGCGAGTTGCCGGGCATGCTGCTCAGCCCTGGCCTGATCAACGCCCACGGCCACGCGGCGATGACCCTGTTCCGCGGCCTGGCCGACGATCTGCCGCTGATGACCTGGCTGGAGAACCACATCTGGCCCGCCGAAGCCAAATGGGTCGATGAAGCCTTCGTCCGCGACGGTACCGACCTGGCCATCGCCGAACAACTCAAAGGCGGCATCAGCTGCTTTTCCGACATGTACTTCTTTCCGAAGGTTGCCAGCGAGCGCGTGCACAACAGCGGCATTCGGGCGCAGATCGCTATTCCGGTCCTCGACTTTCCGATTCCGGGCGCCCACAGCGCCGACGAAGCCATCCGCCAGGGCGTCGAGCTGTTCAGCGACCTCAAGCATCATCCGCGCATCAAGATCACCTTCGGCCCCCACGCGCCCTACACGGTCAGCGACGAAAACCTGGAGAAGATCCGGATCATTGCCGAAGAACTCGATGCCTCCATTCATATGCACGTCCATGAAACCGCCTTCGAGGTGGAACAGGCCGTCGCCCGGCACGGCGAGCGGCCCCTGGCCCGCCTGGCGCGACTGGGACTGCTCGGGCCGCGCTTCCAGGCCGTACACATGACCCAAATCAGCGATGACGACCTGGCTTTGCTGGTAGAAACCAATAGCAATGTCATTCATTGCCCGGAGTCGAACCTGAAACTGGCCAGCGGCTTCTGCCCGGTGGAACGGCTGTGGCAGGCTGGCGTCAATGTTGCAGTAGGCACCGACGGGGCCGCCAGCAACAACGACCTGGACCTGCTCGGTGAAATCCGCACCGCCGCATTGCTGGCCAAGGCCGTGGCAGGCTCGGCCACCGCCCTGAATGCCCACCAGGCGCTGCGCATGGCCACCCTCAACGGCGCGCGGGCCCTGGGCCTGGAGAGCGAGATCGGCTCGCTGGAACTCGGCAAGGCCGCGGACCTGGTGGCCTTTGACCTGTCCGGCCTGGCGCAGCAACCGATCTATGACCCGGTTTCGCAGCTTATATATGCCACCGGCCGCGATTGCGTGAAACACCTTTGGGTCGCCGGCAAGCAATTGCTCGACGACCGGCGCCTGACGCGCCTGGACGAACAACAGCTGCACGCCACGGCGACAGCCTGGGGCCGGCGCATCAGCGGCCATACCGAATAGCAGGAACCCTCGAGCCCCGGCTCGAGACCGACAGCCAGAATTTTCCAGATTCAGAGGATTACCCATGAGTAACGTCGACCACGCCGAAATCGCCAAATTCGAAGCCCTAGCCCATCGCTGGTGGGACCGCGAGAGCGAATTCAAACCGCTGCACGATATCAACCCGCTGCGGGTCAACTGGATTGACGAACGCGTCAACCTGGCCGGCAAGAAAGTCCTCGACGTCGGTTGCGGCGGCGGCATCCTCAGCGAAGCCATGGCCCAGCGCGGCGCCACGGTAACGGGTATCGACATGGGCGAGGCCCCGCTGGCGGTGGCACAACTGCATCAACTGGAGTCCGGGGTAAACGTCGAGTATCGGCAGATAACCGCCGAAGCCCTGGCCGAGGAAATGCCCGAGCAGTTCGACGTCGTCACCTGCCTGGAAATGCTCGAGCACGTGCCGGACCCCTCCTCGGTGATCCGCGCGTGCTTTCGCATGGTCAAGCCCGGCGGCCAGGTGTTCTTCTCCACCATCAACCGCAATCCGAAGGCTTATCTGTTCGCCATCATCGGCGCCGAATACATCATGAAGCTGCTGCCGCGCGGCACCCATGACTTCAAGAAATTCATCCGGCCTTCCGAACTGGGCGCCTGGAGCCGTGACGCCGGCCTGACCGTCAAGGACATCATCGGCCTGACCTACAACCCGCTGACCAAGCACTACAAGCTGGCCGCCGACGTCGACGTCAACTACATGATCCAGACCCTGCGGGAGGAATAAGCCCATGCGTATCAGAGCAGTTCTTTTCGACATGGACGGCACCCTGCTCGACACCGCGCCGGACTTCATCGCCATCTGCCAGGCCATGCGCGCCGACCGCGGCCTGGCGCCGATCGCAGACAAACATATCCGTGACGAAATCTCCGGTGGCGCCCGGGCGATGGTCGCCGTGACCTTCTCGATGGACCCGGAATCCCCGGGGTTCGAGGAGCTGCGCCTGGAGTTTCTGGAGCGCTACCTCAAGCATTGCGCGGTGCACAGCAAACTGTTCGACGGCATGGCCGAGCTGCTGGCCGATATCGAGAAGGCCAATCTGCTCTGGGGCGTGGTCACCAACAAGCCGGTGCGCTTTGCCGAGCCAATCATGCAGCAGTTGGGCCTGGCGGAACGTTCCGCCCTGCTGATCTGCCCGGATCACGTGAAGAACAGCAAACCCGATCCGGAACCATTGATCCTGGCGTGCAAGATGCTCGACCTCGACCCGGCCAGCGTACTGTTCGTCGGTGACGACCTGCGCGACATCGAATCGGGCCGCGACGCAGGCACCAGGACCGCCGCCGTGACCTACGGTTACATCCATCCGGACGACAATCCCAAGCACTGGGGCGCCGACGTGGTGGTCGATCACCCACTGGAACTGCGTCAGGTCCTGGACCAGGCGCTGTGCAGCTGCTGATCGGCTCAGGCTTTCGCTTCTGATTTCCCGAGGTTTTTATGTTTGATTATTCCGCCCGCCCCGAACTGCTCAAGGATCGGGTCATCCTGGTCACCGGCGCCGGTCGTGGCATCGGCGCCGCTGCCGCCAAGACCTTCGCCGCCCATGGCGCCACCGTGCTGTTGCTGGGCAAGACCGAAGCCAACCTGACCCAGGTCTACGACGAGATCGAAGCCGCCGGCCATCCTCAGCCGGTGGTGATTCCGTTCAACCTGGAAACCGCCCTGCCGCACCAGTACGACGAACTGGCTGCTATGGTCGAAGCCGAGTTCGGCCACCTCGATGGCCTGCTGCACAATGCCTCGATCATTGGTCCGCGCACACCGCTGGAACAGCTGTCGGGCGAGAACTTCATGCGGGTGATGCAAGTCAACGTCAACGCCATGTTCATGCTGACCAGTACCCTGCTGCCGCTGCTCAAGCTGTCCCAGGACGCCTCGGTGGTGTTCACCTCCAGCAGCGTTGGCCGCAAGGGCCGTGCCTACTGGGGCGCCTATGGCGTTTCGAAATTCGCCACCGAAGGCCTGATGCAAACCCTGGCCGACGAAGTCGACGGCGTCGCACCGGTTCGCGCCAACAGCGTCAATCCGGGCGCTACCCGCACCAGCATGCGCGCCCAGGCCTACCCGGGGGAAAACCCGAGCAACAACCCGGCCCCCGAGGAGATTATGCCGGTCTACCTGTACCTCATGGGTCCGGACAGTACCGGGATCAACGGCCAGGCATTCGACGCCCAGTAATCCTTTCTTTGGCCGCGGCGGAATACCGTCGCGGCACTCCTTTCCCGGCAGTCTTCCACCCCGCCATCGCCAGACAAATGCCACCCCGGGCCACGCCAAGCCTTGGCACTGTCAGCCAACCCGCTGAATTCAAAAGCATTTTAATCGGGTGAAGCGAATGGCATGACTTTCGCTCTCATCTCCCTCAAATAGGCAGTGTATTGGCGAAACTCAGCGACGATCGAGTCGGGGCTTATAACGGCCCGTAAAGCGGATTAGACTGTGATCGCTTGTCCTACGGGACTGATGGAACAGTATGACGTGCAGCCATGAGCCGCTCTCACCCAGCCAGTAAGACTGCATTACGTGCCCAGGGGCTCACGCCATATGAAAATACCGACCCAGACCAACGCAATTGACTTCAATAGCGCCAAATTGCAACGCCTGGGCTTTGGCCAGCAGTCACCACTCCTGCAACGCCCGGTCAGCCTTGCCCAGTTGCGCCAGCAACTGAGCCTGCAATTACAGACCAGCCTGGAGCCTCAACGCATTCTCGGCCTGTTCTTCCGCGAAACCCAACGCCTTGTGCCCCTGGATGCCCTGGTTTACCAGCACAAGCCCAGCGACCTGCGCCTGGAGTTCGGCCAGCGCGGCCGCCACTCCATCAGCTACAGCCTGAGCCATGAAGGCGAGACCATGGGCGAGCTGGTATTTCGGCGCAATCAGCGTTTCAGCGACCAGGAACAGGGCCATCTGGAATCCCTGCTGTCCACCCTGCTTTATCCGATGCGCAACGCTCTGCTCTATCGGGCCGCGACCCGTAGCGCCCTGCGCGACCCTTTGACCGATACCGGCAACCGGATCGCCATGGACCAGACGCTGCAACGGGAAATCGAAATGGCCCGCCGCCACCTGCACCCACTGTCGCTGCTGATGCTGGATATCGATCACTTCAAGAGAATCAACGACAGCCACGGCCACAGCGCCGGCGATGAAGTGCTCAAGGCTGTTGCCGCGGCCATCAAGGCGCAGTTGCGCAACGTCGACATGGTGTTTCGTTTTGGCGGCGAGGAGTTCCTGATCCTGCTGTCCAACACCGGACGCGATGCCGCCGCCATGGTGGGAGAACGACTGCGCCAGGCGGCCCAAGCCAAGGATTACTGGGCGGATGGCAAGTTGATCGAGCTGACGGTCAGCCTGGGTTGCTCGACCCTGCTGCCAGGGGAATCAGCCGAGAGCCTGCTGCGCCGTGCGGACAGCGCGCTGTATGTGGCCAAGCGCGAAGGCCGCAACCGCCTGGCGATGGCCGGCTGAGAGAATGGCTGGGGCCGCCTCCATCGGAGGCCGCCATTCAACCTTCGACCAGCGCCATCCGCTCACGGGCCGCCGGGGTCTTTTCCTGTTGCATGCAACGCTCCAGGAACAGGTACATGTAGTCATAACTCTTGCAGATCGCCTGGCGCAGCTCGCCCTGCAAGGCTTTGCTCGGCTTCATGCCGGCCAGGGTACAGATGATTTCCAGCGCCTCCCAAGGATGCGCATCGTCGTACTGGGCATGCATTTTCAGCCACTTCATCGCCCGCTTGCGCTCTTCTTCGGGAAAGGCCGCCGCATACACGCCGGAGGAGCAGACCAGCGCCGACCACTCACCCGTGGCGCCCTCGATTGCGTAGTTGGTCGCAGCGATCGCCACGATCAATGAGTCGGCGGAGCTGGTATGCCAGCACCAATGACTCAAAGCGTGCAGCTCCGGTGGGACCTGTTGCGCCTGCAGATCTTCCAGGCTCACGCCATGGGCGCGGCTCCAGTTCACCCAGTAATCGGCATGATTGAGCTCGACCCGGATATTGCGCATCAGCCAGCGCCGCGCCATGTCCTCACCGGGGTGACGGGCGAAGCGGGTCTTGGTCAGGTTCTGCGCCATGTACAGGGCGAACTGCTCGACAACCGGCCAGCCGCCGATCAGGTACTGGCGCATGGTTTTGTTGCTGAGCTTGTTGTCGCGCATGCGCTGGTACAGTTCGTGGTCGACCACGCGGCGCTTGCTCTCGCTGCAATCCTGGATCAGCTGCTGGGCCCAGGCCGGATAGCTTGCAGCGTCCATGAGCGGACCGGTTCTGTTGAATGCGTCGATCACTGTCGGGGCTCCTTTTGATGGTGATGGTACGGATCAGCGAGAGATTCAACGGAACGTGCCAGGAGCCTTGAACAACAGAGGCTGTGGTCGCGAAGGCCGGCACTGCAGACTGTCGCAGGTGAAGAGTTGCGGGCGCTCGATCAGGTAGCCCTGAGCGTAATCCACGCCAATCTCCAACAATGCCTGCTCAATCTGCGGTGTTTCGACAAACTCGGCAATCGTGCGTTTGCCCATCACATGACCGATATGGTTGATCACCTCGACCATCGCGCGATTGATCGGGTCGTCCAGCATATCTTTTACGAAACTTCCATCGATCTTGAGGAAGTCTACAGGCAAATGTTTGAGATAAGCGAATGACGACATTCCCGCACAAAAGTCATCCAACGAAAAGTGACAGCCCAAGCCCTTGAGCTCGTTGATAAATCGAATCGCACTGCCGAGATTGGAGATAGCGCTGGTCTCGGTGATTTCAAAACAAATCAGGTCCGGTGGCACACCGTGGACGATGAACTGCTCGCGCAGGAAGTCCAGGAAAGCCTCGTCACCGATGGTCGCGCCCGACAGATTGATCGCACACATCGCCAGGGGCCCTTCGCGCTCCTCGCGGATGCATTCGGCGATGATCTTGAACACATTCTCCACCACCCAACGGTCAAGGGAGGTCATCAGGCCGTAACGCTCGGCGGCCGGAATGAAGCTGTCGGGCAGGATCATCCGCCCGGCCTCGTCGTGCAGGCGCAGCAGAATCTCGATATGCCCGCCGAGCCGGTCCACATGACCCAGAGCGGCTATTTCCTGGGCATAAAGACAGAAGCGGTTTTCCTCCAGGGCCATATGCAGACGCTGTACCCAGGCCATTTCACCGAACCGCAGGGACAGCTCCGAGTCGTCCGCGTGATAGACCTGGACCCGGTTGCGCCCTTTCTCCTTGGCCATGTAGCACGCCATGTCCGCTGCCCGCAGTGATGCTTCGAGGGTGGTCGGGGTTTGCGCCACATGCACCAGGCCAATGCTGACCGTGGTGACGAAGGGCCGGCCCTTCCAGACAAAATGCAGGTTCTGCACCGTCTGGCGCAGGCCTTCGGCGATCTTTTCCGCCGCTTCCGGCGAGCAGTTCTCCAGCAGGATGCCGAACTCATCGCCCCCCAGGCGCGCCAGGGTATCGCCCTCGCGCAGGCCCGACTGGAGCAAGGCGCAGATATGCCGGAGCAACTCGTCCCCTGCCGCATGGCCGCAGGTATCGTTGACCAGCTTGAACTGGTCCAGGTCGAGGAACATCAGGGCGTGCCGCCCCGGTTGCCGGCTCAAGCTGTGCAATGCCTGCTCCAGGCGGTATTCGAACTCGCGACGGTTCGCCAGGCCAGTCAAGGCGTCGTGGGTCGCCTGCCAGGACAGATTGGCGATGTACTGGCGCTCCTGGGTCATGTCGTGCAGCACCAGCACCGTACCGCTGACCTTGCCGGCGTTCTGGATAGGCGCGCCGACCAGGGTCACCGACACCGTGCTGCCATCCAGGCGCTGGATCAGCTTCGAGTGCTCGCTGCCACCACTGAGCTGGCCACTGAGAATGTGCTCGATCAGGGTAAAGCCGTCGGTCTGGGCATTTTCATCCAGCAGATTGAACAAGGCCGCCAGCGGCAGCCCCATGGCCTGCTCGGCCTTCCAGTGGGTCATTTCCTCGGCGGCCGGGTTCATGTAGGCGATGGCGCCGTCCACGTCGGTGGTGATGACGCCGTCGCCAATGGATTGCAGGGTGATCTGCGCCCGTTCCTTTTCCAACTGCAGGGCGCTGGCAAATTCATGACGCTGGGCCAGCAACTTATGGGTGCGCAGCAAGGCCAGGACAATCAGCCCCAGCGCGGTGGCCAGGTTGGTGATCAGCAACAGCCGCAGGATGACCCGCGAGCCCTCGCCCAAAGCATCGCTAAAGGCCTTGGCAGCGGGCGTCACGCCATCGTTGATGGCGAAAATCTGGTTCTTCCAGCGCTGGATATCGGCTTCGGAGGCCTGGTTGCTGGTAATGCTGCGGTGCATTTCATGGGCCACGCTGTCGAGCTGCACCAGATAACTGTCGCCCACGGTCCACAGGTCGATGGCTTTTTCCAGGTAGCTGAAATGGCGGAAGTTCAGGTACAGCCAGATCACGCTGTCGCTGTCGTCAGGGTGGTTGCCCCCCTTGAGAATCCCCGCCCGCGCGGCATTCAGGTCGGGCGGTTGCTGATCCAGCGCGACCCGCAGCTCATGCCCGCCCTGAGGCACGGCAATAGCATTCTGGTACTTCAGAAAGATCGATTCGTCGCGGCTGTCGGCGTAGAGATTGAGGTAGTAGATGGCGTCCTTCTGGCCCTTGGACCAAAGGCTCTCCCCGGCAACGTAACCACGTACCGCCGAAAGGACATATAAGCTGAGGCCACCCAACAGCGCTTGAAACAACACCACCGCAATAAATGGCCAGACGATGCCCAATAACCGTGGCGTTCCGAGAGTCCGCTTTTGCTTCATGAGGTCCCTTGCATAAGCACTGCCAGATGAACACCCGAGGAAATACCGCTCCTGACAGCACAGACTAGGCTAATTTCCGCCGCTTCGAGCGCACAGGCCGTGGCGTTCGAGCACGCTGCCAGTCAAGACACGACAGGGCCGAGCCCCAGGAGGGTCATTTCCACCAGAGAATTCAAGCACTAAGCACAGAAAACCGGATAAAACTCAAGGTCGCTGGACTTGCTGCAAGTGCCCGTAAAGCTTGGCGTAAAGGCCGCCGTCGGCAATTAGCTGCTGATGGTCGCCATCTTCGGCAATCTGCCCGCCATCGAACACCAGAACCCGATCCGCCTGTTTTACCGCGGACAGGCGGTGGGCAATGATCAGCGTGGTCCGGCCATGGAGGAAACGCGTCAGCGCCTGGTGCAGGTTGTACTCGGTGGCGGCGTCCAGCGCGGAAGTGGCTTCGTCGAGGATCACCACCTTGGGTTCGGCCAGGACCATCCGCGCGATGGCCAGGCGCTGGCGCTGGCCGCCAGACAGACGCACGCCGGAACGGCCGACCACACTGTCCAGGCCGTTGGCCAGGGCGCGGACCGTCGAGTCCAACTGGGCAATTTCCAACGCCCGCCAACAGGCCTCGTCGCTGCGCTCGCGGCCCATGGTCAGGTTGGCGCGGATGCTGTCGTTGAACAGCGCCGGATGCTGCAACACCACCGCCACGTTTTCCCGCAGGGTTTCCAGGCCGATTTCCTGCTGGGTCTTGCCGCCAAAACGAATCACGCCCGCCTGCGGTGTGTAGAGCCCCAGCAACAGCTGCACCAGGGTACTTTTGCCGCCGCCGCTGGCGCCGACGATCGCCACCTTCTCCCCCGGCTCGATCGACAGGTTCATCTGGTCCAGCACCAGTTCGTCGCCGTAGCCGAAACTCAGGCCGCTGACTTCGATACCCACGGTCTCGCGCCCCTGGAACGGGTCGACACCGCCGGCATACTGCGGCTCGTCGGCCCGCGACAGCAGCTCATTGATACGCGACAACGCGCCACCGGCGGCATAGTAGGCGTACTGCAGGTTCAGCAGTTGTTCCACCGGGCCGATCATGAACCACAGGTAGCTGAATACGGCCAGCATCTGGCCGATGGACAGATCGGAAAACAGCACGGTGAGCATGGCCGCCGCACGAAAGATATCGATCCCGAACTGGAACAGCAGCCCGCTGGCGCGATTGGAGGCGTCGCTCTTCCATTGCGAAGCCACCGCGTAGTCCCGCACATCCTGGGCACGCCGGCCGAGACGGCCGAGGAAAAAGCCCTGGCGGTTGCCCGCACGGACTTCCTGGATCGCATCCAGGGTTTCGGTCAGGGCCTGGGTGAAACGCGAGGTGCTGTCGTTCTCGAGCTTTTTCAGGTGCTTGACCCGCTTGCCCAACTGCACCGTGGCGTAGATCACCAGGGGATTGAACAACAGGATCAGCAGCGCCAGCTGCCAATGCATCCACATCAGGATGCCCGCGGTGCCCACCAGCGTGAGCATGGCCACCAGAAAACGGCTTAGGGTTTCGCCGACAAACTTGTCGAGGGTGTCGAGGTCGGTGACCAGGTGAGTCGTCACCGTACCGCTGCCCAGGCTTTCATACTCGCCCAGGGAAATGCGCTTGAGGCGCTCGATCAGCCGCAGACGGATGCGATAGACAATGTCCTTGGCCAACCCGGCAAACAACCGCGCCTGCAGCACGTTGAACAGCAGCGCCGAGCAACGCAGCATCAGGGTGATCAACAACATCAGGCCGATGTAGCCGGCGGCGCTCTGCCAGCCCGCGGGCAAGGCGTGGTTCATCACCTTCAGCGCAGCATCGCCATGCCCCAGCAGCACTTCGTCCACCAACAGCGGCAGCAGCAACGGGATAGGCACGCTGCACAGCGTCGCCAGGACGGCCACGCCATTGGCGATCCACAGGGCTTTTTTATGCTGCAGTGCCAGCCGGCGGACTTGCGCCCAGCTCAGGCGATCGACGGGTTCCGGCGCTTGTGGATCACGCACAGGCGGCACGCTCCAGCCAGCGGCCGAGCAATGGAGCAAGCTCACTCAAGGGCTGGTAGCCATTGGTCAACAAGGCCAGCTGGCCATTGCGCTCGGCCAGCATCGTCGGGAAGCCGGCGATCCCCAGGTCCTGGACCCAGGTGAAATCGGCGGCGGTCGCGGCATGCTGCTCGGCGCGATCGAACGCCTCGGCGAACTCGATGCGCGGCACGCCCGCTTCCTCGGCCAGTTCCACCAGAACGCTGGCGCGAGTGACATCCCGGCCTTCGACGTAAAAAGCCCGCTGGATCAGGCGCAAGAGTTTCCAGGCGCAATCCGGCGCCAGGCTGCGCGCCGTGACGATGGCGCGGCACGCAGGCTCGGTGTCATAGACAAAACCGTCGGGCAAGGCACCCTCGAACTTGAACGGCTGGCCGGTGGCCTCGGTGACCGCCTGCCAGTGTTCGAGGATATAGCGGCGGGTGGTCGGCTCCAGTGCCGAGCCACTGCCGGTCCGCAGGCCGCCCACCACCAGATGCAACTCGACGCCCGCGGCCCGCGCCTGCTCGACCAGGGCCTCGGCCACTGGAGCGAAGCCCCAGCACCACGAACACATCGGGTCCATCACATAGAGCAGGCGGGCAGACATGGCTCAGGCCTCGGAAGAAGATTGCTTGTAGTTGTAACCGATCGGGTGCGGCATGTTGCGAGCCTTGGCCAGTTCAATCTGCTTCTGCCGGTCGATGGCGCTGCGGCGGGTTTTCTCGCTCAGCGTGTCCCAGCAGTGCGGACAACTGATACCCGGCACATAGTGCTCGCTGGCGCGATCCTCGACGCTTACCGGCGTGCGGCAGGCATGACATTGATCGTAGTCGCCTTCGCTGAGGTCGTGACGCACGGTCACCCGATTATCGAAGACGAAACAGTCGCCCTGCCATTTACTCTCTTGCTGCGGCACCTCTTCGAGGTACTTGAGGATACCGCCCTTGAGGTGGAAGACCTCGCCGAAGCCTTCGCTGAGCATGTAGCTCGAAGCTTTCTCGCAACGAATGCCGCCGGTGCAGAACATCGCGACTTTCTTGTGCTTGCTCGGGTCGAAGTTGGCTTTGATGTAGTCGGGGAATTCGCGAAAACTGGTGGTCTTCGGGTCGATGGCACCTTCGAAGGTGCCGATCGAAACCTCGTAGTCGTTGCGGGTGTCGATCAGCAGCACTTGCGGGTCGCTGATCAGCGCGTTCCAGTCCTGCGGTTCGACATAGGTGCCGACCTTCTTGTTCGGGTCGACGCCGGGTACGCCCAGGGTCACGATCTCTTTCTTGAGCTTGACCTTGGTGCGGTAGAACGGCTGCTCGTCGCAGTACGATTCCTTGTGATCGATGTCGACCATGCGCGGGTCGTTCTTGAGCCAGGCCAGCAGCCCGTCGATGCCTTCGCGGCTACCGGAAACGGTGCCATTGATACCTTCTTCGGCGATCAGCAGGGTGCCCTTGATGCCGTTGTCGAGCATCGCCTTGAGCAGCGGTTCGCGCAGGGCAACGTAATCTTCGAGGGTGACGAACTTATACAGTGCCGCCACGACAATCTGTTGTGTCATGGGTAATTCTCCAGGTGGCTACCCTCGCAAAGGGTGAACCGGATGCAAAAAAAACGCGCCGACTGAGCGGCGCGTTGCGGATTCTAGCAAAAAACCTGTGGTTAATGCTTGCTGCCGCCAGCGCAGGTCGGCGAGGCCGGGGCCACGCCGATCTTCGCCCATTCCTCTGGCGTATAGGTATGCAGCGCCAACGCATGAAACTGGCCCATCAGCTCGCCCAGGGTCGCGTAGACCTTCTGGTGACGCTTGACGCTGTTGAGCCCGGCAAACTGCTCGCTGACCAGCACGGCCTTGAAATGGGTCTCCAGGCCGCGACTGTGCATGTGGCTTTCATCCAGCACCTGCAAATGCTCAGGCTGCAATGCGCCCAGTGCCGATTCGATACGTTGTTGCATGGTCATTCCTGGCTCCGCTTACTTCTTCTTCGCCGGTGCGGCCTTAGGCTCGAGTTCGGCGGTCATGTCGGCCAGCAGCTTGTTGACTACCGGTACCGCGCTTTCCAGCTTGGCCTGGGTCATCTGGGCCGATTGCTGGGTCAGCTGCGGCATTTTTTCCAGGACTTTCTTGCCCAGCGGCGACTGGTAGAACGCCACCAGGTCCTTGAGCTCGGATTCGCTGAAGTTGCTGGTGTAGAGCTTGACCATGTCCGGCTTCAGCTTGTTCCAGCCGATGGCCTGGTCCAGGGCGGCGTTGGCCTTGGCCTGGTAGGTTTCCAGCACGGCTTTTTTCGACTCTGGGGCTTTGGTCTGTTCAAAACGCTGGGCGAACATTTGCTGCACTTGCATGTACACCGGAGTGCCCAGCTTGTCAGCGTGCGCCAGGGTCAGGAAAGCTTCGGCACTGGCGTTGTGGCTGGCGGTATCGGCAAGCACCTGGCCGCTGGCACAAACCAGAACAACCGCGGTACATATGGCACGAAGACGAGTCATCGAGTTTCCTTTTCTAGCAGGCGAGGTATAACCCCAAGGGCGACCATTCTGCGCCTAAAAAACTCTGTCGCTCAACCCCAAGCCTTGTGGTGCCTGCATTTGCTCGACCAAATGACACAAAAGGCGCTTTATGGAACCCAGGCTGTGGATCACGGCCTAAACTGCGCAATCAGACCTACAGGAGTGAGCACGATGAGTCGAATCGAAACCGACAGCCTTGGCCAGGTTGAAGTCCCGGACGACGCCTATTGGGGCGCCCAGACCCAGCGTTCGCTGATCAACTTCGCCATCGGCAACGAGCGCATGCCGCTGTCGGTCCTGCATGCCCTGGCGTTGATCAAGAAGGCCGCGGCCCGGGTCAACGACCGCAACGGCGATCTGCCGGCCGACATTGCCCGCCTGATCGAACAAGCCGCCGACGAGGTGCTGGACGGCCAGCATGACGACCAGTTCCCACTGGTGGTCTGGCAGACCGGCAGCGGCACCCAGAGCAACATGAACGTCAACGAGGTGATCGCCGGTCGCGCCAACGAACTGGCCGGCAACCCGCGCGGCGGCAAGACCCCGGTGCACCCCAACGACCATGTGAATCGCTCGCAAAGCTCCAACGACTGCTTCCCCACGGCAATGCACATCGCCGCGGCCCAGGCGGTGCAGCAGCATCTGTTGCCCTCGATCGCCGAGCTGTCCGGCGGCCTGGCCGAACTCGCGGCACGACACATGAAGCTGGTGAAAACCGGGCGCACCCACATGATGGATGCCACCCCCATCACTTTCGGCCAGGAGCTGTCGGCCTTCATCGCGCAACTGGACTACGCCGAGCGCGCCATTCGCGCGGCCCTGCCAGCGGTCTGCGAGCTGGCCCAGGGCGGTACCGCCGTCGGCACCGGGCTGAACTCGCCCCATGGTTTCGGCGAGGCGATCGCCGCCGAGCTGGCGGCCTTGTCCGGCCTGCCGTTTGTCACTGCGCCGAACAAGTTCGCCGCCCTCGCCGGCCACGAACCCCTGACCACCCTCTCCGGCGCGCTGAAGACCCTGGCGGTGTGCCTGATGAAAATCGCCAACGACCTGCGCCTGCTGGGCTCCGGGCCACGGGCCGGGCTGGCCGAGGTCAGGCTGCCGGCCAACGAACCGGGCAGCTCGATCATGCCGGGCAAGGTCAACCCGACCCAGTGCGAAGCCCTGTCGATGCTGGCCTGCCAGGTGATGGGCAACGACGTGGCCATCGGCTTCGCCGCCAGCCAGGGCCACCTGCAACTGAACGTGTTCAAGCCGGTGATCATCCACAACCTGCTGCAATCGGTGCGCTTGCTCGCCGACGGCTGCAGCAACTTCCAGCAGCACTGCATCGCCGGCCTGGAGCCCGACCCGGTGCAGATGGCCGACCACCTGGAACGCGGGCTGATGCTGGTCACCGCCCTCAACACCCATATCGGCTACGACAAGTCCGCCGAGATCGCCAAGAAAGCCTATGCCGAGAACCGCACCTTGCGTGAAGCGGCCCTGGAGCTGGGTTACCTGACGGACGAAGAGTTCGATGCCTGGGTGCGTCCGGAAAACATGCTGGAGGCTGGCAAGCAGGGCTGATGGAAGGCGGTGATTGAACAGACGCTATCGCGGGCAAGCCTCGCTCCTACAGGATAGGGGCTTGCCTGCGATCGACGAGAACGCGCCCTAGCTCTGCGGCACGTCCATACGCACCCGCCGCGCCTTGAGCCCGGCCATCAGCGACGGCCCCAGGGCCGTCAAGGCCGACCCCAGCACCACCAGCACCGCCCCGCCATACCCCAGGCCGTTGATCTGTTCGGCATGCACATATTCGGGCCACAACCAGGCCGCCATCGCCACTGCGGCGAAGGTCACCAAGGGCGTGATCGCCAGCGTGGCGCTGACCCGCGACGCTTCCCAATGGGCCAGCGCTTCGGCAAACGCACCGTAGGCGATCAGGGTATTCAGGCAGCAGGCCAGCAACAGCCAGCCTTGCAGCGGGCTCAATTCAAGCGCTTCGAGAGGATGGGCCCACGGGGTGAGCAACAGCGCGCAGAACAGGTAGATCACCATCATCACCTGCAAGGAATTCCACACCGTCAGCAACTGCTTCTGGCCCAGGGCGTAGAAGGTCCAGACCGCCGAGGCGGCGAGCACCGTCAGCACACCGGCGGTGTAGGTGCTCAAGGACGTCAGCAGCTCGGTCAGGCGCTGATTGAAAAACAGCCCGAAACCGATCAGCAGCACCGCCAGGCCAATCCCCTGCCCCAGGCTGAAACGCTCCTTGAACACAAACAGGCTGGCGATCAGCAGCAGGATCGGCCCCATCTGCACCACCAGTTGCGCAGTGCCGGGGCTCAGCAGGTTCAGCCCCATCAGGTACAGCACGTAGTTGCCCACCAGCCCGCAAACCGCCATCAGTACCAGCCAGCCGCCGCGCGGCCCGAGCACGCGCCAACTGGGCAAGCGCTTGACCGCCGCCAGGTAGATCAGCAGGAAACCACCGGATACCAACAGGCGAAACCAGGTCACGGTCACCGGGTCCATCACCAGCAACACTTGCTTGAGCTTGATCGGCAAGATGCCCCACAGCAGCGCCGTCAGCAGTGCGAGGAACAAGCCGTAGACCCAGCGACCGGACGAGATGTGCATGCGACCCCCAAAAGCCTGATGGAGAGAGCCCGCATTCTAGGCCCGGGGCCGTGACTTACACAGAGACAGTTGGAGGGGGAACGTAAACAGGATGGTGCAGGTCGCAAAAAGCATCGCGGGCAAGCCTCGCTCCTACAGAAGCACCACCATTCTGTAGGAGCGAGGCTTGCCCGCGATAGGTTCCACCCCGTCTGACGGCTTAACGCACCGCTTCGAACAACCCGGTCGCGCCCATGCCACCGCCGACGCACATGGTGACGATGCCGTAGCGCAGGTTGCGCCGTTGCAGTTCCCGCACCAGGTGCCCGACCTGGCGCGAACCGGTCATGCCGAACGGGTGGCCGATGGAAATCGAGCCGCCGTTGACGTTGTACCTGGCGTTGTCGATCTGCAGCCGGTTGCGGCTGTACAGGCATTGCGAGGCGAAGGCCTCGTTCAACTCCCAGAGGTCGATGTCGTCCACTTGCAGGCCCTTGGCCTTGAGCAGCCTGGGTACCGAGAACACCGGGCCGATGCCCATTTCGTCCGGCTCGCAGCCGGCCACGGTGAAGCCGCGGAAGAACGCCTTGGGCTTGAGCCCCAGCGCCAGGGCCCGCTCCAGGCTCATGACCAGGGTCATGGAGGCGCCATCGGACAATTGCGAGGAGTTGCCGGCGGTCACCGAGCCGTCTTCGGCGAACACCGGTTTCAAACCGGCCAGGCTTTCCAGGGTAGTGTCCGGGCGGTTGCAGTCGTCGCGATCGACCACACCGTCGAGAATCTGCACCTGGCCGCTGTTCTTGTCCTCGACCCGGTACTTCACCGCCATCGCCACGATCTCGTCGTCGAACAGTCCGGCCGCCTGGGCCGCCGCAGTGCGCTGCTGGCTTTGCAGGGCATACAGGTCCTGCTCCTCGCGGCTCACGTTATAACGCCGGGCGACCACCTCGGCGGTCTGGCCCATGGGGAAATAGATGCCCGGCACCTGCTCCTTGAGCAGCGGGTTGATCAGGTTGTCGGTGTTGACGCTTTTCATCGTCAGGCTGATGGACTCGACCCCGCCGGCGACAATGACGTCACTGCAACCGGACGCGATCTGGTTGGCCGCGATGGCGATCGCCTGCAGGCCGGACGAACAGAAACGGTTGAGGGTCATGCCCGCGGTACCGGTGCCCAGGCGCGACAGCACCGCGACGTTGCGCCCGATGTTGTAGCCCTGGGCGCCTTCGTTGGAACCGGCGCCGACGATGCAGTCCTCGACGCTGGCCGGGTCGATACCGTTGCGGCTCAGCAGCGCATTGACGCAATGGGCGGCCATGTCATCCGGACGGGTCTGGTTGAACTTGCCGCGAAAGGACTTGGCCAGGCCGGTCCGCACGCTATCGACGATCACCACTTCACGCATGGCATACCTCATTGTTGTTGTCGGTTGTGAGTGGCTCGAGCATAGATCCAGCCCTTGCCCGGCCGCGACGATCATTCATCCGGCGTATGCAAAACCATCGCGGTGCTGGGTTTATCCAGTGACCCGCTCACAACCCGCGGCGGTTATTTCTTGTCCTTCTTGCCTTTCCTGTCCTTTTTCTCGGACTTGTCGAATGCCTCTTCCAGTGCGCGGTTGAGGGTGCGCAATACCTTGACCCGGGCCCAGCGCTTGTCGTTGGCCTCCACCAGGGTCCAGGCCGCGACCTCGGTGCTGGTACGGTCGACCATGTCGCCGACGGCGGCGCGGTAGGCATCCCATTTGTCGCGGTTGCGCCAGTCGTCCTCGGTGATCTTGAAACGCTTGAACGGAATCTCTTCACGGGCCTGGAAACGCTCCAGCTGGGTCTGCTTGTCGATCGCCAGCCAGAACTTGACCACGATCACCCCGGCGTCCTCGAGCTGCTCCTCGAAGTCGTTGATCTCGCCATAGGCGCGCAACCAGTCCGCCGGACTGCAAAAGCCCTCGACCCGCTCCACCAGCACCCGGCCGTACCAGGAACGGTCGAACACGGTGAACTTGCCCCGCGCCGGAATATACCGCCAGAAGCGCCACAGATACGGCTGGGCCCGCTCGTCCTCGGTCGGCGCGGCAATCGGCACGATGCTGTACTGGCGCGGGTCCAGCGCCGCCGCTACCCGGCGAATCGCCCCGCCCTTGCCGGCCGCGTCATTGCCCTCGAAAACCGCCACCAACGCGTGCTTGCGCATGCGCTTGTCGCGCAGCAGGCCGGCCAGGCGCGCCTGCTCGGTAATCAGTTGCTCCTCGTAGTCGTCCTTGTCCAGTTGCTGGCTCATGTCCAGGCTGTCGAGCAGGGTCAACTTGTCGACGGCCTCGCCCAGCGGCGCCACATGGGACTCGACTTCGAGCGTCGGCCGGTTGAGCGCGCTCTGCAGGCCCTCGAGGAGAATCTTGCCCACCGCCAGGCTGCGGTAATGCGGGTCCACGCCTTCGATCACATGCCAGGGCGCGTAGTCGCGGCTGGTGCGGCGTAACACCCGCTCGCCGTATTTGACGAACTTGTCGTAGGTCTCCGACTGCTGCCAGTCCAGCGGGCTGATGCGCCAGCTGTGCAGCGGGTCGTCCTGCAAGGACTTGAGGCGGGCCTTCATCTGTTTCTTGGACAGGTGGAACCAGAACTTGAAGATCAGCGCGCCTTCGTCGCAGAGCATCTTTTCCAGGCGCTCGGCGCCGGCGATGGCCTGGTCGAAACGGCCGTCCTTGAACAGTTCGTGCACCCGTCCCTGCAACATCTGGCTGTACCAGTTGCCGAAAAACACCCCCATGCGGCCCTTGGCCGGGAGCATCCGCCAGTAGCGCCAGGCCGGTGGCCTCGCCAGTTCTTCGTCGGTCTGCTGGTCGAAGGTACGGACCTCGATCAGGCGTGGGTCCATCCACTCGTTGAGCAGCTTCACCGTCTCGCCCTTGCCGGCGCCTTCGATGCCGTTGATCAGCACGATCACCGGAAAACGGGCTTTCTGCTTCAGCTCGAACTGGGCCTCCAGCAGGGCTTCGCGCAGGGCCGGGACTTCGGCGTCAAAAGTTTTTTTGTCGATGGCGTGACCGATTTCGGCAGATTCGAACATGAGCGACTCCCTGGCAAGATGGAGCAAGACTAGCGGATCGACCTAGGTTTTGTCGGCCCCGAACATACCGCTTACTGCCGTGGATCATTACCCGGTGTGTCGATCGGCTAGAATGGCCGCCTTGCCGCTACCGAGCCGAACATGAGCGCCGAATTGCCCCCTCCCCAGCCCCACGCCCAGCTCGACTGGGACGACCAGGGCCGCCCGCGTTCGCGGGTCTTCGACGATGTGTATTTCTCCACCGAGTCGGGCCTGGACGAAACCCGCCATGTGTTTCTCGAACAGAACCGCCTGCGCGAGCGTTTTGCCGCGTTGCAGCCCAGTGGCCGCTTCGTCATCGGCGAAACCGGCTTCGGCACCGGTCTGAACTTTCTCTGCGCCTGGCAGTTGTTCGAACAACAGGCCGACCCCAGCGCACGCCTGCATTTCGTCAGCGTGGAAAAATACCCGCTGACGCCAGCGGACCTGCAGCGCGCCCTGGCCCTGTGGCCGGAACTGGGGCCGCTGGCCGAGCGCCTGTTGCGCGTCTATGTCGCGGTGCACCAGGGCTTTCAGCGCCTGGTACTGGACGAGGGCCGGGTCACCCTGACCCTGCTGGTCGGCGATGCCCTGGAGCAATTGCCGCAACTCGACGGGCAGGTCGATGCCTGGTTCCTCGACGGCTTCGCCCCGGCGAAAAACCCCGAGATGTGGACCGCCGAGCTGTTCGCCGAACTGGCGCGCCTGGCCGCGCCGGGTTCGAGCATCAGTACCTTCACCAGCACCGGCTGGGTGCGCCGCCTGCTGAATGCCGCGGGCTTCAAGATGAAGCGCACCCCGGGCATTGGCCACAAGTGGGAAGTGCTGCGCGGCGAGTTTCTCGGCTGGCCCGAAGACACGCCGCTGCCTGCCGCCAGCAAGCCCTGGTTCGCTCGCCCCACGCAACAAATCCAGGACAAACACGCCCTGGTGATCGGCGCCGGCCTGGCCGGTTGCGCCAGCGCCGCCAGCCTCGCCGCGCGGGGCTGGCGGGTCAGCCTGCTGGAGCGCCACGGGCAACTGGCCCAGGAGGCCTCGGGCAATCCCCAGGGCGTGCTGTACCTGAAACTCTCGGCCCACGGCACCGCCCTGTCGCAGATGATCCTCAGCGGTTTCGGCTACACCCGGCGCCTGCTCGAACAGTTGCAACGGGGCGTCGACTGGGACAGCTGCGGCGTGCTGCAACTGGCCTTCAACGCCAAGGAAGCCGAGCGCCAGGCGCAGTTGGCGGCAGCCTTCCCGGCGGACCTGTTGCATCAGCTGGACCAGCCCCAGGCCCAGGCCCTGGCCGGCGTCGGCCTGGCCCACGGCGGGCTGTTCTACCCGGAAGGTGGCTGGGTGCATCCGCCGGCCCTGTGCCAATGGCAAGCCGCGCACCCGCGGATTCGCCTGCTGCCCCACCACGATGTAGTGGAACTGCGCCGGGGCGATGGCCAGTGGCAGGCCTGGGACGGCGAGCGGCTGCTGGCCAGTGCCGAGGTGGTGATCCTCGCCGGCGCCGCCGAGATCAAGCGCTTTCCCGCCAGCGCCGAGCTGCCGCTCAAGCGCATCCGCGGGCAGATCACCCGCCTGCCGCAGACCGCGCGCAGCCAGAGCCTGGCCACCGTGGTGTGCGCCGAAGGTTATGTCGCCCCCTCGCGCCTGGGCGAACACACCCTGGGTGCCAGTTTCGATTTCAAGAGCCAAGACCTGACACCCACCGCCGCCGAGCATGCGGGCAACCTGCAGATGCTCGAAGATATCTCCCAGGACCTGGTGGAACGCCTGGAAGCCGACCGGCTGCAAGCGCAAACCCTCGAAGGACGGGCCGCCTTCCGTTGCACCAGCCCGGACTATCTGCCGATCGTCGGTCCCCTGGCGGACCAGGCGGTATTCGCCGAGGTCTACGCGGTGCTGGGCAAGGACGCGCGCCAGGTTCCGGACCTGCCCTGCCCCTGGCTGGACGGCCTGTATATCAACAGCGGACACGGCTCGCGCGGCTTGATCACCGCGCCGCTGTCGGGCGAGTTGCTGGCCGCCTGGCTGGACAACGAACCGCTGCCCCTGCCACGCAGCGTGGCCGAGGCCTGTCACCCCAATCGCTTTGCCTTGCGTCGGTTGATTCGCGGCAAGCCATGAAATAAAGCAGCGATGCCAGCCGCCCTGGCATCGCTTCGCCATCTCCCGCAAACGCCCACGGGCCCTGCCCGCACGGCAAAACTCCAGGCAGATCAAGGCCTTTGCCCCAGCCTGCAACGCACTTGCGCCCCGCCGCTTATAACCCATCGGTCTAAAACTCCAGGGGATCACCTGGGTCAGTTTCCGGGTACCTGCCATTTCTGGCCGGTCGCGATTCACCCCTCCCCAACGGAAAAACCGGTAAGGACTTATGTGCGGATTAGCTGGAGAACTACGTTTTGATCATCAACCCGCCGACCTGGCAGCGGTTGAACGAATCACCCACCACCTCGCCCCTCGCGGCCCCGACGCCTGGGGTTTCCATAGCCAGGGCCCGATAGCCCTGGGCCATCGACGCCTGAAAATCATGGACCTGTCGGACGGCTCGGCCCAGCCGATGATCGACAACCAACTGGGCCTGTCCCTGGCCTTCAACGGCGCGATCTACAACTTCCCAGAACTGCGCGCCGAGCTGGAAAGCCTGGGCTACGCCTTTTATTCCGGCGGCGACACCGAGGTGCTGCTCAAGGGCTATCACGCCTGGGGCGCCGAGCTGCTGCCGCGGCTCAACGGCATGTTCGCCTTCGCCATCTGGGAGCGGGACGCCAAGCGCCTGTTCATCGCCCGCGACCGCCTGGGCGTCAAGCCGCTGTACCTGTCGCGCACCGGCCAGCGCCTGCGTTTCGCCTCGGCCTTGCCGGCGCTGCTCAAGGGCGGCGACATCAACCCGCTGCTCGACCCGGTGGCGCTCAACCATTACCTGAACTTCCATGCCGTAGTGCCGGCGCCGCGCACCCTGCTGGCGGGCATCGAGAAACTGCCGCCGGCCACCTGGATGCGCATCGAAGCCGACGGCCGCACCGAGCAGCGAACCTGGTGGACCCTGCCCTACGGCCCGCGCGCCGATGAAACCGGGCTGACCCTGGAAGACTGGCGCGACCGCGTACTCGACAGCACCCGCGAAGCCGTGGCGATCCGCCAACGGGCGGCAGTGGATGTCGGCGTGCTGCTGTCCGGCGGCGTCGATTCGAGCCTGCTGGTCGGCCTGCTGCGGGAAGTCGGGGTGGATAACCTGTCGACCTTCTCCATCGGCTTCCAGGATGCGGGCGGCGAACGCGGCGACGAGTTCCAGTATTCGGACCTGATCGCCCAACACTACGGCACCGATCACCATCAGTTGCGCATCGACGAGAGCGAGATCATCGAACAGTTGCCGGCGGCGTTCCGCGCCATGAGCGAACCCATGGTCAGCCACGACTGCATCGCCTTCTACCTGCTGTCGCGGGAAGTCGCCAGGCACTGCAAGGTGGTGCAGAGCGGCCAGGGCGCCGACGAACTGTTCGCCGGTTACCACTGGTACCCGCAGGTGGAGGGCGCCAGCGATCCCTACGCGGCCTACCGAGAGGCGTTCTTCGACCGCAGCTACGACGATTACGCGGCCACCGTGCAGCCGCAGTGGCTGACCGCCAACGACGCCGCCGGCGATTTCGTGCGCGAGCATTTCGCCCAGCCCGGCGCCGCCGAGCCTGTGGATAAAGCCCTGCGCCTGGACAGCACGGTGATGCTGGTCGACGACCCGGTCAAGCGTGTGGATAACATGACCATGGCCTGGGGCCTGGAGGCACGCACGCCGTTCCTCGACTACCGGCTGGTGGAGCTGTCGGCGCGGGTGCCGGCCCGGTTCAAGCTGCCCGATGGCGGCAAGCAGGTGCTCAAGGAAGCCGCGCGGCTGGTGATCCCCAGCACGGTGATCGACCGCAAGAAAGGCTACTTCCCGGTGCCCGGCCTCAAGCACCTGCAGGGCGCCACCCTGGACTGGGTACGTGAACTGCTGCTCGACCCGAGCCAGGACCGCGGCCTGTTCAACCCGGCGATGCTCGACCGCCTGCTGACCGATCCACAAGGCCAGCTGACGCCGTTGCGCGGCTCCAAGCTGTGGCAACTGGCGGCGCTGAACCTGTGGCTCAGCGAACAAGGAATCTGACCATGAAACCCCATGCCACGGCTTACAGCCAACGCTTGCTGCGCGGTCAGGCGCCCTCCTACGAGCGTCTGCAGGCGCGTTTCGCCGAAGATCGCAGCGCCCTCGGCACCGACCCGATTGCCGTGCATTGCGGCTGGGGCCGGCTGCTGATCGGCCATACCTTTCCCGACCCGACGAGCCTGGCCGAGGAGCTGCTCAACGAACACCCCGGCGAACGCGACATCGCCCTGTATGTCGCCGCACCCCAGCAGATCCTCGGCCTGGAACCGACCCAGTTGTTCCTCGACCCGTCGGACACCCTGCGCCTGTGGTTCAGCGACTACCGCCAGGCCACCCGGGTGTTTCGCGGCTTCCGCATCCGTCGGGCGCAGAGCGCGGCGGACTGGCAGGCCATCAACCAGCTGTACCTGGCCCGCAACATGCTGCCGGTCGACCCGAGCCTGCTGACCCCGCGCCATGCCGGCGGGCCGGTGTACTGGCTGGCCGAAGACGAAGACAGCGGCGCGGTGATCGGCAGCGTCATGGGCCTGGACCACCAGAAGGCCTTCCACGATCCGGAGCACGGCAGCAGCCTGTGGTGCCTGGCGGTGGACCCGCATTGCACCCGCCCGGGGGTCGGCGAAGTGCTGGTCCGGCACCTGATCGAACACTTCATGAGCCGTGGCCTGAGCTACCTCGACCTGTCGGTGCTGCACGACAATCGCCAGGCCAAGTGCCTGTACGCCAAGCTGGGTTTCCGCACGCTGTCGACCTTCGCCATCAAGCGCAAGAACGGCATCAACCAGCCGCTGTTCCTCGGCCCCGGGCCCGAGGCGCAGTTCAACCCTTACGCGCGGATCATCGTCGAGGAAGCCCATCGCCGCGGCATCGACGTGCAGGTCGACGACGCCGAAGCCGGGATGTTCACCCTCAGCCATGGCGGCCGCCGGGTGCGTTGCCGTGAATCCCTCAGCGACCTGACCAGCGCCATCAGCATGAGCCTGTGCCAGGACAAGAGCCTGACTCACAAAGTACTGAAACAGGCCGGGCTGAACCTGCCTGCGCAACAACTCGCGGGCAACGCCGACGACAACCTGGCGTTTCTCGACGAGCATGAACGGGTGGTGGTCAAGCCACTCGACGGGGAACAAGGCCAAGGTGTGGCCGTGGATCTGCGCACCATCGAAGAAGTGCAACAGGCAATCGACAACGCCCGGCGGTTCGACAGCCGGGTGTTGCTCGAGAGCTTCCACGAGGGCCTGGACCTGCGCATCCTGGTGATCGGCTTCGAGGTGGTTGCCGCCGCCATTCGCCGGCCGGCCGAGGTGATCGGCGACGGCCAGCACTCCATCAGGCAGCTGATCGAAGCGCAAAGCCGACGCCGCCAGGCCGCCACCGGCGGCGAAAGCAAGATCCCCCTGGACCATGAAACCCAGCGCACCCTGCACGCCGCCGGGCACGGCTACGACAGCATCCTGGCGGCCGGCGAACGGCTGTTCGTGCGGCGCACCGCCAACCTGCATACCGGCGGCACCCTGGAAGATGTCACCGCGACTCTGCATCCGGAACTGGTGGACGCCGCGATCCGCGCGGCGCGGGCGCTGGATATCCCGATGGTCGGCCTCGACCTGATGGTGCCGGCGGCGGACCAGCCGCAGTACGTGTTCATTGAGGCCAACGAGCGCGCCGGCCTGGCCAACCATGAACCGCAGCCGACGGCCGAGCGCTTTGTCGACCTGCTGTTTCCCCACAGCCAGCCGGCGGTTTGAAAGCCTTGTGCTGACCGTCGCGGCCTCATCGCGGGCAAGCCTCGCTCCTACAGGGATCGCCGCCTTGCTCGCGATGCCTTTTCATCATCAGGAGTTTCCATGACCCGATCGATTCCCGAACCGGACCTCAACTACCTGCAGAAAGTCCTCCTGGAAATGCTCGCCATTCCCAGCCCCACCGGCTTCACCGACACCATCGTGCGTTATGTGGCCGAGCGCCTGGAAGAACTGGGCATTCCCTTCGAGTTGACCCGCCGCGGCACCATTCGCGCCACCCTCAAGGGGCAGAAGAACAGCCCGGACCGCGCCGTCTCGGCGCACCTGGACACCATCGGCGCCAGCGTGCGCGCAGTGAAAGACAACGGCCGCCTGACCTTGGCCCCGGTCGGCTGCTGGTCCAGCCGTTTCGCCGAGGGCAGCCGAGTCAGCCTGTTCACCGACAACGGCGTATTGCGTGGCAGCGTATTGCCGCTGATGGCCTCCGGGCACGCCTTCAACACCGCGGTGGACGAGATGCCCATCAGTTGGGACCACATCGAATTGCGCCTGGACGCCTACTGCACCACCCGCGCCGACTGCGAGTCGCTGGGCATCGGCGTCGGCGATTTCGTCGCGTTCGATCCCTTGCCGGAGTTCACCGAAAGCGGCCATATCAGCGCCCGCCACCTCGACGACAAGGCAGGGGTCGCGGCGCTGCTGGCCGCGCTCAAGGCCATCGTCGACAGCGGCGAGCCACTGATGATCGACTGCCATCCGCTGTTCACCATCACCGAAGAGACCGGCAGCGGCGCGGCGGCGGCCCTGCCCTGGGACGTCAGCGAATTCGTCGGCATCGACATCGCCCCGGTCGCCCCCGGCCAGCACTCCAGCGAGCACGCGGTGAGCGTGGCCATGCAGGACTCCGGCGGGCCTTACGACTATCACCTGTCGCGCCATCTGCTGCGCCTGGCCACGGAACACGAATTGCCGGTGCGCCGCGACCTGTTCCGCTACTACTTCAGCGATGCCCATTCGGCGGTCACCGCCGGCCACGATATCCGTACCGCCCTGCTGGCCTTCGGTTGCGACGCCACCCACGGCTACGAGCGCACCCATATCGACAGCCTGGCGGCCCTCAGCCGCCTGCTGGGCGCCTACATTCTCAGCCCGCCGGTGTTCGCCAGCGACGCACAGCCGGCCCAGGGTTCCCTGGACCGTTTCAGCCATCAGCTGGAACACGACACACAAATGGAAAGCGACACCCGGGTGCCGTCGGTGGACAGCCTGGTGGGGCAAAAGTCCTGAGGTGAAAAGCCCCGCTTCCACTGTAGGAGCGAGCTTGCTCGCGATAGAGCGCAAAGCGCTGAACTCTCGCCCCACACGTACTCACAGGTAAATACGCAGGGCCCTCAAGGCGAGCGCTGCGCGCTCATCGCGAGCAAGCTCGCTCCTACAGATGATCGGCATTACGGCCCCGCGCGAGGTTTGCCTAGCCGCGCGGGGCCCGGCGCAGTAGGATCCGGGATTGTTTGCCGGAGGCCCGTATGCTGATTCCCCATGACCAACTAGAAGTCGACACCCTGACCCGCCTGATCGAAGACTTCGTCACCCGCGACGGCACCGACAATGGCGACGACACCCCGCTGGAAACCCGCGTCCTGCGCGTGCGCCAGGCGCTGACCAAGGGCCAGGCGGTGATCGTCTTCGACCCGGACAGCGAGCAGTGCCAGTTGATGCTCAAGCACGACGTGCCCAAGGAATTGTTCGACTGATTCCCGGCCGGGACCGGGCGCCATCGCGGCGCCCGCAACCCGGCCAGTTCCTAACCGTTGGTAAAGCGCGGCCCGAACAGAATGATGCTCGCGCCGATCACGCACAGCGCCACCCCCAGCCAGTCCGAACTCAGCGGCCGCACCCGCTCCACCATACCCAGCCAGCCGATCGAGGCGATGATGTAGATCCCGCCGTACGCCGCATAGGCGCGGCCGGCGTAGCTCGCTTCGATCTTGGTCAGCAACAGGGCGAAGAGCATCAGGCTCGCCAGCGCCGGGACCATCCACCAGGCGCTTTTGCCCTGGCGCAGCCACATCCAGAAGGCGTAGCAGCCGGCGATCTCGAACAGCGCGGCGAGGAAGAACCACAGGTAATTGAGCATGCAAGGTCTCGTCAGGGATGCCAGATGCTGGCAACCCTAACGACGCGCCGGGGCAGGAGCAAGCTCAGCTGGCGTTTTGCTTGGCCTTGGCGCGCATCTTGTCGGCCATGAGGGTCATTTCGTCGTACAGCAACTGCGGGTTCTTCTGCTTCAGGGCCCAGGCCATGCGTCCCTGTTCGTGGGGCAGGATCATGAATTCGCCGGCGGCGACCCGGTTGTAGATGTAATCGGCGATGTCCGCCGCGCTGATCGGCGAGCTTTCCAGCAGCTTGCCGACCTGGGCCTTCATCGCCGGGGTCGGGCCACGGAACGAATCCAGCAGGTTGGTCTGGAAGAACGACGGGCATACCACGTGCACGCCGATCTCCTGCTGGGCCAGTTCGATCAACAGGCTTTCGGACAGGGCCACCACGCCGGCCTTGGCCACGTTGTAGTTGCTCATCGCCGGGCCCTGCATCAAGGCCGCCATCGAGGCGATATTGATGATCCGGCCCTTGCTCTTTTCCAGCAGCGGCAGGAACGCCTTGCAGCCCTTGACCACGCCCATCAGGTTGATCGCGATCTGCCAGTCCCAGTCCTCCAGGGACAATTCGCTGAAGAAGCCGCCGGAGGCCACGCCGGCGTTATTGACGATCACATCGATGCCGCCGAGCTTGACCTCGCAGGCCTGGGCGAAGGCGGTCAACTGGCTGTAGTCACGCACGTCGCAACGTTGCACGAAGCCATCGCCGCCGGTTTCGCGTACCAGCCTGAGGGTTTCCTGCAGGCCGGGTTCGCTGACATCCGACAACGCCAACTGCCAGCCTTCGCGCGCCCAGCGCAGAGCGATTTCGCGACCCAGGCCGGATCCGGCGCCAGTGATCATCATGCGATTTTGCATAGGAGTTGCCTTGTTGTTCCGGGGAAGATGAAGCGAGTGTAGCGAAGGATTTTGTGCCGCCCACGCACCATCAGATTGCTGAATGCCCCAGGCAAACCGGGGCCTCGGTGCGACTTCCCGCGGTGTTGCACGTTCAACTCGATGGCCACCGGCAGCAGGTACGAAAAGAAATAGGCCTGCGTGCAAAAAGCATTAAAAAAACTTGGAATCATCCTTCAAGGCACAGAGTCCGAATGATTAAGCGGTACGGATTAATTGCCTTCGAGTCCAGCCGCGCCTTCGATCCTCCAATAAGGAAAACGACATGGGCACAATCCTGATCATTATTCTGATTCTTCTGCTGATCGGTGGTCTTCCAGTGTTCCCGCACTCCAGAAGCTGGGGTTATGGCCCGTCCGGCATCATCGGTGTGGTGCTGGTGGTGTTGCTGGTTCTCCTGTTACTGGGCCGGATATAGCTTTCGCCAGTTCATGTCCGGCACTTTAATAACCGTCAAAAAAAAGAGGCCCGAGGGCCTCTTTTTCATTAGCGCAATGAATCAGTCCGGCGTGCCGTGCACCACGCCTGCGGTGTTATCCAACAGGCTCTTGGTAGCGGTTTGCAGGAAAGCTTCCAGCTTGTGCTTCAACTCGGCGGTACGCGGTGCGTCCGGCACCACTTCGGCATGCGGATTGGCGCCCAGTTCGTACTGGTAGATCTTCGGCGCCATTTCCTTCTCGCGCGGCAGTACCAGGATCTGGTCGGCGGTGACGATAGCCGTGGTCTGCTCGCTGCCCGACGGCTTGATCACGCCAAAGCCGGTGTCGCCTTCCGGCAGGTTGAGCAGGTCGCGGCCCCAGCACTGGTGACGCACTTCGCCACCGAGGCGGCCCATGATGGTCGGCACGATATCGACCTGGGTGCCCACAGTGTGGTTGCGCTGGCCGAATTTTTCCTGGATGCCCGGAGCGATCATCAGCATCGGCACGTTGAAGCGGCCCAGGTCCATTTCGGTGATCTGGCGCTCGTTACCGAAACCATGGTCACCCACGATCACGAACAGCGTCTCCTTGAAGTACGGCTCCTTGCGCGCCTTCTCGAAGAACTGGCCAAGGGCCCAGTCGGAATAGCGCATGGCGGTCAGGTGTTCGTTCAGGCTGCCACGGTCGGTCACCTTCTCCACCGGCAATGGCGTCGGCAAGGCGTACGGGGTGTGGTTGGACAGGGTCTGCAGCAGGGCATAGAACGGCTTGCCGTTTTCCCGCGCCTTCAACTCTTCCAGGCCACGGTTGAACATGTCCTGGTCGGATACGCCCCAGGTCGGATCGGAGAACACCGGATCGACGAAGTCGTTGCGACCGACGAAGTTGGTCATGCCCTGGTTGCTGAAGAAGCCCGACTGGTTGTCCCAGGCGAAATCGCCGTTGTAGACATACACGTCGTCATACTTGCGGGCGCTCAGCACCTGCGGCAGGCCGGACAGCTTGTGGCTGCCTTCCGGGGTCTGCATCAGGTATTCGAAACCCGGCAGGTTGGGGAAGCAGGCCATGGTGGCGAACATGCCCTGGTGGGTATGGGTGCCGTTGGAGAAGAAGCGGTCGAACAGCAGGCCTTCCTTGGACAGTTGGTCCAGGTACGGGGTGATATTGCCTGGAGCGCCCAGGGCACCCACCGAGTGACCGGCCATGCTTTCCATCAGGATCACGACCACGTTCTTGATCGGCAGGGTCTTGTCGGCCGGTGGCGTGTAGTCGCGGCGCACGGCGGCGATATCGGCGTCCACCAGCTTGTCGTCCGGCATCACCAGCAGGTCGCGCACCACTTGCTGCGCCTCGGGCTGCGGCAGGGTGGCTTTCCAGATATTGCTGCGGTCCTCGCCCATCCGGCTCTTGGCCGCCTCGACCAGCGACAGCGTACCGTTGAGGCCCAGCTGGTTGGCGAAGTTCGATTCGGTGGTGTAGACGTCACCCCAACGCAGTGGCGGGCCCTGGCGCAGGGTGCCGCGGGCGGCGACCACGCAGACCAGCAGGCAGACCACGAATACGCCGATACGGGCGTACCACGGGGCGACCTGCCGGGTGCCGATGCTGCCGCCGCTGAACGGGCCACGCGGCCGGGTCGCGCGGTCGGCGCCCTTGAACGCCAGGCTCAGCAGCCAGGTGCCGACCGCCCAGGCCAGCAGGTAGCGCACCACCGGGAAGCCGTACCAGAGCATGCTCATCACGGTTTTCGGGTCTTCCTTCACATACTGGAAGACCAGGCCGTTGAGGCGCTGGTGGAACTCGCGGTAGAAATCCATCTCCATCAGGCCGAGGAACAGCGCGATGCTCGAAACGATGGTCAGCCAGAAGCGGAAGAAACCGCGAGCCGCCATGGCCCGGGCACTGAACAGCGCCAGCAGCAGCGGGATGCTGAGGTAGACCACCAGGCGCACATCGAAGCGCAGGCCGTTGGCGAAGGCTTCAAGGAAGGTCGAGGCCGGTGTGTCGAGGATCATCTCGCGGTTGTAGACCAGCAGCGCCACGCGCAGCAAAGACAGCATGACCATCATGGCCAGCGCGCAGAGCAGCGTATAAGCCAGATGCGATTTGACGGTCGGTTGCAGCAGGCGACTCGAGGCTCGCTGCTGACTCAGGACGTCCGGGTTTGCCATATCGTTTTAGGACCCAATGGAAGTTGAAGTTGCGAAAAGAATGCAGCTGCGCTTTGCCCTCTTGTAGCCATTCAAGGCTGGGGGGGATGGCGCGGTGCGCAAATGTTGCACGATCAGCAGCGGCATTGCCATTGATTACTGGCAGGCGCCCTCCCCTGGCCGGCAATGGCCCAGAGCCAGGGATCGCAATCGGAGATCGCACGGGAGCAGCGGAAAAACAGCGCTGGCGAATTGTCATGGAGACTTTGTGAAAATTTCGTGCAGCGCATATTTGGTCACATAAAAAAGGGCCTGGCGGCCCCTTTTGAACCCCACGCCAGCCTTCAGAGCCGTACGTTGCCGCGCGGCCCGGCAATCGCCCAGATGATCAGGCCCAGCACCGGCAACAGGATGATCAGCAACACCCAGAGGATTTTCATCCCGGTTTCGGTACTGCTTTTAAGCACATTGATGATCGCCCAGATGTCCAGCGCGAGGATGATCAGTCCAACCAGCGTATTGAAAGTGGAACCCATGGTGTCGCTCCTAAATGAGGGCTTGCCCACTTAGGATAGTCGGCCGGCAGCGGGGTTCCTTTTTATTGCCTGCGCGGTCGGCCTGTGGCCCGCAGCTCAGACGTGAACCGCGACCTTGAGCGCTTCCAGGGACGGCGCGGCGGCAATGCCGGCTTCGGCGCACAGCTGCAGCACCCGCGGCACGTCGTTGCCGTAGACCAGCACCACTTGCAGCTCGTCGTCCAGCAACTGGCTGAAGTTCATCAGCACGTAACCGCCGTTTTCCGGGTTCATGCTGCCCATCTGGATCTGGATGCGGTTGAGCGCGGTCAGGGCCTCGGTCTTGGCCAGTTGCTTGGGCTTGATATTGAACGCCACGCCCGGGCCGAAAGACGCGACGATCTGCGCGAACAGGTCCATGTAGGTGTTGGCCTGGAACAGCACGGTGTCCGGCAGGCTGCCGACCACCACCCATTCGCCCAGCGGGATCGGGAAGCTGTCGTCGTAGTTGATGTCCGGATTGGCGGCCAGGAAAGCCTGGGGATCGGCGTAGGCCTGGGCGGCCTCGTCGGCGATCCGCAGGATTTCTTCTTCGCCCATGCAGCCGGAGCTGATTTTAGTGATGAGTTCGGCGAGGACGTTTTTCATGGGCGAATCCTGTTACGGGTCAATGGCGGGCGCGCAGGATAGCCTAAACCCGGCCCGCGAACCTACCGCCGCGCCCCAGGCATGGCCCAGGCCCGACGGTATGCGCCGTTCAGCTCAGCCCAGCAACTTCTGCAATTGCGCGGTGGTGTCGACGGCGCCCATGGTCTTCGCCGCGTCCAGTGCGCTCACGCCGTTGGCGTCGGTGGCCCGCGGGTTGGCGCCCTTGCCGATGAGGTAGTCGACGATTTCCGTGCGGTTGAACATCGCCGCCATCATCAGCGCGGTACGCCCGTCGAAGGACGAGCCTTCCACCTCGGCACCGCCTTCCACCAGCGCCTTGACCACCGCCAGGTCGCCCTTGAAGGCTGCGCCGGCGATCGGGCTCTGGCCGTTGTCGTTACGGATCTCGGGGTCGGCCTTGTGCTTGAGCAGCACCTGCACCGCGTCCACATGCCCGTAGTAGCTGGCCAGCATCAGCAGGGTGTCGCCCTTGTGATTGCGCAGGTTGACCGGCAGACCGCTGCTCGCCAGCTTGTCGAGCATCTGGGCGTCGCCTTGACGTGCGACGTTGAAGACCTGCTCGGTGAACTCGGCGGCTTCTTCTGCGGTCATCTGGCGGCTTTTGTCTGACATCGGGAACTCCACTTTCGGCCAATCGGAAAGCCGCTAGTGTCCCCAAGCGGCTCCCGCCCTGTCATCCCTTTTTTCTCAAGAGCGGCCATAGCCAGAATCAATAACGGTGCCGACCGGCACAAATATCCGCCAGGACCGCCTCCGTCACCCGGACATAGGTCGCCGAACCCGGCAACCAGGCGTACACCGGATCGCCGCCGGTTTTCGACGGGTCGAAGGCTTCTTCCTTGAGCCGGGTCTTCTGGTACTTGAAGGTACCGGTGGTCTCCATCTTCACCTTGACCCGCAGGAACAGCGGCACCGCGTAGCCCGGCAGATGCTCGCGGGCGAACTGCAACAGCTCGGTGAAATCCAGGGTCGCCAGGGATTCGGCCGGGGTGATCGCCGCCATCCCGGCACGGCCGTTGGTGTTGTGCACCTCCACGCCATAGGCCACCGCCTCGGCGACCTGCGGATGTTGCAGGAGGATGTTCTCCACCTCGGTGGTGGAGACGTTTTCGCCCTTCCAGCGATAGGTATCGCCCAGGCGATCGATGAACTGCGCATGGCCAAAACCGATATCGCGCAGCAGGTCGCCGGTATTGAAGTAACGGTCGCCCTTCTCGAACACGTCGGTGAGGATCACCTTCAGGTTCTTTTCCGGCTCGGTATAGCCGTCCAGCGGTGCCTTGTCGTCGATCTTCGCCAGCAGCAGGCCTTGCCCACCCTTGGCGACCTTCTGCATGAAGCCGGAACCGTTGCGGATCGGCGCGCAGGTGTCGTGGGCATACTCCACCAGCGCCCAGGGCGCCAGGGAAAAACCCACGGTATTGTCGAAGTTGAGCACGTTGGTAAAGCCGATATTGCCGTCGCTGGCGGCATACAGCTCACAGATATGCTCGATGCCGAAACGCTGCTTGAACGGCCCCCACACGCCGGGGCGCAGGCCGTTGCCGACCATCTTCACCACGCTGTTGTCACGGTCGTGCTCGCAGGCAGGCTGGTCAACCAGGTAACGGCACAGTTCGCCCACATAACCAATGGTGGTGGCCTTGAACCGGCGGACGTCTTCCCAGAAACGGCTGGCGCTGAACTTGCGGCGAATGGCGAAGCCCGAAGCGCCGCTGATGGCCGAGCCCCAGCACACGCACAACCCGGTGGCGTGATACAGCGGCAAGGTGCAGTACAGGATATCGGCCGGCTGCATGTCGAGGGCGATCATGCCGAAGCTGGCCGAGCTGCGCATCCAGCGACCGTGCTTGAAAATACCGGCCTTGGGCAGCCCGGTGGTGCCGGAGGTGTAGATATAGAAGCAAGGATCGTCGAGGTAGATCCGCGCGGTACTTGGTGGGTTGGACGATTCGCTGGCGGCACTGGCGGTCATCAGGTCGATGCAACCGGCAGACGTTGGCCCGGGCGCCACATCCGGATCGGCGACGAACCAGGTGCGCGCCTCGTCGATGGCGACCTGATCGCGAATCGCCGAATAGGCATCCAGCAGTTCGCCGCCGACGATCATCGCTACCGGTTTCACCAGGTTCACGCTGTGCACCAGCACACTGCCGGTCTGCGCGGTATTGAGCATGGCGCAGATGCCGCCGAGCTTGGCCACCGCCAGCACGCTCACCAGCAACTCGGGACGGTTCTCGACGAAGATCGCCACCACGTCGCCCTTGCCGATGCCCTGGCTCGCCAGGTAATGGGCGATCCGGTTGGCCCACTGGTTGGCCTGTGCATAACTCAACACCCGGTCGCCGTACAGCAGCGCCGGGCCGTCGGGGTTGCGTTGGGTGGCCTGCTCGAAGGTCCAGCCCAGCCCGCAGGGCTGATCGGCGCGCTTGACGTTGGCTATCTGCATGCCCTTGATGACCCGCGGCAACGCCCGGGCGATGGAGGGCAACTTCCGTAGCATCATGCCCCAGGTGATCATGTCGTGCTGATGAGTGCTCATGACGGCTCCTGTTCGACGCAAAAGGATCCTGCACGGGGCCAGGCCGGGCAGGCGGACAAGGGTCGATGGGGCTATTCAGCTGGGGCCCGAGGGCGGGCCGCGACGGCAAACAGGAGAAACAGGGGGCGTGCTATTGGCAGTAACGCAGAGCATGGCGTTCATGGATGACGTCCTATTTTCTTATTATCAGGCGCCCATGATCCAAGGGGATCACGGCGCATGACTGTCCATGTCGGTGAAACGTCTGATTGACCTGTACAGCCCCGGAACACCAGGGCTTGGGCTTGTGCAAAGAGTCTGCGCCAAGCCTGTCGCTGGCAAAAAAATACGTCAGCGCTTCCTGGCCTGTACATGGAGTTTTTGCAAAGTTTTGTATCTCCTCCGCGCCGCCAGGTGCCTCGCGCTTGAGGGCCGGGCTTGCCGGTTGAATCTTTTGCGTGAACCGGCAGTCACAGCGTTACGCCACTGCCCTTGCCCAGGCCCGCGATCTCGCAAAATGCAGGATGCACGATGGCCATTCATGCAAATTGCACGGACACGCAAACGGCGAATTTTTATAAAAATATGATTTATAACGATTTTTATAAAAAATTGAGGCTGGCACAATCGCTGCACCTATCACTCCAGGTTTGCCATTCAAGAACCAATGGAGCTGATAGACATGAGCCTGATCCAAGAAAAATTCGCTTCCCTGTTCTCCAACTACGAAGTGACCACTCAGCCACGGCCCGATGGCGGCATCCTGCTGACGCTGCGTAACAGCGAAGGTAAACAGCTCAAGCGCTCGATCTCCTATGCGCAGTTGCATGCGGGCGATCAGTTGTCGTGGGTGATCAGCGCGTTGCGTCGCGACCTGGCCGAACAGGCCAGCGAATTGCCACAGATTTCCCTGCTGCAAAGCCAGAACCGTTTTGCCCTGCCGTCGTATCACTCGCTTTAAATCCGCACCGCCGCGGATTCGCGATGATCACCGGCAGTTGGATAACAGATACCCCCAATCAGGCCGTGCCAGCCTTGCGCTGACACGGCCTGATTGCTTTTCAGAAACCCTGCGGATCGATATCGGCGAAGCTCGCTACATTCGCATGCCCCGCCAATACCCCGCCTTCGCGCACCAGGCCGCAGGTGGCCAGGCCGGCGGACCGGGCCGCATCCAGCTCCTGGACGATATCGGACAGAAAGAGAATCTGCCCGGGCGCACAGCCGATGGCCTGGGTAATGCGCTGGTAAGACTGCACTTCCCGTTTCGGTCCTGAGGTGGTGTCGAAGAAACCGCTGAACAGCGGCGACAGGTCCCCGACAGTTGAGCAACCGAAAATCAGCTTCTGCGCCTGGATCGAACCCGACGAATAGACGTACAGCCGATAGCCGGCCTGGTGCCAGCGCTGCAACGCCGCCGCCGCATCCGGGTAGACATGGCCCTTGAGCTGTCCGGCCCGGTACCCCTGCTCCCAGACCATGCCTTGCAGCGCCTTGAGTGGCGTGGACTTGCGATCTTCCGCGATCCAGCCCAGCAGAATCCCGATCACCCGCTCGACGTCCGCCACCGGCTCGCCGCTGGCCTCGCGCACCGCCTGCAACTGCTCGGCAACGTCGGCCCGGCTGGCGTGCTTGCGCACGAAGTCCGGCAGCTGCCGCACCGCGTAGGGGAACAGCACCTCGAAGACAAAGCTCACCGCGCTGGTGGTGCCTTCGATGTCGGTGAGAATGGCCTTGATCGGCATCCGCTCAATCCTCCAGAAGCGGGAACTGGCTGGCGATATCGGAACCGGTGAAGTTGGCGAGCCAGCCTTGCGGGTTGTTGAACATGCGGATCGCCACCAGGTATGGGTTCTCGCCCATGTCGAACCAGTGCGCGGTACCGGCCGGCACCGAGATCAGGTCGTTCTTCTCGCAGAGCACGGCGTACACGTAGTCGCCGATATGCAGGCTGAACAGGCCGCGGCCGGCGACGAAAAAGCGCACCTCGTCCTCGGCATGCCGGTGTTCGTCGAGGAACTTGGCGCGCAGCTCGGCCTTCTGCGGGTGATCGCCATTGAGGCTGATCACATCGACGGTGATGTAGCCGCGCTCGGTCATCAGGCGGTCGATCTGTTCCTGGTAGGCGCCTATCACTTCCTCCTGGCTGGCGCCCGGCTGGATCCTGGTGGCGGCTTGCCAGCGATCGAAACGCACGCCCTGCTCGGCCAGGGTCGCGGCGATATCGTCGAAATGGGTCAGCACCTTGTTCGGCAGGTCCGGGCTGGATACGTGGTAAACGGACAGGCTGCTCATCTTGGCAATTCCTCGTTATCGGCAGTGCCTTCCGGCTTTTTCCAGGCCGGTCAGGCAGTGCATATCATCAGGCGCTGGCTACTTCAGTCGAAGCAAGCCTTAACGGTTTAACAGGGCGCGAGTCTGCAACTCGCACTCGAACAGAAACTCGAAGGCCTCGATCTGGCGCTGCGCGTCACTCATGCGCGCGCCCCAGGTGTAGAGGCCATGACCGCGAATCAGGTAGCCGACGCAATCGGCATGGGCGTCGAGCCAGGGCTGGATCTTGGTCGCCAGCCGGGCGATGTCCTGATCGTTGTCGAAAATCGGCACGCGCACCCGCGACTCGTGGCTGGCAATGCCGGTAAAAGCCTTTTGCAGCTCGTAACCCTCGAACTCGATGAAGTCCTCGGCGGTCAGGCGTGACAGCACCGTGGCATTCACCGAGTGGGTATGCAACACGGCGCCGATCTGCGGGTTCCAGCTGTACAGCTGGGTGTGCAACAGGGTTTCGGCCGACGGCTTTTTGCCCGGCTCCAGGCTGTTGCCCGACAAGTCGGTGGCCAGCACGTCATCCAGGCCCAACTGGCCTTTGTGTTTGCCCGAAACCGTGAGCAATAGCGCGCTCGGCGACAGGCGCGTGGAATAGTTGCTGCTGGTGGCCGGGGACCAGCCGCGGGCATACAGAAAGCGTCCGACCTCGATGATGTCCTGTGCCAGCTGTTCGCGGGTAAGGCTCATGGCCTCTCCTCTTGCATACGTGTGGCAATGATAACGGCTGCCGCCAGCGCTGCGAGGCTTGCAATACTAAAGGTCAATGTCGCGCCCAGGGCGTTCCAGCTGTAGCCGGAATACAACGCGCCCAATGCGCCGCCGGTGCCGGCCAGGGCCGCGTACAGGGCCTGGCCCTGGCCTTGCTGACGGTCGCCGAAGCTGCGTTGCACGAAATGAATGGCCGCGGCATGAAAGCTGCCGAAGGTCGCGGCATGCAGCACCTGGGCAAACAACAGCAGCCACAGGTGTTCGGCAAAGGCGCCCAGCAGCAACCAGCGCAGGGCTGCCAGCAGGAAACTCGCCAGCAGCACCCGGCGTACCGAAAACCGCGAGAGAATCCAGCTCATTGCCAGGAACATCAAGACTTCGGCGACCACCCCCAGCGCCCACAACAGGCCGATCAAGCCGCGGCTGTAGCCCAGGTGTTCCAGGTGCAGGGTCAGGAAGGTGTAGTAAGGACCGTGGCTCATTTGCATCAGCGCCACGCAGGCATAGAAGGCCAGGACGCCGGGGCTGCGCAGCTGGCCAAGAAAGCCCCCGGCGGCCAAGCGGCTGCCCTGGGCCGCTGGCTGGGCGTTGGGCACCCAGGCGCTGCTGAGCACGATGCCGGCCATGATCAGCACCAGCGCCGCCGGGTAGATGTCCAGGCTCAACCACTCGAACAGCCGCCCCAGCGCCACCACCGTGAGGATGAAACCGATCGAGCCCCACAGGCGGATCTGGCTGTAGCGAGCGGTCTGGCCTTGCAGGTGCGCCAGGGTGATCACTTCGAATTGCGGCAATACCGCGTGCCAGAAGAACGCATGCAGGGCCATGACCATCGCCAGCCAGGCGTAGCTCTTGCTGACGAAAATCAGCGAAAAACTCAGCAGCGTGCAGATCGCGCCAAAACGCACGATGGCCAGGCGCCGGCCGGTGTAGTCGCCCAGCCAGCCCCAGAGGTTCGGCGCCACGCAGCGCATCAGCATGGGAATCGCCACCAGCTCGCCAATACGCGCGCTGGAAAACCCCAGGTGATCGAAATACAGCGCCAGAAACGGCGCGGTCGAACCCAGCAAGGCGAAATAGAACAGGTAGAAACTGGAGAGCCGCCAGTACGGGAGCGCCGCCACGGCCGTCAGACCGTGGCGACTGGCAGAGACGCCATTACAACTGGCCCAGCACCGGCGTGCTGACGCGCACGTCGGCATTCTGGCCACGATGACGCAGCAGGTGATCCATCAGCACGATGGCCATCATGGCTTCGGCGATCGGCGTGGCGCGGATGCCCACGCACGGGTCGTGACGGCCCTTGGTGATGACGTCCACCGGGTTGCCATCGATGTCGATCGAGCGGCCCGGGGTGGTGATGCTGGAGGTCGGCTTGAGCGCCAGGTGCGCGACGATCGGCTGGCCGGAGGAAATCCCGCCCAGGATGCCGCCCGCGTTGTTGCTGAGGAAACCTTGCGGGGTCAGCTCGTCGCGATGCTCGGTGCCACGCTGGGCGACGCTGGCGAAACCGGCGCCGATTTCCACGCCCTTGACCGCGTTGATGCTCATCAGCGCATGGGCCAGCTCGGCGTCCAGGCGGTCGAAGATCGGCTCGCCCAGGCCCGGCATCACGCCCTCGGCGACCACGGTGATCTTGGCGCCCACCGAATCCTGATCGCGACGCAGCTGGTCCATGTAGGCTTCCAGCTCCGGCACCTTGTCCGGGTCGGGGCTGAAGAAGGCGTTGTCTTCCACCGAGTCCCAAGTCTTGAACGGGATTTCGATCGGGCCCAGCTGGCTCATGTAGCCACGCACCACGATGCCCTGGCTGGCCAGGTACTTCTTGGCGATGGCCCCGGCCGCCACGCGCATGGCGGTTTCCCGCGCCGAGCTGCGACCGCCGCCGCGGTAGTCGCGGATGCCGTATTTGTGGTGGTAGGTGTAATCGGCGTGGGCCGGACGGAACAGATCCTTGATCGCCGAGTAGTCCTTGGACTTCTGGTCGGTGTTGCGGATCAGCAGGCCGATGGAGCAGCCGGTAGTCTTGCCCTCGAACACGCCGGAGAGGATTTCGACTTCATCGGCTTCCTGGCGCTGGGTCGTGTGGCGGCTGGTGCCGGGCTTGCGCCGGTCCAGGTCGCGCTGCAGATCGTCCAGCGACAGCTCAAGACCCGGTGGGCAGCCGTCGACAATGGCGACCAACGCCGGACCATGGCTTTCGCCTGCGGTGGTGACAGTGAACAGCTTGCCGTAGGTATTGCCGGACATGCAGGACGCTCCATGAAATCAGCCGAAATAACTCAATCTGGATTACTGAGCCGGGAAGTATACGCAGGCTCCCCAACTAGTTCATCCTCGAACCTTATCCGTGTCCGGAAGTCCAACCGGCACCTTCTCCATGATGGCGTGATGATGCTGCGAGTTCTTCTCTTGAGCCTTACCCTGTTCACCGGCCTGGTCCAGGCGGCCGTACTGCAACGTCCCATCAGCCTCGACACCGGCACTGGCGAGTTATACGGCTCGCTGCTGCTGCCCAAGTCCGACGCCCCGGTGCCGGTGGTCCTGATCGTCTCCGGCTCCGGCCCCACCGACCGCAACGGCAACAATCCCGACGGTGGGCGCAACGACAGCCTCAAGCGCCTGGCCTGGGTGCTGGCCAAGCACAACATCGCCAGCGTGCGCTACGACAAGCGCGGGGTGGCCGCCAGCCTCGCCGCCACCCCGGACGAGCGCAACCTGACCCTCGACGCCTATGTCGCCGACGCCGTGGCCTGGGGCAAGAAGCTCAAGAGCGACCCGCGCCTGGGCCCGTTGATCATGCTCGGCCACAGCGAAGGCGCGCTGATCGCCACCCTGGCGGCGCCCCAGGTCGATGCAGCGGCGGTGATTTCCATCTCCGGCACCGCCCGACCGGTGGACCAGGTGCTGCGCCAGCAACTGAGCTATCGCCTGCCGGCGCCGCTGATGCTGCGCAGCAACGAACTGCTCGACAGTCTCAAGGCTGGCCGGGTCGATACCGACGTGCCGCCGCAGCTGGAAGTGATCTTCCGCCCCAGCGTGCAGCCGTACCTGATCACCCTGTTCAGGCAAGACCCGGCCGCCGCGTTCGCCCGCCTGAAGATGCCGGCGCTGATCGTCCAGGGCAGTAATGACATCCAGGTCGGTGTCGGCGATGCGCAGATGCTCAAGGCCGCCAAGCCGGACGCCCAACTGGCGCTGATCGAAGGCATGAACCATGTCCTGCGTATCGTGCCCAACGACGTCAAACGGCAACTGGCCTCCTACAAGGATCCGCAGCTGCCCCTGGCCTCGGAACTCGGCACCCGCATCATCAGCTTTATTGACGGACTTCACGCCCGTTGACGCGTTTTCCCCTCCAGTCCTGAAAAAAACGGCCGATAAGCCTTTGCCGGCCGTTCACTTGCCGTCGGCAAGTAGCGCTTGGACAGGATCTCGCCGTTATGACCGATACCCAGAACCCTCCCGAAACCGAGGTTGAAACCCCCGCTCCCGAAGCCGTGGCGTTGCCGTGGGCGGACGTCCATGCCGAGCATCACCGGATGCTTCGCCTGGCCCCGCTGCAAACCGATCGCGCCACGGGCGGACGGCCCCTGCGCTTTATCGAGTTCGGTTATGCCGAGCGCAGCAACAAGGAACACAGCCTGTTGCGCATGACCCTCCAACTGCCGGGCCAACGGGTGCGCAAGGAACAGAATCACCTGGATGTCTGGGTCGACCACGCGACTCGTCGGGTGCGCTTCGAACCGGAAAACCTGCAGATCGAGCCGGCGAACCGTGGCATCGGCCGCTTTCTGCTGGCGCAGGGGGCAAGCTGGGCCCAGAAGAAATGGCCGCACTACCGCGTGGACGGTTTCGAACTGGCGAACAAGGATGCGCTGAACGAGGCCACGCGCCTGCGGCGCGATCATTTCCTGCGGGTCCAGGGTTTCGATGTGGTTTACGCTGATGCCCAGCATCTCAAGGGCAGCGTCAAGCATGTGCAGGTCGGTGAACTGCTGCCCAACTGGAACACCGAAAAGCTGCAATTCGTCGAGATCCTCGAAGCCGCGCAAATGCTGCAGCAGGCCGAGCAGAACCTCGAAGAACAGGAAGTGAAGCTGCGCAAGCACGAAGAAAAGGTCGCCAAGTACAAGCGCGAAGACACCGGGCTGCGCTTTACCATCACCTGCCTGGTGGCGTTTGCGGTGTTCCAGGCCGGGTTGCTGATCTGGATCGCGACCCACCGCTGACCCCTGGCCGCCTCTGCGGACAACTGTAGGAGCGAAGCTTGCTCGCGATAGCGTCCGTCCAGGCACACCCCGGTGCCTGGATCGCGGGCAAGTCGGATCGCCGCCCGCTCGCTCCTACTGAAGCGCCGATCAGACCCGGGAGCTGAACAGTGCCTGGTGCTGTCGGCACTGCTCGGCGGTGAGCATGAACACACCATGACCGCCGCGCGCGAAGTCCAGCCAGGCGAAATCGACTTCCGGGTACAGCGCTTCGACATGGACCTGGCTGTTGCCGACCTCGACGATCAACAGACCCTTCTCGGTCAGATGATCCGCCGCCTCGGCCAGCATGCGCCGCACCAGGTTCAAGCCATCGTCGCCACAGGCCAGGCCCAGCTCCGGTTCATGCTGGTATTCCTCGGGCATGTCGGCGAAGTCCTCGGCATCCACATACGGCGGGTTCGACACGATCAGGTCGAAGCGCTGGCCCGGCAAGCCGTCGAAACCGTCGCCCTGTACCGTGAACACCCGCTCATCGACACCATGACGCTCGATGTTCTGGTTCGCCACCTCGAGGGCTTCGAACGACAGGTCGGCCAGCACCACTTCGGCCTTGCGGAACTCGTAGGCGCAGGCAATGCCGATGCAGCCGGAACCGGTACACAGGTCGAGAATGCGCGCGGGCTCGGCGCCCAACCAGGGCTCGAAACGTTTTTCGATCAGCTCGCCGATCGGCGAACGCGGGATCAGCACCCGCTCATCGACAATGAACGACAGGCCACAGAACCAGGCCTCGCCCAGCAGGTAGGCGGTCGGTACGCGCTCTTCGATGCGCCGCTTGAGCAGACGCTGCAGGTTGACCAGTTCGTCGTCTTCCAGGGCGCAGTCCAGATAGCTGTCGGCGATTTCCCACGGCAGGTGCAAGGCACCCAGTACCAATTGGCGGGCTTCGTCCCAGGCGTTGTCGGTCCCATGGCCGAAAAACAGATCCTCCCCATGAAAGCGGCTGACAGCCCAACGGATGTGGTCGCGCAGGGTGCGCAGGCGGGAAGTGATCACGGGACAGACTCCTGAAAAAACGACTGGCGATTCTAACAGCCAAAACGTCTGAGGACGACGCATGAAAAATCTGAGTCTGCGGGGCGTTCAGGCGGTTTTCTCCACATTCGGCCTGATTCTCCATAGCCCTTGACACGGCTGTAGGCCAGCAACCACGCACCTTACGTTAGTAGCGATTCACAGAAGCGCTCCGCCAGAGGACAATGTCGCAAAAGCCCCACTCACAGGAGCCCCAGAATGTCCGTTCCAAAGACGATGTTTCAACTCAGCGGTCGTGGTTATGCAGCGGCTAATTTGAGCCACGCGACCCTTGTGATCATCGACGCCCAGAAAGAGTACCTCAGCGGTCCGCTGGCCCTGTCCGGCATGGACGCTGCGGTCGCCAACATCAAGCAACTGGTCGCTGCCGCCCGCTCCGCCAGCCGCCCGGTTGTGCATGTGCGCCACCTCGGCACCGTCGGCGGCCTGTTCGACCCCCAGGGCGAGCGCGGTGAGTTCATCCCCGGCCTCGAACCCCTGGGCGACGAGACCATCATCGGCAAGCTGCTGCCGAGCGCCTTCCATGGCACCGAACTGGAAAAGCGCCTGCAGGACCTGGGCTCCCTGGACCTGATCGTCTGCGGTTTCATGAGCCATTCCAGTGTCAGCACCACCGTGCGCGCGGCGAAGAACCTGGGCTTTCGCTGCACCCTGGTGGAAGACGCCTGCGCCACTCGCGACCTGCCCTACAAGGGCGGCATCCTCAGCGCCGAGCACGTGCAGCAGACCGAAATGGCCATCATGGCGGACAACTTCGCCACCCTCGCCGCCACCAAAGATCTGATCTGATCGACCTGCAATGAGCGGCGCGCCTTCAGGGGCAAGGCCGCTCATCCGTAAAAGCCTCTCATTTGCCGTAATTGCCTTAGCCTCAGGAACCACCCGGTCATCTTTCGGTCGAAGGGCCGATACCCATTGAGGAAGGTCGGAATGAAGATATCCGATGGTTTTGACGCACGTCGTCTGCGGCCCAAAGGCCCGCGGAACTGGCGTTTGCGCCTGGGCGCGGGATTCTCCGCGTTGCTGGCGACCTTCGGTGTGCTGCTGGCGATGGCCGGGGCCGCCAGCCTGTTGGGGCGCCCTCCGGCGCTGGGCGAATTGAATGCAAGTCCGGCGGGTTCCGCGGTGATTCTAGCGGTCGGTCTGTTACTGCTGTATGTCGGCGTCTGGCTGTGGCGTCGCTGCCGGCGGCGCATGCGCCAGCCGCAGACCCTGAACATGGCTCCCCACCTGATGAAGAAACATGACTGAATCGACGGCAACACGTTTTGTCCCGCCCCTCTCCCGTCGAGTTGGGTAAACTGCTCGGTCTTCGCGGAGGCTGACATGCAAGACGACGATTTTTCCCTGTTCAAAAGCGCGATCCAAGGCGTCAAGCCGATCAAGCACGATCGCGCCGAAACCGGCAAACCCAAGGCTGACCGGGCGCAGATCGCCAAGCTGCGCCAGGCTGCGAGCGTGCGCACCGAAACCACGACCGTCGACGGGTTGTCCGATCAGTTCGTGATCGATGTCGGCCCGGAAGACGAGCTGATGTGGGCCCGCGACGGGGTTCAGGAAAGCCAGATGCGCAAGCTCAAGGTCGGCCAGATCCCTTTCGAGGGCAGCCTCGACCTGCACGGTATGAACGTGGAAAAGGCCCGGGAAACCCTCTGGGCATTCCTCGCCGAAGCCACCAAGTTCGAAATCCGCTGCGTGCGCGTCACCCACGGCAAGGCCGTGCGCCTGGACGGCAAGCGGCCGATGATCAAGAGCCACGTCAACACCTGGCTGCGCCAGCATCCCCAGGTACTCGGCTTCACCTCGTGCCAGGCCAAACATGGCGGTGCCGGGGCGGTCTACGTGATGCTCAAACGCACCATGATGGAAGGCCGCGACGAGTAAAGCCGCTTCGTCGCGCTTGCAGCGCCCGGTCCGCCACCGTACCCTTGCCCTTTGCGTAAAATCCCACAGGTAGTTTCATGTCCCTGGAACAGAATTACACGGCGATCCTCGGCCAATTGGGCGAAGACGTCTCCCGCGAGGGCCTGCTCGACACGCCAAAACGTGCCGCCAAAGCCATGCAGTACCTCTGCCGCGGTTATGAACAAACGCTGGAAGAAGTCACCAACGGTGCCTTGTTCAGCTCCGATAACAGTGAAATGGTGCTGGTCAAGGACATCGAGCTCTACTCGCTGTGCGAGCACCACCTGCTGCCTTTCATCGGCAAGGCTCACGTCGCCTACATTCCGAGTGGCAAGGTGCTGGGCCTGTCGAAAGTCGCGCGCATCGTCGACATGTACGCGCGCCGCCTGCAGATCCAGGAAAACCTCAGCCGCCAGATCGCCGACGCGGTCCAGCAAGTGACCGGCGCCCTGGGCGTCGCGGTGGTGATCGAGGCCAAGCACATGTGCATGATGATGCGCGGTGTGGAGAAGCAGAACTCGTCGATGATCACCTCGGTGATGCTGGGCGAGTTCCGCGAAAACGCGGCAACCCGCAGCGAGTTTCTCAGCCTGATCAAGTAAACGGCTGCCCGAAAGAACCGGCGTTCATCGCCGGTTTTTTTTCGCCTGGCAAAAATCAGGTAAGCTGCCGCCCCTTCTTTCATGGGCAAGAGGCAATATCGTGATCGTCAAAGCGCTTCGAGTCGGCCTGGGCCAGCTCATCATCTTCATCGACTTCATCACCCGCCCACGCAAGCAGCAGCGCCCCGCCGCCGCTCAAGCCCAGGTCGAACAGGCCGCCAAGGGCCTGGCCCTGTACCAGTTCCACGCCTGCCCGTTCTGCGTGAAAACCCGCCGCACCCTGCACCGCCTGAACATTCCGGTGGCCCTGCGTGACGCGAAAAACAACGAACAGGATCGCCAGGCCCTGCTGGAGCAAGGCGGCAAGATCAAGGTGCCGTGCCTGCGTATCGAAGAAAACGGCCAGACCACCTGGATGTACGAGTCCAAGGTGATCATCGATTATCTGGACAAGCGCTTTGCAACAGCTTGAATGGTTGGTGGCGTTCTGAAGGACGTCATCGCGCCAGAACAGCCCCCACAAGATCCAGACCATAAAAAAACCGACCCAAGGGTCGGTTTTTTGTTTCCCGCAGAGACTCAGTCGAGCATCCCGATATGCCGCGGGTGGCTTTCCACCCGCTGCATCCACGCCTGGATGCCCGGGTAGCGCGCCAGGTCGAAGCCACCTTCATGGGCGACATGGGTGTAGGCATAGAGCGCGATATCGGCAATCGAGTACTGCTCGCCCACCAGATACGGCGTTCGCGCCAACTGGTGTTCCATCACATCCAGGGCCTTGTAACCGCGTTTTTGCAGCTTCTCGTATTCGTGCTGGCGTTCTTGCGGCAACCCCAGATAGAGCTGGATGAAACGTGCCACGGCAATGTACGGCTCATGGCTGTATTGCTCGAAAAACTGCCATTGCAGCACTTGCGTGCGTAAACGCGGCTCGCTCGGCAGGAATTCGCTGCCGTCGGCGAGAAAGTTGAGAATCGCGTTCGACTCCCACAGGCAGGTGCCGTCTTCCAGCTCCAGCACCGGGATCTTGCCGTTGGGGTTCTTCGCCAGAAACGCCTCGGTCTGCGTATCCCCGTTCAAGATGTCCACGGCATGCCACTCGTAAGGCTGGCCGAGCAGATTGAGCATCAGCTTGACCTTGTAGCAGTTGCCGGACCGGTAATCCCCATAAACCTTGTACATGGCCCTCTCCCCTTAGGCTGCCTGTGCAGCCTGTGCTTGACGTACCACGGTGGCCAGCCGCTTGAGACCTTCGTCCAGACGCGCCGGATCGATATGACTGAAATTCAACCGCAGGTGACCTGGATTGCGGTCCGGCTCGGAGAAGAAGGGTTCGCCCGGCATGAATGCCACGTCCTGCTCCAGCGCCGCTTTCAGCAAAGTGCGGGTGTCCAGCGGCTGTTTCAAGGTCAACCAGAAAAACAGCCCGCCCTGGGGCACCTGCCAATCGGCCAGATCGCCGAAATGACGTTGCAGGGCGGCCTGAAAACCATCGCGGCGCACCCGGTAGAAATCGCGCAATTCGCCCAGGTGCTGCTGGTACTGCTCGGTACCTATCCATTGCAGCGCCTGCCATTGGCCGACGCGGTTGGTGTGCAGGTCCGCCGATTGCTTCAACCGCAGCAGATGGGGAAACAGGTCCGGGCTGGCGATCAGGTAACCGACCCGCAACCCTGGCAGCAGGGTCTTCGACACCGTGCCGGTGTAGATCCAGCTGGCCTTGCGCAGGCGCCCGACAATAGGCGTGGCGTTGCCGCCATCGAACGTCAGTTCGCGGTAAGGCTCGTCTTCGATCAGGGTCACTCCGAACTCGTCGAGCAGCGCCGCCACGGCATCGCGCTTGGCCTCGCTGTAGCGCACCGCCGAAGGATTCTGGAAGGTCGGGATCAGGTAGATGAACGCGGGACGATGCTGCTCCAGGCAGGCGCGCAATTGCGCCAGATCCGGCCCATCGGCCTGCAGCGGCACGGTCAGGCAATCGGCGCCGAACAGCTGGAAGATCTGCAGTGCCGCGAGATAAGTCGGCGCTTCCAGCATGATCTCGGTGCCCTTGTCGATGTACAGCTTGGCCGCCAGATCGAGGGTCTGCTGGGAGCCGCTGACCACCAGCACCTGGCTGGCCTCGCACGGCACGCCCAGCGCCCGGGCCTGTGCCGCCAGGGCCTCGCGCAGCTGTGGCTCGCCTTCACTCATGCCGTATTGGCCCATGGACACCGGCATCGCCTGCCAATCGACCTTCGGCAGCATCGCCTCGGCGGGCAGGCCTCCGGCGAACGACATCACTTCCGGACGCTGCGCGGCGGCAAGGATTTCACGGATCAGTGAGCTTTTAAGACGCGAAACACGTTCGGAGAAGGCCATGAGGTCACCAGTAGCAAAGGCGGAGGAAAATACGTCAAACTGCTTGACCGAAATTACGCCGACTTTCGCAGATACGTCAATATGCTTGACCTTAAAAACCAGACCACCCAACAAGCCGCCATGGAAGCCTTCTTCTTTGGTTACCAGGCGTTCACCGCCAAGGCCGACGAAATGCTCGAGCGTCGCGGCCTGAGTCGCGTGCACCAGCGCATCGTGTTTTTCATCGCCCGCTATCCGGGGCTGAGCGTGAAAGAACTGCTCACGGCACTGGGCGTGAGCAAGCAGGCGCTGAATATCCCGCTGCGCCAATTGATGGAGATGCACCTGGTCAACAGCGTTGCCTCGCAGAGTGACAAGCGCAAACGCCTGCTGGAGCTGACGGAAGACGGCGCGCGCTTTGAGCAATCGCTGCGGCGCGAGCAGGTCAAGCTGCTGCAACGGGTATTCGCCGAGGCCGGCGAGGCGGCAGTGGATGGCTGGCTGACGGTGAACAAGGCTCTGGGCGAAAACCGCTGACACCCCAGCCCGCGAGCACGCAGCGGTCGTCAACCTGCATACCCGATACTTGTGCAGGACCGCGTCAGCCCCATTACGACCGCTGCGCGCTCGATCGCAGGCTGCGCCAGCGGCTACAGGGCATATAGCCTTTCTGGCGGGCTTTTCGCACACAACCTAAAAAACATTATTTGCTTTCTTTGTATACAAAAGCATAATTCGCCACGTGCGAGTTCCTGACCTAAAGGTCAATAAAAGCCCGCAAGCCTTACATGCCTCAAAGAGCCGCTGCCCACCCTCACGTGCCCGGCTCTGGAAAAAATAATAAAACTCTTGAGGAGTACTCGCTGTGGAAAGCCGCAAATCCGAAGCCCCTACGCTGGAACTCTCGCCGCCGCTGAACAGTGGCTGGCTGGAGCGCATCTTCAAACTCAGGTTGCATGGCACCACGGTGAAGACCGAGTTGATCGCCGGTCTGACGACCTTTATCACCATGGCCTACATCATCTTCGTCAACCCCAACATCATGGCCGACGCCGGCATTGACCACGGCGCGGCCTTTGTCGCCACCTGCATCGCCGCCGCCCTGGGTTGCCTGTTGATGGGGCTGTACGCCAACTGGCCGGTAGGCCTGGCGCCCGGCATGGGGCTGAACGCCTTTTTCACCTACACCGTGGTCGGAACCATGGGTTACAACTGGGAAACCGCCCTCGGTGCAGTGTTCGTCTCCGGCGTGCTGTTCATGTTCCTGACCTTCTCGCGGATCCGCGAATGGCTGCTCAACAGCATTCCGGCCAGCCTGCGTTTTGCCATGGGCGCCGGCGTGGGTTTGTTCCTGGGACTGATCGGCTTGAAGACCGCGGGCATCGTGGTCGATAGCCCGGCCACCCTGATCAAGCTCGGCTCTCTGCGCGAACCCGGCCCGCTGCTGGCGGCGGTCTGCTTCCTGATGATTGCCGTGCTCAGTTATCACCGGGTGTTCGGCGCGATCCTCATCAGCATCATCACCGTGACCCTGGCCGGCTGGGGCCTGGGCCTGGTGCACTACGAGGGCATCATGTCGGCCCCGCCGAGCCTGGCACCGACCTGGATGGCCATGGACGTCGCCGGGGTGTTCAACGTCAGCATGATCAGCGTGGTGCTGGCGTTCCTCTTCGTGCACATGTTCGATACCGCCGGCACCCTGATGGGCGTGGCCCAGCGCGCCGGCCTGGTCAACCCCGACGGCAAGATCGAGAACCTCTCCCGCGCCCTGAAGGCGGACAGTGCCTCCAGCGTATTTGGCGCGGTGGTCGGCGTTCCGCCCGTGACCAGTTACGTGGAAAGTGCCTCGGGCGTCGCCGCAGGTGGTCGGACTGGTCTTACCGCAGTGACCGTAGGTGTGCTATTTATCGCAGCCATGTTTTTCGCACCGCTGGCTGGCATGATCCCCGCTTATGCCACCGCCGGCGCGCTGATTTATGTGGCGATGCTGATGATGGGCGGCATGGCCCACATCGATTGGGAAGAGGCCACCGACAGCATCCCGGCGATCGTGACCGCCATCATGATGCCGCTGACCTTCTCGGTCGCCGACGGTATCGCCCTGGGCTTCATCACCTACGTGGCCTTGAAGGCCGGGACGGGCAAGTACAAGGAAATCTCCATCAGCCTGTGGGTGCTGTGCGCGATCTTTATCGCCAAGTTCATTTTCTTGTAGGTACATCGGTTTCAAACGGCCTCACCCCCGTCGGGTGAGGCTTTTGCGCATAAGGAGAAAGGCAATGAGCGTGGAAACCTGGCTGCTGTTCAGCGGCGCGGCACTGGTGGTAATCCTGATTCCGGGCCCGCTGTCCCTGCTGATGATCAGCAACAGTCTGAATTACGGTTTGCGCCGGTCCTACCCGGCGTTTCTCGGCGGCGTGTTTGCCTCGATCTGCCTGCTGAGCGCCTCGGCCCTGGGCCTGGGCGCCCTGCTGCTGGCCTCGGAACAGCTGTTCAGCGCCCTGAAAATCGTCGGCGCACTGTACCTGTTCTATCTCGCCTGGCAAAGCTGGCAGCAATCGCGGCAGCCGTCTCATGGCGCCGAAGTGCCCGAGGCCGCACCGAAACCACGCTTTCGCGCACTGTTCGGGCGCGCTTTTGTGCTGGGTGCCAGCAACCCGAAAGACATTCTGTTCTTCGCCGCGTTTCTTCCACAGTTTCTCAGCGCCGAGCAGCCCTTCCTGCCCCAGCTGCTGATCATGATCGCCACCTGGACCGTACTCGACCTACTGTGCAAGCTGACTTACGGCCTGGGTGCCCACGGTGCGGCGCGCTACCTGCGCAGCGGCAAGGGCCAGAGCTGGTTCAACCGGGTCAGCGCCGGGCTGTTCAGCGGCGCCGGTGCCGCGTCGCTGTTGAGCCGCTGAAAGCATCGCGGGCAAGCCTCGCTCCTACAGAAGCCAATCCTGTAGGAGCGAGCGGGCGGCGATCCGACTTGCCCGCGATAGCGTCCTCACAAGCACCACCTTTCTGGGAACGAAAAAAAGCCCGCAGTGTGAGCGGGCGAAAGACCAAAGAAGCTATTTGCGCAGGCTTCGTGGGGGGAAAGTCCTAGCTTCCTCTGTAGGTCGAATAGCTGTAGGGCGAGATCAGCAGCGGTACGTGGTAATGCTCCTGCTCGGCCGAGATGCCAAAGCGCAGCACCACCACATCGAGAAACGCAGGTTCGGGCAGTTGTACGCCGCGGGCACGGTAGTAATCACCGGCATGGAATTGCAGCTGGTAAACCCCGGTGCGGTAGTCATCGCCTTGCAGCAGCGGCGCATCGCAACGGCCGTCGCTGTTGGTCAGGGCACTGGCGACCAGTTCCAGCTGCGTACCTTCGACCCGGTACAACTCGACCTTGATGGCGCTGCCTGGGCAGCCATGCGCGGCATCCAACACGTGTGTAGTCAAACGTCCCATTGATTCTGCGTGTCTGTGCGCGCTCACACGTCCAGACCTCGCGCCTCCTGAAGTCAGTTGATAAGGAGACCGCACCGTTTCGGAGCACGAAAGGATGCGGCGAGGAATTTATTAAGACACTTTTCAAAAAAATTGTACACAATAAAAATCACCCATTTCCGGGTACTTCGAACAAGCCCCCGTATTCCCTTGATCAGCGGCTACACCATGAGGACAGAAGACTTTTCATCCATTAGCTGACCAACCAGGCAGGTTTCTTGCAGTACCCAGGCATGAACACAATCGATGAAAAATGCAAAAAATCGGGCTTACAAACCGAATGAAAAGTTGTATACAATCAGTCCATCGCTGTGACGCCAGCCTGTCCTTCTCCCCAGGCCCCGCCACGCCACCGTTATCACGATAAGAAGGAAGACTGCAGTGAGCGCTGACTACCCACGCGACCTGATCGGTTACGGCTCCAACCCTCCTCACCCTCACTGGCCGGGCAATGCCCGCATCGCCCTGTCGTTCGTGCTCAATTACGAAGAAGGCGGCGAGCGCAATATCCTGCACGGCGACAAGGAGTCGGAAGCCTTCCTTTCGGAAATGGTCGCCGCCCAGCCCCTGCAGGGCGAACGCAACATGAGCATGGAATCGCTGTATGAGTATGGCAGCCGTGCCGGCGTCTGGCGGATCCTCAAGCTGTTCAAGGAATTCGACATTCCGCTGACCATCTTCGCCGTCGCCATGGCCGCCCAGCGCCATCCGGACGTGATCCGCACCATGGTCGAGGCCGGCCACGAGATCTGCAGCCACGGCTACCGCTGGATCGACTACCAGTACATGGACGAGGCCCAGGAACGCGAGCACATGCTCGAGGCGATCCGCATCCTCACCGAAATCACCGGTGAGCGCCCGCTGGGCTGGTACACCGGCCGCACTGGCCCGAACACCCGGCGCCTGGTGATGGAAGAAGGTGGTTTCCTCTACGACTGCGACACCTACGACGACGACCTGCCCTACTGGGAAGCCAACAACCCGACCGGCAAGGCGCACCTGGTGATCCCCTACACCCTGGACACCAACGACATGCGCTTCACCCAGGTCCAGGGCTTCAACAAGGGCGACGACTTCTACCAGTACCTCAAGGATGCCTTCGACGTGCTGTACGCCGAAGGCGCCGAGGCACCGAAGATGCTGTCCATCGGCCTGCACTGCCGCCTGATCGGCCGCCCGGCACGCCTGGCCGCCCTGAAGCGTTTTATCGAGTACGTCAAAGGTCACGATCAGGTCTGGTTCACCCGCCGCGTGGACATCGCCCGCCACTGGCAGCAAACCCATCCGTTCCTGGGGGCGGCGAAATGAGCACCTTCCAAACCCTGAAACCCTCGACCCTGAGCCGCGACGCCTTCGTCAACGCCTTCGCCGACATCTACGAACATTCGCCATGGGTCGCCGAAAAGGCCTTCGACCTGGGCCAGGATGCCTCGATCGACCGGATCGACACCCTGCACCAGCGCATGAGCGACATCCTGTTGAGCGCCGACCACCAGAGCCAGTTGGCCCTGATCAACGCTCACCCGGACCTGGCCGGCAAAGCCGCCGTCCAGGGGCAACTGACCGCGGCCAGCACTGAAGAACAGTCTGGCGCGGGTATTCACCAATGCACGGCCGAAGAGTTCCAGCGCTTCACCGAGCTGAACGACGCCTACAAGGCCAAGTTCAAGTTTCCCTTCATCATGGCGGTAAAAGGCAGCAACCGGCATCAGATCCTCGCGGCGTTCGAAGCCCGCATCCACAACTCGGTGGACACCGAATTCAGGTGCGCGCTGGCGGAGATCAACAAGATCGCCCTGTTCCGATTACTGACTCTCTAGCAAGCCTGGCCCGAGTACGAAACGTACCCAGGGCCCTGCAAGCATCCCAAGCCACTCTATAAAGGCAGACAAGAAGAATGAAAGCTTACGCCGTACCTTTCGAGAAGTTCGTCAACCTGGCCGACGCCCGCCTGGGCACCAAGATCATTTCGGTGACCGATGACTGGTTCGCTGACGCCAACCGTCTGTTCCAGCCGACCCCGGCCGTATGGAAGGAGGGCGTTTTCGATGACAACGGCAAGTGGATGGACGGCTGGGAGTCGCGCCGCAAGCGCTTCGAAGGCTACGACAGCGCGGTGATCCGCCTGGGCGTGCCTGGCCAGATCAAAGGCGTGGACATCGACACCTCATTCTTCACCGGCAACTTCCCGCCATCGGCCTCCCTGGAAGCCTGCTTCCTGGCCGAAGGCGAACCGAATGAAAACACCCAGTGGGTGGAAGTGCTGTCGGCCGTCGAGCTGCAAGGCAACAGCCACCACTACCACGAGATCAGCAACGACCAGGCGTTCAGCCACCTGCGCTTCAACATCTACCCGGATGGCGGCGTGGCCCGCCTGCGCGTGTATGGCATTCCGTACCGCGACTGGTCGGCGGTCGGCGACAACGAGCAGATCGACCTGGCAGCCGCCCTCAACGGCGGCCGCGCCCTGGCCTGCTCCGACGAACACTTCGGCCGCATGAGCAACATCCTCAACCCGGGCCGCGGCATCAACATGGGCGATGGCTGGGAAACCGCACGCCGCCGCACGCCAGGCAATGACTGGGTGATCGTCGCCCTGGGCCATCCGGGCGAGATCGAGAAAATCATCGTCGACACCCTGCACTTCAAGGGCAACTACCCGGACAGCTGCTCGATCCAGGGCGCCTTCGTCAAGGGCGGTACCGACAGCCAGATCGAAACCCAGTCGCTGTTCTGGCGTGAACTGCTGCCGAGCCAGAAGCTGGAAATGCACGCCGAACACACCTTCGCCGAGCAGATCAAGGCCCTGGGCCCGATCACCCATATCCGCCTGAACGTGTTCCCGGACGGTGGTGTCAGCCGCCTGCGGATCCTGGGCAAGGTCGCTCGGTAATGCCGAGCCTGTAGGTGTAGGAGCGAGCTTGCTCGCGATAGCGTCAGACCGGGCGATAGATGAACACCGGACAACCGCATCGCGAGCAAGCTCGCTCCTACAGGACAGCACAAGACGACAACAACGAATTCACAGATTAAGAAGAACAGCATGCGCACATTGATGATCGAACCGCTGAGCAAAGAAGCCTTCGCCCCCTTCGGTGACGTGATCGAAACCGACGGCAGCGATCACTTCATGATCAACAACGGTTCGACCATGCGCTTCCATCGTCTGGCTACCGTGGAAACCGCCACGCCGGACGACAAGGCGATCATCAGCATCTTCCGCGCCGACGCGCTGGACATGCCCTTGACCGTCCGCATGCTGGAGCGCCATCCGCTGGGCAGCCAGGCTTTCATTCCGCTGCTCGGCAATCCCTTTCTGATCGTGGTCGCGCCACTTGGCGATGCACCTGTATCAGGCTTGGTCCGCGCCTTTGTCAGCAATGGCAGGCAGGGCATTAATTACCATCGCGGCGTCTGGCACCACCCGGTGCTGACGATCGAAAAGCGGGATGACTTCCTGGTGGTTGATCGCAGTGGCACAGGCAATAACTGCGATGAGCATTTCTTTGAAGAGGATGAGTGTTTGATCCTCGCCCCCCACCAATAAGAGAAGGCCTGATCACCCGAAAACAAGGGTGACAGGCGAGAGGTAAAGACTGTGGAAGCACATCTGTTGGAATGGCTCAACCTGAGCGTGCGTTGGGTTCACATGATCACTGGCGTGGCCTGGATCGGCGCGTCGTTCTACTTCGTCTGGCTGGAAAACAACCTCAATCGCGTCAACCCCAAGGACGGCCTGTCGGGCGACCTCTGGGCAATCCACGGTGGCGGCATCTATCACCTGGAAAAATACAAACTGGCCCCACCGTCCATGCCGGAAAACCTGCACTGGTTCAAATGGGAAGCCTACTTTACCTGGATGTCGGGGATCGCCCTGCTGTGCCTGGTGTTCTACTACAACCCGATGCTCTACCTGGTAGCGCCCGGCAGCGGCCTGACCGGCCCTGAAGGCGTGGCCATCGGCATCGGTTCGCTGATCGCCGGCTGGTTCGTCTACGACTTCCTCTGCGACTCGCCCCTGGGCAAGAAACCCGCCCTGCTCGGCTTCATCCTGTTCGTGCTGTTGATCGCCGCGGCCTATGGCTTCAGCAAGGTGTTCAGCGGTCGCGGCGCCTACCTGCACGTCGGCGCCATCATCGGCACCATCATGGTCGGCAACGTGTTCCGCATCATCATGCCGGCCCAGCGCGCGCTGGTGGCCGCCATCGCGGAAAACCGCACGCCGGACCCGACCCTGCCGGCCAAGGGCCTGCTGCGTTCGCGCCACAACAACTACTTCACCCTGCCCGTGCTGTTCATCATGATCAGCAACCACTTTCCGAGCACCTACGGCAGCCAGTACAACTGGTTGATCCTGGCCGGGATCGCAGTGCTGGCGGTGCTGGTACGTCACTACTTCAACACCCGCCACGACAGCCACAAGTTCGCCTGGACCCTGCCGGTCGCCGCCCTGGGCATGATCTGCCTGGCCTACGTCACCGGCCCCGCGCAAATGGCCAACAGCCCGGAAGTGGCCAAGGCCCCAGCGAAGATCGAGTACCAGCCACTGCCGGAAACCGCCATCGGCGGCGGCGCCAAGCCTGAAACCGCAGCAACTCCAGCAGCTCCGGCGACTCCCGAAGTGGCTCCGGCACAAGCGTCCACGGCGGCCCAGGGCCCGACCTTCGACAAAGTGCATAACGTGATCCAGGAACGTTGCACCGTCTGCCACTCGGCCAAGCCCACCAGCCCGCTGTTCAGTGCCGCGCCGGCCGGCGTGATGTTCGACACCCCCGAGCAGATCAAGCTCCAGGCCCCACGGATCCAGGCCCAGGCAGTCGCCAGCCAGATCATGCCGCTGGGCAATATCACCCAGATGACCCAGCAGGAACGTGACCTGATCGGCGCCTGGATCAACCAGGGGGCGCGCACCAACTAGTACCGCGGTGCCTTGACGACCGCTATCGCAGGCAAGCCTCGCGCCTACAGCATGTGTGTTGCTTCTGTAGGAGCGAAGCTTGCTCGCGATCGGCCGCCACGCGGTTGGCCTGCTGCAAAAAAGCTGTTCGCAACCACACAGCTTTCTAATCACAAGAATAAGAAGATCCGAGGTGTTGCATGTCCGCGTTAACCGAACCGCGCATCCCCGACGCACCCGCCATTGCGCGACTGCCCCTTTTGCAACTGATCCTGGTCGGGTTGCAGCATGTTCTGCTGATGTACGGAGGCGCCATCGCGGTGCCGCTGATCATCGGACAGGCCGCGGGTCTGAGTCGTGAAGAAATCGCCTTCCTGATCAATGCCGACCTGCTGGTCGCCGGCATCGCCACCCTCGTACAATCCCTCGGCATCGGCCCCATGGGCATCCGCATGCCGGTGATGATGGGGGCCAGCTTTGCCGCCGTGGGCAGCATGGTAGCCATGGCCGGCATGCCGGGCATCGGCCTGCAGGGGATCTTCGGCGCGACCATCGCCGCCGGTTTCTTCGGCATGCTCATCGCGCCCTTCATGTCCAAGGTGGTGCGCTTCTTTCCGCCCCTGGTCACCGGCACCGTCATCACCTCCATCGGTCTGTCGCTGTTCCCGGTCGCGGTGAACTGGGCGGGCGGCGGTAGCCACAATGCCGAATTCGGTTCCCCCATCTACCTGACCATCGCCGCGCTGGTGCTGGGCACAATCCTGCTGGTACATCGGTTCATGCGCGGTTTCTGGGTGAACATTTCCGTGCTGATCGGCATGGGCCTGGGCTACGTACTCTGCGGCCTGATCGGCATGGTCGACCTCAGCGGCATGGCCCAGGCGCCCTGGGTGCAGGTGGTCACTCCGCTGCATTTCGGCATGCCGCAGTTCCATCTGGCGCCGATTCTTTCGATGTGCCTGGTGGTGGTGATCATCTTCGTCGAGTCCACCGGGATGTTCCTCGCCCTGGGGAAAATCACCGGCCAGGAAGTCACCCCGCGCATGCTCCGCCGTGGCCTGCTGTGTGATGCCGGCGCCTCGTTTTTCGCCGGTTTCCTCAACACCTTCACCCACTCTTCGTTCGCCCAGAACATCGGCCTGGTGCAGATGACCGGCGTGCGCTGCCGCTCGGTGACCATAGTCGCCGGCGGCCTGCTGATCGTACTCAGCCTGCTGCCCAAGGCGGCTTTCCTGGTGGCCTCGATTCCCCCGGCGGTCCTGGGTGGCGCGGCTATCGCCATGTTCGGCATGGTGGCGGCGACCGGGATCAAGATCCTCCAGGAAACCGATATCGCCGACCGGCGCAATCAACTGCTGGTGGCGGTGAGCATCGGCATGGGCCTGATTCCGGTGGTCCGTCCGGAATTCTTCGCCCACCTGCCCCTGTGGATGAGCCCGATCACCCACAGCGGAATCGCCATGGCCACCCTCAGTGCGCTGGCCCTGAACCTGCTGTTCAACATTCTGGGCGGCACCGAACGGGCCGCCAGCAACGCCCGACACGCCCACCAGCATTGAAGCCTGGACGGGGCGGCCCGACAGCCGCCCCTGCTTGACCGTCGATACCCGAAATACACGCACGACAGGCAGACCCGGCACCGCGCCCGGTCGCAGTCGGCGGCTGCCTGCGCCTTGACAATAAAAACAAACAGGGAGCAACACGATGAGACATGCACACGCACGCCTGCTGCTCGGCGGCGCACTGCTGGCCACGACCCAGGTCATGGCCGGCGACCTGCTGCTGTGGCAGACCAACAGCCTGACCTACCTGTACGGCAAGAACTTCGCGATCAACCCGTCGATCCAGCAGACGGTGACCTTCGAGCACGCCGACCGTTGGAAATACGGCGACACCTTCCTGTTCGTCGACAAGATTTTCTACAACGGCGAGGAAGACCGTAACAAAGGTCCCCACGCCTTTTACGGCGAGTTCAGCCCCAGGCTGTCGTTCGGCAAGATCCTCGACCGCTCATTCGCCTTCGGCCCGGTCAAGGATGTGTTGCTGGCCATGACCTACGAATATGGCGAAGGCGACAGCGAGGCCTATCTGATCGGCCCCGGTTTCGATCTGGCCGTTGCGGGCTTCAACTATTTCACCCTGAACTTCTATCGCCGCCAGACCGAAGGCCCGCGCCCCGGCGACGGTGTCTGGCAGATCACCCCCTCCTGGTCCTACAGCATCCCGCTGGGCCGTTCGAACCTGTTGGTCGACGGCTATCTGGACTGGGTGGTGGACAACGACCGGAACGACCGCGGTACCTACCACGCTAACCTGCATATCAATCCGCAGATCAAATACGACCTGGGCAAGGCCCTGCGCCTGGGCGAAAAGCAGCTGTATGTCGGTCTCGAATACAGCTACTGGAAAGACAAATACGGCATTCAGAACAGCACCAACCTGGACACCAATCAGAACACCGCCAGCCTGCTGGTGAAGGTGCATTTCTAGAATGACCGGCAAACGTGCCCCAAAGTTGTTTCAAGTGCGCTATTGCAGAGCACTTGAGCAAGGCCGTGGGAGTCAGTATTCTCCGCGGCCGCCTGAATCCGGTGAAAAAAAAAGCCCGGATTTAAAACCTGACCGGAAAGCCAACTTATCCCGGCCTCCGGAAAGTACCAAGGCGTACCGAGTTAAAACCGAATTCACTCTCGATCGACTGTATTCGTACAGGCGCGCGGGAGTTTTTGCGCTTTTTTTTCGCCTTGGCTCAGCTCTTGCTATCAGCAACAAAGCTGACCGATCGGATGATTTTTCAGCCACTAAAAGGTGCCACACCAGAGCACCGGCTTTTAAAGAAAAACGTGGAACCACTTACTTTTTGGGAGCAACCGAATGAACCGCATCTGTAAAGGCCTGATGCTTGCCGGATCCTTGCTGGCAGGGGCCCAGGCCACCGCCGGCGACCTGCTGCAATGGCAGAACAACAGCCTGACCTACCTCTACGGCAAAGACTTCACGATCAACCCGCAGATCCAGCAAACCGTGACTTTCGAACATGCCGATGCCTGGAAGTACGGCGACAACTTCCTGTTTATCGACAAGATCTTCTACAACGGTAAAAAGGACGGCAACGTCGGCCCGAACACTTATTACGGCGAGTTCAGCCCGCGTCTTTCGTTCGGCAAGATCTTCGATCAGAAGTTGGAGTTCGGCCCGATCAAGGATGTATTGCTGGCCATGACTTACGAGTTCGGCGAAGGCGATAACGAGTCCTACCTGATCGGTCCGGGCTTCGACCTGGCAATCCCCGGGTTCGATTACTTCCAGTTGAACTTCTACAACCGCCAGACCGAAGGCAGCCGTGCCGGCGACAATGTCTGGCAGATCACTCCGGTCTGGTCCTACACCATTCCGGTAGGCCGTTCGGACATCCTGATCGACGGTTTCATCGACTGGGTGGTGGACAACGACAAAAACTCCAAAGGCGAGTATCACGCCAACCTGCACATCAACCCGCAGATCAAGTACGACCTGGGCAAGGCGCTGAAACTGGGCGACAAACAGCTGTATGTGGGTATCGAGTACGACTACTGGAAGAACAAGTACGGGGTCAAGGACACCCCATACTTCGACACCGACCAGAACACCGCCAGCCTGCTGCTCAAGTACCACTTCTGATGCAGTGAGCGCCGTTCCCGTGCGGGTCGCGGGAACGGATTACATCGAATAAATCGATAGTAACGCGCCGATATTCGCAACCATCGATCAGTTGAGCTGGCATAGCATGTCGCTCATCCCAACCTGATCAGGAGTTGCATCGATGACTCAATTTCGCACAGTACTCAGCGTCCATACCGGCCAGCCCGCTTCGGACGGCGCCGGCGTCAGACTGACCCGGGTCTTCGGTAGCCAGGGTGTCGAGCGCTTCGACCCGTTCCTGATGCTCGATGAATTCGGCTCGGAAAACCCCGACGACTACATCGCAGGCTTCCCGCCCCATCCCCATCGCGGCTTCGAAACCGTCACCTACATGCTCGAAGGCCGCATGCGCCACGAGGATCACCTGGGCAACGTCGGCCTGCTGGAAGGCGGTGGCGTGCAATGGATGACCGCCGCCAAGGGCATCATCCACAGCGAGATGCCGGAACAGGAAGAAGGCGTGATGCGCGGCTTCCAGCTCTGGCTGAACCTGCCGGGCAAGCACAAGCTGGACAAGGCCAGCTACCGGGACATTCAACCCCAGGACATCCCCCGCCTGACCACCGCCAATGGCGTGGAAGTGGTGGCGATCGCCGGCCGCTTCGATGACGGCCAAGCGCAGCAGACCGGCGCCGTCGAACGGCCGGACACCGAGCCCCACTACTTCGACCTGCGCCTGCCTGCGGGCGCCAGCATCAGCCCGCGGCTGCCTGCAGGGCATCGGGCCCTGCTGTACGTCTATGAAGGTCAGATCGACCTGCCCGGGCATCCGCAACCGGTCGCCAGCAGCAAGCTGGTGCGCCTGTCCGACCAGGGCGAGATTCAGTTGAGCAGTGCCGCCGGCGCCCGCGTGCTGTTGATTGCCGGCAAGCCGCTGGGCGAGCCGATCGTGCAGTACGGCCCATTCGTGATGAACAGCCGGGAAGAGATCGAGCAGGCATTGCGGGATTTTCGCGATGACAAACTGACGGCCTGAGCATTGCCCTTAGAAACGCTATCGCGAGCAAGCTCGCTCCTACAAAGATAATGAATTCCCTGTAGGCGAGCCTGCTCGCGATGTTCTTTCAGGCCGTCGCGACCTCTGCCGCCAACCCCAGGAACCGCCGCAGCTCGTCGCGCTTGGCCAAGGCATCGCTGCGCCCCAGCTCGATCAATTCGCTGCAATACCCCGCCTCGAACAGCAGGTAACTCAAGACCCCGGCACCGCTGGTCTTGGTCGCCCCCGGCCCGCGCAGGAACAGGCGCAATGCCGCCGGCAGCTCATGCCGGTGACGCGCGGCGATCTCGTCGATCGGCTGGCTGGGGGCGATCACCAGCACCTCCACCGGCGCCACGCCCAGGGTACGGACGGGCGTGCCCGACGGCAGCAGATGACTGAACTGGTTGAGTCGCTGCAAGAGCTCGATGTCGCTCTCCAGGCTGTCAATGAACGTACTGTTGAGCATGTGGCCACCGATCTGCGCCAGCGTCGGCTGCTGCCCGGTGTAGCTGCGTTGCTGGGGCGCCTGCGGATCGATGCCGCGGGGGTTGCCGCTGACCCCGACCACCAGCACCCGGCTGGCCCCCAGGTGCAAGGCCGGACTGATGGGCGCCGATTGCCGCACCGCGCCGTCGCCGAAAAACTCCTGGTCGATTTTCACCGGCGCGAACAGCAGTGGAATCGCCGAGCTGGCCAGCAAGTGTTCGACCGTGAGTTCGGTGGGCAGGCCGATACGCCGATGGCGCAACCAGGCCTCGATGGTGCCGCCGCCCTGATAGAAGGTCACCGCCTGGCCCGATTCATAACCGAAGGCCGTGACCGCCACCGCCTGCAGATGCTTTTGCGCAATGGCATGACGAATACCGGACAGCTGCAATTTATCGTTCAACAACTGCCGCAGCGGCGAGCTGTTGAGCAACGCCACCGGCACTTGCGCGCCCAGGCCGAGCAGGCTGTGGCCAACGAACCGGGTGGCCTGGCGGATCACCCCGGGCCAGTCGCTGCGAATCACCTGATGGCTGCGAAAGCCCTGCCAGAACGCCGTGAGACGCTCGATGGCCGCAGTGAAATCCAGCGCGCCGCTGGCCAGGCTGACCGCATTGATCGCCCCGGCCGAGGTCCCGACTATCACCGGGAAGGGATTGCTCGCCCCCGCCGGCAGCAATTCGGCAATCGCCGCCAGCACCCCCACCTGATATGCCGCACGAGCCCCGCCGCCGGAAAGAATCAATCCTGTGACCGGTTCCGCTGGGCTCATCGCTACACTCCATGGCGCTGATAAAGGGCTTTCAATCTAGCGCGATAAATTCAACCGCGCTTCTTATACAGCTTCGGCTCGCCTGGCGGACGGCTCTTGAAGCGCCGGTGCGCCCACAGATACTGCTCCGGACACTCGCGCAGCACACCTTCGATCCACTGGTTGATGCGCAGGCAATCGGCCTCTTCGGTCTCACCCGGGAAATCCTGCAACGGCGGGTGAATCACCAGCCGATAACCACTGCCATCGGCCAGCCGCTGCTGAGTGAAAGGCACCACCAGGGCCTTGCCCAGCCGGGCGAACTTGCTGGTGGCGGTGACCGTCGCCGCCTGGATGCCGAACAGCGGCACGAACACGCTCTGCTTGGCGCCGTAATCCTGGTCCGGTGCGTACCAGATGGCCCGCCCGGCGCGCAGCAGCTTGAGCATGCCGCGCACGTCTTCACGCTCCACCGCCAGGGAATCCAGATTGTGCCGCTCGCGGCCACGACGCTGGATGAAATCGAACAGCGGGTTCTTGTGCTCGCGGTACATGCCGTCGATGGTGTGCTGCTGGCCCAGCAAGGCGGCGCCGATCTCCAGGGTGGTGAAGTGCAGGGCCATGAGGATCACGCCCTTGCCTTCCAGCTGCGCCTGCTTGAGATGCTCCAGGCCTTCGACATGGGCCAGGCGCGCCAGGCGCGGCTTGGACCACCACCAGCTCATGGCCATTTCGAAAAAGGCGATGCCGGTGGAGGCGAAGTTTTCCTTGAGCAGGCGCTTGCGCTCGGCGGCGGACTTTTCGGGGAAACACAGTTCCAGGTTGCGCTTGGCGATCCGCCGACGCTCACCGGCCACCCGGTACATCAGCGCGCCCAGGGCACGACCGATCCACAGCAGCAACGGATAAGGCAGTTGAACCACCAGCCATAGCAGACCCAGGCCCAGCCACAGCGGCCAAAAACGGGGATAAAGAAATGCAGCTCGAAAACGCGGGCGATCCATTACAGATTCCGGACAGACAACAAGGTCGCGCATTCTACATCGGTTCGACCCGGCTTGCGGCCCGCGGGCGTTCTCGTTATAAGTCTCGGCACTTTTAGTGACAAGCCGCTTTATGCCGACCATGAGCCAAACCGAATCGCAAGACCTGGATCCTGTGTTCCAGTTGAAGGGCAGCATGCTGGCCATCACCGTGCTGGAACTGGCCCGCAACGACCTCGAGGGCCTCGATCGCCAACTGGCGGCGAAGGTCGCGCAAGCCCCGAATTTCTTCAGCAACGCCCCGCTGGTGCTGGCGCTGGACAAACTGCCGGCCAGCGAAGGCGCCGTCGATCTGCCCGGCCTGATGCGCGTCTGCCGTCACCATGGTCTGCGCACCCTGGCGATCCGCGCCAGCCGCATCGAAGACATCGCCGCGGCGATCGCCGTCGACCTGCCCGTGCTGCCGCCTTCCGGCGCCCGGGAACGACCGCTGGAACCGCAGGAAAACGAAGCCCGGAAAAAGCCTGAAAAGCCGCCTGAGCCGACCGTCAAGCCCACCCGAATCATCACTTCGCCAGTACGCGGCGGGCAGCAGATCTATGCCCAGGGTGGCGATCTGGTCGTGACCTCCTCGGTCAGTCCGGGTGCGGAACTTCTGGCCGATGGCAACATCCATGTATACGGCCCGATGCGCGGTCGAGCGCTGGCCGGGGTCAAGGGAGATACCAAGGCACGGATTTTCTGTCAGCAATTGAGCGCTGAACTGGTGTCCATCGCCGGCCAGTACAAGGTTTCCGAGGACCTGCGGCGCGATCCGTTGTGGGGTGCCGGGGTCCAGGTCAGCCTGTCGGGTGACGTGTTGAACATCACACGTCTTTAACGGATACTGCCGCATTTTCCAAGCATCTCTAAAACGTAGCGAATACGGCTCAAACGAAGTAGGAGCAGGTGTTAACCGACCTCCAGCCAAGGCTGTCCGACTGCAGTAGTTTTCAAGAGATGTTTTTCAGGGGCTAAAAGTCCTTTTTCCTTAGGGGTGAAACACCTTGGCCAAGATTCTCGTGGTTACATCCGGCAAGGGTGGTGTGGGTAAGACCACCACCAGCGCCGCTATCGGTACCGGCCTCGCTCTGCGCGGCCACAAAACTGTCATCGTCGACTTCGACGTCGGCTTGCGTAACCTCGACCTGATCATGGGTTGCGAACGTCGCGTGGTGTATGACTTCGTCAACGTGGTCAACGGCGAAGCCAACCTGCAGCAAGCCCTGATCAAAGACAAGCGCCTGGAAAACCTCTACGTACTGGCCGCCAGTCAGACCCGCGATAAAGATGCGCTGACCCAGGAAGGCGTGGAAAAAGTGCTGATGGAGCTCAAGGAAACCTTCGAATTCGTGGTCTGCGACTCCCCGGCCGGTATCGAGAAAGGTGCTCACCTGGCCATGTACTTCGCCGACGAAGCGATTGTCGTGACCAACCCGGAAGTTTCCTCGGTACGTGACTCCGACCGCATGCTGGGCCTGCTGGCCAGCAAGTCCAAGCGCGCGGAGAACGGCGAAGACCCGATCAAGGAACACCTGCTGCTGACCCGCTACAACCCTTCGCGTGTCAGCAACGGCGAAATGCTTGGCGTCGAAGACGTCAAAGAGATTCTCGCAGTAACGCTGCTGGGCGTGATTCCAGAATCCCAGGCAGTACTCAAGGCTTCCAACCAAGGCGTTCCGGTGATTCTCGATGACCAGAGCGACGCCGGCCAGGCGTACAGCGATGCTGTCGACCGTCTGCTGGGTAAAACCGTGGAACACCGGTTCCTTGATGTTGAGAAGAAGGGATTCTTCGAGCGCCTGTTTGGAGGTAGGTAATGAATCTTTTTGACTTCTTTCGTGCCAGCAAAAAAGTAAGCACCGCGTCGGTAGCGAAAGAGCGTCTACAGATCATCGTGGCGCATGAACGCGGCCAGCGCACTACCCCTGATTACTTGCCTGCCTTGCAGAAGGAACTGGTGGAAGTCATCCGCAAGTACGTCAATATCGGGTCCGATGACGTGCATGTCGCCCTGGAAAACCAGGGCAGCTGCTCGATCCTGGAACTCAATATCACCCTGCCTGATCGCTGATCGATTCGGCTGGAGCCACGGCGGCTCGGTCCCTCGGTTTTTCTACAGGAGCACAGGTGCTCCTGTAGAAGCCGGGTCGATCGAGCCGCCGTTGGCGTTTGTTACGAGGCTGTTTTAATGCCGCTGTCGAATATCCGCATCATTCATCAGGACGCCGCCGTCCTGGTGGTGGACAAGCCCACCCTGCTGCTCTCCGTGCCCGGCCGGGCCGATGACAACAAGGATTGCCTGATCACCCGCCTGCAGGAAAACGGCTACCCGGAAGCCCGCATCGTCCATCGCCTGGACTGGGAAACCTCCGGCATCATCCTGCTGGCCCGCGACCCCGATACCCATCGCGAACTGTCCCGGCAATTTCACGACCGCGAGACCGAAAAAGCCTACACCGCCCTGTGCTGGGGCCAGCCGGAACTGGACAGCGGCAGCATCGACCTGCCACTGCGCTACGACCCGCCGACCAAACCGCGGCACGTGGTGGACCACGAATTCGGCAAAAACGCCCTGACCTTCTGGCGAGTGCTGGAACGCTGCGGCGACTGGTGCCGCGTCGAGCTGACCCCGATCACCGGGCGCTCGCACCAGTTGCGGGTGCATATGCTGTCCATCGGCCACCCGCTGCTGGGCGACGGCCTGTACGCGCATCCGCAAGCGCTGGCCGCCTGGCCACGCCTGTGCCTGCACGCCAGCATGCTCAGCTTCACCCATCCGCAGAGTGGCGAACGCCTGCGCTTCGAGTGCCCGGCACCGTTCTGATCGAGAGCGGCCACCGTAGCGGGACGCCCCTCGATTGAGGGGCAAGCAGGAAAAATCTGATCAGAAATGAAGATTAATCTGAACAATTTGTTATGAATTTGTGAAAATAATATTAAAATAGTGGCTATTCGACATTAAGGCAGGAAGCCCTCGTGCTCAGCAGTCAGCCATTTCAACGCGATTACCCTTTCACCTTCTGCTTTCTGAATACCACCCTGCACCTTCGCGAAAAACCTTCGGCAGACGCCTGCACAGCCCTCGAGCAACTCATCCGCCAACGTCACGCCCACAAACAGACCCGCGCCAGCACCCCCTTGGCGACCGGCGAGACACCGCTGTTCGCCAAGGTGCAACCCCTGGATACGCTCAAGGCGAAAGTTCGCGTCACCCTGGGCAAGCCCCAGCGCAACGGCCGCTTCGACTGGCCGCTGGAAGAACTGATCAACACCGTCGAAGCCCAGCGACGCGGCGTACAGATGTCCGACCTTGAAGGATTCGGCTACACCCGGGATCGCTTGGGGCTGGTACAGGAATACTTCATCATTACCCGCCTGCTGGATGATTACGTCGACGGCGTACAGTGGTTGCGCAACAACCCGGACAAGATCGAGCCTTTTATCCGCGATGCATTCGGCCTGCTGCACTCCCTCGCGCAAAAGAACATCACCCACATGGATTTCTGGGCCGGCAACATCATGATCAGCCCCCAGGCTCCGCTCAAGGCCATCGACTTCGAGAACTGCTTCGCGACCATCACGCCCCATGCCAGCGAAACCCTGGGTTTTCAGTTGGGGTTCTTCTATCGCCGCGAAGTCTACAAACTGATCACCGAAGCGCAGTACGACGCGCTGGTGGAGGAGTACCTCGATCAACTGCCAGGCATTTGCGCAGAGAAATTCAATGAGGTTTACCAGGCCAGCAAGCATGAATATGTGGGTCGCAAGCAACGCCGCGAAGTGTTCCTCAAAGGCAACCTGATCACTGGTTGAGCCGTTTTCCCTGCCGCGATGAATGTTGTCTCCCTCAACGGCATTGCGCCTGCAATGCCGCGAGCCGATACGGTAAACTCGCGCCACTGCTGTCTGGAGTTACTTATGCGCGAAGAGTTGAACCAGGGCCTGATCGACTTCCTCAAGGCCTCCCCTACCCCTTTCCATGCAACCGCCAGCCTCGTACAACGCCTGGAGGCCGCGGGCTACCAGCGTCTCGACGAGCGCGAGCCGTGGACCACCGAAGCCAACGGTCGCTACTACGTCACCCGCAATGACTCCTCCATCGTGGCCGTCAAGCTGGGGCGGCATTCGCCTCTGCAAGGCGGGATCCGCATGGTCGGCGCGCACACCGACAGCCCGTGCCTGAGGGTCAAGCCGCAACCGGAGCTGCAACGCCAGGGCTTCTGGCAACTGGGCGTGGAAGTCTATGGCGGCGCCCTGCTGGCGCCCTGGTTCGACCGCGACCTGTCGTTGGCCGGCCGCGTCACCTTCCGCCGCGACGGCAGGGTTGAAAGCCAACTGATCGACTTCAAGGCGCCCATCGCGATCATCCCCAACCTGGCGATTCACCTCAATCGCGAAGCCAACCAGGGCTGGGCCATCAATGCCCAGACCGAGTTGCCGCCGATCCTCGCGCAATTCGCCGGCGACGAGCGGGTCGACTTCCGCGCGGTGCTGACCGACCAGCTGGCCCGCGAACACGGCCTGAACGCCGATGTGGTGCTCGATTACGAGCTGAGCTTCTACGACACCCAAAGCGCGGCGGTGATCGGCCTGCACGGCGACTTCATCGCCGGCGCGCGCCTGGACAACCTGCTGTCCTGCTACGCCGGCCTGCAAGCCTTGCTCAACGCCGACACCGAGGAAACCTGCGTGCTGGTCTGCAACGACCACGAAGAAGTCGGCTCCTGCTCGGCCTGTGGCGCCGACGGCCCGATGCTCGAGCAGACCCTGCGCCGCCTGCTGCCCGAAGGCGACGAATTCGTGCGTACCATCCAGAAGTCGCTGCTGGTCTCGGCCGACAACGCCCACGGCGTGCACCCCAACTACGCCGACAAGCACGATGCCAACCACGGCCCGAAACTCAACGCCGGCCCGGTGATCAAGGTCAACAGCAACCAGCGCTACGCCACCAACAGCGAAACCGCCGGTTTCTTCCGCCACCTGTGCATGGCCGAGGAAGTGCCGGTGCAAAGCTTCGTGGTGCGCAGCGACATGGGTTGTGGCTCGACCATCGGCCCGATCACCGCCAGCCACCTGGGCGTGCGCACCGTGGATATCGGCCTGCCGACTTTCGCCATGCACTCGATCCGCGAACTGTGCGGCAGCCACGACCTGGCCCACCTGGTGAAGGTCTTGAGCGCGTTCTACGCCAGCCGCGATCTGCCGTAAGCCCCATGTAGCCTCTGCCGCAGGCTGCGACAAGCCCGAAGGGCTTCAGCGATCTCAAGATCCTGCGCCTGTTTTTACAGGTGATCGCAGCCAGCGGCAGCGGCTACAGGGTGCCGCAGCATTTCTGATGCACATCAACCCGAACCTCGCCAAAGCCACCTAGACTTAGGACTATCTCCTCCGACAAGGCTGTCGCCATGATCTCGATGTCTTCGTTCCACGCCATGCTCATTCCCATTCTCTCGGGAATGATCCTGTTGGCCATCGGCTACAACTTCCGCGACAAGAACGCCGGCATCTTCAGCATGTGGGCCGGTATGCTGCTGATCCTCGGCACCGTGATCTACAAGATCCTCGCCAAACTCGCCGAATAAATCCGCCGTCCAGGCTCGCATTGGTATTGGCTGCCTCGTACACTCGGTCGATCCGCTTTTTCTGAGGTTGACCGCCCAGTGTTTGATCGTCTTTCCGTTCTGCCCTACTGCCTGTTTCTCTGTCTCCTGACACTGTTGCCGCTGTCATCGGCCCAGGCAGTGGGCTTGCCGGGCCTGCTCAACAGCGGCAAAACCCAGCCACAAGCCGAGCAGCCCCTGGGGCAGTCGCTGGATGAAGTGATCAAGTCCCTGGAAAACGACCAGCAACGCACCCAGTTGCTGACCGACCTGAAAAAACTCCGCGACGCCACGAAGAAGGCCCAGACGCCCGCCGAAGAAGGCGTGCTCGGCCTGATCGGCGGCACCCTGTCCAGCTTCGAAAAACAGTTCTCCGGCGCCGACAGCCCGATCACTCGCTGGTCGAACGAATTCGATCAGGCCCAGGATGAACTGGCGGCCCTGATGCTGCCGGCCAGCGAATGGCTGCCGATCATCTTCGCCTTCGCCCTGATCCTGATGGTCTGGAGCCTTCTCGCCGCGGCGCTGATCTGGCTCAGCCACCGCCTGCGCGAGCGTTTCGGCCTCACCGAAGAACTGCCGCAACACCCCAAGACCTGGGACCTGCTGCGCTTCGCCCTGCGCAAACTGGGGCCCTGGCTGATCGCGTTGATCATGACCGTGTACATGACCTACAAACTGCCCTCGTCCCTGGGCAAGGACCTGGCCATGGTCCTGGCTTATGCGCTGGTGGTCGGCACCTGCTTCTCGGCGATCTGCGTGATCGCCTTTTCCGTGCTGGACGGTCCGAACCGTCACCGCGCGCTGTACATCCTGCGTCGCCAGGCTTTCCGGCCGTTGTGGCTGATCGGCAGTTTCGCCGCCTTCGGCGAGGCCTTGAACGACCCACGGTTGATCGCCAGCCTGGGCAGCCACCTGGCGCACACCGCGGCCACCTTCGCCAATGTGATGGCGGCCTTGTCCACCGGGGTGTTCATCCTGCGTTTCCGCCGGCCGATCGCTCACCTGATCCGCAACCAGCCGCTGTCCCGCCGCCTGACCCGCCGCGCCCTGAGCGACACCATCGAGATCATCGGCACCTTCTGGTACCTGCCAGCGCTGGTGCTGGTGGCCATTTCCCTGTTCGCCACCTTCATTTCCGCCGGCGACACCAGCACGGCCCTGCGCCAGTCGCTGATCTGCACCGTGCTGCTGGTGCTGTGCATGGTGATCAACGGCCTAGTGCGCCGCCATTCCCTCAAGCCCCAGCGCGGGCACAAGCGCCACGCCCTGTATTCCGAGCGCCTCAAAGGCTTCTTCTACACCCTCGCCCACCTGCTGGTGTGGCTAGTGTTCATCGAACTCGGCCTGCGGGTCTGGGGCATGTCGCTGATCCGCTTCACCGAAGGCGACGGCCACGAAATTAGCGTCAAGCTGTTCAGCCTCGGCGGTACCCTGCTGTTCGCCTGGCTGATCTGGATCCTCAGCGACACCGCGGTGCACCACGCCCTGACCCGCTCGCGCAAAGGCCTGGCCAATGCCCGGGCGCAGACCATGATGCCGCTGATCCGCAACGTGCTGTTCGTGGCGATCTTCATCATTGCCCTGATCGTCGCCCTGGCGAACATGGGCATGAACGTCACGCCGCTGCTGGCCGGTGCCGGTGTGATCGGCCTGGCCATCGGTTTTGGCGCCCAATCGCTGGTGGCCGACCTGATCACCGGCCTGTTCATCATCATCGAGGACTCCCTGGCCATCGACGACTACGTGGACGTCGGCGGCCACCTGGGTACCGTCGAAGGCTTGACCATTCGCACCGTGCGCCTGCGCGATATCGACGGCATCGTGCACACCATCCCGTTCAGCGAAATCAAGAGCATCAAGAACTACTCCCGGGAGTTCGGCTACGCGATCTTCCGGGTGGCCATTCCGTACAACATGGACATAGACGAAGCCATCAAACTGATGCGCGATGTCGGCCAGAAGATGCGCACCGACCCGCTGCAACGGCGCAATATCTGGTCGCCGCTGGAGTTCCAGGGGGTGGAAAGCTTCGAGTCCGGCAACGCGATTCTGCGCGCCCGCTTCAAGACCGCGCCGATCAAGCAATGGGAAGTGTCGCGAGCCTTCAACCTGTCCCTCAAGCGCCACCTCGACGAAGCCGGAATGGACCTGGCCACGCCACGCATGAGCGTGCAGGTGATCACCGCCGGCGGCGGGCCCCAGCAAGAGGAGTAAGGCGTCCGGCCGCGTCTCGGCAAGGGCGCGGCCGCACTCTCCAGGGTTGGGGCGGTCACAGGTTCTGGCACCTGAGCAGCCCAACACTAATCATGGAGAGAGTCCCCCATGCAGCTATCCGCTATCGCCCAAGCCTGCCTGATCGGCGTCCTGGCCTTGTCCGGCCAGGCCGCCAACGCTGTCGACGACAGCCCCATGGAACAGGCCCGCCAGCACATCGCCGAACAGGCCAAGGCCCTGGAGCCAATGCTGCTGGAAACCCGTCGCGATATCCACGCCCACCCGGAACTCGGCAACACCGAACAGCGCACCGCACAGCTGGTAGCCACGCAATTGCGCGCCCTGGGCCTGGAGGTCAAGACCGGCGTCGCCCGCACCGGTGTGGTGGCGGTGCTCAAGGGCGCCCTGCCCGGCCCCACCGTGGCCTTGCGCGCCGATATGGACGCACTGCCGGTCAAGGAAGTCGCGGACCTGCCGTTCGCCTCCAAGGCCAAGGGGCGCTACCTGGATAAGGAAGTGGACGTCATGCACGCCTGCGGCCACGACGCCCACACCGCCATCCTGCTGAGCACGGCGAAAATCCTCAGCGACATGCGCGAGCGCCTGCCCGGCACCGTGGTGTTCTATTTCCAGCCCGCCGAAGAAGGCCCGAGCGATTTCATCCCCGACGGCAAGAACACCTGGGGCGCGAAGATGATGGTGCAGGAAGGCGTGATGAAATCGCCCAAGCCGGACGCAGTGTTCGGCCTACATGTCTGGGCCGGGATTCCGGCCGGACGCATCGCCTACCGCCCAGGCCCGACCCTGGCCAGCTCCGACGACCTGCGCATCAGGATTCTCGGCAAGCAGACCCACGCCGGCCGCCCCTGGGACGGCATCGATCCGATCACGGTCGGTGCCCAGGCCATAGTCGGGCTGCAGACCGTGGTCAGCCGCCGCACCGACATCTCGTCGTTTCCCTCGGTGGTCAGCATCGGCACCATCAACGGTGGCACGCGCTACAACATCATTCCCGAGTCGCTGGACATGAGCGGCACCATCCGCTCGTACGACTACGGCATTCGCCAGAAGCTGCACAGCGATGTGCGCCAGACCGTGGAAAAGATCGCCGAAAGCGGCGGCGCCAAGGCCGAGGTGAGCATCATCGAGAAGTACGACCCGACCATCAACGACCCGGCCCTGACCGAAAAGATGCTGCCGAGCCTGCGCTGGGCGGCCAGGGACGACGTGGTGCAAGGCCCGCTGGTGGGGGGCGCGGAAGATTTTTCCTTCTATGCCAAGGAGGCGCCGGGGCTGTTCGTGTTTCTCGGCGTGACACCGCGGGACCAGGACATGGCCAAGGCCGCGCCGAACCACAACCCGGGGTTCTTTGTCGATGAATCGGCGCTGCTGGTGGGCGTGCGTACCCTGGCGTCATTGACCACCGATTATCTGTTTGCCGGGGCCAAACCTTAAGGACTGGCCCCGGGCGTCATCACGAACAAGCTCGCTCCCGCACCGGGAGCGGGCTCAGGCCACATCGACACCGACATGGATCGCGTCGTGGCGCCAGAACTCCAGGTCGCAGTCGATCAGGCGCTGGTGCTGGTCGTAATTGACCCGGGCGATCCGCAGCCCGGGACTGCCGGCCGAAACCTTCAACGCCGCGGCCGCCTCCACCGGCAAGGAGGTCGGCACGATCTCGAAGCGCACCCGGCCGTAATGCAGGTCGTAGTGCCGGGCATACAGCTCGGTGATCGACTGGTTCAGGTCGAAATCGAGAATGCCCGGGAAGTACTGCGGATTGAGGTAGTGCTCGACATACAGCACCAGACGCTCGTCGATGCGCCGTACCCGACGGATCTGGATCACGCTGGACAGCGCCGGCAGTTGCAGCCAGGCACAGACCGCCGCTGAAGCCGGTTGCAGGCGCGCCGAAATCATCTCGGTCGACGGCACGCGCCCCTGGGCGCTGACCATCGCGTGAAAATGGCTGCGCTGCATCAGGTTGTAGGCCAGCCGTGGCGGCGAGACGAACCAGCCGCGCCGCTCCTCGCGGTAGATCTGGCCCTGGGCCTCCAACTGCAACAAAGCTTCGCGCACGGTAATCCGCGTAGTGCCGAACAACTCGCTGAGCTTGCGCTCGGCCGGCAGCTTGCTACCGGGTGCCAACAACCCGTGATCGATCTGTTCCTGCAGGACCTGCCCAATGGCTGTCACCGCCTTGACTGCCTCTTCGCGCATCAACGTTACCTATCTGGACTAGACCAGCACTGTTTCAGGGCAAAACGTGCCTGGGAAAAAGGCACTCAGCCTTCACCGAGAGCCTAGGCACTGCATATGACTGACAGATGACAACGCCGCCAAATCGCTGTGCCAGACACCTGCAATTGGCTGGCCAAGTCCTTTCATATCAGCTGTTTAGCCCTGGGCTACGCTTATCTCGCAGACCCGTGCCTGACACTCGCAAACGCCTTGCAGGACTGATACCGACATCAAAGTGTCATCCAGCCGGCTTAAATTGGCTCAGGTATTGCTGACCTAGACCAACAACGTTAGACAAACCCAGCGTTGAACACGCCCAAAGGAGCTTCGGATGAAACAGCTTTTCCTGGCATCACTGTTAGGCTCGACCATTGCCCTGTGCACCGCCGCCATGGCCGCCGATACCGACTTGAAGACCCTGGAAGCCGCGGCGAAAGCCGAAGGCGCCGTCAACAGCGTCGGCATGCCCGACGACTGGGCCAACTGGAAAGGGACCTGGGAAGACCTGGCCAAGCACTACGGCCTCAAGCACATCGACACCGACATGAGCTCGGCCCAGGAGATCGCCAAGTTCGCCGCCGAGAAAGACAACGCCAGCGCCGACATCGGCGACGTCGGCGCGGCCTTCGGCCCGATCGCGGTCAAGCAGGGCGTGGTCCAGCCTTACAAGCCAAGCACCTGGGACCAGGTCCCGGACTGGGCCAAGGACAAGGACGGTAACTGGGCGCTGGCCTACACCGGCACCATTGCTTTCATCATCAACAAGAAGCTGCTGCACGGCTCCGAAGCCCCCAAAAGCTGGGCCGACCTGGAGAAAGGCAAATACAAGGTCTCCATCGGCGACGTGAGCACCGCCGCCCAGGCCGCCAACGGCGTGCTGGCCGCGGCCATCGCCAAGGGCGGCGATGAAAAGAACATCCAGCCGGCGCTGCTGATGTTCGCCGAGATCGCCAAGCAGGGGCGCCTGTCCCTGGCCAACCCAACCATCGCCACCATGGAAAAGGGTGAAGTGGAAGTCGGCGTGGTCTGGGACTTCAACGGCCTGAGCTACCGCAACAAGATGGTCAACAAGGACGACTACATCGTGCTGATCCCGTCGGACGGTTCGGTGATCTCCGGCTACACCACCATCATCAACAAATACGCCAAGCACCCGAACGCGGCCAAGCTGACCCGTGAATACATCTTCAGCGATGCCGGCCAGATCAACCTGGCGCGCGGCAATGCCCGTCCGATCCGCGCCGAGCACCTGACCCTGCCCGCTGAAGTCCAGGCCAACCTGCTGCCCAACGAGCAGTACAAGAAAGTCACGCCGATCAAGGACGCCGACGCCTGGGAGAAAACCTCCAAGGGCCTGCCACAGAAATGGCAGGAAGAAGTGATCATCAACATGCAGTAATGCTGCATCTGTAGGAGCGAGCTTGCTCGCGATCCAGGCGCTGCGGTCTGTCCTGGAACCGCGGAGATGCCATCGCGAGCAAGCTCGCTCCTACAGGCACCTGGTTGTCTTGCGGAGTCCTCCCCCATGTCACACAACGTCATCCTTGTCGTGCTCGACGGCCTCAACCATGAGGTCGCCCGCCATGCCATGGGGCACCTTCAGGCCTATGTCGGCGCAGGACGCGCCGCGCTGTACAAGCTGGAATGCGAACTGCCGGCCCTGTCCCGACCGCTCTACGAATGCATCCTGACCGGGGTGCCACCGCTGGACAGCGGCATCGTGCACAACAACGTCTCGCGCCTGTCCAACCAGCGCAGCATTTTCCACTACGCCAGCGCCGCCGGGCTTGGCACCGCCGCCGCGGCCTATCACTGGATCAGTGAGTTGTACAACCGCTCGCCGTTCAACCCGGCCCGGGACCGGCATACCGACAACAAGAAGCTGCCGATCCAGCATGGGCATTTCTACTGGAACGACCACTACCCCGATTCCCACCTGTTCGCCGACGCCGAACACCTGCGGCTGCGCCATGCGCCGAACTTTCTGCTGGTGCACCCGATGAACATCGACGACGCCGGGCACAAGCACGGCCTCGACAGCCCGCAATACCGCAACAGCGCACGCGCGGCCGACATCATCCTCGCCGACTACCTGCAAGGCTGGCTCGACGCCGGCTACCAGGTGCTGGTGACGGCCGACCACGGCATGAACAACGACCGTTCCCACAACGGCCTGCTGCCCGAGGAGCGGGAAGTGCCGCTGTTCGTCCTCGGCGATGCATTCAGTTTCAGCCCCGTCGCCACGCCGGATCAGACCGAGCTGTGCGGCACCATCTGCGAATTGCTCGGCGCGCCCCACGACAAACCTGTATGCCGGGAGTTGCTGAAGTGAATGCATTCACCCGCGGCAAATGGCTGGCGATCCTGTGCCTACTGCCCTTTGCCCTGTTCTTCATCGTGTTCCAGATCGCCCCGCTGCTCTGGGTGCTGGTCAACAGCCTGCAATCGGAAGAGTTCGGCTGGGGCCTGGCCAATTTCAACAAGATCTTCAGTTCCAGGTTCTACCTGCAAGCCATCCAGTACAGCCTGGAAATCAGCTTCTGGTCGAGCGTGTTCGGCATCGTCATCGCGATTCTCGGCAGCTACTCGCTGCGCCGGGTCGACTCGAAGCTGCGCAACTTCGTCAACGCCTTCGCCAACATGACCAGCAACTTCGCCGGCGTGCCCCTGGCGTTCGCCTTCATCATCCTGCTGGGCTTCAACGGCAGCATCACCATCATGCTCAAGCAGGCGGGGATCATTCAGGACTTCAACCTGTACTCCAAGACCGGCCTGATCATCCTCTACACCTACTTCCAGATCCCCCTGGGCGTGCTGCTGCTCTACCCGGCCTTCGATGCCCTGCGCGAAGACTGGCGCGAGTCCGCGGCACTGCTTGGCGCCAGTGGCTGGCAGTTCTGGCGCCACATCGGCCTGCCGGTGCTGACCCCGGCGCTACTGGGGACCTTCGTCATCCTGCTGGCCAACGCCCTGGGCGCCTATGCCACGGTCTATGCACTGACCACCGGCAACTTCAACGTGCTGCCGATCCGCATCGCCGCCATGGTTTCCGGCGACATCTCCCTCGACCCGAACATGGCCAGCGCCCTGGCCGTGGTCCTGGTGGCGCTGATGACCCTGGTGACCATCGTCCATCAGCTGCTGTTGAAGAGGAGCTACCATGTCTCGCGCTGAACCCGGCTCCGCCGCCCTCTATCACCGGGTCGTGGTGTACCTGCTGTTCGCCATCCTCCTGCTGCCGCTGGCCGGGACCCTGATCTACTCCATCGCCAGCAACTGGTCGGCGACCATCCTGCCCAGCGGCTTTACCTTCAAGTGGTACATCCAGCTGTGGAGCGACCCGCGCTTCCTGCACGCCTTCGGCCAGTCGCTGCTGGTCTGCGTCGGCGCCCTGATCCTGTCGGTGGTGCTGATCCTGCCCCTGCTGTTCGTGGTGCACTACCACTTCCCAAAGCTCGATGCGCTGATGAACATCCTGATCCTGCTGCCGTTCGCGGTGCCGCCGGTGGTGTCCTCGGTGGGCCTGCTGCAACTCTACGGTTCGGGACCGTTCGCCATGGTCGGCACACCGTGGATCCTCGTCGGCTGCTACTTCACCGTGGCTCTGCCGTTCATGTACCGGGCGATCACCAATAACCTGCAGGCGATCAACCTGCGCGACCTGATGGACGCCGCTCAGCTGCTGGGCGCCAGTACCTGGCAGGCGGCTTTCCTGGTGGTGCTGCCGAACCTGCGCAAGGGCCTGATGGTGGCCCTGCTGCTGTCGTTCTCGTTCCTGTTCGGCGAATTCGTGTTCGCCAACATCCTGGTGGGCACCCGCTACGAAACCCTGCAGGTCTACCTGAACAACATGCGCAACAGCAGCGGCCACTTCACCAGCGCGCTGGTGATTTCCTACTTCTTCTTTGTGCTGGTTCTGACCTGGGCCGCCAACATCTTGAACAAGGACAAAAGCCAATGAGCTTCGTCAGCGTCCAACACCTGCAGAAAAATTACAGTGGCACCCCGGTGTTCAGCGACATCAACTGCGAAATCCACAAGGGCGAATTCGTCACCCTGCTCGGCCCGTCCGGCTGCGGCAAGTCCACCCTGCTGCGCTGCATCGCCGGCCTGACCCCGGTGGACGCCGGCAAGATCCTCCTCGACGGCCACGACATCGTGCCCCTGAGCCCGCAAAAACGCGGGATCGGCATGGTGTTCCAGAGCTATGCGCTGTTCCCCAACATGACCGTGGAGCAGAACGTGGCGTTCGGCCTGCGCATGCAGAAGGTCAACGCCGACGAGAGCCACCAGCGCGTGCTCGAAGTCCTGCGCCTGGTGGAACTGCACGACTTCGCCAGCCGTTATCCCCATCAACTGTCCGGGGGCCAGTGCCAGCGCGTGGCCCTGGCCCGCTCGCTGGTGACCCGTCCGCGCCTGTTGCTGCTGGACGAGCCGCTGTCGGCGCTGGACGCGCGGATCCGCAAGCACCTGCGCGAACAGATCCGGCAGATCCAGCGCGAACTGGGGCTGACCACGATTTTCGTGACTCACGATCAGGAAGAAGCCCTGACCATGTCCGACCGCATTTTCCTGATGAACCAGGGCAAGATCGTCCAGAGCGGCGACGCCGAGACGCTCTACACCGCACCTGTGGATGTGTTCGCCGCCGGCTTCATCGGCAACTACAACCTGCTGGATGCCGAGAGTGCCAGCAGGCTGCTGCAGCGGCCGATCAACGGGCGTATCGCGATTCGTCCCGAAGCCATCGAGCTGCGCAAGGATGGCGAACCCGACGCGCTGATCCGCAGCCACAGCCTGCTGGGCAACGTGATCCGCTACCGGGTCGAAGCCCGTGGCGTGGAACTGGTGGTGGATGTGCTGAACCGCTCGCCGGACGATCTGCACCCCGACGGCCAACGCCTGGCACTTTCCATCGATCCCACGGCCCTCTGTGAGGTAGCCTGATGACTTTGACGCAAACGATTAAGAGAGAGCGGTACTAATGGCCCTGGCAATTTTTGATCTGGACGAGACCCTGATCCACGGCGACTGCGCCACCCTCTGGAGCGAACAGATGGGGCGCCTGGGCTGGGTCGACAGCGAGTCTTTCATGCGCCGCAACAACGAGCTGATGGACGCCTACAGCCACGGCAAGCTGGCCATGGAGGAGTTCATGGCCTTCAGCCTGGAGCCGATAGCCGGACGCACCCCGGAAGAGGTCGGGCACCTGGTCGGCCCCTGGGTCGAGGACGTGATCGAACCGATCATTTTCAGCGATGCCTGCAAGGCCATCGCCGCACACCGCAAGGCCGGCGACCGGATCCTGGTGATCTCGGCCTCGGGTACTCACCTGGTCCAGCCCATTGCCGAACGCCTGGGCATCGATGAAGTCCTGGGGATCGAGCTGGAGGTGCTGCACGGGGTCTACAGCGGCAATACCCTGGGCACCCTGACCTACCGCGAAGGCAAGGTCACCCGCCTGCTGGAATGGCTGGATGCCGAAGAAGAAAACCTCGAAGGCGCGAGCTTCTATTCCGACTCGCGCAACGACCTGCCGTTGCTGCTGAAGGTCGACTACCCCCATGTGGTCAACCCGGACCCGGTACTGCGCGAACACGCGGAAAAGGCCGGCTGGCCGATTCATCAGTGGAAGTAGGTGCCTCTGTAGCCGCTGCCGCAGGCTGCGATCGCCCACAACGTGGGCGCAAGATCTGAAGATCGCTAAAAAGCCCTTCGGGCTTATCGCAGCCTTCGGCAGCGGCTACAGGATCAGGCCAAGGTCTCGTCGATCAGCAGCACCAGCTTGCCCGACACCTGGTTGGTCGCCAGCTCGGCAAAGGCCGCTTCGGCGTCCTTGATCGGGAAGGTCATGGCCAGCTGCGGGCTCAGGCGCCCTTCGGCGAACAGTGGCCAGACATGCTGGCTGAGGTCGCTGAACAGATCGGCCTTGAACTGCTCGTCGCGGCTGCGCAAGGTCGAACCCAGCAACTGGATGCGCTTGCCGAGGATCTGCGCCAGGTCCAACTGGGCCTCGCGCCCGCCCATCAAGCCGATCAGCACCCAGCGCCCGTCCAGGGCCAGCAGCTTGACGTTGTGCGCGGCATAGTTGGCGCCGACCGGATCCAGGATCACATCGAACGGCCCGAAATCCCGCAGGCCTTCCAGGCCGTCGGTGCGCACCACGCCGCCCTGGGCCCCCAGCGCTTCACAGTAGGCCAGGCGGTCGGCGGAACCGACGCTGACCCAGCACGGGTTGCCGAATGCCTTGCACAACTGGATCGCGGCCGAACCGACACCACTGGCGCCGGCGTGCAGCAGGACCTTTTCCCCCGGCTTGAGGGCCGCCAGCTGGAACAGGTTCAGCCAGGCGGTGCTGTACACCTCGGGCAGCGCCGCCGCTTGCGCCAGGGACAGCCCTTCCGGCACCGGCAGGACATGACGGGCATCGACCACCACTTCCTCGGCCATCCCGCCCCCGGCCAGCAGTGCACAGACCCGATCGCCGACCTGCCACGCAGAACCCGGGCCGACCTCGCTGATCACCCCCGAGCACTCAAGGCCCAGCACCTTGCTGGCGCCCGGTGGCGGCGGATAGAGCCCGGCCCGTTGCAACAGGTCGGCCCGGTTCAGTCCCGCGGCCGCCACACGGATTCGCACTTGTCCTACGTCGCACGTCGGACTGGGCTCTTCAACCCACTCCACATGACCTTCAACGCCTTGCAATGCTTTCACAGTGCCTCCATAGTGAGTCTGGACTGAGCCCGGAGCTGTAGCACCGGGCTTTTTGCATTATGCGACCGGTCCTTGTGGAACCGGCGACTTCAAAGACGGCCTAATATGCGTTATCAATTGCCCCCGCGTCGAATCAGCATGAAGCATTTGTTCCCCAGCACCGCCCTCGCTCTTTTCATTGGTCTCGGTCTGCTGCCGATGTCGACCAATACGTTCGCAGCCAATAGCTGGGACAAACTTCAGCCGGATCGCGACGAGGTAATTGCCAGCCTCAATGTCGTCGAGCTGCTCAAGCGTCATCACTACAGCAAGCCACCGCTGGACGACGCGCGCTCGGCGATCATCTATGACAGCTACCTGAAGCTGCTGGACCCGTCGCGCAGCTACTTCATGGCCAGCGACATCGCGGAATTCGATAAGTGGAAAACCCAGTTCGACGACTTCCTGAAAAGCGGTGACCTGAACGCCGGCTTCATCATTTACAAACGCTACCTGGACCGCGTCAAGGCGCGCCTGGACTTTGCCCTGGCCGAGCTGGGCAAAGGTGTCGACAAATTCGACTTCACCACCAAGGAGTCCTTGCTGATCGATCGCAAGGACGCGCCGTGGCTCAAGACCACCGCGGAACTCGACGACCTGTGGCGCAAGCGCGTCAAGGACGAAGTCCTGCGCATGAAGATCGCCGGCAAGGAACCCAAGCAGATTCAGGAAACGCTGACCAAGCGCTACAAGAATCAGCTCGCCCGCCTGGACCAGACCCGCGCCGAAGATATCTTCCAGGCGTACATCAACACCTTCGCCATGTCCTACGACCCGCACACCAACTATCTGTCGCCGGATAACGCGGAGAACTTCGACATCAACATGAGCCTGTCGCTGGAAGGCATCGGCGCCGTGTTGCAGAGCGACAACGACCAGGTCAAGGTCGTGCGCCTGGTGCCGGCCGGCCCGGCAGACAAGACCAAGCAGGTGGCCCCGGCGGACAAGATCATCGGCGTGGCCCAGGGCGACAAGGAAATGGTCGACGTGGTCGGCTGGCGCCTGGACGAAGTGGTCAAGCTGATCCGTGGTCCGAAAGGCTCGGTGGTGCGCCTGGAAATCATCCCGGCGAGCAACGCGCCGAACGACCAGACCAGCAAGATCGTCTCCATCACCCGCGAAGCGGTGAAGCTGGAAGAGCAGGCGGCGAAGAAGTCGATCCTCAACCTCAAGCAGGACGGCAAGGACTACAAGCTCGGGGTGATCGAGATCCCGGCCTTCTACCTGGACTTCAAGGCCTTCCGTGCCGGCGATCCAGACTACAAGAGCACCACCCGTGACGTGAAGAAACTGCTGACCGAGTTGCAGAAAGACAAGGTCGACGGCGTGGTTATCGACCTGCGCAACAACGGCGGCGGTTCCCTGCAGGAAGCCACCGAGCTGACCAGCCTGTTCATCGACAAGGGCCCTACCGTGCTGGTGCGTAACGCCGACGGCCGGGTCGACGTGCTCGAAGATGAAAACCCTGGCGCCTTCTACAAAGGGCCGATGGCGCTGCTGGTCAACCGTCTCTCGGCCTCGGCCTCGGAGATTTTCGCCGGTGCGATGCAGGACTATCACCGTGCCCTGATCATCGGTGGCCAGACCTTCGGCAAAGGCACCGTGCAGACCATCCAGCCGCTCAACCACGGCGAGCTGAAACTGACCCTGGCCAAGTTCTACCGGGTTTCCGGGCAGAGCACCCAGCATCAGGGCGTGCTGCCGGACATCGATTACCCGTCTATCATCGACACCAAGGAAATCGGCGAAAGCGCCCTGCCCGAAGCCATGCCATGGGACACCATTCGCCCGGCCATCAAGCCGGCGGTGGATCCGTTCAAGCCGTTCCTCGCGCAGCTGAAATCCGAGCATGACGTGCGCTCGGCCAAGGACGCCGAGTTCGTCTTCATCCGCGACAAGCTGGCCCTGGCCAAGAAGCTGATGGCGGAAAAAACCGTCAGCCTCAACGAAGCCGAACGTCGGGCGCAGCACGCCGACATCGAGGCCAAGCAGCTGGCGCTGGAAAACATCCGCCGCAAGGCCAAGGGTGAAGAGCCGCTCAAGGAGCTGAAGAAAGAAGACGAGGACGCCATTGCGGCCGCCGATCCGGACAAGACCAAGCCGGAAGACGACGCTTACCTCAGCGAAACCGGGCGAATCCTCCTCGATTACCTGAAGCTCAACACCGCGGTCGCCAAGCACTGAGATGATGGCAATTTAATACTGACGCTCCTCGGAGCGTCATCAAACAGTCATCATTCTGTCGTGAAATAAAGGACCGGGCGCTGCTCTTGAATCAAGGGCGCGCCCGGTCCTTTTTTTATCGACAGAGATCGCCATGACCACGACCGAACAGCTGAGTGCCTTGAGTTCAATCCTGGCTCAAAGCGGTTTGCACAGTCTGTTCCAGCCGATCATCTGCCTCTCCGAACGACGCATTCTCGGCTATGAAGCCTTGACCCGTGGTCCGTCCAACAGCCCGCTGCACTCCCCTGTCGCCCTGTTTGCCGTGGCCCGCCAGGCCGGACGCCTCAACGAGCTGGAAATCGCTTGCCGCCAGAGCGCCTGCAAGGGGTTCAGCGAGCAGCAGTTGCCCGGCAAGCTGTTCCTCAACGTCTCTCCGGAATCGCTGCTGGAGGCTGCCCACCAGCCCGGGCGCACCCTGCAATTGCTGCAAGACTTCGGTATTCCGCCGAGCCAGGTGGTGATCGAACTCACCGAGCAGACGCCAATCGATGACTTCCAGCTGCTGCACAATGCGCTGCATCATTATCGGGACATGGGTTTCTCGATCGCCCTGGACGACCTCGGCGCCGGTTACTCGAGCCTGCGCCTGTGGTCCGAGCTGCGCCCGGACTACGTGAAGATCGACCGGCACTTTATCGATGGCATTCATCAGGATGCCCTCAAGCGCGAGTTCGTCGGTTCGATCCTGCAAATTGCCAAGGCCTCCCGCGCCCAGGTGATCGCCGAGGGCATCGAAGTGGCGGAAGAGCTGGAGGTGCTCACGGAAATGGGCGTGAACCTGCTGCAGGGTTACCTGCTCTGCCGCCCCCAGGAACATCCGCCCCGCGATGGCCGCAACCTGCTGCCCAAGCGCGAAAGCACTCCCGCGACGCTCAACGACGAAGGCAGCGACCTCAGTGCCCTGCTCAACGAACAACCAGCGGTAGCACGCAACATACCGACGGCCACGGTGCTGGAAGCCTTCCGTCGCCAGGCCAACCTCAACTCGCTGGCGGTGCTCGACGAACAGGGCCAGCCTTGCGGCATCGTGCACCGCCATTCATTGTCCGATGCCCTGCTCAAGCCCTTCGCCACCGACCTGTTTGCCCGCAAGCCCATCAGCCGCCTGATGAACGATGACTTCCTCGCGGTAGAGATCAGCCAGTCGCTGCAACAAGTCAGCCGCCTGATCACCAGTCGTGCCCGGCAACGGATCGAAGAGGATTTCATCATCACCCTCAACGGTAGCTACCTGGGCCTGGGGCGGGTGATCGATGTGCTCAAGCTGATTACCGAGCTGAAGATCCAGCAGGCGCGTTATGCCAACCCATTGACCCTGCTGCCTGGCAACGTGCCGATCCAGCAGTGCCTGACCCACCTGCTGCAACAAGGACGGGAATCGCTGATCTGTTACGTGGACATCGACAGCTTCAAACCCTTCAACGATATCTATGGCTACGGCCGTGGCGATGAAGTGCTGTTGTGCCTGGCGCAGTGCCTGAATGACCGGGTGGACCCCAGCCGCGATTTCGTCGGCCATATCGGCGGCGACGACTTTCTCCTGGTATTGGGCCCCGAGGACTGGCAAAAACGCCTGAACCAGCTGCTGGACGACTTCCATAGCCAGTGCCGGCGTTTTTATCGCAGCGAACACCTGGAAGCCGGCTGCTTCATCGCCCCCAACCGCCAGGGCATTCGCCAGGAGTTCGCCTTGCTGTCACTGTCCATTGGCGTGGTGCACCTGTATCCACAGGCCTGTGGACAACTCGATGCCAGCCAGTTGGCCGAGCTGGCCTCGCAAGCCAAGCACCACGCCAAGAACGTGCCGGGCTACAGCATCCATGTGATCGACAGCCGCCAGATGGCAGACGGCTTTACGGCTGACGCGGACCAGCTTGCGGGTCCGGCGTACTCGACTGATTCAGCTGCGCCAGCTTGACCTCGGCCAGGGGATGCCCGGCTTTCGCCGCCAGGGCCCACCAACGGGCGGCTTGCGCCGCATCCGCGGCCTTGCTGGGCGAACCGGCCAGGCTGATGACGCCCATCTGATAGGCCGCCTTGGCGTCCCCGGCCAAGCCGGCAAGACGTAACAGGCGTATGCCTTCTTCGCGAGCCCCCAGCCCCTGGCCACGAAAGGTCAGGATATGGCCATAAAAGCTCTGTGCGTCGACGTCCCCCAGGTTCGCCATGCGCGCCAATTGCCCCTCCAACCAGTGCCAGCCCCGAGGTTGACGCACAAACCAGGGCCAATGAAACAACCGGCGAGCCAGCCAGTAGCCGGCTCGCGCCTTGAGGCGCCAGAACACTCAGGCCTCCACCGACTCGGGGTATTCGTACTCGAACACACGAACCACTTCCGAGGCGTGCCACGACGCGGCCGCGACCCCATCGGAAGGCCCGGAAAAACGCCCGAGGCGCTCCGCACACTCGAAAAAACCGGTGCGCGGCAATCGACTCGCCCCCTGGCTGATCACCAGCGAACTGCGCAACGGCTGCTCCGCACGCGCATCCAGCGCGGCCAGATGTTCAAGGGCCGCCGTCAGGGTCTGCATGGCGGGGCTGGGTAGCTGCAAGCGCTCAAGCAGAGCGCGATAGGTCAAAAGATGGCGTTGCCGACGGGCCTGGTCGAGTTCCCCCAACAGGCCATCCCAATGTTGACGACTGATCCTTACGCTCACGATTCATCCCTCCAACCCGGAACCGTCAATTCCCAGGCCAGGCTACGGCGTATAGCGGCGTCGGGTTGACGCTCACCGCTTTCAATCATGGCCAGATATGACGGACTGATACCTACCGTACGGGCAAGCGCCTCAATGGCGATGCCCTTGGCTTCACGCAAACTGCGAAGTTGATCCAGACCTGGAAGCGGCTGGTCGGCTGTGGTCGCGATACCCCCCCTGGCTTCTCGCGGAGATTGTTCGGTGATACCTGCGGCTTTTAGCAAAGCCTGATACTGAGCCCATGGCAGAACCGCATATTCGGGCTCGCCATCGCGTGCAATTATCTGAATATCCATTACTACCCCGTAGGACGACACATAACGAGTCGGACTTTTCCTTATGAAGTGTAATCCTAACAGTCACTAAGGTCGCGGGGGCATCGTTGTATGGATCCGAATTCACCTCAGTTTTTCTTCGGACCTTCCAATTGCAGTTGTTCCGGGGTGTCGGGCAAACGTTCCACTACCGCCAGCTTCTCCGGTTGCTGGCGATTGCGCCAGGCGCGAAAGGCGCTGAGTTCGCCGTCCAGGGTTTTCATGATCCAGGCCAGAACGGCGATATCGTCGAGCATGCCGAACATCGGCAGGAAGTCCGGGATGGCATCCAGCGGGCTGAGGAAGTACATCAGGCCCGCGACCACCGACAGCAGCGCCTTGGGGCTGATGGCGCGGTACTCGCCACGCCAGTAAGCCAGGCACAGGGCCTGCAGCAGACGCAGATCGTCCTTGAGCTTGCCAAGACGGCCGCCTTGCAAGGCGCCTTTGCTGGCCACGGCGAACAACAGGGTCGGCAGTCGGCCACGGCTGAGCAAGCGGCCGGCCAGGGGCAGGAAGCGGGCAAAATTCCAGGGTGCTTTCATCGTCACTCCCACTGAAATGTTATCCACACAAATTGTGGATAACCTTGTGAACAGAGCCGCTTTTCACAGCTGAAAGCCCCGTTTTACAAGGGCTCGGCTCAGATCGGGCGTTTTTTACTCACATAAAAAAACCCATAATTTCATTGACTTGGCAGCCTCATGCGGCTAGCCGCAACACATGCTGTTAAGACTATGCCTTATGCCGTGGGTTCGCATTTTTTCCCGGACCAACGACCAGATACGACAACGCCCCGTAAGGACGGGGCGTTGTCATTGAACCAGACGAAGATTACTTGGCGTCGTCTTGTTTCGCTGGATCCTTGATACCCAGCAGTTCCAGCTCGAACACCAGAACCGAGTTGGCCGGAATGGCCGGGCTCGGGCTCTGTGCGCCGTAGGCCAGATCGCTCGGGATGTACAGTTTGTACTTTTCGCCGACGTGCATCAGTTGCAGGCCTTCGACCCACCCCGGAATCACGCCGCTGACCGGCAGATCGATCGGGCTGCCGCGCTCGACCGAGCTGTCGAACACAGTGCCGTTGGTCAGGGTGCCGGTGTAGTGAACGGTCACCACGTCGGTCGGCTTAGGCTGGGCGCCATCGGCTTTTTTCAGCACTTCGTACTGCAGGCCGGAGGCGGTAGTGGTCACGCCAGCCTTCTTGCCGTTTTCTTCGAGGAATTTCTTGCCGGCTGCTGCCGACTCTTCGCTGATCTTGGCCATGCGCTCTTCAGCACGCTTTTGCAGCGCGGCGAAGGCTTCGACCAGTTCGTCGTCTTTCAGCTTCTGTTCTTTCTTGCCGATGGCATCTTCGATGCCCTGGGCTACCGCTTTGGAATCCAGGTCATCCATACCTTCCTGGGCAAGGCTTTTGCCCATGTTCAGGCCGATACCATAGGAAGCTTTCTGCGCCGGGGTTTTCAGCTCCACGCTGGTCTGCGAGTCACAACCCGCAAGTACCAGGCTAACCAGGGCTACCGCCGCCGCTAACCGATGCTGTTTCATGCTATTTCCTTGTTCATGCGCCTAAAGGGCAATCGAGTAAAGCCGCGAGCTTATCAGGCGGCCACGACCAATGGCTACCGGCATGAGAGCCGGATTAGCCCGATAAGTTCACGTGTTTAAAAGCATTTCGCCAGCCATTACAACGAGCGCGGGAAAGAACACCTCGACCGCAAAGTAATGACAGCGGACGTAATGGCCACTTGCCCGGCAGTTTGCCCTTGAGGCATAAGAGAGCCACAACTCGACAAGGATGTTTATCTTGCGCCTCTTATCCCGTGTTTTGCTCTTGATCCTCGCCCTGATCGGCGTCGCCCTGGCCGTGGTCCTGTATTACGTGGCCAATCCGAAATTGCCCGACTATATGCCCGCCCGGCAGGTGCACTATCAGGATCAATGGAGCGCCGCCGACCGCCAGACCTATTACTTCACCCCCCAGGGCACTCAGGTGAAGGGCCTGCGTTATGAGTGGTTCGCCGCCCTGGAACTGCCCTTCTCCACGCAACGCTTCGCCGCGCCGCAGTACCTGGCCCGCTTCGGCTTCCTGGTAGATCCGGCGCAACAGGCCAGCGCCGATAACCCGGCGAACCTGCCGGTCGGCTTCACCCGCCATCAGAACCCTGGCAGCCCGCAGCAGTACCTGGACATCACCTGTGCCGCCTGCCACACCGGCGAGCTGCGCTACAACCAGCAGGCCCTGCGGGTCGACGGCGGTTCCGCGCAACATGTATTGCCCTCCAGCGTGCCCACCCTGCGCGGCGGCAGCTTCGGCCAGGCGCTGGTCGCCAGCCTGGCGTCGACCTATTACAACCCGTGGAAATTCGAGCGCTTCGCCCGCAACGTGCTGGGCCAGAACTACGACGCCGAGCATGAACAACTGCGCAAGGACTTCAAGGCGTCGCTGGACACCTTCCTGCACGTCGCCTGGAACGACACTCACCGCGGCCTCTATCCCACCGAGGAAGGCCCCGGACGTACCGATGCCTTTGGCCGGATCGCCAATGCCAGCTTCGGCGACGCCATTTCCCCTGACAATTATCGGGTAGCCAACGCACCGGTGGACTATCCGCAGCTATGGGACATCTGGACCTTCGACTGGGTGCAGTGGAACGGCTCGGCCCAGCAACCCATGGCCCGCAATATCGGCGAGGCGCTGGGTGTAGGCGCCACCCTGAACTTCTTCGATGCCCAGGGCCAGCCGCTCAAGGGCGACGCCCGCTACCCGTCGAGCGTTCGGGTGCGCGACCTCAATCGCATCGAAGAAACCCTGCAACGACTGAAACCGCCGACCTGGCCAGAAGAACTATTCGGCGACATCGACAAGCCCCTGGCGGCCAAGGGGCGAGCGCTGTTCGCGGAAAACTGCGCAGGTTGCCATGTCCCGCCGGTCACCGAGATCAACGGGCGCCCGGTACAACAACTGAAGATGCTGCCGGTTGCAGTGATCGGTACCGACCCGAATACGGCCAACAATATTGCCGATCAGCGTTACGACCTGAGCGCGCTGCAATGGGACGCCGCCGAACTGGCGCAATCAAATGTCCAGTTGCACCCCACGCCCACGGAGCCGCTGGACATGCGCCAGCTGTCAGCGGCCAAGGGCCTGGCCTATGTCACTGCCTTCGTTGAGGAGCACGCTTACCGGGACGCCCAGGTGACTCCGGAGGAACGCCCGCGACTCGACGGCTATGGCTTGCCGATCGGCGTCCGCGAACTGCGCGCCTACAAGGCCCGGCCGCTGGCCGGGGTATGGGCTACCCCGCCCTTCCTGCATAACGGCTCGGTGCCCAGCCTGTACCAGTTGCTTTCGCCTCAGGACGAACGCGCCAGCACCTTCTATAAAGGCACCTTCGAATACGATCCGAAGCATCTGGGCTATCGTACCGAGCCGTTCAAGAACGGCTTCCTGTTCGATACCAGGATCAGCGGCAATCACAACAGCGGCCATGAATTCCGTTCGGGCAAGCGTGGCGACGGGGTGATCGGCCGCCTGCTGCAACCCGAGGAACGCTGGGCCCTGCTGGAGTACCTGAAAGTGCTGGGCGGGCCGCTGGAGGCGCAACTGCCATGACCCTGGCCCTCATCGAAAGGACGGTTTCATGCTGATCACCTTATGGCTGCGCATCGGTGCGCTGCTGCTCAAGACACTTCTGCTGCTGGTGCTGATCGCCCTGCTCGGCTGGGCGCTGAACAGCGCCTGGTCAATCTGGCGCTACCAGGGGCCGGTCTCGACCGAAGAACAAGTTCCGCCCGGCGAAGCCGCCATGGCCCAGGACATCATCCAGACCGCCGTGCGCATCGTCGATCAGCACCGGGATAACACCCGTTACCTGCGCGACGCCCATGCCAAGGCCCACGGCTGCGTAAAGGCCGAGGTCCAGGTGCTCGAGCAACTGGCGCCGCCGTTGCGCCAGGGCGTATTCGCCGAACCCGGCAAGACCTGGCAAGCCATGGTGCGGCTGTCCAACGGCAATGCTTATCCACAGTTCGACAGCATTCGTGACGCACGCGGGATGGCGATCAAGTTGTTGAATGTGCCCGGCACCCAGCTATTGAAGGAACAGCAGGGCCGTGGCGAACAGGATTTCGTGATGTTCAACCATCCGAACTTCTTCGTCAGCGATGTCGCCGAGTACCGGCAGAATGTCGCCGCGCAGGCGGACGGAAAAAAGGTCGGAGCCTTTTTCCCCGGTTGGGACCCACGCACCTGGCAGGTTCGTCATCTGTTCATCGCCTTGGCCACCCTGTCGCCGCCCCCGGCCAGCCCGACGCAAACCCGCTATTTTTCGGTTTCGCCCTACAAGTTCGGCAGCGCCAACGCCAAGTTCCGCGTCGCGCCGGATCCCGACAGCTGCCCGGTGTACAACCTACCCGCACAAAACCAGGCCCTGCCCAACTTTCTACGCAACGCCCTGAACCAGCAGCTGTCGACCGACCGCGTGCCGGCCTGCTTCGTGTTGCAGGTGCAGCGCCAGGACCCAAGCCACTACATGCCCATCGAAGACACCAGCATCGAATGGCGGGAAAGCGATGCGCCCTTCGAAACCGTGGCGCGGATCAAAATTCCTGCCCAGGACTTCGATACCCCGCGGCAGAACCTGCAATGCGACAACCTGTCCTTCAACCCCTGGTTCGGGCTGGAAGCGCACCGCCCCATCGGCGGCATCAACCGCCTGCGCAAGGCGGTGTACGAAGCGGTCAGCGACTACCGGCACAGCCGCAACGCCGAGCAGTGATCCAGAAACGAAAAAAGCGGCCCGCGGGCCGCTTTTTTGGGGAACTTTTACATACTCCAGACAGCAAAAAGCCCGCGTGAGCGGGCTTTCTGTGATGAGCTGACGTTCAGTGTTCCAGCTCATCGAATATGGCGCAGCGGACGGGACTCGAACCCGCGACCCCCGGCGTGACAGGCCGGTATTCTAACCGACTGAACTACCGCTGCGCGTAGCGTTGAAAGCAAGTGGTGGGTGATGACGGGATCGAACCGCCGACCCTCTGCTTGTAAGGCAGATGCTCTCCCAGCTGAGCTAATCACCCTTTACCTTCGTTGCGGGGCGCATTATTACACAGAAATTCATAACGTGCTGATTTAAATAAAAAAATTATTAAAAAAAGCTGAATTACGATGTATCGGGCGCCTCGCGCGAAAACAGGCACAAAAAAGCCCGCGTGAGCGGGCTTTCTGTGATGACCTAGCGTTCAGTGTTCCAGATCATCGAATATGGCGCAGCGGACGGGACTCGAACCCGCGACCCCCGGCGTGACAGGCCGGTATTCTAACCGACTGAACTACCGCTGCGCGTAACACTGAAAGCGAATGGTGGGTGATGACGGGATCGAACCGCCGACCCTCTGCTTGTAAGGCAGATGCTCTCCCGGCTGAGCTAATCACCCTTCACGTTCGGTGTGGCGCGCATTCTACGGAGCGCCCCCTACTCTGGCAAGCACTTTTTAAAATAATTTTTTCAGGCCTTCCAAAGGCTTAGCGGAGGGTTGGCCTATGGAGCTGCGCGGAGAATAATGCCCCCCTTTGTATAAAGGAGAGATTCACCCCATGTGGTTCAAGAACCTGCTTATCTATCGCCTGACCCAAGATCTGCCCTTTGATGCTGAGGCGCTGGAAACCGCACTGGCCACCAAACTGGCGCGTCCATGTGCAAGCCAGGAGTTGACCACTTACGGTTTCGTCGCGCCATTCGGCAAAGGCGAAGATGCGCCGCTGGTGCACGTCAGCCAGGACTTCCTGCTGGTCGCCGCGCGCAAGGAAGAACGTATTCTGCCTGGCAGCGTGGTGCGCGACGCGGTCAAGGAAAAGGTCGAAGAGATCGAAGCCGAGCAAATGCGCAAGGTCTATAAAAAGGAACGCGATCAGATCAAGGATGAAATCATCCAGGCATTCCTGCCGCGCGCCTTTATCCGCCGCTCCTCGACTTTCGCCGCCATCGCGCCGAAACAGGGCCTGATCCTGGTCAACTCGGCCAGCCCGAAACGCGCCGAAGACCTGCTTTCCACCCTGCGCGAAGTGCTCGGCACCCTGCCGGTGCGCCCGCTGACCGTGAAGACCGCGCCGACCGCGATCATGACCGACTGGGTGAAAACCCAACAAGCCGCCGACGACTTCTTCGTGCTCGACGAGTGCGAGCTGCGCGACACCCATGAAGACGGCGGTATCGTCCGCTGCAAGCGCCAGGACCTGACCAGCGAAGAAATCCAGCTGCACCTGAGCACCGGCAAGGTGGTCACCCAATTGTCCCTGGCCTGGCAGGACAAACTGTCCTTCATGCTCGACGACAAGATGACGGTCAAGCGCCTGAAGTTCGAAGACCTGCTGCAGGATCAGGCGGAGCAGGACGGTGGCGACGAAGCCCTCGGCCAGCTGGATGCCAGCTTTACCCTGATGATGCTGACCTTCGGCGATTTCCTCCCGGCGCTGTTCGAAGCCCTGGGTGGCGAAGAGATTCCACAAGGCATCTAACCTTGTAGCAGCCCGCTTGCTGGCGACGGGCCGCCCGGCCTTATCGCCAACCCGCTCGCTCCTGCAGGAGCACCACAGACGCCACCGCTTTCGGTGGCGTTTTCATATAAGAAGGAACAGGCCATGCGTGCACTGGCAGCATTAAGTCGTTTTGTCGGCAATACCTTTGCCTACTGGGTTCTGATTTTCGCGGTGGTGGCGTTCTTGCAGCCAGACTGGTTCATCGGCCTCAAGGGCGCCATCGTGCCGCTGCTGGGCCTGGTGATGTTCGGCATGGGCCTGACCCTGAAGCTCGAAGACTTCGCCGAAGTCGCGCGCCATCCGTGGCGCGTGGCCCTGGGCGTGGTCGCGCACTTCGTGATCATGCCGGGCGTGGCCTGGTTGCTGTGCCAGGTCTTCCACCTGCCGCCGGAAATCGCCGTCGGCGTGATCCTGGTCGGCTGCTGCCCGAGCGGTACGTCGTCCAACGTCATGACCTGGCTGGCCCGCGGCGATCTGGCGCTGTCGGTGGCGATCGCCGCCGTCACCACCCTGCTGGCGCCACTGCTGACCCCGGCCCTGATCTGGCTGCTGGCCTCGGCCTGGCTGCCGGTCTCGTTCATGGAGTTGTTCTGGTCGATCCTGCAGGTGGTGCTGCTGCCGATCGTGCTCGGGGTGATTGCCCAGCGTGTGCTCGGCGACCGGGTGCGGCATGCGGTGGAAGTGTTGCCGCTGGTATCGGTGGTCAGCATCGTGATCATCGTCACCGCGGTGGTGGCCGCCAGCCAGGCGAAAATCGCCGAGTCCGGCCTGCTGATCATGGCCGTGGTGATGCTGCATAACAGCTTCGGTTACCTGCTGGGTTATTTCACCGGCCGCCTGTTCAAACTGCCGTTGGCGCAACGCAAATCCCTGGCCCTGGAAGTCGGCATGCAGAACTCCGGCCTCGGCGCCGCCCTGGCCAGCGCGCACTTCTCGCCGCTGGCGGCGGTGCCCAGCGCCCTGTTCAGCGTCTGGCACAACATTTCCGGGGCGCTGCTTTCCACCTGGTTCCGCCGCATGAGCGAAAAGGACGACCGCGCACTGGTTGTCCAGCAGGCGAGCGACTGAGGAGAAACCTTGATCCCCGGATTAATGATGGGCACTATACTGCGCAACGCGGGGACGACCCCGCGGCTCGATCGAGTCATTAATCTGGGGACGACCCCGTCAATCGATGGAGGTCATCATGTCCTGGATCATTCTGTTTTTCGCCGGCCTGTTTGAAGTGGGCTGGGCCGTCGGCCTCAAGTACACCGACGGTTTCAGTCGCCCTCTCCCCACCGCCCTGACCATCGCCGCCATGGCGGTCAGCCTCGGCCTGCTGGGGCTGGCCATGAAAGAGCTGCCGCTGGGCACTGCCTATGCCATCTGGACCGGGGTCGGCGCGGTCGGCACGGTGATCGCCGGGATCATTCTGTTCGGTGAGTCCATGGCGCTGTTCCGCCTGGCCAGCGTGGCGCTGATCATTACCGGGCTGATCGGCTTGAAGGTCAGCGCGGCCTGATACAAGCAAACGCCCCAACAAAAACGCCCACAACTCTGTGGGCGTTTTTATAGGCGCTGGAAACCTAGCGCACGCTACCGCGCAGCTCGCCCACCAGGGTTTGCAAACGGGCCGGTTCGGCACTGTCGGCGGTCACGGCCGAACCCGCCACCAGGGTCACTCGCGACCACAGGCGGCGGAACAGTCCCTTGCTTGGATCGCGGCTGAAAAAGCTGCCCCACAGCCCCCGCAACGCCAGCGGAATCACCGGCACCGGCGTCTCTTCGAGAATCCGCGTCAGCCCGCCCTTGAACTCATTGATCTCGCCATCGGCGGTCAGCTTGCCTTCCGGGAAGATGCACACCAGCTCGCCATCCTTGAGGTAGCGGGCAATCTGGGTGAACGCCCTTTGGTAGATCTGGATGTCCTCGTTGCGCCCGGCAATCGGAATGGTCCCGGCGGTACGGAAGATGAAGTTGAGCACCGGCAGGTTGTAGATCTTGTAATACATCACGAAACGAATCGGCCGCCGCACCGCGCCGCCGATCAGCAAGGCATCGACGAAGGACACGTGATTGCATACCAGCAACGCCGCGCCTTCGTCCGGGATCGCCTCCAGGTTGCGGTGCTCGACCCGATACATGGAATGGCTGAGCAGCCAGATCATGAAACGCATGCTGAACTCGGGGACGATCTTGAAGATGTAGGCGTTGACCGCGATGTTCAGCAGCGACACCACCAGGAACAGCTGCGGGATCGACAGTTTGGCCAGGCTCAGCAAGACGATCGAGACAATCGCCGACACCACCATGAACAGCGCGTTGAGAATGTTGTTCGCGGCAATCACCCGCGCCCGCTCGTTCTCCGGGGTCCGCGACTGAATCAGTGCATACAGCGGCACGATGTAGAAACCACCGAAGATGCCCAGGCCGAGAATATCGATCAGCACCCACCAGGCATGGCCATGACCGAGTACCTCGAGCCAGCTGTACCCCGCCTCGCTTGGCGGGATCCCGCCGGAATGCCACCACAGCAGCAGACCGAACACCGTCAGGCCGAACGAGCCAAAAGGCACCAGGCCGATCTCGACCTTACGCCCCGAGAGTTTCTCGCACAGCATGGAACCGGCGGCGATGCCCACCGAGAACACCGTGAGGATCAGCGTGACCACTGTCTCGTCGCCGTGCATCCACTCCTTGGCATAGGCCGGAATCTGCGTCAGGTAGATCGCCCCGACAAACCAGAACCACGAGTTGCCGACGATCGAGCGCGACACGGCCGGCGTCTGCCCTAGGCCCAGGCGCAGGGTGGCCCAGGACTGGCTGAAGATGTTCCAGTTCAGACGCATGTCCGGGGTGGCCGCCGCAGCCCGGGGGATGCCCCGGCTGGCGAGGTAACCAAGCACGGCGACAGCAATGATCGCCGTCGAGACAATCGGTGCGTAATGGGCGGAGGACATCATGATCCCGGCGCCTATGGTGCCAGCGAGAATCGCCAGGAAAGTGCCCATTTCCACCAGGCCGTTGCCCCCCACCAGCTCTTCCTCCCGTAGCGCCTGGGGCAGGATCGAATATTTCACCGGGCCGAACAGCGCCGAGTGGGTGCCCATGGCGAACAGCGCCAGCAGCATCAGCGACAGGTGATCGAAGACAAACCCCACCGCCCCCACGGCCATGATCACGATCTCGCCGAGCTTGATCAGGCGGATCAACGCATCCTTGGCGAACTTCTCGCCGAATTGCCCGGCCAGCGCCGAGAACAGGAAGAACGGCAGGATAAACAGCAAGGCGCAGAGGTTGACCCAGATCGAGCGGTCACCCTCGATGGCCAGCTTGTAGAGAATGGCGAGGATCAGCGACTGCTTGAAGATGTTGTCGTTGAACGCACCGAGGGACTGGGTAATGAAGAACGGCAGGAAACGCCGCGTACGAAGCAAGGTGAACTGTGAGGGGTGACTCATCTTCCATGTCCCTGAGTGGCTTGGATGCTGTTATTGGATTATCGATCTTCGATCCAGGCCACAACCTTACCTAAAGTTCGCGGATTATTTCGCTAATCCTGCGATGCAAGGCGAAACGAACAACTCACCCCGATAAGCGCCCAGCAGCGTGCGCTTGCCCACCAACAGCCACATCAGTGCCAGCGCCAGGACCAACAGGCTGCCGAACACCGCGAAAAACGTCAGGTTCAGGGTAGCGGCCAGTTTCAGGGTGGTCAGGGCATAGACCCCCAGCGGGAAGGTGAACCCCCACCAGCCGAGGTTGAACGGAATGCCGTCGCGCAGGTAACGCAGGGTGATCAGCAGCGCCGTCAGCATCCACCACAGGCCGAAACCCCACAGGGTGATACCGGCCACCAGGCCCAGGCCCTCGGCGATTTCGCCCATTGCGGCCATGCCGTTGGCGGCGAAGATCGCTGGAGCGTCCGCGCCCAGCAGCAACATGCCCAGGGCCCCCGTGCCGATCGGCCCCAGGGCCAGCCAGCTGGAGGCAGCCATGCTTTCGTGAGGCAGCTTATGCAAGGCCATGCGCAGCAGGAGAATGGTCAGGATGCTGAAAGCCACCGGCAGCGAGAAGGCCCAGAGCACATAGCTGGTCACCAGCATCACCAGTTGCGAATGCGCGTCCACCAGATGCGGCGCCAGCAGCCCGCCACTGGCGGCAGCGACTTCGGCCGCGACCACCGGCAATAGCCAGACCGCGGTCATCTGGTCGATACGGTGCTCCTGGCGGGTGAACATCATGTAGGGAATCAACACCCCGCAAGCCAGCGACAGCGCCACGTCCAGCCACCACAGCAGCTCGGCCAGCTGCACCACGCCGTCACCCCAGCGCGGTACGCCGAACAGCAGAAAACCGTTGATGATGGTGGCCAGGCCCATGGGGATGGTGCCGAAGAACATCGAGACCGTGGAGTGCCCGAAAATCCGCCGGGCTTCGTCGAAGAACATTACCCAGCGTGCCGCATAAGCGACGCTGAACACTACGAACAGCCCGATGGTGAACAGCCATAGCCCCTCGGCCAACAGGTGCAGGCCCGGGATCCGCAGCGGCAACTGGGCCAGCGCCAGAGCCAGCACGCCGGTGCCCATGGTGGCCGCGAACCAGTTGGGGGTGAAATGGCGGATGGCTTCGCGAGGATGTTGCAGCTGGCTCAAGGGCCGTCCGGTTCTGAGGGTATTGGGGCATGTCATGGTGTGATCTCCTGTCCTCCGATGAGGTGGAGCCCATGGTAGAACCAGATCGAATATCTATATAACGGGTAATTTCTCTATCTGTTATCTATTTTGCAAATATAAGAGCTAGACACTGCCTGCGTTTCAACCACCGGCATCCGCGTCGCGCTCAACTCTCTTGCGCGACGCAGGCCTTGGCGGTTCGCTGACGCAGCAACCCCAGCAAAGCGCCAAGGGACAACAGGATCAACACCGCGCCATAACCATCGGTGGTCGCGATCAGGCCGAAACTGCGCGTCAGGTTTCCCGCCAACAGGGATGGCAGGCAGAACGCCAGATAACTCAGGACATAAAACGCCGACATCAACCCCGCCCGCTCATGGGGCAAGGCCAGCGGCATCACACTGCGCAGAGCGCCGAGGAACCCGGAGCCAAAACCTCCGCCCGTGACCAGGGTGCCGAGGAAGAACAGCGGCAGGCTGGCGGTATGCACGGCGATGAGGATCAGGCTGATGCCGACGGCCAGCAGGCTCGCGCCCAACCGCAAAACCTTGTCGGCCGGACGATGGCGCAGGGAAACAATCATCAGGGCACCGCTCATCGTCAGCACCGCCACCAGGCCGCCGCCGATCAGGTTCGAGGTCGAGCCCGTCGCAGCGCGCACCAGCGATGGCGCCAACGACAGAAAGAACCCACCCACGGCCCACACCGCCACATCCACCGGTAACGCCAACCACAGCGCCCGTCGCGCCTGGGGCGGTACATGCAGCGAGGGCCGCAGGGAAGCCCAGACACCGGCCTGGGCAGTGACCGTCTCCGGCAAACGCCAGACGTACAGCGCCTGGGCGACAAACAGCCCCAGCAGCAACCAGTAGGCCAGTTGCAGCGGCAACGGCGCATATTCCACCAGCACGCCACTGCCCATCGCCCCGCACGCCATGCCCAGCAAGGGCGCCACGCTGTTGACCAACGGCCCCTGCTGGCGGTCGGTATCCAGCAGCGCCGCCCCCAGCACACTGGTGGCCATGCCGGTGGCGAAGCCCTGCATCACCCGGGCAGCAATCAGCCAGGCCACGCTGTCGGCCTGGATGAACAGCAGCATCGCCAGTATGTCCAGCAGCAACGCCACGAAGATCACCGGCTTGCGTCCCAGATAATCCGAAAGCGAGCCGACGGTCAGCAGCGCCGCCAGCAGGCTCAAGGCGTAGACGCCGAAGATCAGGGTCAAGGTCGCCGACGAGAATTGCAGCGCCTCCTGATACAGGTGATACATCGGCGTCGGCACACTGGAAGCGGCGAGAAAACTGAGTAAGGTGATCGCCAGAAACAACAGTCTGGAACGGTTTGACCGTGAAGAGTCGACACTACTGGACATGGGTACGCTCCATTAAAGCTAATTTTTTGCTTTTGCGGAGTGTGCTGCCGCCTCGCTCTTAAAGCAAATTCTTTGTGTTAAGGTTCGATCCATGGCTATTAAAGAAGGTTTACGCCCGGGCGGGCGCAGTGCCCGGGTGCAGGAATCCATCCACTCGGCAGTCAGGAAACTCCTCGAAGAACAGGAGCGCTCGACCCTGACCGTGCCGCAAATCGCCATCCGCGCCGGCGTTACGCCCTCGACCATCTACCGGCGCTGGGGCGACCTGTCGGCACTGCTGGCGGATGTAGCCCTGGAACGCATGCGCCCGGACAGCGAACCGGCCGCCACCGGCAGCCTGCGCGGCGACCTGCGGGCCTGGGCCGAACAGTACCTCGACGAAATGAGCTCCGAACCCGGGCGCAACATGATGCGCGACGTGCAATGCAGCAGCACGCCCGGCTATTGCGTGAGCATTCTCAGCGGGCAATTGCAGATCATCCTCGACCGTCACCGGCACAGCGAAGCGGCCCTGCCCAGCATCGACCGGCTGTTGAACATGCTGGTGGCGCCAACGGTGTTCCGCATCCTGTTCGCCGCGCAACCGCTTGAAGTGCAGGAACTGCATGAACTGATCGACATCGCGCTGCGGCCTTGAGGCCGCTCTCGCGCCGACCGGTTCCGAGCCACCTTCCATAGGCGCGCGCCTTCCGCGATAAAACCTGACAGGCAGCCCTCTTCCCCCTGCGACACCTGGCCGCGCCAATACCTTGGTCGACACTGACGAACCCCGAACATCGTGCGAGACTGTCTGACCGGGTTGAAGCGCCCGGCGCGCCTTTATGTTCGGAGTTTCCATGTCGCTGTCCAGCGGGCTGATCGCCATCGTCGCCCTGGCCTATATGGCCATCATGTTCGCCATCGCCTTTTACGGTGACCGTCGCAGCGCGCCCTTGCCGCCGCGGGTGCGTGCCTGGGTGTACAGCCTGTCGCTGGCGGTGTATTGCACCAGCTGGACCTTCTTCGGCGCCGTCGGCCAGGCCGCCGAGCAACTCTGGTCGTTCTTGCCGATCTACCTGGGGCCGATCCTGCTGCTGGTACTCGCGCCCTGGGTCCTGCAAAAGATGGTGATGATCAGCAAGCAGGAAAACATCACCTCCATCGCCGACTTCATCGCCGCGCGCTACGGCAAGTCCCAGACCCTGGCGGTGGTGGTGGCGCTGATCTGCCTGGTCGGCGTGCTTCCTTATATTGCCCTGCAGCTCAAGGGCATCGTGCTTGGCGTGGACCTGCTGATCGGCGCGGGTGCCGATACCATGGGCACCCGCGCCCAGGACACGGCGCTGATCGTGTCGCTGATCCTGGCGCTGTTCACCATCGTCTTCGGTACCCGCAACCTCGACGCCACCGAGCACCACCGCGGCATGGTGCTGGCGATTGCCTTCGAATCCCTGGTCAAGCTGCTGGCCTTTCTCGCGGTCGGCGCCTTTGTCACCTATGGCCTGTACGACGGTTTCGACGACCTGTTCAGCCAGGCCATGCTCGCCCCGCGCCTGGAGCAGTACTGGGAAGAAACCATCAACTGGCCGTCGATGGTGGTGCAGACCGGCGTCGCCATGATGGCGATCATCTGCCTGCCGCGGCAGTTCCACGTCACCGTGGTGGAGAACATCGAACCCCAGGACCTGCGCTTGGCCAAGTGGGTGTTTCCCGCCTACCTGGCCCTGGCCGCGCTGTTCGTGGTACCGATCGCCCTGGCCGGGCAGATGCTGCTGCCCAGCTCGGTGCTGCCGGATTCATTCGTCATCAGCCTGCCCCTGGCCCAGGCCCATCCGGCCCTGGCCGTGCTGGCCTTCATCGGCGGCGCGTCGGCCGCCACCGGCATGGTGATCGTCGCTAGCGTGGCCCTGTCGACCATGGTCTCCAACGACATGCTGCTGCCCTGGCTGCTGCGCCGGCAGAGTGCCGAACGGCCCTTCGAAGTGTTCCGCCACTGGATGCTCTCGGTGCGCCGGGTCAGCATCGTGGTCATCCTGCTGCTGGCCTATGTCAGCTACCGCCTGCTGGGCTCCACCGCGAGCCTGGCGACCATCGGCCAGATCGCCTTCGCCGCGGTGACCCAACTGGCCCCGGCCATGCTCGGCGCGCTGTACTGGAAGCAGGCCAACCGCCGCGGCGTCTTCGCCGGATTGGCGGCCGGTACTTTCCTGTGGTTCTACACCCTGGTCCTGCCGATCGCCGCCCACAGCCTGGGCTGGTCGCTGAGCAGCTTCCCGGGCCTGGCCTGGCTGCACGGCAACCCGCTGAACCTGCCGATCACACCCTTGACCCAAGGTGTGGTGCTGTCGCTGGCCGGCAACTTCACCCTGTTCGCCTGGGTCTCGGTACTGTCGCGTACCCGGGTTTCGGAGCACTGGCAGGCCGGGCGCTTCATCGGCCAGGAAATCAGCGGCCGCCCCAGCTCTCGATCGATGCTCTCGGTGCAGATCGACGACCTGCTCAAGCTCGCCGCGCGATTTGTCGGGGAAGAACGGGCCCGCCAGAGCTTCATCCGCTTTGCCTACCGCCAGGGCAAAGGCTTCAACCCCAACCAGAACGCCGACGGCGAATGGATCGCCCACACCGAACGCCTGCTGGCTGGCGTGCTCGGCGCATCGTCCACCCGCGCGGTGGTCAAGGCCGCCATCGAAGGGCGGGAGATGCAGCTCGAAGACGTGGTGCGCATCGCCGACGAAGCCTCGGAAGTGCTGCAATTCAACCGGGCCTTGTTGCAAGGCGCGATCGAGAACATCAGCCAGGGCATCAGCGTGGTCGACCAGTCCCTCAGGCTGGTGGCCTGGAACCGTCGCTACCTGGAACTGTTCAACTACCCCGACGGGCTGATCAGCGTCGGCCGGCCGATCGCCGACATCATCCGCCATAACGCCGAACGAGGCCTGTGCGGGCCGGGCGAGGCCGAAGTGCATGTCGCCCGCCGCCTGCACTGGATGCGTCAGGGCCGCGCCCACACCTCCGAACGGCTGTTCCCCAATGGCCGGGTGATCGAGTTGATCGGCAACCCGATGCCCGGCGGCGGCTTTGTCATGAGTTTCACCGACATCACCCCGTTCCGCGAGGCCGAACAGGCCCTCACCGAAGCCAACGAGGGCCTGGAGCAGCGGGTCGCCGAGCGGACCCACGAACTGTCGCAACTGAACGCCGCGCTGACCGAGGCCAAGGGCACCGCCGAGGCCGCCAACCAGTCCAAGACGCGCTTCCTGGCGGCGGTCAGTCACGACCTGATGCAACCACTGAATGCCGCCCGGCTGTTCTCTGCCGCCCTCTCCCACCAGGACGACGGTTTGTCCGCCGAAGCCCAGCAATTGGTCCAGCACCTGGACAGCTCCCTGCGCTCTGCCGAAGACCTGATCAGCGACCTGCTGGACATCTCCCGCCTGGAAAACGGCAAGATCAATCCGGAGCGCAAGCCGTTCGTGCTCAACGAACTGTTCGATACCCTGGGGGCTGAATTCAAGGTGCTGGCCCAGGAGCAAGGCTTGAAATTCCGCCTGCGCGGCAGCCGCCTCAGGGTCGACAGCGACATCAAGCTACTGCGTCGGGTTCTGCAGAATTTCCTGACCAATGCCTTCCGTTACGCCAAGGGGCCTGTGTTGCTGGGCGTGCGCCGCCGCGGCAATCAGCTGTGCCTGGAAGTCTGGGACCGTGGACCGGGGATTCCGCTGGATAAGCAGCAAGTGATCTTCGAAGAATTCAAACGCCTCGACAGCCACCAGACCCGCGCCGAAAAAGGCCTGGGCCTCGGGTTGGCGATCGCCGACGGGCTGTGTCGCGTGCTCGGTCACGGCCTGCAAGTACGCTCCTGGCCGGGCAAGGGCAGCGTCTTCAGTGTCAGCGTGCCTTTGGCCAAGGCGGCCGTCAGCGCACCGAGGCAAGTGGCCGAACTTAACGGCCATCTGCTGTCCGGCGCCCAGGTACTGTGTGTCGACAACGAAGACAGCATCCTGATCGGCATGAACAGCCTGCTCAGCCGCTGGGGCTGCCAGGTCTGGACCGCGCGTAACCGCGAAGAATGCGCGGCGCTGCTCAATGATGGCGTGCGCCCGCAACTGGCATTGGTGGACTATCACCTGGACGATGGCGAAACCGGCACCGAGGTCATGGCCTGGCTGCGTACCCAGTTGGGTGACCCGGTGCCAGGCGTGGTGATCAGCGCCGACGGGCGCCCCGAGATGGTCGCCGAGGTGCACGCCGCTGGGCTGGACTACCTGGCCAAGCCGGTGAAGCCCGCGGCGTTGCGGGCGCTGCTGAGCCGGCACCTGCCGCTCTGATAGCCCGCTCTCGAATCAATCCGGCAGTTCAAGCAACGCGCCGTCGGCATCGGTCATCGCCCGCTCCAGCAGGTCCGCCGGCAGGCTCTTGCTGGCACGCGCCCCGAGCAACCGCAGTTGCTCGCTGCGGCTGACCAGGTTGCCACGCCCCTCGGTCAGCTTGTTGCGCGCGGCGCTGTAGGCCTTGTCCAGTTGCTGCAGACGATTGCCGACTTCATCCAGATCCTGAATGAACAACACGAACTTGTCGTACAGCCAACCGGCGCGCTCGGCGATTTCCCGGGCGTTCTGGCTCTGCCGCTCCTGCTTCCACAGGCTGCCGATCACTCGCAGGGTAGCCAGCAAGGTGGTCGGGCTGACGATCACGATATTGCGGTCGAAGGCTTCCTGGAACAGGTTGGGCTCGGCTTGCAAGGCAGCGGAAAAAGCTGCCTCGATGGGCACGAAGAGCAACACGAAATCCAGGCTGTGCAAGCCTTCCAGACGCTTGTAATCCTTACCGGCCAGGCCTTTGACGTGATTGCGCAAGGACAGTACGTGCTGCTTCAGCGCCGCCTGGCCGATCACTTCATCGTCCGCCGCGACAAACTGCTGGTAGGCGGTCAGGCTGACCTTGGAGTCCACCACCACCTGCTTGTCGCCGGGCAGCATGATCAGCACGTCGGGCTGGAAACGCTCGCCGTCGGGCCCTTTGAGGCTGACCTGGGTCTGGTACTCACGGCCCTTCTCCAGGCCGGCATGCTCCAGTACCCGCTCGAGAATCAGCTCGCCCCAGTTGCCCTGGGTTTTCTGGCCCTTGAGCGCACGGGTCAGGTTGGTCGCCTCGTCGCTCAAGCGCAGGTTCAGCTGTTGCAGGCGCTCGAGCTCCTTGCCGAGGGAAAAACGCTCGCGCGCTTCGGCCTGATAACTCTCTTCGACCCGCTTCTCGAAGGACTGGATGCGCTCCTTGAGCGGGTCGAGCAATTGTCCGAGACGCTGCTGGCTGTTCTCGGCAAAACGCTGCTCACGCTCGTCGAAGATCTTGCCCGCCAGCTCGGCGAACTGCGCCCGCAGCTCGTCCCGCGAGCCTTGCAGGTCGCTCAGGCGCTGCTGGTGGCTTTCCTGCTGCTCGCGCAACTCGGCATTCAATGACGCGGCCTGGGCGTCCAGGCGCCGCAGCTCGGCTTCCTTGTTGGCCCGTTCAAGGTTCCAGGCGTGGGCGGCATCACGGGCGTTGTCGCGCTCGATCTGCAACAACTCGACTTCTCGGCGCACCGCCGCCAGGTCGGCCTGCTTCACGGCATTGGCCTGGCCCAGGTCGCTGATCTCGTCGCGACAGGCATCCAGTTGGGCGTTCAAGCCATCCTGCGCCAGCAACGCCGTGGCCAGGCGTTCCTCCAGCAGGAACAGTTCGGTTTGGCGGGAGCTCAGACGGCGTTGCAGTTGCCAGGCGAGCGCCACCAAGGGCAATGCCGCGCCTGCCAGACCGAGCAGTACGCTGGTCAAGTCCATAGCCATAGCCACTCCAGACAGTGAAATAAAGCTTGAAGGTTAACCAAGGGACCGAGGCTTGGACAGCTCAGTCTTCGATCTGGCCAAGCTCCAGCTGGGCGCGGCGATCGCCAGCCCGTGCCGCCTGGCGCAGCAGGTCATGACCGATCCGCCGATCGCGGGCGTTGCCGCATTCGCGGCACATCAGTTGGCCGAGACGGCTCTGCGCCGCCACTACCCCTTCCCGGGCAGGCTGCTTGAGCAAATGCCCGGCAAAGTGCTTGACGTTCCGGTTATCACCCAGGCGCGGGCTGTCGAGCAGCCACATGGCCACACGTAACGAAAAACGCTTGGGCTCGGTAACACTGGAAGAGGCAGAGGTAACAGAAGGTGACACTGAGCGAAACTTCATAAAGCACTGTAGGGCAGATCGGAAGGCGCGCCACTCTACTCCTTTTTTCACACGCGTAAAGTCGAAAAAACTCGGCACGCCCGTGCTAGAGCAAGCGCTTGGGACAATCCACAGAAGCTGTGGATAACTCAGTGGACAACCGCCCTACAAGTCTCCGAAAGCCGCATGGGACGGGGCCCGCAGTCAAACTGACGATTTTTTCACCAGTAAAAAAAACCGATGTTTTTCATTGACTTAAATTTTCATCGCAGGCATTGGAGGGCCCGACAGGTGAGGTGACAGGCCGGTGACAGTCCGCGCAACTATTGTGCACAAGTACCCTTGATCCGGTTATATCGGTGCACCTTTTTCGCCCGTTCACGGGAGAACGGCAGCGAAGACCAAAGCTCCAGTAACAACTTTCTGCTCAACTACGGTGGAAAGGCCGGCCTGCCTCGTTCACGACCTCGCCCCTGTGACGCTCATAACCATTTTGCCTAACACACTTGCACCAGCTACATCAATCCGTTATCATCCACAGCGTTAGTACCAAGCTGAAAGTCAATTCTGGTCGAACAAGTCCCCCGGTTCAGCTTCCCTGAAGAGAAGTTTCTACCGACTACACGGGATCGACCACCTCGCTGGTTTCCAGGTAAAGCTTTCGCCGACACTGCCTTTGAACACATTGCAAAGGATGTCGCGAAGCCCTTTTTACTCTGACCGAACCAACCTGCAAATTGATCAGGATCTTCACCTGGGGCCCAGAACCTTAACCCCTGCTGTGATTGCCTGCCCTCCTAAGTACCTACCTGCCAGCCCTAGCGCGCACTTGATAAAGCGCTTCCAACTGGCTGCTTTGTTCCAGTCGGGTTCTTCGTTCGACCAATGGTGGTCGGCGTTACTGGAACGTTTTAACGTTGCACGGTTCTTAACCGTGTCATTTGTAGGAACACCCAATAACTATGTCTACTCAAATCCAGACTCAGGATGCCATTCGCACCCTTACCAATGCTTTTGCTCCAATGAACTGCCTGATCATGGCCGCTCGCAAAGGCTGCTTCAGCTTCACCCTGGTCAACGAACACGGTATCGCTCGTCACAGCGAACGCCTGTACCCCGATCAGTATTCCAGTGCCGAGCCGCTGCAAGCGGTGATCGAGCGCACCCGTCAGGCCCTGACCGCCTGAGACGCCAGAGCGCTGAAAACCCGAAGCCCCGCCTGAATAGCGGGGCTTTTTATTACCTGTTATTTCGATTTTCCCGCCTTCGGCTAAAGCACCATCCGGTATAACGGTTATAACAGGAAGCCGGAAATATTTTAAAAACAGGCCTTTACAGCAACGATATGACACTACACTTCAACTCAAGCGGCATGATCCGCTTCCGGCGAGCCTGACCGATCCATCGCTGCCAAGCTCCCCCATCAGGCCTCGCCGGCCACTTCACGCTTCGAGGGCTTTATGGGTATTGCCGCCAGCGAACTGTGCCGCTACGTGATCCGCCCGACCCTGATCTATCTGGGCAATCACAGTCGCACCGCAGAATCATTGCTGCTAGGCATCGCCGCCAGTCAATCCGCCCTCGGCTCCGCCCTGCACGACCGCAGAGGCCACGGCCTCTACCGCATCGCCGAACCCCGCCACCAGGCACTCTGGGACCACTACCTGGCCCTGGACCCGGAACGCGCCAGCCTGGTTCGCGGCCTGGCCAGCCAGCATGCATTCCTCAGCGGGCCGCATCTGGAACTGACCGTCAACCTGCGTTACGCCACCGCCATCGCCTGGCTGCTGGTAGAAGAGCAGAACACCCCGCTCCCCGAAGCCGATGACCTGGTCGGCATGGCTCGTATCTGGAAGCAGATCTTCCAGCCACAAGGACGTCTGCGGGACTTCGCCGATGCCTGGCAGACCTGTGTTGCGCCACTGAATCAGGTCGCCTGCTGACCGGACTTTTTGCAAGATCGCGCAAACAAGCGCAATTTTGGTCGGATTGTCCTACAAAACCGCTCTATCTCAAGCCATACAGCCTATAGCGTTGAGGAGGAAATGTTGGTAATTTTCGCTCCGGTGATCACCAGGAGTTCTAATAATGAAAAAAGTAATACTCAAAACCAGTCTTAGCCTTGCCGTTACCATGGCATCCACCCAACTTTTCGCAAGCGGCTTTGCCCTGAACGAACAAAGCATCAGCGGCATGGGTACTGGTTTCGCCGGTCGATCCTCTGCTGCCGACGATGCAAGCACAGTTTTTGGTAACCCTGCCGGTATGTCGCGCCTGAAACGCCAGCAAGTCACTGGCGGTCTCGCGGCCATCGACGCGTCCACCGATATCAACGACGCCAGCGGTAGCCAGAGAGGGACCAACAAAGGCGATATGGTGCCGTTCACCGCCGTCCCAATGGCCTACTACGTCAACCCTATCGATGACCAGTGGGCCTTCGGCCTGGGTGTCTACGCCCCGTTCGGCCTGATCACCGACTATGAAAGCGGCTTCCAGGGCCGTAACTTCGGCAGCAAAAGCGAAGTTAAAGTCGTCACCTTCCAGCCAACCGTCAGCTATGCCTTCAACGACAAGGTGTCGATCGGTTTCGGCCCGACCATCAACCGCATCTCCGGCACCCTGGAATCCGCGCTGACCACGCCACTGTCGCCTAACGATGGCAATGTCCAGATCAAGGGTGACGATATCGGCTACGGCTACAACATCGGTGTGCTGGTCCAGGCGACCGATACCACTCGCGTGGGCCTGACTTATCACTCGAAGGTCAAGTACAAGCTGGAAGGCCACACCGAAGTCAGCCCAGGCGCCGGTACTCCGGGCGCCCTGCTGCGCGGTGCTCGCTACGACGCCTCGCTGGACATCACCACCCCTGAGTCGGCCGACCTGTCGGTGACCCAGGACCTCAACGATGCCTGGAAACTCTACGCCGGTGCGACCTGGACCCGCTGGAGCCGCCTGAAAGACATCACCGTACAAAACGAAGGCGTAACCGCCAGCGCCGGCGGTCTCCTGGCCCCAGGTGCCCTCAGCTCCATCAAGGAAGAACAGAACTGGCACGACACCTGGGCCTATGCCATCGGTACTTCCTACCAGTTGAACAAGCAGTGGGTATTGCGTACCGGCCTGAGCTTCGACCAGTCGCCGGCCAACAACACCAACCGTTCGCCACGCATCCCTACCGGCGACCGGACCATCTTCAGCCTCGGCGCCGGCTGGAGCCCAACTGAAGACCTGACCATCGACGTGGCTTACTCCTACCTCAAGGAAGAGAAGGTCAAGGTCAACAACCACAATACGCTCGGCCAGTCTTACAGCGCCGAGTACGAGAACAGCGCAAACGGCTTCGGCGTGGGTGCAACCTACCGCTTCTAAAGCCTGACGGCCTGAACGAAAAAGCCCCCGCATCCAAGGATGCCGGGGCTTTTTTATTGGCCGTGGATAAATCTCAAGGCTTGGACGCCAGCGCCTGTTCCACGGCCTCGATCAGTTCAGGACTGTCCGGCTTGGTCAGGCTGGAGAAATTGGCGATCACCTTGCCCTGGCGATCGACCACATACTTGTAGAAATTCCACTTCGGCGCACTGCTCTGCTCGGCCAGAACCTTGAACAGGTGCACCGCGTCCGGGCCTCGGACCTGCTGCGGCTCGGTCATGGTGAAGGTGACGCCGTAGTTCGCATAACAGACCTTGGCCGTCTCCGCGCCATCCTTGGACTCCTGCTTGAAGTCATTGGACGGCACGCCTACCAGCTCCAGCCCCTGATCCTTGTAACGCTGGTACAACGCCTCGAGCCCCTTGAACTGCGGGGCGAAGCCGCAAAAGCTCGCGGTATTGACCACCACCAGCGGCTTGCCGACAAAGCGTTGGCACAGGTCGATGGACTCCTTGGCGCGCAGCTTGGGCAGCGAACCCTGCAACAGCGACGGGCATTCGCCCGCCCAGGCCGAACCGGCAAACACCATGAGTACAGCTGGAACAGCAAGCCAGCGCACCAACATATTCAACTCCTTGAAAGTACCGTCAGGGGGTCAAACTACTCGCCCGGCGGACGCCCTAGCAAGCGCTTCCTGGCAAACGCCCATGCCCAACTGCATCAGCGCCAGCCCACCCTGGTGCCAGCCCCACCAGGCCACCGCCAACAGCGCGACGACAGCCACCAGGCTGACCCAGCGCAAGCCTGTCCGGCTCATGCCGCGCTCGCCTGCAGACGGGCAACCGGACGCTCGCGCACCGGCCAGTTCAGGGCCGCGGCCAGCAGACTGAGGAGAATCGCCACCTGCCAGATCAAGTCATAACTCCCGGTTCGATCGTAGACCACCCCGCCGAGCCAGCCGCCGAGGAACGAGCCCAACTGGTGAAACAGAAACACGATGCCGCCCAGCATGGACAGGTTGCGCACCCCGAACAAGGTGGCCACCGTGCCATTGGTCAGCGGCACCGTCGACAGCCACAGGAAGCCCATGGCCATGCCGAACAGATACGCACTGACTTGCGTCACCGGCAGCCAGAGAAACAGGCCGATGACCACCGCGCGTAACAGGTACAAACCGGTCAGCAAGCGCGGTTTGGACATGCGCCCACCCAGCCAGCCGGCGGTATAGGTACCGAAGATATTGAACAGGCCGATCAGCGCCAACACCGTGGTGCCCACCGTGGCCGGCAAGTGCTGGTCCACCAGGTAGGCCGGCAAATGCACGCCGATGAATACCACCTGGAAACCGCAGACGAAAAAGCCGAACGCCAGCAGCCAGAACCCGGAATGGGAACAGGCCTCACGCAAGGCCTCAGAGAGGCTCTGCTCATGGCCCAGGCTGGGCAGCGGCTTGTCCTTGAGCATGCTCACCAGCGGCACGATCAATGCCACCAGCAACCCCAGCACCAACAGTGCCGAGGACCAGCCGAGCCAGCCGATCAAACCCAGGGTACCCGGCAGCATGGCGAACTGACCGAACGAACCGGCCGCACTGGCGACTCCCATGCCCATGCTGCGTTTCTCCGCCGGCAGCGCGCGCCCCACCACGCCGAGAAGCACTGAAAACGAGGTCCCCGAAAGCCCGATACCGATCAGCAAGCCGGCGCTCAACGACAGCGACAGCGGCGAATCGGCCAACCCCATGAACAACAGGCCCACGGCGTACAGCACACCGCCGACCAGCACTACCTTGGCCGCACCGAAGCGGTCGGCCAGGGCTCCAGTGAAGGGCTGGGCCAGGCCCCAGATGAGGTTCTGCAGGGCAATGGCAAAGGCAAACACCTCGCGCCCCCAGCCGAACTCCGCGCTCATGGGCGGCAGAAACAGCCCGAAGCCATGTCTTATCCCCAGGGACAAGGCCAGGATCAGCGCACTCCCGAGAAGAACCCAACCGCTGGTACGCCACATCGAAGTCATTTTATTCTCCATTTACGGGTATATACCCGCTTATCATCGAACGAAAGGCCTTCACGCCAGTTCGTTCAGCAAGGCCAGCAAGGTTTCGCGTTTTTCTGCACCCAGACGATCGATCAAGCGCTGTTGCGCCGCTTCCCAGGCCGGCAAGGCCGCCAGCAGTCGCTGCTGGCCCTCATCGGTCAGCTGGACGATGCGATTGCGTTGATCCTCGCCTTCGGACAACCGGACCAGGCCCTCGCCTTCCAGCACCCGCAGGTTACGGCCCAGGGTACTGCGGTCCAGACCCATGGCCTCGGCCAGGCTGGAAATGCTCGGTTGGTCCAGGCGCTGCAGGTTACTCAGCAAGGAATACTGGGCAACGTTGATCCCGAAGCCGTCGAGAGCGCCGTCGTAGAACCTGCTGACGCCACGGGCGGCGCGCCGCAGGTTGGTGCACAGACATTGAGAAGGAAGCATGGTGCGTGTATATACCCGCGATTAAGGGAATGCAAGAAATTTGCATAGTTCAGGGCGCAAATAAAACCCGCGCTCCGCCTTTCTAGAACAGCGCCAACCCCACCAGGACCGCCACTTCCAACAATTCCAGCAGAGCGCCCGCCGTGTCCCCGGTGGTGCCGCCCAGACGGCGCAGCATCAACTGACGCAAACCGGCAAACACCAGGCCCGCCAGCAGCAACGCCAACACCGCGCTATAGCCACCGAGCACTACGCACACCAACACAGTAAGCGCCAGCACCCACTTGCCGGCCAGACGCGGCAGATGATTCGCCAGCGCCTGCCCAAGGCCACCAGGGCGCACATAAGGCGTGCAGAGGAACAGCCCCAGCAAGGCGCCGCGACCGATCAGTGGCGCCAGCAGCAAGGCAACGCCGGCCTGCTGCTCGATCAGCGCCACCAGCGCGGCGAACTTGAGCAGCAACACCAGCCCCAGGGTGACCACGGCAATCGGCCCGCTGCGCGGGTCCTTCATGATCGTCAGCGTGCGCTCGCGATCGCCGAAGCCGCCCAGCCAGGCATCCGCGCTGTCGGCCAGCCCGTCCAGATGCAAGGCACCACTGAGCAGCACCCAGACCGTCAGCAACAATGCCCCATGCAGCAACGGCGGCGCGCCCATCAACAACTGGTTCAGCCCCCAGAGCAGCAGCCCGAACAGCAGGCCGATCAACGGGTAGAACAACAACGACCGGCCCATTTCCTCGGGCGACGGCATGCCCGGCAAACGCACCGGAAAACTGCTGAGAAATTGCAGGGCGATCCAGAATGGCAGCACGCTCAGACTCCTTCGCTCAATACCAGGCCAGCCTCGACAGTCAGGGCGAACAAGGCACCGTGAGCAACCTCGACATTCAGTAACTGCTCGCGCGGCAAACCTCGGGCCCGGGCCAGCAACAAGCGCATCACCCCGCCATGACTGACCAGCAGCACCCGCTCGCCGGCATAACGCTGATGCAGACGTTCGACCGCCCCCAGCACCCGCGCGGAAAACGCCAGCACCGGCTCGCCCTGCGGCGGGGTAAAGGCATAGGGATCGGCCCAGAACCGCCCCAGCGCCTCAGAGTCGGTCGCCATCAGCGCCGCCGCGCTCTGCCCTTCCCAGGCACCGAAATGCAGCTCCTGCAGATCCGGGTCCAGGGTCACCGGCAGCGCCAGGCGCGCCCCCTGTTCCTCGGCAAAACGCGCGCAGCGTTGCAAGGGCGAACTCACCAGCCGATCCCAGGGCCCCCGGCCTGCAACAGCAGCACGCATCTGCTGCCATCCGGCATCGGTCAGGGCATCGTCGAGGCTGCCGCGCAGGCCACCACCGAGCTCGGTTTCGCCGTGGCGCAGCAGGTCCAGGCGCAAGGTCATGCCGGACGATCCGCCACGGCCGCTTCGGCAAAAGTCGCCATCTGCCCGTGCAGGTCGCAGGCCAGGCGCAGCAACGGCACCGCCAGCGCCGCGCCACTGCCCTCACCCAGGCGCAGGCCGAGGTCCAGCAAAGGCTCGGCCTCGAGGGTTTGCAGGATATGCCGATGCCCCGGCTCGGCCCCACGGTGGCCGAACAGCAGCCACGGGCGGCACTCGGGGTTCAGCCGCACCGCCACCAGCGCCGCCACGCTGCAAATGAAACCATCGACCAGCACCGCGACGCCTTCCTGGGCACAGGCCAGGTAGGCCCCAACGAGCGCGGCGATCTCGAAACCGCCAAGGTTGAACAAAGTCTGCAAGGCATCGCCACGCTGGGCGGCGTGCCGGCTCAAGGCCCGCTCGATCACCTGCGCCTTGTGGCTGACACCCGCCGCATCCAGGCCGGTGCCCGGCCCCGCGAGGTGCGCCACCGGAATATCCAGCAAGGCGCAGGCCACGGCGCTGGCCGCGGTGGTGTTGCCAATGCCCATCTCGCCGCCGATAAACAGTTCGCTGCCCTGCTCGACGGCCCGCAGCACACTGTCACGTCCGGCCTGCAGGGCCTGCTCGCCCTGGACCTGGGTCATGGCCGGCCCCTCGACGAAGTTCCGGGTGCCCGCCCCCAGGTTCAAATGCCGCACGCCAGGCAGGTTCAAGCCGGGCGTCACCGTGCCGAGATCGACCACTTCCAGGCGTGCCCGCAGCTGCCGCGCCAACACGCTGATGGCTGCGCCGCCGCTGACGAAGTTGTGCAGCATCTGCCCCGTGACTGCCTGCGGATAAGCCGAAACACCCTCGGCCACCACCCCGTGGTCGCCGGCGAAAATCGCAATCCACAGCTGCTCCAGGCCAGGCTTGACCCGCCCCTGCAAGCCGGCCAGCTGTACCGCGACCCGCTCCAGCTGCCCCAGCGAACCCGCGGGCTTGGTCAATTGCTGCTGACGCGACTGCGCCGCCTCCAGGGCTTGAGTGTCGAGCGCCTTGCACGGCCGCAGCCACCAGAAGTCATTCATAACGCAGTTCCTTTCAGAGTCAGGGGCAGGCCGGCCACCGTCAGCACTACCCGCTGACAACGCTCGGCCAGGGCTTGATGCAGCCAACCGGCTTCATCGACATAACGGCGAGTCAATTCGCCCAGCGGCACGACACCCATTCCGGTCTCGTTGCTGACAAAAATGATTTCGCCCGGCAGCGACGCCAGGCACTCCAGCAGCGCTTCGCGCTCACTGGCGAGCCGCTGGGCATCCTCCAGCAGCAACAGGTTGGTCAGCCACAAGGTCAGGCAATCCACCAGCAGGCAGCGCTCGGCGCTCGCGCTTTCGCGCAGCACCCGCGCCAATTCCAACGGCTCCTCGATCAATGCCCATTGGGCCGGACGCCGTTCGCGGTGATGCGCGATGCGCTGATTCATTTCGCCGTCCAGCGCCTGGCTGGTGGCGATATAGGTCACGGCCAGGCCGCTCGCGCCGGCGAGCTTTTCCGCCAGGCGACTCTTGCCGGAACGGGCACCGCCGAGGATCAGTTGCAACATGCTTGGAAACCCTTGAATTGAGGTACAGCCACAGCGGCGCGGCAATGCCGGCACCGACGCTCTAAAGCCCGCAAAGCTGGCGTAGGTGCTCGGTGTCCAGGTGCCGCTCCACCAGATCGGCCAGGCGCTCGATATCGCGCTCACGCAAGGCGTGGTAGTCGACCGCCTGCACCTCGCGCAAACCCGCCCAACGCAGCAACGCACTGCAGGCCGCCGGCGCCTCGAACAGACCGTGCAGGTAGGTGCCGAGAATCTGCCCGTCGTCGCTGCGCGCGCCGTCGCAGCGACCGTCGTCCAGGGTCACGGCGGCCAGTTCCAGCGCAGGCCCCGTCGTGACGCCGGCATGGATCTCATAACCGCTGACCTCGGCTTCCTCCAGCGCCAGACGTCCACGCACATTGCGCAGCTGCTTCTCTTGTTCCAGCACCGTTTCGAACGCCAGCAGCCCCAACCCCGCGCTGGAGCCTGGCGCGCCTTCCAACCCCAAAGGGTCGTGCAGCTGCTCGCCGAGCATCTGCAAACCGCCGCAGATGCCCAGCAGCTTGCCGCCGTAGCGCAGGTGCCGGGCGATGGCCGTGTTCCAGCCCTGGGCGCGCAGGTACGCCAGGTCGCTGCGCACGCTTTTCGAGCCGGGCAGGATGATCAGGTCGGCCGGCGCAATCGCCTGGCCGGGACCGATGAATTGCAGGTCCACCTGGGGGTGCAGGCGCAGCGGGTCGAAGTCGGTGTGATTGCTGATGCGCGGCAATACCGGCACCAGTACTTTCAGCACCTGCTCGGCCTTGTCGGCCTGACGCTGGTCGATACCGTCTTCGGCTTCCAGATGCAGGTCCAGCACATAGGGCAACACGCCGATCACCGGCTTGCCGGTACGCGCTTCGAGCCAGTCGAGGCCCGGTTGCAACAGGGCGATATCACCGCGAAAACGGTTGATGATGAAACCTTTGACCCGCGCCTGCTCGCTTGGCGACAACAGCTCCAGGGTGCCCACCAGATGGGCGAAAACCCCGCCACGGTTGATGTCGGCGATCAGCAGCACCGGGCAGTCCACCGCTTCGGCAAAGCCCATGTTGGCAATGTCGCCGGCCCGCAGGTTGATCTCCGCCGGCGAGCCCGCGCCTTCCACCATCACCACCGGATAGGCCGCGCTCAGGCGTTGGTGAGAGGCCAGCACCGCCTGCATGGCGATGGCCTTGTAGTCGTGATAGGCCACCGCGTTCATGGTGGTCACCGCGCGACCGTGAATGATCACCTGGGCCCCAGTGTCACTGTTGGGTTTGAGCAGCACCGGGTTCATGTCGGTGTGCGGCTCCAGGTGCGCGGCCTGGGCCTGTACTGCCTGGGCCCGGCCGATCTCGCCACCGTCGGCGGTCACCGCGCTGTTGAGGGCCATGTTCTGCGGTTTGAAGGGCACGACGCTGACGCCCTGGCGCGTCAGCCAGCGGCAGAGCGCCGTCACCAGGGTGCTTTTACCGGCGTCGGAAGTGGTGCCCTGCACCATCAGGGTGGTCATGGATGTTCCTCGGCGTAGGCGACGAAGGCCTGTTCGAGACGCGACCAGTCGGCTTCGTCGGCCGGCAGGCCGAAGCGCAGGCTGCTGTTGTGGGTGAACAGCCGCAGCAGGATGCCCCGGCGCGCCATGAACTCATGCAACAGCTCGGCGCGATCGGTGATCAGCCACTGGAACAGCGCACAGCCACCCTGGGGTTTCAGGCCATGGTGCTCGAGCAACTGCGCCAGGCGCAGGCTCGCCGCTTCGCTGCGCACGCGTTGCCGCTCATGGCCTTGGCTGTCACGCAGGCACACCTGGCCCAGCACCCGGGTCGGCCCACTGACGGCCCAGGGGCCGACCTGCTCGGCCAGCAGCTTGAGCAGCTTGCGCTCGGCCAGCACGAAGCCCAGGCGCACCCCGGCCAGGCCGAAAAACTTGCCGAAGGAACGCAGGACGATCAACCCCACCTGATCGGCCTGGGCCGCCAGGCTCAGCTGGGGAGTGTTGTCCATGAAGGCTTCGTCGACCACCAGCCAGCCACCGCGCTGCGCCAGGCGCGCATGCCAGTCCAGCAGGCGCTCCGGGGTCAGGCTCAAGCCCGTGGGGTTGTTCGGGTTGACCACCACCAGCACGTCCAGGCTGTCGAGGAAAAAGTCCACTTCCTGTTCCAGCACTTCCCGCACGATATAGCCGCTGCGGCGCCAGGCTTCGGCGTGCTCGGCATAACAGGGCGACAGCACGCCGACCTTGCCGGCGCGGCGCAAACGCGGGAGCAGCTGGATCGCAGCCTGGGAACCGGGCACCGGCAACACATGGGCCGCGCCGTAGTAGTCGCGGGCCGCCTGCTCCAGGCCATCGTCGGTTTCCGGCAGGCGCGCCCAGGCCCGCATCCCGATCTCGGGAATCGGCCACGGCCAGGGTGCCAGGCCGCTGGACAGGTCCAGCCAGTCGGCCTCGGCGATGCCGTATTGCTCGGCCGCCTTGCGCAGGCGGCCACCGTGCTCAAGCATAGAACTCAGCTCCCACGCAGAGAATCAGCAGCCATAACCAGACCCCGCGCTGCACCAGTTGCCAGCCGCGATCGATGGACGAGGCATCGGCCGCCACGCCTTCGCCCAATTGCGGGCGCTGATGCAGCTCGCCGTGATAGATCGCCGCGCCGCCTAGCTCGACGCCCAGGGCCCCGGCCCCGGCCGCCATCACCGGCCCGGCATTCGGGCTGTCCCAGGTCGGCCCCTGGCGGCGCCAGCATTTCAGCGCCAGGCGGGTCTTGCCCAGCAACGCGTAAGTCAGGGCTACCAGGCGGGCTGGAATGTAGTTGAGCAGGTCGTCGATCTTCGCCGCCGCCCAGCCGAAACGCTCGAAGCGTTCATTACGATAGCCCCACATCGCATCCAGGGTATTGCTCAGGCGATAGAGCACCACGCCCGGCGCACCGGCCACGGCAAACCAGAACAAGGCGGCGAACACCGCATCGCTGCCGTTTTCCAGCACCGACTCGGTGGCGGCGCGGGCGACTTCGGTGGCATCCAGCTCGCTGGTCTGCCGGCTCACCAGATAACCGACCCGCTGCCGCGCCTGGTCCAGGTCGTCGCTGCGCAAGGCCTGGGCCACCGGCTCGACATGCTCGCCGAGGCTGCGCAGGCCAAGGGCGCAATACAGCGCCAGGATCTCGAACAACCAGCCGATGTAGGGCAGCCAGGAAAACAGGGTTGCCAGCAGGGTCAGCGGCAGCACCGCGATGACCCAGGCGGTGACGCCATGACTGCGCCAGCCGCGGCCACCGGAGTTGAAGCGTTGCTCGATGCGATCGGCAAAACGACCGAACACCACCAGTGGATGCCAGCGCTTGGGTTCGCCCAGCAACGCATCCAGCGCCACCCCGGCGACACTCAGCAACGCCACACTCATTGACTCACTCCCCAGTAATTTTCATACAGCAATTCACTCAGCGGACGCTCCCGCGCCCAGCCTTCGAGCACCAGCATCGGCGCCGGGTAAAACTCGCCGACCGGGCCCAGGCACAGCACCGCCAGCGGCTTGGCCCCGGCCGGCAGGCCCAGCAACTGGGCCAAGGCAGCGGGCTCGAACAGCGACACCCAGCCCATGCCCAGCCCTTCGGCCCGGGCCGCCAGCCACAGGTTCTGAATCGCGCAGGAGAGCGAGGCCAGGTCCATTTCCGGCAGGGTGCGGCGGCCGAAAATATGCCGCTCACGGTCGTCCATCAGCGCCGCCACCAGGACCTCGGCGCAGTCGTTGATGCCTTCGACCTTGAGCTTCATGAACTCATCGGAGCGTTCGCCCAGGGCCTCGGCGGTGCGTACCCGCTCCTCTTCCACCAGTTGCTGGATTTGCCCGCGCAACGACCGGTCACTGATACGGATGAACCGCCAGGGCTGCATCAGGCCAACGCTGGGCGCCTGGTGCGCCGCCTCCAGCAGGCGACGTAAGACCTGCGGCTCGACCGTGCCACCGACGAAGTGACGCATGTCACGACGCTCGGCGATCGCGCGATAGACCGCGTCGCGCTCGGCCGCGGAAAAGGCGTTGTCGCTCATGGGCGCCGCGCGAGCACGCTCGCTCCTGCCGGCGCCAGCAGGGACGCCACCGCTTCGGGGTTGGACGGAAAATAGAAATGCACATAAGAGGCGGTCATCCGCCCTTCGCGGTAAACCGCTTCCGCGCCGCGCCCGCCATTCGGGCTCAGGCCGCGAGCGATCGGCGCAAGCTCGGTGCTGGTCAACGAATGATGATAGGTATGCCCGCGCAACGAACCTTCCGGCAACTCCACCGCCTGCAAGGCCAGGGCCGCCAGGCGCTTTTGCATCACCGCATCGCCGGGCAACAGGCCCAGCAGTTCGGCGCGCTCGCCGTCGACGTCGGTCAGGGAATCCAGCAGATACAACATGCCGCCACACTCGGCGAGCAAGGGTTTGCCTGCGGCATGATGCGCGCGGATCGCGCTGAGCATCGAGCCGTTCGCCGCCAGCGCCCGGTGATGCAGCTCCGGGTAACCGCCCGGCAGATACAGGCTGTCCGCCTCCGGCAGCGTCGCGTCATGGATCGGCGAGAAAAAGACCAGCTCGGCGCCCATGGCCCGCAACAGATCCAGGCTCGCGCCATAGGTAAAGGCAAAGGCTTCGTCACGGGCCACGGCAATGCGCACGCCGGCCAACAACGGTTCGACGGCAACCACCTGGGGAGCGGCGAACGCCACGGCGGGCGGTAAGGCCACTTCGCAGCTGTCAGCCAAGGCGGCCGCGGCGGCGTCGAGACGCAGATCCAGATCGTTGAGTTCGCTGGCCTGCACCAACCCCAGATGGCGGCTGGGCAGTTCGATGCCGGTCTCCCGGGACAGCGCGCCGTACCAGCGCAAGCCCTCGGTCAGGCTGCCTTCGAGCAACTGCGCATGCCGCAGGGTGCCGACGCGGTTGGCCAGCACGCCGGCGAACGGCAAGTCCGGCTGATAACGCGCCAGCCCCAGCGCCAGGGCGCCGAAGGTCTGGGCCATGGCGGTGCCATCGATCACCGCGAGCACTGGCACCCCGAAATGCCGCGCCAGGTCGGCGCTGGACGGCGTGCCGTCGAACAGCCCCATCACGCCTTCGATCAGGATCAGGTCCGCCTCGCCGGCGGCCTCCCATAACAGGCGGCGGCTTTCCTGCTCGCCGACCATCCACATGTCCAGTTGATACACCGGCGCACCGCTGGCGCGCTCGAGGATCATCGGGTCGAGAAAATCCGGGCCGCACTTGAACACGCGCACCTTGCGCCCCTGATTGCGATGCAGGCGGGCAAGCGCGGCGGTCACGGTGGTCTTGCCCTGACCGGAAGCCGGTGCGGCAATCAATACCGCCGGGCAATGACGGGCATCACTCACAGTTCGACGCCTTTTTGCGCTTTGATCCCGGCCTGGAAGGCATGCTTGACCATGCCCATTTCGGTGACGGTGTCGGCCAGCTCGATCATCTCTGGCTTGGCGCCACGTCCGGTGACCACCACATGCTGCATCGGCGGTCGCGCCTGCAGGTCGCTGAGCACCTGATCCAGGTCCAGATAGCCGTGCTTGAGGGCGATGTTCAGTTCATCGAGCAGCACCAGGCCGATCGTCGGATCGCTCAGCAGTTCGCGGGAAACCGCCCAGGCCGCTTCGGCCGCGGCGATGTCGCGCTGGCGGTCCTGGGTTTCCCAGGTGAAGCCTTCGCCCATGACATGGAAACGCACCTGCTCCGGGAAGCGCCGGAAGAACAATTCCTCGCCAGTGCTGTTGCGGCCCTTGATGAACTGCACCACGCCGCATTGCATGCCGTGGCCCATGGCCCGCGCGAGCATGCCGAAGGCCGAGCTGCTTTTGCCTTTGCCGTTGCCGGTCAGCACCAGCAGCAAACCGCACTCGTTCGGCGAGTTGGCGATGCGTTCATCGATCACGGCTTTTTTGCGCAACATGCGCGCCAGATGGCGTTCGTCACGATCGGGGGATTCAGTCATGGGGCAGCTCTCCGTTGGGGCTGGATAACGGGGGGCAGGAATAGGAATAGACGGCGCAAGCCTGGCATCGCCCACCGTGATGCCGTTGGATGGATCAGGCCGGTCTCCGGGCTTGTGAGTGGCTGGGATGCCCAACTGCGCGCCTTCCCATGTCGACAGTCGACACAGTGGCATCAGGCGCAGTCTTGACTCACTTACCGTTGCGGGGGCAGCGCCGGAATCGTCATGCGTGCGCCTTCGGCACGCGTACTCACCGGCTTCCCTGTTTCACTCTGTCGACCCAAGGCCACAGAGCACCTGAAACAAGTCGCGAAGGTTAGAGGGTTGGGGGTGGAGCGTCAATTAAAGCCCCGCAGATCGGCGAATGCTGCATATCGGAAAAATGACGCCAATCTTGTGCCACACTCAGCGCAGTGATATCAAATAGCCATAATCTCGTTAAAAAACTCCAATATCTGAACAATAATAGGAAAAGTCCGATGCAAGGCATGATCATCAGCAATCCGAAATTGGAATTCCTGCGCCCTGCCCTGGAACGCTGGTTCGATTGCATCGACCGCTACAACACCGTGCGCGGCGATAACGAAAGCCCGTACTGGTTCGACGAAAAAGCCAACCTGGGAATGCTCTCGGCGGCAGCCTGGATGGCGGAGATGGTCACCCTGGAACACGCACCGAGCAAAAAACAGCTCGAGGACGGCGACCGCAGCGGCCGCACCGACCTGTACATCGCCACGCAGGAGGAACGCGTCTATATCCAGACCACCCAGCGTTGGCCCCGGGTCAACAGCCTGCACCTGACCCAACCGTTGCTGGATGCCGCCAGCGACGCGAAAAAAGCCAGCTACCCCAGCGACCTGAAACTTGGCTGCCTGTTCGTCACGCCACAGAAAACCCAGCACAGTGCCACTCCGGAAGAATTGCAGGACATGGTCGACGACCTGCAAAAGGAACACTGCTGCGCCGTGGCCTGGTACTTCCCCTATGCGTACCGCAAATTGCGCAACGAAGCCGGCAACTATCACCCCGGCGTTGCCGTGCTGTTCAAGGAAGCACGCTGAGCAGGTGGAACCATCGTCCATCTGTGCTTCTCTATGACTACACCGACTTCGTGCATTCATAGGGAAATCAGCATGCTCAAGCTTCGATACGCAATCCTTGTCGCCGTCGCCGCAGGCCTCGCCGCCTGTGGCGAGACCTCCACCCTCCAGGTCTCCGACGGCACCGGCCCCTCGCCGAAACTGCCCGAACCGAACAAGACCCTGTTCCCGACCGTGAACATCGCGCCCGCAATCGGCTGGCCGCAAGGCGCCAAACCGGTGGCCGCCGCCGGCACCCAGGTCGTCGCATTCGCCGAAAGCCTGGACCATCCGCGCTGGTTGTACGTGCTGCCCAACGGCGACGTACTGGTGGCGGAGACCAACGCCCCACCCTCCCCCGATGACAGCAAAGGTATTCGTGGCTGGATAGCCAGCAAGATCATGAGCCGCGCCGGGGCCGGCGTGCCCAGCCCGAACCGCATCACCCTGCTGCGGGACAAGGATCACGATGGCGTGGCGGAAACCCGTACGGCATTCCTGGAAAACCTCAACTCGCCGTTCGGCATGACCCTGGTGGGCAATGACCTGTACGTCGCCGATACCGATCGCCTGCTGCGCTTCCCCTACAAGGACGGCGACACCAGGATCAGCGCCCAGCCGACCAAGGTGGTGGACCTGCCTGGTGGCAAGCTGAACCACCACTGGACCAAAAACGTGATTGCCAGCAAGGACGGCAGCAAGTTGTACGTCACGGTCGGCTCCAACAGCAACGTCGGCGAAAACGGCATGGACCAGGAAGAAGGCCGTGCCGCCATCTGGGAAGTCGACCGCGCCAGCGGCAAGCAACGGATTTTTGCCTCAGGCCTGCGCAACCCCAACGGCATGGCCTGGGAGCCGCAAAGCGGCCAGTTGTGGACCGCGGTCAACGAGCGCGACGAGATCGGCAGCGACCTGGTGCCGGACTACATCACCTCGGTCAAGGACGGCGCCTTCTATGGCTGGCCATTCAGCTATTACGGCCAGCATGTGGACGTGCGAGTCACTCCGCAGAACCCGGACCTGGTGGCCAAGGCCATCGCCCCGGATTATGCCGTCGGCCCGCATACCGCCTCTCTCGGCCTGGCATTCGCCGAAGGCAGCAAGCTGCCGGCGCCGTTCACCCAAGGCGTGTTCATCGGCCAGCATGGCTCGTGGAACCGCAAGCCCCACAGCGGCTACAAAGTGATCTTCGTACCCTTCGCCAACGGCAAGCCGGTAGGCCAACCGGTGGACGTCCTGACCGGTTTCCTCAACGCTGACGAGAAAGCCATGGGCCGCCCGGTCGGCGTAGTGATCGACAAGCAAGGGGATCTGCTGGTAGCCGATGATGTCGGCAACAAAGTCTGGCGCGTGTCAGCAGCCAAGGCGCAATAGGTTCAGCGCTTGCGGCACAGGGTCAAGCCGTCCCCCAGGGGCAGCAGCGACAGGTCGACACGCGGGTCATCCTTCAAGGCGCGATTGAGTGCCTGGATGGCCCGGGTGTCTTCACTCTGGGGATTTTCCTCCAGCACCCGACCGCTCCACAGCGTGTTATCGAACACCGCCAACCCGCCCACGCGTAGCAGGCGCAGGGCACTTTCCAGGTAAGCCGGGTAATTGGCCTTGTCGGCGTCGATGAAGACCAGGTCGAAACCACCCTCGCCCTCCTCCTGCTCGATCCTGGCCAAGGTCTCCAGGGCCGGTGCCAGGCGTAACTCGATCCGTCCGGCGACACCTGCTTCCTGCCAGTAACGGCGCGCGGTGGCGTTGTAGTCGCCCGGGATGTCACAGCAGATCAGTTGACCATCCTCCGGTAAAGCCGCGGCCATGGACAAGGCGCTGTAGCCGGTGAAGGTCCCCACCTCCAGCACATGCCGGGCACCGATCAGCTTGATCAGCAACGCCAGGAACTGACCCTGCTCGGGCGCCACCTGCCAGCGCGCCATGGGCAGCGCCTGGGTTTCGTCACGCAGACGGCGCAACAGCGGCGTTTCGCGCAGGGAAACGTCGAGCAGGTAGTGATAGAGGGCGTCGTCGAGGTTGAGGGTACGAGCGGTCATGGCAACCTCGACGCAGAGACAGGACTAAGGATTGTGCGCCAGATGCTCTGGTTGCAGCACGCGCTTGGCGCTCAGGTAGGCTTTTTGCCAATAGGCCTTGGACAGACTGTCCAGCTTCACCGTGCCGCCGGTGGCCGGCGCATGGACGAAGCGGCCTTCGCCGACATAGATGCCCGCATGGCTGACCTGGGAACCGCCATTGGTGGCAAAAAATATCAGGTCGCCGGTCTGCAAGGCGTTCTTGCCGACATTCGGTGCCCGCATGCCGATCATTTCGCGGGTCGAGCGCGGCAGCGAGATACCGGCTGCGTCGCGATAGACGTAGCCGATCAGGCCACTGCAATCGAAACCGGAGTCCGGTGTGTTGCCGCCCCAGCGATAAGGCGTGCCCACCAGGCCCAACGCACGAAACAGCACGTCTTCGGCAGCCGGCGAGAAGGTCTGGGGAGTGTTGAATACGGGAGCACGTACCACGGGCGCGGGTGGCGGGGTACGACTGGCGCACGCGCTGAGCAGCGCGGCGAGAACGATCAATGCAAGGCGGGCCGACGTCGACATATACAGAACAATCCTGATCTGGATGCGGCTTTCTCTGCCGTGAGGCCGAAAACAAAACCGCGTAAGCAGGGCTTACGCGGTTAGTTTTCAACAATAGATCAGGATTCTAGCGTCTACGCGCCAAACTTCAAGTAAGACTTTAACTTCACCTTACAAAAAGTCCGCTTACTTGCGTGCAGTGACCACGGTCGGGGCCATGGCGAGGGCCCGCTTGGCTTCGATGAAGGTCTTGCTCCAGTAGCTGTCGCCCAGGCTGTCCACCCGCACGCCACCGCTGCGGCGGCTGCTGGAGTGGATGAACTGGTCATCGCCCAGGTAGATGCCAGCGTGGCTTACGCGACCGCGGCGGCCATTGGTGGCGAAGAACAGCAGATCGCCCGGCTGCAGCTTGTTACGCGCAACCAGCGGAGCATCAACGTTGATCATTTCACGGGTGGAGCGCGGCAGATTCATGCCGGCTTCTTCACGGAACAGATAGCCGATGAAACCGCTGCAATCGAAACCGGCTTCAGAGGTACCGCCGAAACGGTAACGGGTACCGATCAGGGACATGCCACGTTCGAGAATACTGTCAGCCAGCACTGGCAGTTGGTAAGGCTTGCTGTCAGCGAACTCGGCGAGTTCTTTTTCGGTTGCCAGCTCTTCCTGGAAAATAGCGGAAGACTGGGCTTTTGAAGAGTTTTGAACCTGTTGTTGCTGCTCTTGTTGGCTCACCGGAGAGTGGGTGGCGCAACCAAACAACAGGGTAACGAGTGCAAGAGGCACGAGGGGTGCGAAGCGCTTCAGCATGGGCACGACCGTGGCTTAAAGTTATAAAGAAGCCGCGACTATGCCTTCTATCGCTCTAATTTGCAAATTCAATCGATTGAAATGTGACTTATCGGTTTCTACTCAACATCTAAGGCCTTAAGCCCATTTTAAACGCACGCGCCTCTGGAACCGCTTCCGGATGCGGGTTTCTGGCGCCTGGAATATGCCAAAAAGCCACTACCGCCCGCGGTTTTACCAGCCCAGGGTTTCTTTGAGAAAGGGAATGGTCAGCTTGCGCTGAGCCTGCAAGGACGCCTGATCGAGGCGCTCCAGCAGCTCGAACAAGGCGCTCATGCTGCGGGTACCGCGCGTCAGGATAAAGTGCCCGACTTCATCGGTCAGGTGCAGCCCGCGACGCGAGGCGCGCAACTGCAATGCACGCAATTTGTCTTCATCGGAGAGCGGGCGCATCTGGAAGATCAGCGCCAGAGTCAGGCGGGATTTGAGGTCCGCCAGCTTCACCGGCAGCTCTCGTGGAGAGGTCGAAGCCGCGATCAACAGGCGCCGGCCGCTGTCACGCAAGCGGTTGAACAGATGAAACAGCGCCTCTTCCCAGTCAGCTTTGCCCGCCACCGCTTGCAAGTCGTCCAGGCAGACCAGTTCGTACTGTTCCAGGTTGTCGAGGATTTCGATGCCGCGGTCCAGCAATTCCGCCAGGGGCAAATAGACCGCTGGCTCCCCCAACTGCTCGAACCGCAGGCAGGCCGCCTGCAGCAAGTGCGTACGCCCTACCCCATCCTTGCCCCAGAGGTAGATCAGGCTTTCGGTCCAGCCGGCGTCGGCTTCGCAAAGCCGCTCGACATAGCCGAGTGCAGCGGCATTGGCGCCTGGGTAGTAGTTGATGAAGGTGGCGTCATCACGCAGACGCACACCTAGGGGCAGCTGAATCGGTTTCATGCTGACTGAACAGTTCCAAACGAACCGTTAGTGGCCTCTGTGTAAAGTTTGCAAAGTTTATACCCGTGACGCCGGGCGCACAATGTAGCAGACCACAAGCAAAATCAAAGGTTTGCGTTAGCCTGATGAAATCACGGGGGTTTCTTTGACGGTGGATGTGACAGCTGTAAAGACTCTCGATGGCACCCGCCTGAAACGCAGGCGCCCCAAAAGCGTTAACCGTGGACGTTACAGCTCGGACTCCTCTACACCGCTATAGATGTCCGAATCCTTGTACAAGTCGTGCACATGGCGCACCAGCACCATGATTACCGCCGCCACCGGTAAGGCCAGCAGGATGCCGGTGAAACCGAACAGCTCGCCACCGGCGAGAATCGCGAAGATCACCGCCACCGGGTGCAGGCCGATCCGGTCGCCCACCAGCAAGGGGGTCAGCACCATGCCCTCCAGGGCCTGGCCGACCATGAACACGGCCACGATACCGATCATCGGGTACAGGTCGCCACCGAACTGGAACAACCCGGCAATCAGCGCCGCGCCGATGCCGATGACAAACCCCATGTACGGCACGATGGCCGCCAGGCCGGCAATCAGACCGATCAACAGCCCCAGTTCCAGCCCGACCAGCATCAGGCCCGCCGCATAGATCATCCCCAGGGCCACCATCACCAGCAGCTGACCACGGACGAACGCCCCCAGCACTTCATGGCATTCCCCCGCCAGCGCCACCACACGCTCCTCGCGATCACGGGGCAACAGGCTGCGGATCTTCGCCATCATCAGGTCCCAGTCGCGTAGCAGGTAAAAGCTGACCACCGGAATCAGCACCAGGTTGGCCAGCCAGCCAATCAGCGCCAGGCTGGAGGCCGTTGCCTGGCTCAGGACCACGCCGACGATATCGGTGGTCTGCCCCATGTGCTCGCTGATCGCCGCCTTGACCTTGTCGAACTTCCAGAAACCATCGGACAAGCCCAGCTTGGACTGCGCCCAGGGCATTGCCGTGTGCTGCAGCCAATCGAGCATCTGCGGCGCCAGTTCGTACAGGCGCAGCAGTTGCTTGGCGAGCATAGGCACCAGCACCAGCAACAACGCCATGACGATCAGGGTGAACAGGGCAAATACCGCCACCACGCCCCAGGTGCGCGACAACCCGAGCTTTTCCAGGCGGTCCACCAGCGGATCGAACAGATAGGCCAACAGCAAGGCCACCAGGAACGGCGTCAGGATCGGATGCAACAGGTACACAAATCCACAAAGCAGGACCAACCCACCCAACCAGACCCATCGACGCGTATCAGCCATGAACCACTCCATTGCTTCTATATAAAGAAAACCTACCAGCGAAACCGCAGCTGCGCGACCGGTGCAGGCGCAGGTGTCGCGCCTTCGACAGTCGGCTGGACAGGCACAGCGCCCGCCGGGACTTCCTGCAACCGTGCCAGGCTCAGTTGCGCACGCAACTGCTCGGCGCTGCCGCTGACCCGGTACACCGAACGATCACCATCGACACTCTGCAAACGCCCACCGAAGGGCTCGAGCAAACGACCCAACGCCGCATAGCGCTCCAGGTTCATGCCCTGCACTTCCAGCAACTGCTCGCTGGATGCGCCCGGCTTGACCGCGAAACGCGGGGCCAGGCGCTGGCTGACCGCCAACAGCACGGCATCGGCCAAGGCCGGCACATCAGCTCCCTGGACGCTGCCCTGTTCCTTCTGGTCACCCAGCCACAGGCGCCATTTGGCCTGCCACTGACCGCCCTCTTCACTGGCATGCACCGCCAGCAGGGCGTCCGCGCCGTAACGCTCCGACGCGGCGCGCAATGGCGCCGGATCGGAACCTTCGAGATTCGGCGCCGTAGCGACAATCTGCTCATTCAGGTCACCCAGCGGCAAACGCAGCGGCAGGCCGCGGTGCAGGGCAGCGCGGCGCAACGGTGTGGCGCTGGCCTGGCCATCGCCCACCAGGCTGGAACCTTCACTGGAGTCGGTCAGCCACCAGCCGAGAATCGACGGGCGATTACTGCCCCACAGCGACAGGCCAGCCTGGCGCAACGCCCGGTCGGTGCTGGCCGGGTCGAAGTCGACCTGCAGGCTTTCGGGAGGACCGGCGTCGTAGCCGTACTGGCTGATGATCTGCTGCGGGTCCTTGCGGATCGCCGCCAGTCCCGGGTTCTGCAGGGCCTTGCTATCGCCGGTCAGGCGCAATACCAGGGTCTCCAGGGCCCGCTGGGTGGCCTGATCGCGCTCGCCAGGGGACTGACTGCTGACCGGTTCGCGGACCTGATACAGGTTATTGAGGGTTTCGGCATGACTCGCCAGGCTGACCAATGACAAACAGCCCACAAAAAGAAATTTACCCAAACGCATGGAGGATTCCCGACGACAAAAGGCGGCTGGAACAGACCGCATGAACAGGATTGACCCAGGCTGTGACCACAAAGCCTGGGCAAACATTCACCCGGTCGATGGAAGTTTTCGTGCTGTCATAACGACAGCGGGTACAAGGCTATACCTTATACAGCCCCGAGCGGCGCGATCGACACGCGCAATTGCGGTTTTTTTTAAGCGGATATGCCCTGCCCGTCGGCCCGAGGATGGCCGCTACACCTCAAGCCTGATAAAATCGCGCGCCTTCGCAGACCGGCAACAGCCGGGGTCGCTGAAATGATTGCGCAGCATTGCCGCCGCGACTGTTTCAATGGCCTCCCTGGACTCGGTCGATACCCCCTGAATCCCCCCTAAAGGCCTGGATCATGAGCAAGCAACCCTCCCTGAGCTACAAAGACGCCGGTGTAGACATCGACGCCGGTGAAGCATTGGTCGAACGCATCAAGAGCGTCGCCAAGCGCACTGCGCGCCCGGAAGTCATGGGCGGCCTGGGCGGTTTCGGCGCCCTCTGCGAAATCCCGGCCGGCTACAAGCAGCCAGTACTGGTCTCCGGTACCGACGGCGTGGGCACCAAGCTGCGCCTGGCACTGAACCTGAACAAACACGACAGCATCGGCCAGGACCTGGTCGCCATGTGCGTCAACGACCTGGTGGTCTGCGGTGCCGAGCCGCTGTTCTTCCTCGACTACTACGCCACCGGCAAACTGAACGTCGACGTTGCCGCCACCGTGGTTACCGGTATCGGTGCGGGCTGCGAACTGGCTGGCTGCTCCCTGGTCGGCGGTGAAACCGCTGAAATGCCCGGCATGTACGAAGGCGAAGACTACGACCTGGCCGGCTTCTGCGTCGGCGTGGTGGAAAAAGCCGAAATCATCGACGGCTCCAAGGTTGCCACCGGCGACGCCCTGCTCGCCCTGCCATCGTCCGGCCCGCACTCCAACGGCTACTCGCTGATCCGCAAGATCATCGAAGTCTCCGGTGCCGATATCGAAACCGTCCAGCTCGACGGCAAGCCGCTGACCGAACTGCTGATGGCCCCGACCCGCATCTACGTCAAGCCACTGCTCAAGCTGATCAAGGACACTGGCGCGGTCAAGGCCATGGCCCACATCACCGGCGGCGGCCTGCTGGACAACATTCCGCGTGTCCTGCCAAAAGGCGCCCAGGCCGTGGTCGACGTGGCCAGCTGGCAGCGCCCGGCGGTATTCGACTGGCTGCAAGAGAAAGGCAACGTCGACGAACACGAAATGCACCGCGTGCTGAACTGCGGCGTGGGCATGGTGATCTGCGTGGCTCAGGAGCACGTTGAAAGCGCCCTGAACGTCCTGCGTGAAGCCGGCGAACAACCTTGGGTCATTGGTCAGATCGCTAGCGCCGCCGAAGGCGCTGCCCAGGTCGAGCTGAAAAACCTCAAGGCACATTGATGCAAGAGCTGATGCCAGCCACCTGTGATGTAGTGGTGCTGTTGTCCGGTACCGGCAGCAACTTGCAGGCCCTGATCGACAGTACCCAGGGCGACGACAGCCCGGTACGCATCCGCGCGGTGATATCCAACCGCGCCGACGCCTACGGCCTGCAACGCGCCCAGGACGCGGGTATCGATACCCGCGCCCTCGATCACAAGGCATTCGAAGGCCGCGAGGCCTTCGATGCCGCACTGATCGAACTGATCGACGCCTTCCAGCCCAAGCTCGTGGTGCTTGCCGGATTCATGCGCATTCTCAGCGCGGACTTCGTGCGGCACTATCAGGGTCGCCTGCTCAATATCCATCCTTCGCTGCTACCCAAATACAAAGGGTTACACACTCATCAGCGAGCGCTGGAGGCCGGAGACACCGAGCACGGCTGCAGCGTGCACTTTGTGACAGAGGAACTCGATGGCGGACCACTGGTCGTACAGGCAGTGATCCCGGTAGAGTTGCACGACTCGCCGCAAAGCCTGGCGCAGCGGGTCCACGTCCAGGAACACCGGATTTACCCGATGGCCGTACGCTGGTTTGCCGAAGGTCGACTCACACTCGGCGAACAGGGTGCTTTACTGGATGGTCAGTTACTGGCCGCCAGTGGCCACTTGATTCGTAATTAGGAGATTTTATGCGTCGCGCCCTGCTCTTCGCTTGTGCTCTGCTCGCCCTGCCCTTCGCGCAGGCTGCGGACCTTCAACCCTTCTCCGCCAGCTATACCGCCGACTGGAAACAGCTGCCGATGAGCGGTACCGCCGAACGCAGCCTGGAAAAGAAAGGCGATGGCACCTGGAAGCTGAGCTTCAAGGCTTCGATGATGATCGCCAGCCTGACTGAAGAAAGCACCCTGACGCTCGACAAGGACACCCTGCTGCCGCAGTCCTATCACTTCGAGCGCGGCGGCCTGGGCAAAGCCAAGAAGGCCGACCTGGACTTCGACTGGAATGCCAAGATGGTCACCGGCACCGATCGCGGCGATGCGGTCAAGATCCCGCTCAATCGCGGCATGGTCGACAAATCCACCTACCAGCTCGCTCTGCAGCACGATGTAGCCGCCGGCAAGAAAAGCATGAGCTACCAGGTCGTCGATGATGGCGAAGTCGATACCTACGACTTCCGTGTCCTGGGCTCGGAAAAAGTCGACACCAAGGCCGGCCAGATCGATGCGATCAAGGTCGAGCGCGTGCGCGACCCGACACAAAGCAAACGCATCACCGTCATGTGGTTCGCCAAGGACTGGGATTACCTGCTGGTTCGCCTGCAACAGGTCGAAACCGACGGCAAGGAGTACAACATCATGCTCCTGAACGGCACCGTCAACGGCAAGACCGTCAAAGGCAGCTAAGCCGCACGACAATGAAAAAGCCCCGCCGATGCGGGGCTTTTTTTCGCCTGGTGCTTCCATTTAGCCGCTCAAGCACAGCCCTCCTGGCGACCCAACAGGCTCTCTCGCCGGGCAAAAACACCCAGTACGACAGCCGCCCAACATGAAACTTTTGTCATAAAACTCCGGCCCCTGCGACCGAATGCCACAGTTTCCGCGGCCTGCGGGACTGTTTCGAAATCTGCAAAAGATTGTTGCATTTGAAAGCAATTTACTTAGCCAGCTAACAAAATATATAACGGAGTCCTGCACACGCCTTGCTGCAGATCAATAGAGATTGGAGCTAGCAGATGACTGTAAAAGTAACTGAACGCGACGATTCACACATGTCCCATGAAGGCGTAGCCGCAGGTGTACGGATCTGGGACGTGCATCAACAAGACTTGCTGGTGGGAATGTTTCATTCCGAGAGCGATGCCCATAATTACAAGGCCGAACTGGAGAAGCTGGAGCAGAACCGCGCACCGCAAAGCTCCTGACCTCACAACGACTGCCGCGCCTGCCGCCACGCATCGGCAGGCGCTTCAGAAACAACAAACCCCGCTCATGGCGGGGTTTGTTGTTTCTGCGGGTTTACCACATCAGATCGTCAGGGATCTGGTAGGCCGCGTACGGATCGTCCTCGTCCGGCGCCTCGGTCGGCGTGTTGAGCTGAACGATGCGCCGTGGATCGCGCTCCTGGATCTTCAGCGCGGCTTCACGCGGGATGACCTCATAACCGCCGGCATGGTGCACGATGGCCAGCGAGCCGCTGCTCAGCTTGTTGCGCATCAGGGTGTTCACCGACAGGCGCTTGACCTTCTTGTCATCGACGAAGTTGTAGTAGTCCTCGGTGGTCAGCTTCGGCAGGCGCGACACTTCGATCAGTTGCTTGATCTGCGCGGCACGGGCCTTCTGCTCGGCCTTCTCCTGCTGCTGGCGGTTGAGCTCCTGGTCGCGCTTGACCTTCTCGGCCTGCGCCTCCTGGGCCAGGCGCGCCTGGGTATCGTCCGCCTCGACCTGGCCTTTATGGACCAGGCGTTGCTGCTTCTGTTTCTCTTTGCTGACCTGTTTGGCCTGCTTTTGGTTGACCAGCCCTGCTTTGAGCAACTGGTCGCGAAGGGAAAGGCTCATTGGTGCTCACTCACTTAGGCAACAGCCTCAGCCACAGCTGGGCAAATTCTTTTCCTGACGTTTGGCTTCGCCCCACAAGGCGTCCAACTCTTCGAGGGTGCAATCTTCCATGGGTCGGCGGGTATCGCGCAATGCCTGCTCGATAAATCGGAACCGTCGCTCGAACTTGGCATTGGCGCCACGCAGGGTGGTTTCCGGATCGACCTTCAGATGTCGGGCCAGGTTGACCACGGCGAACAGCAAGTCGCCCACCTCGTCGGCGATCGCCTGCGGGTCATTCTCGGACATGGCTTCGAGCACTTCATCGAGCTCTTCGCGGATCTTGTCCACCACCGGCAAGGCGTCCGGCCAGTCAAAACCGACCTGGGCCGCGCGTTTTTGCAGCTTGGCCGAACGGGACAGGGCCGGCAGCGCCGTGGGCACATCGTCGAGCAAGGACAACTGCAAAGGCTGCGCCGACTTCTCGGCACGCTCCTCGGCCTTGATCTCTTCCCAGCGCTGCTTGACCTGTTCTTCATCCAGCCGCGGAATATCCAGCGGCGCGTACAGGTCCCCGGTAGGGAATACATGGGGATGGCGACGGATCAGCTTGCGGGTGATGCTGTCGACCACACCATCGAACTCGAAACGCCCCTCCTCCCGCGCCAGCTGGCTGTAATACACCACCTGGAACAGCAGATCGCCCAGCTCACCCTGCAAATGCTCGAAATCGCCTCGTTCGATGGCATCGGCCACTTCGTAGGCTTCTTCCAGGGTGTGGGGGACGATGGTGGCGTAGCTCTGCTTGATATCCCAAGGGCAGCCGTACTGCGGGTCCCGCAGCCGCGCCATCAGGTGCAACAGGTCTTCAAGGCTGTACATCGCTCACTCTCATTGCCAAACCATGTTTTCTGTAGAAGCGAGGCTTGCCCGCGATAGCGGTATGTCAGACAAATCGCCACCGCGGGCAAGCCGAATCGCCGTCCGCTCGCTCCTACGCTCCGGATTTCAAGGGGTACGGTTACGGCGGGTCTCGATGATGTTCGGCAACTGGGAAATACGCCCCAGCAACCGCCCCAACGCGTCCAGCCCCGGAATCTCGATGGTCAGGGACATCAGCGCAGTGTTGTCCTCCTTGTTCGAGCGGGTGTTGACCGCCAGCACGTTGATCCGCTCGTTGAGCAGCACCTGGGACACGTCACGCAGCAGGCCGGAGCGGTCGTAGGCGCGAATGATGATGTCCACCGGATAGGTTTGCACCGGCACCGGGCCCCAGCTGACCTGGATAATCCGCTCCGGCTCGCGGCCGGCCAGTTGCAGCACCGAGGCACAGTCCTGGCGGTGAATGCTCACCCCACGGCCCTGGGTGATGTAACCGACGATCGCATCCCCCGGCAGCGGCTGGCAGCAGCCGGCCATCTGGGTCAGCAGGTTGCCGACGCCCTGGATCTGGATGTCGCCGCGCTTGCCGGGCTTGTAGCCGGTGGCCTTGCGCGGGATCAGTTCCAGCTGTTCGTTGCCGCGCTCCGGTTCCACCAGTTGCTGAGCCAGGTTGACCAGTTGCGCCAGGCGCAGGTCGCCCGCGCCCAGGGCGGCAAACATGTCCTCGGCGGTTTTCATGTTGGCCTTGTCGGCCAGCTTGTCGAAATCCACCTGCGGCAGGTCGAGGCGATTGAGTTCGCGCTCGAGCAGAGTCTTGCCCGCCGCCACGTTCTGATCCCGCGCCTGCAGCTTGAACCAGTGGACGATCTTCGCCCGCGCCCGCGAGGTGGTGACATACCCCAGGTTCGGGTTCAGCCAGTCGCGGCTCGGCGTGCCGTGCTTGCTGGTGATGATCTCGACCTGCTCGCCGGTCTGCAGGCTGTAGTTGAGCGGCACGATGCGCCCGTTGATCTTCGCGCCCCGGCAGTTGTGACCGATCTCGGTGTGCACGCGGTAGGCGAAGTCCAGCGGGGTCGCGCCTTTCGGCAAGTCGATGGCGTGGCCGTCGGGGGTGAAGATGTAGACCCGGTCCGGCTCGATATCCACCCGCAGTTGCTCGGCCAGGCCGCCGATATCCCCCAGTTCCTCATGCCACTCGAGCACCTGACGCAGCCAGGAGATTTTCTCTTCGTAGTGGTTGGAACCGGACTTGACGTCGGTGCCCTTGTAGCGCCAGTGGGCGCAGACCCCCAGCTCGGCCTCTTCGTGCATCGAGTGGGTGCGGATCTGCACTTCCAGGACCTTACCCTCAGGGCCGATAACCGCCGTGTGCAGCGAGCGGTAACCGTTCTCCTTGGGGTTGGCGATGTAGTCGTCGAACTCTTTCGGAATATGCCGCCACAGGGTGTGGACGATCCCCAGCGCGGTGTAGCAGTCGCGCATTTCCGGGACCAGCACGCGCACCGCGCGCACGTCGTAGATCTGGCTGAACTCCAGGCCCTTGCGCTGCATTTTGCGCCAGATCGAATAGATATGTTTGGCCCGGCCACTGATGTCGGCGTCGACGCCGGTGGCCCGCAGCTCATTCTGCAACTGATTCATCACGTCGGAGATGAAACGCTCGCGATCAAGGCGCCGCTCGTGCAGCAACTTGGCGATCTGCTTGTACTGCTCAGGCTCCAGGTAGCGGAAGGACAGGTCCTCCAGCTCCCATTTGATATGGCCGATACCGAGGCGATGCGCCAGCGGTGCATAGATGTCGAAGACTTCCCGGGCGACCCGGTTGCGCTTCTCGTCGTCGGCGTTTTTCACCGCGCGGATCGCGCAGGTCCGCTCGGCCAGCTTGATCAGGGCCACACGCACGTCATCGACCATCGCCACCAGCATCTTGCGCAGGTTTTCCACCTGGGCCTGGGTGCCGAGCACGAGGGATTGGCGGGGGCTGAGGCTGGCGCTGATCGCCGCCATGCGCAGCACGCCGTCGATCAGTTTGGCCACCACCGGGCCGAAGCGCTGGCTGACGGCCGGCAGCGGGATCTGGCCTTCGCGGACGCCACGGTAGAGTACCGCGGCCACCAGCGAATCCTGATCCAGCTTGAGGTCGGCGAGGATCTCCGCGATCTCCAGGCCGGTGCTGAAACTCGACATGTCCTCGCCGCTGAGATTCTTCGCCGCGATGTGTTGTTGCTCTGCCTCACGAGCAAACTCGCAGGCTTCTTTCAAGGCTTCACGGTCCAGTGCCATGTCGACGCTGACCGCATGATCGAGCCACGCCTCGAGATTGATACTGCCGTCGGTGTTGATCGGCTGGTGCGCTCTCACCTGTACCATCTTGCTTTACCTTCCCTACGACGCACATTCAATGCGTCAAATCGCTGACCTTCACTGCCAGTATTTCCTCGCTGGGCCGGCGAGTGCTGCCTGACGGGCCAACGGATTAGACGAGCCATCCTAGCTCGCTTCAAATAACGCCATGGCCTCGACATGTGCCGTCTGAGGAAACATATCGAGGATCCCGGCACGTTTTAACCGGTAGCCCTGTCTGACCAGTTCGACTGTGTCACGCGCCAGAGTGGCAGGGTTGCATGACACATAAACCAGGCGCTTGGCGCCCAGGCTCGCAAGCTTGCATACCACCTCGAAAGCACCGTCCCGAGGTGGGTCCAAGAGTACCGCAGAAAAGCCTTCGCGGGCCCACTCGGCGTCGCTCAGGGGCTGCGATAAATCGGCCTGAAAAAACCGGGTGTTATGCAAATTGTTGCTAGCAGCATTCTGCGCCGCACGCGCGACCATGGTCGCCACCCCTTCGACCGCCACCACTTCCCGAACGTTCTGCGCCAGCGGCAAGGCAAAGTTGCCCAAGCCACAAAAAAGGTCCAGCACGCGCTCGTCGGCCTGTGGCGCCAGCCATTCCAGGGCCTGGGCCACCATCGCCTCGTTGACCCCGGCGTTGACCTGGACAAAGTCTCCCGGCCGATAAGCCAGCTGCAGATTCCAGGGCTCCAGGCGATAGCCCAGGGCCTGGTCCGGGTCCACTGGTTTCGGCTCGCCTTCGCCATGCAGCCACAACTGGGCCTCATGGAATGCGCAGAACGCCTGGAGAATCTCCAGGTCGGCCGCGGACAACGGCGCCATATGGCGCAGCAGCACGGCAATCGCCGAACCGCTGAACAATTCCACATGCCCCAGTGCCTGCGGTTTGCTCAGGCGCTGCAGCATGGCCGGCAAGCGGCTCATGATCGGTTGCAAGGGCTGTACCAGCACCGGGCATTCGTCGATGGCGACGATGTCCTGGCTGCCGGCGGCGCGAAAACCCACTTCGAGCTTTTTCGCCTTGGCGTCCCAGCGCACCGCGACCCGCGCCCGGCGCCGGTAGCCGAACTCCGGACCGCTCAAGGGCGCCGCCCACGCCTCTGGCTCGACACCGGCGACCCGCGACAGCTGCTCGGCGAGCATGCGCTGTTTCAGGGCAAGCTGTTCGTCATGGGGCAGATGCTGCACGCTGCAGCCACCGCAACGGCCGGCATGGGCACATGGCGCCGGGCGCCGCAAATCGCTGGCGCTGAACACCCGCTCGGTACGAGCTTCCACCACTTTGCCGTGGGCGCCCAACACGCGCGCCTCGACCTCTTCGCCCGCCAATGCGCCAGCGACGAACCAGGTACGTCCTTCCAGGAAGGCAATGCCGCGACCGTCATTGGCCAGGCGCTCGATGGTCAGGCGCTGTTTTTTACCGACGGGTATCTGCGCAGCCCGGCTGCCGCCCGAAGGCTGGAAGCGCAGGCCTCTGACTGGCTTAGCCATCAGTTGGGCGCATCGAAGATGCCGGTCGACAGGTAACGGTCGCCACGGTCACAGATGATCGCGACAATCACCGCGTTTTCGACTTCGCGGGACAGGCGCAACATCGCCGCCACCGCACCGCCCGAGGACACGCCGCAGAAGATGCCTTCTTCGCGGGCCAGGCGCCGGGTCACCTCTTCGGCTTCGCTTTGCGCCATGTCGACGATGCGATCGACGCGACTGGCCTGGTAGATCTTCGGCAGGTATTCCTGCGGCCAGCGGCGAATGCCGGGAATGGCCGAGCCTTCCATCGGTTGCAGGCCGATGATCTGCACGTTCGGGTTCTGTTCCTTCAGATAACGCGAGGTGCCCATGATGGTGCCAGTGGTACCCATAGAGCTGACGAAATGGGTGATGGTGCCCTCGGTCTGCCGCCAGATTTCCGGGCCGGTGCCGGTGTAGTGCGCCTCCGGGTTGTCACCGTTGGCGAACTGGTCGAGCACCTTGCCACGACCTTCGGCCTGCATCCTTTCGGCCAGGTCGCGCGCGCCTTCCATGCCCTCTTCCTGGCTGACCAGGATCAGTTCGGCACCATAGGCGGTCATCGCCGCCTTGCGCTCGGCACTGGAGTTGTCGGGCATGATCAGGATCATCTTGTAGCCCTTGATCGCCGCGGCCATGGCCAGGGCAATCCCGGTGTTGCCCGAGGTCGCTTCGATCAGCGTATCGCCGGGGTGAATCTGCCCACGCAGCTCGGCGCGAGTGATCATCGACAGCGCCGGGCGGTCCTTGACCGAACCCGCCGGGTTATTGCCCTCGAGCTTGAGCAGCAGGGTGTTGCTGGTGACGCCAGGCAGGCGCTGCAAACGGACCAGCGGGGTGTTGCCGACGCAATCGGCGATGGTGGGGTACTGCAAGGTCATGGCGTATTCGCAATCCGGACTGCGGGGGCGACTATCATACCGGCAAACGTTCGCAGGCCATATCACGCAAAGTGAGGGTCTTATGGCTTAACGATATAAGGCAGCGAATCAGCTTCGGGCGAAGGCGCTTCCATCACAACCGTAGCCCGCAGGCGCATGTTCAAACGCAGCCCACGCCCGGTATTTTCCGCCCACAGCTGGCCGCCCTGACGCTGCACGGCGTTGCGCGCAATACTCAACCCCAGGCCAAAACCGCCATGGCCCGGGCGCGAGCCGTCGAGGCGGATAAAGGGATCGAAGATCCGCTGCAGATCGGCGTCGGCCACGCCAGGCCCTTCATCCTCCAGCCACAGCAACCAATGCTCGCCCTGGCGCTGGCCGTCCAGCAGCACACGACCGCCCGCGGGCGAATGGCGAATGGCATTGCGCAGAATGTTTTCCAAGGCCTGGGCCAAGGTATTCAGATTGCCCCGGACCCAGCACGAGGCGTCCAGCGCGCAATGCAGTTGCGTGGCGGACCAGGCGCTTTCGAAGCAGGCGTTTTCCGTGAGCATTTCCCACAGGGCCTGGATCTGGATGTCTTCCTCGGCCAGCGGTGCCCGCTCGGTGTCGAGCCAGGCCAGTTGCAAGGTGTCGTCCACCAGCCGCTGCATGCCATCGACTTCCCGCGCCAGCCGCTCGCGCAGTGCCGGCAGGCTCTGCTCGCCGTCACAGGCGACCCGCAGGCGACTCAGGGGCGTGCGCAATTCATGGGAAAGATCGCGCAGCAATTGTTGCTGCAAGGCCACGGTGCCCTGCAGGCGCTCGGACATCTGATCGAACGCCCGGCCCAGCTCACCCAACTCGTCCTGGCGACTGGTGGTCTGGCTCGACAGCCGCGCATTCAGTTGATCGGCGCGCCAGGCGTTGGCCTGTTCGCGCAGCTGGTTCAGCGGCACTACCAGCAGTCGATACAGCCCGACACACAGCAGCAGGGTGAACAGGCCGGGAATCACGCCATTGGTCAGCACCCGCCAGAACACCCGGTAGCGCCCGGGCATGAAGCGCTGGGGCAACTCGATCACCAGGCTGCCGGCGGACGGGTCGTTGGGAAACGCAATCTTCAGCCAGGGCAAGCCACGGGTATGCCGACTGACCGGCCAATCCAGGCCGCGCAGGAACGTCAGGTGCTGGCTCTCGGCTTCGCTCAGCGGATAACTGCTCAGCGATTGCAGGTCGCGGCCGATGACCCCGACCCAATGGCGCTCGCGCTCGGCCATGCCCTGCAGCCAGGCATCGACCCCGGCGCTCTGCCCCTGGTTCCAGGCCCGTTCGGCTTCGGCGGCGTAGCCGGTCAGCGTGCCGCGGGCCTCGTCGGAAAGGAACAGGTTCTTCTGTTCCATGTAGCGGCCCCAGGACCAGCTCAGCCAGATCATCAGCAGGCAGAACGCGACCAACAGGCAGGCCAGCTTCCAGAACAGCGAATGCCTGCCGGGCAGCTCAGGCCATTTCATCGACGGCACTCAGCACATAGCCCTTGCCCCAGACCGTGCGCACTTCCCGCGCGACATAACCGATGGCCTTGAGTTTGCGGCGGATCTGGCTGATGTGCATGTCCAGGCTGCGATCATGGGGCGCATAGCCGCGCTGCAGCACATGCTGATAAAGGAAGGGTTTGCTCAGGACCTCGTCGCCGTTGCGGTTGAGCGTCTCCAGCAGGCGGTATTCGCTGCGGGTCAGCCCGGCCCACTGTTGCCCGTAATGCACGTCGCACAGCTCGTCGTCGAAACGCAGGCCCTGGGCTTCCTGCCTGAGCGGCGCCGGGGCCGGCCGGCGATCCAGGGCCACGCGCCGCAGGATGGCTTCGATCCGTACCCGCAACTCGGCCATGCTGAAGGGCTTGGGCAGATAATCGTCGGCCCCCAGGCGAAAACCGCTGATGCGATCGGCCTCGGCCCCCAGCGCCGACATCAGCAGCACCGGCGTGGAATGGCTCTGGCGAAAATGGGTGAGCACCGTCAGCCCGTCCATCCCCGGCAGCAGGATGTCCATCAGCACCACATCGTAAGGTTGCTGGCGAGCCATCGCCAGGCCTTCCTGGCCGTTCTGGCACCAGGTGACATCAAACCCACAACGGCCCAATTGCTCATGCACATAGGCACCGAGCACCAGGTCGTCTTCGATACTCAGGATCCGGGGATGGCCGACAGATACGGGATTCATTAGCTTCTGCAAGTAATTCTCAGTTGGGCGATTATTCAAGATTGTCCGCGGCCGGGCAACCGACACCGGTCGACAAAGCGCTCGCTAACCCGCGGCACCTGAGCGGTTCGACGGTTAATTTTGCGAAGATTGCGGCAAAGCAAATGGCTACACTGCGCAGGTGGTGCGCACCGGATGTGCGCAGGGTTCATTCAAAACGGCGTGGTAGCAGGAGAGTTGCGTGCTTAAGAAACTGGGGATCAAAGGCCGCGTGCTGTTACTGACCTTGCTGCCAACCAGCCTGATGGCGTTGGTGCTGGGCGGTTATTTCACCTGGATGCAGCAGTCGGACCTGCAAACCCAGCTTCTGCAACGCGGCGAAATGATCGCCGAGCAACTGGCGCCCCTGGTGGCACCGGCCCTGGCCCACAAGAACAGCGCCCTGCTGGAACGCATCGCCACCCAGTCCCTGGAACAGCAGGACGTGCGCGCAGTGACCTTCCTCGCGCCCGACCGCACGCCCCTGGCCCATGCTGGCCCGAGCATGCTCAACCAGGCGCCGACCGGTAACGGCAGCCAGATGCTGCAACGCACCGGCAGCGACGCCACCCGCTATCTGCTGCCGGTGTTCGGCCGCCACCGCAACCTGGCCGGCGACCTGATTCCCGACGAGTCCGACCGCCTGCTCGGCTGGGTCGAGCTGGAGCTGTCCCATAACAGCATGCTGTTGCGCGGCTACCGCAGCCTGTTCGCCAGCCTGCTGCTGATTATCGCCGGGCTGATCTGCACCGGCCTGCTGGCGCTGCGCATGGGGCGCACCATCAACAACCCGCTGAGCCAGATCAAACAGGCCGTTACCCAACTCAAGGACGGCAACCTGGAAACCCGCCTGCCCTTGCTCGGCAGCCAGGAGCTGGACGAGCTGGCCTCGGGCATCAACCGCATGGCCGGCACCCTGCAGAATGCCCAGGAAGAATTGCAACACAGCATCGACCAGGCCACCGAGGACGTCCGGCAAAACCTGGAAACCATCGAGATCCAGAACATCGAACTGGACCTGGCGCGCAAGGAGGCCCTGGAGGCCAGCCGGATCAAATCGGAATTCCTGGCCAACATGAGTCACGAAATCCGCACGCCGCTCAACGGCATCCTCGGTTTCACCCACCTGCTGCAGAAAAGCGAACTGACCCCGCGCCAGCTGGATTACCTGGGCACCATCGAAAAGTCCGCCGACAGCCTGCTGGGAATCATCAACGAAATTCTCGACTTCTCGAAAATCGAAGCCGGCAAGCTGGTGCTCGACAGTATTCCGTTCAACCTGCGCGACCTGTTGCAGGACACCCTGACCATCCTCGCCCCGGCCGCCCACGCCAAGCAGCTGGAACTGGTCAGCCTGGTGTATCGCGATACCCCGCTGTCGCTGGTGGGCGACCCGCTGCGCCTCAAGCAGATCCTCACCAACCTGGTGAGCAACGCCATCAAGTTCACCCGCGAAGGCACCATCGTCGCCCGCGCCATGCTCGAAGAAGAACACGAAGACAGCGTGCAACTGCGCATCAGCATTCAGGACACCGGCATCGGCCTGTCGAACCAGGACGTGCGTGCCCTGTTCCAAGCCTTCAGCCAGGCCGACAACTCGTTGTCGCGCCAGCCTGGCGGTACCGGCCTGGGGCTGGTGATTTCCAAGCGCCTGATCGAACAGATGGGTGGCGAGATCGGCGTCGACAGCACGCCCGGCGAAGGTTCGGAGTTCTGGATCAGCCTGCGCCTGCCGAAAACCCGCGACGACGCCGAAGACCTGCCAGCCCCGCCGCTGCTCGGCAGGCGGATCGCGGTCCTGGAGAACCATGAACTGGCGCGCCAGGCCCTGCAGCATCAACTCGAGGACTGCGGCCTGGAAGTGACGCCGTTCAATACCCTGGAAGCCCTGACCAACGGCGTGACCGGAGTGCATCAGACCGAACAGGCGATCGATCTGGCAGTGCTCGGCATCACCACCAACGACATGCCGCCGGAACGCCTCAACCAGCACATCTGGGACCTCGAACACCTGGGCTGCAAAGTACTGGTGCTGTGCCCGACCACCGAACAGACGCTCTTCCATCTGTCGGTGCCCAACCCTCACAGCCAGTTGCAGGCCAAACCGGCCTGCACCCGCAAACTGCGGCGCGCCCTGGCCGACCTGGTCAACCCCAAGGTGGTGCGCAACGAGCCGAGCGAACCGATCGCCAGTCGCCCGCCACGGGTGCTGTGTGTCGATGACAACCCGGCCAACCTGCTGCTGGTGCAGACCCTGCTCGAAGACATGGGCGCCAAGGTGCTCGCGGTCGACAGCGGCTATGCGGCGGTCAAGGCGGTGCAGAACGAATCCTTCGATCTGGTGATGATGGACGTGCAGATGCCCGGCATGGACGGCCGCCAGAGCACCGAGGCGATTCGCCAGTGGGAGAGCGAGCGCAACTGCACGCCGCTGCCGGTGATCGCCCTCACCGCCCACGCCATGGCCAACGAAAAACGCGCACTGCTGCAAAGCGGCATGGACGACTACCTGACCAAGCCCATCAGTGAGCGGCAACTGGCTCAGGTGGTGCTGAAGTGGACAGGTCTGGCCCTGCGCAACCAGGGGCCGGAACGCACTGGCGAACCGTCCGGCAACGGCCTCGAGCTGCAAGTGCTGGATCACGACGAAGGTTTGCGCCTGGCCGCCGGCAAGGCGGACCTGGCCGCCGACATGCTGGCGATGCTCCTGGCCTCGCTGGAGGCCGACCGTGAAGCGATTCGCGCCGCCCGTGCCGCCAACGACCACAATGCGCTGATCGAACGGGTCCACCGTCTGCACGGGGCGACCCGCTACTGCGGAGTGCCGCAGTTGCGCGCCGCCTGCCAGCGCAGCGAAACCCTGCTCAAGCAGGAAGACGTCAAGGCTTTCGCCGCCCTCGACGAACTCGAACGGGCCATCAACCGCCTGGCCACGGAGGCCCGCATCAACGCCTGACCCAGGGCAACGACAGGTTTGCCCCGAAGGTTCATGCTCGGGGCAACCTCCCACAAGGACGACGCCATGCGCACGATTCTCTTCAGCAGCCAGAACTATGACCGCGACAGCTTCCTCGGTGCCAAGTTGCCGCCGGGCATCGAGCTACAGTTCCAGGCCGCGCGCCTGAGCCTGGACACTGCGGCCCTGGCGGAGCACCACGAGGTGGTCTGCGCTTTTATCAACGACGACCTGAGCGCCCCGGTGCTGGAGCAACTGGCCGCCGGCGGCACGCGCCTGATCGCGCTGCGCTCGGCCGGCTACAACCATGTCGACCTGGCCGCGGCCAAACGCCTGGGCCTGAGCGTGGTCCGGGTCCCGGCCTATTCTCCCCATGCCGTGGCCGAGCATGCCGTGGCCCTGATCCTGGCGCTGAACCGCCGCCTGCACCGCGCCTACAACCGCACCCGCGAAGGCGACTTCAGCCTGCACGGCCTGACCGGCTTCGACCTGGTGGGAAAAACCGTCGGCATCGTCGGCACCGGGCAGATCGGCGCCACCTTTGCCCGGATCATGGCCGGCTTCGGCTGCCAGTTGCTGGCCCACGATCCCTTCCCCAACCCGCAAGTCGAGGCCCTGGGCGCACGTTACCTGAGCCTGCCGGAGCTGCTGGCCCAGGCGCAGATCATCAGCCTGCACTGCCCGCTCACCGCCGACAGCAAACACCTGATCAACCGCCAGAGCCTGGCCCGGATGCAACCGGGCGCGATGCTGATCAACACCGGCCGCGGCGGCCTGGTGGATACCCCGGCGCTGATCGAGGCCCTGAAGAACGGCCAACTGGGCTACCTGGGGCTGGATGTCTACGAAGAGGAGGCGCAGCTGTTCTTCGAGGACCGCTCCGACCTGCCGCTACAGGACGACGTGCTGGCGCGGCTGCTGACCTTCCCCAACGTGATTGTCACCGCCCACCAGGCGTTCCTCACCCGCGAGGCCCTGGCGGCGATCGCCGACACCACCTTGCACAACATCGTCGCCTGGGCCGCCGGTGCGCCCTGCAACCGGGTGGAAGGCTGAGTCGACGGACCGGCGGTAAGCGAAGGTCATCTGCCTGCAACCTGAGCTATCGGGGTGCGTGCTAGCATACGCGCCAGATTTGGAGGACCCATGGTCGAACACGATTTCCGCTACAGCCTGATGAACCCGCAACACACCCTGATCGAATGCCGCGCCCTGGTGCCCGGCCGCTATCAGGTCACCGGCAACGGTGGTTCCATCCGCAACGACGACGTGCTGATCGTCACCCTCAAGGGCAGCAAGGACCTGTCGATGCGCCTGACGGTGGAAACCGTGCGGCACCTGATCAACCCGGTCGGCCAGTGGGTCGCCGTGGCCCGTGGTCCGGTATTCGGCGAGCTGGCGATCCATCAGTGGCAGGTCAACTGCGACAGCTGCGCGGCCGAGCTGAGCTTCGAGTTCGCGGTGGACGCCAAGCTGGGCAGCAAGGCGCAAAAGCCCGCGGCCAGCGCGCGGATCGCCGAGCTGGGCTGGATCAGCGAAGGGGAAAAACACCTCTGCCCGAAATGCCAGCGAGCCGCCCAATGAAACGCCTGGCGTTGACCGCCGCGTTCGGCGCCGGCCTGCTGGGTTGCGCGGCGGAGCCGGTGAAACTGCAGCAGGACCGCAGCTACATCCTGGAGTGGATCGGCGAACGTCCGTTGATCGACTACAGCCACCTGACCATCACCCTCGGTGAAGACGGTCGCGCTTACGGCAACGGCGGCTGCAACCACTGGTTCGCGCCCTATACCCTGGACGGCGACAAGCTCAGCTTCGGCAAGGTCGGCAGTACCCGCAAGCTGTGCGCGCCAGCCCTGATGGAGCAGGAACGACGCTTCCTGCAGGCGTTGGAAACCGTCCAGCGCTGGGACATTTCCCCAATCGAGCAAGTGCGCTTCTGGCCGGCCGAAGGCAAGCCGTTGCGCTGGTGGCTCGAGGAAGGTTGATACCGCCCCTCCTGTAGCCGCTGCCGCAGGCTGCGATAAGGTCCGCAGGACCTTCAGCGATCCCGAGATCGCAACGGCCTTGCAGGCCGATCGCAGCCTGCGGCGGCGGCTACAGATCAATGCCCGCGCAGGGCTTCCAGCTTCGCCATCACGCCCGCCGCGGTCTGTTCGCCCATCAGTTGCTCACGCACCTTGCCCTGGTCATCGATGATGTAGGTCACCGGCAAGCCTTCGCTGCGTGGCAAATCGAAAATCTCCGCCGGATTCTGTGCCAGCACGGTGAACTTGATCCCCAGTTTTTCACTGGCGCTCTTCAGTTCTTCGCCCTGGACGTTATCGAAATTGACCCCCAGCACACTCACCGGCTGGCCCTTGAGCCCTTCGGCCAATGCATTGAGCTCGGGAATCTCGGTGCGGCACGGCCCACACCATTCGGCCCAGTAATTGAGCACCAGCCACTGCTTGTCCACGCGCTCGGCGGCGACTTTCCGGCCATATTGATCGACCCCGTAATCGTTACCGCAGCCGCTCAGCAACAAGGTGCCGATGATCGCCAATGCCGCTGCCAGTTGCCTTGCCATGCCTTGATCCTTGTATTGAAAAAAACCGTCAAACCCGCTTTCTCGTGCGACCCATCGCCTCGCAAGGTTCAGGACTGCCCGTCGCACAGGTAGAATAGCCGCCACCTTACGCAAGATGCGACCCGCCCATGACCGATCTGACGCTTTATCACAACCCGCGCTGCTCGAAATCCCGCGGTGCGCTGGAACTGCTGGAAGCCCGTGGCCTGACCCCGACCGTGGTCCGCTACCTGGAAACCCCGCTCGATGCCGCCCAGCTGCAAAGCCTGCTGGGCAAGCTCGGGATCGGCGCCCGCCAGCTGCTGCGCACCGGCGAAGACGAGTACAAGACCCTCAATCTGGCCGACGCCAGCCTGAGCGAAGCGCAGCTGATCGCCGCCATCGCCGCGCACCCGAAACTCATGGAACGGCCGATTCTCGAAGTCGGCGACAAGGCCATCATCGGCCGGCCGCCGGAAAACGTGCTGGAGATCCTGCCTTGAGTACGCCGTACATCCTGGTTCTCTACTACAGCCGCAACGGCTCGACCAACGAGATGGCCCGGCAGATCGCCCGGGGCATCGAACAAGGTGGCATGGAAGCGCGCCTGCGCACCGTGCCGGCGATATCCGCCGACTGCGAGGCCGTGGCCCCGAGCATCCCGGAAGACGGCGCGCTGTACGCCAGCCTCGACGACCTGAAGCACTGCTCCGGCCTGGCTCTGGGCAGTCCGACCCGGTTCGGCAACATGGCCGCGCCGCTGAAGTACTTCCTCGACGGCACCAGCAACCTGTGGCTGACCGGCGCCCTGGTGGGCAAGCCGGCCGGGGTGTTCACCTCCACCGCCAGCCTGCACGGCGGCCAGGAAACCACCCTGCTGTCGATGATGCTGCCGCTGCTGCACCACGGCATGCTGATCACCGGCCTGCCCTACAGCGAATCGGCCCTGCTGGAAACCCGTGGCGGTGGCACGCCTTACGGTGCCAGCCACCATGCCGGCGCCGACGGCAAGAGCCCGCTGAACGAGCACGAGGTCGCCCTCTGCCGCGCCCTGGGCCTGCGCCTGGCCAAGACTGCCCTGCAACTGGAGAGCAGCCGTGGCTAAAAAGCCGAAGATCCTGCCGGCCATCGAATGGCTGGAGCCGCGCGTACGCCTCACCCGGGTGCTGAGCCTGATCTGTTTTTTCGGCCTGGTCGGCCTGCTCTGCGGCTACTACCTGTTCGTCGCCGACCTGCACGGCGCCCGGCCCTGGGTGATCCTGCTGATCGAACTGGTGCCGCTGCTGTTAATGGCGCCGGGCATGCTGGTGGGCAGCGCCCGCGGGCATTCCTGGATGTGCTTTGTGGTGAACCTGTATTTCATCAAGGGCGCGCTGGCCGCCTACGACCCGAACCGGCAACTGTTCGGCATCCTGGAAATGCTGGCCAGCCTGGCAGTGTTCTGCTCGGCCCTGCTCTACGTGCGCTGGCGCTTCCAGCTCAACCGCAAACTGGCGGGCGAAGGCCAGGTCAGCGCCGCCTGACGGCGAGCTATCGCGGGCAGGCCTCGCTCCCACAGAACACCGAATGCTTCTGTAGGAGCGAAGCTTGCTCGCGATGAACGATGACGCGGTACTCCAGGGAACAAGCCCCGATCAGTGATTGACCGTATACGCCAGCATCATCGAGATCTGGCACAGCGGCCGGCCACTTTCGGCGTGCCACTGGTTGAAGGCGCTCTGCACGGTGGCCAGGTCCTTGAGGCTGCTGGGCACCTTGTCGATGATCTGCTGCGCATTCAGTGCCGCCACCACGTCATAGGTCGGCACGAAGGTGTCCTTGCCGACCATCCGCAGAAAGCGCGGGGCCGACAGGCCGCCCAACTGGTGACCGTGCTTGGCCAGGTACTTCCACAGGCCGACGATGTCGGTCACCGGCCAGTCGGCGATCAAGGCGCCGAAACTGCCCTTCTCCTTTTCCACGTCGAGCACCATCTGCGCATTGCGCGGCACGCTCTTGAGCTTGCCCAGGTGGCGAATGATCCGCGTGTCCTGCATCAGCCGCTCGAGGTGCTCGGCGCCCATCAGCACCACTTTCTCTGGGTCGAAGCCAAAGAACACCTCTTCGAAGGCCGGCCACTTGGCGTCCACCAGGCTGTGCTTCAAGCCGGCGCGGAATACCCGCAAGGCCAGGGTCGAGAGATAACGGTCATCGCTGATCTTGCGCAATTGCGCCGGGGTTTTCGGCACCGGCAGATGGGCTTCCAGCTCGGCCGCCGAACCGAAGCGGTTCAGACAGTATTCGTGCAGCCACTTGTAATCGCGCATGCCCTCTCCTAATGACGATAAAGAAACGGCGCTCGAAGGAGCGCCGTGATTCCACGATACAGAGCCGCGAGACGACTCAGAGGTTCACCACATTGACGAAACGCGAAGCCGCGGTTTCATCGATCTTCAGGCTGGTGAAGTCGAACAGATTGCGGTCCGCCAGCTGCGACGGCACCACGTTCTGCAGGCCGCGGAAAATGCTTTCGGTACGGCCCGGGGTCTTGCGTTCCCATTCCTGGAGCATTTCCTTGACCACCTGGCGCTGCAGGTTTTCCTGGGAGCCGCAGAGGTTGCACGGGATGATCGGGAACTGCTTGAGGTCGGAATAGGCCTGGATGTCCTTCTCGCTGCAATAGGCCAAGGGGCGGATCACCACATTACGCCCGTCGTCGGCCCGCAGCTTGGGCGGCATGGCCTTGAGCGAGCCGTTGTAGAACATGTTGAGGAAGAAGGTCTCGACGATGTCGTCCCGGTGGTGACCCAGGGCCATCTTGGTCGCGCCGATCTCGTCGGCGAAGGTGTACAGGGTGCCGCGACGCAGGCGCGAGCACAGCGAACAGGTGGTCTTGCCTTCCGGTATCAGCTCCTTGACCACCGAATAGGTGTCCTTCTCGACGATGTGGTACTCCACACCCAGTGTCTCGAGGTAGGCCGGCAGCACGTGCTCGGGGAACCCGGGCTGCTTCTGGTCCATGTTCACGGCGACGATGTCGAACTTGATCGGTGCAACCTTCTGCAGGTGCATCAGCACGTCGAGCATGGTGTAGCTGTCCTTGCCGCCGGACAGGCAGACCATGACCTTGTCGCCGTCTTCGATCATGTTGAAGTCGGCGACCGCTTCCCCGGCCTGACGGCGCAAGCGTTTCTGCAGTTTGTTCTGGTTGACCGTAAGAGTGCCCATGGCGCTTGAAATCCGCGGTGTGTGACGAAAAGCCGGTCATTTTACGCAAAAACCGCGCGCGGGCGAAGCGCCGGGCGCCAGTCGACCGATCAAATCGCCGAATGCGATTACCAGCCGCACCGACAGCGCGATTTGCTCTAACACCCATGACCTTTGCAGGTCAGTCCTTTCTATACTGCGACATAAGGTCGCACGCATATTCAGACCTTTACTTACTTGGCCGCTGGCCCGTAGGCGCTCCGTTGGGGGGCGATGGCAATAACAAAGGAGTGACTGACTATGATTCATCATGTCGTGGGACTCTTCACCCACCCCGATCAGGAATGGCGAGAAATACGTGGCGACGAAGAGGAAAGCATCAGCCACATGTACCTCACCCACACGCTGATTCTCGCGGCGATTCCGGCGATTTCGGCGTTTATCGGCACCACCCAGGTCGGTTGGGTCATCGGCAATCGAGCACCGGTCATGCTGACCATGGAAAGCGCGCTGTGGATGACCATCATGTCGTACCTGGCGATGCTGGGCGGGGTTGCGGTCATGGGCGCCTTCGTCCACTGGATGGCCCGCACCTACGACGCCAGCCCGAGCCTGGCGCGCTGCATCGCGTTCGCCACCTATACCGCGACGCCCCTGTTCATCGGTGGCCTGGCGGCGCTGTATCCGCACATGTGGCTGGGCATGATCGTCGGCACGGCCGCCATCTGCTACACCGTCTACCTGCTGTATGTCGGGTTGCCGACCTTCATGAACATTCCCTCGGACGAAGGTTTCCTGTTCTCAAGCTCCGTACTGGCCGTTGGGCTGGTGGTACTGGTCGCGATCATGGCGTTTACCGTGATCGTCTGGGGTCTTGGCGTCGGCCCCGTTTACACCAACTGACGTCACTCAAAAAACCAACACAATCTGCCAACACAGGCCGCCGCAAGGCGGCCTTCTAATCTGCGCAACGACCATTCGGCGCCTGGACGATTCGGAATGCATCGGCTTTGCGGCATACTCACCCGCTCTGGAGAGCCGTTAAGCATGCCCGAGCAACTCAATACCCGCGTCGAAGACTGTTTCCAACTCGCTGAATCCTTTTTCAAACGACCTTTCAAACGCCCGGTGGTCAGCCTCAAGTTGCGCGGCCAGAAAGCCGGTGTCGCCCACCTGCACGAGAACCTGCTGCGCTTCAACCCGCAACTGTACCGGGAAAACACCGAAGACTTCCTCAAGCAGACCGTGGCCCATGAAGTCGCGCACCTGATCGCCCACCAACTGTTCGGCGAGCGCATTCAGCCCCACGGCGAAGAATGGCAACTGATCATGCGCGGCGTGTACGAACTACCGCCCAATCGCTGCCACACCTACGAGATCCAGCGCCGCAGCGTGACCCGCTACATCTACCGCTGCCCCTGCGACAACGACTTTCCGTTTTCCGCCCAGCGCCATCGCCTGGTCGCCCAGGGCCGACGCTATCTGTGCCGGCGTTGCCGGCACACCCTGGTGTTCAGCGGCGAGATGCGGGTGGAGTGAACCCGGCCCGGCGCCCTACAGGATGACCCGGCCCTGGCGTAGCTCAGCGATGCGCTGCGCGCTGTAACCCAGCTCGGCCAGCACCTGGTCGCTATGGGCCCCCAGTTCCGCCCCGATATGCCGCGGCTCCGGCAGCCCCTGGGAAAACTTCAGCGGGCAGGCCATCTGCGCCTGGTAGCTGCCATCGCCACGCGGCACCTGGCTGACCAGTTGCCGTGCCTGCAACTGCGGATGCGCCACCGCCTCCGCCAGGCCCAGCACCGGTTCGACGCAGGCGTCGACCCCAGCAAACAACTCGCAGAGCTCGGCAAAATCGTGCTTCTCGAACTCGACCTGCAAGGCCTGCTTGAGCGCCTGCTGTTGTTCCGGCTGCGGCGACAGCCCCTGGGCCGCCAGTTCCGGACGCCCCAGGGCCTTGCACAGCGCCTGCATGAACGGCGGCTCCAGGCTGCCCACCGACAGCCAGCGACCATCCCGACTGCGGTAATAGTCATAGAAGCTGCCGCCATTGAGCACCTGCTGCTCCGCCGCGGGCTCGATCCCGCACGCCAGGTAGCCGGCCCCGGCCATGGCGTTCAGGCTGAACACGCAATCGGTCATGCTCACGTCCAGGTGCTGCCCCAGGCCGCTGTGCTGGCGGGCAATCACCGTCGCCAGCAGACCGATGACCCCATGCAGCGAACCGCCGGCGATGTCCGCCGCCTGGATGCCCAGGGGCAGCGGCCCGCTGTCCTTGCGCCCGGTGTAGCTGGCCAAGCCCGCCAGGGCCAGGTAATTGATGTCGTGGCCGGCGCGATCCCGGTACGGGCCGGTCTGGCCGTAACCGGTGATCGAGACATAGATCAGCTTCGGGTTCAGCGCCTTCAGCGCCTCGTAGCCCAGCCCCAGGCGCTCCATCACCCCGGGGCGGAACTGCTCCAGGACGATGTCGTATTCCAGCACCAGTTGGCGGATCACCTCCAGCGCCTCGGGCTGCTTGAGGTCCAGCGCCAGGCTGCGCTTATTGCGATTGAGGTAGGCATGGCTGGCGGAGACGCCCTGATCGTGGGGCGGCAGCACCCGCAGCAGGTCCATGCGGGTCGGCGATTCGATGCGCAGCACCTCGGCGCCCATGTCCGCCAGCAGCAAGGAGGCGAATGGCCCCGGCAGCAGCGTGGAGAAATCCAATACCTTGAGTGACGCCAGTGGCCCGTGCATGAGTACCCTCCCTTGCCGATTGACTGCCCACAGAGTAGGCAGCGTCTCGAGGCCCGGCAATCACCGCAAGCGCCACCCGGGCTGACCGTTGCGCTCAAACCCCGGGCATGAAAAAACCCGCCGCAGCGGGTTTTTCATCGACGTGGTGAAGTTACTTCACGGACGTCGGGGTTGGGCCTTCGGCAACGCCCAGGTCATCTTCTTCGCGAGTGTCGCTGATAGCACGACCACCGGAAGCCAGCTCGGCCTGCAACTGGTCTTCGTCCAGCTCCTTGACCCACTTGGCGACCACTACGGTGGCTACCGCGTTACCCACCAGGTTGGTCAGCGCACGGGCTTCGGACATGAAACGGTCGATACCCAGGATCAGCGCCAGGCCGGCCACCGGCAGGTGACCCACGGCCGACAGGGTCGCCGCCAGCACGATGAAGCCGCTACCGGTCACGCCTGCGGCGCCTTTGGAGGACAGCAGCAGCACCAGCAGCAGGGTGATCTGGTGAGTGATGTCCATGTGGGTGTCGGTCGCCTGGGCGATGAACACGGCCGCCATGGTCAGGTAGATCGAAGTACCGTCGAGGTTGAAGGAGTAACCGGTGGGGATCACCAGGCCCACTACCGATTTCTTCGCGCCCAGGCGTTCCATCTTGATCAGCATGCGTGGCAGGGCCGATTCCGAGGAGGAAGTACCCAGCACGATCAGCAGTTCTTCACGGATGTAGCGGATCAGCTTCAGCACGCTGAAACCGTGGGCGCGGCAGATGGCGCCCAGCACCACCAGCACGAACAGCACGCAGGTGATGTAGAAGCAGATCATCAGCTGGCCCAGCTGCACCAGCGAACCCACGCCATAGGCGCCGATGGTGAAGGCCATGGCGCCCAGCGCACCGATCGGCGCGAGCTTCATGATCATGTTGATGATGTTGAACATCACATGGGCGAAACGGTCGATGAAGTCCAGCACCGGCTTGCCATAGGCACCCAGGCGGTGCAGGGCGAAACCGAAGATCACCGAGAACATCAGCACTTGCAGGATGTCGCCGTTGGCGAAGGCACCGACGATGGTGTTCGGAATGACGTTGAGGATGAAGCCGACGATGCTCTGGTCCTTGCCGGCGGTGACGTAGGCCGCCACTTTCGAGGCATCCAGGGTGGACACGTCGATGTGCATGCCGTTGCCCGGCTGCACCACGTTGACCACAACCAGGCCGATCAGCAGGGCGATGGTCGAAACGATTTCGAAGTACAGCAGCGCGTAGCCACCGGTCTTGCCCACCGATTTCATGTTCTGCATGCCCGCGATACCGCTGACGACCGTACAGAAGATGATAGGCGCGATGACCATCTTGATCAGTTTGATGAACCCGTCACCCAGGGGCTTGAGGGCCACACCGGTCTGCGGGTAGAAGTGACCGAGCAGGATGCCGATGGCGATGGCAACGATCACCTGGAAATACAGGGATTTGTACAGTGGCTGACGAGTCGTCATTGCAAAGTTCCTCAAGAGCACCGTTGCACACCATCCATCGATGCACACGACGCCTAAAGTGCGAACCCTCCTGCACTGGAGGGATTTGTTGTGTAGAGCTGCGGGGAACACCTTTCGCTGCTCCCTTCTCCTTGCTCGCTATCGCAAAGCCCGTGCCAGCTTGCCAAAAAACCCTGAAGGCCTTTGGACATCAGGGTTTGCGCTCGCCTTCGCTCTCCCTGCCCCTACATGAAGTGGCGGATTTCCGCCCATCGCCCGACGCTCGTCCTACAATTTGGCGGATATCCGCCTTGCCCAGTCGTTGTCGGCTGTTAACATCCGCCACTTAATGGACGGATCAACCTTCATGCGCGAACGCACCATCGCCAGTCATTTCGCCCGCGCCGCCCTGGGCGGGGCGCGCCGACGGGGCTACGACTATTCGGAGCTGCTGCAGACCCTGGGCATCAGCCTCGAACTGCTCAACGAACCCAAGGCCCGTATCGCCCCCGAGCAGTTCGCCAGCCTGCTGCAACAGCTCTGGCAAGTCCTGGACGACGAGTACCTGGGGTTTGGCGACGGCCCGAGCAAGCGCGGCACCTTCGCCATGATGTGCCACGCCCTGATCCACTGCAGCAACCTGGAAAAGGCCCTGCAGCGCGGCCTGCTGTTCTATAGCCTGTTCCCCCAGGCACCGCGGCTGAGCCTGACGCGCGAAGGGGACATGACCCGCCTGAGCCTGGACGACGCCGCACTGTGGGACCCGGACCATTTCCTCAGCGAGAGCCTGCTGGTGATCTGGCATCGCCTCGGCAGTTGGTTGATCGGCCAGCGCATCCGCCTCGAGCAGGCCTGTTTCAGCTACCCGAAACCCGAGCACGGCAACGAATACGACCTGCTGTTCCCCTGCCCCCTGATGTTTTCCCGCGACTGCAGCAGCCTGCTGTTCCACAGCCGCTACCTGAGCATGCCGCTGCTGCAGGACGAACGAACCCTCAAGCACTTCCTTGAACGCTCCCCCGCCGACCTCCTGGCCCGCCCGGACGACGGCGACAGTCTGAGCAGCCAGCTGCGCCGCCTGCTCAGCCGCGACAGCAACCATTGGCCGGACCTGGAAAGCATCGCCCAGCACCTGCACATCAGCCCGCAGACCCTGCGCCGGCACTTGCGCGAAGAAGGCACGAGTTTTCAGGGGTTGAAGGATCAGTTGCGGCGCGATATCGCCATCTACCACCTGCGTCGGGCCGACCTGTCGTTGCAACAGATCGCCGAGCAGACCGGCTTTTCCGAGCCATCGGCCTTTCACCGCGCGTTCAAGAAGTGGACCGGGCTGACCCCGGGCGCCTACCGCGCCCAGGAAATCTGAGCGCGCCGATCAAATCGCCGGGAAGTGAATGCGGAACGCCGCCCCGCCCAGGGTGGAATCGCCAAGGGTCAGTTGCGCGCCGTAGCTGTCGATGATGTCCTTGACCACCGCCAGGCCGATCCCCTGCCCCGGATGCTGGCGATCCAGCCGTTCGCCGCGCTGGAGAATCCGCGCCCGCTGGTCCGGCGGCACGCCCGGCCCGTCGTCCTCGACACACAACTGCGCGCCGTGGAGGTCTTGGCGGACACTGATGCGCACCTCGCTCAGGCACAGGCGGTAGGCGTTCTCCAGCAGGTTGCCCAGCAATTCGAGCAAGGCTCCATGCTCGATCGGCACATAGCAGCGCTCCGGCAGATCGAACGAGACCCGCACCTGTTTGTCGCGGTAGACCTTGTCCAGGGTGTCGCACAGGCTTTTCAGCACCGGACGCAAACGCACCTGGTGGCGCACCAGGCCGCTCTTGCGCAGGCTGGCGCGCTGCAGCTGGTAGCTGATCTGCTGGCTCATGCGTTCGATCTGGGTCTGCAGCACCCAGGCCTGTTCGCGGTCTTGAGGACGCAGGGCCATGTCCTCGCTGACCCCTTGCAACACCGTCAGCGGGGTCTTCAGGCTGTGGGCCAGGTCATCCAGGGAATCGCGATAACGGCTGCGTTGCTCGCGCTCGCTGTGCAGCAGGCGGTTCAACGAGCCGGTCAGGCGCAGCAGTTCGCGTGGATGTTCTTCGCTGAGGCTTTGCCGGGTGCCGCTCTCGATTTCGTCCAGCTCCTGGCTCAGCCGGCGCAATGCCTGCAGGCCCCAGGTCAGGCCGAGCCAGAGCAGCGCCAGGAGCACCAGCAACGCGGCGCCGAACCCGAGGTAGAGGTTTTCCCGCACCCCTTCCAGGGTCAACTGGTACTCACGCACCGGCTGCAAGGCGACGATGCTGAACGCCGCGCTTTTACCGCCCAGCAGCTTGACCTCGACGTCGTAGACGAAAAACTCCTGGCCGTTGACCTCGCGGATACGCGCGAACTCGTTGCCGCGCCCGTCATACCGCGGCTTGTAGTTGATGTTCTCTTCCTGGGTCGCCTTGGAGCGCCAGACCAGCCGCCCTTCCCGGTCGTAGATGTAACCCAGGAGACGGCTGTCGGTCAGGTTGAAACGCTCGTCCGGCAGTTGCGCCGGCATTTGCAGGTGATTGTTCTCGACCCGGGCCGCCGAGATCAGCGTGGTCACGTCGGAGGCCAGGCGCTGCTCGATGGAGTCCTGCAGCGCCAGGCTGAACGCGCCTTGCATGGCCGGCAACAACGCCAGCATGAACAGCACCGCCAGCGTCGTGGCCGCCAGCATCAGGCGCAGGCGTAACGATCGGATCATCGGCAGCGCTCGTTGAACAGGTAACCCAGGCCACGCACGGTATCGATGGGCTTGAAGCCCGACGGCCCTTCCAGCTTGCGCCGCAGGCGGCCGACCAGCACCTCGATCACGTTCGGATCGCGCTCGTCATCGTCCGGGTACAGCTGCTCCATCAGCCGGTCCTTGGCCACCACCTGCTGATGGTGGCGCATGAGGTACTCGAGAATCCGGTACTCGTAGGCGGTCAACGCCAGCGGCTGTTCGTCGAGCGAGGCCTGCTTGCGATTGAGGTCGAGCAGCAGCGGGCCGGCGATGATGGTCGACTGGGTGAACCCGCTGGAGCGACGCAGCAGCGCATTCAGGCGTGCGTCCAGCTCCTCGAACTGGAAGGGCTTGACCACATAGTCGTCGGCGCCGGCGGCCAGCCCTTCGACCTTGTCCTGCCAGTTGCCGCGTGCCGTCAGGATCAGGATCGGAAACGCCTTGCCCCGCGAGCGCAGCTGGCGGATCAGGTCCAGCCCGCCCATGCCCGGCAGGCCCAGGTCGATCACCGCCAGATCATGGTTGAACTGCTCGGTCTGATACAGCGCCTCCTCGGCATTGGCCACGGACTCGACCACATGGCCGCTGTCCGTGAGGCGGGTTTGCAAGTGATGGCGCAGCAGCGCCTCATCTTCAACGACGAGCAGTTTCATGCAGCTCTCCCAGGCAAAATTCGACATCTCCAAGGGCGCTCAGGCGCCCTGATCGTATATATGGCAACGCCGGATCTTGCCTTGGCAGATCCGGCGCGCTCAGAACCAGGACAATATTTTAGAAAGCGTAGTTGGCCGACAGGTAGGTCTGGGCGCTGCTGGTCAGGCTCAGCGAACCCTGCTTGCTGCCACTGCGCTCGCTCATCTCGGTGCTGGCATTGCTGCGCAGGTAACGGTAACCCAGTTCGACCGAGGTGTTCTGTGAAACCTGCTGCAGGACACCGGCCTGCACGCCGACGGCATAACCGATATCGCTGTCGCGGCTGAAGCCTGGGGAATCCTGGGTCAGCTTGGTCAGGCCCGCGGTACCGCCGCCGAACAGCTTGGTGCTGCTGGTCACCGGCAGGAACACATCGTAGCTGCCGAGCAGGTTTTCCTGGCGCAGTTTAATGCCATTGTGCGAGCCGGAGACATTGTCGTAGGTGGCGTAGTAGCGGTGCTGGTCATTCTGCTGACCCAGGCGCACGCCCCAGGTGTTGTCCTTGCCGATCACACCGTCGGCGTTCGGGTTGTTCAGGTTGCTGTTGAGCAGGCTGGACTTCTTGACCTTGTCGCTGGTCTGGCCATAGGTAAGGCTGGCGAAGTTGCTGTCGGCGGCCTGGACGACAGCGCTGGCGCCGAGAACAGTGAAGGCCAGGATCATCTTCTTGAAAGTAGTCATGGGTGTTTCCTCATTCGCTATGTGTTTTTGGGTACGGGAGCCAGACTACCGACCCCGCCCTGAACTCCCCCTGAACACACTCTGAACCTCGGCTGAATCAAATCGACTAGGCTGTTGGGCAGTCTTTTAAAAGGAGATCGGACCATGCGCGCGCTTTTCGCTTGCTTGTTGTTGGCTTTCTGCGGCTTGAGCCAGGCAGCCATCAAGACCCAGGAAATCCCCTACCAGAGCCCCGACGGTACCCGGCTCATCGGCTACTACGCCTATGACGACAGCCTGCAAGGGCCACGTCCCGGCGTCGTGGTGGTGCATGAGTGGTGGGGCCTGAACGACTACGCCAAACGCCGGGCCCGGGATCTCGCGGCCTTGGGTTACAGCGCCCTGGCCATCGATATGTACGGCGACGGCAAGAACACCGAGCACCCGAAAGACGCCATGGCCTTCATGCAGGCCGCCTCGAAAGACAGTGCCGCCGCCAGCGCGCGCTTCAAGGCCGGGCTCGACCTGCTGAAGAAACAACCGCAGACCGACCCGGCCAAGCTGGCCGCGATCGGCTACTGCTTCGGCGGCAAGGTGGTGCTGGACGCAGCGCGCCAGGGCCTGCCCCTGCTCGGTGTGGTGAGTTTCCATGGCGCCCTGGTCACCAGTACCCCGGCCACTCCCGGCAGCGTCAAGGCGAAAATCCTGGTGGAGCACGGCGCCCTCGACAGCATGGTCACCGCCGATAACGTCAGCGCCTTCAAGGCAGAAATGGACAAGGCCGGCGCCGACTACCGGTTCGTCAACCTCGAGGGCGCCAAGCACAGCTTCAGCAATCCGGATGCCGACCGCATGAGCCACGGCGAACATGGCGGGCTGGACATCGGCTACAGCAAGGCCGCCGATGAACGCTCATGGGCGGACATGCGAGAGTTCTTCAAAAAGCTGTTCGACTGACCCCGCGTCGACCGCCCCGAGACCTCAATTCCCGGGGCGGCGGCATCGAGGCCGACGCTTGCCAGGCTACCCTCCAGCCTTACAACCCGGCAAAATGCCTGGCATGAATCGCATCCCCACCCTCCCCGCCTGCTGCACCCCACTCGACGACCAGTGGCCGCTGCCCGACGCCCTGCCGGACACCGTCCTGCTCGGCACCCATTTCGATGCCTCGCGCCTGGCCAGCAACGACTTCCAGCGCAGCACCATCGAGCCGCCCGCGAGCATTCAACGTTCGGTGGCAAAACGGCAGGCCGAGTTTCTCGCCGGTCGTTTCTGCGCCCGCGCTGCCCTGCAGCGCCTGGATGGCCTGGACTGCATTCCGCCGATCGGCGAGGACCGGGCGCCGGTCTGGCCGACGCATATCAGCGGCTCGATCACCCATAGCACCGGGCGCGCCGCGGCGATTGTTGCGCGTAAGGAACACTGGCGCGGGCTGGGCATGGACCTGGAGAACCTGCTCAACAGCGAACGGGCGGAACGCCTGGCGGGGGAAATCCTCATCCCGGCCGAAATGCAGCGCATGGCTGCCGCCCCGCGGGAACAACTGGCGCTCTGGGTCACCCTGACCTTTTCGGTGAAGGAAAGCCTGTTCAAGGCGCTGTACCCGATCGTCCGGCAACGCTTCTATTTCGAACATGCCGAAGTGCTGGAGTGGACGGCCAGCGGTCAGGTCCGCCTGCGCCTGCTGACCGACCTGTCCAGCGAATGGCGCAATGGCAGTGAACTGGACGCGCAATTCGCCCTGCAGGACGGGCAACTGCTGAGCCTGGTCAGCATCCGGGCTTGATGCCCGGACGAACCTGAGCGCAAGCCTTCAACCTTTATCCTGATGCCGTGGCCAGCTCAGGCTGAAGCAGGCGCCACCGAGGGTCTTGCTCCTGCTGATCAATGCCCGACCGTCGTGCCAGTGAATGATCCGCCGCACGATCGACAACCCCAGGCCGTGCCCACCCGAAGCGCGGGTACGGCTGTCATCCAGGCGCAGGAACGGGGTGAAGATCCGCTCCCAGGCGCTTTCCGGAACCCCTGGACCATCGTCCTCGACATCGACCCGGCAACGCATCTGCCCCACCTGGTAACTGACCAGCACCTGCGACTCGGCGTGGCGCATGGCGTTGCTCACCAGGTTCTGCAACGCCCGATGCAGGTAGCGCGGCTCGGCCTCGACCCAGGCGCCATCGCAATCCGCCGCGGACAGGCACGAACCACGCTGTACCTTGACCTGCGCGCGCAACGGCGCCAGCTCGTTGATCACCTGGTTGATCAGCGCGTCCAGGTCGATGCGCTGGAAGTTCAGCGCCGGCGAACCCTGTTCCAGCCGCGCATAGGTGAGCATTTCGTCCACCAGCCGGTCGAGGTCCTGGATATCGTTGTCCATGCCCTCCATGTACTTGTCCCGGGCCTGTGGGGTGGTCGCTGAGCCGATCATCTCCAGGCCAAAGCGCAGGCGCGCCACTGGCGTGCGCAACTCATGGGACACCGCGCGCACCAGCTCGCGCTGGATCGCCAGCAAGCGCTGCAAATGCTCGGCCATGCCGTTGAAGGCCGCCGCCAACCGTCCCACGGAGTCGGCGCCACCGGCCGGCACCCGGGCTTCCAGACTGCCCTTGGCAATGCGCGTGGCCGCCGATTCCAGGCCACGCAAGCGCCGCTCCAGCTGGCGTACCAATAAATAGACGATCAGGCCGATCAGGCTCAGGCCCAGCACCGCGATCAACACCAGCCATTGCGGCGGGTAGGGATTCATCTGGTACAGCGGGCCGATTTCCAGCACCCAGGGCGTGCCCACCATCCCTGCGAACACGCGGATCGAATCGCCGCCCTTGCCCAGCGCCATCACCGTATCGCCCTCGGCAACCCGGCGACGCTGGTCCTCGTCCATGTCTGCGTCGTCCTGGGTGACCAGGTGCATGTCGAAGCCAAAGCCCTTGTTCTTTTTCAGTGCCACCAGGCGTTCCGGCTGCTCGGCCACCGGAAAGCGCACCAGCTCGTCGGCCAGCAGATAGATAGTCGCCCGCGCCAGTTGTTCGCTGATCTGCTGCACTTCACCGGTCAGCAACAATTGCTCAGGTTCGCTGACCAGACGGTAGACCCGTGCCGCGTAAGGCCCGGTCTGCTCCACCAGGGCCTGGCCGCGCAAAACGCGGTTGCGCTGCCCGAGGTCGAGGCCGGTCTGGGTGAAGGTCTGCAGGGTCAGCGGGATGCCCAACAGGCGTTCCCACACCGCCAGGGCGCGGCGGCGCTCGATTTCGCTCATGGGTTGCAGGTTGTCGGCCATCAGCGAGAACGTACCGTGGGCCAGGCGCTCGCGGTATTGCTCGCTACGCACCTGGTTGAGCAGGTGCAGCGCCAGTACGCCCAACAGCGCCACCAGAATCAGGGCGGCGCACATGCCGCCGTAGATGCGCAGGAATATGGAATTCACGGCAACAGATCGGCAGCGGCTTCGGGGACGAACAGATAACCCTTGCTGCGGATGGTCTTGATCAGCCGCGGGTGCTCCGGGTCGTCGCCGATTTTCGGACGGATCCGCGAAATGCGCACATCGATGGAGCGGTCCTGGCCGTCATAGCCGATGCCGCGCAGGGCGGTGAAGATTTCCTCGCGGGACAGAATACGCCCGGCGTTGGCCACCAGCAGCCAGAGCAGGTCGAACTCGGCGCTGGTCAACTCGATCCCGGCGTCGTGCAGCCAGGCCTCGCGCAAGGCGCTGTCCACCACCAGCGGGCCGAATTGCAGACGCCGGGATTTCTCCGGCGCGCTGCTTTCCACGGGTTCGCTGCGCCGCAGCAGGGCCTGGATCCTGGCCAGCAACAGGCGCGGACGGACCGGCTTGCACACGTAATCGTCGGCACCGGTGTCCAGCCCCAGTATCTGGTCCATGTCGTCGGTGCGCGCGGTCAGCATCAGGATCGGCCCGTCGTAGCGATTGCGGACCTTGCGGCAAATGCTCAGGCCATCCTCGCCGGGCAGCATCAGGTCGAGGATCACCAGATCGGGTTGTTCGGCAATGATCCGCGCCGCGGCCAGGGCGCCATTGCCTTCGATGGCGACACGCAATCCATTGCTCTGCAGATATTCACAGGTCAACTCGGCCAGTCGCTGATCGTCCTCGACGATCAATATCTGCCACGCTTCTTGCTCCACGGTGACCTCTGCTTGCCAGATACGGGCTCAGGAAGAATCCGCCCGTCTTTTTGTAATGTGAGATGGATAAAACAATGTCTGGAAGGCCCGATTGTAGCAACGGCAAAGGCCGTGAACACAAGGCGCTGAATGCGCTCGGTAAAGGCGTTTTTTTGTGATAGGGTTCGCGCCCGCAAAAATCCGCCCCGGGCAGTTTTGCAGGGTAAAAAACAGTGACAAACGGTAGGATCCAGCCCTGCTGCGGCCTGCGTGAGGTTTACCTGCTTCATACACAATTTACGCACAACCTTATCCACAGGCTGTACGTTGCAATCACCCCCAAAAACGCATTATCTTGTAGCTCGGCTGCAAAAAAACCCTACATCTAGGGTTTCAGGCCAAAAACCAAACACAAATCAGACAAGAAACTCAAGCGCTTTTCTTGCACTCGTTTGGTGGAACCAATCGGATTTTCAGAAGCCAAACCGCGCGTGCGGATGGCTGCGGTTTTCCAGCCCACGGCGAGGAAAACGGTACGGGTGTTGCAGTACATGACTGTCACCCACCAGGAATACGGTCACGAGCCACTGGCTCGCGACCTATGACTTCGGCATGGAAGCGGCGCCAACAGCCCCCCTTCCTGAACTGTCCCGAAGTCGTTATGCCCGGCGTGCGCCGGTTGTAGTGCTTCAGGACGGAACGGTGGGCACCCAAAGGGTGCCCAAACAAACATAGAGAACGTGGAGACACCCATGCAAACCGACACAACTCGCGAGAACCCGCAGGCCAAAGCGCCGCAGGCTGCCGATTCCAACCTGGATCTGTCTGCCACCGCGCCAGGCCAACTGCGAGTGATCAAGCGTAACGGCACTGTCGTTCCTTACACCGATGACAAAATCACCGTCGCCATCACCAAAGCGTTTCTCGCAGTTGAAGGCGGCACCGCTGCCGCTTCGTCGCGAATCCACGACACCGTCGCTCGCCTGACCGAGCAGGTCACCGCCACCTTCAAGCGTCGCATGCCTTCGGGCGGCACCATCCATATCGAAGAGATCCAGGACCAGGTCGAACTGGCCCTGATGCGCGCCGGCGAGCAGAAAGTTGCCCGCGACTACGTGATCTACCGTGACTCACGCGCCAAAGAGCGCGCCACCCGCACCCCAGGCGAAGAGCCGGTGCAGGCTCACCCGTCGATCCGTATCACCCGTACCGACGGCAGCTTCGCGCCTCTGGACATGGGCCGCCTGAACACCATCGTCACCGAAGCCTGCGAAGGCCTGGAAGAAGTCGACGGCGAGCTGATCCAGCGCGAAACCCTGAAGAACCTCTACGACGGCGTAGCGCTCAAGGACGTCAACACCGCCCTGGTGATGACCGCGCGCACCCTGGTAGAGCGCGAGCCGAATTACTCGTTCGTGACTGCCCGCCTGCTGATGGACACCCTGCGCGCCGAAGGCCTGAGCTTCCTGGAAGTGGCCGAGAGCGCCACTCACCACGAGATGGCCGACCTGTACGCCAAGGCACTGCCGGCCTATGTCGCCAAAGGTATCGAGTTCGAACTGCTGAACCCTGTGCTGGCCGAATTCGACCTGGAGAAACTCGGCAAGGCGATCAACCACGAGCGCGACCAGCAGTTCACCTACCTGGGCCTGCAGACCCTGTACGACCGTTACTTTATCCACAAGGATGGCGTGCGCTTCGAACTGCCACAGGTCTTCTTCATGCGCGTGGCCATGGGCCTGGCGATCGAAGAAAAACAACGCGAAGACCGTGCCATCGAGTTCTACAACCTGTTGTCGTCCTTCGACTACATGGCTTCGACTCCGACCCTGTTCAACGCCGGCACCCTGCGTCCACAGCTGTCGAGCTGCTACCTGACCACCGTGCCGGACGACCTGTCGGGCATCTACGGCGCCATCCACGACAACGCCATGCTGTCGAAATTCGCCGGCGGCCTGGGCAACGACTGGACTCCAGTGCGTGCGCTGGGCTCGTACATCAAGGGCACCAACGGCAAGTCCCAGGGCGTCGTGCCATTCCTGAAAGTGGTGAACGACACCGCAGTAGCTGTGAACCAGGGTGGCAAGCGCAAAGGCGCTGTGTGTGCCTACCTGGAAACCTGGCACATGGACATCGAAGAGTTCATCGAGCTGCGCAAGAACACCGGTGACGATCGTCGTCGTACCCACGACATGAACACCGCCAACTGGATTCCTGACCTGTTCATGAAGCGCGTCTTCGACGACGGCAAGTGGACCCTGTTCTCGCCATCGGAAGTGCCGGACCTGCACGACCTGACCGGCAAGGCCTTCGAAGAGCGCTACGAGTACTACGAAGCCCTGTGCGAATACGGCAAGATCAAGCTGTTCAAGACCATCCAGGCCAAAGACCTGTGGCGCAAGATGCTGTCCATGCTGTTCGAAACCGGCCACCCTTGGCTGACCTTCAAGGACCCGTGCAACCTGCGCAGCCCGCAGCAGCACGTGGGCGTGGTCCACAGTTCGAACCTGTGCACCGAGATCACCTTGAACACCAACAAGGACGAGATCGCCGTTTGCAACCTGGGCTCGATCAACCTGCCGAACCATATCGTCGACGGCAAGCTGGACACCGCCAAGCTGCAACGCACCGTGAACACCGCGGTACGCATGCTCGATAACGTGATCGACATCAACTACTACTCGGTACCGCAGGCGAAGAACTCCAACTTCAAGCACCGTCCGGTCGGCCTGGGGATCATGGGCTTCCAGGACGCGCTGTACCTGCAGCACATCCCTTACGGTTCCGATGCCGCTGTCGACTTCGCCGACAAGTCCATGGAAGCGGTGAGCTTCTACGCGATCCAGGCGTCCTGCGACCTGGCAGACGAGCGTGGCGCCTACGAGACGTTCCAGGGTTCGCTGTGGTCCAAAGGCATCCTGCCGCTGGATTCGCAACAGATCCTGATCGAGTCCCGTGGCCAGAAGTACATCGATGTCGACCTGAACGAAACCCTGGACTGGGCACCGGTGCGCGCCCGTGTACAGAAAGGTATTCGTAACTCCAACATCATGGCCATCGCGCCGACCGCAACCATCGCCAACATCACCGGCGTGTCGCAGTCGATCGAACCGACCTACCAGAACCTGTATGTGAAATCGAACCTGTCGGGCGAATTCACCGTGATCAACCCGTACCTGGTTCGCGACCTCAAGGCTCGCGGTCTGTGGGACTCGGTCATGATCAACGACCTGAAGTACTACGACGGTTCCGTGCAGCAGATCGAGCGTATCCCGCAAGAACTCAAGGAGCTCTACGCGACTGCCTTCGAAGTGGAAACCAAGTGGATCGTCGACGCCGCCAGCCGTCGCCAGAAGTGGATCGACCAGGCTCAGTCGCTGAACCTCTACATCGCCGGCGCTTCGGGCAAGAAGCTCGACGTGACCTACCGCATGGCTTGGTACCGTGGTCTGAAAACCACTTACTACCTCCGTGCCCTGGCCGCGACCAGCACCGAGAAGTCGACCATCAACACCGGCAAGCTGAACGCTGTTTCCAGCGGCGGCAACCACGGAGACGACTCGGTCCTGGCGGCTCCAGCCGGTCCAGCTCCAGTGCCGAAGGCTTGCGCCATCGACGAGCCGGATTGCGAAGCTTGCCAATAAGCTGAGCCGATAGGCGCCTGTCGGCGCTTATCCGAACCCCCGACAGGCCCCTGGCCTGCCGGGGGTTTTCTTTTGCCTGGGAAAAGCCACAGCGCCGGACGGCACCCGAGGACGAAGCCCTCCCTCAACTTGCTGCACGCGATTTGCCAGAAGCCCCCATCGCCAGCTTCGCGGGAATGAACCCGCCGAATACAGCCCTGCGGGCCAGGCAGCCGCAGCAGGACCGATACACCTCCTCCGCATGCCATATCCCTCATCGCGAGCAAGCTTCGCTCCTACAGAAGCAGGCCACGGCCGATGAATCTTGCAGGCACAAAAAAGCCCCTACGGTGAGGGGCTTTTTTCGAGCGCTGTCAGCCAGCCATTATCAGGTCATCTGAATAATGGTCTGCATGATGGTGCTCTGGGTGGAGATGGTCTTGGCGTTCGCCTGGTAGTTGCTCTGGGCCTTGATCAGGTCCACAAGTTCGTTGGTCAGGTTGACGTTCGACTCTTCCAGGGAGTTGGACATGATCGAACCCAGGGTACCGGTTTGTGGAGCATCGTAACCCGGTACGCCCGAAGCGTAGGTTTCTCTCCAGCTGGTGCCGCCTACCGGCTGCAAGCCTTGTTCGTTGGTGAAGCTGGCCAGGGAGATCTGGCCGATGGCCTTGTTCTGGCTGTTGCTGAAGTTGGCGAACAGGGTACCGGTGCCGTCGATGGTCAGGTTGGTGATCTGGCCAGTGGCGTAGCCGTCCTGCACCGGCAGCGAACGCGCGGTATCGGCGTTGAACTGAGTGGTGCTGGTCATGGAGATGGTCACGCCGCCGGGATTGGCGCTGGCACCGTTGGCCGTCCACGTACCGTTGGTCACAGTGCCAGGCACCCAACCCGCCAGGGTCAGGTTGTTGCCCGGATTAGGCGTAGTGGCAGGCGGAGTGATGACCGAAACCAGTTTGCCGGCGGAGTCGAAATTCATGGTCGATGCGACTGGAGCCGTAGCGCCGGTGGTGGTCGGAGCGGAACCATCGAGGTTACGACCATCGACCAGGGTGTAGGTTTTCCAGGTGTTGGCACCGGTTTTCACCATGTACTGGTCCAGCTTGTGCTCATTGCCCTGGCTGTCATAGATCGGTGTGCTGAACTGCTTGGTGTAGGTTTCCACCTTGGTCGGATCGAAGGCAAAACCTGTCACGCTCTGGTCAATGACCGGCGCAGTGGAGTTCAGGTTGATGGTCGAGGACACCGAGCTGGTGGCCTTCGGCGACAGGTTCGAGGTGTCGATACGCAAGTCGGTCAGCACGCCGTTGACGATCTTGCCATTGGCATCGACCGCATAGCCTTGCAGGCGGGCAGTGCCATCGGTGTTGGTGATGTAGCCGTCCTTGTCAGTCTTGAAGGTACCGGCGCGGGTGTAGGTCAGCGAGCCGTTGTCGCTCAGCACGAAGAAACCCGAACCCTGGATACCCATGTCCAGTACGTTGCCGGTGTTGTTCACGTCGCCCTGGCCGAACTGCTGGGAAACGTTGGCCAGGCGCACGCCATTACCTATGGTCTTGCTACCGGTGCCCAATTTGGTGGCCGAGTAGACGTCGGCGAATTCGGCACGGGACGATTTGAAGCCGGCGGTCGCCACGTTGGCGATGTTGTTGCCGGTCACGTCCAGTTGCTTGTTGGCAGCATAGAGACCGCTAAGGCCGATATTAAAAGACATATTCCACTCCTTGTGCCGTGTTAGTCGGCTCTAGATACCAATGGTTTGAACTTTGGAGAGCGCCACAGGGCTGCTCAGTCCCGCAAGGTTCAACATCAGCTCACCGCCGGTCTGGCTGATGGTGACGCTGTTGACCGTCGCCGGCAGGTAGGTGACCAGATCGGTCGCCTTGCCATCGATCTTTGTGCTGGCCTTGAAGGTGTAATTGCCCGGATCGGCCTTGGTGCCGTCGGTCTTGGTGCCGTCCCAGACAAAGCTGGTACTGCCGGCCTTCTGGCTTCCCAGGTCGAGGGTCTTGACCGTTTTGCCATCCTTGTCGGTGATGGTCACGGTGACGCCGCTGACTCCGGTAGGCACTGTCACCGAACCGGTCATGCTCTTGGTGGTGTCGACCTGAGTGGTACCGGTCTGGACGATCACCGAACGACCCACCAGGGACGAAGCCTGCAGGGCCTGGGACGACTTGTAGTTGCCAGTGATGGAGTTCACCGAGGTATTGAGGGTGGTGATCCCTTCCAGGGTGGAGAACTGCGCCAACTGGGCAACGAATGCGCTGTTGTCCTGTGGGTCCAGCGGGTTCTGGTTTTTCAGCTGGGTCACCAGCAACTTCAGGAACGCGTCCTTGCCCAGCTCATTTTTGCCCTTGACGCTATTGGTGGCCGCCGCCAGGCCGTCATTGCTGGTGGTCGGGGTCTTCTTCGAGGAGTTCGCAAGGACCTCCTTGAGCGTCAGGCCACTGGTGGTATCGGTAACACTCATCTGAGTCGCCCCTTATCACTGACCGAGGGTCAGGACCTTCTGCATCATGGTTTTGGCGGTGTTCATCATTTCCGCGTTGGTCTGGAACGAGCGGCTGGCAGAAATCATGTCAGCCATTTCTTCCACCACATTGACGTTGGGGTAGTAGACATACCCCTTGGCGTCGGCGGCCGGATGGTTAGGCTCGTAACGCGCTTCTAGGTTGCTCTGGTCCTCGACCACACCCAGCACCTGAACGCCCTGACCGGCCGCGTCCTGGTTCTGGAACAGCGACTCGCTGCCGCCGCTTTGCGCGCCCTGGAACATGGTGGCGAACACCGGGTGGCGCGCACGGTAGGTCTGGTCGATGCTCGAGGAGACTGTCTCGGCGTTGGCGATGTTACTGGCGACGGTGTTCAAGCGAGTGGTCTGGGCACTCATGCCACTACCGGCAATATTGAAAACACTGGCGAGGGACATGGATTACTCTCCGCGCAGGGCTGACACCAGCCCTTTGAATTTGCTGTTGAGCAGCGTGAAGCTGGCCTGGAAGTTCACCGAGTTCTCGGCGTAGTTCGACTGTTCCAGTTGGGCATCCACGGTGTTCTGGTCGATCGACGGCTGCATCGGTGTGCGGTACAGCAGCGATTCGTCGCCGCTGCCCAGGCCTTCAGCTTCGATGTGCCGGCTGTTGGTCATGTTCAGGGCAAAGGTGCCGTTCTTGGCTTTCTCGTTCTGCTCGGCGAGCACGGCAGAGAAGTCCAGATCCCGAGCCTTGTAGTTCGGGGTGTCGGCGTTGGCGATGTTGTTGGCCAGCACCTCGGCACGCTTGGCGCGAAAGCCAAGAGCCTGCTCATGAATGCCGAGCGCTTTATCGAAGCTGATGCTCATGTCGGGAAACCTTCGACCAGATTTTTCGTAAACGGGATATAGCAAGCTGCGTGCCAAGTGCTAAAAGCCCGTAAATCAAGGCTTTGCCGGCAGCGGCAAAGCGGCAATGCCAGAAAAGCGGCAAGGCATTTCCGCGAAACGTCAGCAAAGCGGCAATGCAGCGGTTGCCGCCTCTCCTGCGCTGGCGCAATTGCGGGCACAAAAAAAGAGGCCCGAAGGCCTCTCTTTTTCAACAACGACAATCTTACTTCGCCTGGTAAATGATCCCAGGGCTGCACTGGACCATCTGGTAGTGGTCGGGCAATCCATTGAGCGCCTCGGAAGCGCCGAGAAACAGGTAACCACCCGGCTTCAGGGTGCTGTGAATGCGCATCAGGATGTCCTTCTTCACCTCGGCGGAGAAGTAGATCAGCACATTGCGGCAGAACACGACATCGAATTTGCCCAGGCTGGCATAGCTGTCCAGCAGGTTGAACGAGCGGAACTCGACCCGGCTCTTGATCGGCGCCTTGACCACCCAGCGCCCCGGCCCCTTGGGGTCGAAATAGCGCTGCAAGCGATCGGCCGACAAACCGCGACCGATCGCCAGGCTGTCGTACTCGCCGGTCTTGCAGTTGTTCAGCATGGTCCCGGACAGGTCGGTGGCAACGATCTGCACCCCCATCTTCAATTGCCCCATGTTGGTCTTCTCGAACTCGTCGATCGACATGGACAACGAATAGGGTTCCTGCCCCGAGGAACAGGCCGCCGACCAGATGCGCAAGCGCTGGTTGGGGCTGGCCTTGATCGCCTCCGGCAAGACCTTGTTCTTCAACACCTCGAATGGATAGGTATCGCGAAACCATAGGGTCTCGTTGGTGGTCATGGCGTCGACCACCATCTCTCGCAAACCGCTGCGCGGCTGGGACTGAATGCGCTGAACCAGCTCCCCGAGGGACTTGATGCCTTGCTGTTCCATCAGTTTGTTGAGACGGCTCGACACCAGATATTGCTTGTTCTCACCCAGCAAGATCCCACAGGCTTTTTCCAGGAACACCCGGAACTGTTCGAAATCCAAATTACCCGTAGACAATGATGCCGCCTCTTAAATCGTGTGACCGCCGGGGATGGATATCCCTAGCTGTTATCTGCTGCTTTGATCCGGTCGACAACCCGGGATGCCAGGTCATCAGGACGAAACTTGGCAAGGAAGTCATCGGCACCGACCTTCTTCACCATCGCCTGATTGAATACACCTGACAACGAAGTATGCAGGATGATATGCAGCTTTTGCATGCGTGGATCGTTGCGTATTTCAGCCGTGAGGGTGTAACCGTCCATCTCCGGCATCTCGATGTCGGAGATCATCATCAGAAACTCTTCTTCAGGTTTCTTGCCCTCGTCGACCAGCTTGCGCAGGTAATCCAGCGCCTGTCGGCCGTCGTTCAAGGCCACCACCTCGACCCCCACGGTCTGCAGGCAACGCGTGACCTGCTTGCGCGCCACCGACGAGTCATCGACCGTCAGCACCCGCAGTGAAACAGCCTTGTGCTGAGTCTCGACATCCACCACGCCGACCGAAATGGTCTCGGGCGTCGGCGCGACCTCGGCCAGCACCTTCTCGACGTCGATGATTTCCACTAACTGATTGTCGACCCGCGTCACCGCCGTCAGGTAGTGATCGCGCCCCGTCCCCTTGGGTGGCGGATGGATCTCCTCCCAGTTCATGTTGACGATGCGCTCGACCGACCGCACCAGAAACCCCTGGGTCTTGGTGTTGTACTCAGTGATGATGACAAAGGGGTTGCTCAGATCCTGCAACCCGCCTGAACCGGTGGCCATCGCCAGGTCCAGGATCGGAATGGTCGCCCCTCGAATATTCGCGACACCGCACACCACAGGACTGGATTTGGGCATCAACGTCAGTTTGGGGCATTGCAGCACCTCCCGAACCTTGAACACGTTGATCCCATAGAGCTGCTGCCCGTCGAGACGGAACAACAACAGCTCAAGGCGATTCTGCCCTACCAGTTGCGTGCGCTGGTTCACCGAATCCATTACACCAGCCATGCCAGACTCCCCAAAGCTTAAGTTCCGACGCGCGCTCATCGCTAAACGGCACGGCGCTTGCTTTTTAACTGTTATGAACGCCAAAACGACATTTTCCCGACGCCTGACATCAAACTACCGCAGATTGCTGTACGGGCTGTCGGCTTTGTTTTTTTTAAACCCTGGCCATCCTGCCGTTGCTGACTCGGTAACCCTGCCTGATCTACTTATCGGCGTCACTCAGGGGTTTCTTGAATTCACCGTAGAAGACTATTTAGCCACCAGTCAAACGCCTGGGCGCTACGAGATCCAAGTCAATCAACTCGACCCGCGGCTGCGCATGCCGCACTGCGACAAGGAATTGACAGCGACCCTGGAAAGCCCGGCGCAACCGCTGGGACGCGTGACCGTTCGCGTCCGTTGCGACGGCGCCTCGCCCTGGACCGTATTCGTGCCCGCCCAGGTCAAGCTGTTCCGCGAGGTGGTGACCACCACCCGGCCACTCAAGCGCGCCGGCATCATCAGCCCCGAAGACGTAATGCTGCGCGAGCGCGATATCGGCCAGATCAACCAGGGCTATCTGACTTCAGTGGACCAGGCCATTGGGCAGAAGCTTGTCCGACCAATGGTCGCCGACCAGCTCGTCACCCTGGTTCACCTGGAACAGGCGGAAGTGGTGCGCAAGGGCGATCAGGTGGTGATCTCTGCCCGTAGCGGCACGCTGAACGTGAAAATGCCCGGCGAAGCCTTGTCCAATGGCGGCATGAGCGAGCAGATACGGGTCAAGAACCTCAATTCACAACGGATCATCAAAGCGCGGATCACCGCGCCGGGACAGGTGGAAGTCGCCATGTAGACGACTGGCGCTGTGCACTGTTGCCCCCTAAACTGTGGCCCATGCAGGGCAACAGCGGCGCGTGCGGGCTTATCGATATTTGAGCCTAAAGTTTTCCGGCGTATTGCCGAAAACAAGTCAAGCGTCCAAATACCCAGAGGTTTTTTTACCATGGCCATCGATTTCAGCCGTTTAAACAGCTCTCCCTCACTCACCGGCAGCACGCGCACCAGCGCCAGCAAGGAAACCGGCGACGCCGACAAATCCGCGCCGCTGAACGCTCCGGCCGAACAGGCCAGCACCAGCGGGGAGTCAGTACACCTCAGTAATGAGGCTCAACAGTTGCAGAAGATCACTGACAAGCTGCGCGACCAGCCTGCCGTCGACAACGCCCGCGTGGCCGAGCTGAAGCAAGCGATTGCCGATGGCAGCTATAAAGTCGACAGCAACCGTGTAGCCAGCAAACTGCTTAATTTCGAAGCCCAGCGCTAGCCAATAAGGCCTGCGCCAGTTTTTTGGACGCTTAAAACCCAAGGCCATACATGCACGACACTAATTTGCTGCAACTGATCACCGACGACTTTGCTCCAGCTCAACAATTGCTGGAATTGCTGCGCACCGAATCCCTAGCCCTGCACGGTCGCGACATGCCGCTGCTGGAAGAGATTCTCGCGCAGAAGCAAGCCCTGATCATTTTGCTCGAGCAGCATGGCCGCAAACGCAGCGAACTCCTCGCCAGCCTGAACCTTCCTGCCAGCCGCGCCGGCCTGGAACAGTTGGCCAGCCACTCCTCGATCGGCGACCAGTTACTGGCCCAGAGTGACGTGCTGACCCAAATGCTTGCCGATTGCCAGGCGGCGAACGAACTCAACGGTCGCTCGATCCAGGTTCAACAGGCCACCACCGCCAATCAATTGAAAATCCTCACCGGTGGCGAGCCTCCAGCCCTCTATGATGCCCGTGGCTCAACCGCCAAGCTGGCCAAGCCTCGCCCGCTTAGCCAGGCCTGACCCCAGAGATGAGCGCGCCCTATCAAGTCGCGGAACATGCTGGCAAAATGCTGGCTCTTGCGTGTAGTCGTATTTTGTCTGGAGATTGATGAACCGTGTTCAATGCCGTAAACGCAGAAGATGCGCCGCAGCCACCCAAGGTGCTGACCACCCCCTTGGAAATCAACTCCACGCTGCGCTTGCTGCAAGACAGCCATGACCCGCTGATCATCACTTTCCATGAACGCAGCCAGCGCTTTCAAAGCTATCTGGTCGAGATCGATCGTGACAGCAACATGATTGCCCTGGACGAAATGATCCCCCGCGATGGCGAACGCTTCATGCTCGCCGGCGAACCGTTTCGCGTCGAAGGCTTTCACGAAGGCGTGCGCATCGCCTGGGAAAGCAATGGCATCCCGACTATCGACGAATCCAATGGTGGGCGATGCTACCGCGGCACCCTGCCAGACGAAGTGGTCTATCACCAGCGCCGCAATGCCTTTCGCGCAGCCCTGAAGCTGGCCCAACTGGTCAACATCGAACTGGGCGGCGAAAAACTCAAGGCGCCGATCGTCGGCAAGCTGCTGGATATCTCCGCCACCGGTTGCAAGTTGCGCTTCGAGGGCGACATCTCCAGCCGCCTGCAACTGGGCCAGGTCTACGAGCGTTTTATCGCCGCCCTGCCCTTCGGCAGCATGACTGCGCCAGTGGAACTGCGTTACCTGCACCACGAAGAGAAGATCGACACGACTTTCGCCGGTGTGCGCTTTCATAACATGAGCGGCCTGGTTCAACGCCAGGTCGAGCGCTTTGTCTATCAGCTGCAACGCGAAGCCCGGCGCTTCGACAAAGACGACCTCTGAGATTCGAGCGTCGATAAAAAACGGGCAGTCCCTTGCGGGGCTGCCCGTTTTTCGTTTCTAGGGCCTGGCCCCACTGAACTGGTCCGGCCCTGGCTCATCCGGCTTCACTACCGGCTCCTCAGCCTCAACCTCATCCGTGGCCGGCGTCTCGACCGGAGGCTCGGCTTCCGGCGCGCTGGTCTGTTGCATCTGATCTTGCACCACTTGCTCATCGACCCGCGGATCGAGCGCGGCCACCAATGGCGAACTGGACATGCTGTCCGGCATCGCCACGTGATGCAGCGGCGCATCATCGACCTGATGCAGGTTGGTCACGGCTTTCGGCCGGATGCGCCAGACCAGTACCAGGGCAAAGAAACTGAAGAACGCATAGAGCATCTGGCTGCCGAACAACTTCATCAGCACCCCCGCCACCAAAGGCCCGACACTGGCCCCGACGCCATAGGTCACCAGCAGCATCGCGGTCAGCGAAACCCGCCGATCGCCTTCGACATGGTCGTTGGAGAACGCCACCGCCAGCGGGTACAGGCAGAACTGCACCAGCGAACAGAGGAACCCCAGGGCGAACAGCACCTCCAGTGGCACCTGGGGCAGAATCGCCAACGGCAAGGCCACGACTGCCAGGAAGCAGGCAAAGCAGCGAATCAGCAGGGCCCGATCATAACGGTCGGACAGCCATCCCAATGGCCACTGCACTACCAGCCCGGCAAAAATGCAGCTCCCCATGAACAGGCCAACCTGCTCGGTACTCAAGCCCTGCTGGGAGGCATACAGCGGTGCCAGACCATAGAACGAACCGACAATCAGCCCCGACCCGAGCACCGTGCTCAGCGACTGCGGAACGCGCTTGATAAAGAAGCGCGGTTCCATGGGCGCCGGATGCAAAGGCGCCGGGTGAATACGCCGGGTCATGGCCACCGGTACCAGGCACAGGGCAAAACACAGGGCCACCAGCATCAGCAACTCAAGCCCGAGGGCCGGATGCATGACCAGAATCAACTGCCCCAGGACCAGCCCCAGATACGAGGCGATCATGTAGCCGCTGAACACCAGCCCGCGCTGCTTGGCATCGGCCTGCTCGTTGAGCCAGCTTTCGATGACCATGTACTGGCACATCATGCCCAGGCCGACGATCATCCGCAGCACCAGCCAGGCCGGCAACCAGTCCACCAGGCCATGCCCCAGCACCGCCGCACCGACGATCCCGGCACAGGTGGCGTACGCACGGATATGGCCGACCCGGGCAATCAGGCGGTGGCCGATTTTCCCGCCCAGCACCAGGCCGAAATAGTTGGCCGCCATCAAGGCCCCCACCCATAACCCGTCGACATGATCGGCGGCCAGGCGCAACGCCAGGTAGGTACTGAGTAAGCCCGAGCCGATCAACATCATCAGCGAGGCGAAATAAAGCGCTCGAAAGGATTTCCAGATTTGGCGCATCGGCGTTCCGAGCGGCTCCTTGAATTGAGTGTCGGGCCATCTGGACGATAGCCCGACTGCGACGGTTCGGTTAAGCCTGGGCCGCTAAGACGCGCCGCTCCCAGGGAGTTATTTCATCAAAGAAACTGGTCAACTCCATGGTCTTCGAAGCGACGTAACCTTCGACGAACTCATTGCCGAACAATTCCTTGGCCAACTGGCTACGTTTCAGACGCTCAAGAGCGGCATGCAAGGTACAAGGCAGAGATAAACTGTCCGGCACGGCAAACTCACCCTGAATCGCCGGCGTCGGTTCCAGCTCGTTTTCGATACCGTGCAAACCTGCCGCCAGGCTCGCGGCGATCGCCAGATACGGGTTGGCATCGGCACCCGGCAAGCGGTTCTCGACCCGCCGCGCCACCGGCGAACTGGCCGGAATGCGCAGGCCTGCCGCCCGATTGTCATGGGACCAGCAGGCATTGTTCGGCGACGCGTAAGGATGGCACAGGCGCTGGTAGGAATTGACGTTCGGTGCGAACAGCGCAGTGAAATCCGCCATCCCCGCCTGCAGCCCGCCAATGAAGTGGCGGAACATCGCGGTCGGCTCTCCGGCCTCATCACTGAACACGTTACGCCCGCTGGCCGACTCCACCAGGCTCTGGTGAATATGCATCGAACTGCCCGGCGTGTGCGCCAGCGGCTTGGCCATGCACACCACGGTCAGACCATGCTTGAGCGCCACTTCCTTGAGCAGGTGCTTGAACAGGAATGTCTGGTCGGCCAGCAACAGCGGATCACCGTGCAGCAGATTGATCTCGAACTGACTGACGCCCATTTCATGCATGAAGGTATCGCGCGGCAAGCCCAATGCCGCCATGCAGGCATAGACCTCACTGAAGAACGGCCGCAAACCGTTGTTGGAACTGACGCTGAACGCCGAATGCCCATCCTCGCGACGACCGTCCAGGCCAAGGGGCGGCTGGAAAGGTTGGGTCGGGTCGGTATTGGGAGCAAACACGAAAAACTCCAGCTCGGTCGCCACCACCGGCGCCAGGCCGTGCGCGGCGTACCGCGCGATGACCTCTTTGAGCTGGCCCCGGGTGGAAAGACGCGAGCTTTCACCGCTCAGCTCGTCCGCATCGCAAATCGCCAGCGCACGCGGCTGCGAACTCCAGGGCAGGCGATGAATCTGTTGCGGGTCGGCAGTGAGCGCCAGGTCGCCGTCGTCACTGCCGTAAAAACGCGCGGGTGGATAACCCCCCATGATGCATTGCAACAGCACCCCACGGGCCATCTGCAGACGCCGCCCTTCGAGGAACCCCTCGGCGGTCATCACCTTGCCCCGTGGCACGCCGTTCAGATCCGGAGTGACACATTCAATCTCGTCAATGCCCGTCAATCGCTGAGCGAGTGAACTGCGGCCATCGGTTGTCATGACTCAATCCTTGTTGTTGTACGAGCCGAGAACGGCGACCCGTACAAAATAGGCTCCGGCTGTTCGGAATATCAAGCAGGGACACTCGAAATACCCGGATAAACAACCATCATCCGGCATGCCTTCGCAAGGAGCGCTCTCAAGGAACTTGTCACAAAACACAAGCCAGCTTGCCGAGCTGATGATTTATCGGCCTGCCACGCCCGCCCTATGATTTTTTCGCCCCCGCCAACTCGCTTGGCCGGGCTCGGCTGGTGAGGCATGCGCAAGGCCCCTGCTGACCAGCCCGACCGTCGCGCCGTCCATCGAAACCCATTGACAGCGCTTACCCAGGGAGCAGCCACATGCCGCTCCCATTCGCCACAGGAGCTCCACCATGCCCAATGATTTTCCCCAACCCGTGGACGCAGCGCTGGTGCCACGCTTCGCCGGGATTCCGAGCTTCATGCGCCTGCCGGTCTTTGATGACCCGGCCCAGGTGCAGATCGCCCTGGTCGGAGTGCCCTGGGACGGCGGCACCACCAACCGCGCCGGCGCCAGGCATGGCCCGCGAGAAGTGCGCAACCTCTCCAGCCTGATGCGCAAGGTGCACCATGTCAGCCGTATCGCCCCCTATGACCTGGTGCGCATCGGCGATCTCGGCGACGCTCCCGTCAACCCCATCGACCTGCTGGACTCGCTGTCGCGCATAGAAGCCTTTTTCCGCGACTTGCACGAAGCCGGTGCCGTGCCCCTGGCCGTTGGCGGCGACCATCTGGTGACCTTGCCGATCTTTCGCGCCCTGGCCCGCCAGCGGCCAATCGGCATGGTGCATTTCGACGCTCACTCCGATACCAACGACCGCTATTTCGGCAACAATCCCTACACCCACGGCACACCGTTCCGTCGTGCCGTGGAGGAAAGCCTGCTGGACCCGCGACGCACCGTGCAGATCGGTATCCGTGGCTCGGTCTATTCGGCCGATGACGAGGCCTTCGCTGCCGAGACCGGCATCCGCGTGATCCATATGGAAGAGTTTGCCGAGATCGGCGTCGCCGCCACCCTGGCCGAGGTCCGACGCGTGGTCGGTGACGGCCCGACCTATGTCAGCTTCGATGTCGACGTGCTGGATCCAGCCTTCGCCCCCGGCACCGGTACCCCGGAAATAGGCGGTATGACCACCCTGGAGGCCCAGCAGTTGATCCGTGGCCTGCGCGGCCTGAACCTGATCGGAGCCGATGTGGTGGAAGTGTCGCCGCCCTTCGACGTCGGCGGCGCCACGGCGCTGGTAGGGGCGACCATGATGTTCGAGCTGATGTGCCTGCTGGCCGAATCCATCGCCTCTCGCCGCTGACTCGCAGATCCGCACCGGTGTAGGCTTTGCCCATCCCCTTGCCGCGCCTGATGGAGGCCAATGTGCTGGGCAGCCTATCCGATATCGACCTGCGCATGCTGCGGGTCTTTTGCACCATAGTCGACGCCGGCGGCTTCACCGCGGCTCAGGCCAAGCTCAATACCAGCCTGTCGCGCCTGAGCGTGGTGGTACGCGATCTCGAGGAGCGCCTGGGCTGCTCGCTGTGCCGACGTGGTAGCAGTGGCTTCCAATTGACCGAGGAAGGCCTGGAACTGTTCGATGCTGCGCAGTTGCTGTTTCGCGACATCGAGCGCTTTCGGCAGCAGGCCAACCAACTCGGCGGGCCGGCACGCGACCACCTGCAGATCGGCAATGTCGACAGCATGCTCAGCCTGTCCTATGCGCCATTGCCCCTGGCCATCAACCTGTTCCGCCAGCGCCTGCCGGAAGTCCGCCTGGGCCTGCACATACTGCGTCCCGACGAGCTTGAACAGGCCGTGCTCGACGAGCGCCTGCACCTGGCCATCGGAGCCTTCCACCACCAGCTCTCCGGGCTGCGCTACCAGCCGCTGTTCGAGGAGGAACAAAACCTCTATTGCGCTGCTGGGCACCCGCTGTTTCAACGCAGCGACACTGACCTGACCCTGGAAGAAATATGCAACACACCCTATGTCGGCCGTGGCTACATGGCTGAGAACCAACGCCCCCATGGCCTGTATTTTTTGCAGAGCGCCACCGTCTACACCATGGAAGCGATTGCCACCCTGGTGTTTTCCGACAGCTATCTGGGTTACCTGCCCAGCCACTATGCCGCCAACTGGGTGGCCAGGGGCCAAATGCGCGCCCTGTTACCGCAGCGCCTGGCCTATCGTTCGACCTTTCACTGCATCACCCGTCAGGGTCAGGAGTCGAAAGCCGCCCTGACCTGCTTTCTACAGGCCCTGGAGCAAGCGCAACAGCAGCTGGCTCAGGGCAGGTAGAGACTGAACACACCACCGCCCAAAGGCCCGCCGTTGCGAATCTCGGTACGTCCGCAGACACCGTTGCGCTGATGCAGCGCGGCAATGCGCCCGGCGAAGTACAACCCCAGGCCGGTGCTGCCGCTACTGTGATTGATGCCTTGCACGTAGTCGGCCTGGTTATCGATCATCGGCTGCGGATAACCCTCGCCATCGTCATTGATGGTCAGCACCGTCTGCCCACCTTCATCGTGCACGCTGACCAGCAACGCATGGCGCGCATAACGAATGGCGTTGTTGATGCAGTTGTCCAGCACCGAGGCGATCAATTCCCGATCGAAGAACCCCAGTGGGGTCAAGGGATCGACTTCATAGGTCGCGGCAATGCCACGACTGGCGAACACATCCTGATGGCTGACCAGTTGCGCCTCGATGAAGTCATCCAGTTCGTGGTAACCCGGCTGCACCGGCAACTGGTTGACCCCCAGTTTGTAGAGCCCCAGCAGTTGCACCAGCATGCCGTTGAGATGGGCAAACTCGAACTCCATCACGCCCTGCTCCAGCGTGCCCTGGTGCGCCTGCGGCAGTGCCGCCAGCCACTGGGCATGGGCCTGCATGAGCAGGGTCAGGGAGTTCTTCATGTCGTGCACGGTAGAGGCGATCACCGTGGAAAAGTCGAGAGCCTGTTCGTGGGTATTCATTCGCCAAACGCCTTGCTTCGCAGCTTCTGATAACGCGGATAACGCGCGTCGGTATCGGGCATCAGGCCGACCATTTTCAGGCAGGTCCGGCACTCATCCAGCAGTGCCGTGTCCTGGGTGATGTCGGTGCCGTGCAATAGCGACTGCGCCATGTTCAGGGCAATACTGATGTTCTTCGGTTGCATGGCCAGGGCCCGACGGAACAGATCCCGGGCTTCGCCCAACGTGCCGGCCTTGTAGCTGCGCACGCCTTGACGGTTCATGTCCGCCGCCGCGTTGGCGGAGTTGAGGATCGCCGGGTCATCGGTGAGCTTGGCAATACCTTCCATCACCTTCGGGTCGTCGCCGTAGATTTCCGCACAGTTTTTCAGCATCGATGCACCGGCATCGGCCTGTCCCAGCATCTGCAGTTGCTTGGCCACCAGCAACGCCGCTTCCGGGCTCATGAACTGCTCCATCCCGTCCAGACGCAGCATCGCCTGCTCGGTGAGTTTTTCCGCCGTTTCAGCATCGTTGAGCAACAGGCTGGTGGCCTTCATCAGGCGCGCGCGAATCTGCAGCCCCAGATCGCTGGGGTTTTCCTTGGCCACCGCACTCAGGGTGCTGTTGATTTCCAGGCGCGTACGGGTATCCAGGCCCCTCTCGCTGCCCTTGCTGATCAACGCATGGGCCAGGCCAAGGTTGCTTTCCGGATCCTTGAAACGCGATTGCGCGCCTTGCGACACCGCCTGGCGATACGCCTTGGATGCGGTCTCGAAGTCTTCGTTGGTCATCGCCAGCTTGCCCAGCAGCGCTTGCCGGCGCACGGCCAGCGGCGACAGGCGCACCGCCTCCTCCAGCACACTCTGGGCGCGCTTGGAATCACCCTCGGCGAGCAGCACATCGGCCATGCCATCGTAGAGCGCCGGCATCATCGGAAAGGCCTTCAAGGCCTTTTCATAGATGGCCTTGGCCTGGGTCACCTGGCCACGCTTGAACAGCAGACGCCCCAGGCCGACATAGGCCCACGGCAACGGGCGATCCGCCAGGATGCTCTCGTACAACCGCTCCAGCGCCTCGTTCTGATTCATGTCACGCAAGGCATCGGCCCGGTAGCGCAGGCACAACGGCGCATAACGCGGATCCTGCTTGCACAGGGCGATGCAGGCATTGAGCACCTCGAGTGGCTTGCCGCGATCGAGCGCCTGCAGGATCGGCTTGAGCAACGACTTGCGCTGCTGCAGCCGCTCCAGCCGCTGAGCCAGACTGGAGCGGTTGAAAGGCTTGGTCAGATAGGCGTCCGGCTCGTGCTCGAGGGCGCTGAGCACCATCGACTGGCTGGTCTCGGCGGTGACCATGAGAAACACGCTTTCATGGCTGATCAGCTTGTCGGTCATCAGGTCTTCGAGCACCTGCTGACCATTCTTCTTGCCGTCGCCCAGGTGGTAATCCTGCAGGATGAAGTCATAACGCTTTTGCGCGCACATGCGCAGCGCCTGCTCGCCTGTATCGGCAGTGTCTACGTCCTTGACGCCCAGCTCACGCAGCATGGACCGGACAGAACTGCGGAAATCCGAGAAATCATCGACGATCAAAAAGCTTTTTTGGTGGTACGCCAGCATCGAAGATTCCAGACCCGTAAAAAAGATGAAGTCCGCGGCAACAGCAGGACACGCTCAAGGTCGTCACCCTTGTTGCCCCCGGACAACGATAATGGCCACAGGCCATCAATGCATTCTACATCAACCCACAATGGCGCCCGCCCGCTCTCGCCGGACACTCGGTCCATGGCCCCGCCATTTGACCTGCAACAACATCCATGGGGTTATCGGCCGATTCTGGCGTTCCCTTATAGATAGTTGCCAAAAGCATTCGATATCCTTGCTCGCGCCGCCCGCCAGCTCCGATTGCGGCAAACTCCATCGGGAATATCAGCCGCGCGGCATCAACTTTAAGCCAGCCACGCCGATACCTTGCAGACAGACAGCAACAGTCAAAACGAGCGCAACATGCAAACCTGTATCCAAAACCTCATCGACCAGGGCGCCCATATCTTCGGCGAGATCCTGGACGCTGACCGCACGCAGGCGCTGTACCGCGAAATGATCGCCGCACGGGCCTTCGGGGCCGAGCTGTTCATGGACGAGGCTGAATACCTGGCCCAGGAAAACCACCTCAACGCCAACCCGAACAAGACCTTCAACTTCCTCAATGGCTTCGAGTCGCAATTGCAGTTCATCGAGCAGGATCCGCGCCTCACTGCGGTCCTCGATGAAGTGCTCGGCGCCGACTATGAGGTAGTGATCAAGAAAGCGGTGTGCGGCGTACCGGATTCGTGGCTGCCGGACTGGGTGCGGGAAAAGATCCGCGATGTGAATGTGGCGAACCTGGGGCCCTATATCAAAAAACCCTTTCGCGACATCACCTACTTTCGCGGGATCGACTTCCACCAGGACATCATCGATTGGCCCCAGGGCCGGGTGGAACTCGACCCCTCGACCTTTCTGACCCTGTATGTGTACCTGCACGACGTCACCGAAAACGACTCGCCCCTGCACCTGATGCCCGGCACTCACCGCTTTGGTGCCACGCTGTTCCCTCATCAGTTGGAACATCAGGAGCACGACCAATGGACCTACGCCGACGATCAGGGGCAGCAGATGGCCTGCCAGGATTACCGGCTGACAGGCGGGCCGGGTTACGTCGGGCTCTGGCACAACTGTACCTTGCACGGTACGCGGCCAGTGGCCAACGAGTCAGAGCAGTTCCGCCTGTCGCTGCGCTACCTGCTGGGCAAGTCCCGGAGTAACACCGGCAAGACCGCGATTGATACCATCAACGCCGCAATCCAGGGCGAGCTGCAACCGATAAGGACCCGACGCGACCTGAATGCCAAGGGTATCGCCCAGATCAAGGGCAACATCATCAATAACAATGGCTAGCGTCACCGCCTTTACCGAGCGGGCGAACCGCTCGGGTGACGATCTACCACCGGCAGCACCAGCAAGACGAGGTCAATGTGTCGACAGGGTTTGGACAAAAAGCGCGGGTGCTGATATTCGGCACCGGCGCCGGCGGGGTCAACTTCTACAAGTACAACCGCCGCCGCTACCGGGTGATCGGCTTCGTCGATAACAATCAGCAGAAGCAGGGCCAGCGCCTGTTCGGCAAGTTGATCCACGCGCCTCAACAATTGAGTTCGCTGGCTTTCGACAAGATCATCATCGCCAGTGATTACTACCGCGAGATCCATCCGCAGCTCACTGAGAAGCTGGCCATCAACGAGCAAAAAGTCGAAGTGTTCCATGGCGCGCAGATCAGCTCGCAGCTCCCATGGTTCCAGCGTATTGGCAAACGCCTCGAGCAACTGGGCTATGAACGACTGTGCAGAAAGCCGGGACTGATCAGCGACCTGCTGTATCGACTGTTTTTTCGACGCCAGGATACCCGGCGCCTGGCCTTGCGCTGGCTGGATGAAAGCGACGAGCACAAGGTCCATGTGTTTCGCCCGAGCCAACCAGGCACCAGCCAGCCCCCACGGTTCCTCCATCAATCGACACCAGCGATCACCCTGGCGTTACCCGAGATCGCCCTGTATCACTTCCGGCAGGGACAAGTCTGCTCGGTGTCCCGTTCGGTGATACTGCCCGGCGGGCAATTGGTGCTGGAGCGAGTGCCCACGGCGAAATCCCTGCAGGCCGACTATAGTGCCGCGCACCTGCTCTACCACGGCCAGCGCCTGGCCCTGGTCAGGACCGGCACACCTGTAGAGCTGGAAAAAGGCCTGCTGATCAGCGGCTGCAACGAGCAGAACTATTACCACTGGACAGTAGAAGTCTTGTCGCAACTGCAATTCGTGGCCGAACTGCCGCCGCAATATGCGGACTATCCACTGCTGATCTCCAAGAGCAGCCAGAACATTCCTTCGATCAAGGCCCTGATCGAGGCGATCGGCGTTGGCCGCCCGCTGGTGCTCCTGGACAACATCACCAGCTATCAGGTGGCCGACCTGCTGCTGATCAGTGCTCCGAACAATATGATCCCGAACTTCAAAGGCGCGGCACAGAACAGTGCCAGCAGCGGCTTCGTCCGCCCGGAGTCGATCCATTTCCTGCGGGAAAAGGCGCTGCATCTGGCCCATGACATTCCCATCGGCGAACTTCCCAAACGAGTATTCCTGGCCCGCAAAGGCTTTCTCCGGCACTACAACCAGGCCGAGATCCTCAAGCTGCTGGAACCCTATGGGTTTACCTGCGTGTACATGGAAGAACAGGACATCAACCATCAGGTGGCGATCATGGCCAATGCCGAAGTCATAGTCGGCCCCACCGGCGCAGCCTGGACTAATCTGATTTTCGCCTCGAAAAACGCCCGCGCACTGTGCTGGATGGCCGAGGAATACGCAGAGCTGTCGTGCTTTTCCAACCTGGCGGCGGTCGTCGGCGTGGAAATGGACTACATCGCTTACCGGGTAGGCTCGACCGACTCCCGAGAACTGTATTACCGGAATTATCGGGTCGACGCCAAGAGCGTTGAAAACTGGCTGCAACAGCATTTGTCGAAACGGCTCGAAGGGGAGACGCGATGAAAATTCACATTCTGCCGCTGCAGACCCACGGCGATGACCGTGGTTCGCTGATCGCCCTGGAAGAAGGGAAAAACATCCCCTTCCCGGTGAAGCGGGTGTACTACATGTTCAATACCGGTGAAGGGGTTCGCCGCGGCTACCACGCCCACAAGACCCTCAAACAGGTGGCCATCGCCGTACGCGGCTCGTGCCGTTTTCTGCTGGACGACGGTCGGGAAAAAATCGACATCACCCTGGACAATCCTTGCCAGGGCCTGCTGATCGAATCCTTTATCTGGCGTGAGATGTATGACTTCTCTCCAGACTGTGTGCTGATGGTCCTGGCCGATCAACTCTACGAAGAAGGCGACTATGTTCGAGACTATGCCCAGTTCATGGACATGCTCGGACAATGACCCAAATGATGAATATTCCGTTTTTGGATCTGAAAGGCATCAATCACGAATATGCCGATCAGCTCAAAGCCGCTTGCAGCCGTGTGATCGACTCCGGCTGGTACCTGATGGGGCGTGAGCTTGAGCAATTCGAGGCCGCGTTCGCCGATTACTGCGGCAGCCGGCATGCCATCGGCGTCGCTAACGGCCTGGATGCTCTGACCCTGATCCTGCGCGCCTGGAAAGAGCAAGGCCGGCTGCAGGCCGGTGATGAAGTGATAGTGCAGAGCAATACCTTTATCGCCACCATCTCGGCCATTCTGGAAAACGATCTGGCGCCGATCCTGGTAGATGTCGACCCTGCCACCCACAATCTGGAGATCGAAGCCGTCGAACGGGCCATCTCGGAAAAAACCCGGGTGATCCTGCCGGTGCATCTTTATGGGCAGCTGTCGCCGATGCCGCAGATCATGGCGCTGGCCCACAAGCATGGCCTGCTGGTGCTCGAAGATGCCGCTCAGGCCCATGGCGCCGAGCTGGCCGGGCGCAAGGCCGGCAACTGGGGCGATGCCGCGGCGTTCAGCTTCTACCCCGGGAAGAACCTCGGAGCCCTGGGCGACGGCGGAGCCATCACTACCAACGACGCCGAGCTGGCAACCCTGGTCCGGGCGCTGGGCAACTACGGTTCGCGCGTCAAATACCAGCACGATCATCAGGGGGTGAACAGCCGCCTCGATGAAATCCAGGCCGCGATGCTGGGAGTGAAGCTGGCGCATCTGGACAACGATACTGCCCGTCGACGCAGCATCGCCCACTACTACGGCGAACACATCCGGCACCCGGGAATCACCCTGCCCTCGGTGACGACTGCGAGCGCCCATGTCTGGCACCTGTATGTCATTACCTGCCCATGGCGCGATCAATTGAAGGCGCATCTGGCCGAGCGTGGCATCCAATGCCTGGTTCACTACCCACTGGCGATCACCGAGCAGCGGGCCTACCGCGATCTGGCCAGGACCTCCCAGGCATCCCGGGCGCCGCTGCATGACTCGATCCTGTCATTGCCGATCTACCCGACATTGGACCAGGAACAACAGCAACACATTGTCACCGCCATCAACCAGTTCACCGCCCACTGATGCGCCTGTTGCGAGGTGCCTAGAAAGCACCTCGCAACTGAGCGAACTGCTCATCAGTCACATAGTCGGCGAGTGCCCGACCGCAATGGTCGACAGCCTCCAGCCTAGCGCCCTTGCACAACAACAACGGAAAGGTTCTACGACAACGCCCGGCCAGGTAGGCATCCTTGGCATACATCAAGGGTGTCGTGCCTTTGTTGTTGGGCCGCTCCGGGTCGGCACCTTGCTGCAACAGCCAGTCAACCACCTCATAGGCACCCGCATAACTGGCGACGATCAACGGCGTCCAGCCTTGCGGGTTGGCATCGTTGTAACCGGCAATATTGGCCTGCAGTGCCACCACCGCCTCCAGATCGCCTCGTTCACAAGCCTTGAGCATCTCCGGCAACCGATCAAAATTCAGCCGGACGTCATAGTCGATGGTGCAGAGCTCGACATAATCGTCAGCTGTGCTGATCAGGGTCCCGGCCTTGAATTGCGAACGCCCAGGCAGAATCGTCGCCGAGACCACCGGTTTCCCATCCCAGCGCAAGAATTGATATTCACGAAAGGCGAACGCTCTGATCTGGTTGCGTAGCGCCCAGGCCGTCGACAGCGGATCGATCTTCAACGCCCCATAGTCGATGGCGTCCTTTGAAAAGTAGCTGGATCCCGCCGCACTCTGTGGCTGCGCTCTGACGCCATCATCGACCAGCCTGGCAAACCACTGCTCCAGCAACTGGCCGGCATGCTGGTTAAAGGCGAAATAGAGATCGCGGCAGGTCCACCAGGACAGGATCGGAAATACCTGTTGCGCGACGATGTCCCCGGTATCGATACCCCGGTCGATGAAATGCAGGGTCACACCCGCCTCGGCCCTGGACTCCAGCAACGGCCAGACCGAGGTAAACATACCCTTGTATTCGGGCAGCCTCGAGAAATGAATATTGAACACACGACTGATAGAGAAGCGCCCAGGCACGACGATCCGGTCGAACTCCAGGGAAATGAATGCGATGGACGCGACTTCATAAGCCGCCTCCAGGCTGATCTCACGCACGCCATACTTTTGCGCGGCCGCCCGCAACGAACGTTGCCAACCATCGACGCCCGTATCGTTACGGTTGCAGACCACGGCAATTTCGTCGGGCGAAAATTGTCGCAGAGCCCGCTCCAGGCCAAATACCGAAATATTGTTTTTTCCAGCAATGACAATCATGGGTGACTCCACAGCATCGAGAACTGCGTGTACCAAACGTAGCCGTTACCAGGAAATAAAGACGAAAACCACGTTTGGCCTGAAAGCCCGGAAATAGATGGTGTCCCAGGGCAGGTTCGAACTGCCAACCTTCCCCTTAGGAGGGGGATGCTCTATCCAATTGAGCTACTGGGACAAATTGACCACCGCGTGTACTGCCACGGCGCAAAGGACGGCGTGCATGTTAACGGTCAGCCCTGCTTTTGTCATGTTGTGAGTAGGGCTTTTTAACCGGTGGCGGCCTCTGATCATCAGGCAACTTGCCAGAGCCGCCGTGCAAATTGCATCACTGCAAAAAGCCATCATTGCAGAATGCAATCCGCCATCGTCTAAAAACCCTATCAAATCATTGTTTTTAAAGGGTTTATTAGAGGTTAGACTCTTGGCATGAGCGCTGCTTCCTCTCTATGAAAGAACAGTGGAGATCAAGCCCATGAACAGCGCCCTTCTTCTATCGAATGCCATTGCCATCGCCGTACTGGTGGTCTTCCACTTTCAGCCTGATGGCCGCGCGGATCAGAGCCCCCAGTACAAGGCCCACTACGTGCAACACCAGGCCCCGCAATTGGCTGTGATAAGCAGCGCATCGGAGAATCCTGGCATGGCACAGGTCGCCGATGCCCCAGAAGCCGTTGTTCTACCTGCCAACCCAAGACCCGAAAGCTGGGTATTTTGAATATCACCCCATCAGGAGCCTGTTAATGTCCCGACTTGCCAAAGGCCTTCTCATCCTGGCAGTACTCAGTGCCACACTGGGTTGCTTCACCACTGAAAATACCCTGGGTGATGCGCTCTTGGTTGCCTGTGGTGTTTTTTCCGGCCTGTTCCTGCTGGCGCTGGTGTTGGGACGTAAGATCAAGTTCGACCCTGTATTGCGCTGATCCCCTGCGATCTCAATAGCTTCAGAAAACGCTCAAGCGTCACGGACAGCTCGCTCGAGTTGTCCAGAAAAAACACGGACTCTCCCAGCACGGGCCCGCCCTCAGCGGAAAAAAGAGCGCTTCTCTTGAGTCTCGCCTCGATCTGCGCCGCACTTTCGCGACCGCGGTTCATCAGTCTTTGCCGCAGCACGTCGATGTCCACCGTTAACAGAATCGCCAAAAGCTCCGGATAACGCTGGCGAGCCTGATCCAGGTGAGCCCTGGAGCCATTGATCAGGACATGACGCCCACTGGCCAGCCATTCGTCGATCTGCACGGGAATTCCGTAGGCCAGGCCATTGGCCCGCCAGCACAAGGCAAAGGCGCCCTGCCGCTCAAGACGCTCGAACTCGTCAGCACTTACCCCATGGGCCGCCTCCCCCACGGATTCCGCGGAACGGGTGATCACCCGCCGCACCACATCACAGCCGAGTTGCGCCAAAGGACGGCGCGCAGCCTCGATCAGGCTGTCCTTTCCCGATCCGGAAGGTCCCATCAAATAAATCAGTCTGCCTGGCATTTGAAGACTCCATGGCACTCGCAGCCTAGTAAATCGGCAATTTGCCACTATCCTGTACAAGGTAGGAAACAATGATCGGATCCGCATGCATGCCCGTCTGGCGACGCACAAGCGCACCACCATCGGACATCAGGACGCGGGCAGATAGGCGGACCAGGCAATCTTTTCAAACCAGTCCGCATTTCTGATAATTGGTGCTGGCATAACGCCTTTACCCAGTTCAATATTTGTCACAGAATTGACGCCAAGGATCTGGCTACTTTGAGGCATGATGCGGGCCTCTTAACAATTCAGGTTGAACATTTGGCAGCAACGCTTGTCCTAACTGACATCCCGCGGCCAATTCCGAGAACCGCTCCCCTGAACTAACCGGTTAAATATATGCGCCCATTGAAACAGGCAATTTATTCCAGCCGTACGGCTGACAAGTTCGTCGTACGTCTACCCGACGGGATGCGTGAACGCATTGCCGAGGTGGCTCGCAATCATCACCGCAGCATGAACTCCGAAATCATCGCGCGCCTGGAACAGAGTCTTATTCAGGAAGGCGCCTTGGGTGAAGAGTTGAGCATGCGCCTGGACAGCCCAGAACTCTCCTTGCATGAACGCGAACTGCTTCAACGTTTCCGTCAACTTTCCCACCGCCAGCAGAACGCTCTTGTTTCGCTGATCGCCCATGACGCCGAAATGGCCGCAGACGCTTCCTGATTCGACCTCGAAAGCTAGAGCCAGCCTTGTGCTGGCTTTTTTTTGCGCGAAATTTGCTGCTCGAACGCTACAAACACAGAAGCCTGGATGGCAAGGGGATGGAGAAAACGATACAGCCCCATTAGAGGGGCTGCATACGGGATCAAAGCAGGAAGATGGTGGCCAGCCCAAGGAAGATGAAGAAGCCGCCACTGTCGGTCATGGCCGTGATCATGACGCTGGCCCCCATGGCCGGGTCGCGCCCCAGGCGCGCCAGCGTCATCGGAATCAGAACCCCCATCAGCGCCGCCAGCAACAGGTTGAGCGTCATGGCCGCCGTCATCACCACACCTAACGACCAACTGCCGTAGAGCAGGTAAGCCACCACGCCAATGACTCCGCCCCAGACCAGGCCGTTGATCAAGGCTACCGCCAGCTCCTTGCGCATCAGACGCGAGGTATTGCCGGTGCTGACCTGGTCCAGCGCCATGGCGCGAACGATCATGGTGATGGTCTGGTTACCCGAGTTGCCGCCAATACCCGCCACGATCGGCATCAGGGCCGCCAGGGCCACCAGCTTTTCGATGGAGCCCTCAAACAGACCGATCACTCGCGAAGCGACAAATGCGGTGATCAGGTTGATTGCCAGCCAGGCCCAGCGGTTGCGCAGGGAACGCCAGACCGAGGCAAAAATATCTTCTTCTTCACGCAGACCGGCCATGTTGAGGACTTCGGTCTCGCTCTCCTCACGAATCAGGTCGACCATTTCATCGATGGTCAGACGGCCGATCAATTTGCCGTTCTTGTCGACCACCGGCGCCGAGATCAAGTCGTAGCGCTCGAATGCCTGCGCAGCGTCGTAGGCATCTTCGTCCGGATGGAAACTTACCGGGTCGCTGGCCATGACCTCCGAAACCTGTTTCTCCGGATCATTCACCAGCAACCGCTTGATGGGCAGCACACCTTTGAGCACACCGTCATAGTCGACGACGAACAGCTTGTCGGTATGGCCTGGCAACTCTTTGAGGCGACGCAGATAACGCAGAACCACTTCAAGGCTGACATCCTCACGGATGGTCACCATCTCGAAGTCCATCAACGCACCGACCTGCTCCTCGTCATACGACAAGGCGGAGCGAACGCGCTCGCGCTGCTGGCCGTCCAACGCCTCCATCAGCTCATGGACAACGTCTCGCGGCAGCTCGGGAGCCAGGTCAGCAAGTTCGTCGGCGTCCATCTCCTTGGCAGCAGCCAGGAGTTCATGATCGTCCATGTCGGCGATCAGGGTTTCACGTACGGAATCGGATACTTCGAGCAGGATGTCGCCGTCACGCTCGGCCTTGACCAACTGCCAGACAGTCAGACGCTCGTCGAGCGGCAAGGCTTCAAGGATATAGGCAACGTCGGCAGAGTGCAGATCGTCGAGCTTGCGTTGCAGCTCGACAAGGTTTTGCCGGTGGACCAGGTTCTCGACCCGATCCTGATGATGACCTTCCTGACGATGAGTCAGGTCTTCGACCACCCGCTGGCGCTGCAGCAGCTCAACGACTTGAGCGAGGCGATCCTGCAGGCTGTCTTGTGTTTTCTTTACTTCTACTTCGGTCATAGGCGAACTCCACTCCCAGCAGAGGAGCACGCCGGAAGGATCAATCAGTCAATTCATGATTGTAAAAACGGGATACTGAGTAACTACTGGGTAAGTCCATGGAGGTATTCCACAAGCCCCGGCGGGGCTGACGGGCGCAATCATACACCGCTTGACGGCTTTAAACGTTAAAAAATCATGGCAAGAACAAGCGCTTGCGGCGCAAAGCTGAAGAAGCGCTGAATCTATAAAGCTGCGACGCGCCATCCGAAAAAGAAAACACACCCCAGACGAAAAAACTGCGCCCGGAACTCGCTCCCGTTATCGATTCACAATTGCGGGAGCCTTCGAAAGGCCACATCAAAAGGACAGGCACACGCTGAATACGACGCTAGAATGATTGCGACGTTCAAACAGAGGAACCAATAAAGAAGGGAGAAAACCCAAACGGCAGAAAGCAAAAAGCCCGCAATAAATGCGGGCTTCTTGGTATATGGTGCACTCGACAGGATTCGAACCTGTGACCGCTCGGTTCGTAGCCGAGTACTCTATCCAGCTGAGCTACGAGTGCAATTTGTGTTTTTAGACCAGACCACAACTGGTTGAAGCCAAGTTATTCACATTACTGCAAACAACTCTTAAATGGTGCACTCGACAGGATTCGAACCTGTGACCGCTCGGTTCGTAGCCGAGTACTCTATCCAGCTGAGCTACGAGTGCATTTGTTGCCGCGCATTATAGGCCGTTAAATCTTTTTGTAAAGCACTTTTTCTAGTAATTTCAACAACTTACAGAAGAAGCCAGATTACAACGAACTAAGCAAATAATGGCGGAGAACGGGGGATTCGAACCCCCGACACCCTTTTGAGGTGTACTCCCTTAGCAGGGGAGCGCCTTCGGCCACTCGGCCAGCTCTCCGCAACACGGGGCGTATATTAACCAGCTTTCTCCCCGTTTGCAAACAAAAAAAACGATAAAAATTAATGGCTTGGTTCTTCGTCCTTCTCTTTCTTTATCCGCAGGTAAATTTCTTCCCGGTGCACCGCTACCTCTTTAGGGGCGTTGACACCGATACGCACTTGATTTCCTTTGACGCCAAGCACGGTCACGGTGATTTCGCCATCACCAATAATCAGGCTTTCTGCGCACCGACGAGTCAGAATCAGCATACCTTTCTCCTCACGCATTTCATTTCAGGGACAACAGTCTGCAAAAAAAAGGGTATCGACCTACAACCAGGACGGCCGTAGCCCTACACGCCTAAGTATTGACTAGCGCGAGCAAAAGAACAGTTTTCTGTCACGCCGATCAAAAAAACAAAGGGCGCGGTAAACCGCGCCCTTCGGGCAACGCATCACTCGCCCTGTCGGGCCGGAGCGTCCAGTTCGAAAGCCGTGTGCAGAGCGCGCACAGCCAGTTCCAGGTACTTCTCTTCGATCACCACGGAAACCTTGATTTCCGAGGTCGAGATCATCTGGATGTTGATGCTTTCCTTGGCCAGTGCTTCGAACATGCGGCTGGCAACACCCGCGTGGGAACGCATGCCGACGCCAACGATCGAGACCTTGGCGATCTTGGTATCGCCTACCACTTCCCGGGCGCCGATTTCACGGGCAGTGTTTTCCAGCACTTGCTGGGCTGCCAGGTAATCGTTGCGGTGCACGGTGAAGGTGAAGTCGGTGGTGTTATCGTGCGAAACGTTCTGCACGATCATGTCGACTTCAATATTCGCGGCACTGATCGGGCCGAGAATCTTGAAGGCCACGCCGGGAGTGTCTGGCACGCCACGGATGGTCAGCTTGGCTTCATCGCGGTTAAAAGCGATGCCGGAAATGATCGGCTGTTCCATGGATTCCTCTTCATCAATAGTAATGAGGGTGCCCGGACCCTCCTTGAAGCTGTGCAGTACGCGCAGCGGAACGTTGTACTTGCCGGCGAACTCGACCGCACGGATCTGCAGCACCTTGGAACCCAGGCTGGCCATTTCCAGCATTTCTTCGAAGGTGATCTTGTCCAGGCGCTGGGCCACGGACACCACGCGCGGATCGGTGGTGTAGACGCCGTCGACATCGGTGTAGATCTGGCATTCGTCAGCCTTCAGGGCTGCCGCCAGTGCCACGCCGGTGGTGTCGGAACCGCCACGACCGAGGGTAGTGATGTTGCCGTGCTCGTCGACGCCCTGGAAACCTGCGACCACAACCACGCGACCAGCCTTCAGGTCACCGCGAATTTTCTGATCGTCGATCTGCAAAATGCGCGCTTTATTGTGCGCGCTATCGGTCAGAATCCGCACCTGGTTGCCGGTATAGGAGACTGCCGGCACGCCGCGCTTGATCAGCGCCATGGCCAGCAGTGCGATCGTCACCTGCTCACCGGTGGAAACGATCACGTCCAGCTCGCGAGGAACCGGCTGACCGTCGCCGCTGATTTGCTTGGCAAGGTCGATCAGACGGTTGGTTTCGCCGCTCATGGCCGACAGCACAACCACCAGGTCGTCACCGGCTTCGCGGAATTTTTTCACCTTGTCGGCGACCTGCTCGATTCTTTCGACGGAACCGACCGAGGTACCTCCAAATTTCTGTACGATCAAAGCCATTTCTAAGCCGCCTCAGCCCGTAAAGGGGCGCCCATTAATCAATCAAACTGCGCAGCTCCAAAGCCCGCCACTAGACGACGGGCTCGGCTTGGAACCTTAAATCCCCTGCTCGACAAACGGAACGGTCAGGGCCAGCGCGGCATCCAGCGCAGCGGCATCGACACCGCCGCCCTGCGCCATGTCCGGACGACCACCGCCCTTCCCGCCCACTGCCGCAGCGGCTTGCTTCATCAAATCACCGGCTTTGAGTTGGCCAGTCAGGTCCTTGGTTACGCCCGCAACCAGTACGACCTTTTCCTCATGGACACTGCCGAGCAGGATCACTGCGCGACCGAGTTTGTTTTTCAACTGATCGACCAGCGCCAGCAGCGCTTTGCCGTCCTGGCCGTCCAGGCGCGCCGCCAGCACTTTCGCGCCTTTGACATCCAGCGCCTGCGCCGACAGATCGTCGCCAGCGGCACTGGCGGCCTTGGCCTGCAGCTGCTCGAGTTGTTTCTCCAGCAGGCGGTTGCGCTCCAGCACGGCCGACAGCTTGTCGATCAGGTTGTCACGGCTGCCCTTGACCAGGGTCGCCGCTTCCTTGAGTTGCTCTTCCGCAGCGTTCAGGTACGCCAGTGCCGCGGCACCGGTGACGGCTTCAATACGGCGTACACCCGAAGCGACGCCACCTTCGCTGATGATTTTCAAAAGGCCGATATCGCCGGTGCGGTTGGCGTGGATGCCGCCACACAGTTCAACGGAGAAATCGCCGCCCATGCTCAGGACACGCACGCTGTCGCCGTACTTCTCGCCGAACAGCGCCATGGCGCCTTTCTGCTTGGCGGTGTCGATATCGGTTTCTTCGGTTTCCACCGCGGTGTTCTTGCGAATCTCGGCGTTGACGATATCTTCCAGGGCCTTGATCTGCTCAGGCTTGATCGCTTCGAAATGGCTGAAGTCGAAACGCAGGCGCTGACTGTCGACCAGCGAACCCTTCTGCTGTACATGCTCGCCCAGCACCTGGCGCAGAGCGGCGTGCAGCAAGTGGGTGGCCGAGTGGTTCAGCGAAGTGGCGTGACGCACTTCCGCATCCACCTGGGTTTGCACCGGTGCACCAACGGTCAGGCTGCCGCTGGCCAAGACGCCGTGATGCAGGAAAGCCCCGCCGGTCTTGGTGGTATCGCGCACGTCGAAACGCGCATTACCCGCTTGCAGGTAACCGCAGTCGCCGATCTGGCCGCCCGACTCGGCATAGAAAGGCGTCTGATCGAGAACGACCACGCCCTCTTCGCCTTCACTCAGCACGTCGACCGATTGCCCTTCCTTATAAAGAGCAACCACCTTGGCCGAACCACTGGTGGCGTGATAACCGGTGAACTCGGTGGCCACATCGACCTTGACCAGGCTGTTGTAGTCCATGCCGAAGGAGCTGGCGGAACGGGCACGTACGCGCTGGGCTTCCATCTCGCGCTCGAAACCTTCCTCGTCGAGGGTCAGTTCACGCTCACGGGCGATGTCGCCAGTCAGGTCCATCGGGAAACCGTAGGTGTCATACAGCTTGAACACCACGTCGCCCGGTACCACCGTGCCTTTGAGTTCGGCCAGGTCCTGCTCGAGGATCTTCAGGCCCTGCTCCAGGGTCTTGGCGAACTGCTCTTCTTCGGCTTTCAGCACGCGCTCGATGTGTGCCTGCTGGGATTTCAGTTCCGGGAAGGCTTCGCCCATTTCGGCGACCAGCGCGGCCACGATCTGATAGAAGAAGCTGCCCTTTGCGCCCAGCTTGTTGCCGTGACGGCAAGCGCGGCGAATGATGCGACGCAGGACATAACCGCGGCCTTCGTTGGAAGGCAGCACGCCGTCGGCGATCAGGAAACCACAGGAACGGATGTGGTCGGCCACGACTTTCAAAGACGCTTGGGCGTCGTTGGTGCAACCGATGGCCTTGGCCGCCGCGTTCAGCAGGCTCTGGAACAGGTCGATTTCATAGTTCGAATGAACGTGCTGCAGGACCGCACTGATCCGCTCCAGGCCCATGCCGGTGTCCACCGACGGCGCTGGCAACGGATGCAACACGCCATCGGCGGTGCGGTTGAACTGCATGAATACGTTGTTCCAGATCTCGATGTAACGGTCGCCGTCCTCTTCCGGCGAGCCCGGTGGGCCGCCCCAGATGTCGGCGCCGTGATCGTAGAAAATCTCGGTGCAAGGACCGCACGGGCCGGTATCGCCCATGGTCCAGAAGTTGTCGGAGGCGTATGGCGCACCCTTGTTGTCGCCGATACGGACCATGCGCTCGGCCGGAACCCCGACTTCCTTGGTCCAGATGTCATAGGCCTCGTCATCGCTGGCGTAGACGGTGACCCAGAGCTTTTCTTTCGGCAGGTTCAGCCACTTGTCGGAGGTCAGGAACGTCCAGGCGAAAGTGATGGCGTCACGCTTGAAGTAATCGCCGAAACTGAAGTTGCCCAGCATTTCGAAGAACGTGTGGTGACGGGCGGTGTAACCAACGTTTTCCAGGTCGTTGTGCTTGCCGCCGGCGCGTACGCATTTCTGGCTGCTTACGGCGCGGGTATAGGCGCGCTTTTCCTGGCCCAGGAAGCAGTCCTTGAACTGGTTCATCCCCGCGTTGGTGAACAGCAGGGTTGGGTCGTTGCCCGGAATCAAAGAGCTGGAGGCTACACGGGTGTGGCCTTGCTCTTCGAAGAAGCGAAGGAAGGCTTCACGGATTTCTGCGCTTTTCATTAGGTTCTTCCACGGAGACTGCGGCCAAAGGCCTGTGCGAAACGTCATCAGACGAAACGACGGCAAAGGGCCGCATTATATCGGCCCTGAGCTTGGGGTACAGCGTGTTTATACGATAGAGACGGTCAATTGGACGGCTAACACTGTCAGTTGCGGGAAAAATCGATAAAAGTCCCGACGACCTGCTCGATTTGTGCACGACTGACGTCCATATGGGTGACCATCCGCAGCCGCGACGCGGCGCTCAGCCTGATCCCGCGTTCGCCGGCGAAGGCCTTGAGCGCTTCTGCCCTGTCCCCCATCGCGACATAGACCATGTTGGTCTGCACCGGCTCGACCCCATAGCCCGCCTCACGCAGCCCCTCCGCCAGCAACTGGGCATTGGCGTGGTCATCGGCCAGGCGCGCTACGTGATGATCGAGCGCATACAGGCCCGCCGCAGCCAGGATTCCGGCCTGGCGCATGCCACCGCCGACCATCTTGCGCAGGCGCCTGGCCTTGCCGATCAGCTGCGCCGAACCGCACAGCACCGAGCCCACCGGCGCACCCAGCCCCTTGGACAGGCACACCGAAACCGAATCGAAGTGCTGGGTAATCTGCCGCGCATCGACACCCAGCTTGACCGCCGCGTTGTACAGCCGCGCGCCGTCCAGGTGCAGGGCCAGGCCATGCTCACGGGTGAAGGCCCGGGCCTGCGCCAGATAGCTCAATGGCAGCACCTTGCCCTGCATGGTGTTTTCCAGCGCCAGCAGGCAGGTACGGGCAAAGTGGAAATCATCCGGCTTGATCGCCGCGGCCACCTGGGCCAGGTCCAGCGAGCCGTCGGCCTGGACTTCCAGTGGCTGTGGCTGGATCGAACCCAGCACCGCCGCGCCGCCGCCCTCGTACTTATAGGTATGCGCCTGCTGGCCGACGATGTATTCGTCGCCACGCTCACAATGGGCCATCAAGCCCAGCAGGTTGCTCATGGTGCCGGTCGGCACGAACAGCGCTTCGGCGAACCCCAGGCGCTGCGCCAGTTCAGCTTCCAGGCGGTTGACCGTTGGATCTTCGCCGTAGACATCATCGCCCGTGGCCGCCGTGGCCATAGCTTCCAGCATGCCTGCCGTGGGTTGGGTAACGGTGTCACTACGAAGATCGATAACGCTCATGAATCAGGCCTCGGCAAGGGGACGCGAACGTCGCTGCGGATAAGGAAATTCTTTCGAACTGAATTACTACGGGCACAACCGCGATTTATCAAGGCCCACCCGGGAAAAGCCCAGCGATGGACATGAAAAACCGATGTTTATCATCCAAACGCCGCAATGCACCGCCGAAAAATATGTGTTACAAACTCACCGCCGCCGCAAAGCCCGGTGGCAACGTTCTCAGGGCGGGGTGCAATTCCCCACCGGCGGTAATTGCGCGCAATGCGCATAGCCCGCGAGCGCTTGGCGACAGGCACCGCTTCGGCGGCGAATGACGGCAAGGTCAGCAGACCCGGTGTGATCCCGGGGCCGACGGTCATAGTCCGGATGAAGAGAGAACGGGATTGGTGCCAAAGGGCCGTCCACAGACCTGCGCATGACTGCTTGTGCGCCTGGCCTGTACGTACCCTTAAATCCCTTTCGATTCATAACGCCCTGTTTTTCACACAAACAGGAGTCAGAACAGATGCAACCCACCGCAATCGATAGCAAAAGCAAACAGCATCACGGCGAACGCGTGGCGTTTATCCAGGCCTGCTGGCATAAGGAAATCGTCGACCAGAGCCGCAAAGGGTTCGTCAGCGAAATGCTCGCCCAGGGTTATCAGGAAAGCGATATCGACTTCTTCGAAGTCGGCGGCGCCTTTGAAATTCCACTGCACGCCAAGCTGCTGGCCAAGTCCGGTCGTTATGCCGGCATCGTCGCCGCGGGCCTGGTGGTGGACGGCGGTATCTACCGCCACGAATTCGTCGCCCAGTCGGTGATCAGCGGCCTGATGCAGGTCCAGCTGGAAACCGAAGTGCCGGTGTTCTCGGTGGTCTTGACCCCGCACCACTTCCACGCCGGCGAAGAACATCAGAAGTTCTTCTTCGAGCATTTCGTGCACAAGGGCCAGGAAGCGGCGAAGACCTGCGCCGACACCCTGCACAAGACTCGCGCCCTGCGTCGTCCTGAGCAGCGGGTAGCGGTGTAAGCGTCAGACGCTGAAAGCAAAATCGCGAGCCAGTTCGTTCCTACAGGGATCGAGCTGGCTCGCGATGCTTTTTGTGGCCACTGCCGCAGGCTGCGATAAGGCCCGCAGGGCCTTCTAATCAACCTCAAAAGCGGCGCCCGCTACGCGGTCGATCGCAGCCTTCGGCAGCGGCTACAGATTGCCGTATCAGGCCAGGCCGTCAGCCGTGGTCGGCACGATCAGGATCCCGGCACGCAGGCCGTTCTTCACCTTGGGGTTTGGGAAAATGATCCGCGCGCCCTCCTCCTCGACTATCCAGCGGGTCTGGGCGATATCGTCGGCCAGCAGGTAACCCACTTCCAGTTCGGAGAAGTTCTCGATGTCCGCCGGCAGATGCAGGTGGAAGGTATCGCTGTGCTTGATGATTTCCCGAGCGACGCTGAACAGCTGCAAGCCATCCAGCTTCTCCTCCGCCATAGGCGGTTCGCGGCCTTCGATGATCTGCTTGAGGCGGGTTTCCAGACGCTCGACATTCACCCCCTGGTTCTGCCCGAACGGCCGGGCCTTGCCCAGCTCCAGGGTGAAAGACTCGGCGTCCAGCTTGTCGTAGGTATAGGAGCTGAACACGATGGACGGTTTGTTCTGCAGCAGCACCGCCTGCATGCCCGCGGCCCGCAGGCGCGCCAGTTCCCGGCGCGAGTGCTGGCGACCTTCTTTCCACGGATACAGGGCGAACTGTTCGATCTTCGAACCGCGGATCGCCGTGTGCAGGTCGTAGTGCAGGCGGGTACGCTCCGGCAGGCTGAAGAAACTCGCCGCCAGGCGCTCCAGCTCGCAGGCGCGCAGGGCTTCATTGCCGCTGCTTTGTTCATGCCGGCCATTGAACAGCCGGTTGATGTCCTGCTCGATGAAACGCTCGCCGCGGCGCATGGCCTCGGGGTTGCCGAACAGGAACAGAATGCGTGCGCACGGCTTGAGGTCGCCGCGGGCGATGTCGTGCAACAGACGGTCGAGCAACTCGATCGGTGCCGTCTCATTGCCGTGGATGCCGGCCGACAACAGCACATCCATGCCATTGTCCCGCGCCTGGGGTGGCCGGACTTCCAGCGCACCTTCGCTTAGCCAGCGCATCCGCACGCCGTCGACAGTCAGTTGAGTCTTCTCCGCCGGTTCACGACCGGCGAGGGTCAGTTCAAGCAGTTTGCCGAGGGCGAGCATAGAACGTTATTCCTTAATGGTCGTGCTGGCAGTCAGGGCCGTGCACGTGATCGTCGTCACCAGCGTCGGCCGGTTCCATTTCCAGTTGCAGACTTACCAGATTAGTCGCCAATGGGCGCAGCAGCAGGTTGGCGTATTCTTCGTCGCCTTCCTCGACGTCCACGCCGATCAGCAGCTGGCCGCGGCCGTCCTGCTGGATCCACAGTTCCTTGCCTTGCCACATCACGGCAACGCGGGTGCAGGAAGTTTCCAGTTGAGTGCCGTCGGTGTCTTCAAGGATCAGCTGCAGGGTATCGCTCATTTATTACGCTCTCATCTGGAGGTAAAGCGGCGCGCCTGGATCAGCAGAAGCAGGCGCGGGCTTTTAATTGATCTGGAATGGATAAACCGCGCCCAGTTTAAGGATTTGCGTCAGTTCATCCAGTGCCGTCCGGCACTCAAGCAGCAATTGCGGGTCCGCCAGATCGTTTTCGCTCAGGCGGTCGCGGTAGTGCTTGTCGACCCACTGGGTCAGCGTGCCGTACAACGGCGCGGTCATGATAACCCCTGGGTTGACCGCCGCCAGCTCGGTTTGATTGAGCGCGACCCGTAGCCGCAGGCACGCCGGGCCACCGCCGTTCTGCATGCTCTGCTTGAGGTCGAAGACTTTCACTTCGCGGATCAGGCCGCCGGAGCTGGTCAGGCTTTGCAGGTACTGCCAGACACGCTCGTTGCCGCGGCACTCTTCCGGCACGATCAGCAGCATCGAGCCATCGGCGCGGGACAGCAGTTGACTGTTGAACAGATAGGAACGCACCGCGTCTTCCACCGTGACCTGCGAGCGCGGCACACAGATCGACTGGAAGTTGCCGCCGCGCTTGCCCAGCTTGGCCTGCAGCTCGGCGAGCATCTTGTCGGTCTCGAGGAACGCGTCCTCGTGATAGAACAGCACTTCGCCGTTACCCACCGCGATCACATCGTTGTGGAACACACCCTGGTCGATCACCGACGGGTTCTGCTGGGCATACACCACACCGTCGTCGCTCAGGCCGTGCAGCCGGGCGACGGCCTGCGAGGCTTCCAGGGTCTGGCGCGCCGGGTACTTCTGCGGTGCCGGGTAGCGGGTATCGAAGGCGCTGCGACCGAAGACGAAGAACTCGACACCGGCTTGGCCGTAGTCACGGCAGAAACGGGTGTGGTTGGCCGCGCCCTCATCGCCGAACTGCGCCACCGCCGGCAACGCCGCGTGATGGGCGAAGTGTTTCTGGTCGGCGAACATCGCCCCCAGCACGCGACTGGTGGTCGGGTGCTCGATGCTGCGGTGATATTTGCAGTTCAGGTTGGCGGCGGTGAAATGCACGCGACCGTCAGCGGTGTCGGCGCTCGGGCTGACCGTGGCGGCGTTGGCCACCCACATGCTCGACGCCGAGCAACTGGCGACCAGCAGCGGCATCGCATCCTTGGCGGCGCGCTCGATGACCTGCGCATCGCTGCCGGCAAAACCCAGCCGACGCAGGGCGGCCACGTCCGGGCGTTCCTGGGGTGCCAGCACGCCTTGCTGGAAACCCATTTCCATCAGCGCTTTCATTTTCGCCAGGCCCTGCAGCGCGGCCTCCTTGGGATTGGAAGACTGCTGGCTGTTGCTCTGGGACGCGACGTTGCCGTAGGACAGGCCGCCGTAGTTATGGGTAGGCCCCACTAGACCGTCGAAATTGACTTCATAGGATTTCATCAGCGAGGCTCCACGAGAATCTGTTGTTATAGGCATCGGTATCAGTACATGTCTTGAGGCCGTCGGCGCCCGCTTCGCGGGACGATCGCAGCCTGCGGCAGCGGCTACAGGGTTACCACAACCACCGACGCCCCACCGCTCTCTGTAGCCGCTTCGCAGGCTGCGATAAGGTCCACAAGACCTTCCGGCAATCTGCGGTGCAACCCATCACCCCAGGCGTACACCCGGCGTCAGCGCGCTCGGCAAGGTCAGGCTCGAGGCTTCCAGCGACGCCACCGGGTACGCGCAGTAATCCGCCGCGTAATAGGCACTGGCGCGATGGTTGCCCGAGGCACCCACACCGCCGAACGGCGCGCTGCTCGCGGCACCGGTCAGCTGCTTGTTCCAGTTGACGATACCGGCCCGGCTTTCCAGCCAGAACTGCTGGTAACGCGCCTCGGAATCCGACAGCAGACCCGCTGCCAGACCGTATTGGGTGTCGTTGGCCTCGGCGATCGCCGCTGCGAAATCGGCGTAGCGAATCACTTGCAGCAAGGGGCCGAACAGTTCTTCGTCCGGGCGCTCGGCCACGGCGGTCACGTCGAGAATGCCCGGGGTCAACAGCGCGGCCTGGGCCTGCGGCTGGGTCATTTCCAGCAGCGCCACGGCGCCATTGGCCAACAGGTTTTCCTGGGCCTGCATCAGCGCGCGGGCCGCGCCAAGGGAAATCACCGAGCCCATGAACGGTGCCGGCTGCTGGTCGAACGCACCGACCTCGATGGTCGAGCTGACCGCCACCAGGCGCTCCAGCAACTGATCGCCCCAGGCGCCTTGCGGCACCAGCAGGCGGCGCGCGCAGGTGCAACGCTGGCCGGCGGAAATGAAGGCCGACTGGATAATGGTGTAGACCGCCGCGTCCAGGTCCGCGACCTGGTCCACCACCAGCGGATTGTTACCGCCCATCTCCAGCGCGAGGATCTTGTCCGGGCGGCCGGCAAACTGCTGATGCAGGTGATTACCGGTACGACTGGAACCGGTGAAGAACAGACCGTCGATCCCCGGGTTGGCAGCCAGGGCGATGCCGGTTTCCCGCGCACCTTGCAGCAGGTTCAGAACGCCCGCCGGCAAGCCGGCTTCGATCCAGCACTTGACCGTCAACTCGGCGACTTTCGGGGTCAGCTCGCTGGGCTTGAACAGCACGCTGTTACCCGCCAGCAGCGCAGGAACGATATGCCCGTTAGGCAGATGGCCAGGAAAGTTGTAAGGGCCGAACACCGCCACCACGCCATGGGGCTTGTGGCGCAATACCGCGGTGGCGTCGCCCAGCGGGCCGCTCTTCTCACCGGTGCGTTCCCGGTAGCTCTGCACCGAAATCGCGATCTTGTTGACCATGCTGGTCACTTCGGTGGCGGCTTCCCACAGCGGCTTGCCGGTTTCCTCGCCGATGCAGCGCGCCAGTTCGTCGGCATGGCTTTTCAGGCTGGCGGCAAAGGCTTCCAGCACCGCGATCCGCTCGTCCAGCGACCGCTTGGCCCAGGCCGGGAATGCCTGGCGCGCGGCCTGCACCGCACTTTCAACCTGGGCGACGGTGGCGCCGTTGCCCGACCACAGCACCTGCTGGGTCACCGGATTCAAGGACTCAAAGGCTTCGCCCTGGCCTGGCAGCCATTGGCCTGCGATGTACAGCGCGTTCATTATTTCGACTCCCGGGAAGCAGACAGCGCAACGGCACGGACCTGATCGCCCGCATTGAGTTGCAGGCGTTTGGCGGTCAGTGCATCAACCACCAGGGTGCCCGACGCGAAGCGCGCGGGTGCGGCGGTGATCCGGCAATCCTCGCGCTTGCGGTTATGAATCAGGAAAGGCGTGGCGTCGTCGCCCGGCGTGCCGATGGCCAACACCAGCGCCTGGCTGTCGCGCACCGCGCGGATCTTGGCGGTTTCGCACTCCACCGCCGGGCCGGCGTCGAAGATGTCGACGTAACCCTGGTAGCTGAAGCCCTCGCTCTTGAGCATGGCCAGCGCCGGCTCGGTATCGGTGTGCACCTTGCCGATCACGTTGCGCGCGCCCTCGGAGAGGAAGCAGGTGTACAGCGGGAACTTCGGCATCAGTTCGGCGATGAACGCCTTGTTACCCACGCCGGTCAGGTAGTCGGCCTGGCTGAACTCCATCTTGAAGAAGTGCCGGCCCAGGCTTTCCCAGAATGGCGAGCGCCCGGCTTCATCGGACATGCCGCGCATCTCGGCGATGATCTTGTTGCCGAACAGCTGCGGGAATTCGGCGATGAACAGCATGCGTGCCTTGGCCAGCATGCGGCCGTTGAGGCCGGTGCGGTAATCGGCATGCAGGAACAGCGAGCACAGCTCGGAATTGCCGGTCAGGTCGTTGGCCAGGAACAGCGTCGGAATCTCGCGGTAGATATTCAGTTCCTGGGAGGCGCTGACGGTCAGGCCGACCCGGAAGTTGTACCAGGGCTCGCGCAGGCCAACGGCGCCGGCGATCGCGGAAATCCCCACCACGCGGCCGTTGTCGTCCTCGAGCACGAACAGGTAATCCGCATCGCCCCGCTCGGCTTCGCCACGGAAGGTCTTTTCCGCCCAGCCCACGCGGTGTTTCAGGCGTTCTTCGTTGGCCGGCAAGGTGGTAAGGCCGGTGCCGGTGCTGCGGGCCAGGTCGATCAGAGCGGGTAAGTCGCTGCTGCGTACGGGACGAACGATCATGCTATCTCCTCAGATGGGTGCCGCTGACGGCCCCCGCGAAACTCGCTGCTTTCCAGGATTCTTCCGGCATTTGCCGCAGCCGTTAAACCGCCACCAGGCGCACGCTGGCACCTTCGCCGACGCCCAGGGCTTCGGCCGCTTGCAGATCCAGGGTCACCGGCTTGCCCGGCGCGTAATCCAGCTCCAGCATCACCGCGCGGTAATCCTGCAACTGCGCATTGGCGACCAGGTACTGGCGGCCGCCGCCCTTGGCGACCTCGCCGATCTTCACCGGCACCACGCGGCTCTGGGCGATCGAGCGGATCCCCGAGACCCGGGCGTGCAGGGTTGGGCCACCGTCGAAGATGTCGATGTAATGGTCGGTCTCGAAGCCTTCGCGCATCAGGATGTCGAAGGTGATCTGCGCCCGCGGGTGCACCTGGCCCATGGCTTCCTGCGCGGCATCCGGCAGCAGCGGCACATAGATCGGGTAATGCGGCATCAGCTCGGCGAGGAAGGTGCGGCTTTTCAGCCCGCACAGACGCTCGGCGGCGGCGTAGTTGAGGTCGAAGAAGTTGCGACCGATGGCATCCCAGAACGGCGAGTCGCCATTCTCATCGCTATAGCCAACGATCTCGGTCACCACCGAATCGGCGAAACGCTCAGGGTGGCTGGCGACGAACAGCAGGCGGCCGCGGGAATTGAGTTCCGACCACGGCGAACCCACCAGCTCCGGGACCACATAGAAACTGGTCAGCAGGCTGTTGCCGGTCAGGTCGTGGCACTGGGAAAGCACGTGGATCTTGTTGTGGATCTTCAGCTCGCGGGAGGCGTGCACGAAGGTCTCGTTACGGAAGCTGTAGAACGGCTCGGAATAACCGGCCGAGGCGACGATGGCCGAGCAACCGACCAGCTTGCCGGTTTCGGTGTCCTCAAGGACGAAGAAGTAGCTCTCCTCGCCATTGAAGCTCACCTCGGCGGCGAACGAAGCCTCGCTTGCGGCGATCTTGTCGCTCAGGCGTTCCACGTCATCCGGCAAGGAAGTGACACCAATCGGGCTGTCCGCAGCCAGACGCTGTACCTCGCCCAGATCAGCCATTTGCGCGGGGCGCATCACCAGCATGGTGTCACTCCTTACTCGAAACAGGCCGGCCAGGAGGCCGACTCAGGGAAAAAAATGCCGGGACAGCCCGGCACCGAAAATGAGGCTCGACGCTTGCCCTGCAGACAAGCGCCGAGAAGTACCGCGGCCCGAATCAGGCCTGGGTCAGCTTGGCGACCGCGCGCTCGAAGCGCTGCAGGCCTTCTTCGATGTCCGCTTCCTCGACCACCAGGCTCGGGGCGAAACGCACCACGTCCGGGCCGGCCTGGAGGATCATCAGGTTTTCTTTTTCGGCGGCGTTGAACACGTCCTTGGCCTTGCCTTTCCAGGCATCGCTGAGCACGCAACCGAGCAGCAGGCCCAGGCCACGCACTTCGGTGAACAGGCCGTACTTCTCGCCGATCTGCAGCAGGCGGGTCTTGAAGCGATCGTGCTTGGCCTTCACGCCGTTCAGCACTTCGGGCGTGTTGATCACGTCGATCACCGCGCCGGCCACCGCGCATGCCAGCGGGTTGCCGCCGTAGGTGGTGCCGTGTGTACCGACCACCAGGTGCTTGGCCAGCGCCTCGGTGGTCAGCATCGCAGCAATCGGGAAACCGCCGCCCAGGCTCTTGGCGCTGGTCAGGATGTCCGGGGTCACGCCGTAGTGCATATAGGCGAACAGCTCGCCGCTGCGGCCCATGCCGGTCTGCACTTCGTCGAACACCAGCAGCGCGTTGTGCGCGTCGCACAGCTTGCGGGCGCCTTGCAGGTAAGCCTGCTCGGCCGGCAACACACCGCCTTCGCCCTGGATCGGCTCCAGTACCACCGCGCAGGTCTTGTCCGAAATCGCCGCTTTCAAGGCAGCCAGATCGTTGTAAGGAACGTGGGTGATACCGGTGATTTTAGGACCGAAGCCGTCGGAGTACTTCGACTGGCCGCCGACGTTCACGGTGAACAGGGTGCGACCGTGGAAGCTGTTGAGGGCCGCGATGATTTCGTACTTTTCCGCGCCAAAACGGTCGAAAGCGACACGACGGGCCAGCTTGAAGGCGGCCTCGTTGGCTTCGGCCCCGGAGTTGCAAAAGAACGCACGCTCGGCAAAGGTGGCGTCGACCAGCTTGTGGGCCAGGCGCAGGGCCGGCTCGTTGGTGAAGACGTTGGATACATGCCACAGCTTGTTGGCCTGCTCGGTCAGCGCCGCGACCAGCGCCGGATGGGCGTGGCCCAGTACGTTGACCGCGATCCCGCCGGCAAAGTCGATCAGCTCTCGGCCCGACTGATCCCAGACTCGGGAACCCGCGCCACGCACAGGAATGAAAGCCGCAGGCGCATAGTTGGGAACCATGACCTGATCGAAATCGGCGCGTTGCACCGGAGCTTGCTCAACGGACATCGGAGTCTCCTGAAGAGGAACGCCTGCCTGAAACTGGCGAGCGATGGGGGGATTGTAAGGACAGTTTTCTGCCCGGCCTTGTCGCCAAGCGACAACTTCTTATAGCGCCAACCCCGGTTTTACGCGGGTTTACGGCAATGCGACAAATAGCGTCGCAAAGGCGCAGTTTAAACTGCTGGAGGCTTTAACGGCAGGATTGTCCAACGATTTGCGCCACACATTAGGGCGCCATCGCGAGCAAGCTTCGCTCCTACAGAAGAATGCATTCCGTGTAGGAGCGAAGCTTGCTCGCGATAGCAATTTGACAGGTAAAACGAAGAGGTGGATCAACCGCGCTCGGAAGGCACCGAAGACAGTTCGAACGGGCTGCTGCTGCGCCGCTGGTTGCGGTCCTCCCGCGGCGTGGCGCCGAAGAAGTTGCGGTAGGCGCTGGAGAAATGCGGCCCCGAGGAGAAACCGCAGGACAGGCCGATCTGGATGATCGATTTGCTGGTCTGCATCAGCATCTGCCGCGCCTTGTTCAGGCGCAATTCCAGGTAGTACTGGCTCGGCACACGATTGAGGTATTGCTTGAAAATCCGCTCCAACTGCCGACGCGAGACGCACACATGCTGGGCGATTTCGTCGGTGGTCAGCGGCTCCTCGATATTGGCCTCCATCAGCAGCACCGCCTGGGTCAGCTTCGGGTGACTGGAGCCCAGGCGGTTCTGCAACGGAATGCGTTGGCGCTCGCCGCCTTCGCGGATCCGCTCGACCACCAGTTCTTCCGAGACCGCGCCGGCCAGTTCCGCACCGTGGTCACGGGCCAGCACCGCCAGCAACAGATCCAGCACCGACATTCCGCCGCAGGCCGTCAGGCGATCGCGATCCCAATCGAACAGATGGCTGGTGGCGATGACCTTGGGGAAACGCTCGGCGAAATCGTCCTGCCAGCGCCAGTGCACCGCCGCCCGATAACCGTCGAGGAACCCCAACTGCGCCAGGGGGTACACGCCGGCGGACAAGCCGCCGATCACACAGCCGGCACGCACCAGTTGCTTGAGCGCGCTGCTCAGGGCCGGCGCCAGGGTGGCAGGCGGCTCATCGGCCAGCAGGAACAGTTTCTGGCAGCCTTCGAGCTTGCCCGACCAGGGCTCACCGGGCAGTTGCCAGGCGCCGTCGGCCGGAGCCTCGGCCTGCAGGAAGGCCAGTTCGTAGACCACTTCCGGATGCACGCGCTGAGCGACACGCAAGGCCTCCTCGGCCAGCGCCAGCGTCAAGGCTTTAGTGCTGGGCCAAATCAGGAAACCAATTCGATGGGCAGTCATGGCGGGCAATCCGAAACGAAAACAGTGTTAGAGGCCAAAGGCGGCTGCAACCAAATTAGACCATCTGGCGCGCGGTGCGCAGCATGACCTAATTTGGTGCATTACGGGAGTGATTTACTTCAGGCTGCCCGAGAGGAATTGTTGCAAACGTTCCGATTGCGGATTGACCAGCACTTCGCGCGGGTTGCCGCTCTCTTCCACCAGGCCCTTGTGCAGGAATATCAGCTGGTTCGAGACTTCACGGGCAAAGCCCATTTCGTGGGTCACCACCACCATGGTCCGGCCTTCCTGGGCCAGGGCCTGCATCACTTTCAGCACGTCGCCCACCAGCTCGGGGTCGAGCGCCGAAGTCGGCTCGTCGAACAGCATGACCTCAGGCTCCATCGCCAGCGCCCGGGCGATCGCCACGCGCTGCTGCTCACCGCCGGACATGTGGCCCGGGTAGGCATCCTTGCGATGCGCCACGCCGACCTTGGCCAGGTAGTGTTCGGCCTTTTCACGGGCTTCGGCCTTGGGTACGCCGAGCACATGCACCGGCGCTTCCATGATGTTTTCGATGGCGGTCATGTGCGACCACAGGTTGAAATGCTGGAACACCATCGACAGGCGCGAACGCATGCGCTGCAACTGTTTTGGATCGGCCGCCTTCAGGGCGCCATCCTTGTTCGCCACCAGTTTCAACTCTTCGTTGTTCAGCAGGATCTTGCCGGCGTGCGGCTGCTCCAGCAGGTTGATGCAACGCAGGAAGGTGGATTTGCCGGAGCCACTGGAGCCGATGATGCTGATCACATCGCCAGCCGCCGCTTTCAGGGACACGCCCTTGAGCACTTCGTGACTGCCATAGCGTTTATGCAGGTCTTGGACTTCAAGTTTGTACATGCTGTCGGTTCTCACAAAAGCAGTCAGTCGTTGAGCAAGCGCCCGTGCCGCAGCGCTTCGCGCCCCGCCACCTTGGCCAGCCAGAAACCGGGTTGGGCGTAACGCAGCCGCTCAACGGCGAACAACACGCCGCTGGTGCCAGCACACAGGGTGCTGACCCGATCGGATAAGGGATCAATCACTTCAAAAATCGGCTCGCCCTTCTCCACCCAGCTACCGGCCGGACGCAGAAAACTCACCACGCCGGGATGCGGCGCAAACAACAACTCGGTGCCTTCGAAAGGCATGGCCTCACACGCTTCATGCTGCGCCGCCGGCCATTCGCCCGCGATCAGCCCCTGCTCGGCGAGAAACGCCAGGATGCCTTCGGCGTGCGCCTCGGCTTGCGGGCGACCGGTGTCGGCCTGACCGCCCAGCTCGAGGGTGGTCGCCAGGCAGGCCAGCGGAATCTGCGCCTGCGGGAACTGGCGCGACAGACGCAGCCAGGGCAGCGAACAGGCCTCGTCGAACGAACTGCCGCCAGAGTCTTCCGCCAGCAGGCCGACCCGCACGTTCAGATGGGCTGCCAGCGAACGCCACTGCGGCCAATGCTGCGGCAAGGCGTACATATGCAGCGCCGCTTCCGTATCACAGTGCAGGTCCAGCACCACATCCGCGGTGCAGGCATGACTCAGGAGAATACGCTGCATGCCTTGCAGCTGGCTCGATGGCGCCGGCAGTTCAGCCAGCACATCACTCATGGCCTGGCGAATCATCTGGATATTGGCGTGCGGGTCATCCCCCAGGCACCCTTCCAGGCGGGCCGCGACCGGCACACTCAGCTCGACGAAATCGCGATTGAAGTTCTTGCCACTACCGGCCTCGAACCGCCCCTGGTGATTGCCCTGCAACAGCTGCCCCAGGCCCATCGGGTTGGCCACCGGCACCAGTTCGATCACGCCGTTCAGCGCGCCCTGGGCTTCCAGTTCGGCCAGGCGCTTTTTCAGCTCCCAGGCGGTGCGCATCCCGGGCAGTTCGTCCGCATGCAGACTGGCCTGGATATAGGCCTTGCGCTCGCCGTGGCCGAAACGGAACACCGAGATCTGCCGCTCGCTGCCCAGGTGGCTCCATGGCAATGCGTGGTCAATGCGTTCCATATCAGTGCTTCCGCGGCGCCAGGTAACGCAGCCAGCGGCCTTCGGCCAGCTTGAACAGGCGCACCAGGATAAAGGTCAGGCACAGGTAGAACACGCCGGCGGTGATGTAGGCCTCGAACGGCAGGTAGTACTGCGCATTGACCGTACGGGCCGCACCGGTGATGTCGATCAGGGTCACGATGGAGGCCAGGCTGGTGGTCTGCAGCATCATGATCACTTCATTGCTGTACTGCGGCAGCGCCCGGCGCAAGGCCGACGGCAGCAGGATGCGGGCATACATTTTGTAGCGCGACATGCCCATGGCCTTGGCCGCTTCAATCTCGCCGTTCGGCGTGGCCTTGAGGCTGCCGGCGATGATTTCGGCGGTGTAGGCGCTGGTGTTGATGGCAAATGCCAGGCACGCACAGAAGGTCGCACTGGACAGCCAAGGCCAGAGGAAGCTCTGACGCACCACATCGAACTGCGCCAGGCCGTAGTAGATCAGGAACAGTTGTACCAGCATCGGCGTGCCGCGGATCACATAGGTGTAGAGCCAGGCGCTGAGGTTGACGATCGGCTGCTTGGACACCCGCATCAACCCCAGGGGCAGCGCCGCCAGCAGGCCGAAGAACAGCGACAGGGCCAAGAGTTTCAGGGTGGTCAGCAAGCCGCTGAAATACAGCGGCAAGGCCTCATAGATGACGTTGTAGTCGAAGATCATAGATCAGCCGCCCTTACGCCTACCGAGTAGCGCTTCTCAAGGTGACGCAATGCCAGCAACGAGACACTGGTGATCACCAGGTACATCGCCGCCACCGCGAGGAAGAAGGTGAAAGGCTCACGGGTGGCGTCAGCCGCCTGCTTGGCCTTGAACATCATGTCTTGCAGGCCCACCACCGAAATCAGCGCGGTGGCCTTGGTCAGTACCAGCCAGTTGTTGGTAAAGCCCGGAATCGCCAGACGGATCATCTGCGGCACCAGCACCCGGAAGAACACCTGGAAGCTGTTCATGCCATAGGCCATGCCCGCTTCCGCCTGCCCCTTGGGAATCGCCATGAAGGCACCGCGGAAGGTTTCCGACAGGTAGGCACCGAAGATGAAGCCCAGGGTGCCGATACCGGCAGCCAGCGGGTTCAGGTCGATGTAGTCGTCGTAACCCAGCATTGGCGCGACACGGTTGAGCAGGTCCTGGCCGCCGTAGAAGATCAGCAGGATCAGCACCAGGTCGGGAATCCCGCGGATCACCGTGGAATACAGGTCGCCCAGCCACGCCAGCCAGCGCACCGGCGAGAGACGCAGCGCGACCCCGATCAGACCCAGAACGATGGCCAGGGCCATGGACGACAAGGCAAGCTGAAGCGTCAGCCAAGCGCCATCGAGGATGACAGCCCCGTAGCCTTTCAACATGATTCAGGTCCTCGAAAATTCGGATGAAAAAATGGCGCAAACTTCAGAGATTCTGCTGCTTGCGCCATCTCGGACTTGCTGATTCGACGATTTACTGGCCGTAAATGTCGAAATCGAAGTACTTGTCCTGGATTTGCTTGTACTTGCCGTTCTCGCGAATGGCAGCGATCGCACCGGTGATCTTGTCTTTCAGCGCATCGCCTTTGCGTACGGCGATACCCACGCCGTCGCCGAAGTATTTGCTGTCGGTGAACGCCGGGCCGACGAACGCGAAGCCTTTGCCGGCGTCGGTTTTCAGGAAGCCGTCATTCAACAGGGTAGCGTCTGCCACGGTGCCGTCGAGGCGACCGGCCGCCACGTCCAGGTAGATCTCGTTCTGCGAGCCATATGGCTTGATCTCGGCACCCAGCGGAGCCAGCACTTCACGGGCGAAACGCTCGTGGATCGAACCACGCTGCACGCCGATGTTCTTGCCCTTGAGTTCGGTCAGGCCGTCGCTGACCTGGGTACCGGCCTTCATGACCAGGCGCGCAGGGGTGTTGTAGTACTTGCCGGTGAAGTCCACGGACTTCTTGCGGTCGTCGGTGATCGACATGGATGACAGGATCGCATCGATCTTGCGTACCTTGAGCGCGGGGATCAGGCCGTCGAACTCCTGCTCGACCCACACGCACTTGACCTTCATTTCTTCGCACAGGGCGTTGCCGATGTCGTAGTCGAAACCGACGATGCTGCCGTCCGGAGCCTTGGAGGCGAATGGAGGGTAAGCCGCTTCGATACCAATTTTCAGAGGCTTTTCATCGGCGAACGTCGGCAGGGAAAGTACGGAGGACAGTGCCAGGGCGCCAAGAAGCACGAGTTTCTTCATCTTAGGACTCCATCGGTAAAGGGCGAAAACGGCAGAGTGAGCGACAGCCCAATATGCGAATGGGTGGAACCTGATAGCGGTGCTGCGTCCTTGAGGACCTGGCCACGAACCTCATGCGGGTTCCCGGACAGGCAACGACGAGCGAGTGATCGGCATTCTAACGACAGGCCCGAAGCCGATATTTCCTCAATGCGACAACAAATTACAGAAGCACTGAGAAACCAGGTCGAGCACATTGACAGCTCTTCAGATTTATGCAAGAGCAAAAGACGGTAAACCAATCTGTGCTGCAAATTGCGGGCCTATTATTCGCAAAGCCTTCTATTCCGGCAAGCGCAGCGTTATGACTTATTTTTTACCGCCCCCGCAAAGGCCCTGAAACAGGGCTTGGCGTTTCTCATTGCCCCGAATCCGGGCAGCGGGTTACACATTCCCCTCCTCCGGTAACATTCAGATACGCCTGATGGACATACCGATATTTATTCGATCGAAAAGCCGCTGCCTGTAGCCGCTGCCGCAGGCTGCGATAAGGCCCGAAGGGCCTTTCAGGGCCTTCAAGAGCGCGTCTCCTGCGGAGCCGATCGCAGCCTGCGGCAGCGGCTACAGGGGGCGGCACTAACACCCATAAAAAAGCCCCGCCCGGCACAAGGCCGGACGGGGCTTTCACTGAGACCGATTCGCCTTAGGCGACGTTCATGGTCTTGTGGGTATCGACCAGATGCTGCACCACGCCCGGGTCCGCCAGGGTGGAGATATCCCCCAGGCTGTCGTACTCCGCCGTGGCGATCTTGCGCAGGATACGGCGCATGATCTTCCCGGAACGGGTCTTCGGCAGGCCAGGCGCCCACTGGATGACATCCGGCGAGGCGATCGGACCGATTTCCTTGCGCACCCAGTTCTTCAGCTCCAGGCGCAATGCTTCGCTCGGTTCTTCGCCACCGTTGAGGGTGACGTAGACATAGATGCCCTGCCCCTTGATGTCGTGGGGCACACCGACCACCGCCGCTTCGGCGACTTTCGGGTGAGCGACCATCGCGCTTTCGATCTCCGCGGTCCCCATGCGGTGGCCGGAGACGTTGAGCACATCGTCCACCCGCCCGGTGATCCACCAGTAGCCGTCTTCATCGCGACGGGCACCGTCACCGGTGAAGTACATGCCACGGAAGGTCTTGAAGTAGGTATCGACGAAACGATCGTGGTCGCCATACAGGGTGCGCGCCTGGCCTGGCCACGAATCGAGGATCACCAGGTTGCCTTCGGCGGCGCCCTCGATAATGTTGCCCAGGTTGTCCACCAGCGCCGGCACCACGCCAAAGAACGGACGCGCCGCCGAACCCGGCTTGAGGGCATGGGCGCCCGGCAGCGGGCTCATCAGGGTGGCGCCGGTCTCGGTCTGCCACCAGGTATCGACGATCGGGCAACGGGATTGACCGACATTCTTGTAGTACCAGTCCCAGGCTTCCGGGTTGATCGGCTCACCCACCGAACCCAGCAGGCGCAGGCTGCTGCCATCGGCGCCTGCGCAGGCGGCGTTACCCGAGGCCATCATGGCGCGGATCGCGGTCGGCGCGGTGTAGAGGATATTGACCTTGTGCTTGTCGACGATCTTCGCCACGCGGGTCACGTCTGGATAGTTAGGCACGCCCTCGAACAGCACGGTGGTCGCGCCATTGGCCAGCGGACCATAGACGATATAGGTGTGGCCAGTGACCCAGCCGACGTCGGCGGTGCACCAGTAGATTTCCCCCGGACGGTAATCGAATACGCGCTCGTGGGTCAGGGCCGCGTACAGCAGGTAGCCGCCAGTGGTGTGCTGCACGCCTTTGGGCTTACCAGTGGAGCCGGAGGTATAAAGGATGAACAGCGCTTCCTCGGCACCCATTTCTTTAGGCGCACAGACGGTACCGGCCACTTTCATCAAGTCTTCGTACCAGATGTCGCGATGCTGGTTCCACTTGATCTGGCCATTGGTGCGCTTGCACACGATGACCTTCTGGATGCTGCTGGTTTCCGGGTTGGTCAGCGCATCGTCGACATTGGCCTTGAGCGGAATCTTCTTGCCCGCGCGAATGCCTTCGTCGGCGGTGATCACCACCTTGGATTTGCAGTCGATGATCCGGCCCGCCAGCGCTTCCGGAGAAAAGCCGCCGAACACCACCGAATGAATCGCGCCGATCCGGGTACAGGCCAGCATGGCGACCACGGCTTCGGGAATCATCGGCATATAGATAGTCACCACGTCGCCGCGGTGCACGTCCTGGCCACGCAGGGCGTTGGCGAACTTGCAGACTTGTTCGTGCAGTTCGCGGTAGGTGATGTTGCGGCTTTCGGAAGGATCGTCGCCTTCCCAGATGATCGCGATCTGATCGCCGCGCTCGGCCAGATGGCGATCCAGGCAGTTGTAGGAAACGTTGAGGGTGCCGTCGGCAAACCATTTGATATCGACATGGTGATCGTCGAAGGAGGTCTGCTTCACCGTGGTGAAAGGCTTGATCCAGTCGAGGCGCTTGGCTTGCTCGCGCCAGAAGCCGTCCGGGTTGACGACCGACTGCTGGTACATGGCCTTGTAGGTCGCCTCGTCAGTCAGCGTGTTGGCCGCAACCTCGGGACGAACGGGATACAGAGAAGCCGCACTCATCTTTCTTACCTCGGTGACATAGTTGTTGTTGTATGACCCCGTTGTAGCCGGGGCGGGCCTATAGAACCATTCGACGATGGTAGTAACAACCCCCAGCCGATCCCCCTGAAAAGTGCTTTACCCCCTCTATTACGGGACTTGCGGTAGTTTCTGCGGTAAGTAGAAGACCGCTGCCAGGCCGCTGGGGGTCGTTTTTAACGGGATTGTTACAAAAACCGTCAATAGTGTTTATCAAAAGCACGCCTGTATAGCGCCTACTCAGGCGCCTAAAATCAACCTCGCCAACAAGGCAATGTGATTAACCAAGTTACAGCCCCCACGAAGGCAGTTAATCCAGACTTCTACTCAAGTTCCACACGCAGCCCCACAAAGGCTGCGTGACCCTACACGACCTTAGAAAGGTGAAATCAAAATGAAAGCTTTATTAATTCTGGCCCTCAGCAGTCTTTGCGTTACAGCAATGGCCGACGAGATCCCGACTGATGTCGCAAGCCAGCAACCGGCAGTAGAGGAATACTCTTACTCGTCCGACCTGGACATCGCCAAAGTTATATCCATGAGCGAAGTTCCAAATGTATGCGAAGTTGTACCTGCACGTATGGAATATGAAGACTCGAAAGGTCTGCGGCACATTCTGCAATACCGCGTCATGGGTAACGGCTGCTCTAACGGCTGATACCAAAGTTGCTCTTCAAGTTCCAACAATTGCCGGCCGCAAGAGATCTTTCTTGCGGCAAAGATGGCCAGATGCATAACTGAATCCAGACTGGTTGCAAGCCATCGCCCAATGCAGTGCGACCACGGCTTTCGCACTCCCCTTTTTCATCTGTCGAGCCACATTGCGGGGAGCGTTTCCATATCGCCCCAAGGGGCTTGATGATGGTCCGAAAATGCCTTCTCGAGCATCAAGAACGACCTCGGGTGGCAACCCGGGACAGTAGTGTTTCAAAGGTCAAAAATTGACCATCCAACACAAGATGTAGTGGCAAAAGCGTTTTTTTGCTTATTTTTTGAGCAAATTATCCGACTGACAATTTGCACCATGAATTGAACACAATCCTGTCTACCAAAGCCCACGACCTTCCCTGCAAGCCATGTACTACAGGGCTTGCAGAGCATTGCGCGAAAAAGCCAAGGTCTCGGATCGCTTCCAGGCGGCAAAAAACCGCAAAACCGGGTGAAAAAAAATCTTTGCTGGCCAAAGCCTTGTAAACCCTCGCTCCGCCGCGATCACGCCCCTCGCCAACCGAATCGTGAGCCACTTCGTCGCACCACAGCGGCAAAAAAATCCCTATAATGAGGCCTTAAAACGGGCCTGCAATATTCCCTTACAGGGATAAACAGCCAATCCGAAGCCAGCGCAGGAGTCGACTCGGTCCTCTGCGCCCATAACCGCCTCGGAACTCCCGTACATATTTTTGTTTATTGCCTGCGTTAGCTGCCGCAACAAACGATTCCTTAAGATCCAACGCGGCCAGTTCGGCCGTGTGAAAAGCCAACCATCAGTTTTCACACGGGCATCTGGCCCTCACGCAGGAGACGACACGTCATGCTGAGCTGGGACGAATTCGACAAAGAAGAAGGCGAAGTCGCCGTTAAAGGCGCCAACGCCGGCCACGCTGCCGAAGCTGCCATGGACAAACTCGACAGCGCCGGTGGTGCCGCCGCTCTCGAAGCCCGCACCGTAACCGCCAGTGATTCCGCTGCCGTTGCCCGTGCCAAGGCCTCTCTGGACCAGCTCGACATCGCCGAAGGCCTGGCCGAGTTGGAAGGTGCTTCCGCCCGTGTCGCCGTCGATGAAAAGCGCATGATCAACTGCCGCGCCGACCTCAACCAGCTGGTGCCATTCAAATACGACTGGGCCTGGCAGAAGTACCTGGACGGTTGTGCAAACCACTGGATGCCGCAAGAAGTCAACATGACCGCCGACATCGCCCTCTGGAAAAACCCGGAAGGCCTGACCGACGACGAGCGCCGCATCGTGATGCGCAACCTGGGCTTCTTCTCCACCGCCGACTCCCTGGTTGCCAACAACCTGGTACTGGCCGTGTACCGCCTGATCACCAACCCGGAATGCCGCCAGTACATCCTGCGCCAGGCGTTCGAAGAGGCGATCCACACCCACGCCTACCAGTACTGCATCGAATCGTTGGCCATGGATGAAGGCGAGATCTTCAACATGTACCACGAGATTCCATCGGTCGCCAAGAAAGCGGCCTGGGGCCTGAAGTACACCCGTTCGATCTCCGATCCGAAGTTCGAAACCGGCACCGTCGACACCGACAAGGAGCTGCTGCGCAACCTGATCGCCTACTACTGCGTTCTGGAAGGCATCTTCTTCTACTGCGGCTTCACCCAGATCCTGTCCATGGGTCGCCGCAACAAAATGACCGGCGTCGCCGAGCAGTTCCAGTACATCCTGCGCGACGAATCCATGCACCTGAACTTCGGTATCGACGTGATCAACCAGATCAAGATCGAAAACCCGCACCTGTGGGATGCCGAGATGAAGGAAGAAGCCACCCAGATGATCCTCCAGGGCACCCAACTGGAAATCGAATACGCTCGCGACACCATGCCGCGCGGCGTACTGGGCATGAACGCGGCGATGATGGAGGACTACCTCAAGTTCATCGCCAACCGTCGCCTGTCGCAGATCGGCCTGAAAGAAGAATACCCGGGCACCACCAACCCGTTCCCATGGATGAGCGAAATCATGGACTTGAAGAAAGAGAAGAACTTCTTCGAGACTCGCGTGATCGAGTATCAGACTGGCGGCGCGCTGAGCTGGGATTGATTCCGAGCTCCTGCCCTGTGCCGATCTCGATCTGAATCGGCACAACGAAAGATCAAAAAAGCCCTGACTTGCTCAGGGCTTTTTTATTGGGACCCGGTATCCCCGACTCCAGGCAAATCATCCAACGCGGAACTCAATCGGCGGAGGCCAGGGCACCACGAATCTCCTTTTTCACCGCCTCGAAATCCGCCGCCGCGCGGGGATCGTCCAGCAGCCGGGCCGCCAACACCGCGGCACTGATCTTTCCGCCCTCCAGGTCGCTGGGGAAATGCACACCGGCGATGACCCGGCTGTCGGCATTGATCTGTGCGCGGCTGAACAACTCGCTGCGTTTCTCCGGCAGCGCCATGCCCAGCAAGGTGGCATTGAGATAACCATTCATCGAGTGACCGCTGGGGTAGGAATCGCCCTCCGGTGGCGGCAATACCGGCTTCACCAGTGCCGAGGCTTCGTAAGGGCGCGGCCGACCATAGCTGTGCTTGGCCGGCATCAGGAATTGCACCAGGTCTTCCTGGGCCCGCCGGAAGAAGGCCCGGGTCAGGGGCAGGCGCTCAATGCTGAAACCGGCGCCGAGGGATTCCCTGGCGAAGTGGAACACGCTGTCTTCCCATTCATCATCCTGCTGGACCCGGCTCACCTGAGCGCTACTGCGTGCTGCCTGGGCCGCCAGCACGGCTGTCAAATCGCTTTGTTGCAACGATGAATCAACAGTTGGAGGTGGTGGCAGGTAGTCAGCCAGCCGGAACTGATTGGCCGGCAGATAAGGCAAGGCTGCCTGTTCCGCCAGGACGACCCCGGTGCCGGACAGGGCCAGACAAAACAACAATGAACGCGCAAGAACAGGCATATGGAGGTCCTCGTTATTGTGAGGGGAAAAGCCGTCTGGCTGGTTCCCACCGGGCCTTCATTCATGAGGCCGGCGCCTTCTTATCGGCCATTTGTTCGAGGCTTACTTGTCCCTCCTTGCCAAAGGTGTGACGTTCTCTGCCAGGACTACTCAAGACAGCTAAGCTTTTGTTTTTACAAGCTTTAACGCGTAGGACTCGTCTCTATATGGTGAGAGTTTTGTTAATTAGAACTGTAGGAAATTTCATGTCCCTCATGCAGCCGCCATGACCTGGCAAGACTCAGGAAGGCTGTCAGTTTGATTGGTCCCGACGGGGGATTTTTCGTGAGCACGCCCGCCCTACCAAGGGCGTGGTTGGAACGGGGTCATGGCTTGTTCTGTTCCAGCGGACGCCAGTCGAAATGCTGCCGTTCGCCGACGCCATTGAAGTCAACGCGATAGGTGTGTTGCTTGCCGCCGATATCGCAGACGCCGATCAGATCGTGGTTATGCTGTTCGCGCGGCGGTGGCGTCTGGATACGCACGGTACCGTGGCAGTTTTCGTAATTGCAGGGCGCGGTATTGCGATACAGCAGGTAATCGCCACTTTCATCACGCTCGACCCAACGCCCATCGATGAATCGGGCCTGGTCGGGCGCAATGCTGGCGGTGGCCATCTTGCGCTTGCCGTTGCACAGCATCACCCCGCCCATGGCGGCGGCCATGATGAGGTAGGCCAGGATCCGCGACTCCACATTGAAGTAGGAAAGGATGCCCAACGCGTCGGCCAGGATCGACATGACCGAAAGCGCCAGCGCCGGCAGCGATAGAAAAAACGCCACCGCGCCTTTGATGACGCTGCCCCGGCTAACCCGCTCGACACTCCTGGGATCGATGACGAACTGAATGCTGGTGCGTTCAGGCGCCTGATTCTGGGCAATGTTGATGTGGTTGGCATCACCAATGGAGCCGATATTGATGCGATTACCGTCAGACATGAACCTGAGCCTTTTCCGGTGATGAGTGGAACGTGCTACCTACAAGGTTATGCCGAGATCAGCGCCCATGCTTGAAAAGATCAGTGCACTCCCCTGCGCCACCCGCTATTAATAGCCTTCTTCACTCAAGGACCCGAGCCCCCATGAAATTCGACACCGCCTACTGCATCAGCCTCGACGACAAGCTGTCGATCTATGACGTGCGCGATCTGAATTTCGACGAGACCATGGCCTTCGACTCAGCCAAGGAACAATTCCAGTGCCCCAACGATGCCTGTCGCGCCACCTTTGCCGCTGACAATCATTTGGGGACCTTCAATGCCAAGAACGTCAATTACATCCGCACCCCGCATTTCAAGAACCTGCCTGGCACCCGGCATATCGAAGGCTGCCCGTATGGCACCAGCAGGACGCTGGCAGCCGGGGTGGAGGGTACGCCGGACGAGGATGATCGGGAGGAGCATTTCCCATCGGAATTGCTGCTGGCCCGCCGCGAATATGTGCGCAAGCCCGCCAGCCCGGCAGCGGATGGCGATACGTCAGGAACTGCCGCGCCAGCCCCCTCCTCCAGTCTGCGCACACCGGCCCCGGCTCAGGCCGGCACCCCAGACAAGACCAGTGTCTTCGCTCATCCGGTGGAGTGTTTTGTGTCGAATATCGACGACAAGGAGCTGCTCAAGCGCATGCCGCTGAAGATCGGCGAACACACGGCGTCCTATACCTCGTTCTTCAAGAAGATCGAATACCTGCTGGACAACAAGGGGTTGATCTACTGGGGCAAGATCAAGGAGATCAAGGACTACACCCAGAGCTTTCGCATCGACTTTGAACAGAAGGTCTGGTTCAAACAGGCGGACGAGGCGAAAAAGAAGCCCTACTCGGTCAATGTCTACCTGAGCAAAAAACTGATCGAGAGCTACCGCAAGCGCAAAGCCTTCCTCGAAGAGATCAAGCATGCGATCGACAGCGAACAAGAGCTGTATTGCTTCTTTTATGGCGTGACCCCGGAGCTGAAACAGGTGCCGAGCAAAAAACACCCCGAACAGACGTTCGGGGTATTCAGCGCCAACATCGAGAACCTCGACCACTTCATCATTCGTGAAGCGCCGGGGTTGGCGCTGGGCTAACCCTTAGCGAACCAGCATGCCGAGCATTACCAGCACCAGCAGGCCGATATACACCCGCGCATGCAGCCGGTCGGGAATGCGCCCGATCCACGGTGAGGCCAGGCACATGCCCAGCAATGAGCCGAGGGTCAGCACGGCAAACGCCAGCAGGTCGATATAGCCGATAAACCAGGGGCCCAGATCGAAGCGACTGAAGCCGGCCATGGCCATATAGGTCAAGGCCCCGGCCAGGGCTACCGGCACGCTTAGCGGGTTGGCCATGGAGGTGGCCTGGGTCATGCTCAAGCCACAACGGCGTAGCAGGGGCACGGTCATCACACTACCGCCGACACCCAGGAAGGTAGCAATGGCCCCGATGCCCAGGCCTCCGGTGTTTTCCAGTCGCCCCAGGCAGCGCGGCGCACGGGTGTCGCTCTGTTCAAGAAAGCCACGACGCATCAGGCAATCGGCAATGGTCAGCGCCAGGTAGGCGATAAAGGCGTAGCGCATCCCCTCACCACTCACCGCCATTGCCAGGACCGCCCCCGCTATAGCTCCCAGCCCGATGTAGCCACCCAGCGGCCACAGATAATGTCGAATCAGGTTGCCCGCGCGGCGGTGTTTGCCGGTGGCCATCAGCGCGTTGACGATCATCACGCAGGTCGAGGTGGCGACCGCTATATGCATGGCCGACTGAGCGACGGCATCGTCAGCGCCATGGCTGCTGGATCACACCCCACGCGCCGTGGTGGCGATCGGCACCGATTACCCCCAGGGCCACCTGTTGCCGAGCCACAGCCATCGTCGCGCGCAACTGTTGTATGGCGCCACCGGGGCGATGCAGGTCAGCACCACTAATGGCCGCTGGGTGGTGCCGCCACAGCGTGCGGTATGGATTCCGCCCCGGGTGGCCCATGAGGTGCTGATGCTCGGGGTCAGTACCCGCAGCCTGTACATCGAACCGGCGGCCATGCCGGCCCTGGGCGATGAGTGCCAGGTGATCAGCGTGTCGCCACTGATGCGCCAGTTGCTGATGGAGGCGGTGGATCTGCCGCTGGCGTACGACGAGAACGGACGCGACGGTGTGCTGGTCAGCCTGTTGTTGCATGAACTGAGCCGTACCACCCGCCTGCCCCTGCACATTCCCCTGCCCGAAATGCCACGCCTGCTCACCCTGTGCCAGGCCTTCCTGCAACAACCCGATGCCCACCAGTCTCCCGAGCAATGGGCGCAACAGCTGCACATCAGCCTGCGCACCTTCAACCGCCTGTTCCGCGAGCAGACCGGCATGAGTTTCGTCCAGTGGCGCCAGCGCGCCTGCGTGGTCAGGGCCTTGCCCCGACTGGCCGCAGGCGAGTCGGTGACGCGAATCGCCCTCGATTTCGGCTATGACAGCCCCGCCGCCTTTTCCACCATGTTCCGCCGGGTAGCGGGGCAACCGCCCAGCGCCTACCTGGAAACCGGGGACATAGCGCCGGGACAAGACTTGTCACGAAGACGTTGAGGCGATCGGCAAAATGAGTTTGATCCGGGAGCAAAACAACTGTACAAATAAACAGTACTTTATTGACTCATTTTCACCCGCTTCCGGAGAAATCCCATGGCCTCACTCGCGATGAAAGTCACCCTGGAACGTATCGCCCTCTTCCAGTTCACCCCAGAACACTGCATTCAGGCCCGCGCCATGCTGGGGTGGAGCCAGGAACAGCTGTCACAGGAATCCGGCGTTTCGATTGCCGCCATTCACCGCTTCGAGGCGGGCGGCGAATTGCTCGACGTGACCCGACTGGCCCTGGCCTTTCGCCTGGAAGCAGAAGGCCTGGTGTTCTTCCCCGGTTTCGCTCCGGGGCGTGGCATGAACATCAAGGGTGCGACGCCCAACCCGATGGAACGGCCCGACTACGCCATGATCGAGTGATCCAGGGCGCTCAATACCTCTTCCTGTAATGCCTGCACCGAGCGGTGAGTGGCATCGAGGCGGATTACCGGGCAGCTCAGCCCGGTGATCCAGCTCTCATGCCGGCGCAGGCTGCGCGTACCTTGTCCACCCGTGTCGTAGCCAGCCGCCCAGGCAAGGAAGGTTTGAGTCGCGAGATGGCGTTCGCCGCCCTCATGGATCTGCTCGCCGTAACGCTGAAACTCGCGCACCCGCAAACGCTGCAGTCGGACCTCGGGGTCCAGGCGGAGGAAAATGGCATGGGTGAAAGCCTCAATCATCGGGTCGCCCCAACCGCACAAGGAGCCGGACAACACCCAGTTGTCCAACCCGGCCACCTGCTGCTGCAACAGCTGGATGCGCTCGTCCCGGGGGCGGCGCAGGCTGAAAGGCTGTGCACTGGAGCGCCAGAAGAAGTTATCGGAATCGAAGTGGGCAATATCCAAACGCTGGGCCAGCGCCTGGCCCAAGGTCGTGGTGCCGGAACCAGATGCGCCAAACAGATGAAGCCGATAAGCCATCACCAGGTCCGTCGAGGGTATTGGGGGAATTCTCTAGATACTCCCCAGGGCCGGACACGGCAACCTGGCGATAGCCGGGCTCGGGGAGTAGCCGATGAAGGGTCTACAGATCGCTTGCCGTTACCTGCTCGGCCACGGGGTCGACCTCCATCCACCAGGCGTGCCCCCGCTGCGGGTGCGACAGGTTGAAGGCCTCGCCCATCTGCGGCGTGGCAATGGCGATGCTGCGTTCCCAGGCCAGCGAAAGGATGCGGTCAAACGGTTCGTACCAGGCATGCATCGACAGGTCGAACGTGCCGTTGTGGATGGGTAACAACCAGCGGCCCTTCAAGTCGATGTGCGCCTGCAGGGTCTGCTCAGGCTGCATGTGCACCCCCGGCCACTCGACGTTGTAGGCGCCGGTTTCCATCAGGGTCAGGTCGAAAGGGCCGTAACGCTCGCCAATCCGCTTGAAGCCGTCGAAGTAACCGGTGTCACCGCTGAAGAAGATCCGGCTGTCGCCATCGATCATCACCCAGGAGGCCCACAGCGTGCTGTTGCCATCGAACAGGCCACGGCCGGAGAAATGCTGGGACGGCGTGGCGATAAAACGAATGCCATCGACTTCCGTGCCTTCCCACCAGTCCAGCTGACGCACTTTGTCGGCCGGCACACCCCACTTCACCAGGGTATCGCCCACGCCCAGGGGCGTGAGGAAATGGCGGGTCTTGTCCGCCAGCTTGAGCACGGTCTGGTGGTCCAGGTGATCGTAGTGATCATGGGACAGGATCACCGCTTCGATCGGTGGCAATTGCTCCAGGCTGATAGGCGGCTGGTGGAAACGTTTGGGACCGACCCATTGCACCGGCGATGCGCGTTCGGCGAATACCGGATCCGTGATCCAGAACTTGTCATGCAGCTTCAACAGCACCGTCGAATGCCCCAGGCGGTAGACGCTCTGGTTCGGCGCCGCCAGCAGCTGTTCGTGGGTCAATGGCTGCACCGGAATGGCCCCGGTGGGGCGAGTGTTGCGCGGTTTGTGGAACAGCATGCGCCAGAAAATACCCAGCGTCTTGCCCAGCCCGGCACGCCGGACCGGCGTGTGATTACGGAACGCACCTTGTTCCTGCTGGGACGTTTCGGGACGTGAGGCGCTGTCTGCACGGGAAGAGAGAGTGGCCATGAATCAGTGACTCCAAGGAACCCGAAAAGGCTCCGGTGATTCTCTGCGGAACGACAAAGGCCAATGCACGCAAGCGTCAGCCGACCATCGTTTTTCTGTCATGAACTACACTGCACAGTGTAGTTTTTCTAGATTGCAACAAACCCGGGACTAAGTAAACTGCCCCCGGATAACTGCCAACGACCGCCATCGAACCCAACTTATGACAGCTCCGAAGCGCCTGACCGACCTCAAACGCGAAGCCATCATCCAGGCGGCGATCACCGAATTCCATGCCAGCGGGTTCGATATCACCAGCATGGACAAGATCGCGGCGACGGCCGGAGTTTCCAAGCGCACGGTGTACAACCATTTCCCCAGCAAGGAAGAGTTGTTCACCGAGATCCTGCACAAGTTATGGGCCAGCATCAGGGCGCGACCGGACATTCTTTACCGTCCGGGATTAAGCCTGCGTGAACAGTTGCGCGAGTTGTTGATGGCCAAGCTGCAACTGCTGGCCGACGACAATTTCCTCAACCTGGCACAGGTTGCCATTGCCGCCACCCTCCACTCCCCCGAGCGCGCCCAGTACATGGTGGCGCGCATGGGCGAGCGCGAGGAAGGCCTGATGGTGTGGATTCGTTCGGCCCAGGCGGACGGCCAGCTCAAGCCGCTCGACCCGGATTTCGCCGCCCAACAGATCCACGGCATGCTCAAGACCTTTGCCTTCTGGCCGCAGATCACCATGAACCGGCCGCCTCTCGACGTGGAGGAACGGCACCGTGTCGTCGAATCCGCGATAGACATGTTCCTGGCCACCTATCAGGCCTGATCCCCCCTCGACAGCGAATCCGCCGTGCTGCAACGGTGCTGATCGACCGCTCTGCAATGGGCGTTTGCGTACGCCCGTGCCATTAAATGGCCTGCAAGGACACTGATTATTCTTCCTGGAATAAATGACAATGTTCGCCGCCTCGCCCGCGGAAGGATGGCGGCCAGTAAAAACATCACAAGGTATTTCAATACCGGCTGACACGGAATTTTATGGATAACCAACAAGGCAAAGGGCTGTCGTTTGCCAAACGTATTTACCTGCCCAGGGTGGTCGGGATGGGAATCGGCTGCCTCAGCGTATTCGCCGGCCTGTACCCGGTGCAGCAACCGTCCTGGGTCTGGGCGCTCCTGCTGTTCAACGGTTTTCTCTGGCCGCACCTGGCGTACCTGATCTCGACCCGGGCCGAGTTTCCCTACCAGGCTGAACGCCGCAACCTGTGGTGCGACTCGCTGTTCGGGGGCTTCTGGGCGGCAGCGATGCAGTTCAATCCGCTACCCACGGTGACCATCCTGGCGATGATGGCCATGAACAACCTTGCGGCCGGAGGGCTGCGCTTGTTCATCCGCGGCTTTTTCGCCCAGCTCGGCGGTGTGCTGCTCGCTTGGTTGCTGCTCGGCCCGGCCTTCACCGGGCACACCACTCAGTGGCAGATCTATGCTTGCCTGCCCATGCTGACCCTCTACCCGATGGCCCTGGGCATGGTCTGCTATCAGTTGGCGATCAAACTGTTCGAACACAAGCATGCCCTGCGCGCATTGAGTCGCACCGACAGCCTCACCGGCTTGCTCAACCACGGCGCCTGGAAAGATCTGCTGCACCTCAAATTCACCAAGTGCCAGCAGCAACGCTGCCAGGGCACCATTGCCTTGATCGACATCGATCATTTCAAACGCATCAACGACTGCCACGGCCATATCCTGGGCGATACCGTGCTGCATCAGTTGAGTTGCGACCTCAGGCACAACCTGCGCCAAGGCGACCTGACCGGTCGCTATGGCGGAGATGAGTTCTGCGTCATCTTCCCCGCGACCTCACTCCAGCAGGCCCACGAAGTCATGGAGCGGCTGCGTGAGGTCTTCAGCCACTATCGCCATCCGGACATACCGCAACTCAGGGTCAGCCTGAGCATTGGCCTGGCCGCCTGGCACCCGGGGCTGAGCGATGCAGCGATGTGGCTCATCGAAGCGGACAAAGCCTTGTATGCCGCGAAAAACTCCGGGCGTAACAAAGTCGCAAGCGCCAGCCAGGAAAGCCACGCCTTCCTCGCCGCAATGAATGACTCCTGAGAAGTTGTACAAAAAACATTCGGTATAACTTTACTCAGCATCATTCAGGTCATTTCGGAATAATTGTTCTTAACACTATTCCAAAAACCAGATAAAACCCTTCGGTCACAAAAAATAAACCCTCTACACTCAAAGTCACAGTGTCTTTCCAAGTGTTCAGATATCCAAAAGTACGCACGTATCACTTAAGCGTTTATCTGCCAGTCATGGAATGCTGGCATTGAGCGGAAAATGCCGAGGTCCCTTGGCTTTCGGCATTCAGGCGCGCAACAGGGACTGCCTTCAGGTTTTTCCCACGGAGTACCGGCCATCATGCTATTTAGCCGCCAGAATAAAAGGATCGACGCCTTGCAGCGCACCATCGCCCAACAAGCCAGCCTGCTCGATGCCATCGAACGCTCGATGGCGGTGATCGAGTTCGACCTGGAGGGCATAGCCTTGCGGGCTAACGACAATTTCCTCAAAACCATGGGCTATCGCGCAGAACAGGTCGTCGGCCACCACCACCGCCAGTTCTGTCGCCCCGAGTTTGCCCGCAGCAACGAATACCGCGAACTCTGGGCGCGCCTGAAAAACGGCCAGTTCGAAGCGGGCACCTTCGAACGCATCGATGCCAAAGGGCAATCGGTGTGGCTTGAGGCCAGCTACAACCCGATCAAGGATTCCGACGGCAACGTCATCAAGGTGGTGAAATACGCCCTCGACGTCACTCTGAAAGTCCAGCAGGAGAGCGAGTCCAAGGGCAAGCTGCATGCTATTGACCGCGCTATGGCGATGATCGAATTCAATCTCGACGGCAGCATCATCACCGCCAACCAGAACTTCCTCAATCGCCTCGGCTATACCCTCGCCGAACTCAAGGGCAAACATCACCGGATTTTCTGCAAGCCCGAGCTGGTGAACAGCAGCGCCTATCAGGATTTCTGGCGGCGTCTCAATCAGGGCGAGTTCTTCAGTGGTCAGTTCGAGCGCATCGACAAATATGGGCAATCGCTGTGGCTCGAAGCCAACTACAACCCGGTGTACGACGCCGCCGGGCGCTTGTGCAAAGTGGTCAAGTACGCCTCCGACGTCACCGCGATGGTGGAAAAACATGCCCAGGACGCCCAAAGCGCAACCCAGGCCTATCACATCTCGGTCGAAACCCGGCATGTCGCCGAACAGGGCACCGAGGTGATCCAGCAAGCGGCCAGCGAAATGCGCCAGATTGCCGCCAACATCGAAGCGTCGTCGACCCTGATCGCCAAGCTCGGCGAGCGCTCCGAACAGATCACCGCGATCGTCAACACCATCCGGGCGATCGCCGACCAGACCAACCTGCTGGCGCTCAATGCCGCTATCGAAGCCGCGCGCGCCGGCGAACAGGGGCGCGGCTTTGCCGTAGTCGCCGACGAGGTCCGGCAACTGGCCGCCCGTACCAGCGGTTCGACTGCGGAAATCTCCGAGATGATCGACATGATCCAGACCGAAACCCAGCAAGCCATCAAGAGCATGGACGGCACCCGGGATCGGGCGGCCAAGGGCGTCGACCTGGCGGATCAGGCCGGCACGGTGATCCTGCAGATTCGTGACGGTACCAGCGAAGCGGTACAGGCCGTGAGCATGTTCGCCAACGAACGTGCAGCGTTCTGAACCGGCGTTTCTGAATCGATGCCAGGGAAGGCGTCGACGCCGACAGGGCTCTATAGTGACCGGCAGTCCCATCGCCCCGAGCCCGCCATGAACCCGACTCCATCCGAAACAGCCTCAGCCGCCCCTGTCGACCACCTGCGTTTCCACCGCCCCCACGCCCATCTGGCCCCGACCTTCGGCACCGACCGCTTTGCCCTGAAGGCCGAAGCCTTCGCCCGCTTTTTCGGCACCCCGACCTTTCTCGGCGCGCAAACCCTGATCGTACTGATCTGGATCGGGCTCAACCTGAGCGGGGTGACGCACTTCGACGTCTACCCCTTCATCCTTCTCAACCTGGCTTTCAGTCTGCAAGCGGCCTATGCCGCGCCACTGATCCTGCTGGCCCAGACTCGCCAGGCCGCGCGCGACAAAGCCCAGACCGACGCCGATGCCCAGCACCGCGAAGCCATCGCTATCGCCAACAGCGAACGTCAGGCGCAAGCCGCGCAACACAGCGCGCAACTGCTCGAACTGCTGGAGCAGAACACCCGCCTGACCGAGATGACCAAACAGCTGAGCGAACGCATCGAGGGCCTGACCTCGGAAATGCACCGGCACGTCCTGCACAAGGACCCGCCCCAGGCATGACTCACTGCGGCGCGCGCAGACGCTGGCTCAATTCGTCGAACAGCGTCACCACCGCGCGCAGCGCCCGGCAGTCGGCCCGGGTCAGCAACCAGAGCGCGGTGTCGCACCCCGGCAGCGGGTCGCTCAGGGATTGCAGGGCGGTGGTGTCGTCGAGCAGGAAATCCGGCAACACCGCCACCCCCAGCCCGGCCTTCACCAGTTCGCTGACCGCCAGCATGCTGTTGCAGCGATAGCCCGGCACCACACCGGGCAACGCCTGCCGGCGCCAGGCCACCGTGGCGTGGTCCGGGAGAAAATCGTCCGGGGCGATCCAGGTCAGCCCGGCCAGATCCGTCGAGGCGGCCGACTGCCTGTAGGCCGGGCTGGCACAGACCCGGTAAGACACCGCCCGCAACTGCCGGCCCACCAGGTGCTCGGGCGGCGTGCGTGTCAGGCGCAGGGCCAGGTCGGCGTCGCGCCGGCTGAGGTTGGCGAAATCATTGGAGGTGCTGAGCTCCAGGGCCAGTGCCGGATAGCGCGGCATGAAGTGCGCCAGCGCCGGCAACAACAGGCCCTGCAGCACCGAGTCGGTACAGGTCAAACGCACCGTGCCGCTGACCACCGCGCCGCCCTGCTCCACCCCGACCCGTGCCGCGTCCAGTGCCTGTTCCGCGCGTTCGGCCTGCTCGGCCAGGGTGCGGGCCAGGCCGGTGGGCAGGTAGCCGGCGCGGCTCTTGTCGAACAGCTGCTGGCCCAGCGCAGCCTCGAGGCGGCGCACCGCACGGAACACCGTGGACACATCGACTTTCAACAACGCCGCCGCGCGGGCCAGGGAGCCGCCGCGCACCAGGGCGAGGATCAGCGACAGGTCGGGGTAGTCGAGCCGATAGTGCGTGGCTGCATTGATCACTTGGATAAACGCCAATATTGAGTGCGTGAGCGCCAATCTATAGTGGCATCCAGCAACCGACAAGCGTTGGCCCTACCAGGAGAAATCCATGCCGCACATCGCACATTCGCCGACCCTGCACATCGCCCTGGTGGGCGACTACGACCCTCAGGTCACCGCGCACCAGGCCATTCCCCTGGCCCTGGAAATGGCCGCCGAGGAAACCAGCCTCAAGGTGCACTATCGCTGGCTGGCCACCGACAGCCTGACCAGCGACGCGCCACTGCAAGCGGTCGACGGCATCTGGTGTGTGCCCGCCAGCCCCTACCGCTGCATGGACGGCGCCCTGCGCGCCATCCGCTTTGCCCGCGAACAGCAGCGGCCCTTCCTCGGCACCTGCGGCGGTTTTCAGCACGCAGTGCTGGAGTACGCGCGCAACGTGCTGGGCTGGGCCGATGCCGAACACGGCGAAACCCATCCCGAGGCCGAGCGCGCCTTGCTCACGCCGCTGACCTGCGCCCTGGTGGAAGCCACCGACAGCATTCATCTGAGCGAAGGCAGCCGCATCGCCGAAGCCTATGGCGAGCGCCTGATCAGCGAAGGTTATCGCTGTCGCTACGGGGTCAATCCGCAGTTCGCGGCGCAACTGCTCAAGCACAACCTGCGCCCCAGCGGCTACGACTCGGCCGGCGACCTGCGGGCGGTGGAACTGTGCGACCAGCGGTTTTTTGTCGCCACCCTGTTCCAGCCGGAACGGGCAGCGCTCAAAGGCGTCGTGCCGCCCCTGGTCAGCGCCCTGCTCGCCGCTTGCCTGGAGCGTCACGCATGATCGCCCGCACACCCGAGGCGCCCTATTACGCGGTGATTTTCAGCGCCCAACGCCGCGAACCGGACCCGGCCTACGAGCAGACCGCCGAACGCATGGTCGAACTGGCGCGGCAGCAACCGGGGTTTCTCGGCCTGGAGTTCGCGCGTAACGAGGAGGGCTTCGGCATCACGGTCTCCTATTGGCGGGACCAGGCCTCAATCCTCGCCTGGAAGCAGCATGCCGAACACCGCATCGCCCGCGAACGCGGGCGCAGCGACTGGTACGCGGCCTGCCACACCCGGGTGTGCAAGGTCGAACGCGCCTACCTGTTCGAACGCTGAGACCTGATCGCGAGCAAGCTCGCTCCTACAGAAACCGCCCCCTGTGGGAGCGAGCTTGCTCGCGATAGCGCCAGCCCGGCCACCGCGCATCCCGGTTATTGCGCCGCCGGCAGCAGATTGCGCACCGCCGAAATCTCCGGCAGGTCGGTGCGGCGCATGTACACGCGCAAGGGTTCACTGATGTTGATGCGGTCGTCGATGTTCTGTTCCAGCAGCAGCTGGATCAGCTCGCGCTTGAGCACCATGACCTGGCCCTCGGCGCTGGCCCAGACGAATTCGCTGGCGGGGGTGATGGCGTCGTCGGCGACGTCCATGCCGAAGGAGTCTTCGCTGAAGCGCACGATGTGCTGGCCGCTCTTGCGGTTGAAACCGACAAACCCCTTGAGCTGGTCGGCAGCCTGGCAGATGAGTTCGGATGTGATGCGCATGGTAAACCTCACTGAGTGTCCCGAAGGACAGGTGATCGATGGTTTACACGCCAGGCAAGAGTGGAAATGTTTTCGGGCTTCCCTCTGACGGGGAAACTTCAGGGCGCAAGCGTACTGCAAAGCACCCCACAAAAGCGTCGGAAAATTTGCCGCAGGTGCAGATTTATGTCGGTTTCGCGATAGCACAACGGCCATTCAATTGTTAAAAGGTAGTCCTTTGAAAATCGCCCTCCACGAAAGGACCTCGACCATGCCTGCCACCTTCACCAAAAGCGCCCTGATGCTGAGCCTGATGCTTGGCCTGGGCCAGGCACAGGCCGCCAGCCCAAGCCCCACCGCACTGGCTGTCAGCCAAGGCATTCCACACCCCGCGGTGATCGCTCACCGGGGCGCGTCCTTCGATGCACCGGAGTCCACCGCCGCCGCCTACAAACTGGCCCGCGACCTGGGCGCCGACTACCTGGAAATGGACCTGCAACGCAGCAAGGACGGCGTGCTGTTCGCCCTGCACGACAACAACCTGCAACGCACCACCGACGTCGCCAGCAAGTTTCCCGAGCGCAAGGACAGCCCGGCCAACGCCTTCACCATGGCCGAGCTGAAAACCCTCGACGCCGGCAGCTGGTTCAACCAGGCCTATCCCGACCGTGCCCGTGCGAGCTACGTCGGCCTGAAGATCCTGACCCTCGACGAAATCATCGACATCGCCCAGAGCAACCCGCATCACAAGCCCGGCCTGTACATCGAGACCAAGGAGCCCAAGCAGTTCCCCGGCATCGAGCACGACCTCAAGGAAAAACTCCAGGACCGCGGCTGGCTCAGCCCGGCCGGCTCCAAGCTGGCGAAAAGCGACCTGGCGGTAGGCCAGGGCAAAGGCAAGGTGGTGTTGCAGACCTTCGAGAAGAGCAGCCTGGAACTGCTGCAGAAAGAAATGCCGAAAGTGCCGAAGATCCTCCTGCTGTGGATCGGTGAAGGCGGCATGCAGCCCAAGTCCGACGTGACCTTCGCCAACAGCGGCGAGAAGGACAAGGCGGCCTACTACGCCAAGCAGGAGCCCAAGGACAAGGCCGAGTTCGAGCAGTGGGTCAGCTACGCCAAGGCCCAGGGCGCCATCGGCACCGGCCCGTCGGCGGCACTGGCCAACGGTGGCGACCAGAGCTATTTCGACCTGGTGCAACCCTGGATGAACCAGTTCACCCACGACCAGGGCCTGCTGGTGCACGTTTACACCATCGACGAGCCAGTGGACTTCAAGAAGGTCCTGGACTCCGGTGTCGACGGCATCTTCACCAACCGCGCCGCGGAACTGCTCAAGTACGTCAAGCGCCCGGCCAGCGGCAGCGTCAGCCAGTTGCTCGAGGCCAACGGCTACTGAGCCGGTCGCCGTGCGCACGCCCGAGTGGACAGGCCAGCTGTGGCTCGGGCGTGACTACGGACTGATCCAGGGCGAGCTGGGGCGTACCGCGCCCCACGCCCACTACGCCCATCAACTGATCCTCGCCCCCACCGCACCGGTCACCGTCAGCCTCGACGGCCTGCCCTGCACCGCCCGACAGGTGTTTATCCCGGCCATACAACGGCATGCCATCCTCGATGCGCCCGGGACCCTGTTCACCCTCTACGCCGAACCGCTGACGATTGACGCCCAGGCCCTGCAAGACAGCCTGCTGGGTGTCGAGCTGACGCTGCCGGCGCTGACCGAGGCGCTGCGGCGTTGCCCGCGCCGAATCTTGCAGGACCGGCGGATCGAAAAGGCCCTGGCCGCCCTCGACCGACAATTGGCAGGCAAGGTCTCGGCCAGTGCCCTGGCAGCCCACGCGCACCTGTCCCTGAGCCAGCTGGAACGGCTGTTCAGCGGCCAGCTTGGGTTGCCGGTGCGGCGCCTGGTGCTGTGGCGGCGCCTGCGCCTGGCGATGGGCCTGGTGCTGGCGGGCCAGGCCATCACCGAGGCCGCCCATGGCGCTGGGTTTGCCGACTCCGCGCACTTCTCCCGCACCCTGAAAACCCTGTTCGGCGTCACCGCGCGCCAGGCCCTGCAACATATCGAGCTGCGCCTGCTGGACTGACTCAACGACGCAACGGCAAGGGCACCGGCGGTTCCTCCTGCACGGCTTGCCTGCTGAAAGGTGCCAGCAATTGTCGCCAATACGCCTGCGGATAATCCGGCTGGCTGCCGATGCCCAGGTCGCCCTGGCGGATCGGGTAGGCCGAGGAATAAAACGCCGTGCCCAGCAACCAGTCCCAGACATTCAGGAACAGGCCGAAATTCACATTGCCGGCGGTGCCGTACTTCATGTGGTGAAAGCGATGCATCGGCGCCCAGGCAAACACCCAGCCCAGGGGACCGGGGCGCATGTCGACATTGGAGTGCTGCAACAGCAGCTGGATGGCAATGGCAAACGCCAGCAGTTGCGCCACCGGCAAGGGGATTCCCAAAAACAGCAGCGGCAATAGTCCGGCGCTGGCTTCCAGCAACTGATGCAGCGGGTGCTTCATCAAGCCGTTGAAGCCATACAAGCGCTGCACGCTGTGATGCACCGCGTGCAGGCGCCACAGCCAGGGCAGCCGATGGCTGAAGTAATGCGCCAGGGTCAGGCCGCAGTCGGCGATGACCATCGCCAGCGCCAACTGCGCCCACAGCGACCAGCCGCGCGGCCACAGGCCATCGAACGCCAGCAGGCTCACCAGCCCCGGCAACAGCAGCAACCCCAGGGCGTTCAGGCTTTCATTGACCAGCGCGTGCAACACGTCGCGCAAGCGATCCTGCCGCGGGCGGTTCCAGTCCACCTCATAGGGCAACCACCACTCCGCCAGAAAGGACACCCCGAGCGCCCCGGCGAACACCAGCAGCAACCAGCCCGGGGCCAGCCCCGGCGTGCCCATCACCCACACGCCAGCGCCGATGAAGCCGGCGAAAAACGCGGGACCGTACAAACCTTTGATCATTGCTTTCATCACTGCCTCTCCTGTTCGAGAGCACAGCTTGAAAGACCCGAGGGCGACGGCGATTGAACAAACGGCGCAAAGCTTGCGCTGAATTAAGGGTGAATTAAGTTGTACCGGCTAACCTGAACCCACTTAAACGAATCACCCCAAGGAAAGACCCTATGAAAACGTTGACTGCCCTGTTCGCCGCTACCGCCCTGACCCTGACCGCCGGCCTGGCCCAGGCCGACGTGCGCCCGGACCTGATCCCGGGCCTGCTCAAGGCCGGCACCATCATGGACCTGGAAAAACTCAACCAGGCAGCACTGGCCGAACACCCTGGCACCACCGCCGCCAACATCACCGACACCGAGCTTGAGCAAACAGCGGCCGGCGCCTACGTCTACCAGGTGGAACTGCGTGACGCCAAGGGCGTCGAGTGGGACGTCGATCTGGATGCCAAGACCGGCAAGGTCCTGAGCAACAAGCAAGACAAGTAATTCTTCAGGACAAAAAAGCCGCGCGGCCGAAAGGCCACGCGGCTTTTTCATGCCCTGGCGCATCAGGCACTCAGGCGTGCCGTCACCTCGTTCAACTGCCCCGACAGCTCGTGCAGGTTCTGGCTGGCGCGCTCGGTGCGCTGCACGTTATCCAGGTTGGTGCTGGCGATCGTGGTGATCTCGGTCAGGTTGCGCGAGATGTCCTCGGCCACCGAGGTCTGCTCTTCCGCCGCCGTGGCGATCTGCCGGTTCATGTCGCGGATCGCCTCGACCGCCTCGGTGATCCGCTCCAGCATGGCGCCGGCCTGGGTCACCTGCTCGACGCTGGCATCGCTGCGCGCCTGGCCACTCTCGATCGCATGGGCGGCGTCCAGCGCGCCGGTCTGCACGCTCTGGATAATCTGGTTGATCTCGATGATCGACGCCGCGGTGCGCTGCGCCAGGCTACGTACCTCGTCGGCGACCACGGCGAAACCACGCCCGGCTTCGCCGGCCCGGGCCGCCTCGATGGCCGCGTTGAGCGCCAGCAGGTTGGTCTGCTCGGCGATGCCGCGGATCACCTCCAGCACCTTGCCGATACGTCCGCTGTCGGCTTCCAGGCGGCGGATCACCTCGGCGGTGTTGGCGATTTCGCCACGCATCATGGTGATGGTGTGGATGGTGCCCTGCATCACCTGCTCGCCCTGCTGGGCCGACTGGTCAGCGTCATCGGCGGCGCGCGCCGCATCCGCCGCATGGCGCGCCACTTCCTGGGCGGTGGCGGACATTTCATTCATTGCCGTGGCGACCTGGTCGGTGCGATTGAACTGATCGTTGGTGCCCTGGGACATCAGGGTGGCAATCGCATTCAGCTCGCCGCTGGAGCTGTCCAGGTCGGTGGCGCTGCGCTGCAGGCGGCTGAAGGTTTCGGCGAGGAAATCCCGCAAGGTGTTGGCGGCCACCGCCAGCTTGCCCAGCTCGTCCTGACGGCTGCTGGCCACGAGCTCGGCAATCCGCCCCCGGCTGAGTTGCGCCACGTAGTCGATCAACTGGCGGATCGGCTCCACCAGGCTACGGTTGACCAGCCACAGGCTCAGCAGGCCGATCAACAAGCCCGAGGCCAGCATCACCAGCAGGCCGATCCACACCGTGCGTTGGGCGGCGGCGCTGATGTCGCGCGACCGCTCGCTGCCCTGCTTGCGCAACTCGCTCACCAGTTCGCTCATCTGCTCGCTGGTGGCGCGGTCCACACCCTTGACCGCGGCATCGCCGGCGGCCGGATCGGCACCGGCGGCGACAAAGGCATCGCGGCCTTTCTGGTAGGCCGTGCCCAGCACCCGGTGCTCTTCACGCAAGCGCTCGATACGGCCCTTGAGCGCCGCATCGATGCCGGGCTCGGCCGCCAGCTGGCCAAGAATACCCTGCACATCGCGCTGGCGATCCTCGAACTGCTGCCAGTATTTACTCAGGTCGGCGCTCTGCTTGCCACGCAGCAACACGTTTTTCCATTCCTGCACCTGGACCTTGAATTGCAGGTTGGCTTCATCGATCAACTGCGAGGTGCGCAACGGCCCCTCGATCAGTTCGCGATAACTTTGCACGCCGCTGGACAGGAAGTGAAAACACGCCAGCGCGATCAACAGCACCGCCAGCAGGCTGCCGCTCAACAAAGCCAGAACTTGCGCTCTCAGGGATTTTTGCAAGGACATCGAATGAGATCTCTCAACAGGGATAGAGCACGCCCGAGGCGGGCATGGGTAGCGTGCGAACATCCCTGTCAGGCGAACCGGGGCAAGCCGATCGCGCAGTCGTCGTAGGCGTGATCGGCCTGAAAGAGGCATTCTTGAGCGCCTCCGACAACCGGTTATAACCGCCGAATATTGCACTTCTAATCGTCACAAAACAGTCATGAAGCCTTGCGATGATCGGGCTCAAGTGAACCTGTAAAACCGCCTACAGGTGCCTTCCCTCCTGCGAGCCTCCATGAACCACAGCATCGACCATGCTCATCGCGATTCGGATCTGTTCGGCCTGCTCTACGGCTTTGCGTTTCGCCCCGGCGAGCGGGGTCGCGAACTGGATTCGGCCAGGGCCCTGCAAGCCCTGCAACAGCCGGACGATGGCGAGGCGTTTCTCTGGCTGCACCTGAACCTGGCCCATGCCGCCTGCGAACGCTGGATGCAGACGCACCTGGCCCTGCCCGAGGAATTCTTCGAGGCCTTGCACGAAGGCTCGCGCTCGACCCGTATCGAGCATGTGGATTCGGCCCTGCTGGCGGTGGTCAACGACGTGGTGTTCAACTTTGGCAGCATGGTTTCCTCGGACATCTCCACCCTGTGGGTCTGTGTGCGCAGCCGGCTGATCGTCAGCGCGCGCCTGCAACCCTTGCACTCGGTGGACAAGCTGCGCTCCTCGGTCAAGGCCGGCGAACGTTTCCGCTCGCCCCTGGAACTGCTGGTGCACCTGCTGCGCGACCAGGGCGAAGTGCTGACCCAGATCGTGCGCAAGACCAGCCTCAACGTCGACCAGATCGAAGACCAGTTGCTGGCCGCGCGGATCGCCACCAACCGTGCCGAGCTGGGGGCCATGCGCCGGGTACTGGTGCGCCTGCAACGCCTGCTGGCGCTGGAGCCGGGCTCGCTGCTGCGGCTGCTCAACCGGCCGCCGCAATGGCTGCAGAAGGAGGACGTCAAGGAGCTGCGCAAGTCCACCGAGGAGTTCGCCCTGATCATCAACGACCTCACCGCCCTCGGCGAGCGGATCAAGCTGCTGCAGGAAGAAATCGCCGCCAATATCAACGAACAGACCAACCGCACCCTGTTCACCCTGACCGTGGTCACGGTGCTGGCGCTGCCGATCAACATCATCGCCGGCTTCTTCGGCATGAACGTCGGCGGCATCCCCTTCTCCGAGGACCCGGAGGGCTTCTGGATCCTCGTCGCGCTGGTCGCCACCTTCACCGTCATCGCCGGCCGCTGGGCGTTTCGCAAGCGCCAGGATATGTAGGCCGCCGCATGTCGTAGGAGCGAGGCTTGCCCGCGATAGGGCCATATCTGGCATCGCAGGATGCAAACCTTGCCACCTTGGCCACGCTCACCGACGCCATCGCGGGCAAGTCGGATCGCCTCCCGCTCGCTCCTACAGAAAATGGCGTGGTTTCTTGACCAGTGGTTAAAGGATTCACCCAAACACTGACCTGAGGCAGCCTCTCTGTAATATTTGGCAACGATCATGGGCGACACTCCTCCCTGCCACAGGATTGTCCGGCAATGGCCACCCCTTCCCTGACCGCCACCTCCCCTTCCCCCGCCCTCGAAGCCAGACCGCAACTGGACAAAAAAGCCAGCCCCTTCACCCTGGTGGTGTTCTTCGCGGTACTCGCCATGGGCCTGTTGTTCACCGCCTACAGCCTGATGCACGACGTGCACGAACTGGGCACCACGGTCACCACCTGGACCCCGTTCCTGCTGCTCGGCGTGGCGCTGCTGATCGCCCTGGGCTTCGAGTTCGTCAACGGTTTCCACGACACCGCCAACGCCGTGGCCACGGTGATCTACACCCACTCGTTGCCGCCACATTTCGCGGTGGTCTGGTCGGGCTTCTTCAATTTCCTCGGCGTGCTGCTGTCCAGCGGCGCGGTGGCCTTTGGCATCATCGCCCTGCTGCCGGTGGAGCTGATCCTGCAAGTCGGCTCGTCGGCCGGCTTCGCCATGATCTTCGCCCTGCTGATCGCCGCCATCCTGTGGAACCTCGGCACCTGGTGGCTGGGCCTGCCAGCCTCGTCGTCCCACACCCTGATCGGCTCGATCATCGGCGTCGGCGTGGCCAACGCCCTGATGCACGGCCGCGACGGCACCAGCGGCGTGGACTGGAGCCAGGCCACCAAGGTCGGCTACGCCCTGCTGTTCTCGCCGCTGATCGGCTTCGCCTTCGCCGCCCTGCTGCTCCTGGCCCTGCGCCTGTTCGTGAAGAACCGCGCGCTGTACAAGGCGCCCAAGGGCAACACCCCGCCGCCGTGGTGGATTCGCGGCATGCTGATCGTCACCTGCACCGGCGTGTCCTTCGCCCATGGTTCCAACGACGGCCAGAAAGGCATGGGCCTGATCATGCTGATCCTGGTCGGCACCCTGCCCATGGCCTACGCGCTGAATCGCACCATGCCGGCCGACCAGGCCCTGCAGTTCGCCGCGGTGGCCGAGGTCACCCAGCAAGCCCTGGTGAAAAACGCCCCGCAACCGGCCCCCGCCGACCCGCGCGCGGTGCTTTCCGACTATGTGCGCAACAAGGAAGCCACGCCGCAGCTGGTCCCGGCCCTGGCCGCCCTGACCGGTCATATCGGTGACGAAGTGAAGGGCTACGGCTCATTGGCCAAGGTGCCGGCCGAAGCCATGGGCAACGTGCGCAACGACATGTACCTGAGCAGCGAAACCATCCGCCTGATGGACAAGAACCAGGTCGGTGACTTCGACGCCGACACCCAGGGCAAGCTGCAACTGTTCAAGCAGCAGATCGACAACGCCACGCGCTTCATTCCGCTGTGGGTGAAGATTGCCGTGGCCATCGCCCTCGGCCTGGGCACCATGGTCGGCTGGAAACGCATCGTGGTCACCGTCGGCGAGAAGATCGGCAAGACCCACCTGACCTACGCCCAGGGCGCCTCGGCGGAAACCGTGGCGATGCTGACCATCGGCGCTGCCGATCTGTTCGGCCTGCCGGTGTCCACCACCCACGTATTGTCTTCAGGTGTGGCCGGGACCATGGTCGCCAACGGCGGCGGCCTGCAGATGCAGACCATCCGCAACCTGCTGATGGCCTGGGTACTGACCCTGCCGGCGGCGATCCTGCTGTCCGGCAGCCTGTACTGGCTGTTCACCCAATTGTTCTGAACACCGCGATCACCTGTAACCGCTGCCGCAGGCTGCGATCCAGTCCGCAGGACTGGCCAACGGGACAACGTGCAATATCAGGAAAATCGCGGGGTCAGGTTTTGGGGCCGCTGCGTCGGAATGCTGCCCAAGCCCATCGCAGCCTTCGGCAGCGGCTACATGGACTATGGCTGTCTGGGGCGGTCCTGCCGAGCCAGGCGCTCAACCCTGAGCGGTTGAACGCCACGGCGCCGGGAGATTCAGGAACAGCGGGTGCCAGGGTTTTGCGCCCAGCGTTTGGCGGTGCCGGCAATGCGCTTGGCCAGCTCGTCGATGGCCCGCTGGTGGGCCTGGACCAGGCTCGACAGCTCGACGCTGGCCGGCTGGCTGATGCGGCTGCTGCAGGTCAGGCTGCGACGATCGACACCATCGCCGCGCAGGCGCAGGTTCCACACCACGTCGATCAGCGCATAACGCCCCGGCACCGACTCAAAGCGGCGCACATCGGTCTGCAACGACAGGATCGGCTGCCCCGCGGACTTGGGCAGGCCTTCCAGGTTGCGCGTGCCCAATTGCTGCTCCATCTGGCTGGCCAGGGCGTCGTGGAACTCGTCCACCAGCGGCGCGCTCCAGCGCGCGGTTTCCAGGATCGCCAGGGTGCCGCCGTCCTGGCGCACCACGACTTGCGGCTGGTCGACCTGCGTCGGAATGCGCACCCCGGCCATCTCGAACTGCAGGCCCGACGCCGTGCCACCAGCCGCCGCCGGCTCGGGCGCCGGCGGCATCAGGGTGTAGTAATGGGTCGGCGCCGAGCTGCAGGCCGCCAGGCCCAGGGACGCGATCAGCAACACTAGAGTTTTTTTCATGGCTGGACTTCCGATTCAGGCTCACGAGAAGACGAGGTCGAGGATTTGTAGGCGTCCGGCTGATTGTCCTTGAGCCGCCCACGGATCAGTGCTTCGGGATGACGACTGAGGAAGTCGGTGAGTACCCGCACCGAACGGGCGGTGCGCTGCACTTCGTCCATCGCCTGGCCCAGTTGCAGCCGCTGCGGCGAGTCCTCGGAGAAGCTGTCGTTGGCCGTGGTCAGGGTTTTCTTGGTCTGCTCCAGAGTGTCACGCATTTCTGGCAATACCTTGCCGTTGACGTTCTGCAAGGTCTTCTGCATCTCGGTCAGGCTGCCGTTGAGGTTGTTGGCGATGGTATCGATCGGCAATTTGCTGATCTTCTCCACCACTCGCTGCAACTGCTCCTGCAACTTGTCGAGCCCGCCCGGTACGGTGGGGATTTCCAACGGCCGCGCGGTCGCATCGAAAGCCACCGGCTTGGCGTTGGGGATGAAGTCCATGGAGATATACAGCTGGCCGGTCAGCAGGTTGCCGCTGCGCGCCTGGGCCCGCAGGCCATGCTGGACGAAGGCACCGATCAGGTAACCCGCGCGACTTTCGTCGGCGCCGCTGAGCTTCTCCAGTTGCTGATGGACCTTGCCCAGGCGTGCCGGGTAGATCACCACCCCGACCACGGTGGAGAAGGTCTTTTTCTGCTCGTCGTAATCCAGGTCCATCGACACCACCCGGCCGAAGTTCACCCCGAGGAACTCCACCGGCGCATTGAGCGCCAGGCCGCGCAGGGTCTGGTCGAAACGCATGCGCATGTAGTACGGGTCGCCATCGGGCGGCGCCAGCGCGGTGTCCTGGTCGGCGAACAGCTGGTAGCTGGCGTTTTCCTCGGCCGGCTTGGCGTTGGGGCTGTACTTGGGTTCGACGAAGGCGATGCCGCCGGCGAGGATTGACGATATGGATTCAGTGTTGACCTTCAGGCCGTTGGCGCCCAGGGTCACGTCCACGCCGCTGGCGTTCCAGAAACGCGAGTCGGTGGTGACGAACTGGTCGTTGGGGGTATTGACGAAGATCCGCACGTCCACGCCCTTGCCGTTTTCCGACAGCTTGTAGGAAATCACCTGGCCCACCTCGATGCGCCGGTAATAGACCGGCGAACCGACGTCCAGCGAGCCCAGGTCATCGGTACGCAGGGTGAAGCGCTTGCCCTTTTGCCCGTAAGTCACCGGGGGCGGCGTTTCCAGGCCGACGAAGCTCTTCTTGCGTTTTTCTTCCTGGCCGGCGTCGGCGCCGATAAAGGCCCCCGACAGCAGGGTGTCGACCCCGGACACACCGCCCGCGCCAATGCGCGGGCGCACCACCCAGAACATCGAGTCGGCGGCGGTGAAGGATTCCGCCGACTGGTCCAGCTCGACCTTGGCGATCACCTTGCTGCGGTTCTTGCTCAAGGCGATGGAGGTGACCTTGCCGATCACCACGTTCTTGTATTTGACCTGGGTCTTGTTGGCTTCCAGGCCTTCGGCGGTCTGGAAGCTGATGGAGATCTCGGGCCCGGCCGACAGCGACTTGTGCACCAGCATCGACAGGCCGACCAGGGCCGCGACTATGGGCACGATCCACACCAGCGAGATATTGAACCGGCGCGTCCTGACCGCGGGGGTGCCCGGTCTCGCTGGCGCGCTTGAAGCGTTGGAACCTGGATGATCAGACATCTTCAACCTCTACATCCCAGATAAGCCGGGGATCGAAACTCATGGCCGCGAACATCGTCAGGACCACGACCAAACCAAAAAACAGGATGCCCATGCGCGGTTCGATCGAGCTCAGGGCGTGGAATTGCACCAGCGCCGCCACCAGGGCGACCACCAGCACGTCGAGCATCGACCAGTAGCCGATCACCTCGATAAAGCGGTACAGCTTGGCGCGCTCGCGCATCGCCCAATGGCTGCGGCGCTGGCAGGTGATCAGCAGCATCCCCAGAACCAGGAACTTGCTGCACGGCACCACCACGCTGGCGATGAAGATCAGCAGGGCAATGTCCCAGGAGCCGTGCTGCCAGAACTCCAGCACGCCGCTGAGAATGGTGTTTTCGCTGCCGCTGCCGAAGATCTGGGTATACATCACCGGCAGCACGTTGGCCGGGATGTAGAGAATCAGGCTGGCCACGAGAAAGGCCCAGGTACGGCTCAGGCTGTTGGGTTTGCGCGCATGCACCACGGCCTCGCAGCGCGGGCAGTAGTGAGCGTCCTGGGGGCAGGTCTGGCCGCAGGTGTGGCACAGCATCAGGCCCAGGTCGCGGGCATAGGGAGGCTGATTCATCAGTAACGGCCCTCCAAGTCGTCCCAGAGGCGGCGGATGCCCTTGCCGGAAATCAGGATGATCAGCACCGTCAGCATCGCCAGCGACCACAGCCCCAGGCCCGGGTGCACGTCGAGCATGCCGGCCAGCTTGACGATGGCCACCAGGATGCCCAGCAGGCACACCTCCAGCATGCTCCACGGCCGCAGATGTTCCAGGGCCCGCATGCAGGCCTTGAAGCCCGGCGCCGCGCGCCCGATGTTGGCAAAGCCCAGCACCCAGCACAGCAGGGCAATCTGCAGGCCGGGGGCAAGGATGATGGCCAGGCCGGTGACGGCGGCGATCAGGCTGATGCGGCCCTGGGCCAGGGCTTCGACCGACTGCCAGAGGGTGGCTTCGTTGCTCAGGCCTTCGAGGCTGATGCCGATCACCGGAAAGGCGTTGGCGAACACGAACAGCAGCGCCGCAGTGATCGACAGGGCAAGCAGCTGCTGCACGTTCAGGTGCCGGGCGCGCTCCAGCACCGCCCCGCAGCGCGAGCACTGGGAGGTCTGGCCTTTTGCAAGCGGTACGGATTCGTACAGCGAATCGCAATGCTCGCAGATGATCCAGTTGGGAGAGAGTGTCATGGTCTTCGAGTCAGGTGGGACAGCGGAGGGCGCTAATCCATGGCGCGTATTCTCTGCAAAAGTAGAGGATGGTGTCTAGTTTTACCTGAGGACTGCAAACACCCTGGTGCGCCATAATGTATGCCCCTTTCTGCCTCTCAGACCATGAACGATTCAAAAATGCTCCCGGCCAAAAACTCGCGCTCGCCGAAACAGACTCGTGGCCATGAACGGGTCACGGCGATTCTCGACGCCTGCGCCCACCTGCTGGTCAGCCAGGGAGTGGCCAGCCTGACCATGCATGGCCTCGCGCGCGAAGCCGGCACCTCCATCGGTTCGCTGTACCACTTCTTCAGCGACAAGCAGAGCGTGCTCGATGCCCTGGGCCAGCGTCATATCGACGCCATCGACCGGATCACCGCCAACCTCCTGGCCATCGACCCGGCCACCTGGGTCGAATCGAGCAGCCAGGAGGTGATCGACCGGATGATCATGCCGATCATGGAATACCTCGAGACCCATCCCGACCTGCTGCAGATGATCAGCCCCACCTTCGCCCCCGGCCAGCTCCAGGCCCCGGACGTGCATGCACGCATCCAGGAAACCTACGACCGTATGCTCGCCCTGCGCCTGCCCACCGCCAGCGCCGCGGAGCGCGACGCCTACGTGACGGCCATGCGCGGATTGCCCATCGGCCTGTTCCAGGTTGCTCTGGAGAATAGTCAGCTCAAGAGCATCCTGCTGTTGCAGGAAGTCCCCCGGGCGATGAAAGCCTACCTGGAGGCCATCGAGCGGCCCCACGCCGCCCGCTGACCCTTGCGGTTTTCAACTGGCGCGATCGAGCGGGCGACGCAGCATCAAGCGTTCCCGCACCAGGTCGTAACCCCAGTGATAGACATAGGTGTACGGCAGGAAGAACAGCAGCACGCCGATGTCGAGAATCAACGCCTGCATCAGGCTGACCTGCAGCCACCAGGCGATCAGCGGCACGCTTACCGCCACCAGGCCACCTTCGAACAGCAGCGCATGGGCGACCCGGGTCCAGCCGCTGGGTGCCAGGGCCAGGCGCTTGAGCAGGCGGTCGAACAGACCATTGAAGACCACGTTCCAGGCCAGGGCGATCAGGCCGATGGCGATAGTCGCCACGCCCATGTCGACAAAGGGTTTGTCCATGATCCAGGCCAGCAGCGGCGTACACAGCGCGAACGCCAGCAGCTCGAAGCCCATGGCCTGGAAAACCCGTTCGGTCAAGGATTTGGTGTTGCTCATGATCCGGCTCCCGCCAGTGAATGTGGTTGCCATGATCACCTTATGTTCCGATACTTCATAATCATTAACCATCGATCAAGGCGATAGTTCATGGCCTCATACGAAGTACTGCTGGCCTTTGTCCAGGCGGCCACCCAAGGCTCGTTTTCCGCGGCCGCGCGCAAGCTCGGCAAGAGCCAGTCGACCATCAGCGCAGCGGTGGCAAGCCTGGAGATCGACCTCGACCTGCAGCTGTTCGACCGCAGCAGCCGCAAGCCCGCCCTCACCCCGCAAGGCCACGTCATGCTGCAGCGGGCCGAAGACATCCTGGCCGCCACCAGCCGCCTGGAAATGGCCGCCAGCCAGCTGGCCCAGGGCGTGGAAGCCAAGCTCACGGTGGCCCTGTCCGACACCTATCAGTCGGATCGTTTCGAGACCTCGCTGAGCGCCTTCGAACAACGCTACCCGGACCTGGAGCTGGAATGCCTGATCGCCGAATGCGACGACCTGATCGAGCTGGTCCAGCGCGGTCGGGCGCAGATCGCCTTTGCCGAGATGCAGCCCGAATACCCGGCGGACCTCGACCATTCGACGGTGGACGAGCGCACCGAAATCGCCCTGTTCGTGTCGCGCAACCACCCCTTGGCGGCACTGAAAAATATCGATCAGGCACGCCTGCAACAGCACCGCGAGCTGCGCCTGGCGACCATCGTCAACCCCTACGACAGCCGGGCCCGGGGCCGGGTGTGGTCGGCGCCGAGCTACCTGATGCTGCTGGAAATGGCCCAGGGCGGCTTTGGCTGGGCGCCCCTGCCGCGCTGGCTGGTGGAACGTTTCGGCGCCGACAGCCTGGTGGAACTCGATGCCCGTGGCTGGCCGCGCAACGTGGCGGTCGATGCCCTGTGGTCGCGCCTGCATCCGCCAGGCCCGGCGGGCAGCTGGTTGCTGGGGCGGATGCTGGAATAAGCGTTTTTTGCAGAGGCTCGCCCCGCTGGCGGCCGCTCCGCGCCCGATCGCAGCCTGCGGCAGCGGCTACAGGGTTCGGCTGATCTGAAGAAAAGCGCATCGTTGCGACGTTTCCGAGGTCGCTCCCGGCCCCTGCTCGCGCCACAATCCCTGTAGCCGCTGCCGTAGGCTGCGATAAGGCCGCAGGCCTTCAACGATCGTCAATAGACCACGACCGCTAGGCCGACCACAGTCTTCGGATCGACAGGCGTTCAGAGGGTTTTCAGGGCTTCGAGCCTGTTCTCGATAAAACGCCGCTCCGGTTCCTGGCGGGTCAGTTCCAGGGCGCGCAGATAAGCCTGGCGCGCCGGCTCCACCCGGCCCAATTGCCGACAGAACTCGGCCCGCGCCGAATGGGCCAGGTGGTAATCCTGCAACTCGCCCCGGGCGAGGATCGCCTCGACCCGCTCCAGGCCGGCCAGCGGTCCGTCCCGTTGGGCGATGGCAACCGCGCGGTTCAGCTCGATCACCGGCGAGGGCATGACGCGCAACAGCACGTCATACAGGCCGACGATCTGCTGCCAGTCGGTTTCCCCGGCGGTCGCCGCCTCGGCATGCACCGCGGCGATCGCCGCCTGCAGGCAGTACGGGCCGAAACGGCGGGTGCCCAGGGCGTGCTCCACCAGGGCGCAACCCTCGGCGATCAGTTCGCGGTCCCACAGCGAGCGGTCCTGTTCGTCCAGCAACACCAGCTCACCGGTGGCCGAGGTCCGCGCCAGGCGCCGCGACTCATGCAGCAGCATCAAGGCCAGCAGGCCCATCACTTCGGGTTCCGGCAGCAGTTCCAGCAACAGACGGCCGAGGCGGATCGCCTCATGGGTCAGGTCTTCACGGGTCAGCTCGGTGCCCATCGACGCCGAATAGCCTTCGTTGAACACCAGGTAAATCACCCGTAACACGCTATCCAGGCGCTCGGGCAGCTCGCCCAGGGACGGCACCTGATAAGGGATGTGCGCATCGCGGATCTTGGCCTTGGCGCGCACGATGCGCTGGGCGATGGTGGCCGGCGTCGAGAGAAAGGCCCGGGCGATTTCCTCGGTGGTCAGGTCGCAGATTTCCCGCAACGTCAGCGGTACCTGGGCGTCCGCCGCCAGCGCCGGGTGGCAGCAAGTGAAGATCAGGCGCAGGCGGTCGTCTTCCAGGTCCTCCTCGCTCCAGTCTGCCTGCTCCAGCTCTTCGAGCTGGCTGACCAGCGCCGCCTGGGATGCGGCGAAACGCGCCCGCCGACGCAAACCGTCGATGGCCTTGAAACGCCCGGCCGACACCAGCCAGGCCCGCGGGTTGTCCGGTACGCCGTCGCGCTGCCAGCGCTCGACCGCGACGAAGAACGCCTCGTGCAAGGCCTCTTCGGCAAGGTCGAAATCCCCCAGCAGGCGAATCAGGGTCGCCAGGATCCGCCGCGACTCGTTGCGGTAGACCGTTTCCACCAGCGCCTTGACGCTGTCTTGCGCCACCGCCGGCATCAGTCCGGCATGCCTCGGGTCACCAGGCTTTCCAGGCGATCCAGGCTCTGCCCCCAGCCCTCGTGAAAGCCCATGGCTTCATGGGCCTGACGATCCTCTTCGCTCCAGTGCATGGCGCGAGCGGTATAGAGAGTCTTGCCGTCCAGGTCGTCGAAGGTCACTTCGGCGCTCATGAAGGCCTTGCCCGAAGGAATCCAGCCCGGCAGGAAGGCATCGGTGAACACCAGCCGCCGCGGCGCGACGATCTCCAGGAACACGCCCATGGTCGGGTATTCGTTGCCGTCCGGGGCGCGCATCAGGGTGCGAAACTGGCCGCCGACCCACAGGTCCATTTCGCACTCCGGGGTGGTCATGCCGTGGGGTCCCCACCATTGCACCAGCAACTGCGGTTCGGTCCAGGCACGGAACAGCTTGCCGGGCGGTGCATCGATCAGGCGGCTGATGGACAACTCATATTGGGCGGGCGCACGGCCCACGCTGTGCTCGGTCATGGCGAAACTCCTGCTTATGCTTGTTTTTTCAGGGCTCGTTTTTCCAGGGTGGCGATCAGGGATTCAACTCGCGCACCGGGCGTACCTCGACGCTGCCGACCCGGGCCGCCGGAATGTTGCCGGCGACCTGGATGGCTTCGTTGAGGTCCTTGGCATCGATCAGATAGAACCCGGCCAACTGTTCCTTGGTTTCGGCGAACGGGCCGTCGGTGATCGACAGCCGGCCGCCGCGCATGCGCACCGTGGTCGCGGTCTGCACCGACTCCAGGGCCTCGGCGGCGAGCATCCGGCCGCTGCCTTGCACCGACTCGGCATACGCCATGCACTCGGCGTCCTTCGGGCTCTCCGGCAGGCTGTGCAACAGCTGTTCGTCGCTGTAGACCAGGCATAGGTATTTCATGGGGCTCTCCTCGATCGGGCTGATCAACTATGGCTGCAGTTTCAGGCTTTGGCGAAAAACCCGACGATCAGGGTTGCAGGTCGAACAAGGCGGTGCCGCTCTGCATGTCGAACGGCGCCGACCAGTGTTCGTGCACCACTTTCCACTGGCCGCCCAGGCGCTGGTAACCGGCGGTCACGCGCATCCAGCAGGCCTTGGTCTCGCCCTTGTCATCGGTGCCGCCGCAGTGGGCCAGCCAGTGGGCGAAGGCGCTGTCGCTGGCGCCGACTATGTGCAGTTGTTCGAAGTCGAAGATGCCAGGGCCGGGGCAGAACTCCATGCAGGCCTTCCAGTGCTCGCGGTAGGCTTGCTTGCCCTTGAATTGCAACGCGGCCACGGCGTCGAACGCGGTGATGTCGTCGGCGTAATAGCTGACGATGCGCTCGATGTCCTTGGCCATCACGGCCTGGCGCCAGGCGTCGATCAGGCTGCGGATTTCGCTTTCGGTGGTTTGGGCGTTCATGGCGATTCTCCTTGCGATTGAGTGATACAGGCTCAAGGTGGCCGCCACAGGCGACCGTTAAATCGTGAAGACACCCTTAGTCGTCTGGCCGCCCGGTAAATCGACAGGGCCCGGAAAAAAAACCGGAACCCTGGGCGAAATCGCTAGAATCGCCACTCATACAGCCCACCCTCAGTGCCCGGATATGGACAGCCCAGTGACCACCCGACTCGTGCCCTACGAACAGCTCGACGCCAGGCAATTGCAGCAGCTCGACGCGCTCGAAGTGCACCCGCGGCAGAAGAGTTATTCCGGCGATATCTACACCGCGCTGCATACCCTGCTCAAGGCGCCGGAGCCCGGTATCAAGGGCTTCGCCCTGCTGGCCGAAGAGGTCCCGGTGGCGTTCCTGCTGCTCAAGCGCCCACCGTTCCTGCCCCATTGGGCCGACCCCGACACCGCCACCCTGCATGCCTTGCAGGTCGATCAGCGGGTCCAGGGCCAGGGCTACGGCCGGGCCTGCCTGCAAGCCCTGCCCGCCGCCGCGCGCCAGGCGTGGCCAGAGATCAAGGGGCTGATGCTGTCGGTGGACGCGGACAACGCCGCGGCCTTCAGCCTCTATCTGAAGCAAGGCTGGGTCGACAGCGGCGAGGCCTACAGGGGCCGCATCGGCTATGAACGCCGTCTGGTCCTGATGTTCTGACATTACCCAGGAGAAGCATGATGCTGACCACCCTCGAGCAACTGGAAGCAATCTACGGCCAGCCCATTGAGCGGGCCGTGCGCAAGGAAATCCCCTTCCTCAACCCGGACTACCAGGCCATGGTGCGCGCCTCGCCGCTGGTGATCCTGAGCACCAGCGGCCCGGACGGCATGGACGGCTCGCCCCACGGCGATACCCCGGGTTTCGTGCGGATCATCGACGAGCGCACCCTGGCCCTGCCCGACCGCCCGGGCAACAACCGCATCGACAGCCTGCGCAATATCGTCAGCGACCCGCGGGTGGCCCTGCTGTTCATCATTCCGGGCATAGGCGAGACCCTGCGGGTCAATGGCCGGGCGCGGATCTCGGCCGAGCCGGCGCTGCTGGACAGCTTCGCGGTGAATGGCAAGCCGGCGCGCACAGTGATCCTGGTGGACGTCGAGGCGGCCTACTTCCACTGCTCCAAGGCCATCGTGCGTTCCGACCTGTGGAACCCCGAGCACTACCTGGAACGCTCGGCCCTGCCCTCGGCCGGCGCCATCCTCAAGCGCCTCTGCGACAGCCAGTTCGACGCCGACCGCTACGACCGGGAAATGCCGGAGCGGGTGCGCAACAGCCTGTATTGAAGGCCCTGCAGGAGCGAAGCTTGCTCGCGATGAAGGCTAGCGCGGTACATCAGCCAGACCGCGGCGCGCCTATCGCGGGCAAGCCTCGCTCCTACGCCGCGGCGTTACGACCTGCGTTACAACCTCACAGTTCTAGCACCATCTCGTGCCAGGCCATGCCGCCATGGTCCGACGCCGAAGCCTTGAGATAGACGAAGCCGAAGCGCTCGTACAAGGGCACATGCCGCTCCTTGCACATCAGGTTGATGCTGGCCTTGCCCAGGCCGCGCATGCGCTCGATAAAGGCCTCCAGCAGACGCCGGGAAACCCCCTGGCCCTGAGAGTCCGGATGCACCACCACCGACATGATCACCACATGGGGCCCGGCCGGGTCGTGGCCGATCAGTTCCTTGAAGGCCTCGTCGGCCATCTCCACCTCGAAGGCCGCCCCGGAGTTGATGAAGCCGGCCACCACGCCCTCCACTTCGGCGACGATGAAGCCCTCGGGCCAGGTGGCGATGCGAGTGGCGATCTTTTCCCGGGTGGCGGCTTCGTCGCCTTCGTAGGCCAGGGTTTCGATGGCGAAGCAGCGGTCCAGGTCAGCGGCGGCGACCTGACGGATCAACAGGCTGGATAAGGTCATGGGGAACGGATCGGCTATGGGAAATGCCGCCGATCATAAAGTAATAAGGCTTGCATATCGAATGACGGCAAGCCCGTAAAACCTGCGTAGAGTCGCTGTCATCCGCGCGCCGAGCGGGTTATTTATCAGGGCTCAATCAATCCCATCCTGGTCGAGTACGGAAGTCGCCATGAGCAATGTTCAGATCGGTTTGCTGGTGCTGTTCGGTATCAGTGCGTTCGGTTTTGTCACCCTGTCCATCGACCTGTGGCGCGCCCGCCGGCCGAACAAAGGCAAATGACCGGGCCCACCGCGGGCCCGGCCGGTGCTCGCGGTGCGGGTCACTGTTCCTTGAGCGGCAGCCAGATTTCCAGCACGCCCTGGCCGGTATCGGGGTTGAAGTCGGCGCTGTAGCGTTCGAATTCCGGCGCATCGGCGGCTTCGCGCCCGGACTGTGGCAGCCAGGTTTTCCAGATGTACTGGAAGGTCTGCGGCAGGCCCGCAAGCGGCCCCTGGTGCTCGAACACCGCATAGTGCTGCGGCGGCACCTCGACCCAGCGGTACAGCTCGGGCAAATCGTCGAGTTTGCTGATTTCGACCCCGGCGATGTATTCGAACCCGCCCTTGCCGTCGGGGTTGCAGCAGAGGCCGTAGGTCTCCTCCCCGACCTGGCCGGGAACCTTGCCGATATGGGGAATGAAGCGTTTCCAGAGTTCAGGAATGCCCTGCGTCGTCTCGGGAGTGAAACGCCCGCCCAGACCGGCGATCAGCAGAAAGCGCCCCTTCTCGAAACGCGGCACCGGCCCGCTGACCTGTTTTTGCTCATCCATGATGCGACTCCTGCCTGAAAAATGGGTTCGGCAGGGAGTATAGAGGCCAAACAACCCGAATCGCTGGGTCAGAGCGCGGGAAGCTCCGCGACCGCCGCGCCGACGATGAACTCCTGGTAACCGGACAGGATCACGTAGACTGCGAAATAGCAGAAGATCGCCGCAGATGCCAGGTAGGAGTAGCGCAACAATTTGTCGCCCAGCAGCTTGCCGCCCTGGGTCGCGGCAAAGCACAGGCCCACGACCCAGGCCAGACCGGCGCAGAAGAAACCGCTGAGGAACAGCCCGGAACTGAGCAGGTCACCACCGCCGGAACGGGCAATCAGGGTACCGCCCACCGCGGCGAACCAGAGGATCGCGCTGGGGGACGACATGGCCAGGAAAATGCCGCGGAAAAACTCCTTGCGCGGCGAACCGTTGTCCACCTCCCCGGCCTCGGCCAGCACCGCGCTGTGGTGGATCGCCGAATAGATCATCTTCGCCGCGAAGTACACCAGCAGCGCCGATCCGCCGATCCACAGCACCCAGCGCACCGCTTCGTACTGCAGCAGCACGGTCATGCCGGCCAGCGCCAGCACGGCGTAGACCAGGTCACCGACACAGGTGCCCAGGCCCAGGCAGAAACCCTGGAAATAACCACGCTGCATGGCCAGGGTAATCATCGCGATATTGGCCACGCCTATGTCCAGGCACAGCGAAAGGCTCAGCAGAAAGCCGCTGGTAAACTCCATCATTCATCCTGTTCGATGCGGTTGTTCGAGTGGGGGGTATTTAACGCGGGAGGGCCCGGCAAACACAATGCACGGGCTGCGAATCCAGCCTGCATGATGCAAATCCCTGTCCAGGCAACGCCGCTGCCGGCAAAAAATAGTTGCCGCTCCCCTCTGGACAGCCTGGCGCCACAGCCCTTATCGTCTGCCCCCAGGCCACCGCAGTGGCCGACGTCGCTCGGACGGTTCCGGGCGCTCACGTACTCGAGGCAACAATGGCCGAACAAGGTTCGCCGCGCCGCTTTGCGCGCATAGATCGACTCCCCCCCTACGTATTCAATATCACTGCCGAGCTGAAGATGGCTGCGCGTCGGCGCGGCGAAGACATCATCGACTTGAGCATGGGTAACCCCGACGGTGCGACTCCGCCGCACATCGTCGAGAAACTGGTCACCGTCGCCCAGCGCGAAGACACCCACGGCTACTCCACCTCCAAGGGTATTCCGCGTCTGCGCCGGGCCATTTCGCGCTGGTACAAGGATCGCTACGAGGTCGATATCGACCCGGAAAGCGAAGCCATCGTCACCATCGGCTCCAAGGAAGGCCTGGCGCACCTGATGCTCGCCACCCTGGACCAGGGCGACACCGTGCTGGTGCCCAACCCGAGCTACCCGATTCACATTTACGGCGCGGTGATCGCCGGCGCCCAGGTGCGTTCGGTGCCGCTGGTGCCGGGCGTGGACTTCTTCGACGAGCTGGAGCGGGCCATCCGCGGCTCGATCCCGAAACCGAAGATGATGATCCTCGGCTTCCCATCCAACCCTACCGCGCAGTGCGTTGAGCTGGACTTCTTCGAACGGGTGATCGCCCTGGCCAAGCAGTACGACGTGCTGGTGATCCACGACCTGGCCTACGCCGACATCGTCTACGACGGCTGGAAAGCCCCGTCGATCATGCAGGTGCCGGGCGCCAAGGACATCGCGGTGGAGTTCTTCACCCTGTCCAAGAGCTACAACATGGCCGGCTGGCGCATCGGCTTCATGGTCGGCAACCCGGAGCTGGTCAGCGCCCTGGCGCGGATCAAGAGCTACCACGACTACGGCACTTTCACCCCGCTGCAGGTGGCGGCCATCGCTGCGCTGGAAGGCGACCAGCAGTGCGTGAAAGACATCGCCGAGCAGTACCGCCAGCGCCGCAATGTGCTGGTCAAGGGCCTGCATGAGCTGGGCTGGATGGTCGAGAACCCCAAGGCCTCGATGTACGTCTGGGCGAAGATTCCCGAGGCCTACGCGCACCTGGGCTCGCTGGAGTTCGCCAAGAAGCTGCTGGCCGAGGCCAAGGTCTGCGTTTCGCCAGGGGTGGGTTTCGGTGAGTACGGCGACGACCATGTGCGCTTCGCCCTGATCGAAAACCAGGACCGTATCCGCCAGGCCGTGCGCGGCATCCGCGGCATGTTCCGCGCCGATGGCCTGGTGCAGAAAGGCTGATCCGCGTCGCCCTATAAGCAGGCACAAAAAAACCGCAGCGATGCGGTTTTTTTGTGTCCGGCTAATAACCAGCCGACATGATCCTGTAGCCGCTGCCGCAGGCTGCGATAAGGACCGAAGGGCCTTCATACGGCCGTACCGGCCGATCGCAGCCTTCGGCAGCGGCTACAGGGCTCGGGTCAGACCACCAGCGACAGCAGCAGGATGAAGATCAGGCCCACCACCGAGAGGATGGTTTCCATCGCGGTCCAGGTCTTGAAGGTTTCCGCCACGGTCATGTTGAAGTACTGCTTCACCAGCCAGAAACCGGCGTCGTTGACGTGGGACAGGATCAGCGAGCCGGCGCCGGTGGCCAGCACCAGCAGCTCGCGGTTGACCCCAGGGATCATGCCGACCACCGGTACCACGATACCCGCGCCGGTGATGGTCGCCACGGTCGCCGAACCGGTGGCGATCCGGATCACCGCCGCCACCAGCCACGCCAACAGGATCGGCGAGATCTGCGCGTTGACCGCCATGTGGCCGATCACGTCACCCACGCCGCTGGTCACCAGCATCTGCTTGAAGCCACCGCCGGCACCGATGATCAGGATGATCGCCGCGGTCGGCGCCAGGCTGGCGTCGAGCAGCTTGAGGATCTGCTTGGAGCCGATGCCCTGGCGCGAACCGAAGGTGTAGAGCGACAGCAACAGAGCCAGCAGCAGCGCGCTGATCGGGTGACCGATCATGTCCATCCAGATGCGGAAGAAATGCCCGTCCGGGAAGGCCACGTCGGCGAAGGTCTTGAGCAGCATCAGGAACACCGGCAGCAGCACGGTCAGCAGGGTCACGCTGAAGCTCGGCAGGTTGGCCGAGGTGTTTTCGCGCGCCAGCTGGTCCACCAGTTCCTGGTTCGGATGACCCGGGATGTGCTTGGCGATGAAGGTGCCGTAGATCGGACCGGCGATGATCGCGGTCGGCAGGGCTACGATCAGGCCGTAGAGAATGGTCTTGCCGATGTCGGCGCCGAACACGCCGATGGCCAGCAGCGGGCCCGGATGCGGCGGCACCAGGCCGTGCACCGCGGACAGGCCGGCCAGCAGCGGGATACCGATCTTGATGATCGACACGCCGGTGCGCCGGGCGACGATGAACACCAGCGGGATCAGCAGCACGAAGCCGATCTCGAAGAACAGCGGGATGCCCACCAGGAAGGCGGCGAACATCATCGCCCACTGCACCCGCTCCTTGCCGAACGAGCGGATCAGGGTCTGGGCGATCTGATCCGCGCCGCCGGATTCGGCCATCATTTTACCGAGCATGGTGCCCAGCGCGAGGATGATCCCGACGAAACCGAGTACCCCACCGAAGCCGTCCTGGAACGCCTTGATGATCTTGTCCACCGGCATGCCCGACGTCAGGCCGAGGAAACCCGCGGCGATGGTCAGGGCGATGAAGGGATGCAGCTTGAATCGAGTGATCAGCACGATCAGCCCGATAATGGTGACCACTGCGTCTACCAGCAGATAGGTCTCTTGGGACATGCCAAACATGGGGTTGCCTCCGGTTTGTTGTTTTTATTCAAGCGTTAAAAACGTGAGCCGAGTGGGATAGCGCTATCTAGGTGAGCCGAAGCTTATCGGGATGAGTCCAGCCCGTGCTCCAGCCACCAGCCATGGGCCTGTTCGGCCAGCCGGTCAACGCTGTGGATGGTGGCGTCCAATGCCAGGGTCAGGGGTTCGCCCACGGGAGATTCGAGGGTCGCGAACTGACTGTCGATCAGGGTCGAAGGCATGAAATGCCCCGGACGGTGGGCCACGCGATCGGCGGCCACTTGTGGTGTCAATTGCAGGAAAACGAAGCCCAGGCCGGGCGTGGCGCTGCGCAGGCGGTCGCGGTACTTGCGCTTGAGCGCCGAGCAGGTCAGCACCGGACGTTGTCCGGCGGCCAGGGCGCGACGCAACTCGTCGCACAGGCTGTCGAGCCAGCCGGCACGGTCGTCGTCGTTCAGGGGAATACCGGCACTCATCTTGGCGATATTGGCGGCAGGGTGGAACGTATCGCCTTCAATGGCCGTGGCGCCGCTGCGCTGGCACAGCGCTTCACTGACGCTGGACTTGCCGCAGCCGGCAACGCCCATGATGACCAGGGCGGTGATGGGTTGACTCATGAAACACCTCAGCGCGCAGACAGCGCTACCTTCGCTCTTCGAAACTCTAGTGCAAAAATAGTTTCTGCCGACGCCTTCTTGTCATTTTTGTGGGTTGCCGCGTATATAGGCCGCGAAACCAAAGAGTGCGGGTCAGGCCGACCGCGCTCACGCATTGCAGCTGTTTCGAGACAGCGCTACCTTAGTGACTTGAATTTTGTTTGGCAAGCCGTCTGATGACCTCCTCCAAGAACGATAAAAATACCCGCACCACGGGGCGCCCGACCCTCAACGAAGTCGCGCGCCTGGCCGGCGTCAGCCCGATCACCGCCTCGCGAGCCCTGCGCGGCATCGACACGGTGGCCACCGAACTGGTGGAAAAGGTGCAGAAGGCCGCCCGCGAACTCAACTACGTGGTCAACCCCGCCGCCCGCGCCCTGGCCTCGGCCCAGAGCCATTCGGTGGTGGTGCTGGTGCCGTCGCTGTCCAACCTGCTGTTCATCGATACCCTGGAAGCCATTCATCAGGTTCTGCGGCCCAAGGGCTTCGAAGTGCTGATCGGCAACTTCCACTATTCCCCCGACGAAGAAGAAAACCTGCTGCGCAACTACATGGCCTACCAGCCCCGCGGCCTGCTGCTGACCGGCTTCGACCGGACCGAAAGCGCCCGACGGATGGTCGAAGCCAGCAACGTCCCCTGCGTCTACATGATGGACCTCAACCCCGAGGCCGGCCTGAACTGCGTGGGTTTCTCCCAGCACAACGCCGGGGAAACCGCCGCCGAGCACCTGATCTCCCGCGGCCGCAAGCGCCTGGCCTATATCGGCGCCCAGCTCGACCAGCGCACCCTGATGCGCGGCGAAGGTTTCCGCCGCGGCCTGGAGAAAGCCGGCCTCTACGACCCGAAACTGGAAGTCCTCACCCCGCGCCCCTCGTCGGTGGGCCTGGGCGGAGAACTCTTCCTGCAGTTGATGCACAGCCACCCGGACGTGGACGCGATCTTCTTCGGCAACGACGACCTGGCCCACGGCGCCCTGCTGGAAGCCATGCGTTGCGGCATCAGGATCCCCGAGCAAGTGGCGGTGATGGGCTTCAACGACCTGCCCGCCTCGGCGCACATGGTGCCGCGCCTGAGCAGTATTAGCACCCCGCGCGAAGCCATCGGCCGCCGCGCCGCGGAACAGCTGCTGACCCTGATGGCCGGCAACAGCGTGGCCAAGCCGGTGGTGGACATGGGCTTCGAGCTGATGGTGCGCGAGAGCACCTGAGCCGCGTTCAGGAACGCAGGCTCAGGGCGCTGAGCAGCACGCCGAAGCCCACCAGCAGAACGCCGAACAACTGGTCGATACGCCGTTTGTAAGCCATGAGCCGGGCCCGGATGCCCGGCGCCGAAAAGAACAGCGCCACCGCCACGAACCACAGCACATGGGCCAGGACAATGATCGCGCCATAGCCGATCTGCACACCCGGCGCGGTACCTGGCTGCATCACCTGCATGAACAGGCTGACCACGAAAATCATGGTCTTGGGGTTCAGCGCATTGGTCAAAAACCCCGTACGCAATGCCACCCACGCCGAGACCCGCGGCGCATCGACCACTATCTCTTCCTCGACCGCGCGGCTGCGCAGCATGCCGATACCGAGATAAACCAGGTACAGCGCCCCGGCGATTTTCAGCACGCTGAACAGCAGCAGCGATTCCTTGACCAGCAGGCCGACGCCCAACAGCGTGTAGCCGATATGCAGCATCACCCCGAGCCCGATCCCCAGCGCCGTGAACACCCCATGCCGACGCGACAGCACCAGGCTGTTACGCGTGACCATGGCGAAATCCGGCCCCGGGCTGAGCACCGCGAGGATGGTGATGGTGATTACTACTAACAGTTCAGTCATTTTCAAGCGCCTTCGCTATAGAATCCGGCCCATACTTTATGGGCACGAACCGTCACAGAGCGAACGATGAAAACTGACATTCCCGGTGATAAAAACTCACAGACAACCCATCGCCGCCTGCCGCCCCTGAGCGCCCTGCGCTGTTTCGAGGCCGCCGCTCGCCTGGAAAGCTTCACCCGCGCCGGCGAAGCCCTGCACCTGACCCACGGCGCCATCAGCCGTGCCGTCCGCACCCTGGAAGAAGACCTCGGCACACGGCTGTTCGAGCGTCGCAGCCATCGGGTCTTTCTCACCGAGGCCGGCCGCGAATTGCTGCACAGCGTGGAGCATGCCTTCGACCTGATCGACGCCACCGCACGCAAACTGCGAACGCCCGACAAGGCCGCGGCCCTGGTGCTGTCCTGCGAACCGACTCTGCTGATGCGCTGGCTGATTCCACGGATCCCGGCCTTCTTCGCCGCTCATCCGGATATCCCCCTGCAACTGGTGGCCGGCGGCGGGCCCTTCGCCTTTGCTCAAGGCATCGACCTGGCGATCCGCCGCAACGACTTTCCCTGGCCGCCCCACACCCATGCGCAGTGGCTGTTCGATGAAGCCATCGGCCCGGTGTGTCGCCCGGACCAGGCCGTCGGCTGGACCCGCGACGCAAGCGGCAGAGTGCGGCTATCGGATACGGCGCCACGCCTGCACAGCGCGACCCGGGCAGCGGCCTGGGAGCAATGGTTGAACCTCAAGGGAATGCAACAGGCGCCGGGCACGGAGCAGGTCTTCGAGCATTTCTACTTCAGCCTGCAAGCGGCGGTGGCTGGGTTGGGGCTGGCCATCGCGCCCTGGCAACTGGTGCGCGACGACCTGGAGTCGGGCCTGCTGGTCGCGCCTTTCGGTTTTATCGCCGACGGCAGCGCCTACTACCTGTTGTCGCCCGAGGCAGTCGACCCGGACTCGCCCGTCGCCCGCTTGCTCGACTGGCTGCGTCACCAGGCGCTGGGCAGCGAGCAGCACGACGCCACCCGCCCGGCCCCATAAGCGGACAGGCTTACGGCCTCACCTCGGCATGAACCTGCGGGGCCAGCGCCGGGTCCTGCCCACCCAGCAACTGCACAAAAGCCTGGGCGGCCTTTTGCAGGGGCTGGTTCTTCAGCCATACCGCGTGCACCGGCAGCAGCAGGCCGTTGTCGATGTTCTTGAAGGTCAGGCGCTTGAGCCGCCCGGCCTTGAGCAAGGGCGCGATCACCGACAGCGGGAAATTGCCCCAGCCAATGCCGGACTCGACCATGTCCAGGGCCATGGCCAGGCTGTCGGTGCGCCAGTAGGACTCGGCGATCAGCGGCCGGGTGTCGCGGATCGGCAGGTCGCGGCTGGCAACCACCACCTGACGCACGTTGACCAGCTCTTCCAGATAGAGGGTGGCGTCCGGCGCCTCGGGTAACGGATGGCGCGCGGAAATGCAGGCGATCATCCGCTCGCTGCCGACGTACTGGAAATACTCCAGGACATTCAGGCTGAGCCCGGCGAAGGCCACGCCGACCGCGATCCGGCCAGTGTGCAGCAGTTGCAACAGATCATCCTGGGGCGCGCTCAGTACCTCGATGTCGAGCAACGGATGACGCTCGGCGATCAGCTTGATCGCCGCCAGCACCCGGGACTTGTCGATGTCCTCGACCACGCCGATGGACAGCCGGCTTTCCAGCCCCAGGGACAACTCCACCGCATGCACCTGCAGGTGCTTGAGCTGCTCGGCGATCAGCCGCGCGTGGGGCGCCAGGGCATTGGCCATGGCGGTGGGCACCGGCTCGCGATGGCTGCGATCGAACAGGGGGTAGCCCAGCTCCGCCTCAAGGTTGGCGATACCCATGCTCACCGCCGAAGGCACCTTGCCCAGGGCCCGGGCCGCCGCGGAAAACGAACCGCGCTCGAGCACGGCGAGAAACAACTGGATGCTGTCGCTGGAGAAATTCATGCAGACGCCTGTCTAGGATGTCGACCTATCAATAAACCTGAAAGCTACTGACTTTTTCTGTCAGGGATATTGAAGCTATCTTGCGCCGCATTCGCCAGCCCTTCCTGCAAAAGGAGCGGCCCGGGCCAACGAACGCGGAGGAAAAAACATGCAAGGCATCAAGCGCAAACTGGTTTACGTGTCACTGTTCGAGGTGTTCGGCATGACCTTCTCGGCCCTGGGCCTGGCCTTGCTGTCCGGCATTTCGCCGAGCAGCACCGGCCCGCTGGCGGTGGTGATCACCAGCATCGCGGTGACCTGGAACTTCATCTACACCAGCCTGTTCGAGCGTTGGGAAAGCCGCCAGGTCTCGCGGACCCGCACGGTCAAGCGGCGGATCGCCCATGCCGTGGGTTTCCAGCTGACGCTGATCCTGTTCCTGATTCCGTTGATCGCCTGGTGGATGCACATCAGCCTGGTGCAGGCCTTCCTGCTCGACCTGGCACTGATCCTGTTCATCCCCTGCTACACCTTCGTCTTCAACTGGCTGTTCGACCGGGTCTTTGGCCTGCCGGCGTCGGCGCTGCCGGACCCGGTCTGAGGCCAGAGTGCAAATCGGTATCGCCTAAGACCGACGCCGCTGTTAGATTTCCAGGGCCCTTCACCCGCCAAGGAAAGCTTGCATGGGAACCCTGAGAATTCTCGGTAAAGCCTCGTCGATCAACGTCCGAAAAGTGCTGTGGACCTGCGAGGAACTGGGCTTGCCCTACGAACGCGAGGATTGGGGCAGCGACTTCCAGTCGACCCACACACCGGAGTTTCTCAGGCTCAACCCCAACGCCCAGGTGCCGGTGCTGGTCGATGACGCTGGCGCGCTGTGGGAATCCAACAGCATCTGCCGGTACCTGACCGGCAAGGTCGCCGGGCAACGGCTACTACCCAGTGAACCCCGAGCTCGGGCCTTGGTTGAACAATGGATGGACTGGCAGGCCACGGAGCTCAATCCGGCGTGGAGCTACGCCTTCGTCGCCCTGGTCCGGCAGAACCCGGACTTTCAGGACCCGCAGCGGATCGCCGCCGGCCTTCGCGGCTGGAACGCCAAGATGGCCCTGCTCGAACAGCAACTGGCGAGCAGCGGCGACTATGTGCTCGGCGAGCAGTTCAGCCTGGCCGATATCGTCCTCGGGCTGTCGGTGCATCGCTGGATGATGACGCCCATGGAGCGCCCCGACTTCCCCGCCATCGCCGCCTATTACGCACGGCTCAGCGAACGCCCGGCCTTCCTGCTGCATGGACGCAATGGCATTCCCTGAGTCGTCTTTTTCTTCTGCAGGAGCGAGGCTTGCCCGCGATAAGGCCATGACAGGCGCCACCCAACTCGATCCCTGAATCGGTGTTGCGATCAAGGGCGCTTTCGCGGGCAAGCCTCGCTCCTACGGAAGCTGGATGCCGCTTCGGCTGCAGCAGCGGCATAAAACCGCAAGATGTAACGAAATACGACAATAAATCAGCGCACAGCCCGGCTTCCGACCCCGCATTCACAATCATTGATTTCCGTTAGCCAGCTAAGATTCCTCCTCACCGAAACCTGGAATCCCGCCCATGTCGTCCCTCGCCCCCACTGTCGCCACCGACGGCCTCGACCCGGTCCGCGCCGCCGATATCTCCGCCCGCATCGATCGCCTGCCCGCCGTCGCCACGGTCTGGCGCCTGGTGGCGTTGCTGTCGATTGGCGGTTTCTTCGAGCTGTATGACCTGTTCCAGACCGCCTATATCAGCCCCGGCCTGATCCGCGACGGGATCTTCGCCACCGGCAGCCAGGGCGTGTTCGGTTTTTCCGACCAGGCGGCCTTCGCCTCGGCGACCTTTCTCGGCCTGTTCCTCGGCGCCAGCTTGCTGAGCCCGATCGCCGACCGCTTCGGGCGCCGGGCGATCTTCACCTTCGCCCTGATCTGGTACACCGTGGCCACGGTGCTGATGGGCGTGCAGACCTCGGCCCTGGGGATCATCGGCATGCGTTTTCTGGTGGGCATCGGCCTGGGCATCGAACTGGTGACCATCGACGCCTACCTCTCCGAGCTGGTGCCCAAGCACATGCGTAGCTCAGCCTTCGCCTTTGCCTTTTTCGTGCAGTTTCTCTCGGTGCCGGCGGTGGCGCTGATGTCCTGGTGGCTGGTGCCGCAGGACCCGTTCGGCATCGCCGGCTGGCGCTGGGTGGTGTTGGCCAGCGCTGTGTTCGCGCTGTTTATCTGGTGGTTGCGTTCACGCCTGCCCGAGTCGCCGCGCTGGCTGGCCCAGCATGGGCGCTTCGCCGAGGCCGAGCGGATCATGGACAGCATCGAGGCGCGCTGCGCCAAGGACCACGGCAAGCCGCTGGACACCCCGCGACCCGAGGCCCTCGGCGTCCAGGGCTCGGGGCGTTTCGCCGATATCTGGCAACCGCCCTATCGGCGCCGGGCGCTGATGCTGATCGTGTTCCATGTGTTCCAGGCCATCGGTTTCTTCGGTTTCGGCAACTGGCTGCCGGCGCTGCTCTCGGGCCAGGGTGTGAGCGTCACCCACAGTCTGATGTACGCCTTTATCATCACCCTCGCCTATCCGCTGGGGCCGCTGCTGTTCGTCAAGTTCGCCAACCGCTTCGAGAACAAGTGGCAGATCGTCGGCTCGGCCCTCGGCGCCATGACCTTCGGCACCCTGTTCGCCTGGCAGAGCACGGCCCTGGGGCTGATCGTCTGCGGGGTAATGATCACCTTCTGCAACGCCTGGCTGAGCTTCAGTTACCACTCCTATCAAAGCGAGTTGTTCCCCACCAATATCCGCGCCCGGGCGGTGGGTTTCTGCTACTCGTTCAGCCGCCTGTCGACGGTGTTCAGCAGCCTGCTGATCGGCTTTTTCCTCGATCACTTCGGCACGCCCGGGGTCCTGGCGTTCATTGTCGGCAGCATGCTGATCGTGATGTTCACCATCGGCCGTTTCGGCCCGCGTACCCGCAACCTGGCCCTGGAGAACATCGCCCAGCGTTGACCGGTCGCCGCTGGCCGCAAGCGGCAAGGCTTGTCCGCCGCGTGCCGCCAGCCTTGCCGGGTAATCGGCGCAACGCCCTGGCAAAGAGCCTCGTCCCGGGGCGCTGCGCGGTGGCGGCATGCAAATTGCTGCGCAGCCTTCGACAGCCCTTACACACAGGTACCCAATCATGTTGGTCAGTGCCCAGAAAACCACGGCGATCCAGCCCACCCAGCGGTCCGACATGGACCCGAGCACCGCGGCCGCCAGCGCGCTGTACAGCGGTTTGATGCAGAACGTGCAGAACACCGCGACCCTGCAAGCGTCCCAGGCCGTGCAGCAGGCCAGCAACACGGTCAGCGACAATGTCGCCGCGGCCTTCGCCAAGACCCGCGTGCTGTTGCAGGCCACCCCGCCGACCGCCAGCACCGCGCAGGCCAACAGCGCCACCCAGAGCTCGGCCCTGGATGAGTTCAAGGACTACATGAGCAAGTCCCCTGAGCAGCGCATGCGCGACCGCATCCTCGAAGAGATGGGCATTACCGAGGAAGACCTGAAAAACATGCCGCCGGAGAAACAGCAGGCGGTGGCTCAGGAAATTGCCCAGCGGGTTCAGGACAAACTGAAGCTGGCGCAAGTCGAGAAGGACGCCAGCGGCATCGAGAAACAAGTCACCGACAAGTTCCTCGCGGCGCTTTAAAAGCGGCCAGCCGAAACAGGGTTCCCCACGGGAACCCTTTTTTATGAGTCGGCTTGAGCGGCTGCGCTCAGCCCTGGGCCAGCATATCGAGCAAGGCCCGCAGCGCCGGCGACGGCTCGCTGCCCTCGGCCAGCACCAGGGCAAAGGTGCGCGGGATCGGCTCGCTCAATGGCAGTACGCACAAACCGTGGCGTTGCTCCGGCAAGGTCATCTGCGGCACCAGGGTCACCCCCACTTGCTCGCGAACCAGAGTGAAGGCGCTGCTCCACTCCCGCACCTCGACCCGCACATCCGCCAGCTCCAGGCCGGCATCCGCCGCCAGGCTGCGGGCATTCACCGAACAGCCGCCGGTGGCCAGCACGAAGGGTTGGCTCACCAGTTCCTGCAAGGTCACCCCCTGCTCCTGACCTCGGCGCGCCAGGGCATGCCCCGTCGGCAGCACCGCCACCCAGGTATCGCGTCCCAGCAGGCCGACGCTGCGCTCGGGCGCAGGGTTGAGCAGCACCCCGACATCGATCAAGCGCGCCTCGAGCAAGGCCTCGACCTCGTCGTCGCTGACCTCCAGCGCCACCACCTGGATGCCCGGGTACAACTGCTTGAAACGGCGCAGCAGCGGCGGCAGGAAAGTCGCCAGCACCATGGGGAAACTCGCCAGGCGAATGGTGCCGCGCTGAATGTCCCGGCAGGCGTCCACGGTGTCGCGGATGTTCTGCAACGCCGCGAGCATCAGCCGCGCCTGTTCGACCACCTGTTCGCCAATGGCGGTGGGCAGGGTCTGGCGGTTCTCCCGGGTAAACAGCTGCACGCCCAGGTTGTCTTCGAGCAGCGCCAGGGCCTGGCTGGCGCCGGACTGGGTCATGCCGACCCGCTCGGCGGCGCGGGTGATGTTGCCGGTATCCGCCACGGCCACCAGCATGCGCCAGTGCATCAGGTTCATCATGGCAGTAGCTGTCCTTATGGGGTTTTTCTGAAAGATTAATTTTACTGAGAGCAGCGCGGACTATGACACTGATCTCCCCCCTCTGGAGAGCCCTCGATGAACCTGTATTTCTCGCCCCACGCCTGCTCGCTGGCCCCGCATATCGTGCTGCGCGAACTGGCCCTGCCGTTCACCCTGGTCCGGGTCGACAACCGCAATAAAACCACGGCCGACGGCGGCGACTTCCTGGCGATCAACCCCAAGGGTTATGTGGCAGCGCTGGAGCTGGAGGACGGCCAGGTGCTGACCGAAGGCCCGGCGATCCTGCAATACCTGGCCGACCTCAAGCCGCAGGCGGGCCTGGCGCCGGCCAATGGCAGCTGGCAACGGGTGCGGTTGCAGGAGATGCTCAACTTCGTCTCCAGCGAGATCCATGGCGGCCTCGGCTGGCTGTTCAACCCTGAGTTTCCCGAAGCGACCCAGGCGCTGATCCGGCAGAAACTGTTCAAGCGCCTGGCGCTGCTGGACCGCACGCTGCAACAACAAACCTACCTGCTGGGCGAATCCTTCGGTGTCGCCGACGCCTACCTGTTCACCGTGCTGCGCTGGACCGCCGGCTTCGCCATCGACCTGGAACAATGGCCGGCGCTGGCGCGCTTCCAGGCGCGAATCGCCCAGCGCGAAGCGGTGCAAGCGGCGCTCGCAGCCGAGATTGTTCTGTAGGAGCGGCCGGTCGACGCTCGATTGCCCGCGTCGCCAGCAAGCTTCTGTAGGAGCGAGCGGGCGGCGATCCGACTTGCCCGCGAAAGCGGTGCCCCTGACACACTGCACCGCCCGCATCGCCAGCAAGCTTGGCTCCTACAGAAGCCGCTCGCCTGCTCAGCCCAGCCCTCCCCGTTGAATAAATTCAGTCAGGGCCAGCACATCCACCGAGCCCGGCCGATCCTGATCGAGAAACCCCACCTGGCTGCGCACCGCGCGCTGGATGCGGGCGCTGCCAATACCCAGCTGCAAGGGCCCGCGCAGGTCGATGGCCTGGGCCGCGACTATCAGCTCAATGCTCGCCAGCCAGGCCAGGCGCTGGCTCAGTTGCCGGGTTTTCTCGATCACCGCCAGGGCCTGGCCGGCGTAGTCTTCGACCCGATCGGCCACCGGCACGCAGACCGCCGGCAGCGGATTGGCCAGATGGCCGATCTCCGCCAGCAGCGCCGCGGCACTGCGTTGCAAGGCGGCCATGCCGACATGCCCGGGCCGCTCGATAAGAAAGCGCGGCAGCTCGCTGGAAGTTGGAGACAGCAGCTTGGCGATGCGCTCGGCGCAACAGGCCGCGACCCGGCTCAAAGCCAACCCCAGGCCTTCCCCGGCCAGTGCCAGGTGGGTGCTGTCGAAATTGGCGGTGGCCAGGACCTGGCGCTGCTCGTCGATCAAGGCCGGGTTGTCGGCGCCGCTGGCCAGCTCCAGTTGCAGATGTTCGCGCAGTTGTGCCCAGGCCTGTCGCGCCGCGCCCTGCACCACGCCGGCGCAGCGAAAGCTCAAGGGATCCTGCAAGCGCCGGGCGCTGCCGGGCTGGCGCAACTGGCCACCCTCCAGCAACTCCAGCAGCGCCGCCGATTGCTCGGCCTGGCCCGCCGCCGGCCGCAAGCGCGACGCCCAGGGCTGGAAGGGGCTGAGGTTGGCCCGATAGCCTTCGCAAGACAGCGCCAGCGCCGCCAGCAGGCTGTCCAGGGCCTGGTCGGCCTCGGCCAGCAACAGGACACCCAAACCAATGCTCGCGGCATTCGCCGAGACCAGCGCCAGACCGTCCTTGTCCACCAGCCGCGCCGGTTGCAGGCCATTGCGCTGCAAGGCTTCCCCCGCCGGCAGCCGCTCGCCGCGCCAGTGCACCCAACCTTCGCCGATCAGCGCCAGGCCCAGGTGCGCCAATGGCGCCAGGTCGCTTTCCCCCAGGGAACCAAGCAACGGCACCTCGGGTTCGATCCCGGCGTTGAGCAAGGCCAGCAGGCTGTCGGCGCTGGCCAGGGAAATGCCCGAGCGGCCCTGGGCCAGCCCGGCCAGGCGCGCGGCAATCATCGCCCGCAGTTCAGGCCGCGTGGCCAGGCGCCCAAGCCCAACGGCCCGGCCCAGGGGAATGCGCCGTTGCAGGTCGTCATCCGGCTGGGTCAGGGCCACATCCACCGCCGCGCCCAGGCCCGTGGTCACGCCGTAGATGGCGTCGCCCGCGGCCATCCGCTCCCGCAACAGCCCATGGCCGGCGGCGATCCGTTGCCGGGCGGCCGGGGTGAATTGCAGCGCCGCCTCCTCGCGGGCAACGCGCAGCAGGTCGGTCAGCGCCAGGCCTTCCGGGCCCAGGCCGATCATGCGAAACGCAGCCGCTGGCCGATGCCCAGGCGCCGGGCTTTTTGCAGCAGGGCGTGGCCCAGGGCGATATCGCTGAGGCTCAGGCCGCGGTGCCAGAACAGGATGTTTTCCTCGGCGTGCTGCCGGCCGCTTCTATGGCCTGCGACTATCTGCCCAAGCTCGGCGTGCAGGGTCTGCTCACTGAGTTTGCCGGCCTCGACATGGGCCCGCAGCGAACCGAACAGGCCGCCCTTGCACTGGCCCCAGTCGTCCACCACCAGCTTGTCCATGATGTCGGTCAGCGACAGCTCCACCGCGCTCATGGTGCCGTAGGGCACGACAAAGGCGCCGGGCTTGATCCATTCGGTGCGCAGCAAAGGTTCGGGCTGGTTCAGCCGCGAGGCTTCGACCACGATGTCCGCGCCGCGCACCGCGCTCTCCCAGTCGTGGGTGACAATCACCGGCTTGCCCAGGTCGCGGCGCAGGCGTTCGGCAAAGGCCTCGCGGCTGTCCTCGCGGCGCGAATGCACGCGGATTTCCTCGAAGTCGAACAGGTGGTCCAGCAGCCGCACGTTCCAGTACGCCGTGCCGCGGGCGCCGATATGCGCCAGCACCTTGCTGTCCGGGCGCGCCAGGTACTTGGCGCCGATGGCGGTGATCGCGCCGGTGCGCATATCGGTGATCGCCGAGGCGTCGAGGATCGCCTGGGGCACGCCGGTGGCCGGGTCCAGCAAGTTGAGGATCGCCAGTTCCGAGGGCAGGCCCTGGCGGTAGTTGTCGACGAAGTCACCCACCACCTTGACCCCGGCGTGGCCGATGTCACCCCCCAGCACCCCGCGCAGCACGTTGAAATGGCCGTTGATTGCGCCCCCGGGAATCAGGTGGGTGCGCGGCTCGATCACCGCCTCGCCACGGCCCTGGAGCACCAGGCCGGCTTCGATGGCGGCGAGGATTTCGTCGTTGCTCAGGGCCAGCTCGGCGATGTCCAGGCCGTTGAGAAAATCGATATAGATGGGTTGCATGGGGCTCACTCGCTCTTGAACACGATCTGCTCGATCCGCACGGCCTTGGGGATCAAGTGGTTGGCGAGGAACAGGTCGGCGGTGCGCTGCTGGCTGGCCACGACCCGGGCATCGATGCCTTGCAGCGGCGAGCGCGAACGATGGCTGAAGTAGCTTTCCACCACCGGCCGTTGCAGGCCGAGGATGCGCGCCATGCTGTCGATGCTGGCGTCGCGCTGGTCGAAGGACAGCTGCTGGGCCGCGCCGAAGGCCTTGAGGATGGGGGCGACGGCAGCGCCGTGCTGGCGCACGAAGGCACCGCTGGCGATGTAGAAGCTGCCGCCGGAATCCAGGCCCTGGCCATCACTGAGCAGGCGCGCGCTGCCGTCGAGCAGGGCCGCCGAATAGTAAGGGTCCCAGATCACCCAGGCGTCCAGCTTGCCCTGCTCGAACGCCGCGCGGGCGTCGGCCGGCGACAGGTACACCAGGTTCAGGTCACTGAGTTTCAGCCCGGCGCGCTGCAGGCTCTTGAGGAAAAAATTGTGCGCACTGGAGCCCTTGAGCAACGCCACCCGCTTGCCCTTGAGGTCGGCCAGGCTCTGCGTCTGGCTGTTCCTGGGTAGCAGGATGGCTTCGGTCTTGCCGTCGCTGGGCTCGACGCCGATGTACTGCAAGTCGATCCCCGCGGCCTGGGCGAAGATCGGCGGGATGTCGCCGATATTGCCCACATCGACGCTGCCGCCGTTCAGCGCCTCGATCAGCTGTGGCCCGCCGGGGAATTCGATCCATTGCACCTGGGTGCCCGGCAAGGCTTTCTCCAGCAACTGGTGCTCGCGGGCCAGGACCATGCTCACCGAGCTTTTCTGATAGCCGATACGCAATTGCCCAGGCTCGGCGGCCAGGGCCAGCGAAGCGCAGAGCGTGAGACACAGGGTGACGATAAAACCTTTGAACATCGGTAACTCCCAAACGGATTGAAAACACTGTCGGCCATGACGGCCTCATCGCCGGCAAGCCTGGCTCCTACAGAAGCCAGAAACGCCGCCGGCCAATGTAGGAGCCAGGCTTGCCCGCGAAAGCGATCCCCCTGACACACCCCGCCGCCTGCATCGCGCGCAAGCTGCGCTCCTACAGAGGCGCTGCCGCGCCAGTCGCAAGCGGCTTACAGGGCTGCGCTGACGCGGCTGGCGACTTCGCTCGGCACCCAGCCTTGCCAGACCTGCGGCTGCTCGCGCAGGAAGGCCTCGGCGACCTGGCGCGGTGGCTGGCGGGTTTCGCTCATCCGGCCCAGGGTGCGGTTCAGCAGGTCGATCGGCAGGTCGACCTTTTCAAAGAAACTCACCAGTTCCGGGTACTGCGCCTTGAACGGCGCGGACACGCCGATGGCCAGGTGTGCCGGCATTGAGCGGGTACCCCGCGGATGGGGGTTGCCGGCATCGGCCAGGGTCTTCCAGGCCTCGGCATCGAAGGCCGGTTCTTCGAGCTTCACCAGCTTGAACTTGCCCAGCAGCGGCGTCGGCGACCAGTAGTAGAACAGCACCGGTTTGCCGCGGCGGATCGACGAGCTGACCTCGGCATCCAGGGCCGCGCCGGAACCGGTGCGGAAGTTCACGAAGCTGTCGCTCAGCCCATAGGCCTTGAGCTTCTGGCTGTTGACGATTTCCGAGGTCCAGCCGGTGGGGCTGTTGAGAAAGCGCCCACGGCCCGGGTCTTCCGGATCGCGGAACACCTCCTTGTAGCGCGCCAGGTCGGCCACCGATTTCAGCTCCGGCGCCAGCGGCTTGATACCGCGCTCGGCGTCGCCCTTGATCACGTATTCCGGCACCCACCAGCCTTCGGTGGCGCCCTTGACCGTATCGCCCAGGCCGAACACCTTGCCCTCGGCTTCGGCCTTGACCCAGGCCGGACTGCGCCCGGCCCACTCTTCGCCGATCACCTGGATATCGTTCTTGGCCAGCGCCGCTTCGAGGCTGACGGTGCTGCCGGGCAGGGTCTCGGTCGGATAGCCGTAGCCCTTCTCGACGATCAGCCGCAGCACCTCGGTGATCAGGCTGCCGCTTTCCCAGGTGATGTCGCCGAAGTGGATCGGCGCCGCCCGGTCCGCCGCCGGTGCCTGCTGGGCCAGCAGGCTGAAGGTCAGCAGCGAGGTGCCGAGCAGGTGTTTGATGATCTTCATGGTGAGCCTCTTGCTGGTTGTTCGTGGGTTTCAAGACCGCCCGCCGGGAAGGTCCTGCGGACCTTGGCGCAGCCTTCGGCAGCGGCTACAGGGTTAAAAGTCGTAGCTGAGCCTGGTGTAATAGAACGCCCCCTCCGGCGCCGACGGCGACAGGTAGCTGTACTGCTGCCCCGGGGTCTGGCGCAGGCGGCTGTTGAAGTCGTCGGGCTTGCTGTCGAACAGGTTGTTGGCGCCCACCGACAGGCGCAGTTGCCGGGTGAAGGCGTAGTTGACGTCCAGGTCGGTGTTCCACTGCGCGGAGAAGGTCTGGTCGTACTGCGCGTTGGTCGCCGACGCCGCGTATTTGCGGTACTCGCCGTAGCGGGTCTCGGACAGCGCGATGGTCCAGAGGCCGTAGCGATGGATCGCCCCCAGCACCAGCTTGTCTTCGGGGTAGCCATGTTCGAGGAAGCCCTGGGCTTCGCGGGTCAGCACGTCGAAGCCGAACGGGTTGGAATGGATCTTCTCGATGGTGGTGCGCGCCTTGGTGTAGCCGGCCGACAGGCTCAGGGCGCCGTAGCGTTGCAGGTCGAGGTTGTACTTGCCGACGATGTCGACGCCGCGGGTGCGGGTGTCGGCGGCGTTGGTCATGAACTGCGCCCAGGTGTACTGGCCGAACCCGGCCTCGCTGAGAATCCGTTCGGCGTCCGGCCCGGAAATCCCGCCGCTGTAGAGCAGGCGGTCGCGGATGGAGATCTGGTAGGCGTCGATGGTCAGCGACGCCTGCTCGCTCGGCCGCAGCACCAGGCCCAGGGAATAGTTGGTGGACTTCTCCGGCTTCAGCGACTGCGCGCCCAGGGCGCGGGCTGCCGGGTGGTCTGCCGGGAGCATGCGGGTCAGCACCGGGTTGCCGTTGATATCGACGTTGGTGGTGGTGGTCCAGGAAGTGCCGATCTGCCCCAGGGTCGGCGCGCGATAGGCGTTGTTGACCGTGGCCCGCAAGCCCACCTGCGGGGTGAAGTCGTAGCGCGCCGAGAGCTTGCCGGTGGTGGCCGAGCCAAAGTCGGAATAATGCTCGGTGCGCCCGGCAAGGCCGAGCTGGAACTTGTCGGTGACCTGGTTTTCCAGGCCGAAATACACCCCGCCGACATGCCGTTTGTAGGTCCCGGCATCGTCCGGGGTCAGGCCGGACGCCTGCACCGCGCCGACCTGCACGCCATCGATGCCGCCGAAGGAATAGGAGGCATAGTCGCCCTCCTCCAGCCGGTACTGCTCGTCACGATAGGCCACCCCCGCCGAGACGGTGAGCGGATGCTCCGACCAGGCGACGTCCAGGTCCTTGGCGTAATCCAGGGTCAGGTTGGTCTGTTCGTTGACCAGCGTCGCCACGTCGAACTTGGTCGGGCTGTTGGCGCCGTAACTCGGGTTGAGCGTGTTGAAGGCCAGTTCGTCGTGCTTGTCGCGGCCGTAGGTGGCGCTGAGGTCGAAGCGCCCGATGCGCTCGTCCTCGTAGCGGCTGCCCACGGTCAGCGCGCCATCCTCATAGCGGTAGCGGTACTTGGGAATGGTGCCGTTGGGGTAGATCGAGGCGACGTTGTTGGGGTTGCTGGCCAGCAGCGGCGGCGTGTTATTGACCGACTTGTCCTGGCCGAAGGTGGCAAAGCTGTAGAGCCGCCATTGATCGCTGAGGCCGACTTCGGCGTTGGCCGCCAGGTTGTATTTGTCGCGACTGGCGCCGCCCCAGCGCGGGTCCTGCAACTGGCCGCCGGCTTCATATTTGTCGCCGATGTCGGTGGGCTTGTTGTTCAGGCCATTGAAGCTCAGGGTCAGGAAACCATCCCCCGGCAGGCCCAGGCCATACCAGCCGTCGGCGCTCTTACTGAAGCCGTCGCCCTGGGCGTACTGGCCCAATTGGCTGTTGAGCTGGCCACCGCTGTCACGTTCCTTGAGCACGATATTGACCACCCCGGCCACCGCGTCGGAACCGTACTGCGCCGAGGCGCCGTCGCGCAGCACTTCGACATGGTCGATGGCGCTGATGGGGATCATGTCCAGGTCCACCGGCTGCGCGCCAATGAACGGCACGCCGCCGGAGATGTTGACCACCGCCGAGGCATGCCGGCGCTTGCCGTTGACCAGCACCAGGGTCTGGTCCGGCGACAGCCCGCGCAGGGAAGCGCCCTTGGGGTTCTGCCCGCGGGTGGCGCTCTGGTTCTGCGGAAAGTTGAACGACGGCAGCAGTTGGAACAGCGCCTGGTTGAGGCTGGTGGCGCCGGTCTGCACCAGCTCTTCGCTGTTGATCACGTCCACCGGCGCCGCGCTGGTCAGGGCCGTGGCGTCGCTGCGCCGGGTACCGATGGCCACCACCCGGTCGAGGGTCGGCGCCGCGGCTTCGCTGGCCTCGGCCTTGACCCTGCTGCCAGCCGAGCTCGCCGGTTGCGGGCCTTCCTTGATGATGAACGCGCCATCCGGGCTGACTTGCAGTTGCAGGCCGGTGCCGCGCAAGGCGGCCGCCACCGCCTGCTCGGCGGACAACGAACCGTCGACCGTGGCCGAAGAGTAGCTGCCCAGCTGCGGGGTAAAGGAAATCACCTGGCCGCTTTGCCGGCTGATGCTCAGCAGCACCTCGTCCAGCGGACCGGGCGCCAGGTGATATTGCTGCCGGGCGGCTTCGGCCCCCTGGGCGCCCGTGAAAAACACCGCGGCCAAGGGGCCGATGGCCAAGGCCAGGCGCGAACGACGCTGCACGGTTGTGGATATAGGCAACATGACTCTCTCCCCCAAAAGCATCCAACAACGCTGCTCCCCGCAGCGTTTACGGGAGTGATGTGCAACGGCCGGGGGAAAACTTGCAGATCGTTTGGTTATGGCCTTAGAACCACCGCAAGCGGCGCAGGCCAATGCTTCTGTAGGAGCGCAGCTTGCGCGCGATGCCGCCAACGCGGTGGGCCAGGGAAACCGCCATCGCGGGCCAGCCTCGCTCCTACAGAAGCAGGTTCAGGTGGCACTCAGGGTCACCCACAGCTCGGTATGGCGGGTGACGCGGATCGGCAAGGTGCGGGCCAGGCTGTCGAGGATCTGTTGCGGGTTGTCCAGGCGGAACAGGCCACTGACCCGCAACCCGGCGATGGCCGGATCCAGGCGCAACACCCCGCGTCGATACGGGCGCAGTGCCTCGACCACCTCCGACAGCGGCGTGTCGCGCAGCTCCAGCAAGCCGTCGACCCAGGCCGTGGCACTGCCACGGCTCGGGCGTACCGGGCCGAAATGCAAGGCGTCGTAGGCCACCTCATGGCCACCGGGCAATTGCAGGCGCTCGCCACCGCCCGCGGCGATGTCCAAGGGGCCGTTGAGGGCCGTGGCATGCCCCTGGCCATCGCGTTCGCGCACCAATAAGCGGTTGCCCGTGGCCTGGATCCGCGCCTGCGCGGTGTGGATGAAAAACGGTCGGGCCGGATCGTTGGCCAGGTTCAGCAGCACTTCGCCGTCCAGCAAATGCACCACCCGACGCTGGCGATCGAAATCGATGTTCGCCGCGCTCCGGGCATTCAGGCGCAACTCGCTGCCGTCCGGCAGGGTCAGCGACTGGCGCTGGCCGGTGCCGGTGTGCAGGTCCGCGGTCAGCTCAGCCAAAGGCAGGCCGCGCTGGCTGACCAGCGCACCGGCGCCCAGTACCACCCCGGCGCCGAGCAAGGCCCGCTGCAGCACCTTGCGCCGACTGCTCGGCGCGTTCAGCGCCCGCTGCAACAGCTCGCAATCGACGCCCTGGGCAATCGGCACCTGGAACACCCCAAGGCGGGTTTCCAGCTGGCGACACAGCTGCTCGTGCCGCGGATCCGCGTCGCGCCAACGCTGGTAGGCACGACGCTCGGCCTCGCTGGCCTGCCCCGAATTCATCAGCACCCACCAGCGGGTGGCATCGTCGATCAGCTGTTCCCGACTCGGTTCGCGGCTCATGTCATTCCAGGCTCAGGCGCAGACAGCGCTGGGCGGCCCGGGTCATGTAGTCGCTGACCGAACGTTGCGAAATGCCCAGTTGCTCGGCGATCTGCGGGTAGGTCAGGCCGTTGACCTGGGACAGCAGGAAGGTCGCCCTGACCTTGGCCGGCAGGCCGTCGAGCAGGCGGTCGATGGCTTCTAGCGCCTCGAGCATCTGCGCCAGGTCCTGGGGCGAGGGCTGCACGGTTTCCTCGTCATGCTGCAAGGCATCGAGGTAGGCCCGCTCCAGGTCGCGGCGGCGCCACAGCTGGTACACCAGGCGTTGCGAAATGGTGGTCAGCAGGGCCCGTGGCTGACGGATCGGCAGCACTTCGGGCCTGCTCAACAGCTGGACGAAGGTATCGGCGGCAATGTCTTCGGCGCTGGCATCCAGGGAGTGGTGCAGGTGGTAACGCAGGCGGTTGCACAGCCAGTCGTAATGACTGCGGAACAGGCCGCCCACATAGTCGCTGTGGGTGGTGTCGGCGCCGGACATAGTGGCTCCAATGAAGAAGGTTGCGCGGTATGTCCGGTGTTCCGGTGCGGCGATCCTAACAAGGAAGGCTTATTCTTTAATAATATTTAAATTTCATTTTTATAGAATCTTAAGGAATTAAAAAAACATAGCGCCTGATGGTTTTTTTCGCGAGCAAGCTCGCTCCTACAGGGTATGCACAGACCGTAGGAGCGATTGCTCGCGATAGGGTCGAAGGCATCACCGTAGCCGCGCGTAACCCAGTTCTTCAGCTTCGCGCTGATAGTCGAGCAGGATCTGGTAGTCCGCCTCGGTGGCCGGCAGCACCTCGCGCAGCCCCAAGGTTTCGGCCACCGCGGGCAGTGCCACCAGCGCCTGGTTCATCGCCGCGCGAATGCCTTCGGCCTGTTCCTCGCCAAGGCCGGCCACCCCGATATAGGGCAGGGTCGGGCTGAAGGCGCTGCGGGCGATCACCCGCAGGCCGGCCACCTCCTCCTCGGCATAACGCGCCAGGTAGGCGAAGGTCACGCTGTCGATGGCGGCCAGGTCGGCCCATCCTTCGCGCAGCCAGCGCAGGCTTTCCCGGTGGCTGCCGCTGATGCCGACACTGGCGAAAAACCGGCCGTCGCGCTGCAGCGGCGCGAGGCGCTGGCGCAGCAGGTTCATGCCGCTGTTGGAGTCTTCGCCGTTGATCACCCCGCGACTGCCCCGCAGAGCCTGCAAGGTCCGGCGCAGGTCGTCGTCGCGACTGAGCAGCAGGCTGCAATGATTGCCGGCGGTGCTGTCCGGCAGCTCGTAACGTGGCCGGCCGATGACCCGGACCTGGCCGCGCAGGGCGGTCATCAGCGGGTAACCGCAGGTCTGGGTCAGCAGCAGGCGCGGCGACAGCCACAGCTGCATCAGGTCCAGTTCCCGGGCATCGAGCCGGTCACCTTCGAGGCGCTGCAGGATCGCCGCCAGCCACTGCTCATTGGCCTGGCGCACCGGCTCGGGGGCGACGTACATCAGCAGTTCGGCATAACAAGCGGTCATGGTTCAGGCTCTTCGGGCACGGCTACAGGGCGAAGGGATGTTCCGGGCTGTCGATCGGCTTGAGGGCATGGCGCCGCAACAGCTCGCCATACCCCTGCACCACAAAGCCGCCGCTGCGCGCCTGCCATTGTTCGCGGCGCTGCCGATAGGCCCGTGGCAGGCAATACCACGGCAGCCCGGGCAAATCATGGTGCACCAGGTGCAGGTTGAGGTGCAGGAACAGCCAGCTCCAGGGCCACGCCGCTTCGTTGAGCACCGTGCGCTGCTCCACCCGGGCATGGGGACGGTGTTCGTAGTAGGAACGGACCATCGCCACCGACAGCGCCGGCACGCTCACCAGCAGCAGGTAATGCCAGACCGGCAACACACTGTAGCGGGCAATGAAGGCCAGCATCAGCAGGGTCAGCGCACCATGGGTCAGCCACATCAGCCAGGCCTGGCGTTGCCCCTGGCGCAGGCGCATCCCTTCCTCCCGCGCCAGCGCCAGCAAGGCCAGGGGCGCGCCGAGCAGCAGCCGCCCCAGCAGGGTCTTGTTCAGCCAGTGCAGGCCCTGCTCGAACAGCGAACGGCTGTGCCATTGCCGCTGGCTCAGGTAACGGCTCTCCGGGTCGCGACCGGGCAGGGTCAGGTCTTCGTCACGGTGATGCTGCAGATGGCTGTCGCGGTACAGGGTATAGGGGTACCAGACGGCAAACGGCGCATAACCCAGCAGCTTGTTCAGCCACAGCCAGCGCGTGGGATGACCGTGCAGCAGCTCATGCTGCACCGACAGCCACAGCACCAGGATCGGAATCAGCAACAAGGTACTGGGCCACAGCCCCAGCAGCGGGCTGGCCAGCAGCACGGCGAACCAGCTGGCGCTGGTGCCGACCAGCAACAGCCAGGTGGGCCATTCGGTGCGGGCGCTGAAGCTCTGGCGCAGGGTGTCGATTTGTTCGCGGTGCAGCGGATCAAAGTAATGGGCCATGGCGCTACTCAGGACAGGGGCTGGCCGAGGGGCGAACCTTCGGCGTCTTGCTGTTCTGTGCAACGAGAAGGGGAAAACTTGCAGATCGATGGGTTATTTACTTAGAAGCAAAAACAAGGAAGCCCGCGGGGCGGGCTTCGCAGGGGATCAATGACCGAAAATATTGTGCTCGATCTTCTTGGCTTTCTTGTCCGCGCGCTTTTCATCGGCGGTCCGGCTGGGTTTTTTCTTCGCCGTCTTTTTGGCATTCATACCTTTGGACATGATGCACACTCCACTCGCAGGGGATCGTTCATCTGGTATACACCTATCCCGCGCACTTCGTACTTTTATAATCACCGCCCCGGCCCACCCTGCGAAAACCCATGCCCGACACCCAATACCTGCTGCTTGCCGACACCCTGCGACCGCTGCTGAACAAGTTCTATCGCGCCCACAATTCGCCAATGCGCGCGGCCGGCGAAGGGCAATCATGGGTGGCGAAACGGGGAGCGATCATTGCCGGGCTGAACCTCACGCCCATCGCCCAGGGCCACTGGCTGACCGGGCTGTTCGTCGACCCGGCCCATCGCGGCCAGGGCATTGCCGCGATGCTGGTCGAACGGGCACGCGCGCAGCTGCCGGGGCCGCTGTGGCTGTTTTGTCATCCGGACCTGCAAGCCCTGTACGAACGCATGGGCTTTGCCACCGCCCCCGCCCTGCCCCAGGCCCTGGCGGATCGCCTGGAGCGTTATCGCAGGAGCAAGAGCCTGATCGCCATGGGCATCGATCCTTTGGTCAGCTCGACCCGCGACAGGGTGTGATCGCGGGCCCTGGAGGGCGGGCTAGCCTCGGCGGCAAACCGGCCTCCGGCAGGTCTATGAAACCGACGCTTCAGGCTGTCTGTTTCAATCGTCGGCGTGGGGAGCGAGGTCGGGGAACATCACTTCGGTAAAACCGAACTTGCTGAAGTCGCGGATCCGCGACGGGTACAGGCGGCCGATCAGGTGATCGCATTCATGCTGCACCACCCGCGCATGGAAACCCGAGGCTACCCGCACGATCGGCTCGCCCCTGGGGTCGACACCTTCGTAGCGAATGTGCTGATAGCGCTCGACCGCGCCGCGCAGCCCCGGCACCGACAGACAGCCTTCCCAGCCTTCTTCCAGCACCGGGCTCAAGGGCGTGATCAGCGGATTGATCAGGATGGTCTGCGGCACGGCCTCGGCTTGCGGGTAACGCTCGCTGTGCTCGAAACCGAAGATCACCAGTTGCAGGTCGACGCCGATCTGCGGCGCGGCCAGGCCGACCCCGCCGACGCTTTCCATGGTCTGGAACATGTCGTCGATCAGTTGCCACAGCTCGGGGCTGTCGAACATCTCGGGCGGCACCGGTGGCGCGATGCGCAGCAGGCGCTCGTCGCCCATTTTGAGGATTTCACGGATCATGATCAGACTTCGTCAGTGGTCGGCTTGAGCGAGTGGTCCCGGCCCAGTCCCGATACGTGTTGTTTGGGTTCGTCGTGCTCGCCGGGCACCCTTTCTCCAGGGTTCTTGCCGTCGGACGACATGTGCTCGATCGCCGCATTCATCTCGGCCCCCAGCAACAGCACTGCCGAGGAAATATAGAAGTACAGCAGCAGGACGATGATCGCTCCGATACTGCCATACATGGCGTTGTAGTTGGCAAAGGTCTTCACGTAGAAGGCGAAGCCCAACGAGGCGATGATCCACACCACCACCGCCAGCACCGAGCCCGGGGTGATGAAGCGGAACTCCTGCTTCACGTCGGGCATCACGTAGTAGATCAGCGCCACGGCGACCATCATCAGGATCACGATCACCGGCCAGCGCAGGATGGTCCAGACCGTGACGATGAAGTCTTCCAGGCCGACCTGCGCGGCGATCCAGCCCATCACCTGCGGCCCGAGCACCATCAAGGCCGCGGCCGCCAGGAGCATGCCGGCGATGCCGATGGTGTAGAAAATCGACAGCGGAAAACGTTTCCACAACGGGCGCTTTTCCACCACGTCATAAGCGGCGTTCATCGCGCTCATCATCAGCCGCACGCCGGCCGAGGCGGTATACAGGGCAACCACGATACCCACCGACAGCAGGCCGCCCTTGGATTGCTGCAACTGGTCGATCACCGGGTTGACCTGCTCCAGCGCCTGGGGCGGCAACACCAGTTCCGATTGCAGGCGCAACCAGGAGAAGAAGTCCGGCAGGTGCAGGAAACCGATCAAGGCGATCAGGAACAGGATGAAGGGGAACAACGAAAACAGCATCTGATAGGCCAGTGCCGAGGCGTAGGTCGACATTTCATCGTCGATGAACTCAGTGACCGTGCGCACCAGCACACGATGCAGGGGCAGGCCTTTCAAATTCGGCAAGAACATAGCGTCTCCTTTCGCCGCAAGAATTCAGGGTCGGTGGCGACTCAGGGGCCGTTTTGTACAACAAACTAGCCTAGTTTGGCGACTTTGAACCGTTTCGTCCTGTTTTGGTGCCATGGCCGATGTAAAAACGGCCATCCGCGGATGGCCGTCGTGTCGCAGTGCGAGCCAGTGAATCAGGCCTTGTCGATGGTCTTTTTCAACGCATCCTTGGCCTTGCCGAGGGCTTGCTGCGCTTCGCCTTTCTTTTCCTGAATCTTGCCTTCGGTTTCCAACCGATCGTTATCAGTCGCTTTGCCGACACCTTGCTTGATATGACCAATGGCCTCGTTGGCCAGGCCTTTTGCCTTGTCCGCTGTGCTGCCCATGGTGTTTCTCCGTAGATCCATAGATCCGTAGAACAATCGAGGGTTGGGGGTCATGCCCTGAGGTTGACCCAAGGCCCTTGCGCGGAGTTTCAATTATTTTCAGCGGGGCATTTCATCGCCTTATTTGCCCGCCGCACGCAGGTTGCGCTTTATGTTTGGCGACCAACCCACGAGAATGCGCAACGTATTCAGGCACTGCGCTGAAGATCCAATCCCGTAGGAATGTTATGAAACTCGATAAAAAGCTGGCCATCGCCCGCCGGAACCAGGAACTGGGCGGTGCGGTGCTGGGCGTCAACAACTGCCACTTCGCGGAACTGAGCCGCAGCCGCAATATCTGGTGGTTCGATCTGCCGGTCGGCCGCCTGGCCATCGGGCAGTACGAATGGGTCCACCTGCTGCTGTACACCCCAAGCACCGACCAGTTGCTGCACCTGAAAGTGCCGACCCTGTTCCTGCGGGAGAAGCTCGAAGGCCTGGTGGTACGCAACGCCGGCAAGCGCAAGGCGGCCCTGAGCCTGGAACTGAGCGCCGACAAGGACTCGTTCCTCAAGGACGTACGCCCCGCCGGCACCGGCGTGAACTTCGCGCAGTTCCAGCAGTAAACAGGCCCTTGTAGGAGCGAGCTTGCTCGCGATTACGGTCTGTCAGCCATTGAGATGGCGACTGGAAGAACGCAATCGCGAGCAAGCTCGCTCCTACAGGGAATTGAGGCGATAGCGCCCAATAAAAAGCCCCGCGGATGCGGGGCTTTTTGTTTGCCTGGTGTGTTACTTCTTCACGCCCAGCTTCTTCAGCTCTTCGTCGCGCAATTCGCGACGCAGGATCTTGCCGACGTTGGTGGTCGGCAGCGCATCGCGGAACTCGACAGCCTTGGGCACCTTGTAGCCGGTGACGTTGGCGCGCATGTGCTCCATCACTTGCTCCTTGGTCAGGGTCACGCCCGGCTTGGCGACGATGAAGATCTTGATCGACTCGCCCGACTTCTCGTCCGGCACGCCGATCGCCGCGCACTGCAACACGCCCGGCAGGCCCGCCAGCACGTCTTCCAGCTCGTTCGGATAAACGTTGAAACCGGAGACCAGGATCATGTCTTTCTTGCGATCGACAATGCGGATGTAGCCATCAGGCTGGATCAGCGCGATATCGCCGGTCTTCAGCCAGCCGTCGCTCATCACCTCGTCGGTGGCGTCCTGGCGCTGCCAGTAGCCCTTCATGACCTGCGGGCCCTTGACGCACAGCTCACCGATTTCGCCCAGGGGCAGCTCGGTCCCAGCGTCGTCGATGATCCGGCACAGGGTCGACGGCACCGGGATGCCGATAGTGCCGATCTGGATATTCTGGATCGGGTTGACGGTGGCCACCGGGCTGGTTTCGGTCATACCGTAACCTTCGCAGATCGGGCAACCGGTCACGTCTTTCCAACGCTCGGCCGCCGCCAGTTGCAGCGCCATGCCGCCGGACAGGGTGACTTTCAGCGCCGAGAAATCCAGCTTGCGGAAGGCTTCGTTGTTGCACAGGGCGACGAACAGGGTGTTGAGGCCGACAAAACCGCTGAACTTCCACTTCGACAGTTCCTTGACCATCGCCGGCAGGTCGCGCGGGTTGCTGATCAGGATGTTGTGGTTGCCGATCAGCATCATCGCCATGCAATGAAAGGTGAAGGCATAGATGTGGTACAGCGGCAGCGGGGTGATCAGGATCTCGCAACCCTCATTGAGGTTGGAGCCCATCAGCGCCTTGCACTGCAGCATGTTCGACACCAGGTTGCGGTGGGTCAGCATCGCGCCCTTGGCCACGCCGGTGGTGCCGCCGGTGTATTGCAGCACGGCGACATCGCTGCTGGCCGGGTTGGCGTCCTTGACCGGCTGGCCGTGGCCCTGGCTCAGCACGTCGTTGAACTTGACGGCCTTGGGCAGGTGATAGGCCGGCACCATCTTCTTCACGTACTTGATGACGCTGTTGATCAGCAGGCGCTTGAGCGGTGGCAGCAGGTCCGCCACTTCGGTGACGATCACATGCTTGACGCCGGTCTTGGGCACCACGGCTTCGGCCAGGTGCGCCATGTTGGCCAGGCAGACCAGGGCCTTGGCGCCGGAGTCGTTGAACTGGTGTTCCATTTCCCGCGCGGTGTACAGCGGGTTGGTGTTGACCACGATCAGGCCGGCGCGGATGGCGCCGAATACCGCGACCGGGTACTGCAGGACGTTGGGCAGTTGCACGGCGATTCGATCGCCGGGTTGCAAATCGGTATGCTGTTGCAGGTACGCGGCAAAAGCACCGGACAGTTCGTACAGCTCACCGTAGGTGAGTGTCTTGCCGAGGTTGCTAAAGGCCGGTTTGTTGGCAAAACGTTGGCAGGACTGCTTCAACACCGCCTGAATATTCGGATACTCGTCTGGATTGATATCGGCAGCAATCCCAGCTGGGTACTTATCCTTCCAAAAGTCTTGGATCATGGAAGCCCACTCCTCAGCAACGCGAATTCGTCAGCGCATTTGATGCGATTATTATTTGTGTGTGTTTTTTATTGATGTCTATTGTTGGTGAGTCTGGCTGTCTACATAGGCCGAGAAGTCACAAAGCGCGCCGAGAGTAGCAGCTTTGCCAAAGGCCGCCTAGAGCCAAAATCGGCCTAAACAGTCACTTTAGTGACTCAAGAATATTCAATAGTCATTTTTAGAGTAAAAATTCTATCTAACCATGCAAGGCTCTGGAATGGGCTTTTCGACCCTTCAAAAGCATCGCGAGCAAGCTCGCTCCTACAGGAAGTGTACGGATCCCTGTAGGAGCGAGCTTGCTCGCGATAGCCGCGCTATAGCGCGGGACTGTTACATGCGGTGAAACATCAGGCGATGTCGCGCAACTCCCGGCGCAGGATCTTGCCTACCGGCGTCATCGGCAACGACTCACGCAGCACGATGTGTTTCGGCACCTTGTAGCCAGTGAAGTTTTCCTTGCAGTAGGCCTTCAGCTCTTCGAGGCTGACCCCTGACTCGCGGGCCACCACGAACAGCTTCACCGCCTCCCCCGAACGCTCGTCCGGCACGCCGATCACCGCGCAGTTGGCGACTTTCGGGTGGGCCATCACCACGTCCTCGATTTCATTGGGGTACACGTTGAAACCCGAGACGATGATCATGTCCTTCTTGCGATCGACGATGCGCACGAAGCCATCCGGATCGATCACCGCGATATCGCCGGACTTGAACCAGCCCTCGGCATCCAGCACCTCCTCGGTGGCCTCCGGCTTCTGCCAGTAGCCTTTCATGATCTGCGGCCCCTTGATGCACAGTTCGCCGCGCTCGCCCAGCGGCTGCTCGACGCCCTCATCGTCGATGACCTTGAGGGTCGTGCCCGGCACCGGCAAGCCCACCGAGCCCAGGCGCGACTGGTCGCCGTAAGGGTTGGTGCAGGCCACGGGCGAGGTTTCGGTCAGGCCGTAGCCTTCGGTGATGCGGCAACCGGTCACCTGCGTCCAGCGCTCGGCGGTGGCCTTGACCAGCGCCGTGCCCCCGGAGTTGGTGAGCTTGAGATTGGAAAAGTCGAGGGTCTTGAACTCGGGATGATCCATCAGCGCGGTGAACAGCGTGTTCAGCCCCAGCAGCGCCGAGAAGCGCCATTGCTTCAGCTCCTTGATGAAACCGCCGATGTCCCGCGGGTTGGTGATCAGCACGTTGTGGTTGCCGGTGACCATCATGCACATGCAGTTCGCGGTGAAGGCATAGATGTGGTACAGCGGCAACGGCGCGATCATCACCTCCTGGCCTTCGCGCAGCAACGGATGGCCGTCCGGCCCCAGTTGCCCGAGGCAGGCACGGGCCTGCTGCATGTTGGCCACCAGGTTGCCGTGGGTCAGCATCGCGCCCTTGGCCAGCCCCGTGGTGCCGCCGGTGTATTGCAGCACGGCGACGTCGTCCAGGCGGGCGTTCAAAGGCTTGATCGGCTGGCCGCGGCCCAGGCGCAGCGCGCTCTTGAAGGAAACGGCCTGGGGCAAGCGATAGGCCGGCACCATCTTCTTGACCTTGTCGACCAGGGTATTGACCAGCCAGCCCTTGGCGGACGGCATCAGGTCGCCCATCTTCGCCTCGATCAGGAACTGGATATCGGTATCGGGCAGCACCTCCTCGACCTTCTGCCCGAACAGGTTCATGTACACCAGGGCCCGCGCTCCGGAATCCTTGAACTGGTGGCGCATTTCCCGGGTGGTGTACAGCGGGTTGGTGTTGACCACGATCAGCCCGGCGCGCAAGGCGCCGAACACGGCGATCGGGTAATGCAGGACATTGGGCATCTGCACCGCGATACGATCGCCCGGCACCAGGTCGGTGCTGCTCTGCAGATAACCGGCAAAGGCCGCGCTGTAGCGCTCCAGCTCGGCGTAGGTCATGGTCACGCCCATGTTGCTGAAGGCCGGGCGGTCGGCGAATTTCTTGCAGGAACGCTCGAACACCTCGATCACCGACTTGTAGGCACCCAGATCGATATCGATGGGCACTCCGGCCGGGCGTTTGTCATTCCAGAAATCAGGCTGCATTGTTCTTGTCCTCGTTACCTGAGTTGTCCGGGCCGCTTCTCTCACGCTACGAAAGGCGGGGCTCTGCGGACGTTAGCAGCTATGAGGAATAGGGCAAACAAGGCCGAGCGCGTCATTGATAACGTGAATCTTGCCGCCATGGCGCGCGCGGATCGGACGGGGCCGCGACGATGAGCTATACAATGCAACGACCCCGTGCAAAGACCCCGTGCAAAGGAATCGCCATGATCCACCACTCTTTCTGGCTGACCGCGAGCGACCACAGCCAGCTCTACGTCAACCAGTGGCTCCCGGCGGCCCCGCTCAAGGCCGTGATCCTGCTGGTCCACGGCATGGCCGAACACAGCGGGCGCTACGCCAGGCTGGCAGAGGCGCTGTGCAATGAAGGCTACGGGGTCTATGCGCTGGACCTGCGCGGCCACGGCAAGACCGCCGAGCACGGGGTACTCGGGCACTTGGCCGACGATGACGGCTGGTGCAAGGTGGTCGGCGACCTGGCCAGCCTCAACCAGCACATCGGCCAGCAGCACCCGGGAACCCCGATCGTGCTGCTGGGCCACAGCATGGGCAGCTACATCGCCCAGGCCTACCTGCTGCACCACAGCGCCAGCCTCGACGGGGCGATCCTCAGCGGCTCGAATTTCCAGCCGGTGGCGCTGTACCGCGCGGCTCGCCAGATCGCCCGCTTCGAACGCTGGCGCCAGGGCCCCCTGGGACGCAGCGCGTTGATCGAATGGCTGTCTTTCGGCTCGTTCAACAAAGCCTTCAAACCCAACCGCACCGCCTTCGACTGGCTCAGCCGCGACCCCGACGAAGTCGACAAATACGCCCACGACCCGCTCTGCGGCTTTCGCTGCAGCAACCAGCTGTGGATCGACCTGCTGGGCGGCCTGCAGCAAATCAGCAAGGCCTCCAACCTGGCCCAGATCGATCCGGGCCTGCCATTGCTGGTGATCGGCGGAGAATGTGATCCGGTGAGCAATGGCATACGTCTCAAGGATCTGGCCGGTGCTCTGCGCGAGGCCGGCAGCCAGTGCCTGCAGCTCACTATCTACCCGCAGGCACGGCACGAATTGTTCAATGAAAGCAACCGCGACGAAGTGACTGCCGATGTACTGGCCTGGCTCGACCAGGCCCTGCGGCATCGCCGACCGCCGAAGACTGAATGACCCTGTTTCAAATCGATATGCCAATCAACGCTCAGCACAGGACTTGAGAGAGATGACCCAGGTTACCAACACCCCGTACGAAGCCCTCGAAGTCGGCCAGACCGCCAGCTACAGCAAGCATGTGGAAGAGCGTGACATCCAACTGTTCGCCGCCATGTCCGGCGACCACAACCCGGTGCACCTGGACGCCGAATTCGCCGCCGCCAGCATGTTCAAGGAGCGTATCGCCCACGGCATGTTCAGCGGTGCGCTGATCAGCGCCGCGGTGGCCTGCGAGCTGCCTGGGCCGGGCACCATCTATATCGGCCAGCAGATGAGCTTCCAGAAGCCGGTGAAGATCGGCGACACCCTGACCGTGCGCCTGGAAATCCTCGAAAAACTGCCGAAGTTCCGCGTGCGTATCGCCACCCGCGTGTTCAACCAGCGCGATGAGCTGGTGGTGGACGGCGAAGCCGAAATCCTCGCCCCACGCAAACAGCAGACCGTCACCCTGCCGACCTTGCCGGCCATCAATATCGGCTGAACCGCCCTGTAGCCGCTGGCACAGCCTCGCAGGCTCGGCAGCGGCTACAGGCGGGATTAGCGCCCCCCCTCATCCACCTGCACACTCGCCGTCATCCCGGCGCTCAGGTTGACGCCTTCGGGCACCTTGTCGAGCCTGATGCGCACCGGAATCCGCTGCGCCAGGCGCACCCAGTTGAAGGTCGGTTCCACCTCCGCCAGCAGTTGCCCGTCCGGCGTGGCGTTGCGGTCGGTGATGCCGCGGCTGATGCTTTCCACATGCCCCTGCAAGGCTTCTCCAGCGCTCATCAGCCACACCTTGACCGGGTCGCCGACCTTGATCCGCGGCAGTTTGGTTTCCTCGAAATAGGCCTGCACGTAGAACGTCGAATCGTCGATCAGGGCCATCACCGATTGCCCGGCGTTCACATAGTTGCCTTCGGCCAGGCGCAGGTTGGTGATGTGCCCGCTGCGCGGTGCGCGGACCTGGCTGCGTGCCAGGTTGAGTTCGGCGACCTTGGCATCGGCCTGGGCCTGGCGCAGCTCGCCACGGGCCACCCCGGCATTGATCTGCGCGTTTTCCCGCAGCTCGGCGCTGATCGCCTGCGGGCCTAAGCTGGCCCGGCGGCTGGCTTCGTGCTCTTTCAGGCTGAGTTGCTGCTGGCGGGTCTGCACCACCGCCTGGGCCTTTTCCAGCGCCGCCTCGAAGCGGTCGCGGTCGATGCTCAGCAACAGGTCGCCGGCCTTCACCGCCTGGTTGTCATAGGCCTTGAGTTCACGCACCCAGCCCGACACATCGGGGGCGACTATCACCACGTCGGCGCGAATCCGCGCATCCCGGGTCCAGGGCGTGAGCATGTAGTACTGCCACAGATGAAAGCCGGCAAACAGCGCCGCAGCCACCAGGCACAAAGTAAAAGCGATACGCACGGAGGCACGCATGAACAACTCCTTATAAAGGTCCGAGTACGACAGTGACCAACGTCAGGACACAGACGTACAAGGCCACATCGAACAGTGCTTCGTGCCAGATCCAGCGCCCCAGAGGCGTTGCGCGCAACAGCATGCGCAACACCCCGGTCAGCACCAGCGCCAGCACCACATAAATCAGAAACGGGCTGAGCAACACTCCGCCCAGCGACCACTCACGCAGCCCCATGGTTTTCCTCCTGCTGCCGGCACCAGGTGCGCCAGCTCTTCTGCAACTGCACCACCGCGCCCTGGGCCAGCTTCAACGCATCGCTCGGCGGTTGGCTGCCCAGGGCCTCGAGCAAGGCCGTGCTGGCGTCGGCCAGCGCATCGCCGCGACCGGCGGCCGGCCCTTGTTCCAGCACCTGTTCCAGATGCTCGAAATAACTTCGCTGCGAAACATCCGCGGGCACCTGGGCTACCGCCAGGCTCAACCGCAAATGCATCAGTTCATCGCCGATATCCAGGCCCAGCAGGCCATCGTCCCAGCGGCTGCGCGCCTGTTCCGGCAATTCCGGGTAATGCCGCGCCAGTTGCAGCAGGCGATCGGCCATGCGCCCGCCGAACCAGCTTTCCGCGCCGCGCAGATTGCGCCGGGTCAAGCGCACCAGATCCTGCAGGGTCGCCGCCAGCAGGCGCCGCCCATGCCAGGCCGGGTCGCGCAGGATCAGCAGGTGAAACGCCAACACCGCGGCGCCTACGCCGAGCACCATCGCCTGGGCGCTGTTGAAGAAATTCGCGACGTCGAACGTCATCGGGTTCTGCGGTGAAATCAGCACCACGAAGTGCAGGCAGAACGAGGTCGCCGTGGCGCCGATCTGTGGGTTGGCCATGCCCAGCGCGCCGAAAAACAACGGCACGCCCATGGCCATCGCCAGCAGGGCGAAACTGCTCCACTGCGGCAGCAGGATCTGCCCGACCATGAAGGCCGCCGGAATCGCCAGGAAGATGCCGCGCATGAAACTCATGCCGATCTGCGCGCCGTTTTCGCGACTGGCGAACAGGCCGCACACCACGCAGGTCAGCAGCATCGCCCCGGAGGCCGCCGGCCAGGCCGTGGCCAGCCAGAAACAGGCCACAGTGAGGAAAGCCAGGGCGCTGCGCGCGCCAAACAGCAGCGCCAGCGACAGATCGCGATGGGGGCTCAGGGTGGCGGGCTGCTCTACCGGTGCCTTGCCCTCCTCCACCGCCCGCAGCGCCTCGCCGGCGGCCAGGGCGGTATCCAGCAACAGGGTGAAACGGGCCAGGCAATAGCTTTGCGCCGAGCTGATCGCCGAGTCATGGGAAGCGTCCAGCAACTGCGGTCGCAACGCCTGCAAGGTCGGTTTGTCCATGGCCGCCAGGGCGTGCTGCACTTGCTCCATCCACGGCGCCAGTTGCTGCGCCTCGGCCTGGTCCAATTGCTTCCATTGCCGGCGTACCGAACGGGAGATCCGCAGCAGCATCAGCAGCTTTTGGCTCAGGCCGCTGATCGCCCGCGCCCGCTGCCGCCCCGACGGACCTTCGAACCAGGCATGTTCGCGCTGGGAGTCCACGGCGACGATGCGCCCGAGGATTTCCAGCAGGCCCTTGCGCGCCAGGGCATCGCCGGCCAGGGTCGCCCGCGCCGCCTGCATCCCGCTTTGCCAGGCGCTGCGCGCCTGGGCGGTCAACTGCCGCTCGACCCGCATCGGCCAGAGCAAGGCACTGCTGGCGGTGGCGCAGATAATGCCCAGGGAAATTTCCGTGCAGCGCGCCACGGCCTGGTCGAAGATCGACAACGGATGGGAGATCGCCGGCAAGGCGATGATCGCCACGGTGTAGCCGGCCAGCACGAAGGAATAGGACCAGGCGCTGCGCAGCAGGGTCGAACTGGCGGTGCACAGCCCCAGCCACAGCGCCAGGGCCAGCAGGAACAGCCACGGTGTCTGGGCGAACAGCCCCATGAACAGCACCGACATGCAGGTTCCCACCAAAGTCCCCACCAGCCGTGCCATGCCCTTTTGCAGGACCATCCCGGATAGCGGCTGGGCGACGATGATCGCCGTCATCAGGGCCCAGGACGGCTGCTGCAGGCCCCAACGCATGGCCAACCACAACGCCAGCCCGGCGCCGAGCACGGTCTTGATCGCGAACTGCACGGCCGCAAGATTGGGGGCGAACAACGCCTGCAAAGTGATACGCACGGAAAGAACCCTGGGAAGGACAAAACAACGATAGATGCCCGGGAGCGAGAGATGACGCCCGCAAATTATTAGCTAGCTAACTATCAGTCGTCCAGCATTAATTTCAAGGCACAAAAAAACGCCAGGCAGGCTGGCGTTTTTGACAGGTTTGACCCGTTATGAACGGGCGCGGGCCTGGTTGCGCAAGGCTTTGACCTGATCGTGGTTGCGCTGTACGCCATGGTACTGACGCTCCACCAGGTCACGAATGCCAACCAGGTTGTGTTTGCTGATTTTCTCCAGCGCATCCTTGTAGGCCTTCAGCGCATGGTCTTCGCCGCGCTCGGCTTCGTTGAGCACCGCTTCTTCGCCCTTGCCGGTCACCAGGGACTTGAGGTCGACCCAACGGCGGTGCAGGTCGCCACTGACGCTGGTGGAGGTCTGCGGATCGCCGCCCATGGAACGCACGCTGGCCTGCAATTCGGCCGCGGCGGTGGCGCAGTCGGCGGAGCGCTTGACGAACAGCGCTTTGAGCTCAGGCTGCTTGATGTCTTCTGCGCAGGTCTTGAACCCCTCCTGACCGTCCTTACTGGTTTCGATCAGGTCGTTGAGGATCGAAATCGCTTCTTTGTTGATGTCAGTCATTTTCTATTCCTTCCAGGTTGAGGGAGTTGTCATAGGTGTTGCACCCTGCGTGCCAGTCCTGGAATGAAAATTTTTACATTATTTTCAAATAGTTAAGTTTTTTACCGCTTTCTGTATCCGCGTTATTTGCATGATCTGTCATTTGGCCTGCATGCAGAATGCCTGTATTTTCCAAGGCGTTCGTCACCTCTACAGACAGCCGCCATGAATCCCGAAAAACTTGAACTTCTGGTCACCCGCGAAATGCCCTACGGCAAGTACAAGGGCCGCATCCTCGCCGACCTGCCCGGCCCCTACCTGAACTGGTTCGCCCGCGAAGGTTTCCCCCACGGCGAGCTGGGCGGCCTGTTGGCATTGATGCAGGAAATCGATCACAACGGCCTTTCCGATCTACTGGACCCGCTGCGCGCCAAACACGGCAAACCCAAACCCCGTCATTAAGAAGACCGCCATGCCATGTAATGCCCAACTCGCCCGCGACGAAGATTACTGGCTGGCGATTGCCCGCCGATATGACGTCGAACCCGGGCCGATCAACCTGGAAAACGGCTATTTCGGGCGCATGAGCCGCGCCGTGGTCGAGGAATACCAGCGCCAGATCGACTTCGTGAACCGCAGCAACTCGGTGCATGTGCGCCAGCATTTCGAACAGATCGGTAATTTGCATATTCGACAGCAATTGGCCGAGCTGGTTGGCGTCGATCGCCAGGCCATCGCCCTCACCCGCAGCGCTTCGGAGGCGCTGCAATCGCTGATTCGCAACTACAACCGCCTGCAGCCGGGCGATCAGGTGCTGCTCAGCGACCTGGAATACGACAGCGTCAAGGGTGCCATGCGCTGGCTGGCGCGCCATCGCGGGGTCGAGGTCATCGAGATCGAGCATGCTCATCCGGCGAGTTTCGACAGCCTGCTGGCCAGCTACCGCGAGGCCTTCGAACGCTACCCGCGACTGAAACTGATGGCCCTGACCCACGTCACCCACCGCACCGGGCTGGTGCTGCCGGTCCAGGCCATCGCCCTGGATGCCCGAGAACGGGGAATCGACGTCATCCTCGACGGCGCCCACGCCCTGGCCCAGGTCGATTTCCAGCTCAGTGAACTGGGCGTGGCGTTCGCCGGCTATAACCTGCAGAAGTGGATTGGCGCGCCGCTGAGCCTGGGTTTTGTCTATATCGACCCGCAACGCCTGGCCGATATCGATCCGGACATGGGCGAGCAACGTTATGCCCTGGACGATATCCGCTCACGGGCGCCTTATGGCACGCCGAACATTCCGGCCTGGCTGACCTTGCCCCGGGTGTTCGAGGAGCACCGCGGCATGGGCGGCTCGGCCCTCAAGGGCGCACGCCTGAATTACCTGCGCGACCTGTGGGTGAGCCAGGTGCGCGACCTGCCCGGCATTGAAGTCATGACCCCGGACGATCCACGGCTGTATTGCGGCATCACCTCGTTTCGCTTCACCCGCCAGCCGGACCAGCAGGCGATGGCCGAGCGGCTACTCCAGGAATACAACCTGTTCACCGTGGCGCGCAGCGGTTCGCGTTGCGGGCCCTGTATCCGGGTGACTCCGGGCTTTACCACGCCGAGCGCGGATATCCAGATGCTGGTCGAGGCATTGACTGAACTGGCGGTTGAATGACCTGTAGCCGCTGCCGCAGGCTGCGACAGGTCCGAAGGACCTTCTGCGATCCAGATGACGCTACGGCCTTTCGGCCGATCGCAGCCTGCGGCAGCGGCTACAGACAGTAGCGACCATTCAGATCGCGTTGTCCGCCCCGGCGTCATCGCGAACAAGCTGCGCTCCTACAGAAGCCCCAGCGTCGCCAGGCAACTTTTCTCCGGGCAAAAAAAAACGGTGCACCGACCAAGCGCACCGTAAAGCCGTAGAACACACCAACGAATCTTTGAAAAAAGCAGGAAAGCTGTCAGTCCAGCAGCGCCAGGGCTTCGGCCGTGCACTCCTGGATCCGCGCCCAGTCGCCGTTCTTGATCCACTCGGGATCGAGCATCCAGCTACCGCCGACGCACATCACGTTCTTCAACGCCATGTAGCTCTTGATATTGGCCGGGCCGACACCGCCGGTCGGGCAGAACTTCACTTCGCCGAACGGACCGCCCAGGGCCTTGATCGCGGCCACGCCGCCACTGACTTCCGCCGGGAACAGCTTGAAGCGGCGATACCCCAGGCCATACCCCTCCATGATCCCGGAGGCATTGCTGATCCCCGGCAACAGCGGAATCGGGCTGGCGACACTGGCTTCCAGCAGGTCGCGGGTAATGCCCGGGGTGACAATGAACTGCGAACCGGCGGCTTCGGCGGCGGCCAGCATCTGCCGATCGAGCACGGTGCCGGCACCGGTCACCAGCTCCGGACGCTGCTCGCGCAGGATCTGGATGGCCTTGAGGCCGAACTGCGAGCGCAGGGTCACTTCCAGCGCGGTCAGACCACCGGCGGCCAGGGCGTCAGCCAGGGGCAGCACGTCCTGTTCGCGGGCAATGGTGATCACCGGCAGAATCCGCGCCTTGGCGCAGAGGCTGTCGATCAGGGCAACTTTGTCCGCCATGGAAACGGTCGGTTGTGGGATTGTCATAGCGGCTGATCCTTGGCTCATGGGCACCAGTAAATCTCTAACGGAGGTTGCAGGAAGGCACGAATCGGCATCGCGGCGACATCGTCACCGGCCAGTGCGGCACTCAGGGTGGTCAATTTGGATTGACCGGAAATCGACAGCACGCTGTACGTGGCCGAGGCCAGCAAGGCGCGGCTCATGCTCAGGCGCTGATGCGGCACGCTCGGCGCCAGCATCGGCCAGCAGCGCCGCTGGCCGTCGGCCCGCAGGGCTTGGGCCAGGTTCGGGCTGTTGGGGAACAGCGAGGCAGTGTGACCGTCGTCGCCCATGCCCAGGATCAGCACGTCGATGGCCGACAACTCGGCCAGCAGACGATCGGCCTGTACCGCGGCCTGTTCGAGGTTCGCCGCGGCGTTGTACAGGCTGAGGAACTTCGCCTTGGCCGCCGGCCCTTGGAGCAGGTAGCGCTTGAGCAGGCCGGCGTTGCTGTCGGCGTGCTCCACCGGTACCCAGCGCTCGTCCGCCAGGGTGATCAACACCTTGGACCAGTCCAGGTGCTGCTTGGCCAGGTGCTGGAAAAACGCCACCGGGCTGCGCCCACCGGACACCACCAGCGTGGCTTCGCCGCGCACCTGGATCGCCTGGCTCAGTTGCCCGGCCACCTTCAGCGCCAGGCCTTCGGCCAACAGCGCCGGGCTATGGAACTCGTGGGCGTGCACGCCCGCGGGCAGTTTCAATTTAGATATCGCCATACCACGACCTCCCGTCCCGCGTGATCAGTGCGATGGAGCTCATCGGCCCCCACGACCCGGCCGCATACGGCTTGGGCGCATCGCCGGATTTCTTCCAACCGGCGATCAACTGGTCGCACCACTTCCACGCGGCTTCGATTTCATCTTTGCGGACAAACAGGTTCTGGTTGCCGCGCATCACTTCCAGCAACAACCGCTCGTAGGCATCGGGAATCCGCGCGCTGCGATAGGTATCGGAAAAATTCAGCTGCAACGGGCCGCTGCGCAGTTGCATGCCCTTGTCCAGGCCTTGTTCCTTGGTCATCACCCGCAGGGAGATACCTTCGTCCGGCTGCAGGCGGATGATCAGCTTGTTGCTGATCTGCAGGCGCTGCTCGGGGGCGAAGATATAGTGCGACGGCTCCTTGAAGTGAATGACGATCTGCGACAGCTTCTGCGGCATGCGCTTGCCGGTACGCAGGTAGAACGGCACCCCGGCCCAGCGCCAGTTGCGGATATCGGCCCGCAGGGCGACGAAGGTTTCGGTGTCGCTCTGGGTGTTGGAATTCTCTTCCTCCAGATACCCCGGCACGGCCTTGCCTTCGCTGTGCCCGGCGATGTACTGGCCACGCACCACCTGGGTGGTCAGGCCTTCCGGGCTGATCGGCGCCAGGGCCTTGAGCACCTTGACCTTCTCGTCACGGATGCTGTCGGCCGAGAGGTCGGCGGGCGGGTCCATGGCGATCAGGCAGAGCAGTTGCAACAGGTGGTTCTGGATCATGTCCCGCAGCTGGCCGGCCTTGTCGAAATAGCCCCAGCGGCCTTCGATGCCGACCTTCTCGGCCACGGTGATTTCCACGTGGGAGATGTAGTTCTGGTTCCACTGGGTCTCGAACAGGCTGTTGGCGAAACGCAGGGCGATCAGGTTCTGCACCGTCTCTTTGCCCAGGTAGTGGTCGATGCGATAGATGCGGTTCTCCGGGAAGAACTGCGCCACCGCGTCGTTGACCTTGCGCGACGACTCCAGGTCCGAACCGATGGGCTTTTCCAGCACCACGCGGGTGTTTTCCGCCAGGCCGGCCTTCGACAGGTTCTCGCAGATCGCCCCGTACACCGCCGCCGGCGTGGCGAAATAGGCGATCAGGCGTTGCTCGCGCCCGGCCAGCTCGGCCAGGGCCTGGTAATCCTCGGCCTTGAGGAAGTCCACGTGCAGGTAGGTCAGGCGCGCCAGGAAGCGCTCCAGCACCACTGCGTCGATCTCCTTGGCACCGACATACTTGCGCAATTGCGCTTCAATGAATGACAGGTGCTGCTGTTCGCTGCCCGGCTCGCGGGCCAGGGCCAGAATGCGCGTGTCGTCATGCAGCAGGCCGGCGCCATCGAGTTGGTAGAGGGCAGGAAACAATTTGCGAAGCGCCAGATCGCCCAGCGCGCCGAACAAGGCGAAGGTGCACGGTTCAACCGTTATCGAAGGCATGATGTTTGTTCTTTTATCAAGTTAAGCTACAAATACCTTTTTTCAAGGCATCACTCAAGGGAAAATGTAGTAATAACCACAACATTTTAGCAAAATATAGATTCGAAGTGGTGGTCCGTCGGAGCCATCAGTAGGATAGGCCACCGCCAAAGACCGGTTAAGACCGGCTTCCTTTGCATTGCCGAACCAGGAAAACCCTAATGGACCGCGTGCGAAATCTTCTGGAACAGATCCAGAATCGCCTTGAAGAATTGAACAAGGCGGAACGTAAAGTCGCCGAAGTCATCCTGCTCAACCCACAGCAGGCGACCCGCTTCAGTATTGCTGCCCTCGCCCAGGCCGCTTCGGTCAGCGAGCCGACGGTCAACCGTTTCTGCCGCTCGTTCGGCGTCAGCGGCTACCCCGAACTCAAGCTGCAACTGGCCCAGAGCCTGGCCAGCGGCGCGGCCTACGTCAGCCGCGCGGTGGAAGCCGACGACAACCCCGAAGCCTACACCCAGAAAATCTTCGGCAGCGCCATCGCCTCCCTGGACAGCGCCTGCCAGGCCCTGGACCCGAACCTGATCAGCCGCGCCGTCGACCTGCTGATCCAGGCCCGGCAGATCCACTTCTTCGGCCTCGGCGCCTCGGCCCCGGTGGCCCTAGATGCCCAGCACAAGTTCTTCCGCTTCAACCTGGCGGTGACCGCCCATGCCGATGTGCTGATGCAGCGGATGATCGCCTCGGTGGCGCACACCGGCGAGCTGTTCGTGATCATCTCCTACACCGGGCGCACCCGCGAGCTGGTGGAAGTGGCGCGCATCGCCCGGGAAAACGGCGCCTCGGTACTCGGCCTGACCGCCGCCGGCTCGCCGCTGGCCAAGGCCAGTACCCTGAGCCTGAACATCCCGCTGCCGGAAGACACCGACATCTACATGCCAATGACCTCGCGGATCATCCAGCTCACCGTGCTCGACGTCCTCGCCACCGGCATGACCCTGCGCCGCGGCGTGGACTTCCAGCCGCACCTGCGCAAGATCAAGGAAAGCCTCAACGCCAGCCGTTATCCGGTGGGCGACGAGTACAACTGAGTTTCGCCTGGCCGCTCCTACAGGAACACATCGAACTGTAGGAGCGGCCGGTCGACGCTCGATTGCCCGCGATGACGGCAGCAGCCACACCACCAACCCGCCACTACGCCCCCGCTCGCGCCTGCAGGCTCAGATGCGCCCGCTCCCCCGGCGCCAGGCACAGGCTGTCGGTGCCGCCCGCCGCCGCCTCGACGCAGACGAACCCGGACACCTCGTTCCAGCTCACCCCCAGCAGCGGCCGGCTGCCTGGATGCCAGACCACGGTGTCGGCGGTGTCGCCGGTGTCGATGCGCAATTCGCGCTGCCAGGCGTGATCCTTGAGCTGCAATTCGCCCTCATGCTGGAACACCCGCTGGCAGCCGCCATCGACCCGTAGCTCGCCCGTTTGCCGGCACGCCTGGCGGCTCAACTGGTCGTAACCCTCGGCGCCATCAAGCCCAGACAGCGCTACCTCACCGACGTCGCCAATACGCCAGTAGGCGTGCAAAGCCTGGCTCAGCTGGCACGGCAGGCTGTCCTGGTGCTCGGTGCTCAGGCGCAGGTCCAGGCTTTCGCCCAGGTGCGCGTGCAGGTCGACCTGCCAGTCGCACAGTTGCAACTGCCAGTGCAGGTACACGCCCTCGTCATCGCTGCGGCTGTCGAGCAGCTTCCAGTCGATCAGCCGAGCCCAGCCATGGGACGGCCAGGCGTTTTCGCTCGGGTGACGGCCGTACCAGGGCCAGCACACCGGCACCCCGCCACGGATCGCCCCGACCTGCGGCCACTTCGCCGCGCACCACAGCCAGGGCTTCTGCCCGGTCGGCTGGAAGTGCAGGAGCTGCGCACCCTGGCGACTGAACACCGCCTGGCACAGCGGATGGTCGATCACCAGCACATCGCGCATCTGATAGCGCTCCCAGGCGAAGGTCGGGCGTTCGCGCAAGGATTTGAAAAAGCGTTGTAGCGGATGCTCATGCATGGGCCACGGTCCTGAAGATCATTGCTGTACCGATATTCATCATTGATGCGCAAAGCCCTGTAGGGAACGGGTTCGTCCCCAAAAAAAAGCGGATAGCCAAGGCCATCCGCAAAAATGCGCACATAGAGGAGGAGCTTATCGCAACAGCGTTAGAACACCGACTGAATTTTCAGGCCGGCCACCAGGGCGTTGTCGACTTCATCCACACCGCCTGGATGGGTGATGTACTGCAGGTTGGGACGCACGGTCAGCCAGTTGGTGACATGGAAGCCGTAGTTGATTTCGTAGTTGTACTCAGTCTCGCGGATCGGCGAGAACAGCGGATCGTCGTAGTTGCTGACGCCGTTGGTGTCATTGAGCAACTGGGCGTTTTTCTTCACGTCGTCGTTGACATGGATACGGGCGAAACCAATGCCGACGTCATCCTTCGGACGTGCGTCGAACGGGCCCTTGTACACCAGCATCAGCGACTGGTAGTTGTCGATGAAGTTGGTGTCCTTGTCGTGGAACGTGGCATTGGCCGCGATGTTCAGACCGCGGGTCGCATCGCCGTTGTGGGTGGTGAGCTGCTGCTGCCCGACGAACCAGTAGCCGTGCTTGCTGCTGTGCACGCGATAGCTGTCGCCGGTGACCGCGGCGTCCTGGCCATTGACGTCCTCGCGCACGTCGCTGGCATCGGCGGTGCTCTTGTAGTAACCGACGCGGTACTCGCCCGGCAGGTTGTTGACCTTCGGCGACCAGACCAGCTCGACCGGCAGGACGGTGCCCTTGGTACCGCTGCCGCTGAGCTTGAAGCCGTTGCCGTGCTCCAGTTGCGACGGGTTCTGGTTGTACGCGCCGATCTGCGCGTACAGCTCAGGGGTGATGTGGTACTTCACCCGCAGTGCCGCCTGGCTGACCGGCCAGTTGTACCAGATGTTGGTCGCCCAGTTGCCCACCTGGGAGCCGCAGAACGCCAGGTTCTGGAAGTCGCAGGGGAAGGTGTTGAAGTCTTCGCCTTCGCCGAAGTAACCGGCCTTGACGTCGAGCTTGCCGTCGAGGAACTGGTGCTGGATCCACAATTGGGTCAGACGCACCATGTGGCCACGGCCGTAGACTTCCTGGGAAGAGCTCAGGGTGCCGGCACGCGGATCGCCGATACGGTCATTGGAGATGTTCTGGCCGTTACGGTTGGTCAACTGGATCTTCGCCTGGGTATTGTCCCAGCCCCAGAGTTTTTCCAGGTCCAGCGCCACGCCCAGACCGAACTGGTCGCTGTAGCGCCCGGTCTTGTCGTCGTTGTAGCCGCCGTGCAGGTTGGCGCCCATTTCGCCAACGTAATCGGCCTTGATGTCGATCCCCTTCTCGAGCAGCTTGGTCCGCTCGCCACCCCAGTCGCCGGTCATCCATTTCGAATCGGCGCTGAACGCTTCGTCAGCGTGCGCGCTACCGGCCAGGGTCATTGCCGCAATCGCTGACAACTGGCAGATCAAGCGTGCATTGGTGCTCTTCTTTTTCATCCCTACATCCTCGTCTTTATTGTTATTAACTGTTTTTCTCTAACGCGGTTTACACCTGATGCGACGGATGACAGGCCATCCGCCGCGCATTCGGTATGTCCTTGCTCCAATGACGCGGGCTTCAACGCCCCTTGAACTGCGCCACGTTGCTGGCATGGGCTTCGGCCTGCGCAGGGGCCGCAACCCCCAGGCGCTCGCCACTCTTGGCATCGAACAGCAGAACCTTGGCCGGATCGAATTGCAGGGTCAGGGTTTCGCCGACCTGCGGCGCCACATCCGGCGCCAGGCGGCAGCAGACCTTGGTGCCGTTGAGGTTGACGAACACCAGGGTGTCGGGGCCGGTCGGCTCGGTAACCTGGACCTCGGCGCGCAGGGTCGGCAGGCCGTTGCCCTCGCCGTTCGCCAGGCCGATCTGCTCCGGGCGGATGCCGAGGATCACTTCACGGTCTTCCAGGCCCGCGTCCTGCATGCCCAAAGGCAGCTCGCAACGGGCCTGGCCGCTGTCCAGCAGGGCCAGCAGGCGGCCGTCCTTGCGCTGCAGGCGCAGGGGGATGAAGTTCATCGGCGGCGAGCCGATGAAGCTGGCGACGAACAGGTTGGCCGGGTCGTTGTAGATCTGTTTCGGAGTACCGAACTGCTGGATGATGCCGTCCTTCATCACCGCCACCTTGTCGCCCAGGGTCATGGCTTCGATCTGGTCGTGGGTGACGTAGACCGTGGTGGTTTTCAGGCGCTGGTGCATCAGTTTCATTTCGGTGCGCATCTCGACCCGCAGCTTGGCGTCGAGGTTGGACAGCGGTTCGTCGAACAGGTAGATCTTCGGCCGCCGCGCCAGGGCCCGGCCCATGGCCACGCGCTGTTGCTGGCCGCCGGACAGCTGGCCGGGTTTGCGGCTGAGCAGGTGTTCGATCTGCAGCAGCTTGGCCACCCGCGCCACTTCCTCGTCGATCTCGGCGGCCGGCATCTTGCGGATCTTCAGGCCGAAGGCGATGTTGTCGCGCACGCTCATGGTCGGGTACAGCGCGTAGGACTGGAACACCATGGCGATGTCGCGGTCTTTCGGGCTCATGCCGCTGATGTCGGCGTCGTCCACCAGGATCGCTCCGCCGCTGATGTTTTCCAGGCCGGCGATGCAGTTCATCAGGGTGGATTTACCGCAGCCCGAGGGCCCCACGAGAATCAGGAACTCACCGTCATCGATCTTCAGTTCGATGTTCTTCAGGGTGTCCGGCAAGCCGCTGCCATAGGTCTTGTTGACGTTGCGTAATTCGAGAGTTGCCATCTTTTACCCCTTGACCGCGCCGGACGTCAGCCCACGCAGGAAATACTTGCCAGCGAATATGTAGACCAGCAGTGTCGGCAGCCCGGCGATCATCGCCGCCGCCATATCAACGTTGTATTCCTTGGTCCCGGTGCTGGTGTTGACCAGGTTGTTCAAGGCCACGGTGATCGGTTGCGCATCGCCGCTGGCGAACACCACGCCGAACAGGAAATCGTTCCAGATCTGGGTGAACTGCCAGATCAGGCAGACCATGACGATCGGCACCGACATCGGCAGCAGGATCTTGCCGAAGATGGTGAAGAAGCCCGCGCCGTCCAGGCGCGCGGCCTTGACCAGGGCGTCCGGGATGCTCACGTAGTAGTTGCGGAAGAACAACGTGGTGAACGCCAGCCCGTAGACCACGTGCACCAGCACCAGGCCGCTGGTGGTGTTGGCCAGGCCGAACTTGCCGAGGGTGAAGGACGCCGGCAGCAGCACGGTCTGGAACGGCAGGAAGCAGCCGAACAGCAGCAGGCCGAAGAACAGCTGCGAACCACGGAAGCGCCACATCGACAGCACGTAGCCGTTCATGGCACCGACGAAGGTCGAGATGATCACCGCCGGCACGGTGATCTTCACCGAGTTCCAGAAGTAGCCGCCCACGGTATCCCAGGCCTTGATCCAGCCGATGCCGTCGATCACGGCCGGCCAGCTCAGCAGGTTGCCGGTGCGGATGTCTTCCGGGGTCTTGAAGCTGGTGAGCAGCATCACCACCAGCGGCACCAGGTACACCGCCGCGGCCAGCAGCAAGGTGGCGTAGATGGCGATGCGGCTGAAGTTCAGCGCAGGTTTTCCGAGCTGGTTAGTCATGGCGTTTGCCTCGCAGTTCGGAGTACAGGTACGGCACCAGGATGGTCAGCACCGCGCCCAGCATCAGCATGGCGCTGGCCGAACCTATGCCCATCTGGCCACGGCTGAAGGTGAAGGAATACATGAACATCGCCGGCAGGTCGGACGAGTAGCCAGGGCCACCGGCGGTCATTGCCGCCACCAGGTCGAAGCTCTTGATCGCGATGTGCGCGAGGATCATGAAGGCGCTGAAGAACACTGGGCGCAGGCTCGGCAGGACGATCTTCAGGTAGATGGTCGGCAGGCTCGCGCCATCGACCTGGGCGGCGCGGATGATCGACTGGTCGACGCCGCGCAAGCCGGCGAGGAACATCGCCATGACAAAGCCGGAGGCCTGCCACACGGCGGCGATCACCAGGCAGTACACCACGCGGTCCTGATCCACCAGCCAGTCCAGGCGAAAGCCTTCCCAGCCCCAGTCACGCAGCATCTTGTCCAGGCCCAGGCCAGGGTTGAGCAGCCACTTCCAGGCGGTGCCGGTGACGATCATCGACAGCGCCATCGGGTACAGGTAGACGGTGCGGATAAAACCTTCCCTGCGGATGCGCTGGTCCAGCAGCACCGCCAGGAACACGCCGAGCACCAGGCTGATGCCGATGAACATGCCGCCGAACAGCGCCAGGTTCTTGCTCGCCACCCACCAGCGGTCGTTGTCCATCAGGCGCATGTATTGCTGCAGGCCGACCCACTTGTAGCTTGGCATGAAGCTGGAGTTGGTGAAGGACAGAATGAACGTCCAGATGATGTAACCGTAAAAACCGACCAGGACGATCAGCATGCTTGGCGCCAGGACCAACTTGGGGAGCCAGCGCTGCAGCGCGTCGAACGGTGAGGCTTTGCTGAAAACCGCCACAGAGCTCATCGGGATAATCCAATTGAAGAAGTGAGGTCCGACACGCCCCCTGTAGGAGCGAGCTTGCTCGCGATAGCGATCCGACTGCCGACACCTCTGTCGAATGTCATGCAGTCATCGCGAGCAAGCTTGCTCCTACAGGGGAAAGAGCCGTCAGATAAATCGCCGCAGGCAGGCCTGCGGCATTCGGAGTTACTGAGCGGCCTTGACCGCCGACGCCAGCTGCGCACTGGCCTTGGCCGGGTCCGCGTCCTTGTCGTTCATGAAGTTGGTCACCACATCGAAGATCGCACCCTGCACGGCCAGGGAGGTGGCCATATTGTGCGCCATGCTCGGTTGCAGGCCGCCGGTCTTGTCGTCGGCCAGGAAGTCCTTGGCCGCCGCCTGGGCGCAGGAGTCGAAGCCTTGCGCGGCCATGTCGTTGAGCATGTCGGTGCGCACCGGGATCGACCCCTTGTTGATGCTGAAGACCTTCTGGAAGTCCTTGCCCAGGGCGACCTTGGCCAGGTCCTGCTGCGCGGCGATATCGCCTTTGCGATCGGCCTTGAGCTTGAACACCGCCAGGGAGTCGATGTTGTAGGTGAAGGCTTTGTCGGTGCCCGGGAAGGCCACGCACTGGTAGTCCTTGCCGGCGACTTTCTTCGCCGCGGTCCACTCGCTCTTGGCCCAGTCGCCCATCATCTGCATGCCGGCCTTGCCATTGATGACGTCAGCGGCAGCGATGTTCCAGTCACGCCCGGCGCGGTTCGGGTCCATGTAGCCGGTGACTTTCTTCAGCTCGGTGAAGGCCTTGGTCATCTCCGGGCCGGCGAGGGTCTTCTGGTCCAGGTCGACCAGGGCTTTCTTGTAGCCATCGGCGCCCATGACCGAGAGCACCACGTCTTCGAACACGGTGCTGTCCTGCCATGGCTGGCCGCCATGGGCCAGGGCGATGAAGCCGGCGGCCTTGAGCTTGTCGCCGGCGGCATAGAATTCTTCGAGGGTGGTCGGGGCCTTGTCGATCCCGGCCTTCTTGAAGACTTCCGGGTTGATCCACAGCCAGTTGACGCGGTGGATGTTCACCGGCACCGCGACATAGTCACCTTCGTACTTCACGGTGTCGGAGACTTTCTTGGAAAGCAGGCCATCCCAGTTTTCCGACTTGGCCACGTCTTTCAGCGCGTCGGTGCTGAGCAGGCCGGTGCTGCCCCACTCCTGGATGTCCGGGCCCTTGATCTGGGCAACGCCCGGCGGGTTGCCGGAAACGGCGCGGCTTTTCAGCACGGTCATGGCCGTGGCACCGCCACCGCCGGCGACTGCGCCGTCTTTCCAGGTGAAACCGTCTTTTTCGACTTGGGCCTTGAGCACATCGACCGCCGCTTTTTCACCGCCGGAAGTCCACCAATGGACGACTTCCACGGAGCCTTTGGCATCGGCGGCAACGGAAACGAGAGGGAATGCACTGAGGGGAAACAACGAGGCAACGGAAATGACAGCAGCTAGACGAGAAATCGCATTCATCTGAGGTGTACCTTTCTTGTTGTTATGCATGCAAGTCTGGTGCTTGCGCTGCATAGGATTCTAAACAGGGGACCCACCCGCGCAGGTAACGAAGGGATGCGCGAATGTCACCACATGGTTACACAATGCCCAGTCTAGACACTTCGGCCAGGGCCGATGCCATGCTCGGTGCCAGGGGCAGACGCGGAATCAGCACCGCCTGCCAGGCGTGATACAGGTCCGGCTTGCCGGCCCAGATCTCGGCGCTGGGCCTGTTGTTGCTATCCAGCTCGTGATGCCAGCTGCCGTGCAGCGGGTCGATGAAATGCTCGGCAGTGAACTCCCAGAAGCGCCGATACCAGGTTTCGTACTGCGCCTCCCCGGTGCGTTGCAGCAAGGCACTGGCCGCCGCCGCGGCCTCGGCATGGGTCCAGTGCAGGCGCTGGCGCACCACGGGGCGCTGCTGCCAGTCCAGGGTGTAGACGATGCCCGGCGCGCCATCGACGTCCCAGGCGTCACGGCAGGCGTTCTCGAAGAGTTTCTGGGCATCCAGCAGCAGCCAGCCGGGGCTGAGCATGCCGGCCTGGCAGCGCGCGGCTTCCAGGTGCAGCAGCAGGCGGGCCCACTCGAAGGCGTGCCCGGGGGTGGTGCCATAGGGGCGGAAACCGTCGGCCGGATGTTCCTGGTTGTAATCCGGCAGCGGCTGCCACTGCCGGTCGAAATGCTCGATGACCCGGTAATCGCCGGCGGCGGCGTGCTCATGGATGACACGCTCGACAATGTGCAGGGCACGGTTGAGCCAGCGCGGGTCCTGGGTGACATCGGCCAGGGCGAGGAACGCCTCGGTGGCGTGCATGTTGCTGTTGGCGCCGCGATAGGCCTCCTCGCCGCTCCAGTCACGGTTGAAGGACTCGCGCATCGCGCCCTCCTCCTCGCTCCAGAAATGCGTTTCGATGACCCGGATCGCCTCCGCCAGCAAGGCCTCGGCGCCGGGGCGCGCGGCCACCACCGCGGAACTCGCCGCCAGGGCGACGAAGGCATGCAGGTAGGCAGCCTTGCCGCTGTTGCCGTCGCCCTGTCCGGGGCTGGCGAACCAGCCGCCGTACTGGCCATCGCGCAGCGCACCGTTGAGCGCGGCGATGCCGTGGTCCACCAGCGCGGCGTAGCCGGGAATGCCCTGGATATGGGCCATGGCGAAACTGTGGGTCATGCGCGCGGTGTTCATGGTGCCGGCGCGGGCACCGCTCGGCAGGCGCCCGCGCTCGTCCAGGTCGCCGAAGCCTTCGGGCAGCCGTGCCGCGCGGGCGAACCCCAGCAGGCGCTGGCCTTCGGCGGCCAGCCATTGATGATGGGCAGGAGCGTTCAGCCAGCTGCTGAACGTCAGTGGAATACTGTTCATGGCGAACCTGTTGTTGTTCTTATCAGGGCCTTGAGTCTAAACAACGGGTTCGCGCGGGCAGGTAACGAAGGTCACAGGAAATGTCACCAAGCCGTGACAAACAACCTTGTAGCCGCTGCCGCAGGCTGCGCTCGAGACCGCAGGGCTCGCAAAACCGGCGCCTCGGTCATACGGCCAAGCGCGGCATAACGTTTTACGACCGCTACGCGGCCGGGCGCAGGCTTCGCCAGCGGCTACGAAAGCATCAATCCATGGAGCGCGGCAGGTACAGGGTTACGCGCAAACCGCCTTCGCGCAGGTTCTGCAGGCTCACCTCGCCGCCATGGCTGTGGGCGATGTTGCGCGCGATGCCCAGGCCCAGGCCGTAGCCCTGCTGCTGGCCGGACAGGCGAAAGTGCGGCTCGAACACCTGCTCCAGGCGCTGCTCCGGCACGCCCGGGCCTTCGTCGTCAACATGCAGGATGAACGCATTGGCATCGTCGTCGATGTGCAGGTGGGCGTTCTGCCCGTACTTCAGCGCGTTGTCGATCAGGTTGCCCATGCAGCGCTTGAGCGCCAGGGGCTTGCCCGGATAAGGCGCCAGCGCCCGCCCCTGCTGGGTCACGCGGCCGTTGCCGTTGGGCGCCAGGTAAGGCTCCACCAGGCAGTCGAGCACCTGGTTGAGGTCCACCGGCTCGATGTTCTCGTGGATATCGGTGTCCTTGACGCATTGCAGCGCGCCCTTGACCAACAACTCCAGCTCATCCAGGTCGCGGCCGAACTTGGTTTGCAACTGCTCGTCCTCCAGCAGTTCGACCCGCAGCCGCAGCCGGGTGATGGGCGTGCGCAGGTCGTGGGAAATCGCACTGAACAACTGGCTGCGTTCGGTCAGGTAACGGCTGATGCGCTCGCGCATGGCATTGAAGGCCCGGCCGACTTCCACCACTTCGCTGCCGCCACCTTCGGCCACCGGCTGCACATCGGCGCCCAGGGACATGTCCCGCGCGGCCCGCGCCAGGCGCTTGAGCGGCCGGCTCTGCCAATGCACCAGCAGGCCGATGAACAACAGCAGGAAACCGCTGGTGAGCACGATGAACCACACCTGCTGCGCCGGCAGCCCCTGCTCTTCGAGGCTGGTGTAGGGCTCGGGCAACAGCGAGGCGATGTACAGCCACTCACCCGGCGCCATCTGGATCTGGGTGACCAGCACCGGCGGGTTCACCGGCTCCAGGGTCAGGGCGTAGTGAGCCCAGGAACGCGGCAACTCATCGAGTTTCAGACCGCCATTGAAAATCCGCAGATCCTCGGGGCTGACGAAGGTCACCGAGATGTAGGCATCGTTGCCCAGGGACTGGCGCAGCACTTCCTCCACCGCCTTGAGCACCGCCTGCTTGCGTGGCGTGATGGGCAACACTTCCATGCCCAGCGGCTTGTCGTTGAGGGTCACGACAAAACGGGTGCCGCCCATGCTGCGCAACTGGTCGAGCACCAGCGGCCGGTACGCCACCGGCAGCGAGCGAAAGTAGCTGACGCTGGCGGTCATCGAATGGGCCAGGCTGCGGGCGCTGGTGACCAGGCCTTCGAGCTGGGTGGCGCGCAATTGCGACACCCAGATCACACTGGACAAGGTTTGCGCGAACAACACCGCCAGCAGCGTCAGCAGCAACATCCGGCCGAGCAGCGAACGCGGCACCGGCACCCGCGCCAGCAGCTTGCGCGGCCACTCAGTGAGCATTGCCGGCAACCACATTGGCTGCCAACTGGTAACCGCTGCCGCGCACGGTGCGGATCAGCCGCGGCGGCTTCTCGGTGTCGCGCAGGCGTTGGCGCAGGCGGCTGACCGCCATGTCGACGATGCGGTCCAGGGGCATCAGTTCTCGGCCGCGGGTGGCATTGCCGATGGTGTCGCGGTCGAGGATTTCCTGGGGGTGGTCGAGGAACAGCTTGAGCAGGGCGAAGTCGGCGCCAGAAAGGATCACTTCCTCGCCGTCGTTGTGGAACAGCCGGTGGCTGACCATGTCCAGGCGCCACTCGTCGAAGCACAACACCTCGCCACCGGCGCGCTCCTGGCCGAACTGTGCACGGCGCAACAGGGCCTTGATCCGCGCCTGCAACTCGCGAGGGCTGAAGGGCTTGCCCAGGTAATCATCGGCCCCCAACTCCAGGCCGATCACCCGGTCGGCTTCGTCGGAGCTGGCGGTGAGCATGATGATCGGCACCTGGCCGACCCGCGGATGCTGGCGAATCCAGCGGCACAGGCTGAAGCCGTCTTCGTCCGGCAGCATCACGTCGAGAATCACCAGGTCGCTCGGCGCCTCGTTCAGCGCCTGGCGAAAACCGGCGCCGTTGGGCGTGCTGCGGACCTGGAAGCCGGCGCGACTGAGGTAGGTCTCCAGCAGCTCGCGGATTTCCTGATCGTCATCAACCAACAAGATCGACTTACTGACTGAACTCACGCGGGCCGTCCTTTGTTGTTATGGATGGGGCCGGATTATGCCTTACCGATCAACGAAACGTAGATACCAAGGCTCGGCAGCGGCTACAGAGGTAGAACTGGATCAGGCGAACGCCTGCTCCAGCGCCACCCCGGCACCGGTCAGGCCCGAGTACGGCGCCGTCACCAGCCACACAGGAATGCCCTTGAAGTAATCGCTCATGCAGCCCTTGTCGGCAAAACAACGGGCAAAACCGCTTTCGACGAAAAAGTCGGCGAACCGCGGGATCACCCCACCAACGATGTACACGCCACCGCGCCCACCCGTGGTCAACACGTTGTTGCCCGCCACCCGGCCCAGCCAGCAGCAGAACTGCTCGAGCACTTCCAGGGCGATGGGGTCGCCGGCCAGGCCCGCGGCGGTGATGGCTTCCGGGGTATCGAGCAACGGCTCGTGCCCGTCCACCGCGCAGATCGCCCGGTACACCCGGGGCAAGCCGCCGCCGCTGAGCGCGGTCTCGGCGCTGACGTGGCCGATCTCGCTGTAGAGGTGCTGCCACAACTGGGTTTCCCGCGGGCTGCTCAACGGCAGGTCGACATGCCCGCCCTCGCCCGGCAAGGCGGCCCAGCGGCCTTCGCCCAGATCCAGCAGGGTGCCGACGCCCAGGCCGGTGCCCGGCCCGATCACCACCGCCGGGCGCAACGGCTCGGCGGTGCCTTCGCAAACCACCCGGAACTCGCCGGGCTGCAGGCGGGTCATGCCCAGGGCCATGGCCGAGAAGTCATTGACCAGCAGCAGCTCATCGACCTGCAAGGTCTGGCAGAAGGCCTTGCGGCTCAGGCGCCAATGGTTGTTGGTAAAACGAAATTCGTCGCCGCCGACCGGGCCGGCCACCGACAGGCACACCGCGCCGATCGCACCCGGCGCCAGGCCGAGGCCGCCCAGGTAGACGCCGATGGCTTCTTCCGGGCTGGCGTGGTCCGCCGTCGCCAGCACCTGGATCGACTCCAGGCGCTGGTCTTTCCACAACGCAAAACGCGCATTGGTTCCACCAATGTCACCGACCAGCGCTAACTTCACTTAAGGTTCTCCAGGGCAGAGGTAAAGGCGCTGGCGCCCTGCTCCGCCGAGCTGAAGGCCATGCGCATGAAACCGAACAATTCGCGGCCGCTGCCGACGTTGTTGCCCAGCAGGCCCTTGGCCGGCTCGCGGGCGGCGAATTCGTCGGCGTCTACCTTAAGCTCCAGCGTGCCCTTTACGCCATCCACGCGAATGATGTCGCCGTCGCGTACTCGCGCCAGCGCGCCGCCGACCTGGGCTTCCGGACTGACGTGGATCGCCGCCGGGATCTTGCCCGAGGCCCCGGACATGCGCCCGTCGGTAACCAGCGCGACCTTGAAGCCGCGGTCCTGCAACACACCGAGGAACGGCGTCATCTTGTGCAGTTCCGGCATGCCGTTGGAGCGCGGGCCCTGGAAGCGCATCACCGCCACGAAGTCTTTTTCCAGCTCGCCGGCCTTGAACGCATCGGCCAGGTCCTGCTGGTCCTGGAACACCACCGCCGGCGCTTCGACGATCTGGTGCTGCAACGCCACGGCGGAGACTTTCATCACCCCGCGACCGAGGTTGCCTTCCATCACCCGCAGGCCGCCTTCCGGCGAGAACGCGCGGGCCACCGGGCGCAGGATGTTTTCGTCGAGGCTTTCGATCGGGCCGTCGCGCCACACCAGCTTGCCGTTGTCCAGGAACGGCTCCTGGGTGTAGCGGCTCAGGCCACGGCCGGCCACGGTATTGACGTCTTCGTGGAGCAGGCCGGCTTCCAGCAGTTCGCGGATCAGGAACGCCATGCCGCCCGCGGCCTGGAAGTGGTTGATGTCGGCCTTGCCGTTCGGATAGACGTGGGACAGGGTCGGCACCACCTCGGAGAGGTCGGCCATGTCCTGCCAGGTCAGCTGGATGCCCGCGGCCTGGGCAATCGCCGGCATGTGCAGGGTGTGGTTGGTCGAACCGCCGGTGGCGTGCAGGGCGACGATAGAGTTGACCAGCGAACGCTCGTCGACGATCTCGCCGATCGGCGTGAAGTTGCCGCTCTGCGCGGTCAGGCGGGTGACCTGCTGCGCCGCCTCATGGGTCAGGGCGTCACGCAGTGGCGTGTAAGGGTTGACGAAGGACGCGCCCGGCAAGTGCAGGCCCATGACTTCCATCAGCAGTTGGTTGGTGTTGGCGGTGCCGTAGAAGGTGCAGGTGCCCGGGCTGTGGTAGGACTTCATCTCCGATTCCAGCAGCTCTTCGCGGGTCGCCTTGCCCTCGGCGTAACGCTGGCGCACGTCGGCCTTTTCCTTGTTGGAAATGCCCGACGGCATCGGCCCGCCCGGGACGAAGATGGTCGGCAGGTGGCCGAAGCGCAACGCGCCCATCATCAGGCCCGGGACGATCTTGTCGCAGATGCCGAGCATCAGCGCGGCGTCGAACATGTTGTGGGACAAGGCCACCGCGGTGGACAGCGCGATCACCTCGCGGCTCGGCAGGCTCAGCTCCATGCCGGCCTCGCCCTGGGTCACGCCATCGCACATGGCGGGCGTGCCGCCGGCGAACTGGCCGACCGAGCCCATCTCGCGCAGGGCCTTCTTGATCTGTTCGGGAAAGTGCTCGTACGGCTGGTGCGCCGAGAGCATGTCGTTATATGACGAAACAATTGCCACGTTGGCGGCATTCATCATGCGCAGGCTGTGCTTGTCTTCCGAGCCGCAGCCGGCAACGCCGTGGGCGAAGTTCGCACACTGCAGCTTGCCCCGTTGCGGGCCATCGCTGGCGGCGCCGCGGATCAGGGCGAGGTAAGCCTCGCGAGTGGCGCGACTGCGGGCGACAAGCCGTTCGGTGACCTCAAGAACGCGGGGATGCATGTGTAGAACTCCAGGCTAACGGATGTGGCGACCTGTTTGTCTATGCTGGTCAAAACGCCCGCGGCACAGGGGATGGCAGAGGGTTTCTTGACCATTTGGACCAGTTGATTCAGGTCACTCGTTGTAGATAAAACAAAATATTGCCATCAAAAAGGCTTGTTTTCTATTTTTTTGCGAATAATCTTGTAATTCCAACAACAAAACTACGGCAGGCGCTTTTCTAATGACTCTACGAATCGCAATCAATGGTTTTGGCCGCATCGGCCGCAACGTCCTGCGCGCACTTTATACCCAAGGCTATCGTCAGGATCTGCAGATCGTCGCCATCAACGATCTGGGTGATAGCTCGATCAATGCCCACCTGCTCAAATACGACACCGTCCACGGCACCTTCGATGCCGAGGTGCAGCACGATCAGGAAAGCCTGACCGTCAACGGCGACCGGATCGCCGTCAGCGCCATCCGCAATCCGGCCGAACTGCCCTGGGCCGCCGAGAAGATTGACGTAGTATTCGAATGCACCGGTCTGTTCACCGACCGTGCCAAGGCTGCCGCCCATCTCAGCGCCGGCGCCCGCAAAGTGATTATTTCCGCCCCGGCCAAAGGCGCCGACGCCACCGTGGTGTATGGCGTGAACCACGACATTCTGCGCCAGTCGCACCAGATCATTTCCAACGCTTCGTGCACCACCAACTGCCTGGCGCCGGTGGCCCAGGTGCTGAACCGCGAGCTGGGCATCGAAAGCGGGCTGATGACCACCATTCACGCCTACACCAACGACCAGAACCTGACCGACGTCTACCACAGCGATCCGTACCGCGCCCGTTCGGCCACCCAGAACATGATCCCGAGCAAGACCGGCGCGGCCGAAGCCGTGGGCCTGGTGCTGCCGGAGCTGGCGGGCAAGCTGACCGGCATGGCGGTGCGCGTCCCGGTGATCAACGTATCGCTGGTGGACCTGACCGTGCAGCTCAAGCGCAACACCACCGCCGAGGAGGTCAACGCCCTGCTCAAGAGCGCCAGCCAGCACTCGAAGATCCTCGGCTACAACAGCCTGCCGCTGGTCTCCAGCGACTTCAACCACAACCCGCTGTCGTCGATCTTCGACGCCAATCACACCAAGGTCAGCGGCGGCAAGCTGCTCAAGGTCCTGGCCTGGTACGACAACGAGTGGGGCTTCTCCAACCGCATGCTGGATAACTGCCTGGCCCTGTGCAGCGCCGAGTAAACCCACGGCCTGCGGCGCGGGAGCTGCCGCAGGCTGCGATCTTTTGATCTTCACATTCGAGGTTCAAGCGCGCAAAGATCGCAGCCTCGGCAGCTCCTGCAGACTCTCTCCCTCCCGGAGCCACCACCGATGATCGGTATCAGCTTCACCCAGGCCAGCATGGCGGCGCGCAAGCGCATCGCCCTGGTGGCCCACGACCATTGCAAGAGTTTCCTCCTCGACTGGGCCGAGCGACAGAAAGACCGGCTCGCCGAGCACGATCTGCTGGCCACCGGCACCACCGGCCAGTTGCTGCACAAACGTCTCGGCCTGCCGGTGGAAAGCATGATCAGCGGCCCCCTGGGCGGCGACCAGCAACTCGGCGCGCGGATCGCCGAGCAGCGGGTGGACATGCTGGTGTTCTTCTGGGACCCCTTCGAACCCCAGCCCCACGATCCGGACATCAAGGCCCTGCTACGGGTCGCGGCGGTCTGGAACATTCCCGTGGCCTGCAACGAATGCAGCGCCGACTACCTGCTCAGCAGCCCGCTGATGGAGCAGGCGCACAGCTACCGGATTCCGGACTACCCGGCCTACCTCTCCGGGCGTCGATGATTCACTCAGGGCTTGACCTTCGACGTAGATGATAAGCATTATCATCTGCTGAAAAAATCAGCCAGGTCCTGTTGTGAGCCAATCCCGCTTCAATCACGTCTTTCTCACCCAGCGCGTTTCGCTGCTGCGCACGCTGGAGCGGATGGTCAACAACCACAGCACCGCCGAGGACCTGCTGCAGGAAACCTACCTGCGGGTGACCCGGGCCCTGAGCGAACGGGCCATCGACCACCTCGAACCCTTCGTCTTCCAGACCGCCCGCAACCTGGCGCTCGACCACCTGCGCGCACGACGCATCCAGGCCCGCACCCTGCTCGAAGACGTGCCGGTGGACGTGGTCGAAAGCGTGGCCGCGCCCCTGAGCAGCGCCGAGGATGCCGCCCATGCCGAACAGTTGCTGGAACGCCTGAACATGAGCCTTGCCCAACTCAGCCCGCGCCAACAGCAGATCTTCATCCTCAGCCGCCTGCACGGCCACAGCTACCTGGAAATCGCCGAGAAACTCGAGGTCTCCCAAAGCACGGTACAAAAGGAACTGAAGCTGATCATGGCCATCTGCATCGGCGTCGCCGAGCGCTTGAACGGTCATTGAGGCCCAGCCGGGCGAGCATCAGCCGCGGCCCTTTGCTACCCTTGACCGCCCTGCGCTCTCCATCTAAAAAACAGCCGTGCACAGACACAGCCGAGGAACACCCGTGACGGACATCCACCGCACCCAGCCGACCGCCCAGGACGGGGAAACAGCCACTCGCCGTACTGCGGATCAGGCCATGGACCAGGCCCTGGACTGGCTGATCCTGCTGGAGAACCCGAGCCCCGAGCAGACCCGGCAATTCCACGACTGGCTGAACGCCTCGCCCCTGCACAGCGCAGCCTTCGACAAGGCCCAGGCGATCTGGAACGGCCCGCAAGTGGTGCGCTGCGCGCAAAACCTGGACACGCAAAAAACCAAGCTCAGCCTGCTGTCGCGCCTGCGTCCGCACTGGCGGCCCCTGGCGACCGCAGCGGTGCTGATCCTCGGCTTGTTCAGTTTCAGCAACCTGCCCCTGCGCCTGCAGGCCGACCACCTGACCGTGGTCGGCGAGCGCCAGCGCCTGCAACTGGAGGACGGCTCGAAAGTCCTGCTCAATACCAACTCGGCCTTCTCCAGCAGCATCGACGAGCGCCAGCGCGTGGCCCGCCTGTACCAGGGCGAAGCCTTCTTCGAGATCCCCGCCAGCCGTGGCCAGCCGCTGGAACTCGACGCCGGCCCGGTACGCGCCAGCGTGCGCGACACCGCCTTCGCCGTGCGTTACCTGGACGGCGTGGCCCAGGTGCGGGTGCAGCGCGGCGATGTCGATCTGCGCGCCACCCACGACGATGCCCGGGTGCGCCTGTCGGCCGGCGAAAGCATCCGCATCGGCCCCAACGGTTTCGACCGCCCGGCCAAGCTCGACCTCGACAAGGACCTGGCCTGGGTCCAGGGCCGGCTGGTGTTCGAGAACTGCCCGCTGAACCAGGTGCTGGCCGAATTGCGTCGGTATTACCCGGGCTGGATCGTCAACAACAACGAGCGCCTGGCCGATGTCGCGGTCACCGGCAATTACCGCCTCGACCAGCCGCTGGACGTGGTGCGCTCCCTGGCTCACATCACCTCGGCGCGCCTGCAGGAATTCCCGGCGCTGGTCATCCTCAACTAAAGCGCATTTATTTTTACGCGATCGCTGTCGGTCGTTCGTCTCGTTATAGCCAATGTAATTGATTCGCATTAAAAATGGCGAATCAGCACCTATAAAGATTCGTGCGACACGGAGCGCTATCGATGTCCTCTCGCCTCAACAGCCGGTCCTCTTCATCCTCCCGCCAGGTCCGCCTGCAGAACTGCACGCTGTCCCTGCTGACCGCCGCCATCCTGCTGGCCGGGGCCGCGCCAGTCCTGGCCGCCACCGCCGGGGCCAAGGCCCTGCCGGCGCGCAACATGGGCGACTACAGCTTCGCCATCGACCAGCAGCCGCTGGTGTCGGCGCTGAACGCCTTTACCGCCGTCACCGGCTGGCAGGTCGGCCTGCCGGCGGAACTGGGCGAAGGCATCGCTTCCCCGGGCGTGCGCGGTTCGCTGCCACCGGAAAAAGCCCTGGACCGCCTGCTGATGGGCACCAACCTGAGCTACCGCAAGCTGGGCGCCAACAACATCGTCCTGGAAAAACGCGGCAGCGGCGGCGCCCTGAACCTGCAACAGGTGACCATCAGCGCCACGCGCCAGGAACAGGACGTCAGCAGCGTGCCCAGCACCGTGACCGTGCATGACCGCCAGGACCTGGACCGCAACAACGTCAACACCATCAAGGATCTGGTGCGCTACGAGCCGGGCGTTTCGGTCGGCGGAGCCGGCCAGCGCGGCGGTGGCATCAGCGGCTACAACATCCGCGGCATCGACGGCGACCGTATCCTGACCCAGGTCGACGGCGTGGAGATTCCCAACGGCTTCTTCAACGGCCCCTATGCCAAGACCCAGCGCAATTACGTCGACCCGGAAATCATCAAGCGCGTGGAGATCCTCCGCGGCCCGGCCTCGGTGCTGTACGGCAGCAACGCCATCGGCGGCGCGGTCAGCTACTTCACCCTCGACCCGGACGACATCATCAAGCCCGGTAAAGACGTCGGCGCCCGCCTGAAGACCGGCTACAGCTCGGCCGACGACAGCTGGCTCAAATCCGCCACCGTGGCCGGGCGCAGCGGTCAGTTCGACGGCCTGCTGCACTTCAGCCAGCGCGACGGCCACGAAACCGACTCCTACGGCAGCCACAACGGCACCGGCCTGGCGCGCACCGCCGCCAACCCGGAAGACGTGCGCACCAGCAACGTGCTGGCCAAGGCCGGCTGGAACTACGCCGACGACGCGCGCCTGGGCCTGACCTACGAGAAGTACAAGGACGACCGCGACACCAACCAGAAGAGCGCCGTGGGCGGCCCGTTCAACGCCGGCCAGCCGCTGGGCATGTACCGCTCGCGCACCGGTAACGACACCATCACCCGCGAACGCTTCGGCCTGGACAACCACTTCGTCCTCGACAGCCTGCTGGCCGATCACGTGAAGTGGAGCCTGAACTACCAGATCGCCAAGACCGACCAGAGCACCCTGGAAAACTACTTCCCGTTCAGCCGCAACGTCATGCGCAGCCGCGAAACCCTCTACCAGGAGAAACAGTGGGTCTTCGACGCCCAGGCCGACAAGGCCTTCGCCATCGGTGAAACCGAGCACCTGCTGACCTACGGCACCACCATCAAGCAGGAAAAGGTCACCGGCTCGCGCAGTGGCAGCGGCACCTGCCTGGCAGTCGGTCGCGGTTGCGCGGCGGTCGGCGCCATCAGCCCGTCCGACGTGCTGAAGAAGTCCAGCGACTTCCCCGACCCGACCATCAACACCTACAGCCTGTTCGCCCAGGACCAGATCAGCTGGAACCAGTGGACCTTCCTGCCGGGCCTGCGCTACGACTACACCCAGCTCAAGCCGCACATCACCCAGGAGTTCCTCAACACCGTGGCCGCCGATGGCAATGGTGAGGTGAGCGACCAGAACAAGACCTGGCACCGGGTATCGCCCAAGTTCGGCCTGACCTATGCCCTGAGTGACCAGTACACCTGGTACGGCCAGTACGCCGAAGGGTTCCGCACCCCGACCGCCAAGGCGCTGTACGGCCGCTTCGAGAACACCACCACCGGTTACCGCGTGGCACCGAACTCGAACCTCAAGCCGGAGAAAAGCCAGAGCTATGAAACCGGCCTGCGCGGCAACTTCGAGTCCGGCAACTTCGACGTGGCGGTGTTCTATAACAAGTACCGCGACTTCATCAACGAAGACGCGGTGACCCCGGGCTACGACGAACTGACGTTCCAGAGCAACAACATCAAGCACGCCACCATCAAGGGCGTGGAAGTCAAAGGCCGGCTCAACCTCGACGCCCTGGGCGCGCCGCAGGGCCTGTACACCCAGGGTTCGGTGGCCTATGCCTACGGTCGCAACAACGACACCGGCGAACCCTTGAACGCGGTCAACCCGCTGACCGGCGTGTTCGGCCTGGGCTACGACCAGGATAACTACGGCGCCCTGCTCAGCTGGACCCTGGTGAAGAAGAAAGACCGCGTCGACAGCAGCAGCTTCAAGACCCCGGACGGCACCAGCAGCCAGTTCAAGACCCCGGGCTACGGCGTGCTCGACCTGACCGGCTTCTACAAGGTCAGCGACGACGTCACCGTCAGCGCCGGTATCTACAACCTGGCCGACAAGAAGTACTGGCTGTGGGATGACGTGCGCGGCTACGACAGCGTCGGCGAAGCCGCCGTGCTCAGCCCGGCCAACCTCGACCGCCTGACCCAGCCGGGCCGCAACTTCGCGGTCAACCTGATCTGGGACATCTGATCCGGTCTGCCTCACTGCGCTTTTCGATGGGGCGCAGTGAGGATTTTTTACTGTGCCGCGTCTACTTGTTCGTCTAGTTAGCAAGTGCTTCTCATTTCAAGCCGCTCTTATTTTTAAGCAGCTCTCATTTCCATTGACCAAGGACATCGTCATGACCACCCAGGATTCCCCACAGCGCCCGAGCCTGCGCTCCCAGCGCCTGAACCAGATCACCCACGAACCCCATGCCAGGCTCGACGCCCTGGTCAAGGCCCACGCGCCATTCGAAAGCGCCAGCAGCTTTGCCCGTTTCGTCGTCGCCCAGTACCTGTTCCAGTCCGAACTGGTCGCCCTGTACAACGACCCCGCGCTGATCGCCATCGTCCCGGACCTGGCAGAACGTTGCCGCGCCGAAGCGGCCAAGGCCGACCTGGCGGACCTGGACACCGAAGTCCCGGCCCCGGTGGCGGGCGCGGTGCAGAACCCGAGCAAGGCCGAGGCCCTGGGCTGGCTGTTCGTCTCCGAGGGCTCCAAGCTCGGCGCGGCGTTCCTGATCAAGCGCGCAGTGGGCCTGGGCCTCGGCGAAACCTTCGGTGCCCGGCACCTGGGCGAGCCGGCCGGCGGTCGCGCCGAAGGCTGGAAAACCTTCACCCGCACCCTCGATGGCCTGGCGTTCAGTGCCGAAGAGGAAGCCGCGGCGGAAAAAGGCGCGCTGGATGCCTTCAACCGCTTTACCGTGCTGCTGGAAAAGGCCTACGACACGGCGCCTGAACTGGCCTGATTTTTTCGCCGGCACCCTCGTTCCTGTATTGAAGGCGTAGACTCACGCCCGCTGCAGGAACGAACCCGCTGGCGTCAGCCGTTATTCCCACCCTTTGTGGATTGAGCCCCATGCTCGTCACCTCATCATCGAACCCATGACCGGCACAACCCGATCCCCGTCCAAGGCCTCCCGCCTGTTCTTCGGCTGCCTGGCTTACATCAGCCTGGCCATCGGCCTGATCGCCATCGTCGTCCCCGGCCTGCCGACCACCGAGTTCGTGCTCCTCGCCGCCTGGGCCGCGACCAAGAGCTCGCCACGCCTGAGCGCCTGGATGGAAAACCATCGCCTGTTCGGCCCCATCCTGAGCAACTGGCGCAACGGCCGGATCGTCAGCCGCCGGGCCAAGGTCAGCGCCACCGTCAGCATGCTGCTGTGCGCCGGCCTGATGCTGAGCCTGCTCAACCATCACTGGACCCTGTACCTGGCACTGGCCGGCATGGGCCTGGGCAACCTGTGGATCTGGTCGCGCCCGGAGGCTCTGGCCCAGGCCTCTTGATTCCTCTGCAAGAGCAGCCGGTCGACGTTCGGCTGCTCGCGACATGCCCTCCAGCGAAATCGCCCTGCTCCTCGTTTATGTCAAACACATGACCGCTCGTCGGCTTTTTCTCAGACAAATGCCGCCCAAGCCGATGTTCCGGGCATGGCGCTGAATGGACTTGGCGACCGGAGTCATCCGACTCACCGCTCCCCCCTATCCATTCGCGAGATCGCCCCATGTTCGACTCTCTGTCCATTCGCCTGAAAATCGTGCTGTTGTCCGGACTCTGCCTGCTCGGCGTGGTGGGCCTGATCGTCGGGATGAACATCTACCAGACCAACCAGAACGATCAATTGGTCAGCAGCTCCAGCTCGCGAATGCTCACCGACAGCGTGCAGAACCTGCTGCAGGCCAGGGCTGCGGAGCAGGCGGTGCGGGTACAGAAAACCTTTGGCGAGAGCCTGCTGGTGATCACCGCCCTGGCCGACCAGATCAACGACCTGCGGGCCATGGCCGGCAAGCGTTCGCTGGACGCCGCGGCGCTGCGTGAAGAGCTCAACCACAGCCTGAAAACCGCCTTCGAACGCAACACCAAGGTGCTGGGCATCTGGCTCGCCTATGAGCCCAACACCCTCGACGGCAAGGACAGCGAGTTCGCCAACGACGCCGGCCACGCCTCCAACGAAGCCGGGCGCTTCGCCAGTTACTGGAGCCGTGCCGGCGGCACCGGGCTGAACACGGTGATGGTCGAAGAGGACATGAACAAGACCACCCTGAGCGTCAGCGGCACCCCCTACAACAGCTGGTACACCTGCCCGCGCGACAGCAAGCGCACCTGCTTGCTGGACCCGTACGCCGATACCGTGGGCGGCAAGCTGATGCTGATGACCACCATTTCCCTGCCGCTGATCGTCGACGGCAAAGTCATAGGCGTAGTCGGCGTGGACATCGCCCTGGATGCCCTGCAGGCCGCGGCCGCCGACTCCCAGCGCGGGCTGTTCGACGGGGCCGGGCACATGTTGATCGTCGCCGGCAGCGGCATCCTCGCGGCCTACAGCAACGATACGGCCAAGGTCGGCAAAGGCATCGCCGACACCCTTGGCGCCGAAGGCAGGGATGTGCTGCAACTGCTGGCCGGCAATACCCCGAAAATCCTCAAGCAGGGCGACCTGATCCGCGCCGTGTATCCGGTCAGCCCGATCGCCGACGCCCGTCCCTGGGGCGTGGTGATTGACCTGCCGGAGCAAGTGCTGCTGGCCGACACCGTGAAACTCCAGGGCGTGCTCGACGACGCCCAGGCCCAGGGCACCCTGGTGTCGCTGCTGGTGGCGGCGGTCGCCGGCGTGATCGGCCTGCTGCTGATCTGGCTGACCGCCTCCGGCGTGACCCGGCCAATCAACAGCGTCGCGCAGATGCTCAAGGAAATCGCCAGCGGCGACGGCGACCTGACCCAGCGCCTGAAGTACAGCAAGCAAGACGAACTGGGCGAGCTGGTGGGCTGGTTCAACCGCTTCCTCGACAAGCTGCAACCGACCATCGCGCAGATCAAGCAGAGCATCACCGACGCCCGCGGCACCGCCGACCAGTCCTCGGAGATCGCCCGCCAGACCAGCGAAGGCATGCAGGTGCAGTTCCGCGAAATAGACCAGGTGGCCACCGCTTCCAACGAAATGAGCGCCACCGCCCACGATGTCGCCAACAGTGCCTCGAACGCCGCCAACGCCGCCCGTGGCGCCGACCAGTCGGCCAGGGACGGCATGACCATCATCGAACGCAGCACCCGCGACATCAGCACCCTGGCCGAGGAAGTCAGCAAGGCGGTGGTCGAGGTCGAGGCCCTGGCGGTCAACAGCGAACAAATCGGCTCGGTGCTGGAAGTGATCCGCAGCATTGCCGAACAGACCAACCTGCTGGCCCTCAACGCCGCCATCGAAGCGGCGCGCGCCGGGGAAAGCGGCCGCGGCTTCGCGGTGGTCGCCGACGAGGTGCGCAACCTGGCCAAGCGCACCCAGGATTCGGTGGAAGAAATCCGCCTGGTGATCGAGCGCATCCAGAGCGGCACCCGGGGCGTGGTGGCGACCATGCATTCGAGCCAGGCCCAGGCCCAGAGCAACGCCGGGCAGATCCAGCAAGCGGTGCAGGCCCTGGGCAAGATCAGCGACGCGGTCACGGTGATCAGCGACATGAACCTGCAGATCGCCAGCGCCGCCGAACAGCAGAGCGCGGTGGCCGAAGAGGTCAACCGCAACGTTTCAGCGATCCGCAGCGTGACCGAATCCCTCACCGAGCAGGCCACCGAATCGGCCCAGGTCAGCAGCCAGCTCAACGCCCTGACCACCCAGCAGATGAAGCTGATGGACCAGTTCCGCGTTTGACCTTGCACCTGATTCTGTAGGAGCGAAGCTTGCTCGCGATGGTCGCCAACGATGACGCGCACTCACTGGCTCAACGCGGCGCTCTCCGGTTCATCGCGAGCAAGCTTCGCTCCTACGGGGCGGGGGGCTGCGGCGCTTCACTTTTTTGATCTATGCTGCCCCCTCTCTTGCGGAGGGCCTGCAATGACCGATGTGCTGTCGTCTGTTCAAGCCGCGCTGGGCTTGCCTCTTACCCCGATTGCCTTGACCTCGGGCGGCGCCCTGCCCTCGGCCTTCGCCGTGACCGAACTGGCCAGCGCCAGCATCGCCGCGGCCGGCCAGGCGGCGGCCGGGCTGTTGTTCAGCCAGACCGGGCGCATGCCCACCCTGAGCGTCGACCGACGCCTGGCCTCCTTCTGGTTCGCCACCTCCCTGCGTCCGCTGGGCTGGAGCGTGCCGCCGCTGTGGGACCCGGTCGCCGGCGACTACGCCACCCAGGACGGCTGGATTCGCCTGCACACCAACGCGCCCCATCATCGCCAGGCGGCCGAACAGGTACTCGGCCGGGTCGCGGACCGTCCGGCCATGGCCGCCAAGGTTGCGCAGTGGAACAAGAGCGACCTGGAGCAGGCGGTGGTCGAGGCAGGCGGCTGTGCTGCGGAAATGCGCAGCTGGGCCGAGTGGCAAGCCCATCCCCAGGGGCAGGCCGTGAATGCCGAGCCCCTGGTGCATTACGTGAAGCAAGGTGCAGACTCCGCGCAGCCCTGGCGCGGATCACTGTCACGCCCCCTGGCCGGGATCAAGGTACTGGACCTGACCCGGGTACTGGCCGGTCCCATCGCCAGCCGCTTTCTGGCCGGGCTGGGCGCCGATGTGCTGCGCATCGACCCACCGGAGTGGAACGAGCCCGGCGTGGTCCCGGAAGTCACCCTGGGCAAACGCTGCGCCCGCCTGAATCTGCACGACGCCGCCGATCGCCAGGTCTTCGAAAGCCTGCTAAGCGAAGCCGACCTGCTGCTGCACGGCTACCGCGCCGATGCCCTGGAACGCCTGGGCTATGGTGCGGCCGAGCGCCAGCACCTCGCCCCGGGGTTGAGCGACGTGTGCCTGAACGCCTATGGCTGGAGCGGCCCCTGGCAGAACCGCCGTGGCTTCGACAGCCTGGTGCAGATGAGCAGCGGCATTGCCGAGGCCGGCCAGCGCTGGCAGCAGGCGGATAAACCCGTACCGCTGCCGGTGCAGGCCCTGGACCACGCCACCGGCTACCTGATGGCCGCCGCCGCGATCCGCACCCTGAACGAACGACTGAAAACCGGGGCCGTCGGCAGCGCACGGTTGTCGCTGGCACGGACCGCCAAGCTGTTGATCGAGCGCCCCCCTGGCAACGCCGAGCCCGCCTTGCGCACCGAAGACCAGGACGATCAGGGGTTGCTGGTGGAGCAGACCTCCTGGGGCCCGGCCCATCGCCTGCAAGTACCCTTGCAGATCAGCGGCACGCCCCTGCAATGGGCCTACCCCGCCAGCGACCTGGGCGCGCATCGCCCAAAATGGTGAGCCCTGTGGCGCGTAACCCTGTAGCCGCTGCCGAGCAACGCGAGGCTGCGATCGGCCGCAAAGCGGACGTAAATCAGGCCGCGCGTTACGTCATTCATACCGCGTGCGCAGGGTTGGCGAGGACTGCGTCCTCGAGCGCAGCCTCGCAGGCTCGGCAGCGGCTACAGGTGCTGGGGAGATTACAAAGCCGTCCACAAATGCTGCGCCGCGTAACCGCGCCATGGCCGCCAGGCCTCGGCGCGGGCCAGCAACTGGCTGGCGCTGACCGGTCCGCCTTCGAGCGCCGCCAGGGCGTTGAGCAGGCCCACGTCCGCCGCGGGAAAGGCGTCCGCTTCACGGAACTGGCGCAGGGCCACGTAATGCGCGGTCCAGTCGCCGACACCCCACAGCGCCCGCAAGGCCGACAGGCTGTGTTCGAGGCTGGCCTTGGGGGCAAACAGCTGCGGATCGTCGAGCAGCGCCTGCGCCACGCCGGACAGGGTTCGGCCCCGACTGCGCGGCATGCCCAGGCTCGCCAGATCGGCGCCCGCCATCCGCCCCGGCTCGGGGAACACATGGCTCAACCCCGCTGGCGCCTCCCTGCAGCTCAATGGCTGGCCATACTGCGCCACCAGTTTGCCCGCCAGGCGGATGGCCGCCACCACCGTGATCTGCTGCCCCAGCACCGCGCGCACCGCCAGCTCGAAACCGTCCCAGGCACCGGGTACGCGCAGCCCCGGCCGCGAGGCGATCAAGCGAGCCATCAACGCATCGGCGGACAGTTGCCGGTGAATCGGCGCCAGATCGGTATCCAGGTCCAGCAGGCGGCGGATGCGCGCAGCGATCCGCGCGTGGGCCTGCGGATCGGGAAAGTGCAGGGTCAGCGCCAGCGCATCGCTGTCGCCCGGGCTCACACTGAACCAGCCGTGTACGCCATCGAGGCTGATGCTGCGCGAGTAGCGGTCGCCACTGACAGTCTCCAACCCCTCGATGGCCCGCGCCCGGAGAAAGGCCAGCATCGCCGGCCAGTCATAGGGCGGCTGGTAAACCAGCCTCACAGCGACAGCACACCGCTGTACAGGCCATAGGCGGCCAGGCTGGCCCCGGCGACCACGCAAGCGAAAATGCCCTTCTCGATACCGGTGAACAACGGCTCGCCCTGCTCGCGCTTGGCCTTGGCGAACAGGATCACCCCGGGGGCATACAGCAGGGCCGACAGCAGCAGGTACTTGACCCCACCGGCGTACAACAGCCAGACCGCGTAACACAGGGCCACGCCACCGATGCACAGGTCTTTCATGCGCTCGGCCGAGGCCCGCTCGTAGGTTTCGCCGCGGCCGCTGAGCAACACCGCATAGGCCGCCGACCACAGGTAAGGCACCAGGATCATCGACGACGCGAGGTAGATCAGGCTGGTGTAGGTCCCGGCGGAGAACAGGGTAATCAGCAGGAACACCTGGATCATGCTGTTGGTCAGCCACAGGGCGTTGACCGGCACATGGTTGGCGTTTTCCTTTTTCAGGAAGGCCGGCATGGTCCGGTCGCGGGCCGTGGCGAACAGGATCTCGGCACACAGCAGCGCCCACGACAACAAGGCACCGAGCAGGGAAACCGCCAGGCCGACGCTGATCAGCAACGCGCCCCAGGGACCGACGATGTGCTCCAGCACCGCCGCCAGCGACGGGTTCTGCAAGGTCGCCAGTTCCGGCTGGCTCATGATCCCCAGGGACAGCACGTTGACCAGCACCAGCAGGGCCAGCACGCCGATAAAGCCGATCACCGTGGCCCGGCCGACGTCCGCACGCTTCTCGGCCCGGGCCGAATAGACGCTGGCGCCTTCGATGCCGATGAACACGAAGACCGTGACCAGCATCATGTTGCGCACCTGGTCCATCACCCCGCCAAAGTTCGGGTTGCCACGGCCCCAGATGTCGCGGGTGAAGATGTCCGCCTTGAACGCCACCGCGGCAATCACGATGAACATCACCAGCGGCACGATCTTGGCCACGGTGGTCAGCAGGTTGATGAACGCCGCTTCCTTGATCCCGCGCAGCACCAGAAAGTGCACCGCCCACAGCAGGACCGAAGCGCAGGCGATCGCCACCGGGGTGTTGCCCTGGCCAAACACCGGGAAGAAATAACCCAGGGTGCTGAACAGCAGCACGAAGTAGCCGACGTTGCCCAGCCAGGCACTGATCCAGTAGCCCCAGGCGGACGAGAAGCCCATGTAGTCGCCGAAGCCGGCCTTGGCGTAGGCGTACACCCCAGAGTCGAGTTCAGGCTTGCGGTTGGCCAGGGTCTGGAACACGAAGGCCAGGGTCAGCATGCCCACGGCGGTGATCGCCCAACCGATAAGGATCGCCCCGGCGTCGGCCCGGGCCGCCATGTTCTGCGGCAAGGAAAAGATCCCGCCGCCAATCATCGAACCCACCACCAGGGCGATCAAGGCGCCGAGTCGCAGTTTTTGTGTGGTTTGTGGCATGCCTACCTCTGCGTCCGGTCCAATTGTCCGACAACAAACTATATGAAATTAATTAACTTCCACAGATTGGAAACGGACTAAAAGAGTCAATTATTGATCTTTTTTGGATCAATCGACATGACGAGGATCAGAACATATTGAATAGTTTGGCTTTTTATTATGCATAAAACCTAAATGCCATCAGCGCGCCGGGCAGCCTTATAACTTTTTAATGAGTTGCGCATTCTTGAAAGCGGGCTAGCTTCAACCTGGCGCCAATGAGAAGACCTTTCATCCGGAACCCGAGGCCTTATGGAATGGCGCTTTCAGGCTTCCCACCGGTTTCCGCAAAGACAGCTTAAGTCGTTCATTCACAATGGAATGTAGCAATGACCTGATCTAAATCAGCTGTTCGGATTTCTCGCAGATTTACTCTGACGTCTCTCTTCTCCTGCAATGGAGTCACGCAATGTCTGACACTCCCGGAAAACTACGGCTTGGTGCGTTAGTCGCCTTGGTAGTCGGCTCGATGATTGGCGGCGGGATCTTTTCCTTGCCACAAAACATGGCGGCAAGTGCCGATGTAGGCGCTGTTCTTATTGGCTGGGCTATTACCGCTGTCGGTATGTTGACACTGGCTTTCGTGTTCCAGACCCTGGCCAACCGCAAGCCTGATCTGGACGGTGGTGTCTACGCCTATGCCAAGGCCGGTTTCGGCGATTACATGGGCTTTTCTTCGGCCTGGGGCTACTGGATCAGCGCCTGGCTGGGCAACGTGGGGTACTTCGTACTCTTGTTCAGCACCCTGGGCTACTTCTTCCCGCTATTTGGGGAGGGGAATACTCCGGCCGCGGTGATCGGCGCCTCGCTGCTGCTGTGGGCCGTGCACTTTCTGGTGCTGCGCGGGATCAAGGAAGCGGCGTTCATCAACCTGGTGACCACGATCGCCAAGGTGGTGCCGCTGCTGCTGTTCGTGCTGATCGCCCTGTTCGCCTTCAAGCTGGACATCTTCACCGCGGACATCTGGGGCGTGAAGAACCCTGACCTGGGCAGCGTGATGAACCAGGTGCGCAACATGATGCTGGTCACCGTGTGGGTGTTCATCGGCATCGAAGGCGCGAGCATCTTCTCCGCCCGCGCGGAAAAACGCTCGGACGTGGGCAAGGCCACCGTGATCGGCTTCATCACCGTGCTGCTGTTCCTGGTGCTGGTGAACGTGCTGTCGCTGGGCATCATGACCCAGCCGGAGCTGGCGAAGCTGCAGAACCCATCGATGGCGGCGGTGCTCGAGCATGTGGTCGGCCACTGGGGCGCGGTGTTGATCAGCGTCGGCCTGATCATCTCTCTGCTGGGGGCACTGCTGTCGTGGGTGCTGCTGTGCGCGGAGATCATGTTCGCCGCGGCCAAGGACCACACCATGCCGGAGTTCCTGCGCCGCGAGAACGCCAACCACGTGCCGGTCAACGCCCTGTGGCTGACCAATGCCATGGTGCAGATCTTCCTGGTCATCACCCTGTTCTCGGCCAGTACCTACCTGTCGCTGATCTACCTCGCCACCTCGATGATCCTGGTGCCCTACCTGTGGTCGGCGGCCTATGCCGTGCTGCTGGCGGTGCGCAGCGAAACCTACGAAGCGGCCCTGGCCGAACGCAAGAAAGACCTGCTGATCGGCTCCATCGCCCTGTTCTACGCGATCTGGCTGCTGTACGCCGGCGGGGTCAAGTACCTGCTGCTCTCCGCCCTGCTCTACGCCCCCGGCGCGATCCTGTTCGCCAAGGCCAAGCGGGAGTTGGGCAAACCGATTTTCACCAACGTCGAGAAGCTGATTTTCGCCGCAGTGGTCATAGGCGCCCTGTTGGCCGCCTACGGGCTCTACGACGGCTTCCTGACCCTGTAACCGCACGATTGTTTCTACCTCTGGAGGATCACGGTAATGACCACGGAAAAAGTTAAGTACGGCGTCCATTCCGAAGCCGGCAAACTGCGCAAAGTCATGGTTTGCTCCCCAGGCCTGGCCCATCAGCGGCTGACCCCGAACAACTGCGATGAACTGCTGTTCGATGATGTGATCTGGGTCAACCAGGCCAAGCGCGACCATTTCGACTTCGTCACCAAAATGCGCGAGCGTGGGATCGAAGTCCTGGAAATGCACAACCTGCTGACCGATACGGTGCACAACCCCGAAGCCCTGAAGTGGATTCTGGATCGCAAGATCACCCCCGACACCGTCGGTGTCGGCCTGACCAACGAAGTGCGCAGCTGGCTCGAAAGCCTGGAGCCACGCAAGCTGGCCGAATTTCTGATCGGCGGCGTGGCCGGCGAGGACCTGCCGGAAAGCGAAGGCGCCAGCGTGATCAAGATGTACCGCGACTACCTGGGCCACTCCAGCTTCTTGCTGCCGCCGCTGCCCAACACCCAGTTCACCCGCGACACCACCTGCTGGATCTACGGCGGCGTGACGCTCAACCCGATGTACTGGCCGGCCCGGCGCCAGGAAACCCTGCTGGCCAGCGCCATCTACAAATTCCACCCCGAGTTCGCCAACGCCGACTTCGAAGTCTGGTACGGCGACCCGGACAAGGATCACGGCCAGGCCACCCTCGAAGGCGGCGACGTCATGCCGATCGGCAATGGCGTGGTGCTGATCGGCATGGGCGAGCGGACCTCGCGCCAGGCCATCGGCCAGCTTGCGCAATCCCTGTTCGCCAAGGGTGCGGTGGAAAAAGTCGTGGTCGCCGGCCTGCCGAAATCCCGCGCGGCGATGCACCTGGACACCGTGTTCAGCTTCTGCGACCGCGACCTGGTCACGGTCTTCCCGGAAGTGGTCAAGGAAATCGTGCCGTTCGTCATCCGCCCCGACACCAGCAAGCCCTATGGCATGGACGTGCGACGGGAGAACAAATCGTTCATCGAGGTGGTGGCCGAGTCCCTGAACCTCAAGCAACTGCGCGTGGTGGAAACCGGCGGCAACAGCTTCGCCGCCGAACGCGAGCAGTGGGACGACGGCAACAACGTGGTGGCCCTGGAACCGGGCGTGGTCATCGGCTATGACCGCAACACCTACACCAACACCCTGCTGCGCAAGGCCGGCGTGGAAGTGATCACCATCAGCGCCAGCGAACTCGGCCGCGGCCGTGGCGGCGGCCACTGCATGACCTGCCCGATCGTGCGCGACCCGATCGATTACTAAACGACTTTCCCCCGGCCGCACCTCTGCGGTGCTGGCCGGGCCGATTACAGAATCCCTGGAGAATCATCATGGCGTTCAATATCCACAACCGTAACCTGCTCAGCCTCGAACACCACACCGAGCGCGAGCTGCGCTACCTGCTCGACCTGTCCCGCGACCTCAAGCGCGCCAAGTACACCGGCACCGAGCAGCAGCACCTCAAGGGCAACAACATCGCCCTGATCTTCGAGAAAACCTCGACCCGTACCCGCTGCGCCTTCGAGGTCGCCGCCTATGACCAGGGCGCCAACGTCACCTACATCGACCCGAACTCGTCGCAGATCGGCCACAAGGAAAGCATGAAAGACACCGCCCGCGTGCTCGGGCGCATGTACGACGCCATCGAGTACCGCGGCTTCAAGCAGGAAATCGTCGAAGAACTGGCGAAGTTCGCCGGCGTGCCAGTGTTCAACGGCCTGACCGACGAATACCACCCGACCCAGATGATCGCCGACGTGCTGACCATGCGTGAGCACGCCGACAAGCCGATCCACGACATCAGCTACGCCTACCTGGGCGATGCCCGCAATAACATGGGCAACTCCCTGCTGCTGGTGGGCGCCAAGCTCGGCATGGACGTGCGCATCTGCGCGCCAAAGGCCCTGTGGCCCCATGACGACCTGGTCAGCCGCTGCAAGCAGTACGCGCAAGAAAGCGGTGCCCGCATCACCCTGACCGAAGACCCGAAAGCCGCGGTCAAGGGCGTCGACTTCATCCACACCGACGTCTGGGTATCGATGGGCGAGCCGGTGGAAGCCTGGGCCGAACGTATCCAGCAACTGCTGCCGTACCAGGTCAACGCCGAGCTGATGAAGGCCACCGGCAACCCACGGACCAAGTTCATGCACTGCCTGCCGGCGTTCCACAACAGCGATACCAAGGTCGGCAAGCAGATCGCCGAGCAGTATCCGCACCTGGCCAACGGCATCGAAGTGACCGACGACGTGTTCGAGTCGCCGGCCTGCATCGCCTTCGAGCAAGCGGAAAACCGCATGCACACCATCAAGGCGATCCTGGTCTCGACCCTGGCCGACCTGTAACCCCGACGTCCGTGGCCGACCGCCTGGCGGTCGGCCCTCGACCTGTAGACGCGAGGCTCGCCCGCGAAGGCGTCAAACCTGACACCCCACCATCGCAGGCAACCACGCGCCCACGGGATCACCGAATTCTGGAAGGAATGCATTATGCGTATCGTCGTCGCACTGGGCGGCAACGCCCTGCTCCGCCGGGGCGAACCCATGACCGCGGACAATCAACGCGCCAATATCCGCATCGCCACCGAACAGATCGCCAAGATCCATCCCGGCAACCAGCTGGTGATCGCCCACGGCAATGGTCCGCAGGTCGGCCTGCTGTCGCTGCAGGCGGCGGCCTACACCTCGGTGTCGCCTTACCCGCTGGACGTGCTCGGCGCCGAAACCGAAGGCATGATCGGCTACATCATCGAACAGGAACTGGGCAACCTGCTGGATTTCGAAGTGCCCTTCGCCACCCTGCTGACCCAGGTCGAGGTCGATGCCAAGGACCCGGCGTTCCAGAACCCGAGCAAGCCCATCGGCCCGGTCTACAGCAAGGACGAAGCAGAAAAACTGGCCAAGGAAAAAGGCTGGGCCATCGCCCCCGATGGCGACAAGTACCGCCGCGTGGTGGCCAGTCCGAAACCCAAGCGCATCTTTGAAATCCGCCCGATCAAATGGCTGCTGGAAAAGAGCAGCATCGTGATCTGCGCCGGCGGTGGCGGCATTCCAACCATGTACGGTGAGGATGGCAAGCTCCGGGGCATCGAGGCAGTGATCGACAAGGACCTGTGCTCGGCACTGCTGGCCGAACAGCTGGAGGCCGATCTGCTGGTGATCGCCACCGACGTCAACGCGGCCTTTATCGACTGGGGCAAGCCGTCGCAGAAAGCCATTGCCCAGGCGCACCCGGACGAAATGGAAAAGCTCGGCTTCGCCGCCGGCTCCATGGGACCGAAGGTCCAGGCGGCCTGCGAGTTCGCCCGCCATACTGGAAAAGTCGCGGTGATCGGTTCACTCTCGGACATCGAAGCGATCGTCCAGGGCAAGGCCGGTACGCGCATCAGCACGGCCCAGCCGGGCATCACTTACCGATAAGAGCAACTCAGGGTGCAGGCCGCTGGCCTGCACCACTCCCCATGCCTTGTAAAGGAGAGAGCCATGGCCCAGTTCGAACCCGGTCATTTACACATCGAGCGACACGCACTGACCAAGGACGATGTCAGCTACAACATCTGTATCGACTATGAAGTCGCGCAGGACCCCAAGGAAGGCAAAGGGATGCAGTTCAAGATGCATGGAACGATTCAGGGCAAGGAGCTCGATGAACCGTTCTTTCTGCCCAAGGATCAGGCTTACAACTTCGCCAGCAACGTGACGAAAATCGCCGAGAAGTATGGGATTCCCAAGGCACTGAGCAGCATCGGCTCGCTGCACAAATATTACGACGCGATGTTTGAGGATGTGCGGGTGCAGTTGAATATGAAATCCGGGGATCCAATCAACCCCGAACACCTCGAGTAACCCCAGCCCGTGGGTCGCGGGCTTCCCCTGCTCGCTTAACCTGTAGGAGCGAGGCTTGCCCGCGATGAACTCAAGGACGCCGCGGCGTATCAGGCCAGGCTTCCCGCGTCATCGTTGAGGCTATCGCGAGCAAGCTTCGCTCCTACAGAAGCCCGTGGCCACGGCGAATTTCACCAAACAGCGTCCGCCAAGGCATACTTGCCACCCTCCGTTTTCCAGAACCCTTGACCGCCCCATGCGCATCCACGTCAGCTTTATCGACCGCGTCGGTATCACCCAGGAAGTCCTGGCCCTGCTCGGTGGGCGCAACCTCAACCTGGATGCGGTGGAGATGGTGCCGCCCAACGTCTACATCGACGCCCCGACCCTCAGCCCGCAAGTGCTGGAAGAGCTGCGCGACGCGCTGTTCAGCGTGCGCGGCGTGCAGGCGGTGACGGTGGTCGACATCCTGCCCGGCCAGCGCCGCCACCTGCAGCTCGACGCCCTGCTGGCGGCGATGACCGACCCGGTGCTGGCCCTGGACAGCGCCGGCAAGGTGCTGCTGGCCAACCCGGCGCTGATTGCCCTCTATGGCCGCGAGCCGGCCGGGGAAAGCGTGGCCGAGCTATTCGACGACCCGGCGCTGCTGGAAACCTTGCTGGAACAGGGCTTTCGCTTGCCCCTGCGGGAAATCACTCTCAATGGCCAGACCCTGCTGCTGGACGCCACGCCGATCACCGACGCCGGCGCGCTGCTGACCCTGTATCAGCCCAATCGCATCGGCGAACGCCTGTCGGCCCTGCACCACGACCATGCCGAAGGCTTCGATGCGCTGCTCGGCGACTCCCCGGCCATCCGCACCCTCAAGGCCCGCGCCCAGCGCGTCGCCGCGCTGGATGCGCCGCTGCTGATCCAGGGCGAAACCGGTACCGGCAAGGAGCTGGTGGCGCGGGCCTGCCACGCCATCAGTGCGCGGCACGGCGCGCCGTTTCTGGCGCTGAACTGCGCCGCCCTGCCGGAAAACCTCGCCGAGAGCGAGCTGTTCGGCTACGCCCCCGGCGCCTTCACCGGCGCCCAGCGCGGCGGCAAGCCGGGGCTTATGGAGCTGGCCAACCAGGGCACGGTGTTTCTCGACGAGATCGGCGAAATGTCGCCCTACTTGCAGGCCAAGCTGCTGCGTTTTCTCAACGACGGCAGCTTTCGCCGTGTGGGTGGCGACCGTGAGGTCAAGGTCAATGTGCGGATCCTCAGCGCCACCCATCGCGACCTGGAAAAGATGGTCGCCGAGGGCAGCTTTCGCGAAGACCTGTTCTATCGCCTCAACGTGCTGAATGTGGAAGTCCCGCCCCTGCGCGAGCGCGGCCAGGACATCCTGTTGCTGGCGCGCTACTTCATGCAGCAGGCCTGCGCGCAGATCCAGCGCCCGGTCTGCCGCCTGGCGCCCGGCACCTATCCGGCGCTGCTGGGCAACCGCTGGCCCGGCAACGTGCGCCAGTTGCAGAACGTGATCTTCCGCGCGGCGGCGATCTGCGAAAGCAGCCTGGTGGACATCGGCGACCTGGATATCGCCGGCACCTCGGTGGCGCGCCAGAACGACACCGAAGTCGAAAGCCTGGAACAGGCCGTCGAGGAGTTCGAGAAGGCACTGCTCGAAGGCCTCTACGTCAACTACCCCTCGACTCGCCAGTTGGCCAGCCGCCTGCAGACCTCCCACACCGCCATCGCCCATCGCCTGCGCAAATACGGTATCCCCAGCAAGCCCTGAGCCGCCGCGGCTTTTGATGTTGTAGCCGCTGCCGCAGGCTGCGATCGCTCCCGCAGGGAGCGCAAGCTCTCAAGATCGCCGAAGGCCTTCGGCCTTATCGCAGCCTGCGGCAGCGGCTACAGGTGGCGTAGTCGCATCTGAAAGCGACCTCCACCTGTACTGAAAGCGCTACAGCGGAACGATATCGCTACAGCCGGTTGTAATCGGCGCTACGCAAGGCTTTGATCCCCATAGGCTTTTCCCTGGCCCTCCAGCTGTAGCGTTTTCGCTACAGCCGTTAGCTTCCGGCCACCATCAAGAACGCATAACTCATTGATTAATAACAACTAAAAAACATTGGCCGCATTTTTGCTAAGGGCTTATCCATTCCGCTCGGCCCTGCACGAGCATTCAATCGCGTCCACCAGACGAATCTGGCCCCTTGAGGAGTTTCCATGAGCGAGTTGCGTTTTACTGAAGATCACGAATGGCTGCGTACCGAAGCCGATGGCAGCGTTACCGTCGGCATCACGGCTTTCGCGCAAAACGCCCTGGGCGATGTGGTATTCGTGCAATTGCCGGAACTGCAGGCCTACGACAAGGGCGCCGAAGCCGCCACCGTGGAATCGGTAAAAGCCGCCAGCGGCGTGTACATGCCCCTGGACGGGGAAGTGGTGGAAACCAACCCGGCCCTGGAAACCAGCCCCGAGCTGGTCAACGAAGACCCGCTGGGCGAAGGCTGGTTCTTCCGCTTCATTCCCGCGGACGCCGCCGCTGTCGGCCAACTGCTGGATCAGGACGCCTACGACCGCCTGATCAAAGCCAACGCCGACGCCTGAGGAACCGCCATGACTCAAGTCAACCTGAGCACCGCCAACGAATTCATCGCGCGCCACATCGGCCCGCGCCAAGGCGACGAGCAAGCCATGCTCAACAGCCTGGGCTTCGACTCCCTGGAAGCCCTGAGCGCCAGCGTGATCCCCGACAGCATCAAGGGCACCAGCGTCCTCGACCTGCCCGCCGGCCAGAGCGAAGCCGACGCACTGGCCTCGATCAAGGCCATCGCCGCCAAGAACCAGCTGTTCAAGACCTACATCGGCCAGGGCTACTACAACTGCCACACGCCGTCGCCGATCCTGCGCAACCTCCTGGAAAACCCGGCCTGGTACACCGCCTACACCCCGTACCAGCCGGAAATTTCCCAGGGCCGCCTGGAAGCGCTGCTGAACTTCCAGACCCTGATCAGCGACCTCACCGGCCTGCCGATCGCCAACGCCTCCCTGCTCGACGAAGCCACCGCCGCCGCCGAAGCCATGACCTTCTGCAAGCGCCTGAGCAAGAACAAGGGCAGCCACGCCTTCTTCGCTTCCAGCCATTGCCACCCACAGACCCTCGACGTGCTGCGCACCCGTGCCGAGCCGCTGGGCATCGACGTGGTGGTCGGCGACGAGCGCAAGCTGACCGACGTCAGCCCGTTCTTCGGCGCCCTGCTGCAATACCCGGCGAGCAACGGCGACCTGTTCGACTACCGCGAACTGACCGAGCGCTTCCACGCCGCCAACGGCCTGGTGGCGGTCGCCGCCGACCTGCTGGCGCTGACCGTGCTGACCCCACCAGGTGAATTCGGCGCCGACGTGGCCATCGGCAGCGCCCAGCGCTTCGGTGTGCCGCTGGGCTTCGGTGGCCCGCATGCGGCCTACTTCTCCACCAAGGACGCGTTCAAGCGCGACATGCCGGGCCGTCTGGTCGGAGTGTCCGTGGACCGTTTCGGCAAGCCGGCGCTGCGCCTGGCCATGCAGACCCGCGAGCAACATATCCGTCGCGAGAAAGCCACCAGCAACATCTGCACCGCCCAGGTGCTGCTGGCCAACATCGCCAGCATGTACGCCGTGTACCACGGCCCCCAAGGCCTGAGCCGGATTGCCCGGCGCATCCACCAGCTGACCGCGATCCTGGCCCAGGGCCTGAGCAAGCTGGGGATCAAGGTCGAGCAGGAAAACTTCTTCGACACCCTGACCCTGCACACCGGCGCGCGCACCGCGGCGCTGCACGACAAGGCCCGCGCCCAGCGCCTCAACCTGCGGGTGATCGACACCGAACGCCTGGGTCTGTCGCTGGACGAAACCACCGGCCAGGCCGATGTACAAGCGCTGTGGAGCCTGCTGGCCGACGGTCAGGCGCTGCCGGACTTCGCCGCGCTGGCCAGCACGGTACAGAGCCGTATCCCGGCGCCGCTGGTGCGTCAGTCGGCGATCCTCAGCCACCCGGTGTTCAACCGCTATCACTCGGAAACCGAGCTGATGCGCTACCTGCGCAAGCTGGCCGACAAGGACCTGGCCCTGGACCGCACCATGATCCCGCTGGGCTCGTGCACCATGAAGCTCAACGCCGCCAGCGAAATGATCCCGATCACCTGGGCCGAATTCGGCGCCCTGCACCCGTTCGCCCCGGCCGAGCAAAGCGCCGGCTACCAGCAACTGACCAGCGAACTGGAAGCCATGCTCTGCGCCGCCACCGGCTACGACGCGGTGTCCCTGCAGCCGAACGCCGGCTCCCAGGGCGAATACGCGGGCCTGCTGGCCATTCGTGCCTATCACCAGAGCCGTGGCGACGACCGTCGCGACATCTGCCTGATCCCTTCGTCCGCCCACGGCACCAACCCGGCCACCGCCAACATGGCCGGCATGCGCGTGGTGGTCACCGCCTGCGACGCCCGTGGCAACGTCGATATCGAAGACCTGCGGGCCAAGGCCATCGAGCACCGCGAGCACCTCGCCGCGCTGATGATCACCTACCCGTCGACCCATGGCGTGTTCGAGGAAGGCATCCGCGAAATCTGCGGCATCATCCATGACAACGGCGGCCAGGTGTACATCGACGGCGCCAACATGAACGCCATGGTCGGCCTCTGCGCCCCGGGCAAGTTCGGCGGCGACGTGTCGCACCTGAACCTGCACAAGACCTTCTGCATTCCCCACGGCGGTGGCGGCCCGGGCGTCGGCCCGATCGGCGTCAAGTCGCACCTGGCGCCGTTCCTGCCTGGCCACGCGGCCATGGAGCGCAAGGAAGGCGCGGTCTGCGCCGCGCCGTTCGGCAGCGCGAGCATCCTGCCGATCACCTGGATGTACATCCGCATGATGGGCGGCGAAGGCCTCAAGCGTGCCTCGCAGCTGGCGATCCTCAATGCCAACTACATCTCCCGTCGCCTGGAAGAACACTACCCAGTGCTCTACACCGGCAGCAACGGCCTGGTGGCCCACGAGTGCATCCTCGACCTGCGCCCGCTCAAGGACAGCAGCGGCATCAGCGTCGACGACGTCGCCAAGCGCCTGATCGACTTCGGCTTCCACGCCCCGACCATGTCGTTCCCGGTGGCAGGCACCCTGATGATCGAGCCGACCGAAAGCGAATCCAAGGAAGAACTGGACCGTTTCTGCGACGCCATGATCCGCATCCGCGAAGAAATCCGCGCGGTGGAAAACGGCAGCCTGGACAAGGACGACAACCCGCTGAAAAACGCCCCGCACACCGCAGCGGAAATCGTTGGCGAGTGGTCGCACCCCTACAGCCGTGAACAGGCGGTGTACCCCGTGGCCTCGCTGATCGAAGGCAAGTACTGGCCTCCGGTCGGCCGCGTCGACAACGTGTTCGGCGACCGCAACCTGGTGTGCGCCTGCCCGTCGATCGAAAGCTATCAGGACGCCTAAGACGGCATCGCCGTCCATCGCGGGCAAGCCTCGCTCCTACGGTTTCTGCGTATACCTGTAGGAGCGAGGCGGCTGGCGACGAATACCGGCCAGACCGAACCGCAATACCCGCTTCCCCCGTGCGTGCCGATCAACACAATAAGAAACCGGAGAACCAACATGTCCTTGAGCGTGTTCGACCTGTTCAAGATTGGCATCGGCCCCTCCAGCTCCCACACCGTTGGCCCGATGCGCGCGGCCGCGCGCTTCGTCGAAGGCCTGCGGCGCGACGGACTGCTGGGCGCCACCACCTGCGTCAAGGTCGAGCTGTACGGCTCGCTCGGCGCCACCGGCAAGGGCCATGGCAGCGACAAGGCCGTACTCCTGGGCCTGGAAGGTGAACACCCGGATACCGTGAATACCGAAAACATCGCCGCTCGCCTGCAGGAAATACGCAGCAGCGGACGCTTGAACCTGCTCGGCGAACACCTCATCGCGTTCAACGAGAAAGAACACCTGGCCATGATCCGCAAGCCCCTGGCCTACCACCCCAACGGCATGATCTTCCGTGCCTTCGATGCCGCCGGATTGCAGATCCGCAGCCGCGAGTACTACTCGGTGGGCGGCGGCTTCGTGGTCGACGAGGACGCCGCCGGTGCCGACCGCATCGTCGAAGACACCACCAAGCTGACCTTCCCCTTCAAAAGCGCCAAGGACTTGCTCGGTCACTGCACCACCTATGGGCTGTCCATCAGCCAGGTGATGCTGACCAACGAAAGTGCCTGGCGACCGGAAGCGGAAACCCGTGCCGGCCTGCTGAAGATCTGGCAAGTGATGCAGGACTGCGTGGATGCCGGCTGCCGCAACGAAGGGATCCTGCCGGGTGGCCTGAAGGTCAAGCGCCGTGCCGCCGCCCTCCACCGCCAGCTGTGCAAGCACCCCGAGGCGGCCCTGCGCGACGCCTTGTCGGTACTGGACTGGGTCAACCTGTATGCCCTGGCGGTCAACGAAGAAAACGCCAACGGCGGGCGCGTCGTCACCGCGCCCACCAATGGCGCCGCCGGCATCATCCCGGCAGTGCTGCACTACTACATGCGCTTCATCCCCGGCGCCAACGAAGACGGGGTGGTGCGTTTCCTGCTGACCGCCGCCGCCATCGGCATTCTCTACAAGGAAAACGCCTCCATCTCCGGCGCCGAAGTCGGCTGCCAGGGCGAGGTCGGCGTGGCCTGCTCGATGGCGGCCGGGGCCTTGTGCGAAGTGCTCGGCGGTACGGTGCAACAAGTGGAAAACGCCGCCGAGATCGGAATGGAACATAACCTCGGCCTGACCTGCGATCCGATTGGTGGCCTGGTGCAGGTGCCCTGCATCGAGCGCAACGCCATGGGCTCGGTCAAGGCGATCAACGCCGTGCGCATGGCCTTGCGTGGCGACGGGCAACACTTCGTCTCCCTCGACAAGGTGATCCGCACCATGCGCCAGACCGGCGCCGACATGAAAAGCAAATACAAGGAAACCGCCCGCGGCGGTTTGGCCGTCAACATCATCGAGTGCTGATGCATGCACATACGCATCTCACGTTTACCCAGGAGCTGAACATGTCCACCGAAACACTGTTGAAGACCCCGCTGCATTCGCTGCACCTCGAACTCGGCGCGCGCATGGTGCCGTTCGCCGGTTACGACATGCCCGTGCAATACCCGCTGGGCGTGATGAAAGAACACCAGCACACCCGCGAGCAGGCCGGCCTGTTCGACGTCTCGCACATGGGCCAGATCCGCCTGACCGGCGCCAATGCCGCCCAGGCCCTGGAAACCCTGGTGCCGGTGGACATCATCGACCTGCCCGTGGGCATGCAGCGCTACGCCATGTTCACCAATGAAAACGGTGGCATCCTCGACGACCTGATGGTCGCCAACCTGGGCAACGACGAGCTGTTCCTGGTGGTCAACGCCGCCTGCAAGGACCAGGACCTGGCCCATCTGCGCCAGCACATTGGCCAGGCGTGCAGCATCGAGCCGCTGTTCGAGGAGCGCGCCCTGCTCGCCCTGCAAGGCCCGGCGGCCGTCACCGTGCTGGCGCGCCTGGCGCCGGAAGTGGCGAAGATGACCTTCATGCAATTCACCCGCGTGAAGCTGCTGGGCGTGGACTGCTTTGTCAGCCGTTCGGGCTACACCGGCGAAGACGGTTTCGAAATCTCAGTACCGGCGGCTGACGCCGAAACCCTGGCCCGCGCCCTGCTGGCCGAACCGGAAGTGGCCACCATCGGCCTCGGCGCCCGGGATTCGCTGCGCCTGGAAGCCGGCCTGTGCCTGTATGGCCATGACATGAACAGCCAGACCACGCCGATCGAAGCCAGCCTGCTGTGGGCCATCTCCAAGCCACGGCGCGCCGATGGCGCGCGGGCTGGCGGCTTCCCTGGCGCGGAACAGGTGTTCGCCCAACAACTCAATGGCGTGAAGCGCAAACGCGTGGGCCTGCTGCCCCAGGAACGCACACCGGTGCGTGAAGGTGCGGAGATCGTCAACGAAGCGGGCGAGGTGATCGGCAGCGTCTGCAGCGGCGGTTTTGGCCCGACCCTGGGTGGTCCGTTGGCCATGGGTTACATCGATAGCGCTTATGTCGCACTCGATACGCCAGTTTGGGCAATTGTTCGTGGGAAAAAGGTGCCAATGCTTGTAAGCAAAATGCCATTCGTTGCACAACGCTACTATCGTGGTTGATCAACTGTTTCTATAAGTAACGCGGTTGCGTTAAAAGTGCACTAATCTGTAACGCAACCGCCATAAAATAGTGCATATCTTCGATATTGAGCTTGCCTTATAACAGTTGAAAACAATTGAACGACCCTATCGAATAAGCCCAGATGCCTAGTTCCGGAAAACAGCCACCAAGCTGAGGAAAACCGGGGTTTCGCAGGGCTTGTTTTTTCTCCCATAGTTGGCGTAGAGTTTCCCCACTGTGTTTGCATGGGTCGCTTGGAATCGTGACCTGGGCAGTAGCTAACAAGTTTGCTACAACCCGTTCGACGTCTCTTACTTTCCTGCAACCCAGCCCAGTACTCCTTCATGAGAAAGAGACTGTCATTAATTTTTTAGCGTCAAAGGAAATAAGAAATGTCCCAACGTCAGAGCGGTACCGTCAAGTGGTTTAACGACGAGAAAGGTTTTGGTTTTATCACTCCAGAAAGCGGTCCGGATCTGTTCGTGCATTTCCGCGCTATTCAGGGCAACGGCTTCAAGAGCCTGAAAGAAGGCCAGAAAGTGACCTTCATCGCTGTGCAAGGCCAAAAAGGCATGCAGGCTGACGAAGTTCAAGCCGAAGGCTGATCGTCTGTAACGAAAAAGCCCCTGATGCTGACATCAGGGGCTTTTTTGTGCGCGCAATTCCGTAAAATGGCTTCTTTCTTTCGATCGAGAGGCCTGTGATGCCGAAGCACCTGCTAACCCCCCAGGGCGATTTCCCCGCCGCTGGCCTGGGCCGTCGTCTGGCAGCGATGTTCTACGATTTCCTGCTGTGCACCGCACTGCTGATCGTCACGGGCGGCGTCTACAAGTTCATCCAGTTGCAGATCCTCGGTGAAACCCGGATGCGCACCCTGACCGAATCCGGCGCCCTGGACGGCGATCCGCTCTACTCGACCGTCCTGCTGTTCGTGCTGTTCGCCTTCTTCGCCAAGTTCTGGACCCATTCCGGCCAGACCCTGGGCATGCAGGTCTGGGGCATTCGTGTGCAGAACGCCGACGGCAGCCGCATCAGCCTGTGGCAGGCCCTCCTGCGCTTCATGGTCTCGATCGCTTCCTGGCTGTGCGCCGGGCTGGGTTTCATCTGGATCCTGGTAGACAAGCAGAAGCGCAGCTGGCACGACATCTACTCTTCCAGCCAGATCGTGCGCATTCCCAAGCAGAAAAAATAATCCGCCGCACAGAAAAACGCCCCGAATCTCGGGGCGTTTTTCTGTGCGCTTGTCGAAGACGATCAGGCATTGCCCGCCAGCTTCATCCGCGCCGCCTGAGTGAAATCCAGCATGCGCTTGAGCGGGCGAATGGCCTGGGGAATCAGCGCCGGGTCGACGAATATCTCGTTGCTGCCCTCACGCAGGCTCTGCAAGGTGCGCTCCAGGGTGTTCATGGCCATCCACGGGCAGTGGGCGCAGCTGCGGCAAGCCGCGCCGTTGCCGGCCGTTGGCGCCTCGATGAACACCTTGTCCGGGCACAGCTGCTGCATCTTGTAGAAGATGCCGCGGTCGGTCGCCACGATCAGCGTCTTGTTCGGCAAGCGTTGCGCGGCAGCAATCAGCTGGCTGGTGGAACCCACCGCATCGGCCAGCTCGATCACCGAGGTCGGCGACTCAGGGTGGACCAGAATGGCCGCATCGGGATACAGCGCCTTCATGTCCTCCAGTTGCTTGGACTTGAACTCTTCGTGGACGATGCAGGCACCATCCCACAGCAGCATATCGGCACCGGTCTGGCGCTGGATATAGGTGCCCAGGTGCTTGTCCGGCCCCCAGATGATGGTTTCGCCGTTATCCATCAGGCTTTCGACGATTTCCAGGGCGCAACTGGAGGTCACCACCCAGTCAGCACGGGCTTTGACCGCCGCCGACGTGTTGGCATAGACCACCACGGTGCGTTCCGGATGCTGGTCGCAGAACGCCGAGAACTCTTCCACCGGGCACCCCAGGTCGAGGGAGCAGGTGGCTTCCAGGGTAGGCATCAGCACCCGCTTTTCGGGGTTGAGGATCTTCGCCGTCTCGCCCATGAACCTGACACCGGCAACCACCACGGTCTTGGCCGGGTGAGCGTTGCCGAAACGGGCCATTTCCAGGGAGTCGGACACACAGCCGCCGGTCTCTTCGGCCAGGGCCTGAATCACCGGGTCACAGTAGAAGTGAGCCACCAGCACGGCGTCCTGAGCCTTGAGCTCGGCAGCAATCGCGGCACGGTAATGGGCTTCCTCCGCGGCCGTCAGCGGCTTGGGCTGTTTGGCGTCAAGGTGGGCCTGAACCAGAAGGCGTTCGGAAATGTGCGTCATGATCGCAAGACCTGCGGGCGCTTATGCGCGAAAGTCGAGTATACACCCGGCTCCGGACCCGTTGAGGGCACCGCCGGGAGAGTGAGTATTCATCAGGTGGTGCAGCGTTGAAACTGCGCAAGGCTACAGAATATCCCCTTGATGTAAAAGATGATTCTGACCTGTGTCACACGGCTCGCCCCGGCACGGAGCAGGCATCGGTCAAGGGGCACGAAAACCTGCCAATTGCAGCCCCGACGGCGCAAACGGTTCAGTGACGCGCAACGCGCACTTGCACCATTTATGCGCATTGCATGCAGGCGAGTCTCGGCCTGGCGGTGAATCCCCTCGATCGACCAAGCGTTTTTTTACACTTCATAGCAATTTTACCTTTCTGCGCTAACGTCAGTTACAGAAACAGCTAACTGCTGGTTGGTTGCAGCAACACTTGGCGGGCTCTGGTTCAGATGACGGAGAAATGATCCCTGCTGACCGGCCCTTGCGGTTTCCCCCAGCCCAAACAAGGATGCAGTGCATGAACAGTGATTGTGTACAGGTGCTCAGGAGAGTGGCGTGGACATTGATTGTCGCTGGCCTTCCCACAGGGATGGCCATGGCGGCGTCAAATAACTGCGCTGGATTGCAGCCACTGCCGTCGACGGTGGAAGTGGGAGAGGGTCAGCAGACGATAATGCACTCCCCCGTCGCCATTACCCGGTTGGCCGTGGGCGACCCGAAAATTGCCGATGTGTACCTCAATGGGCGAGATTCATACCTGCTGACGGGTATTGCGCCCGGCGCCACCAGCCTGATGGTCTGGACAGCCTGCGACAAGGAACCCCGCCAGAGCATGGTGTTCGTCCAGGGCAAAGGCCCGCATTCAATGGTGAGTTCGCTATTGCCCCCCTCCGAAGATCCGTCTCTGCCCAGCCAAGTGCAGACCGATATCCGCTTTGTCGAAGTCAGCCGCACCAAGCTGAAAGAGGCCGGCACCTCGATCTTCGGCAAGAGCGGTAACTTCCTGTTCAGCTCCCCAGGCACCGCCCCGGTGGGGACGACGGTGACGCCCGGCAATATCGGTGGCGTCAGGCCGAACATACCGCTCAACAACGGCATGTTTAATATCGGCATTGGCGGCGGTAACGTCCTTGGGCTGATCAACGCCCTGGAGGGCAGTGGGTTTGCCTATACCCTGGCGCGTCCGAGCCTGGTGGCACTGAGCGGACAGAGCGCAAGCTTCCTGGCCGGTGGTGAAGTGCCGATCCCGGTCCCCAGTAGCGGCAGCGACAGTATTACCATCCAGTACAAGGAATTCGGTATTCGCCTGACCCTGACCCCCACAATCGTCGGAAATAACCGCATCGCCTTGAAAGTCGCCCCGGAAGTCAGCGAGTTGGACTTCACCAACGGGATTACCGTTAACGATATCTCGGTGCCAGCCCTGGTTGTGCGTCGCACCGACACCAGCATCTCCCTGGCCGACGGCGAGAGTTTCGTGATCAGCGGCCTGATCAGCACCACCAATACCACGGCCGTGAGCAAGTTCCCCGGCCTGGGAGATATTCCGATCCTCGGTGCATTCTTCCGTGATTCTTCGATCAGACGCGAAGAGAAGGAACTGCTGATGATCGTCACCCCGCATCTGGTGCAACCGCTGGCGGTCAACGCCAAGCTGCCAGTATTGCCTGGCGAGCCACTGCGCAACTACGACCCGAACTGGTTCCGTCTGTACTTCCTGGAAAACGGCAACTATGACCAGGCCGCCAGCGGGCTTTCGCAATGACCCAAGGTTCTGACTCGTCGCTTACCGCGCTCAAGCTCAATGGCACCGGACTCGGCAAGTCCGGTGCCGGCCATTCCTCGACAATCGGATTGTTCCAGGAGGGAAAAATGAAAGTAGTCATTGCTGCCTTAGGGCTGCTCATGCTCGGCGGCTGTGCCACGAACGGCGGCGGTGCCTGGTCGAAACAGGCATGCAGCAAGCTGGATTCGGATCAGGAACTGTCGCTGAGCCTGGCCGACGACATGATCGGCGAAGGCAAGCTGCATGCCGGCCTGGCCAATCTGCAACGCCTGCCGGATGACCTGGCACAGGTTCGCATGCGCAAGGCCAAGGTCTATCGCCAGCTCGGCCAAAGCGAGGCCGAACCCCTGTACCGCAGCCTGCTCAGCACCTGCCTGGCCGCCGAAGGCGAGCATGGCCTGGGCCAACTGGCAGCGTCACGCAACGATAACGCTCTGGCCCTGGAACATCTGACGCGAGCGGCACGCCTGTCCCCCACCGACGAGAAAATCCGCAACGATCTGGGGGTGGTCTACCTCAACCAGGGGAATACCAACCAGGCCCGCTTTGAGTTCCTCACGGCCATGGAGCTGAAACAGGACAACCAGCTGGCAACCCTCAACCTGGTGACCTTGCTGATTTATCAAGGCAACTGGAAACAGGCCTCGGACCTGGTCAATCGTGCCGGCCTGAAACCCGAACAAGTCACCAGTGCCAAGGAACGGGCCGAAAAACTCAGGAACGCGACGAAGAAGTCAGCTAAGGATCAGGCAGTCACTGCAACGGATTCGTCGCCATCGAGTGTCAATCAACCAATAACGCAGAGGTAGTGATGAAATACCAAACGCTTAGCTGCCTGGGACTCTTGCTTCTTCCGCTGGTGACCCAGGCTATCGAACCCGGCCCGGCCTCCCTGTCACAACAGTCGACCGAAACCTGGCTGCTGCTGCAGAGTCGTAACCAGGTCAAGTCGCTCATCCCGCAGAACGCCTCGCCCAGCGAACGGGAACTGACCCTGCAGCGCTGGCTGGACAACTACAAACACCCGATCCCCGAGTACTACAAGGAGTACGTAGGTTCGGGTGGGTCAGGTGGTTCGAAGTGACAGCAAGTCACGATGGCGTTCAGTTCAGAGGGGGCAATGCCATCCATACCGATGGCCCTTGCCCCTCCCCTCTTTCATAACTTCCCGAATACTTTGAAGACGCCGATGATCGCCGGTCCTATGGCTACCAGAAAGAAGCTTGGCCACAGGCAGAAGATCAGCGGAAACACCAGCTTGGTGCCGATTTTCGCGGCTTTCTCTTCGGCCTGCTGGGTGCGCCGGTCACGAAACTCCTCGGCATAGACACGCAGGGTCGTCCCCACGCTGGTCCCGAAGCGAATGCTCTGCGCCAGCAGACTCACCAACCCGCGAATGTCTTCCAGCCCAGTACGCTCGGCCAGATGCTTGAGCGCTTCGGTACTGGGAATCCCGGCCCGGATCTCGGAGTTGACCAGTGCCAGCTCCATGGCCAGCTCAGGCTGGCTGACCGCTATCTCTTCCGATACCCGCTCGATCGCCTGGGGCAAGGCAAGGCCTGACTCCACGCAGACCACCATCAAGTCCAGCGCATCCGGAAAGGCGACGAGCAAACGGGTCATCCGCGCGTTCCTGCGGCTGTCGACATAGATGGCCGGTACCAGCCAGCCTACCCCCAACGCCAGGATCACCAGCCCCGTCCCCAGAAGCAGCGATACCTTCGGTATCAGCGGCAGCGCCAGGACCGCCAGCGCCACCAATGCCAACGGTGTCAGCAGGCGCACCGCCCAGTACATCTGGACAGCGGCCGGGGAGCGAAAGCCCGCATGGATCAGTAAGGTCCGGGTCGCCGAGGCTTGCTCCTGTTCACCGGAGGCAAAACGCTGGCCGACCTGCTCCAGCATCAATTGCAGGTTGCTCGGCGCGCCCTGCTGCCGGTGACCATCGCCGCCATGACCGCGCTTGATCAGCAGAAGACGGCGGTGCACCGGGTCCTGCAACCCCTGCACCAGCAATATCAGGGTCGCCACGGCCAGCACCACGCTCAGGCCGATGGCACCGGCGAACAGCAGGCGCGCCAGTTGCTCGCTACCGACCACACTTTTGATCAGACTCAGCAGATACTCCATGACCTCACCCCCTACGAGTGATTGTGCTCACACCTGGATCCGGATGATCTTGCGTATCCAGAAGATTCCCACCAGCATCGCCACAAACGCGCCAAGCACCATCTTCTGCCCCAGTGGCTCATTGATGAGCAGAGGCAGATAGGTCGGGCTCGAAAGCACAATCCCCGCCGCCAGTACAAAAGGCATCGCCACCAGGATCCAGCCCGACATGCGCCCTTCGGCCGAGAGCGTCTTGACCTTGCGCTGAAAGCGAAAGCGGCCGCGAATCAGGCTACTCAAACGATCCAGTACCTCGGTCAGGTTGCCGCCCGTCTCGCGATGGATCAGCACAGTGGTCACCAGCATCATCACGGTCATGCTCGGCATGCGTTCCAGCAGGCCAAGCATGGCCCGACGCACATCGTTGCCGTAGTTGATGTCGGCAAAGGTCAGGCCGAATTCGTGGGCAACCGGCCCCTTGTGCTCGTCGGCCACCAACTGCAGGGTTTCGTTGAACGGATGTCCGGCACGCAGCGCCCGGCATATGGCATCCAGCGCATCCGGCAATTGCTCCTCGAACAGGGCAAAGCGTTTGTTGCGGTCCCGGGAGATTTTCAACACCGGCAGCCAGAAGGCCATAGCAGCAGCCGGGAGCGCCGCCCACCACAGCTGCGTGAACAGCCACGTCCCCATGCCAGCCACCATCATCAGGACCAGGCTGAGCATCAGCACCCGATAGGCGCGGTACTCATGCCCGGCCTGCTCGATCATCTGCGCCAGGGCTTCCATCGCCGGCAACTGCTCCAGACGCGCCTCCAGCGGGGACAGGCGACGCAGGTATTTCTGGCGCAGTACCGACTGCATGTTCTCCAGGTTACTGGCCCGTTCCAGCAGGTCGAGGCGACTGCGGATACGCTTGCGCACCTTGCCGGCCTCGCCGAACACCGGCACCGCCACGCTCTGGCTGAGCAGGAATATGGCGGTGAACACCATGCCGAGAAACGCCAGGATGAACTCGCTGGGGATCTGATGCATGACTAGCCCTCCATCCAGTCTGGCCGGAACAGGCTGAGCGGCAGCTCGATGCCCCGTTTGGCCAGCACATCGCGAAACGCCGGAACCATGCCGGTGGGGCGGAATTCGCCCAGGACCTCGCCTTTCTCGCCCAGACCACTGCGCACGAAAGAGAAGATCTCGGTCATGGTGATGATTTCCCCTTCCATGCCGTTGATTTCCTGCACGCTGACCAGCCGCCGCGTGCCGTCCTCCTGCCGCTCCAACTGGATGACCACACCGATGGCCGAAGCGATCTGCTGACGCAAGGCCTTGATCGGAAAGGTCGCCCCCGTCATCGACACCATGTTCTCGATCCGTCCCAGGGCATCGCGGGCGGTGTTGGCGTGGATGGTGGTCAGCGAGCCGTCGTGGCCGGTATTCATCGCCGTCAACATGTCCAGCGCCTCGGCGCCACGCACCTCACCGATGACGATGCGGTCCGGGCGCATACGCAGGCTGTTGCGCACCAGCTCCCGCTGACCCACCTCGCCACGGCCCTCGATGTTCGACGGACGGGTTTCCAGGCGTACCACATGGGGCTGCTGCAGTTGCAGCTCGGCCGAGTCTTCGATGGTCACGATCCGCTCGTTGTGCGGAATGAAACTGGACAATACGTTAAGCATGGTGGTCTTGCCGCTGCCGGTCCCTCCAGAGATCAGGACATTCAGCCGGCCGCGGACGATGCCCTTGAGCATCAGGGCGATGCCCGGGGTCAGGGTGCCCATCTGCACCAGGCTCTCGGTGTTGAGCAAGTCCACGGCGAAGCGGCGGATCGACATGCTCGGCCCGTCGATGGCCAGCGGTGGAATGATGGCGTTGACCCGCGAACCGTCCTTCAGGCGAGCGTCCACCAGCGGCGAGGACTCATCGATGCGCCGCCCCAGGCTGGAAACGATGCGATCGATGATATTCAGCAGGTGCTGGTCGTCGCGAAAACGCACATCCGTTCTTTGCAGCTTGCCGAAGCGCTCGACGTACACCGAGGCATGACCGTTGACCAGGATGTCGGACACACTCGCATCGTTCAGCAGCGGCTCCAAAGGTCCGAGGCCAAGCACCTCGTCGGCGATCTGCTTGAGGATCAACTGACGGCTGCTGGAATTGACCGGCGCCGAATGCTCGTCGAGCAGGCGCTGGCAAATGTCGCGGATCTGCCGCCCGGCTTCGGCCGGCTCCAGGGAATCAAGGAGCGACAGGTCCATGACCTTGAGCAACTGCTGGTAGATCTTTTCCCGCCACTCGGCCTCCATCGGGCCAAGCTTGGTCCTGGTTTCATAGAGCAGGTCCGGCACACTGGCCTCCCAGGCCATGAGCACGCTGGCGCACTCTTTGCCGTCGAGGGACGCGTCCTGCGTTTCTGCCGGTGCCTGTTTACCGGGTTGCTGACGCAGGCGATTACGAAAGTCGCTGAGCATGGCCTAGCCTCCGAACAGACGATTGAAGGTACGTTTGAACAAACTCTTCTCGGCGACCTCGATTCCGATCAGGTTCTGGGTCAGCTCACGCAGGGCCAGGGTCACCCCCGAACGTGACGCATGCAGCTCAAGCGGCACACCGGTGTTCTGACTCTCGCTGACCACCGCATAGTCATTGGGCACGGCTTGCAGGGTCGTGCAGCGCAGGGCATCGGAAATATCCTTGAGGCTCACTGGCGAGGCCTTGTTGTAGCGGTTGACCACCACCTGTATCCGGTTGCTCTGCACATTCAGGTCGTCGCGCAGGATGCGGGTCAGGCGGGTACCGTCCTTCAGGTGGCTCAGGCTCTGCTGCAGCACGACGTAGATGCGATCGGCCTGTTCGAGCGTGACGCCGGTGAGGTGATCGATCTGTCGTGGCAGATCCACCACGACCCAGTCGTAGGTCCCACGGGCCAGGCGCAACAGTTTTTCCAGCTGATCCAGGTGCACATCCTGCGTCAGGCACAGCTCCCCGGTACGCCCGCCCAGCACATGCAGGGTCGGGCTGAAGTGGTTGCAATAGCCACGCAAGGCGATGCTGTCCAGGGACTCGACCTGCTTCAGTACATCCACATGGCTGTGGGTAGGCACCACATCCAGGCAATGCGCCACGCTGCCGAACTGCAGGTCCAGGTCCAGCAGCAGGGTCCTGCCACCGCGGATGGAGAGCTGATGCGCCAGGTTGCAAGCCAGCATCGAGGCTCCCGAACCGCCTTTGGCGTTCATCACCGCAATCAGCTTGCCACCGGTCCCCTGCTCCGCATTGGCCTCCATGAGCATACGGCCGATGGCCGCCTGCAACTCTTCTGCCGCTACCGGCTCGGGAAGAAAGTCCCGGGCGCCGGCCTGCATCGCCAGGCGCATGCCCTCGCGCTCATCCAGCGGGCCGCAGACCAATAGCGGTGGGCGCTCCTTGAGTGGGTGCTGCAACAAGGCCGCCAGCTCTTCGCGCCACAGATGGCTGACGCGCAACAGCAGGAAGTCGGGCATCTGCTCCAGCCCATACAGCGGATCGGTATGACCGTTGCTCACCAGGCGAGTGGTTACCTGCAAGTTCGGCAACCCTTGGCTCAACGCTTTCAGATGATTCAAGGTGGTCACGTCGCGCCCACTGATCAGCAGGCGTTTGCCTTGCTTTTCAGTAGCGGCAGCGACGGGCGCTTCTCGGGTACTCAACATGGCGTGATCTCCGGTGTGACTGCTGCCTGGGGCTGCCGACCGAGGCTTTCACGTGGCACGGTCGACCTGAATACCGGTAGGACAAACACCCCGTTGAACCCAGGAATCAGCAGATTGAAACTGAAATTGGATACCTGTAGCTGGACATAACGAATGGCGACAAAGCCGTTGGTACCGGTCAGATCGTTGGGGCTGGCGACGACCGCGCCGTTGGCGTCCAGATAAACCAGGTTCAGGTTGGCGGTCGTCAGGTTATTGAGCAGGCTGCTCGGACCGCCGTTGGTCGAAGCGTTGAACATCGCCCGACGCAAGATCACCGGATCTTGGATATCGCACACTGCCGCCAGACGCGCACCGCGGCGCACGGTTTCATTCAGGGCATTGACCGTGAAGTACAGCCGGCCCATTTCCAGCACACCGAACAGCACGGTGAACAGCACCAGGCTGGTGATCGCGAACTCGACGGTGTACAGCCCACGCATACCTTTGACGTTCATCACAAGGCCCTCATGACGACAGTGGAAGTCAAGGCCAGGCCCAGCGGTACGTTGCTGCCGTACAAGGCGGGCAAGGCACTGCCGATCACCGGCACATAGGTGTAGGTAATGCTGACCTGGATATGCTCGGCACCCACCGCGGTGACCGTGACATTCGCCGGCGTCAGCCCCGACACCGCCGCCGGGTAGCCATTGGGATTGGCGGGCACGCCATAGACAGCGATGTTCTTGGCCTGGGTCTGCAGCGTACCGCTCAGCTCGAGCTTGCCGAGGGTGGAGTTCCACGCCTTGTCAGCGACATAACGCCCGGCGTCGCGACTGGCCTGCATCAGGCTGTTGTACTGGAACAACATGCGGCCGAACTCAGCGAAGGTCAGCATCAGCAACAGCAGCAGCGGCAGCGTCAACACCAGCTCCACCATCGCCAATCCGCTCTGGTTGCGCGGCGACCTGAATCCTCTGCGTCCCATAAAACCTCCTAAGAGTCGGTACTTGGCGTCTGGCTGTTATCGATATAGGTCTTGTACAGCTGGATGATCTGCGGCCCGGTGGTATTGGCCGGGTTGGGACCTGGCACGTTGTCGCCTTCGCACACCTTCTCGAACTGACCGAATATCTGCGCCTCATTGCCCTTTTGCGACGCCGGTTGCAGGACGAAGTAGCAGGCGAAACCCAGCACCGGTATCGAGGACGACCCATCGTTCTTGCCCGAGCAATCACCGATCACGATCTTGATGATCCGCCGTTCGAACGCCCCGCCGTTCTGGCAGCCACCGCCGCCACCGGCAACGCAGTTGGCGGACTCCTGCACCCAGTTGTTGTAGTCGTACAAGGCGCTGCCGCCCGCGGACAAATTGCCGCTGCTCGAGGTAACCGCCTGACTGTTGTACTGAATCTGCTTGAGCGTATCGTCGTAAGTGAACGACTTGGAGTTGGTCGTGATCACCAGGTCCGGAGGATAGTTCGCCGCGCTGAGGCCGCCGGAATACTGGTTGAAGCGCGTATTGAGCCCCTGCGAGGCAGGCCCGACAGTGTTCCCCGGTTTGGTCTGGACATTCGAACCGACGCTGTTGCACTGCTTGATCCCGCCAGCCAGCCCCTGCCTGATCGTACTGCCGCCCGAGCCGAAATCGAGCAGTTGGAAGTTGCCGGGGCCAATCGGCGAGCTGTTGCCCGCGGCAGTTTTCAACACCTGCGCATCGCCGAACTGGAACCCCCAGAACATCCCGGTGGCCGGGTTGTTTTTTGTTGGATCGCCGCACACCATCAGCGGCGTGAGGTCACAAGGGCTGGCAGGGCTTGGCCCGGCGGTAGCGACCGCGCTCACAAACTTGTTACCGACACCATTGCCCAGGGTCTGAAAGACGCCCCAGAAGAATCCGGCCAGGGAATAGTTCGTGACCGTCACCCGCACATAGCTCGCATTGGCCGGCCCCGGGAAAGAGAAAGGTCCATAGACAGTGGACGCCAATTCCACCGTGGCAAAACCGCCGACATTGTTGCCGATGGCGGTGGCCAGCTCCTGATTGCCGCTGGCACTGGCATTCAGGGTCAGGGTATTGAGCGCGGCGGTCTGCGCCAGGGTCGCGGCCCCTGTCGTGCCCATTACCGTGCTGAGGGTCTTGGCACCGCTCAGCGCCGCGGCATCCACCGCATTTTGCAGGCGGGACTTGTTCACCAGCATATGGCCGCCATCCAGCGCCAGGGCCCCCATCAGCAGCATCGAGGCCAGGGCTATCACGACCAGGACGAGCATGGCTCCACGCTGTTGCCGTGGAAATGCACTCAATGGCTGTTGGATACGCGCGCTCATCATCAAGCCCTCATCGTTGGTTTATGTCGTACCCGATCATTTACAGCTGGGACTTCACAACGTTGACCTCGATCCCACGAATCACCGTGATCCCGCTGTCGCCGCTGGCACGACGCCGGACAATCGGCCGAACCACGGGAGGGGCAGGTACTTCCTGGATCATCGCGACCGGCTCGACCATCGCCGGTTGCTTCTGGTTGTCCAGCGGATTGCGCAGGGCCAGTTGCAGCTTGCCAGCCGCCATCCCCTTGACCAATTCCTCGGCCTGCAGGGGGGTCATTTCCAGGGTCACGGCACGCACAACCACCGGTTGGGTCTTGTCGGTACTGGCCGTCTGGTCCACTGCCAGCACCCGCAGGTCTTCCAGGATGGTCTTGGATTCGGCGTCGCCGGTATTGCCGGTCTGCCGGGTAGCCAGCACATCGACCCGGTTACCTGGCAACAGGAACCCACCCACGCCGACCACGTCGTCCACCCGGACCGAGATCGCACGCTTGGTAGGCTCGATCAGCGACGCCAGGGTGCTGCCGCCCAAGTGTTCGGCCAGACGCGCACCGCGCAGGATGTCGCCGCGCAACATGGAGAAGGTGGCGATCTTGCCCACGACCTTCTCGGTCGCGTCGAAAGCATCCTCGGGCACTGTCTCCTTGGGCATACGGACCAGCGCGACCTGCTGTGGCTCGACCATTTGCCCGAAAGCGATTTCCACGGTCGCCACCACCACGTTCTGCTGGTTATCGTCGGGGGTGGCATTGAGCCTTGCATTGAGCCAACTGTTGGCCATCCATGCCGCGCCCAGGCCCAGAACCACGGACAGGGTCACCAGAGTGAAAGTACGAGAACTCATGTCGAAATCTCCTTACTCAAAGAAAGTCGAGCTGGACGAAGTAGCTGTGCCATGCCCACTCCAGTTCCAGGGTTGACAGGGGTCCGCTGGCGCCCACATAACGCTGGCGATCGAGCGCCATGCTCAAGAGATCCCGTGGGTGGCAAGGCACCAGCGGCATGTTTTCAACGCCATAGAGTTCATCCAGGACGTAGCGCAACAGCAGCGGGTCGTATTGGATGTTCAGGCGCTCTGTCTCTTGAATCCAGATACGTTCGTACTCCTCGGGCTTGAGGTAGCCGAACTGCAGCTTGTAGCCAATCCGCCGCAGGAACGCCTCGTCGGCCAGTTCCAACGGGTTCAGGTTGGTGGAAAACACCAGGATCAGGTCGAACGGCAACTCGCAGTGCCGCCCGCCGCCGAGGTTGAGGAAATCGCGTTTCTCCTCCATCGGTACGATCCAGCGATTGAGCAATTCCGCGGGCGCCATGCGCTGGCGCCCCATGTCGTCGATGACGAACAGGCCATTGCTGGCCTTGAGCTGCAACGGTGCCTGGTATTGGCGAGTGAAGGGGTCGTAGCGGATATCCAGCTGTTCCATGGTCAGCTCGCCGCCGGTGATGACGATCGGCCGTTCGCAGCACAGGAGCCGGCGGTCGATCCCTTCATTGAGCATCAGGCTGTACTGCGGATCGCCGACATCCAGGCGCCGGTGTACCTGGGGGTCGTAGATCTCGATCACCGCATCGTTGATCGCAATCGCATGGGGCACCCAGACGGACTCGGAAAACAGCCGGATCAAGCGACTGCTGACATAGGTCTTGCCCGTCCCCGCCGGCCCGTAAATCATGATGGCGCGCCCGGAATTCAGGGCCACGCCCAACTGATCGAGCATGTTCTGCGCCAGCACCATGGAGCCGAAGGAAGCCTGCATGTCCCGGGCGCTGATACGGCCATGGTGAATGGTCTGTACCTTGAGCAGCGAGCGATAGGCGCTCACCGGAAAGGGCGCCGCGCCGATATAACCACTGCGCGACAAGGCATCGCGGGCAGCATTGCGGCCGCGCTCGGTCAGCCCGTAGCGCAAGCCCTGGCCACCGGCTTGGCCGAGGATCTCGACCCGGTGATCCTGACGCAGGAAGGTCAGGACTTCTTCAATCACTGCTCCCGTCAGCGCCAGGCGCTCTACCAGTCGGGGCATGTCCAGTACACCCGCATCGTGCAAATGCTTGCAGACCAGGTCTCCCAGGAAATTGTCGGCCAGCCCGGTCTCAAGGATCGTGCGTGGCTGTGGAGCCAGTCGCTGCACTGCTTCCCGGTCATTGCCGGTCGGACGGCTGTTACTGATGGCGTACATAATGTTCTCCTGAGCTACTGGCCAAGGGGCAACCAGAGAAAGCTGGCCAATGTGCCGAGCAGGATCGCAACCGAATAGGGAAAGGGTTTGCCGGCCACTTCATCGTCCGCCGGCGAAAAATAGGCCCTGGCTCTCAAAATCTGCCAGTAGCGCCCCATGGTCTGTTGAACTTGACCACGTACCAACACAATCAGTACCCCGCACGCACCGCCGGCGATCAGGCTGAAAAACGCAGCCCAGAGGGCGTGCTGCGGAGTGAGAAAAGTGCCAACCATGGCCATGAGCTTGACGTCGCCGGCCGCCATCCCGCCAAAGGCGTACAGGGGGAGAAAAACGGCGAAACCGATCAACATGCCCAGCAGTCCATAACCAAACCCGATGACGCCTGAGGAGTAGACCTGGCCGGCAATCCCCAGTCCCAGCCCCAACAGCACCAAGAGGTTGGGAATACGGTGGCGACGAAGATCGCTCACCACCGCAATCCCCAGCAGTCCCAGCATCAATGCAACAACGAATAATTGCTCTTTGCCCATGACTGCAGCCCTCGGTGGAAGTTGGCGTTAGCAGACTTGCCCCTGGACAGCGCATCCCAGGCTGGTGATGGCAGTGGCCACGTTGCCGCCCAGGGTGATAAATGCAGCAACAGCGCCCAAAGTGATCAGGCCGCCGGCCACTGCATATTCCACAATGGTCAGGCCGTCTTCGTCTTTGGCGAACTTGATGATCGAAGTCTTGATCGTTTGCAGATTCATTTTCCCACCTCACTCAAGTGTTTTTATGTAAGAGCAGCACTGTCGTACTGCCTGGTTGAACATTAGTCAGGGAAGCATTGGAAGGGTTAGGAGATTTTTGCTGATCGTTAGGACTTTATTGCTGTTGTTGAAAGATGCAAAAAAGCACCAGGAACAACACAAGGAACAGATGATTTATCTAAGGAAGGAATAATTGAAGAGTCGCCTTGAAACAATCTCGCCGTCGATGCAAGACCGGCCTGAGCACTGGCCGACAAAGACAAAAGCCCCGACCATATTCGCTGCACCCAAACCATAGTGCGAAACGAAGTAAACCGGGGCTTCCATATCAGGATTTGATCTTCACGCGAGCAATACAGCGACGATACTCCTGAAGCTGGAAAGAGAATTTGCAGGCTGCGGCAGAGCGATGGAGCGGTGCTCGGCCAAAGGTCACTTTGACGATTTGAACTCGCTCGATAGCAAGACGGGAGCCATCCGTCATCTACTGTGCGCTGACTGCACATACCGATTGAGAAGGCTCCATCCTGTCCAGGCGGGTGCAGACAGAACAACGGCGGAAACACACATGCACCACAGGTACGGCCTCAGCCCGAGAGAAACCGCTCGTCGCAGCCAGACCCGAGAAGTCTGGCCGCGTACGAGCGACAAGCAGCTCCAGCCCAGGGCCGAGGATCCGGCACAACGGCTGTCGTCAGCACACCTGGCCCTGAACGGCACAACCCAGGCTGGTAATGGCGGTGGCCACGTTGCCCCCCAGAGTCACGAACGCGGCAACGGCGCCCAGGGTGATCAGGCCTCCGGCCACGGCGTATTCCACGATGGTCAGACCCTCTTCGTCCTTGATGAATGCCAGCACCGAGGTTTTGATTGTTTGCAGATTCATCTTGTTCACCTCATATAAGAAAAGTTGCTTTAAGGCGATCAGTATTTGTGCCGCCTGACTGAATCCTAGTCAGGGGCTAACACAAAGAGTTAGGAGTTTATTGTCGGTTTCTAGGACTTTTTTGCGCCCCTTGGCAAGACAGCAAAGAAACTCCAGTGAAACTAAACCTGGCAGATGGAATTTTTCAGAAAGGGAACTGTTCTCATATAACACTAAATTGATTCAGCTGTGCCCAGTACTGCAAGAAAAGGCGATCGCAACAGCAAGGAGCTGCCTGTGACTCTTATCTCGCTGTCAGACATAGAAGGTAATCAAGAAAATCCATGAAGCGTTATCAGAACTTGATCCTTTGCCCGCAAAGCCCAGTGGCGATACTGACAGCCCAGGAAGTGACAGCGAGACACCAGGAAGGAATAAGGAAATGAAACCTGAGTCGGCCCAAAAACCCTTTCTTTTATGGTTCGACCTCACGCGCGACCGGTCCTCTGAAGAACTGATCGCGCTGTTTCGCCCAACCTGCGATTGCCGGGTGTCGACAGATGCGTCCCTGCCCGAAAAGGACACCCATCCTCTACCGGACATGATCTGCATGCACTATGACCGCCCGGACATGCCGGGGCTCAATCTGTTGCTGGAGATCAAACACAAGATTCCCTCCATTCCCATCGCCATGTTCACGGTGCAACACTCCGAAGAACTCGCCGTCTGGGCCATGCGCTCGCGTGTCTGGGAATACATGGTGCTCCCTCTCTCGAGTGCCGAGATCCGGCGCTTCCTGCATGCGCTGAAGCAACTCTACGAACTGCGCCACAGCAGCGGCCCCGGCAACAAGACGCTACAGATCGAACACGGCCCGTCCCTGCCGGACAGCATCCGACTGACCGTAGAGCACCAGAAACATCAGGCACTCAGCGATGTGCTGCTGTACATCGAGCAGAATTTTCGTGAAAGCATCGACCAGAAAGAGCTGGCTAAGCGTTGCGGCATGACCACGTTTCGCTTCAGCCGGCTGTTCAAGGAGGTCCATGGCCTGGGATTCATGGACTACATCCTGAGCAAACGCATGGATTGCGCCAAGAATCTGCTCGACAACAGCCAGATGCCCATCACCAGCATCGGCTATGAGGTCGGCTTCAAGGACCCGTCCTACTTTGCCCGCGCCTTCAAGCAATTCGCGGGCGCCAGCCCCAGCGAATACCGACAACGCCGAAGAATCCCGGAACGGGTAAAAAAAGAAGAGGTGGAACTGGAGCAAACGCTGTCACAGGTGATCGACAGCCTGCCGCTGCGTATCGAAGGTCGGTGAACAGGCCAATCCAGTGCGCCATTACATTTTCTGCAGGCAAAAAAAAACCCGAAAATCCTCACTTTCGTGGGCCTTTCGGATTTTAAATACTGCTAGAAAATGGTGGGTCGTGTGGGATTCGAACCTACGACCAATTGGTTAAAAGACAATTGGGCTTCAGGTCGCTCCAAGCCCCGTGGAATAGGTTTTGTCCCAAAGGTATATGGCTTAGCAGCCTCTGATACCCCCCAACATTAGAGGCTTTAAAAATGAAAATCACATCGCTCGTTTCCACCAAAAGGCGGCGTAGGCAAGAAACCCTGCGACTGAGGACTGAGGCCCTCCCCCTGCTGCAACTGAACAGGGCATCTGGATGGAGCCCCTCTGGAAATGCCGTCGCTGCCGATGGAAGTGTTCACGCGGACCTGATCAATAAACCACACCCAAAAGATCACAACCGTTCCGACAAGGCTTGTCCCAACTGCAGCTGCAAATCCTTCACTCAGCAGTAGTAGCCGAAATGATGGACAAACAGAAAATCCTCAGCAACGTAACCACGCTGATGGCCTTGGCCAAATCGAGTGACGCATCTGCCAACGAGGTTGAGACTACCCCTGCGTCAGGCCCGAATGGTTGGGTTGATGAAATACCCGGCAACACTGACCAGGCGTTTGCCTGCTCCTCCTCCGGGCTATGGACGGCGGCGCCTGCCCATCAGCACCACCGAGCCCCTCAGGTAAGACCGCGGGAGCTCGATATCCGCCTCGGTGCCGAGGTCTGTAGAGACGCTGGAGGTTCGGCCGTGGCCATCATGTGGCTCTCCCATAGTGAACTTGAACAAAATCAAGTAAGCATAAAGTTATCGGAAAAACACAAGCATGTGTCGCAATTAACAGCCGAGCAAACTACTCATATAAAAAAGTCACACCAATAATAGACTGCACCTTACCGGCCGTAACCTGCCCACTGGTACGTACATAGCTGGCGGTTAACCCAAGGTTGACTGGCAACGTATCGACAAAGCCTAGGGATACCGTGTTGTTTGCAGCCAGAACGCTACCATTATGAGAAACCTGCACACCAACACCTTGAGCTGCCGAAACAGAAGCAGAGTTAGTAAATACAGTATTAGCAGCGTCAGCCGTCGTACCAGACAAATAATACGCCAACCTTTGACTCTTCGCGCAGTGCACGGTCACAGGGATATTCGTCGTCCCGGGATAATCCGGCAGCGACACTATCACATCACGTGCGGAAACATCGCAACCACCGGTCGGCACAACAACATCATTACTTGAATATATAAACCATTTATATGCGTGTGACTCACCATGATTATTTTTTTGACGGAGAATCAGCGTCGCAATTAGAGTTTTAGAAGCAATCGCCACTCCTTCGGCAGAGCTGACCGGCGTCAAATAAAGAACGACTGGCCATTTCTGATACGCAAAGCTTTCATAGCGGATCGGCGAGGTTTCTCCAGTAGTAGGAAACGGATATGAAGCACCATTATATCTTACAGTGCCTGAGAAGTTTGAAAGAAGACCGCCATAGGCCGATCCGGCTTCCAGGGAAACAATATCGATATAGGAACCCGGGACTTCGTTATGACATTCAATATTCTTAGAGAGATCGACCACAAGATTCTGCCCAACCTCTACTTTCGGCGCCAACGGAATATAGACGTCTGCACTTCCTCCGTATCGTTTAATCTCTGTCCCGCTTGAGGTCTTACACGTAAACGACCAAGCATTAATCGACCACCCTATAAGCCAAAGTGTAGCGATCAGGATTATCTTTTTTTTCATCAACATACTTTCTCCAGACTCAGAAATAAGTGTAGGCAATATTAATTACAGCCTTAATATTTCCCTGGGTGGTCTGACCGTTCACTGTTAATACCCTGACCTGCAACGGAAAGCGGGCGGACTGCGTCGAGTCGTTCACCTGTACTGTTTTGCTTGTACCGTTATTCAACAACGTCCCGCCATCGTCCTGTAACTCCAACTGAATATTGCCCGCAGTCCCCTGGTTCTTGTAATAACCGGTACTGTCCGTGATGCCGCTGAAAGTGGCCCTGATCCTGCTGGTACCCACCGGGCAGTTGCTCAAATCAAAAGACACGCTGCGCCAGGCCGAGGTGGAGCCCGGTCGAGCCAGGCTAAAGGTGTAAAGATCACCAAAGTCGACGGTCTCGTTGGTGGTGGAAACCGTACACGGCTTCGCCACCACGCTGCCGTTGACAGTAATAGTGACATCGGCTGCTTGTAACACGGTGGAGGCCATGGCCAGGAGCCCGGCCACCCACCACTTTGCAGGGGTCCGCTTCATATCAGCCTCCGGTTACTGGAACTCAAGAGTGAATGTCCCTGTTGCGTTGACGTGCCCAGCGGTGACTGGCACCCGAGTAGCCATCAGCCGGGCGTAGAAATCCAATACGTTGGTTTGGCCGGGCTTCAGCGATGTCCAGGAAAGCGTTGACGACGCAGCATTGAGCGGCAGTGCGGTCTGAGTACTGTCCAATACCTGTATGCCCATTCCTGATGCGTGCGAGCTACCGCCATCCAGCTTCAGGAGATTGGTATTGTCGCTATCTGCCGCCCCGCCAAACCCGACTTTCACCGCGGTGGTCGCTGCGCCACAAGGTGAAAGCACGATACGAAAAGCCACCACTGGAGAAGTTGCTCCAACGGCATGGAATTGCTTTGTCGCGTTGTTCAACAAGTCGACACTGAAATCTTTCGATACCGTCGCTACGGCGCAAGCGTTATCCCGGACCTGTCCGGTGATAGTCAGCTTGCTGCCGTCTGCCAGGGTGTGGCCTGCGACAAGTAGCAGTGTGAGTCCTGAAAGAACGGAGTGTTTTGTCATCATGGTTCGTTCCTCAGAGGCAGGCTGCCGTCAGTTCGCTCAATGCCTGCTTCTGGCTTTCCTCTGGCAAATGATAATCGGCGACACAGGTAGTGCCCGTGGTGTCTCCCCACTTCACACGGACCTGCCCCGCCAGCGGCATACCGCTCAGATAGACTTGCCCGTTATCGGCAACGATACTGCTCTGGTTGCTGTCGCCAGTTACCGTGGCACCGAACGGGACGGGCTCACCGTTTCTGGTCAGCGTCATGATAATTTTCATCCCCATCCGCGCCTTGAACTCGGCCCGCACAATAGCGCCGTGGGAAGGAATAACGCTCACTACGGCATCATCCAAATCCACGTTGTCCGCCAACGTATTGGCATTCAGTGCTATTCGGTTTTCCCGATACTCCGTGGCGTAAGGCTGGACCGCATAACCGCGCCAGTCAGTGTGTACACCGGTCTGGTTTTCCACTTTCACGTTCTTCGCACCAGGGGCCTTGATCAATACGGTCGTATCGTTCAACGGCTGGCTGAAAGTCACCCCGTCAGCGTGGGCCAATACTCCCCCGCTCAAACCGTAATACAACTGGTCATACCCATCGCCGAGACTGTAACTGACATTCGCGTTGCCATAGCCCCCGCGGTAACTCATCTCCGTATAACCATTGTCACCACTACCGCCGTTCCCGCCGCCGGCATAGCCACTCTGCACGCTGTAGCTGAGGTTGTTATCCTCCAGGAGCGTGCCGGACACCCCGGCCAGATTGGTCATCCGCCCTTTCAGATCATGCGACATGTTGTAATTGGCATTCGTATGACGCCAGGCAGAGCGGCTATCGGAACGCATCCAGTGGCTGAATGGAATATTCACGTTTATCGCCAACATCTGATCGCGCCCGCTTTGCCAGGCGTTTTGGGTCAGGCTGTAGTTCACCGTCCAGCTAATATCACCAACCGTAGTGTTCAACCCGGCCTGTAGCTGCTGATCCGTCTTGTTAGTACCCCAATAGGTCTGGTGACTGCCACTCAAATAAAACGAGGACTTATTTCCTATCTGTTGAGTGATACTGGCTTGAACCTTGCCACGCTTGTTGTAAGCGAGGTTGTAGTAATCAGTAAGTTTCGGTTTAGTCTGGATTACCCCCGGCTCTATCTCCAGGTTATAACCGCTCATCCGTCTATAAGTGGTATCTGTTAGGTTGTAGTAACCCTTTGTGGAATAGCGATAACCCACCAAGCGAATGTTGGTACCTATATCAAGTGACTTATTATAAAGAAATCGCACTGATTGCCCCCGATACTCACTTTCATCGGGCAGTGTTGCATCTGCTTGGGTTATGTCCAGCGAAATGGCGCCCAGGCCAGCCATGTTCTTGCCTACACCAAGATTGAATGCGTGGTAACGGTCCGTCAGTTGCGTACCGCCATACAATGTCCAACCGTCCGATAGACCATGTAACACAGAGCTTTGCAAGAGTTTTGGCTTTTCTTGCCCCTCAACTCCGCTGCGGTATTCACCCGCACTCAAAGAGTAGCGTGTATAGCCTTCTCGTTGCAGGAGCGGGACAGAAGAATAAGGTACGGTAAAGACCTGCGCGCTACCATTGGCCTCCTTAATGGTGACCTCCAGATCTCCACTACTTCCTACCGCATAGAGGTCACTAATTGTAAAAGGCCCAGGTGGAACCGTGTTTTGGTAAACCTCATAGCCGTTCTGTTTGATAGACACTTGTGCTGTGCCGTGCGCAATTCCGCGGATCACCGGCGCAAAACCTTTCTGGCTGTCTGGCAGCATGTTTTCATCAGACGCCAACTGCACACCACGGAAGTTGATACCCTCGAAAACGTCACCGCTGGTATAACGATCCCCTAGCGTTAGCCGCGAGCGGAAGGGTATAATGTCACGCTCAAGCCAGCTATTAATGTGCTGCCATTTATTTTCATAAGTTGATAATCCACCGCCGTCGGTATAATTCCAACTTATGTTGTTACGTAACCGCCATGCACCTACATTTATCCCGCTCTGCAAACTCAGGTAAGCATAGTTTGTAGTTCCACCGCTATCAAGACGGGCATTGCTACCAGTAAAATTATAATTGATTAAACCAGCATTGATACCATGATCCCACAACTCTGGCGAAATATAGCCACGCACCTGATTCTCCATAAAGGCCTGCGGTACGGTCAAATTTAATCGCTGCTGACCAACGTCAAATTCAGTTGTGGCATCTTTGATCAGGTCGGCTAATGGCACGCACGCATCGCCCCCCCCCTCATCCATTCCAGGTACAGCCCCGGTATTTACTCCCATACCGGACAATTGCCCACGGGTTAAGCAAGGTACCAAGTCATGCCCTGTCTTCCCTGCTTTAAAGATCACATCACGAGTGGTCATAAACCCGTTATTCAGATAAACATCAACACGGTATTTACCCGGAGGGACTTCCTGCCCCCCTTCGAATGCACTCAGGTCTACCACCGCATCGGGGTTATCTGATAAGAATCGAGGATTGAAATAGAGCTCTGCCCGCGCGGAAAAAGTTGGTAGTATTATGAAATAGGCTAGAGATAACGAAGCAAAACGAAGTCTATACAGATAACGTTTACATAGGTATTCCTCCAACCTCAACAAAATCCAGTTATTTTTTTTCATATATGAAATTCCTTTTTCCGGCAACTCTATCGTCCGGAATCTGGCTCCTCTTATCGCTCAGATTATGGGCTGTATCAGCCCCACTCGGCCTACTGCGTCACACCATTCGTTCGTGGGGTCAGTGCCCCAAAGTCATTAATGGTGCGGTAACTGATTTCGCTGCCAGAACCTGACGGCAACTTGACAGACACTTCCCCCATTGGCGGAACAAGCGCATTTTCCAACTCTTGGAGACCCGCTCTGAGTTCCGTGACAGTCAGAAAGTAGGGGGTCGGATTGATCAGTAGCAAGCTGTTCGCACTGCGGCGAAAACGTAGTTGATTCACTGCCTGGTCTGCAGGCAAGTCCAGCTTCGCCGGCCGGTAGTAAAGTTTGATACGACTAGTAATCGCCAGCTGTAATGTATTTTCGCTCAGTTTTGACTTATCCATGGACGGAATAGCCTTGACATTGAGCCAGAACAGACTTTCTCGGTCCTGAGGCAACTGCTTATTTGTTGCATCAATAATCCGCAGTGTGCTCTCTTTTTTTCCCTGCATGGCAAAAAGTGGAGGGGTAATCACAAATCTTCCATCTTTCTGGCCAGAGGAATTTTCCACCCAGGATTGAATAAGATAAGTACTTTTTTCTTCATTATTGGTGACCGCTAGTTGAACTTGCTTCTGCTCCGCTGGATAGATCACCCGAGTAGCGCCTAATGCCACACCTGCTGCGGCGCCGGCTGCATATCCGGTTACAGATGCTGCTAGCAATACTGTTAATAAGCAGGGAGTTATCGCCGTTTTTTTTATCACACTTTCACCTTTTTGTTGCTGTCACTGACATCTGCTTCCGGCCAGTCTCCTCCGTAGTATTTTTGAAGGATGGGCAGATCATCGGCACTACTGCGGGCCGTGGGTTCCAGCAGTAAATGAATATCAGAAGGACAATGTCTGCCCCCTCTGACGAATGAAACTGATAACTTATCTGGCCATATCGGTCATTATCTTTCGGCCTCTCAATTGAACACGACAAGAACTAATAATGATGCTCGCCCAATAATTAGTCGCCAGTGCAAAAGACGTCGCGGGGGAAACAGCCAGGCTCGATACATTCTCAGCATCGCTGTCTTCCTGGCCGCTTCTCTCTGCTTGACGAGCTAGTTAATCGTACTGCACTCTAAAGTTCACATCCGCGTTAGCATTACCGGCGGTGGCAACACCTGTTGCGTAGTAGCGTGCCTGGAATGGAAAAATATTGGTGCCCTCACTAAGTTCCAGTTGACCAGCAATGGCACTACCATCCACAGGCACCGCATTTCCGCTTGCGTCGAGAATTTGTACGCCAACATTGGTCGCCGCACCACCCGCGGACCCCTGAAGCCCCAGAATATCTTTGTGAGCGCTATTAATAGGAGTGCCATAAAAAGAAATGGCTGCCTTCTTGACCGTGGTGTTATCACAGCCATTCAACTGAATATGGAACCCAACAGCGTTACTGGTTTCCCCGTCCTTAGTCAATTTTGCAGTACGCACCTGACCCAATTGAACAGTTTGATCAATAGACTGTGCATCAACCGCGCAAGCGGCGTTAACAACTTCTCCTCTAAAGTGCACTGCACCACCGTTAGTAGTAACGCTAGCAGCATGGGCCTGCATAAGCCCCAGAGACAGAGCTGATAGCATGATGATTGCCGAACCTTTGACTTTCATAGCACATTCCTTTCAACAATTTATTTTTCAATTAAAGCGACAGCCACAGCATCGAATGTAAAACCACCTCTGATGCTGAAACTGCCGATAGCATTCATATACCCCAACATAAATTTAGCCGAGATACGACATGCTCCTACAGATGGCTTCCGACTCTCTATAAATCAACGAACAACCTGGACTCATCGCCAACACAAACTTGTGCTACAGCACCAAGCTATTCTTGAATGCTAAAAAAGCCAAACCAGGCTTCTCGCCCATATATAAGAGTCGTTTTAATGCCAAGCTGTGTCGAAATATTACCAATTTGTTAGAAAGGCACTTTAGAATAACTGCGAAAGCTTTATAAATACTGCTTTAGCCAAAGCTCTCCAGACCACCGATATTACTTTACGGATCCTGCAACCACAGGGCCGCATTGGGTACAAAACTTGAAACCATAAAAATTCAGCAGAAAAATAAATTGCATGCTGCTATGCCATCAGCGCCCCCCTTTCACTGCGCTCTTTATCAATCCTATTCTCCGACTAAGAAAATTCCTAACGAAAAACAGGACAACACGCAATATGCCTTCGTTAGCAATTTTGAAACACTTAAGTTAAGCACGGAGACTTACTCAATATAAATTCAACAGCGCTTAGCATTAACCTTACTTCCAAAGAACCTGGCACGGATAGTTTTTCAATAATTTCCTATTGGTTTCCCGCAGCATTTAACAATTGAGAAACACCACCTACAGATGGACTACCACAGTCTAGGCCACACGAACTATTATTTTTTAAACTCCAGATACACCGCCTCGCTAGATTCGACAGTTGGTGTCATTGCCACTTCAGTTGGTCCAACGATATCAGAACCCACCTCTGTAATTTTCAATGGCCGTTACTATGGATTTCAACAACCAAAGGACGTATCCAAGACGCTCCTACAGGGCAACTTGGCCCTGGATTAAGATACCGTACGTCAATTCTTCTATTTCTCTCTCCCCTCCAAAATGAATGCCATACAACAACTTAAAAACAAGGCATTTAGACTGAATACCCAATGAAATCCCATTTCGGCCTGATTAAAGGCGCTTTCCGTCTCTGCCGCACTAGGAACGATTCCCATGAGAAAAAAAAATCTCATACAAGAGAACAATCAGACTATATATCACCCTAATGCCAGAGCACTTGATTTAGCAGGGATTATCTATGACTCCGACTGTAAACTTGTCACACACTCTACTCAATGGTCTTTTGGCAGAACTGACCGCATAGTGGTGGAGGGCGATCACAACGTTAAGGTTGCGAGAAGCGAACATACTATTTTTTTGTTTGAAGACGGTGAAAACAAGCGAGGCCATGGCACGCTCAATGGCAAACCTATTTATCGACGGGGATTACTACGCGGTAAAATGGACCTTATACCCAAGGATGCCGAATACATATCTACCTATATAGGTCCTCCAATACGTTTGACTACCATAAGTTTTTCGGACGACCTTATCTCGTTGATACCATCCCGTCGTGACATGTTCCAGATCAAGGCCAAGTTTTACATAATGGATAAATTTCTGGCCACTATCTGCTGTGAGTTTGTCAATACTGACTCGCCTTTGCTTAAGGAAACACTGGCGTTAACGATACTTTCTTACTCTACCCAGCTTCAAGCTGAAAGCAGCCACAGCGGACAGGTCTTTTTATCGAAACACCTCAAGAACATGCTCTCAGATTACATTGAAGATCACTTGGACACTGAAATAAAGATAGCCGATCTGGCTGAACTCTCGCAGATCAGTACCTTTCACTTTATTCGTCTGTTCAGAAACTCTTTCAACCTTACGCCTTACCAGTACATCATCCAAAGGCGTCTTATAAAAGCTGAAATACTGCTGACACATACCTTGCAACCGATTATAGACATTGCACTGGCCTGTGGCTTTCAGGGTGCTTCGCAATTCAGCTACGCCTTCAAAAAAAACAAGGGCGTCTCGCCCATCGAGTTCAGAAGGCGGCAATCATTGATATAAATTAGCGAACAAGGTCCCAAGCAGGCCTTTCATCAGAGGCCGAGCTGTAAACTCAATATGACCCTTTTATACTGCTGCTGTTTTTCAGCGTCTTATACAGCCCCGGAAATTGCCATAGCAAACAACTAAATTGTTATTGGTTTTTTCTCAACAGAAAATCTTATAGTATAGCTTTTTCCCGCCCCCCCCCCTGTAGCCCCCACAATATTATAAACTGTGACGGAAGCTAGTACCCTCAACGCTCATCGATAGAGCAATGTCGAGATAAGAGCTTTATAGAGCCTGAAGCAGACGTTTGCCGACACCAGAAAACTCAACTCTCTGCATATGCTTCCAACAGCAGAAGCTCACCTAAGAGTTTAACTTTCTGAAATTAGCGACCGATTGCCCGGTCCAACGCTTGAAGGCATATCTAAAACTGGAAGCGTCCGAATAGCCAAGCTGCTCACTGATCTTGCTTATTGATAACTGAGTCTGCAGTAACTGTTTTGCTTTTGATTGTCGTACTTCATCCAGAATCTGACGAAAACTGCTGTTTTCCGAAGACAGCCGCCGTCGCAATGTTCGCTCTGTAATTTTCAGTTGATAAGCGACAGCCTGGATATCGAGATAAAGTCCCGGCAGTGACTCGAGCAGAGAAACGATGCGCTGTTTTAAACCTCCCATTTCTGTCTCTAGCAGCTTATTGAAGCTCTCACTGGCCAGTAAAAGAGTAGACTGAAAAACAGCTGGATTGGCCGTGGGAAGTGGGCGATCAAGCTGGCTTCTAGGGAAGTGGAATACAATATCGCTGCCACGCAACCTAACCGGAAATCCAAAAAAACTGGAATAGTCGAAACCGTTCGGCAAATATCTAGGCATTGTCAGACCCGATATCTTGAAAGCTCCACCGAACAAATCGTACAACAGTTTGTGGGAGGCGGAAGCCACAACATTGGCATGGAACTGCTGCTCTAATGCCGTCCAACCAGGAAATTGATTCAGACTGATGAGAATGCGCATCTGGTTATGTATATCGTTACTGACGCGAATATCCGCAATATCACGATTAAATAGTTGAACGTAGGCCCTGATAACCTTAAACGCATCGGCAGCACGCTCGGCACTAAGCAGAACCAGCCCTGCCACGCCATAATCGGATATATGGTAGTAGCGCCCCAATTGCAAGCCTGCTTCTGGTGCCTGCGCGTGCTTGACAATCCAGTTGTACAACATCTCGCTAGGTAATTGTACTTCCTCCCCCCTAGTCAGAGACAGTACTGGCGAGGCCACTCCCCGATCATTAAGATAGTTCTGCAAAGGACGCCAATCGAAATCAAATATGGGTTCAATCTGCATATTCACCTGCCAGACGTCATTTCCCGAGCAATCGCACGAAAAGCTTCCAGTGTCTTATATTCCATGAGAACACCATTTTGATTGTAGTCCGCATAGGCAGAGTTTTTTGCAATGACCACCCTTTGTCGTGGGTTGACGTAAACAAACTGGCCATACACACCTATCGCCATGAACTCTCCTTCATTACCCTGCGGTATCCACCATTGATATCCGTAGCCAAGACTCGGTTGACCTTCTTCTTGAAAGCGTCCCGGCAATAAGTGCTCTTTCTGCGAAGTAATTGATCTTCGTACCCAGCGCTCATCCACGATAGTCTCACCAGCCTGATTACGACCATTATGCAAATAGAGCAGGCCAAGCTTAGAGAAGTCTCTCAGGCACAGGTTAAGCCCACCAAAAGCGAGCTCGGTAGCATACGCATCAGTGAGCCATTTGCCATCACACTCGGCCCCCAACCGGGACCATACCTTTTCCTGCATATACTCTGCAGGCCCCTTACCTGTTGCGCCCTTGAGAACCATGCCCAAGACCTGAGTATCTATACTAATGTAATTGTGCTTGCGCCCCGGCGCCTCTGCCAGTTTTAAACCAGAGACCCAATTATTGACAGAACCTCCTAGCGCAATGATTACGCTTAATTGGTTGATGCCCGACTTGGGATTGGAATAGTTCTCGTCAAATACAACTCCAGAGGACATCTCTAGAACATCTTCCAGTGAGACGCCTTTATAGGCACTGTTCTTGAGTACTGGCGCATATTGGCTCACCAGATCCTGCAAGCTGTGGATTGCGCCCTCTTTGAGCGCAATACCGATCAGCAGCGACATGAAAGATTTAGTGACAGACCAAGCGATAGCCTGGGTTTGAGCAGTATTGCCCTGGTAATACTCCTCGAAAGCTATTTGATCATTTGCCACAACCAATAGACCAGTAGTACCGCTTTCTCGAACCCAGTCATTGATACCAATTTTTTTTCCTTGAAACTCAAAATAGGCCGGTAGGTTTTTTGGTGATACACCGAGGGGTAGTGATTCTCCTGAACGTCTAATAGTCAGCGCGTCGAACATCAAGGGCATAGACCGAAAGTTCTCAACAATTTTCTCGCGTTCAAAGAGTGTATCGCTTTGCCAAATCCGTAGCGATTTGCGACCTACGAAAATCATCAATATACAGAATACGATCATTACAGAGATCAGCACTAGCCGCTTAGGATAAGAGCTATTCATTCAGTTGACCTCAATTCGTTCCCATTCGACGCAAACTCGCAGGCTGCCAGTAACTATCGGCAGGAGCCTCCTGCGGAAATTGGCGAGGAGCTTTCTCCTGACTGCGCAGACCCAAAGCGCTATAGTCGCGACTAATCAGATCGTGATAGACAATCATGTCAGTGGTAATGGTTGGCACCTCATAAGCCTGCTGGGTATATGCCAGATTGACTCGCCACAACTGACCACGGCTGTCGTAGTTTTCAGCGATGAGAATGTTCCAGCTGTCCTCATCCAGATAGAAACGGCGCTTGGCATAAACATGCCGCTCACCTGGCTTGAGCGTTGCTTCCACTACCCACACACGGTGCATTTCCCAGCGAGTGAGATCAGGGTTGATATGCCCTTTCTTTAAGATATTGTTAAACGCCAGCCCCGGCTGATTCAGCCGATAGTTGTTGTAAGGCACATAAAGCGCTTTGCGGCCCAGCAACTTCCATTCAAAGCGGTTGGGAGCACCGTTAAACATGTCAGCATCGTCACTGACATAACCGTCTACTGGATTGTCATACGCCACCGTAGGCGCACGCCGAACTCGGCGTTGGCCTGGAAAGTAGTTCCAGGCCATTCGTGGGGCCTCGACCTGGTTGATGGTTTCGTGCACCAGCAAAGTCTCTCCAGCATTGCGTGAAGGTGGCAGTACCTGGTTCATATAGCGATACAATATGTTGTCCAGGCTGCTGGAATTTTGATCGGCCGAGTAGTAATTAGAGAGCAGTTGATTACGTTCACGATAAGTGGAGAAGTCCCCATTTGGAAGAACCAGTGCTGTTGACGAAACCTCATCGAAGTAGCGCCCCTGCCATCGAGTTATATGATTCCAGATCGCTTCAAGGCCATTTTTTGGAAGGGGGAACGGGATGCCGCCATAGGCATGAATGAAACCGTTTCCGCCTTCGGCAAGTTCGGCGTTGGTTGCGTTGAGTCGTGTATTGGCATAGACCTCCTGTGGCGCAGCAAAACTGCGTTCGCTGCTGTATACCGGAATGCGAAAGCTGTCCGGATAAGCTGCGAAAAGAGCCTGGACACCGTCACTCAGAGATCCGGCATACTCCGTCCGATTCTGGGCATCGATAACAAACCGGGGGAACTGGCTAGCGTAAGGGTCAGTTTCAAAGTGTCCAGCGCCGGCAAAGGTCGAGGGAGCTTTCTGCAACCCCCCCGTCCAGACGGGTATCCCTAGCGCGGTGTCGCCGGCACGGATAGCACCAAAGGGTGTGAGCTCATTATCGAGACGGCTAGCCTCCTCGGAGGAAACCTTGGCATATGTGGTGAGAGGCAGCAGGGCGAACAGCAGCGCGCCGACCGCTGGATGACGGAAGCGTTTCATGGCGATATCCAATCAGAAAGAATAGGAAAGGTTCAGGGCGAGGTTGTCACGATCAATCAGCGAGTTTTCCTTACGTGCGCCCCAGAAAGCAGTGTAGCTAAGCTTGCCACTAAGGTTTTCACTGTAACGCGCACCCAACTCGATCGTGGAAGACTTGCGGCCTTGTATGAAGTTCTCGTTCAGTGCAGGAGACGTGCCCGATACATCCTGACGGAATGTAAATCCTGGCATCAGATCAATCCCCTTCACAACGTTCTCCCAAGTACCACTGAAGTTCAGGGTATACCCCCAGGAGAACGGGGACAGGTAATGGTAGCTCGAACTGTTAGTCAGACTGCCTGGAACATAATTGGAAGCCACCTCCGCTACCAATAGTAAACCGTCCAACGTTAGAGCAGGGCCGAAGGTATGGATGGCCGATAATGAACTGGTGTATAGCTCTCCGCGACGATAGAGGTTAATTGGCCGATTATCTGCAACACCGAAACTCCCCAATTCGATCGGAGCACCACTGCCGCCCCCTTGGAGTAATGCGCCTCTCACCAATTGCTCAATCTCATCGGTCATCGAGGACTCCAATGGAGCATTGGGACGATAGGTCAACTCTGCAGCCAAATTGGTATCATTGATATTGCCGGAAATGGTGAAACCAAACAGGCGGATATTTTCCGGGTAGATCAGGTCGTAACGGCTTTGGTCGAGCAACTCCAGACCATCGACCAACGGTATGTATTCTGGAGCCAAACTATTTGCAAGCCCACACAAACTGGCAAATTTTCCACCGCCTCCCTGGCTGCAACCATAAGGGGCTCCCGGATGCAATGAAACAAATGGCACCTTACTGTGATAATTGAGATAATAGAGGCTGAACTCTGTATTATTTAAGGATTCGGATATGTAGCGCAACGCAACCCCAAACTGCCCACTATCGTGGGCTTTGTGTTCTTCCCCATAACGCGACGCAGCCACAATACCATCTTCGCCGTTTACACCCGGCACGAAACTGGCTGGAATTTCCTCACTTGCCAGCTCGCTACGTAAGTCAGCGATAGCACCTCGACTCCCTTTACCCAATACATCGGTGTTATTGAGAAAGGCACCGGTGGGCATCAATTGATTCGCCTTCCACTCCAGCCCATAAAAGCTCTCCATACTGAAGCTGTCGCTAAGCCCGACCTGAAGAGACACCATGTTGGTTGGCAGGAGTGCTTCCTTGAGACTGGCAGAAGGCAGCACAATACGCCCTACATCGGCGGGATTGACTACGTTAAGACCATCGGCGTAATAGATCCCTTCACCCCAGTTGATAACTTGCCTACCGAGCCGCAAGTTTACGGGCATATCATAGATCTCACGGTTGCTGTAGACATATGCATCCAATAGCCGCGTACCATGCCCAAGCCGGTTACGCAAATCGGACGGATATTTACGAGCACTGTCGCTGTTATGCGTTGCGAACTCACCTCCGCTGGGTGGATGGTCCATTAGTTGAGTGTCATACCAAGCACTACCGCGAATGAAGAAACCGTCATCCTTATGCTTGAGGTTCAATTCCGATGTAATCTTAAACTCACTGGCCACCAACCCTCGCGAGTAATATTCACTACCATCGTTAGTATTATCGAAAAGATTACGCCCCTCACTAATGATACGTTCGGGCTTTGCGGTCCGGTACATGGCTGAATAGTCTAGAGTGCTATCCAGGGAGGCATCAAGCCCCTCTACCGGCGTATTAAAAGGGAAAGCGAGTACTACACAGGGAGCACTCAACAACCCCCATGAAAGGACCATTGCAGAGGATTTATTCATTATTATCAGCTCATTCAAGAGATTTTCTCACTGGGCAAATAACAACATTGACAGCAATCATGAGCTAGAAGAGAAGCGGACAAATTTCAGGAAATTCCGGACACACCCTCTCCCCCACACCAGCCCTGCACACTCCTCCCAGCAGTTTTTCCTGCGCCTTATATCTAAAGAGCTATATATCCTGCTTTTTTAGCACTATCAAATCACACTTATCGAGACAGAGGGTGGTCCCAGAATAAAGACGCATGACATGACTGTAAAAAGTCCGTTGAATCGCTTCCCGCATCAGGGATGCTGCAACCAATCAGCTCAAATTTAACAGCAACAATTTGAGTCAGCCAGAAAGCACCCGTCGGTAGTCCTCTGTTAGTATTTGCATCTTCACAAAGAACGTTTGCGCTACCTCCTGGCTCGCTTCGATACCCTGCGCCTCAACCAGCAGCTTCAAGCGATCACAATCGACCACCAAATCGGATTCCTGCAATGCCAATAACGCACCCTTCAGACGATGCAGACGCGCCAAAAACCGCTTGCTGTCAGTCATATCTAGCGCCGCGAGAAGATTTGCCTTCTCTTCTTCCCAGCCTGCCAAGAAAAGTTCCTGCATTTGCTTGTCGATAGGACTCAGCCGAGAAATGACAGCGGGGACCGCCACCGCTGAAACTGGAAGTTTTAGTACCCCTTCGATCGCTCCTCTTAAACGATCCAGACTGACAGGTTTATGCAAAATATCAGCGAAGCCCAACAACTTAGCCTGTATTTCCCCGGCAGCTTCTGCCGTACAAGCAATTGCCGGGACATCAATCTTGTGTCGGCGTAACTCGGTCAAAAAGGTCTGCCCACTCATGATCGGCATCCCCAGATCGGTGATAACCAGGTCATAGGTGTTGGCCCGGCACAGATCAAGCGCCGCCTTGCCATTTTCAACGATATCCACTCGGTCATAACCAAGTGCGGCCAACTGGTGCTGGATTAACTTGCGATTCACCGGATCATCTTCAGCGACCAGAAATTTCACATCCTCCCTCTGATGCGGCGCACGGTGCGGATTCAACGGTGAACGGGGGACTATAGAATTATGTCGACCACACAGGGTAAGCGCATATTTGAGGCGGGATGACGAGAGTGAGGTCAAGTACCAGGAATCATTACGCCGCTCAGGGGTAAGAGGCCCATCCCCGGATAACACCAAACGGTCTAGGTAAGTATCTTGAAGCTCACTCCAAGCCTCAGGAATGTCATGGCAGAACGTGGAGAACACAATGATCGATTGATCATCATGGGCGGCCACAGGTGCATCCAGTTCAGCGCTGACCAATTGAATATCTGGCAGCCAATATTGAATTTGCGCCATCAGGTTAAATTGCCAAAGCAACGAATCACAAACTACAACGGCACTACGAAACAGTGGCTTAGTGATCAGCTGGGCCTCTGGAGCATCCTCGCGATGACGAACCAGAGGCAGGGTGATTGTGAAAATCGTTCCCTCGCCCTCAAGGCTATCGACAGTAATTTCACCCGCCATCAAGTCCACAATTCTTTTGCACAATGCCAAACCGAGTCCCGTTCCCCCATATCGACTAGCGATACTACTGTCGGCCTGTACGAAAGGTTCAAAGATCCTCTTCAACTGTAGAGAGGAAATACCTATACCTGTATCACTCACGGAAAAGCGCACTCGTTGTCCTTCCTCGTTCGCATCTAACAGAAGTGCGCGCAAGGTGACAGCTCCGCGTTCAGTGAACTTGCGAGCGTTGCTCAGAAGATTCATCAAAAGCTGATTGATTCGATGCCCATCCCCCGACCAGACTCCTGCAAGGTAAGGGTCCACAAGACAAAAAAAACGAACATTACGCTCTAAAAGAAGCGGAATTATAGTTTGACCGCACTGTTCTACTAGTTCATCAAGGCGAAATAGCTCTTCATTCAGACGCAACTCGCCAGCTTCTATTTTTGAAAGATCAAGAATGTCATTAATTAACAATAGCAAGGTATCAAACGCTCTCCGAATAGTTGAGACACGTTCTCGCTGTCGCACTGTCAAATGTTCGATTGCCAATAGCTCCAGATTACCTAGAGCACCATGCAAAGGTGTCCGGATTTCATGACTCATAGTGGCCAAAAACATAGATTTTGACTGATTGGCTTGATCGGCAGTCTCCCGCGCATGCTCAAGCAGGCGAAACGCCGACTTTTGGTCACTGATATCGGTAAGACCGAGGACTACAACCTCGCGCCGCTGATAATTAGCTCTGGCAAAGTCTACCGCCAGCTCGCGCCTAATGCCGTTGCTTGCGGTCAAGCGTACTTCTGTATGATTAACTACCCCGATCTCCATGGGCCGCTTCTTTGAAACCTCGCCCGCCGCAAAAGACAAATCTTTAATCAAACTACTATATACTTCGTCCGTTCCATCCTTAGCACCAAGCAGCTCACGGGCCATTTCATTCTGCATCACGACAAGATTTGATCCCAACTCATAAACAATAAGCCCCACCGGCGCAGTAGCCAGGACCACTCGGTTGAACGCTTCGCCTTCATATACCTGCTTGGCACGAGTGATCAGAGGAACAAGTACCATACGATCAAACGAGATCACCCCTCCCCACAAAAGAAACAGCATAATCAAATCTATTACAAGCAAATAAAATAAACGCCCCTCCATTTCTTCCATCAATGTCCGCCAATCAATTACATAGACAGCAAACCAATCAGGCCCAGCAATACGTTGATATATATATAATGTAAAATATTCCCAGTGCATATTTATATGTGTAGGACGCACACCATCAAGCAAGTTCCACTCAGGTATTTCATAATCATCATATGCTGGGTCATCCTCACCGTACTTACTGATAACTCGGGGTATCAAACCTACCCAGGTTTTCTCTGGCTTATCAAGGGATTGAATATCAAATACATGTTTCAGATCCTGAGACAGTACAAAGAATCTGTATATAGGGCGAGCGTTTTGAAACAGGGCAGCAAATCGATCGATCGGGATTTCGACTACCGCAACTGCAATGCGCTTTTCATTGTCATAAATTGGCACAGCAAATTGCGAGACCCATTCTCCCGTGATCGGCGACCGTCGAGTGTCGAGCCAAACTATACGTTGCTCTTGCATTTCTGCTGGAGGAACCCGCTCGATCGCTGCTTCAACAGCAATGACAGATTGCTCAATGAAACTTTGGCGTCCTTCCTTGCGGATCAGTTGTATCTTAGCCTCAGGCAGAGGTGGCCAACTGGCAAGAAAATGTCGGTCGGTCGAATAGATAAATACCCTTAGCCCATAGCCTTTATTCAATTGAAAGCGTAAAGGAGTCCTCATCAGTGCCAATGTCATTTTTAACCGCTCAGTGAAAACCGAACCGTTGTCAGTAGAAACGACTGTGAGAACCCTATTTACTGGTTCAACAGGGATAGTCAGGAGCCCTCCGCCTTGGTCCAACAACTGCCTATACCGGGGTATATCCAACCCGTGGTATCTTGGGTGTTCTTTATGCAACTCATAGCTTTTAACACTCAGCATCAAACTCTTATAATATTTATCTCGATAAACCTTAATAGTCTCCTGTTCACTATTGAACTCACGCTCAAACTCAGCCGCAAGACTAGTCAATTGTAGAGTGAATACTGAGAGCGTCGCCCCCAAAACCGCAAAAGTTACGGCAATGCCCGCCCCTATCAGCAGCCGACGATGGTAGATGCCTGGAAAGTCCTGAGAGGTCGAATGTAAACGATGCAGCAACCTTCCAGGTGTAAAACATCTTTCATCCATCCCTTGGCCCTTTATCAGGCATTTAAAAAATTTCTTTAGATGCATTGATCAAACCGACGTCATTAATTACGCCCAGTTTTATCATGGCTCTCTTTTTTTGAGTACTAATTGTCTTGATACTTCTGTGAGTGTGCCGGGCAATTTCGGTAACCGACATGCCACGGGTAAACAGCCGGACCACTTCAAGCTCTCGCGCCGTCAGTTGCATGCTAGAGAGTGCCGGTGTTGAAAGATTACTAGTCATGACATGCTGCAGAAGCATTTTTGATGTGGCCGGATCCAGATAACGCTCCCCTTCAAGTACCCGATAGACTACCGACACCAGACTTGATAGTTCATAACTGGTTTTGCTGAGAAAACCCATCACGCCCAATTGCATGGCTCGTTGCACAATCACCAAGTCATCATGGGCGGTTAATACAATGATGCTGATCTCCGGATGCAATCTGCGAATGCGCTCAAGCAATAGCAAACCGTCCGTTTGATCAGGAGCATCGAACGAATAGTCGCAAATAAGTACATGGCAGTCAGTTTGTTCAAGGACACTGAAAAGTTCACTGATAGAAGTTGCACTACCAGCGACATGAAGTCCGGGCGCTTCTTCTAGAAGCTTCCTTATACCCAGTACTACAACCGGATGATCATCAGCGACTACGATATTTTTGATAGATGACAGTTGTTGATTGAAGCTCATGATCAGTTACCTGAAAGGTTGGCGAACCAGAAAGTGCAACTGCTCGCTGCACTTCGAGGCTGCCGAACTAAAAGGCCAAGGACAGTGCTACGCCCACCAGCACCGCCCTTAGTAATGACGAAATCAGTATAGCACTCAACTGATTTGCCAGTTTTTATACGTCACTGTTAAACAGTTTCGATCCCTTTTTATCCTCACTCTCCTGGTTAGCGAATTTGCTGGGCAACCACGCGCTCATTTGAACCTCCAGGAATACAAGGGGCGCTAAACCGTTCAAAGCGGCTTGTCGACGCCTTTTTTTCAGCCGGCGGCAATGCATAGGTCACCTGGCACTGCTGAGCCTGGCTCTCTCCCCACTTCACCATGAGCGTGCCAGCATCCTCGACCCCTCTGACCATGACCCGCCCGCCTTGCCCGACTACACCGGCCACTGCGCCGTTCGCCGATAGTACCTCAGTGCCAAAAGGCACATTTGTCCCGGCAGGAAGTTGTAAATCGATAACCACTGCCCGTCCCGTCACTGTTTCAAATTTGGCGATGACAACTGCCCCTGCTCGAGGCACAACGCTTCGAGTGGTGGAGGTGAACTCGACATCGTCGGAGATACCTCGAGGATCGATATCAAGTGTATTGCGCCTGTAGGGGGACAAATAAGGGACAACTGCATAACCCCGCTCATCGACTTTAATCCCTGACTGGGAAGTGATGGACGCACCGGCAGCCCCCGGGGCTTCAATCACTCCAAAGGTCTCACTGACCTGCTGACCAAAGGTGACTCCCCCAGGGTGAAGCACCACAGAACCAGAGGCCCCCAATGACGCCTGATTGTAGCCGGTACCGCTACCAACGGAGGCACTAAGGGTACCCATGCCGCCTCTATAGTTACCGTATGAACTGATAGACTTTCGACTTTGCTCGTCTTTGTTCGAACTGACACCCCAATCATATTCGTTGTTGGAGCCACCAGAACCGCCAACCGAGCCCTGCAGGCCAGTACCATTTTTATTGAATGTAACACTGGAGGAAGCACTGATTGTCCCGCCCAATGGGATATTGAACGTCACGGCCAATTGATCGTCGCGCTCACCGCTCTGATTGGTCGAGCGCATGGCGGAGATTGAGTAATTGAAGTAACGAGTGCTGCCACTGTAGCCTACCTGATATTGCAAGGACTTACCTTTCTGGTTCCAGTAGTTACTGGCGATACCATTGAAGTAGATCGATCCATGCTCCCCCAGCGACTGGCTCAGTGTTGCCTGCAAGGTGCTACGTTGGCGCGAAGCCTTGTAGGTCGTATCAAAATCGCGACGTTCGAAGAGCGACGTCGAACCGTCAAGATAGTTAGGGTCGCTAAAAGCGTCTCGCCAGTCCTTAGCATTTATACCGTCCAATGCCTGCATGGCGTCAGCCAGGTTATAAAAGCCACTAGTGGAATAGCGGTAGGCCGCAATCGACACCGAGCTACCGGTTTCCGGCAAAGTCTTACTATAGGAAATGCGCGCGCTCTGGCCGGTCGATGTACCTTTCTCGCCCTCCGGGCTGACCTGGGTCCTGGCGTGTGTAACGTCCAAACCGAACGCTCCCAAGCTGGTGTTCATTGCAACTCCGACCATAGGCGCTGTATAGCCCTCTGCTGCCAGCATGCCGGTATATCCGGTAAACGTATTGTTCAGCCCGCGCTCGTAAGTCAACTGTCCGACCATACGCTTGCTGCCGGTATCAAAGCCGCTTCGGTACTGCCCCAGAGCGGCGCTGTAACGTTGGGCGCCTGGACGCAACATTCGTACGACCGAGGCATAAGGCACGCGAAATTTACGCTCCTGACCGTCGGCTTCAGTCACGCTGACTTCCAGGTCCCCACCGTATCCGGATGGATATAGATCATTAATTTCAAAGGGTCCCGGCGCCACCGTCGTCTCGTAGACCACATAGCCGTTCTGGGTGATCTTGACCTTAGCGTTGCTATTGGCCTGCCCGCGCACAATTGGCGCATACCCGCTCAGAGCGTCGGGCAACATTCGCTCATCGCTGGCTATTTGCACGCCACGCATCGAAAACGAGTCGAACAAATTGCCATTTGTAGAGAAATCACCAAGGGTTAATTGTGAACTGAGGCTCTGAACTTCTCGTTGCGCATAAGTATTACGGTTCTGCCAATGGCGCACGCGACTGTTCCAATCGAAGTTCGATTGGGAACGTAGTCGCCAGCCAGCCACGTTCACCCCCGCCGTGAGTCCCAGAAAGTTTTGTACACCTTCCTGCTGAGTACTACTGTAAAAGCTGCCGTAGTTATAGTTAAGCATTCCGGCATTAACGCCGCTGTCCCATTGCGAGGGATCGACATAACCTTGGATGCTGCGCCGCAGATAAGCTTGTGGAACGCTGAGCAATAAACGCTGCTCACCGTCATCGTAATGCACTGAAGAGGGGACAATCTTGCTGGCAAGATCGACGCACGCCTGCCGATCTTTGAGATCCATTCCAGAAATCTTGAGCAGGTCCAAACCAGCACGATCCAATACATCAACCGTTAGACAAGGCTTGGCGCTCTCCTGGCTCTGCATCGCCTGAAATTCGACATTGTCGCGCCCGACGGCAACTTGGTTAATGACAATATCTACTTGATACTTGCCCGGTGCAATGAAATTACCTTTGGAAAACTTTTGCAACTCCGCAGCATTGGTCCCTCCCTGGAGGAATGTGGAGTCGAACTCATACTCTTCAATCGCCCAGACAAGATGGTAAGGAGCCAGGCACAGCACAATCAACAAAGGTGAAAACACCTGGCTTTTTATTTTCAAAGACATGGATGAGTATATGAAAGTTTTCATGGGCGACCAATAAATAGGCAAAAAGATTCCACTACCGGGCAACCGGCAAAAAATACTTTCAAATGAATTGGAGTTTACGGTTTCAGCGAAGAGCGCCCAGTACGAATCGCGCCATAATCATCAATACTGCTGTATTCAATTCTTACTTCTCCGGCAGGACGGCCACTCAAGCTAATGTCCAGTTGCTGACCGGGAGCAACCATTCCTTCGCCGATCTTTTTCGTACTGCCACCTTCCACCAGAGAAATCTCACTCATTGACACATAATAAGCACTAGGATTCGAGCACCGTACCGCCCAACCTTGCCCACTCTGCTTTAGAGACCAGACAAGTTTTGATGGCGCGTCAGAGGCGCTACCCGCTAGCCCTTTCGGACGAAAGAACAACTTGACCCTGGTACGGAAAGCCAACTGAAGCGTGCTATCGTTCTTTGCCGCCGGCCCCTTTGGCGGAATCTCCAGCACGTTAAGGTAATACACAGATTCACGCTCAGCGGGAAGCGGTTCTCCGGTATAGGTCAAGCGTAGAGTTTGCCCCTGCCCCGCTTCGACCCGAGCCAATGCCGGCATTAACAAAAAAGGCACTTTGAGCAAACTAGGATCCTGGCTTACCTCTCCGCTATCAATCCAGGACTGAAGCACAACAGGCTGAACGCCCACATTACTGACCTTGACATTGACCTCACGCTCTTCAGCCTCGTAGATCACTCGACTGCCGTTTAATATGATAGAAGCATGAGCCAACTGACTCAGCAGGAGGCCGGAAAAAAAAACTGCAAGAATTTGACGCCAAACATCACCCACAGCAATGCACCTCCTAACTAGGAAATAACATGAAAGGGAGGCCGCGCCTCCCTTTCAAGACCATCAAGGATAAACAATGGAGTAAGTAACACTACCGTTTACTTGCCCCGGAGTTGCAGTACCTGTTGCATAATAACCAACATAATAAGTCAGATCAGCAGTTTTAGGGGAAGTTGCTGCAGTCAAAGCCACTCCATTTACAGTGCTGTTATCACCGATCTTGATTACTGAGTTATCAAGATTTCGCAATTGCAGCTCAACATTTTTTGCGCCGCCAGCATTAGTATTTTTTATACGACCAACTGATGCTTCCACACCGGCACCAACAGACTCAAAGCCAACCTTAACAAGACCAACCAGCTCCTTATTGCAACCAGTGACACTAATAGTAAAAGGTTTGAAACCACCTGTATTTCCTACATCAGCAAGCGCTGACGCATTGATTTTATCAAGATTAACCTGAGTGGTTTTACCCGCGCCACCGTTAGTCACAGCGCAAGTATTGTTAACGACCTCACCAGTAAAATTCACCGTACCATCGGAAGCAAACGCCGACAGAGAGAGAATCCCGGTAGCAACGGCAACCACCAAGGAAGAACAGCCAAGTTTCTTTTTCATAACCCTAATTCCATACACCCGCAATGCAGGTAATTATAATGACGGACTGCCAGTAGCAGATTTCAGCCCCATGACGGCGACGGAGAAATTATGCGCCCCCACCCTCAGGACTTCGAGTGCTTGGCCTCCTATTAAGCCAACTCTAAACATCCTATTTTCAAATAGGATTATTCCTACTGAAACTTAGGTTATCGACAGAAACAAGGCATACAACCAAGCTCCGAACAACATCACATAAAGGTCGAAATCAGGACACGACAACTACAGCATCATCTCAAAATTAAGTACGGCAATTTTCGCGACGCATGCCATGCGGATCAAAACATGGACAGCATGATAACCAGGACTCTCGACCCACCGAAAAATCCATTCATAGCCAATCAACGCCGCCCCACAGCGAGCCATCGCCAACAATACGAAATCCATATAGACAGGAAGAAAGTGCGTATGCTTGGTGTGTGTACGTGAGGGGGGAGGCGAATATTCCTGGCAATATCATGATATTGTCCCACAGCCTAAGGATTCTCCGAACAAGTTGCCCATCAGCCGGAAATGAACGGCTTGGGGATACCGAAAAGCCCGATTTTCAGCCGCTGATTATTGGATAACCAAGGCACAGCCTTGGTTATCTGCCCTCACGGGCGCACCTCTCCCGCCGCAGGCAATAATTGCCGGCGCACCATCCACAGATTCGACAGGGCAAACAGCGTGGTCAACTGCGCCGAGTTCTTGGCCAAGCCACGGAAACGGGTTTTCACATAGCCGAATTGGCGCTTGATCACACGGAATGGATGTTCGACCTTCGCTCGCGCCTGCGCCTTGACCTCCTCGATCTTGCGTCTGGCTTTGTAGAGCACGCTGCGTTTGCTCAAGTGCTTGTAGGTGCTACGACGAGCCGCAATCTGCCAGATCACCGGCCTTCCTTCATGCTCCGGCCGTTTCTCCACGCCGGTATAACCCGCGTCGGCACAGATAACATTTTCTTCGCCATGCAGCAGGTGAGCGACCTCCGTTACATCAGCCACATTCGCCGCTGTGCCGTGGACGTGGTGCACCAGGCCCGACTCAGCATCGGCACCGATATGCGCCTTCATGCCGAAGAAATACTGATTACCTTTCTCATTTCAGGATCGCGCTTGCCGTCCTTGTTCTTGGTCGAACTGGGTGCGTGGATGATGGTGGCGTCGACAATGGTGCCCTGACGCAACGACAGGCCCTTGTCTCGCAGGTAATTGTTGATGGTTTCCAGAATGCCCGCCGCCAACTGATGTTTCTCCAGCAGGTGCCGGAAATTCATGATTGTCGTGTCTTCGGGGATCGGAGCGCCGAGCGTCAGACGAGCAAACTGGCGCATCGAAGTAATCTCGTACAGCGCCTCTTCCATGGCTGGATCGCTCAACGAGAACCCGTTCTGCAGCAGGTGAATGCGCAGCATGGTTTCCAGTGGATACGGCTTGCGGCCACCGCGAGCCTTTGGGTAGTGAGGCTCGATCAACGCCACCAACCCGCTCCACGGAACCACCTGCTCCATCTCGGCCAGGAAACGCTCGCGAAGGGTTTGCTTGCGCTTACCGGCGTACTCGAAATCGGAAAAGCTCATCTGACTCATGGGATGGCGGGCTTGTAGAGGGCAGTTGGACGGAGGGCTATTTCAGTACAGGTCAGATGGCCTGTGCTGACTTGATCGGAAAATCCCTTGCATGTTTTCAGAAGGTCAGAACTTCATCGACTGGGTTTTATCCAGACCCGCGCGACCATGCCCGTCAGTTTGGCTGACGGGCATGGGGTTCAGTTGTTGTAGCTATATTAATGATCAAGCGATCACGATGTTGGTACTGGACAAACTCTCCATGTTGACGCCGACCAAGGTTACCGAGTCGCCGCCGAAGGTCAGTACGGTACTACCGTCTTCGCCCTTGGTAGCGAACGAGTGATAATCGGTGTTATCCGTTACACCGCTGACACCCACGAACTTCAGATTGTCCGAAGCGTTGAAACCGTAGATTCTGTCCTGGCCGAAGTTGCCATGAAACAGGAAAGTATTGCTGCCCTCGCCCGCGTTCAACTGATCGTTGCCCGCGCCGCCAACTAACACATCGTTGCCCGCGCCACCGGTCAGGGTGTCATCACCCTCCAGGCCGAACAGCCACTCGCCGCTGGTTTGGGCGGTCAGGGTATTGGCCGCGGCATCACCCTTCTCCGAAGCGGCGTACTTGACCGTCTTGTCGGTGACGCTACGGGTCACGTCTACCTTGAGCCCGAAGATGAACGGCTCCTTGCTAGTGATCGCGTCGATATCGCGGGTGATGCTGATGCCGCCTTTGGCATCGCGCACATACAGGGTGCCGGCGCCGTCATTGGCGAACGTGAAACTCTTCAGCGATTGCTTCAGCTCCAGGGTGTCGTAACCCTGCCCGCCCAGGATGATGTTGTAGCCGCCCTGGTCCTGGAACTTGTCGTCACCCAAGCCACCTTCCAGATAACTGGTGCCGGCATCTCCGCGGATCAGGTCGTCGCTATCCGTGCCCAGAATGAACTGCGGCCCGGAATGGGTGTAGCCGATGAGCCCCAGGTCCTCGACCCAGGTGGTATCGCGCTTATCCCCGGTCAGGTTGGAGACAATAATCCTCGAGTCCTGGGAAGTGAGCTCGTAGAGCTCCATGTTGAGGATCTGGTGCATGTAACTAGCGATTTCCTTCGAATCGTGAACTTGCCAGGACTGCGGATTAACAACGGAGTGCGGCAGCAGGTTCTGCCAGAGATCGACATAATGATTATCGAAATTGATGATGTTGTCGGTCGTAGTAGCGCCCGGAAGATCGTGGTACGAAAGACTTCCAGGTGTTAGTTTGCCGTTTTCCATCATTCGGAATACCGGATCGTTCTCGGCCCCCACATTAAGCACTTTGCCCGTTGCGCTCTGGGTGGGAGACACTGCAGCAATGTAGTTGGAGTCTTTATAGAAACCGCCCCAGAGCTTTTCGCTCAGATCGGCCATGCTATTGACCGTCAGGCCACCCAGACTCGCCCCGGTGATGGTAATGTCCTCACCGCTTAGTCCATGTTGTCGGGCATAGTCCGCGACTTTCGATAACAAGTTTCCAAAAGCTAGGTACGGGTAATACGTACCAAATACATTAGGGTCGACTGCCGCGTGTATGTCATTGACAAAGTCGCGAAGGAAATCTTTGATCCCTTGCTCCGGCGGACCACCGGTTCCCCTGAAACTGATGCCGACAGAGGTCAAGTTGCCTTGATCGTCATATTTTCCCAACACTTCCGCTTGCGCGGTTCCCACATAAAAAAACTCGCCGTAGTAAGTGCCGCGGTCATCGACATTGCCCTTGTACTGCAGCTCGTTGGCGGTGATGAGTTTCCATCCGGGCTGCGGAGTGTCGACCAGGTATTGCGTATAAGCTACGAGGTCATAAACGTCACTGAAGAGTTCTTTTGATTTTTCGGTGCCGTAGTTTTTATAGTCAAAAATAGCCATCTTAATGCCTCTATTTGTTTAATTGTTATGACATTTTTTGTGCACTTCGATATCCCGAGAAGGTGCGGTACAACGTTGGTTATATAGGACTATGAGTTTTCAGGAACTGTCTGGCGCACAAGAAATGCCCCTTGTCATTTTTTGTCACAGTGCTGCAAGGAACGTTATACAATTACAAAAAAATCCCGGCAATAATGTCAAATTGGCAGCATCCCCAGGTCGCTGCATATGCCTCCATATGCCAGAGACATGCTTCTTTTTTATTGAAGGGTAACTAACTGATTATCCGATGCTTTTAATTCAGTCTATATAGGGCTGGCCGATGTGCACAGTCAGAACTTCTGCGCGACCCTGCGCAACGGATGATCCGACTCGCGATAACCGCCGCAGCTCCACCTTCTCCCTCGGTACTTCCTCGTAGGGAATGCGGCTGAGCAGGTCGCTGATGATATTGAGGCGCGCGCGGCGCTTGTCGTTGGAGTCGGCCACCAGCCAGGGCCCATGCTCGGTGTCGGTGGCCTTGAACATCGCGTCGCGGGCACGGGAATAGTCATACCAGCGGCTGTATGACTTGACGTCCATGGGCGTCAGCTTCCAGATTTTGCGCCCGTCCTTGATCCGCACCTCGAGGCGATGGGTCTGTTCCTTCTGGCTGACTTCCAGCCAGTACTTGAGCAGGATCACGCCCGAATCGACGATCGCCCGCTCCACCAGCGGCACCGCCTTGAGGAAGCCGTCCGCCTGCTCTTCGCTGCAAAAGCCCATCACCCGCTCGACGCCCGCGCGGTTGTACCAGCTGCGGTCGAAGATCACCACTTCACCAGCCGCGGGCAGGTGCGGCAGGTAGCGCTGCAGGTACATCTGGCTTTTTTCGCGGTCGGTCGGCGCCGGCAGCGCCACCACGCGGAACACCCGCGGGCTCAGGCGCTCGGTCAGGGCCTTGATGGTCCCGCCCTTGCTGGCGCCGTCGCGCCCCTCAAAGACGATACAGATCTTGATGCCCTTTTCGCGCACCCACTCCTGCAGCTTGACCAGCTCCACATGCAGCCGGCGCAACTGATCCTCGTAGGCTTTTTTGGGAAGCGGGTACTGCTCCATCATTTGCGGCAGATCAGCGCCGCCCCGGTTATCTCGGCTCCACCGGGGGGGGGCCTGGCCATCCGCTACCGCCATGCTGTCAGCCCCCCAGGGCGCCAGCCTGGTTAAAGGCCAAGCGCAAGGTTTCGTCAGATGGCCTGTGCTGACTTGATCGGAGAATCCCTAATGGCCAAAGAACACCTGAGCAAAATCATATTGGTGGAATCTCTTGACTTAAGCTTTACTGCCAACCTATATCAATTTCACACAACATTTCCGAAAACACAGCCATATATGCAGCACAAGGAAAAAGAAGCGTTGTAATCGCAAATACTCTTGCACCGGCAATATTCTCAAAATAAAAAAACGAGCCACGTTCAGACTTTGAATTCTATAAATAAATATGAAGCCACGCCGCAACATGGAACTTCAACATCAATATAGATATAAGCTTGAACATTGCTAACTCAAAGCGACAATTCGACCAAAAGCGATCACCTCATCCGCTCATTTCTAAGTTAATTATCCACTCCAGGGAGCTCGAAACCGCCACCTCATACATCAGCTCGCTTCTTTTACCTTCATCAACAAACGCAGTGCTGTTATCCATGATGCAACAGTTCTAATTACGCCGCAGCTACGCTGCTGTTCTACTCCGGGCTTCGAGCAACCGAACTGCATTTGATCATCCGATATGAAGGTTTGACCTTGACATGCCCCTGGATCATGACTTCCTCGTGCCGGAGCTTGTTTTGCACTGACTGCGCTTACACAGCTCTTTTCGCATGCCTACGGCAGGCCGCGATCTACCAAATGATCCCACGACCTGCATACTCAATTTTTCTCGAGGTCGCAGCCCCACCCTCCAGCAACAGGGGCCATTTATAGAAAACCAGTCAGAGGATTCCTATTGACAAATAGGATACTCGGTACTACCCCGCAGCGAACCCGGTAAAGATAATGCATCCATGACGCAAGCTATAACATCTACCCCGAGGCGCCGAATACCAGCTCATTGCTATAAACACCAAGCTGTTATCCGCCCAACTAGAGTTATTGAACATTGTGCTTATGCCATCAAAATCTTCAATGAAACTCCAGGTTAAGTTGACGACTTTCGTCAAGCCCAGTCCAATTAAGGACCTCATTATCATGTTATATTCCAAACAGTTTTTTTTTAAGCCAACCACCCTGCCGACCTGCTTATGGATAATTGTTTTAGCTCTACAACAATACACTCAAAACGCCTATGGAGATTGCGAGTACATCACAGATGGCGGATATGTAACTAACACCACCCAATACATTACTTTCGACATACCCAAACTTACCATTGCACGCGACACGCCCATCGGAACTCTCGTCTACACTACATCAAAGAAGGGTATGGGGCCTGGAGCTGAAATTCGGTGCAATGGCGGCGAATCTATGGGACTTACCAACCAATATGCAGCATCCGGGACGGCTGACTCTAATGGCATTTTCAGACTGGGGGATACCGGACTAGGATATAAACTTAAAGACTCTCGGTTTGACAGTCTTTATCAAAAATATCCAACTACCGCTTATCTTGGCCGAACAATTATTGGAGGTTTTATCCCCGTCACACTTAACATATACAAGGTTGGTGAAATAAAAAATGGAACCGTGATCAAGGGCGGGCGCTTTGCCAAGTTCGATATGTCTCCCGTTACCCCTCTTTCATTCGCGTTGTCGGAGTTCAGTATTCTCAGCCCTACATGCGAAGTCGAAAAAATTATCTCTGTTCCAATGGGCAAACAAAAGACAACCGGCTTCACGGGACCCAACAGTCGTTTACCCCCTGTTGCATTTAAAATCCCTCTCAGGAATTGCCCGGCCTCACAGAATGGAATCTCATTCCAGCTTGATCCAATGACCACAGCGATAAACAACAACACCGTTGCAACATTGGACAGCACCTCCACAGCCAAAGGCGTTGGTATTCAAGTTCTCATGAATAGCACACCCGTGAAATTTGGAACACAGCTTCCCGTAACTAACGCGACAAGTTCTGGCAGCAGCTTTAATATTGCACTTGAGGCAGCCTACATTCAAACCGACAGCAAGGTCACTACGGGAAGCGCCAATACATCTTTGACGTTCACGCTAAATTACAAATAAGCAACCTCTTGCAATGGAATATTCGGCAAATCAGCTCGTCTGCTCTGTCAACTGTAGAGAGGATCGATTTCAACATTTGTAAAAACTATCGCGCCCCTTGGAGCTGGAGACGCTCTTCGCACGATGGCCAGTATAAATCAACATTACCTAAGGGCAGGACTCTCGAAGGTATCCCATGATCGCCGCCAATGTGGCTATTAACTATCGAGCACCATGCATTATGCCCCCACTTAAAGCTCTCGTCATTTCCACAGACCTGAGGTACAGAAATGAAACAATCGATATTTTTTCTCGAACCTTCCCAGGTTGGATTTGTCGTGAATATTGTGGCGGGGCCGCTTTATCTTTTATCAAGAGCCAGCCTTGGGACATAATTGTTGCTCCGTTGGACATGCAGGAAATAACCGGCTTTCAGTTGATCGATGCCTTGGCCGAACAACCTCAGGCAACACGTGCTCGGCTTTTGCTCAGCCATAGTGATAATCCCCATGTCGCGGATGCCGTCAGGGATTACGCCTGGTTCAAAGACGTCGGTGTCTTGCTGAGTTCAGGCTCACCTCAGGCCTTTGATATCACCAGCCTGATAAATCTTCCTTTATCGCTTATTCAGCCTGGCGCTTACAGTAACCATTCGCTTGCTTCGAACTGTAGCGAGTTATCGACTGACAGGTGTCTGGAGCAGGTGGTGGCCTACTTCCAACCGCAGCATCGCGTCATTGATGGCGCATTATGCGGAGCCGAAGCCCTCGCCCGATGGCAGCACCCGACTCATGGCATTCTGAACCCGCCCTATTTTCTGGAGCGTTTCCACTCCCCCTCGCTTCGGTCTGCTCTCTGGAAGCAAATGCTTGATCAGACCATTTATGCACTGCATCAACTGAACAACTCAAACCTGAGTGTGGCCTTGAACGTTACACCAGACGTGGCCAATACCATTGCCTGGGCAGAAGATATCGCTCAGGGCGTGGCCCAAGCAAACCTCAAGCCGCATCAACTGGGCATCGAAGTGACCGAGCAGACCTGCGAGCTACAGGAGCCAGCCCTAGCCGGCGTTATTGGGCATTTGCGCCTGCGTGGCTTTCCTTGTGCGATTGACGACTTCGGTACCGGGACTTCTTCGTTACAGCGGCTGGCAAGAATCCCCTTCAGTCAGCTGAAAATTGATCAATCCTGTATTCGCCAAGCGCGTACCAGCCTGCTAGCCCGGAAAATCCTGCAGTACACCGTTAGCCTGGCTCAAGATTTGGGTTTAAGTATTGTCGCCGAAGGTATTGAAACAGAAGAAGACTTTGAGCGTATTGCACAGCTGGGCTGCAATATTGCGCAAGGCTTTTATTTCGCCCGCCCTATGCCATTGAATCAATTCTTGGCTTATGCCGCCTAAACTCCAGGAATAATGAATAATTGTTAAGAAGCAAATCGATGAAAATGAAGGAGTTCCGCATTCTGATTGCAGATCCGAATTTGAAGCATCAGATGCATATCGAAAGGAATCTGAACCAGCTGGGTTATTACCGTATAACCACTGCCACTACACACGAGGAAACTCTCAAGTTAACCAGGGTAGAATCCTGCCAGATCGATGTACTGATTATTGCAGAGAAATTGCCAGCATCAACACAGGACTTCAAATCTTATGGCAGCAATAGCGGTTCGTTCAATGCTCGATATATCTTGCGATACCCCAGTGTAGAGTCAGGCATTAAAGATACACGCTGCTCGTCAAAAAAGGTGTCTATCACAACCGAGCTGCCTGGCGCTCTCTCCCTCTATCTATTTATGCAGTACGTTGAATTGATGGACATAAATAGCCCGGCAGGAATTCTCGGCTATACTGAAGTACACCCTCAGCATTTGCTTATCACCGACAGCGAGTCATGAAGCTCTCCACCTCGACCGAATCTACAGTGAAGATTCAAGCGAACCCTACCGGTAACGAATGCGATTTATCGCTCTACAATTGATTTACCAAAGAACCATATCACTCTAAACATCATCGAACCTTTATGGTCAAAATACCCTGCTCTAAATTCCTACTCAAAAACCAGCCAGATTCCTATTGCCGTCCGGGGTTCGGCTCCATAATCTATATTTGCCATAGTCACGATATTTTTGATGCCCTACATCACGTAGCCAGAACATAAATTACTTATAGCCATCAAATCCAGAAAATACCCGCCCATGAAAAAAGAACTCAAGACTCATTTTATAGCTTTTTTGATGCTGAGTGCTTGTGGCGCTCAACAGATGGCGAATGCAGAATGCCATTTTTTCGACAGCAAGCAATCTACTCAAACTATTACCTATACAGTCCCTGACTTATCGTTTGCGCGAAATGCCAATATCAGTACCAGTACACCGATCTACTCTTCGCAACCAATACTGATGCCAGGAAGTGCTTCTTATACCTGTAGCCCTGGTTTCCATGGGTTGACAAACATGCTTGGAGCAGATGCAGTTTCGGGAGCTCCCCAACCTATAGGAGATACCGGGCTTGGATTCAGAGTAAGTATTGCCTCGGGGACGTTGACGTTGTTTAACTATCCGAGGCTTCTTAATGGATCAACAGGCTTTAATGGGCAATCTCTAAGATTAGATTTTTATAAAATCGGCCAAATAGCCGATAATGCTGAAATTCCCGCAGGCACTGTCGGTATATATAAAGCAGAGGGTATTGAAATCATAATTTTCAAGATATCAAACTCAATAAAAATCACCAACGCCACCTGCCAGATTGCAAGTCCTCCCCCTGTCAATATGGGAAAAACAAAAATAACCGACTTCCCATCGGGACAGTACACTTTGGCGCCTCCAGTAGCATTTAATATCCCCCTTAGGAACTGCCCACCTTTCAAGGCAATTACTTACCGGCTTGATCCGACGACAGCCATATTGGATAACCATGCCGGAGTTGTCGCCCTGGATAGCACATCCACCGCCAAAGGGGTAGCCGTTCAGATTCTAGACAATAGCAACAATCCGCTCCCCTTAAAAACAGAAAAAAAACTAGTTGCCAATACAACAGCCGGTGGAGATTTTAACATCGCGCTCAAGGCTGCCTACATTCGAACGGAAAGTAACATCACTGCCGGAAGCGCCAATACATCTTTAACATTCACGATGGACTACAAATAAAACCCACTCACCAACCATATATAAAAAGGCAGGCCCAAACCACTAGACACTTATATCACTTTACCTCTCATCAAGACGAGTTCAATCACAACAATAAAATCTCCTTGCACATAAAAGCGAATTCCGCCGATTGAATGCGGCTCATCGACCTGCAACTGTCTTGCTAAAGGCACCATCTGCCTCCCTGGACACCGATGGTCGCCCCCTAAATTCCTACTCAAAAACCTCCTGAATTCCTATTTAAAAATTACCCGAATTCCTATTGCGATTCTGGGTCCGTGCTAAATAGCCTATTAGGAGCCACAAAACGAGTGCATGTGAACAATAAATATAAATACAGGAATAACCATGGCCCTCAAAAAATCGAGCACGTCTATTGCGAGCTTTATCATCTCGCTGTCTTGCTTCACAGCAATAGCCTCTCCCTCTCCTTATTCCAATTTTTTGGTGTTTGGTGACAGTATGAGCGACGCTGGCCAGTTTCCCGACCTAAAGGGCCCTTCTGGCTCCACTCTACGATTCACTAATCGGACCGGTCCCACTTATCAAGCGGGAAGCGGAGAATACTTTTCCTCCAACATGACACAATTGCTTGGCACAGAACTGGGCTTCTCGCCGGATCAACTGGCTGCATCAACCTCCCCGACCCGCGCCAGCCGGGGCCTGCCAGATGGTAATAATTGGGCCGTCGGAGGATATCGCACCGATCAGATTCTCGATTCGATCCTTATCGAGTCGAAACTTACAACCGATAACGGAAAGGGACCAAGCCTCCGCAGCCGACCCGGTTACTTGCCTGCCAATGATTTTCGGGCTGACCCCGATGCCCTGTATTACCTGGCGGGCGGCGGGAACGATTTTCTACAGGGGCTGGTTTTAAATGAACCCCAAGCCAATGCTGCTGCTGGACGTCTCGCCGATAGCGTTCGCGCGTTGCAACAAGCAGGAGCTCAATATTTTGTCGTTTGGATGCTTCCTGACATAGGAGCGACTCCATCGCTCGCCCTTAGCAATACAGGCCTGCGAGCTTTAAGCACAAAGCTCAGCGACGTTTTCAATCAGGAATTGTTGCGACAGTTGAATACCATTGATGCGCAGATCATTCCATTCAACGGTCGTTTATTGCTTCAGGAAGTCATCGGCAATCCCGCCCGCTTCGGTTTTGCTAGCGATGTCGAACTTTCGCGAACCTGTTTCAGTGATCCCGTTTGTACGGGAGGCTCGCCTTATAGCATCCAAGGGGCATCACCTGATCCTAGCAAGCTGCTATTCAACGATAAAGTTCATGTCACGGAGGAGATGCAGCAAATCGCTGCTGATAGCATTTACTCAATACTCTCCGCCCCTTGGGAACTGACACTACTACCAGAGATGGCTCAAGGCTCTCTACGCACGCACCAAAACGAGTTGCGGAATCAGTGGCGGAGCGACTTTGAAGATTGGCAGAAGATCGGACAATGGAGAGCAATTGTTGCCAGTGGTAGTCAGGGTTTGGACATTGATACGCAACCCGGCGCCGTCAGCGCGAATAGTAGTGGATATTACCTGACGTTAGGCACCAGCTACCGGCTGAATGAGGCTTGGCGCATTGGCGTTGCCAGCGGCCTTTATCGACAGACTTTGGAAGCAGGTACAAACGACTCGAAATACAGACTCGACAGTTACCTGGGTAGCGCCTTTGCTCAATATCAGCAAAAACGCTGGTGGGGGGATGTTGCACTTACCACGGGCCGCCTGAACTATGACAACCTCAAACGCAAATTCACTCAAGGTATCAATGAAGAACTGGAGAAGGGTCATACTAGCGGCGATCTTTGGGCAATCAGTGGCCGTGTGGGTTATGACATTACCCAACCAGGCAGCCAGTGGCACTTATCACCATTTCTTAGTGCGAATTACACCCTAGTAGAAGTCGATAGTTATTCAGAAAAAGAGGCACGCTCGACTTCCTTGGCTTTTGGTGATCAGACCCGCACATCCAGGCGCCTTGGTCTGGGTCTTCAAGGAAAGTACAAGATCACTCCAAATACTCATTTTTTTGGAGAGATTGCTCGAGAGCGCGAGTACAACAACGACACACAAAAAGTGACCATGAGCCTCAATAGCTTGCCCGGGCATGACTTTACTTTGCCAGGCTATACTCCGGACAGCAATCTAAATCACCTAAGCTTGGGCATAATCCACAAACTAACAAAAGAATTGAGCTTACAAGCCAACTACTTTTCAGACCAAAAGGATAAATCACTCCAACAAGGGCTCAACATTGGGGCAGCCCTAGACCTCTAGGCTTGTGGCTTATAGCCCCCACATAGCCGGATAACTATAAGCATGCTCAACTACCATTATAGCTCTCGCTATCAATGCTAGCTTATTAAAGCATCAAGCTGTTTTTGACCCGTTTTTTTGGAGCCATTGTTTATTCCATACTTACTTTCACTCCACCCATTAAAAAATGCCATTCTTTTTGACTCTCACAACTAACAAGACCTTACCAATGAAACTCGAACTTGTACAGCAAGCCTATCGCGATGGCGATGCTTCTTACAACCTAAAACGCACACTGGACGCAATTGAAACCTGTGCTAGCAATATCGATATCGTGATATTTCCCGAAGCTCTATTAAATTAACTGGTTTCCTTGACCAGAAAAATATCGCTAAATTATCTGAGTCCCTAGAAGGGCCAAGCGTTCGTGCTGTGGTGACAGCTGCGCATGAACTCGACATAGCAGTAGTAGTTGGTTTAATCGAGAACGATAATGGATGTTTCTATAATACTAGTTTATTCATCACTCCGAATGGTATTGCCCATATCTATCGTAAGACCCATTTATGGATTGATGAGCCTGGGTTGGTATCACCCGGTAACTCCTATAGCACGATTGAATGGCGAGGTGTGCGTCTGGGGTTGCTAATTTGCTATGACTGTGAGTTTCCGGAAAGCGCCTGTGCCTTGGCAGAGCTGGGCGCCGAACTGATTCTGATTAGCGACGGCAATATGCATCCCTATGGTAATGTTCATCCTACAGCGGCAGCTGCACGAGCCCAAGAGAACCAACTCTTTACAGTAATGGTAAACCGCGTCGGAGAGGATGATGAAAATGTGGTACATGCCAGTGGTAGTACCGTAGTAGATCCTTTCGGAGAGAGACTGCTAGAGGCAGGCCTATAAGAATGTAGACAGCAGATCACCCTCGACTTTTCCCAGATTAAGGCCTCTCGAATATACTATAACTACCAAGTAGAGAAGCGTATCCATCTGCCAGGAAGGCGCATAACGCACTCTGACGGACGTCGAGAGCTGTTGATCATGTAAAACTACTTTCTTACAACACCGAGGCTTCTGCTCAACGGCGGTGGATGTTTGTTTAAGAGTTTTTAATGATGGAGTTAGCCCCATTGAAACTCATACATATACTACTAGCTATCCACTTCAATTATACCTGGGCCGAACCTCGCACGGCGCATATGTACAACTGGTATGATTTTATCGGCCCAACAACTCTCAAAGATTTTGAAAGAAAAAACTGTATCGTCACAACATTGGATTCATTCGATAGCGCCGATGTTGTGCAGAGCAAACTGATGGTCGGACATACAGGTTATGATGTGGTAGTAGTCGGCTCAGAAGTGCTGCCCGACTTGATAAAGACCGGTGTACTTCAGGAGTTAAATCATATTGACCTAAGTAACTGGTCACACTTGGACCCGGAAGTTTTAGCTAAAGTACAAAGCAATGACCCAGGCAATCGTTACGCCGTCCCTTACCTGTGGGGGACGACTGGTATAGGTTATGATAAGAACAAAGTCGAACAACTTTTAGGGAAAAATGCGCCCATCAGCTCTTGGGACTTGATTTTCAAGGAGGAGAATATTTCCAAACTCAATCAATGTGGCGTGGCCATGCTCGATTCTCCTGGGGAACTGATCCCCATAGCCCTTCATTATCTCGGGCTGCCTCCTAACAGCCAAAATCCAGACGATTACAATAGAGCTAAAGCGCTCCTGTTGAAGATCCGTCCTTATGTTCGTTACTTTGACTCATCGAAGTTTATAACAGATCTTGCCAACGGCAATATCTGCGCTGTGGTCGGTTGGACAGATGGTGTTTATGAAGCTCAAATCAACAGCGAGCACACCAAGAATGGCCGCAAAACTCTCTATAGCATTCCTCGCGAAGGTGCGCCAATTTGGATAGAGAATCTTGTCCTTCTCAAGAATGCGCAAAACTTCGAACATGGTAAGGCGTTAATTAATCTCCTATTACGCCCAGAAATCATTGCCAATATTTCCAACTATCTCGGTTACCCAAATGCTAACAAGGATGCCACAGCACTGCTGGACCAGAAACTTCGTACTAATCCGATGATCTATCCAAGCAAAGAAGTCATGTCCACACTATTTCCTATTGAGCCGCTGCCGCTACCACTCGAACGCATACGAACTCGAGTCTGGACCAAGGTAAAAAGTGGTACTTGAGATCATTTGAAGAGTGCGGCCAGAGACCTGCGGACACCACTGGTCGGTCACGCGCAGATTGGATACTGACTCAAAGTGGATAATTGGTCTGTGAACGAGCCCCTTGAAACACAGGACACCGTTTTCCCCTTACCATAAGGGATAGGCAAACGACTGTGTTTATGACTAACAGCAAAGACAAAACCATCGAAATACTCGGCCAGGAGCGGCGTCGCCGCTGGAACGTCGAGGAGAAACTGGCCATGGTGCGCGAGAGCCAGGAACCCGGGTAAAGCGTCTCGGTGGTGGCCCGACGAACGGCATCAACCCCAACCAACTGCTCCACTGGCGCAAGCTCTACCAGGACGGCAGCCTCTCGGCAGTCAGTACTGCTGAAGCGGTGGTGCCCGCTTCCGAATTGGCCGATGCCCTCAAGCAGATCCGCGAGCCGCAACGGATGCTGGGCAAGAAGACGATGGAGGCCGAGATTCTCAAGGAAGCGGTGGAGATCGCCCGCTCGCGAAAATGGATTGCGCACTCACCCTTGTTGCCGGGGGACGACCAGTGAAGCCGGTCAGTGAAAGTCTCGGTGTAGCGCGCTCGAAATTGACGGCTCGATGCAAGCAATCCACGGGCGAAAAGAGAGTTCGTCGTGGCAGGGCCTCCCGCGATGCGGCGCTGGTCGAACAGATCAAGCTGGCGGCTGGCGAGTTGCCCAGCTATGGCTACCGGCGGGTCTGGGGTCTGTTGCGTCGGCAGCATGAGCGGCAGGCCCTGCCACCGGTCAATGTGAAACGGGGTTACCGTGTCATGCGGGACCACGATCTGCTGCTGGAACGACGGCGCAAACAGCCGGGTGTGGCGCGGCGTCACGAAGATCGTGTGGCCGTGGATACGAGTAACACCCGCTGGTGTTCGGATGGCTTCGAGTTCCGCTGCGAGGATGGCGAAAAGCTGCGCGTGACCTTCGCCCTGGACTGCTGTGACCGCGAAGCCATCAGCTGGGTGGCCAGCCCCCCACGGCTACAGTGGCGACGATGTCCGCGACGTGATGCTGGAAGCCATCGAGCACCGTTTCGGCGGTGAACTGCCTGCGTCGCCGGTGCAATGGCTAAGCGACAATGGCTCGGCCTATACCGCCGAACAGACCCGCGCCTTTGCCCGACAGATCGGCCTGTTGCCGCTGACAACCCCGGTGCGCAGTCCGCAGAGCAACGGCAGGGCCGAGAGCTTCGTGAAGACCATGAAGCGCGACTACATCCGCCACACGCCCAAGCCCGATCGAGCAATGGCCCTACGCAACTTGGCCATCGCCTTCGAGCATTACAACGAGGAACATCCGAATAGCGCCCTGAAATATCGCTCACCTCGGGAGTTCAGGCGCTTGGCTGAGGCATCAACTTAACGGGGTACCGGTGTCCGGTTTGATAGGGACAAGTCAAGTGGAATAAAACGGCTGAGGCCATCATTAGTTCAGTACATAAAGCAAAGCTGAGCGTGATAAAAAATAAATTAATGGATTAACCGCTCAGCCCACTAGTCATCACTCAGCCATATTTCCTCTCCACATACCTCAACAGCAATAGGACAAATTAGTCGGACGATTCCTACTAACAAATAGGATATCCGGCACTACCCCACAGCAAACCCTGCGAAGATAATATACCCACATTGCAATTATCATAGCAGCAACTCCAAAAGTATCAGCGCACCGCTAACACCAAGCATATATCTACCTCGACTAAAAACCAATACCGCACCTGATATTATCAATATACTTAACCACCAAACAAACTACGCTAATGACTTCCGTTAACTCTAACCCAAGCAAGGACCTTATCATTATGCCGTATGTTAAGCATTTCTTTTTAAAATCAATAATTTTACAGATTCTTTTAGTGCTAGTCTTTTGGAACCAACAACAGCAAGCCCAAGCAGAACCGGCATGTACATGGACTGACAACAATGGCCCTCGAACAGCTGTTTTCATCGTCCCGGATCTGACTATTCCTCGAGATACGCCTATCGGGACCCGTATCTATACTACAACAGCCACGACAACGAAAACCAAGTTTTATTGTAGCCGCCAACAAATAGGAATTAAGAACCGTCTTGGGCAATCAGAGCCAGTTGGCTCTGATAATACTTTTAGCATGGGAAACACCGGACTAGGATATAAACTGACTGATTCTGGCAACAATAGATTCTTCAAACCGTATCCAACGCTCTACTCTGCTAACTGGATTTTTGGAGAAGATGCCTTTACCCTGGATATATACAAAATCTCCCAGGTAAAAGATGATAATGAGGTTCAGGCGGGAGTCTTTGCCGAATTCGTGGCTCCAGACCTTACTCCTGCCCCGATTTCATTTGAGCTGCAGAATTCGTTCCGTATTGTCAGTGCTACATGCGTGATCGCTCCCGTTCCACCGGTCAATATGGGTCAGCAAAAGTCAGAAAATTTTAAAACCATAAACAGCCGATCAACTCCGGTGAGTTTCAACATTAAGCTCTCTAACTGCCCTTCCTTGAAAAAAGTCACATATCAGCTAGACCCTACCACTTCAATTCTGAGCTACAACAACTCAATTGTGGCATTGGATCAATCCTCCACCGCCGAAGGCATAGGTATCCAGATCCTCGACAACAACGATAAGCCACTTCCATTAAATAAACCGAACCCATTAATTGAGAACCTCCAGACAAGCGACAGCTTTACCATTCCAATGAAGGCTGCATATATTAAAACCCAAGACACAGTTAAAGCAGGCAGTGCCAATGCATCTTTAACTTTCACAATCTATTACGAATAGCAAACATATTATTCACTCGACCACAGCCCCCCCGACATTGGATTTTTATCCCCTCAGAATAAAACAGGAAAATTCTTATTTGCGGCTACGTGGTTTTCCTTGTGCGATTGATGACTTCGGTACTGGCACTTCCTCCTTGCAACGCTTGGCAAGAATCCCCTTCAGCCAGTTGAAAATTGATCAATCCTGTATCCGCCAAGCACGTAGCAGCTTACTAGCCCGAAAGATTCTACAGCACACAATCAATCTGGCTCAAGATTTGAATTTAAGTGTCGTCGCCGAAGGCATAGAAACAGAAGAAGACTTTGACCGTATTGCCCAGCTGGGCTGCAATATTGCGCAAGGTTTTTACTTCGCCCCCCCCATGCCGCTGAATCAATTTTTGGCTTATACCGCCCAACTCCAAGGAAACAAATATTTATTAAGAGGCAAGTCGATGAAAACGAAGGAGTTTCGCATTCTGATTGCAGATCCAAGCTTGAAACATCAGATTCATATCGAAAGAAACCTAAACCAGCTGGGTTATCACCGGATAATCACCGCGACTACACGCGAGGAAACACTAAAGTTGACCAGGGTACACTCTTGCCAGATAGACGTACTGATTATTTCAGAGGAATTGTCAGCATCAATCCCGCACTTGAAACCTTATGACAGTAATGGCAGCTCGCTCAACGCTCGATGTATTTTACGCTATCCCCGCGTAGAATCTAGCACAAAAGACACAAGTCGCTTGTCCAAAAGAACGTCTGCCATAGACGACATACCAAGTAGTATCTCCCTTTATCTATTTATGCAGTCCGCTGAACTGATGAATATAAATAATCTAGCAGAAATCAACAAATATACCGAAGTAAATTTTCAGCTTCCCCCTATCACCAACAGAGAGTAACATCAATACATCGCCTTACTTATAGCACAAAAAATTTACACCCATCAACCCCAGTAAAAACCAACATGAAAAAACTCCAAACTTATTTTATAGTTTTTTATGGTGAGTCTTTGTGAAGTTCAGAAGATCACAAATGCTGCATGCAAATTTTCCGATGATAAGCAATTTACTCAAACTGTTACCTATGTATTGCCTGACCTATCGTTTGCGAGAAATGCCGATATCAACCCCAATAAGCCGATCTACTCTTCGCAAGGAATGTTTACGCCTGGAGGAACTTCCTTTACCTGCAACGGAGGCGCCCAAGAGCTCAAAAATAATGTCGGACCGGATGCCCCACAGTCAAAACCTCAACTTACAGGCACTACTGGTCTTGGATTTAGAATAAATATGATTACGACAGATCGGCCACTTTTCAACCATCCAAAGTTTGTTGATGGAACATCCGGCTTTAACAACGTAGCACCAATATTAAACCTGTACAAGATTGGGACAATAAGCGACAATACAGAAATCCCCGCAGGCAAGATCGGTACATATGAAGCAGATGGTGTTAAAGCTATAGAGTTAAATATCTTCAAAGCAATAAAAGTCACCGACTCAACGTGCACGACTCCAAACTCTATCCCCGTGAATATGGGAAAAATAAAAACAACAAAATTCCCATCTAGGCAGTATACTCCGGCCCCACCGACGGAGCTTGGCGTCCCCCTTAGCGACTGCCCATCCTTCAATACAATCACCTATAGACTTGACCCAACGATAAGCATATTACGTAACGGAGTGGTCTCCCTGGATAGTACTTCTACTGCTAAAGGAGTTGCCGTTCAGATTCTTGACAAAAACAACAATCCACTCCCCTCACAAACACCAAACAAGTTACCTACCATTACAACAACTGGCGGAAACTTTAACATTTCACTTAAGACTGTCTACATTCGAATGCAAAGCGATATCACTGCCGGAAGTGCTAATACATCCTTGACATACGCGATGGACTACAAATAAAAACGAACATCAACCTCGCTCTCCCTAAAGCTTTAAATACTTTCGCTGTTTTATATTCGCTCATGAATCTGAAAACTACAATACCGCCGTCGCCACTCGACTCTGGGTTATCTCAGCCCTATTGAGCTGGAGCAGAGAAATGCGAGGAATACCCTTAACCATCTGCCCATCGATTCCGGGATAGGCTACAAACCACCGAATATATAGAGCAAATCTGTAGTGGTCTAATGAAACCGGACACCCATTTAGGCGAGAATGCTCGCCAGATAGAGGTGTCTGATGACCAAACAACGTCGTTCCTTTTCCGCTGAGTTCAAACGCGAGACCGCAGGCCTCGTGCTCGATCAAGGCTATAGCCATATCGAAGCCTACCGTTCCTCGGGGTTGTCGAGTCCGCGTTGCGTCGCTGGGTTAATCAGCTTCAGCAGGAGCGCACCGGCGTTACTCCGCAGAGCAAGGCGCTGACGCCTGAACAGCAAAAAATCCAGGAACTGGAAGCTCGAATTGCTCGCCTTGAGCGGGAGAAATCCATTTTAAAAAAGGCTACCGCGCTCTTGATGTCGGAAGAACACGAGCGCACGCGCTGATTGATCAGTTGAGTGCACAAGAGCCGGTTGATTGGCTTTGCACAGTCTTTGAAATCACTCGCTCGTGCTACTACGCCCACTGCCCCAGACGTCGAACTCCGAACGTTGAACGACTTCGATTACGCAGTCGAGCCAACGAACTGTTCACGCAAAGTCGCAGCGCTGCCAGCAGCCGCAGTCTCGTGTCGATGACGCAGGAAGATGGCGAGCAAATCGGGCGGTTCAAGGTACGTGGCTTGATGCGAGAACTGGAACTAGTCAGCAAACAACCTGGCTCACATGCCTATAAACAAGCGACGGTCGAGCGTCCTGATATTCCGAACACCCTGAACCGGGAGTTTGAGGTACCGGTACCCAATCAGGTCTGGTGTGGCGACATCACCTACATCTGGGAGCAGGGGAAATGGCATTACCTGGCGGTCGTTCTAGATCTCTACGCGCGTCGAATTGTGGGTTGGGCACTGTCGAACAAGCCGGATGCGGATCTGGTTATCAAGGCGTTGGACATGGCTTACGAACAGCGTGGCAGGCCTCAAGGCCTGCTGTTCCACTCGGATCAGGGCTCGCCAGTTTCGCCAACGGCTCTGGCGTTACCGCATGCGCCAGAGCATGAGCCGCTGGGGAAACTGCTGGGATAATGCGCCGATGGAACGCGTGTTTCGCGGCCTGAAAACTGAATGGATACCGACCGAGGGCTACATGACAACCCAAGAAGCGCACCGGGACATCAGCCATTATTTGATGCATCGGTACAACTGGATTCGACCACACCAATTCAACGGCAGACTAGCGCCAGCTCGGGCCGAGAAAAACTTAACGTCGTGTCCGGGATTAGTTGACCACTACAAATCACTATCTGAATTGGGAATTATAGATCCAGATCTGGAAGGGTTCTTTCAACCTAAATTCCGTTAGATACCTACAGATTCACGCGTTCTAAGCCCCCATTGACAAAATGGCTCAGGCTCGTTCCTGAGCCTCACAATATTCCATATTGACATCACGTCGGCTCGAAACTATGGCTCGCCACAGACGGCTGCATGTCTGGAAGTATGTTTCGTGCCTTAAACACCTTCCAGCCCCGCACCTACACGTTTCTGCAGGCAAAAAAAAACCCGAAAATCCTCACTTTCGTGGGCCTTTCGGATTTTAAATACTGCTAGAAAATGGTGGGTCGTGTGGGATTCGAACCTACGACCAATTGGTTAAAAGCCAACTGCTCTACCAACTGAGCTAACGACCCGCTGTGTGGTGGCGCGTATAATACTGATTTATAAAAAGAATTCAACACCCAATATGAAAAAAATCAAAAATAAGGTGTTGGGTCGCTGACACCGGCCGCGGCAAAACCTTCTGCACGCAGACGGCAGCTGTCGCACTTGCCGCAAGCACGCCCTTGATCATCGGCCTGGTAGCAGGACACGGTCAGGCCGTAATCAACCCCGAGCTTGACGCCCGCCTTGACGATATCGGCCTTGCTCAGGTTCTGCAGCGGTGCCTGGATACGGAACCCCTGCCCCTCTACCCCGGCCTTGGTCGCCAGGTTGGCCATGCGCTCGAAGGCCTCGACGAATTCCGGACGGCAATCCGGATACCCCGAATAGTCCACGGCGTTGACGCCAATGAAGATGTCCCGCGCACCCAGCACTTCCGCCCAGCCCAGTGCCAGGGACAGGAACACGGTGTTACGCGCCGGAACGTAGGTGACGGGGATCCCTTCGCTCGGAGCCTCGGGCACATCGATGGAGCTGTCAGTCAGCGCGGAGCCGCCGATACCGTTGAGGTTGAGGCCGATCACCTTGTGCTCCACCACACCCAGGTCGCGAGCGACACGTTCAGCCGCCTGCAACTCGGCGCGATGACGCTGGCCGTAATCGAAGCTCATGGTGTAGCAGCGATACCCTTCGGCGCGGGCCATGGCCACTACGGTGGCCGAGTCCAGACCGCCGGACAGCAGGATTACTGCACGCTTTTCAGTGGCAACTTGTTCATTCATATCAGCGCCCCGGCTCGTCATTCCAAAGGTATTTATGCAGCTGCAATTGCAGGCGCACCGGCAGGTTGTCCGCAACGATCCAGTCCGCCAGATCGCGCGCATTCAGGTCGTGATGGCTCGGCGAGAACAGCACCTCGCCCGCCCGCCGTTCCAGACCATACTGGATCAGCTTGGAAACCGCCCAGTCATAGTCCTCGCGGGAACAGATGACAAACTTGACCTGATCGTTCGGCGTCAGCAGTTCGATGTTTTCGTAACGATTGCGCTGAGCTTCCTGCGACCCCGGCGTCTTCAGGTCGAGCACTCGACTGACACGCGGATCGACCGCGGAAATATCCAGGGCTCCGCTGGTTTCCAGCGAGACTTCGTAACCGGCGTCACACAGCTGCTTGAGCAAGGGAATGGCATTAGGCTGCGCCAGAGGCTCGCCACCGGTCACACAGACGTAACGCGGGCGGAAACCGGCGACCTGCTCGAGAATGCTCTCGAGGGTGCGGATGCTGCCACCGCTGAAGGCGTAGGCACTGTCGCAGTATTGGCAACGCAGCGGACAACCGGTCAGGCGCACAAATACCGTGGGCAGGCCGGCAGTCCGAGTTTCACCCTGCAACGAGTAGAAAACTTCGGTAATTCTCAATGTGTCTTGCATAGTCGCCACGGGCGTAACAGCTAAACAGGCTGTCCGCCTCCGTCAGGCACCTCGAGGAATCCCGCAAACACGGTAATCCCAGGAAGCGTGTTTCATAAAAAGGGCATGGATTCTAACGAAAAAACCCGCGGCAAGCGCGGGTTTCTTCAAAACAGCTCAAACTCGATTACATACGTTGCAGATCGCGCTGAGCCAGCTGGGCGGCGGAAGTACCCGGATATTGGGCCACCACCTGCTGCAGAATGCCCTTGACCTTGTCAGTGTGGCCCAGGCGGCGCTCTACGTCAGCCAGCTTGTACAGCGAGTCCGGCACCTTGGCATGCTTCGGATACAGCTGGGAGACCTTGGCAAATGCCTGGCCGGCACCTTGCAGGTCACCTTTGGCCAGGTTCACTTCGCCCAACCAGTACTGGGCATTACCCGCGTATTGGCTGTTTGGGTATTTGCGCAGGAACGCGGCGAAAGCCTGGCTGGCCTTGTCGAAATCCTTGGCCTTGATCAGGTCGAAGGCTGCTTCGTAATACAGCTTTTCCTTCGCTGGATCGCCCGGTTCACTGCTTGCCGCTGGAGCTTGCGAGGCAGCCCCAGCAGCTGCACCGGCGGCACTTGCATCGCCACCGGCAGAAGAATTATCAGGAGTCGCGGCAGGTGCACCGCCCGCTCCAATGCGTCGATCAAGATCCTGGTAACGCTCCAGGCTTTCCTGCTTCATACGCGCAATATCGTTTTGCAGTACTTCAATCACACCTTGCTGCCGAGCGATTTGATCCTGCATTTGCTGCAGTTGCTGGAACAGCTCGCCCTGTGCCGAGACAGGGGTCGAAACCCCTCCCCCGGCATAGGCGCCGTTCGTGCCATAACCCGCTGGCGGATAACTGCCTCCGCTATTGTTATAGCCCGAGTTGTTATCGACCACAGGAACCGCAGCCCACACCGAAAGCGGCGCGAGGCTGAGAGCCAAGACAGTTAGAGCACGACGGCACGTTCGCATGACGAATTACTTACGCAGTTCGACGCGACGGTTTTGAGCCCAGGACTGCTCGTCGTTGCCGGTAGCAACTGGACGCTCTTCGCCGTAGGAAACCAGTTCCAGCTGAGCTGGGGAAACGCCTTGCAGCACCAGGTAGCGCTGAACGGCTTTCGCACGACGCTCGCCCAGAGCCATGTTGTACTCACGAGTACCACGTTCGTCGGTGTTGCCTTCCAGAACAACGCGAGCGCCGTTTGCTTTCAGGTCTTTGGCGTGAACGTCCAGAGCGCGCATGGCTTCTGGCTTCAGGTCCGAGCTGTCGTATTCGAAGTAGAAGGTGGTGATTGCGCGCAGAGCAGCTTCTTCGCTCAGGGAACCGTCAACGGCACCAGTGTTTGCGCCGTAACCAGCGTTTGGATCAACAGCGCCTTCACCGGCGTTGTCGCCGCCTTTGGACGAGCAACCTACAGCTACAGCCATGGCCAGAGCCAGCGCAGCAAATTTACCAAACTTCAGCATTTCCATCGTGAAACTCCTAATGAACCCCAGTGTGTTAAGTAAAACGT